>OLGN01000009.1_pt1 | contig 241237 bp, 271 predicted proteins | sample 1605941 | NCBI WGS metagenome assembly OLGN01 (sample SAMN03283269) | human gut metagenome | biome: human-associated habitat; material: feces | host: Homo sapiens | place: USA | collected 2013
GATCTGAATGGGATGAAGACAATGAAGATGATTCAGGATCTGAATGGGATGAAGATAATGAAGAAGACTCAGTATCTGAGTGGGATGAGGATAATGATGAAGACTCAGAAATGTCTTGGGATGATCCAGATGAAGATGACTCTATGGGTTATTCAGAAGAAGAGGAACCTCAGTGGGATGAATCTGAAGATTCAGAAGACAATGATTGGTCTTATGAAGAAAATGAAATACCTCAAAGTATCCAGAACCAAGGGGTAAATACACCAACTCAACAAACAAGAGCATCAGACTCAGATAAAAAAGAGGAAGACAGAGATATGTCTGATGTACTACAAGATTTTACGAATGGTTTATTAAATTCTGCTCGTAGTTCATTAAGGAGCTTAAAAAATCGTAAAAAATAGTAACTTTTATAATAGTTGAATTTGTATATATTAATTAGTATATTATTTTCAGCTGAGGTAAAAAAGCATTCTAAAAGTAAAGGAGAATTATTATGTTTACTATCAAATCAAGAGATGAACTTATGAAACAGTTCAAAGAATCAGTGGAAACAAGAGCAAAGGAAAACATGACAGATGATCTGGAAGGCTTTATGCAGTCAGGTAGAGCGGACTATGTAAAAGCAACAGTGGTAAAGATGCAGAACAATGTAATCGCTTCAATCCCAGAAGCACTGGAGAGTCCGGAAGTGTCTCTGTATGTATCAAGTATTGCGTCTGCTGATTCAGATGCAATCAAGGTTATCACAATCACAATGCAGAACCGTCTGAAAGCTACAAAAAAATTCAGCTTTAAGACACGTATCGTATCTGGCAATGCTATGGAAGACCTTAAAGACTTCTTTGTATCTGCTTATACAGAACTGCTTATCTGTGGCATGATCGATGCTAACCTTACAAGAGTAAACGAGATCTTCGTAGATGCTTGCAAGGATGCAGGGGTTTCCTACAAGGTAGAGGTTATTTCTCCGCTCAATATGGAAGGTAAGAAGATCGCTTACATGGCAGATGATGAAATTCAGTTCATTGCAGATGAAGATAGAGTCTTTGATATGGATGAGCTCCTTATCCTCAAAAATCCGGAAGAGGAAGAAGTATTTACAGAGGATATGATTCAGGCAGCTTACAAAGGGCTTGTAGCAGACTTTGAGTCCTGTCAGACTGTAGAGCAGCTTGTAGCTAACCCATCCAGTCTTCTGAAGTACATTGTAGGTATGAACGGTTACACGAAGCCGATGACTCTTATCAAAAAGGTATGCAGCAAAAATGTAAGGAAGCTTACAGGTAATAAAGACACTCTTGCATACTTCAATGAAGAAGGGGTATTCGCTCTTCTGGCTAAACGGGATGGTAACCTGGAGGTTATTCTGTCACCATTCAGTACAGATACGTTCAGAAAAGTTGATATGGATGTGCTGAGTGCTGTATCTGCATAATCTTACAGTATTGCTAAGTAAGTTAAATATTAAAGGGTTGTAATAGGGGTATTACAACCCTTTTATTATATGAAATAGGAGGTATAGATATGTCTAATTATGATGATTGGAAAGATCCAGATGAAATTGATCTTACGGATGGTGGGGGTAATGGGAATGCCACTCAAGAAACCAATACAGGTGGTAATACTCCTCAGAACAATAATCAGGAGTTTAAAGAAGATAAACCTATCCATTTAAATAAGAAAAAATCAGGATTGATTGTTGCAATTTTATTTATGGTGATTATAATTGCAATCTTGTTTTTCCGAGGTTGTTCTGTATCTAAGGAAGTAAATTCTCCGCAGGGTGACCAGACTCAAGAAGTTGTAGAGGAAGAGTCTAATCAGAGTGAATCAATTACTATAGAAACGGAATCAGAATCAGATGAAAAATCTGCTAAATCTGATGAGTCGAGTACTTCCTCGTCCCAGGAATCTACCACGGGTAGTCAAAGTAGTTCATCTAGTCAGAATCAAGTATCAGAACCACAACCTCAGCAGAGTAGTATTTCAGAAAGTCAAAATGCATCAGACAATGAGACTTCCGTTTCTTCAGAAGGATTATCTATTATTGAAGTTAATGAGCCTGTATTAAGTGATGTTATTGAATCCTCTGGTATGGTATCTTCAAAGAATATTTATTTGTCTAACGGGGGTAGTTATGTATACTCCATTAATTTGCTTGTACTTCAAGGAGATGACAGTTATGCAACTGTAGAATATTTTTGTCCTAAGACTTCATACGATGCTGTTACCACAGGGGATACATTAATAGTTTCTTATCAATCTGATAGTAATGGAAATATTAGTATAAACTCTGTTGCTAGGTAGATTTTGGTTTTTTGTCGTTAAAAGGCTTTGGTTTAGCAGATAGTGCTACCAGAGCCTTTTTACGTTATGTTTAGTATATAGGGGATAGAATGGGGGTACTGTTTAGGTAGACCCGTGGGGTGTATTTTATCGGTTTTGTGTATTTTATACAAAATAATGCAACTTTGAATCCTGTTTTTGTATAGTATGCTGAATTACCGATTTAAGCGAAAATTTGTGATTTTCCTCTTGTATTTTTCCCTCGTGTATGCTAAAGTATACTCATAGCAAAGGAAGTCAAGGTTCTTCCAACAAGCTAAAGAAAAAATAAACAATTTCATTTCAGGAGGTAAGATTATGCCGTTAACTACACCGGGAGCAGCAGCTCCAGCAAAAGAAACGAAGAAAACAGCAAAAACAGCAACAGCAAAGGCACAGGCAAGTGCAGCAATGGTAGCCGAGACAGCAGTAGAAGTTGACGAGTCTCTGTTCGGTAGAGATTCTGACAAGATCGCTTTCGTAGCAGCAATCGGTGACCCGTCCAGACCGGATGTTACTCCGATTACAACAAAAGATGGTAAGCAGGATAAGAGAACGGATCCGACGATCGTTGGTTATGCGTTCAAGCTTCTGGAAGACATGGAAGTTCCGGATTGTGGTATTCCGGATGACCTGATCAAGAATCCTATGGATGGTAAAGAGCTCACATACAAGCAGGGCAAGAAAGGTGATATAGTATACCTTACACGTCTGGAGACAGGTGCACTTCTTTCTCAGACACGTTTTGCAGGTAAGGCTACAGGTGGTGCAATGCACGTAACTTGTAACTACGCAGCACCGAAGGGAGCAAGAAAAGCAGGTGACGGTTCTGTTGCAGCAGCTACAAAGAGTGATCTTCCGAGCGTATCTCTGAAATCCATCAGCGGTGGATCTATCAAAGATATCGAGATGATCAAGGTTCTGACAAGCACACCTGAAAAGGTTGGTGCAAGAACAATCAACAAGAAAACTCTTAATCCGGATCCGAAATGTGCTAAGTTCGAGTCTCTGTGCCGCCAGAACATTCGTGCAGCAGGTGCAGGCAAGGGCGCATCAAAAGCAGCCAGCGCAAGAAACGAGAAAGCAGAAGGATTCATGGCTATTCTTGGCAAGAAATTCGGTGCAGGCAACGTTGTCAACAAATAATTTGTTCGAGGACGCAGCTTAAGATTTCTTCAGCAGGAGGGACGTATGGTGACGACTGTACGTCCCTTATAATTTGAAAATTCATACTTGTGGGAGTATTTAATATATGTAGCAGATACTATAAGGTATCTGCTTTTTTGTTTACTTTAAGAGTATCTTAGTAAGAAAGCTGTTTACAAGTAGTAAATATTAGGAGGGGTATCCTTGTACGAAAATTTAAGTTTTGCAAGAAAATATAGACCAAATACATTAAGTAATTATATAGGCAATGAAAAGGCAAAGGAGACACTTATAGAGTACTTAAAGAATGGGAGACCTCAGTCTTTTCTATTTGATGGTCACAGTGGTTGCGGTAAAACTACTCTAGCCAGAATAGTTGCTAAAGAGTACTTATGTGAGGACAGAGATGAAAATACAGGGGCATGTAATGAGTGCATGACATGTCAACTGATGAACGAATACATAGCTACTGGTAACACTGAACAACTTCCTGATGTATATGAGATAGATGCAACAGATAAGTCTGGTAAGAAGGATATCGACTCTATGTTAGCAGGTATGGACTACCCACCAATGGCAGGAGACTGGAAAGTTTATATCATAGATGAGGTTCATAAGCTATCTGAGGGTGCTATGAATAGATTATTAAAAAGTCTTGAGGAGCCACCTGAAGGTGTTGTAATGATTTTTTGTACCACTGAACCAGATAAACTTCTTGAAACAGTTAAGAATCGTTGTCAGGTAAAATTAACTATAAAGAAACCTAGAACACCAGATATTATTGGATTATTAAAAAGGGTTTGTAATGCAGAAGATAAGGAATACACTGTATCAGGACTACGAATGATTGCTGTAAGGGCTGAAAATGTAATTAGAGATTCTTTAAATTTCTTGCAGCAAGTATGCTCTACAAGGGGTAATGCTACTGAGGAGAGTGTTAGTCAAGAGTTTCAAGAGGTTGCAGATAGTTTAATAATGGATTTCTACAAGGCATACTTAGAAAAGGATTACTTAGAATACATCAACATTCTCTATAAAATAAAAACAGAATTTGGTTTTAATCAATTCTTAACCTCTTTAACAAACTTTACAACGAGGGGTATTTATGTCTTAAATAGTGTTAATGTAGAGGGCTTATCAAAAGAAGAGTTAGAATCTTATTTAAAACTATTTAAGATGTTTACTCCTAAAGATATAAGTTATGTCTTAAGTTCTTTAAAGCGTATGCGTTTAGGTGATATTGAGGCAAATTTTATGTCATTTATATATTGTGAAAGAGATGAGCGTGGCGAGAAGGAAGAAACTTCGATATCAGTACCGAGTTCTACCGTTAATTCTGAAGTAGTTATGAGAAATTCTAATCTGCAAGCACTAGAGAAAGCTAAACTTCAGGAAGGTTCTAAGTCTTTGAAATCAGAGCTGGACGAAGTAGGTTTTTCAGAGATGAATGAATTTTTTACATTTCAAAAAGTTACAGAAGAATCTTAAATGGAGGTAAAGGGAAATATGATTGAATTAAAAGGACGTAGTTTAATTGCTAGATGTCTGCTTGCAGTTCTATTAGCATTTTCTTTTATGTTTATCTGTGCATCTGTTACTGCTCCAGCTCGTCAAATAACAGTGTATGCAGCAGAAGACTTAGGAGATAATCTAGGAACTTCAGATGAAAATAGCGAAGGCATGATGGGAGGATCAGTAACTGAAGATGACCAAGAAGTAGGTAACTGGACATCCAATCAAAGGGGTATGACTGGTGATCAGCTAAATGAAGCTTCTGAAAACCTATCCTTTGTTACCAACTTCATTGGTTATGTAGTAGGCGGAATTGTTATTTTAATTTTTGCAGGTTTATTCCTGATTACAGCTCTTGATTTGCTTTACATCACCTTTCCACCTGTTCGTAATCTTTTATATAAGGCAGGTACAGATGGTACTGGAGCATATACCGGAGGCGGTATGGCAGGTGGATATGGCAGAGGTATGATGGGTATGGGAATGGCAGGAGCCGGTGGAGCAGCCGGTGGTACTAATAAACCTACTCAATGGGTATCAGATGAAGCTGTTCAGTGTGCAGCTCTTATGGGTGGTAGTGCACAGGCAGCTAATGGAGCTGGAGGAATGTATGGCGGAGGCATGTATGGTGGTATGCAGGGTCAGGCTCAACAGCAGCAGTCCACTAAGAGTGTTATTGGAACCTATTTCAGAAAACGTATCTTCTTTATGATACTACTTGTTCTGTGCGTTATCATTCTTACAAGTTCAGCTCTTTTAGGAACTGGTGTAAACCTTGCTCTTTGGGGTGTAAGGCTTATAGATATGCTTAACGGTTATATCCCAGCATAAAAGATACAAGTATAAGATTTATAGGCATCTCCTGAGATATTGGAGATGCCTTTCTTTTTGATTTTTATAAAAAGTATAAAGAAAGGGGTATTGGCATGGGCGAATTAATGGATTATATAAAAGAGCGATATATGCATAGTGATAGATCCGATACTCAGGATTTAAAGCATAAGCAATTAGTAAAGAATAAAATAGCTGAACTGTGTGATAGTAAAATAAAGGAAGCAGGTGATGTGTTAACATTTCAAGTATCCCCCTCTGAATTACCTTTTGCCACAGCAGTAATATCAGAGGAGCCTTTAAGATCTAAATATTACATATACCAAATAGATGAAACATTGTTTTCTGCTCAATTACAGGAAATAGGTTTATAAAGATATTAAGGAGGTTGTAATTGTGAAAGAAGTGGTTTTTCAGGAAACTTTTTTAAATCAAATTGCAAATAGGTTAACAATACCTAAATCTACTGTTAAGAGGATATGGGACAAGTATACAGACTATTTAATAAAAAAGATTGATTCTGGTGAATCAGTAAAATTTTTAAATATATGCTATCTCAGAGTCAACACAAAAAATCTATCAAAAGGAGAAGGGGTATTTGAAACCTTAGCTTATATTGCTCATGAGGTAGCCGACGCCATTGGTGAAAGTCAAATTTTAGTTTATAGGGTTTTGACTTCGTTTGAAGAATATTTAATTTTAGATCTCCAGAACTTTTATAGTTATAGTATACGAGGAATAGTTCGCATACGTTTGGAGAGGTATAATGGTTATTATCGAGTGAGAACCAAAAAGTCCACTCGGTACAATGGTAAGGATGTATATGTAACTACCATAGGTACTTTTAAGAGAAAGGTGGAGTTTGCAGCATGACTGGAGCTACTCATAGGGTAGGCGGTGTAATGTGTGCATTAGCAGGTTATACACTCTTAGAGAGTAAGGGTATGCTCATAGCTGATGTAAGTCCTATACTTCAGCTAACAGTTATGTATCCATTTGCTATATATGGTAGTACAGTATCTGACTTAGACCATCATTGGCAATCAGCTCCCTCTAAGGATGTAGTAAGCTTTTGTATTAACAAGGTATTACATCTTACTACAGACATAAGAAAAACAACCAAAAGCAAGAACCTCTTATTGGGGGTATTCGATGCTAAACATAGAAGTTGGCAGACGCATTCAGATCTATTCTTTGTATTAATGGTACTATTATCTGTTTACTTTATAAACAGTGGGGTATCAAGTGCTTCTGGTATCATTATGAAGTTAGTTTTTACTGGCTTCATATTAGGTATAATAAGTCACTTAGTATTAGATATGCTTACTCCAGAGGGTATTTGGAGTATAGTATTAACATCTGTTGCTAAGGTCTTTAAAATCAAAGTTCCAGAAAAGATACATCTTGTTCCAAAGAGTAAATTCTTTGCTACAGGAGGTTCTTGGGAGAAATTTGTACGATGGGCGATGTGGGTGATATCTTTTATATTGTTAGCAAGAATAATATATGAGGTTCTTCCATACCGTATTAATTTTTCATAAATACATCGTAAACGGGTTGTAGGGTTTCAGGTAAAGAGGTTGTAGAAGCAAAAACAAAAAATAATAGAAGGAGGAATGAAGTTATGACAACAGCTGTTAACACTTCAAGAAAACGCTCTTTTGTCTTTGCACTCCTTGCAATGCTCTTGACGTTTATTATGGCTAGTTCCATAATGGTATTCGCAGATAGCATTGCTGATGCAACAGCAGATGAGCAGGCGAAGAGAAATCTGACAACTTATGTTTACGGTCAGATGTCTCAGAACAAGTATGCAGTTGATGGCGGTGGTACTTTATCAGGGTCTGACTTATTTGAGGGATCTCCTACTGATGGTTATGATCTCAATGAAAATGAGTTCCAGACACTTACAAGTGCAGCACAACAGGAAGTTGTAACAGACATCGCTGAGAACTCTAATGCAGCCGTTGATAGTGATCAGGCAGATGGGGTATCTGAGTCAACTGTACAGAACTGGTGGAAAGAACTCCAGTCTAAAGATGGTGTTGGTTCTAAGTTCTTGAATGAGATTCTTAAGAACACAAAACCCGACTTTGTAACTGCTAATGCTATCTACGAGCCATTCAGTGGTCTGGTAGGTACAATCATGGGTCTTATCGCTGTTCTTCTCATGGCTTTCTTAGGTATCGTAATTGTATCGGATATTGCATACATTGCTCTTCCGCCAGTGCGTAACCTTGTAGCTGATGATGACGGTGATAGAAGCGGTCATAAGATTGCAAAATCTAAACTGTTCTCTCATGATGCTATTTATGCAGTACAGTGTGCAGAGAATGATACAGACGGTGGATCTGGTGGAGGTAAGCAGGCACTCGGCATTTACCTGAAGCGGAGGATCGTCATGCTTATTATCCTCGGCATATGCCTACTTTATCTCGTCCAAGGGCAAATATACGTCTTTGTCGGATGGGTACTTTCGCTCTTGAACGGCTTTTTGGGCTTTTAATGTATAGAGAAAAAGTAGTCAATGTAAAAGGTGCATGTTATTATGCACCTTTTTTATTTGCAAAAAAAAATGTTTTTATACTTCATATTATATACAGTAGTTAACTCTTTATCATGTACTTATACATTGTTTATCTTGATGTTAGAGATATTAAACGTTTTTTCAAGTACATTTCTCTTGGTTTAGGATTATCTTAACTTTTGTGGAGAATTATATAGAAGAGTATATGCATGCATCGGGTATAGTTGCTAAAGTTGAAAATGCAACTATAGACTGGAATGTGATTGGTATGGATGGGTTTGTAAAAATAAAAGAGGTTAAACCTGAGTTCACATATTTAAACGAGCATTCTATATTACGAGTATCAGATTCGAGTGAGGCTGAGTATAAAACACATGCTTCAGGGTATTCAGTGTATTATAAAGTAAATAACAAATAAAAATATCTATCAAGAGCAGTTTAACTGCTCTTTCTTAATATCTATAAGTGTACTGTCGAGAAATCTTATATTAAGAAATATTAGGGGTACTGGGAGGTCATTTTATGTTATCTAAATATACATGGTTTGAGAGAGCTTATTTCTTTAACATTAAGAGTGGTACTCTCACGTATAATGATGGAAAACGATTTTTATTTGAGTTTATGCCACAAAGAGGAGTATATAGGTGGCGTAATCCCTCTGGTACAAGTTCTGAGATTGTATCTCCGGACGAGCTAAGGAAGAGAGTAGTTACAGGGATGTATGCTCAGAAAAACTATATAATTAAAGCATTTATAACAGAATTTCCCATCAAGCGTGAAGAACGAATGAGAAATTATAGTGGTAAAAGTCATCAATACAATTATAAATCCAACGATGCTGTGTTAAAAAGGAACGTTTGTGAGGTTAATGCCACTAACTGGGTAAATTTATTATATAGATTTAATAATATAGTTCTTTACTATGGCTCACAACAGTGCCACTATACAAGAATAAGGGACGCTTGGATAGATTTGGCAACTAGAACAGCAGTTAATATAGCAACATTAAATTTAAAGGATGCAACTCACGTATTTATCACAGATTGTAATGGTAGGATTTATGAGTTTGATTTATAAGAGAAAGGAGAGTTAAATTATGAAGATTGTTAATTTGGAGAGTGTTAGAAAACGATTTACTATTATGGTATTTACAATGATGCTCTCTTTTCTATCAGTATTTAGTACGTTTAATATCACTGCTTTTGCAGAAAGGTCAGATGTAGATGCTATCTGTACATTACAGACAGGGCTAACTGAGGTATCCTATATTTGTGCACAGGCTAATGCAGTTGTAGGGACAGATATATTGGTATATTCAGGAAGTGATGGGGTACTTACATTCTCTAATAAGGAATACAGTGAGTTGGAGATGCAGGAAAAGCGCGATTTTATGCAGACAGCTTTAGCAGCAACAAAAGAATCTAGTTTAGGGGTACAACAGCAGAATAAAGTATATAATTTCATAGCAGAACAAGATAATGCTACATCTGCAGCAGTTAAGTATCTACAGTCTGATGCAAGTGCGGATTTTGTTGCAGCAAAGGCTTGGTTCAGACCATTTAGTGGACCTGTAAGTACATTAATGGGAGTTTTGTGTTTGGTAATTTTTGTAATGATTGCTATAAGTATGCTCTTTGATTGTGCATATCTGGCTCTTCCAGCATTTCAGGCTTTACTTGAGCATGGTGATGAACATAAGAGACCTTTTGGTGTTAGCAGAGAGGCTTGGCATGCAAATAAAGAAGTGGAAACTGATGAAAGACATAGAAATGTTATGTCTATCTATGCAGGCAAGAGAATACCAGTAATTATTATCATGTGCTTATGTTTAGGGTATGTAATTAGTGGTACAATTTATGATATCGTAGTATTTTGTATAGATGCATTTTCAAGTGTTAACATATAAGAGAGGAGGAATAGATTGTGGTAAAGTTTATTAAGAAAGGTTATAAAAGGGTAATATCATTACTTCTAGCAATGGTAACTATCCTCTCTTTAGGTGGGGTAACGGCTTATGCAGACAGTAATGATAGAGTTGCCACTTTTATAAACCTTGCTAGTGGAGAGAGTATACAAGATAATCTAGCAGATGTGCAAAACCTTACTCAAGATGAGTTAAGGTTTTTAGGTGTTTATATAAGTAACTTTTTTATTCCTTTTGGAACAGAGCTAGGTAGTGCAGGATCAGAAGATGAAACTACAACTCAAAACCAGGAGGACATTAAGGCAGCTTTACAAAATAACCTAGACTTTAGCGATGAAGTAGCAGAGCTTATGACAAGTACGATTTTAGGGCTGTCAAGAAGTAATAACCAAGAGCTTGTATTTAAGGTATCTGAGGATTACCATACTGGTTATGTGGATGTACCAAATTTCAAACTTAATTATTGGAACTTTTTACGTCTAATGTTAGGACAGACAAAAGCAGTATTTGAGGGGTATCCTGAGAATGATGATGAGTTAGAAGAAGGAGATGTACTATATGATTTATCTGATAAATCTACCTGCGATTACAAGTATGGGTACTTTGGATATGAAGGAGAAAATGGTTTCACTCCAATGTTTGATTGTAGCTTATATAATCAAATGGGAACTCCATCTATGTATGCTTTCTATCAGTGCTTAGGTTCTGTGGATATATCTCAAGGTTATGGTTTCAGTTTCTTTGATTTCAATAAAAGCGAAGTATCTGATGGTGATGATGTCAATGCCATCTTTTCTGGTGCATCTGAAGATCAAATTTATAGAATGTCTGCTTATGGCTCATCAATTGTTGTTGATTGTTTTGGAAACCTTATATTAAAGGGTGGTAACCACCAGCATATTATGGTTCCTGCTTGTATGAATCCCTATACATGGATATCAGTAAAAGATGATGGATCAGATATGTATCAAGCAGGTACAGCTTATAATGTTATTACATTTAATGCTATGTCTCTTGCAGACGTAAATAAGCTTATGGCATCAGGTTCAAGTGTAACTTATAAGAGCGATGAGTATGAAAAAGAAGAAGGAGAAAACTTAAAGTGGATGGCTCTAAAAAAGGCTCCATTACAAGACCAGCTGGATGAGTTAGAGGAACCAGCAGGTCATTGGAATGATGCTTACGGAGGGGCATTTAACTCGGTTCGTGAGACTGTTGCTTATACTATGAGATTAATCAGAGGTAGCGATGATTACGACATGGGTACATTCCTTGATTTGGGAACAAGTGCTTATAAGGAAGCAGCTCAGGCAGTACAGGATTCATTTATAAGTGCCAATCCGGGAGATTATAGTTACTACTATTCCATAGGAAATGGAGTAGACCCAGCGTGGTATTCAACAGCTTTCCAAGCATCTAATCAGATAGGTCTGTTTGATAAATTTACAATGGCGGATGCAGATAGAAAAGAAGTTCGTATTTTAGATGGGTTTGTTTATCTGGATAATCTAGGAGCTTATGAAGGAAGCGAAGACTACTCATTAATTAATTTTGGTAGTTATTTAGATGATTCTGGTGCATCTCCAAATCAGTTACTTGGAGAATATGCATCAGAGGCTAATAATGGTTTTACCAGTATGTATCAAGATATTCAGTCTGGTAAAATGAATACAGAAATTAATATTTCTTCTTCTGCAGCAGCATCTGTATATACTACATATGCTATTGCAGGTTTGTATAAGGACGATACTTCTTCCAAACAAGCTACTATAGGTAAACTAGGATTTAGAATAAATAAAGAAGGACTGCCAACAATTGAAAATGATCCTATTGATATACCTGATAATATTCAGTCAAGTGTTATTTTAACGTCTATCAGAGATTGGTTGTACTATCTTCTTCATCCAACTGATGGTCTTAATTATGTAAGAGAACTTATTACCAATAAGCTTAATGCCTTGCTTGTAGGTTGGCATAATGATATGGTAGGAACAAACGGAGTAGGGGTAACCACTGGAACTACTCTGTATCGAAGTCAGACAGGGTATGTTACAACTCCAGATTTATCTGAGATACAATGGACAAATTCGCTAATTGAATTGTATAACAATGCTATACCTTTTCTAATTGTTATGATGCTAGTTATGATGCTATTTGCTTATATAACAGGTATATTAACAATCCAGAGAAGTATTTTTGGTGTAGTAATATTTACAATATTCTTGTTCATGCCTGTAAATCTTATAAACGGAGTAGTAGGTACAAGTAACAGGATTTCACAAAACTTATATGGTGAAAAGTTTACATATTGGGCTTTAGTTCAACAGCAGACTTATAGTGAGGCTATAGAGTCCGCATCTAGTGGAGATTCTTATCAAAATTATCTAAGAACATTATACGCTACTAACAATATGATCTACAGTAATCAGGGTAGTGAGTCTATTGTATTAAAGTGGCAAGCACCTAAAAAGATGGCATCTTTAATGCTTTCAGAAAATGATCAAGATACTTTATCTGGTTTACAGGATTCAAATCTTCTTGGTCTAGTTATGAATAACAATGCTTTCAGTGGTGAAAGTTATCTGGATGATGAAGATGCTGTTTACATGTATAGAAGTTACTTAGATATAAGTAATTTTAGTAAATATATCTATAATTCCTTAGATACAGGTAAAAAGCCCACAAGAACTTCTCTTGCAAATAATATAACTACTAACTTCAATGATAGCTTAAAACAAGCAATCAATGAAATGTATACTAATTATGAATTAGATAGAAATAATGGGTATACTAACGTGAATGGAGATGGTTCAAGTAATGTGAGTGGTACTCTTAGGATTACAGTGCCTATGTCTGGTTTAATTTATAACGATGCTTTAGCGGATAAAGGAACTATTAAAGACCTTGAGCTAGGTAATTTTGTAGGGGTAAACTCAGATGCATTTAACTTTAGTTTAGCAATGTTCAACAATAGTAATATGGACTATAATGATATTGTTAATAATACTGGAACAGACAACTCTAGCACCCAGTCAGTAAGACAAGATGCTATACAGGAGTTTTTAAATAATTACTCTGATGAAGATATTTCTGGTCTTGCAGCTTATAGCATCTATTCTGAGAACGTATTTTATTACTTCTCATGGGCATTGTATGACATGGGAATGAGTACAAGTTCGAATGCAAGTGATGGATATAGAAATCTTCTGCTAGGTTCAGATAATGGTGGTTTCTTCTACAACACCAAAGGTAATGGTGAGTTAAAAGACTTCATGGATATGAAGTCATTGTTTACCTACATTATACCATATTTAAGAATGGGTAATGATATTGTTCGTGAGTGGGATAACACTTATGGACTGTTTACATATGATGGTGTTCCTACGGAAGAAGGATATTGGGATGACCCCGAGATTCAGAACAATCCTGAAATGAAGCAACAGTATTGGCATAACTTAAATGTATCAAGATTGTATAGTATCTATTGTCCATGGGTAGATATTATGTATGATTGCTCTTATGCTCAAGCAGAAACCATTACAGTAATGGGTGAAAAATATGTAGTAGAAGATCCTCTAGATCCAGCATCATATCCAGATGAGCGTCCAATGATTTTCTCTGAAAGTGAGATGCAGGATTATGGTCTTGGTGAAGGAGACCTTACTAATGTAGAGCGTCTGATCCTTGAATGTAATCAGGGTATGGAAGAGCGTATGTATGAACTTCTTAACTACTACAATTTTAATGACACAACTTTAAATACTGCAGCAGCCATGAACTGTGCATTTGAGTTCAACTCTACATTCTCAGAGAACGGGGTATTCAACAGCAATCACAATATTTACCCTCAGTCCTTTGAGTTAGCTGATTTCTCTTATGATGCTTTCTTAAGATTTATTTTAGCTAATAATACTGGAGAAGAACTTGATAGTAGTGGTACTAATGTAGATCTAAGTGATGGCAATCAGTCAGATCAAGATTTCTACTTTAGATTAGTTAATAATTCAAGTACAACTACTGCTATTGTAATGGTAATACTAGATATCTTGTCAGTGTATTTATTACCAGCATTTAAGATATTCTTTATCATAGGAGCATTTCTGGCATCAATATTTATAATACTTTCGACAGCGTGCAGGGTAGATCCAGAGCAGAAATTTATTAAGAAAGTATTAAGTGGTGTTGTTCTACCAATGCTTTATTTCTTCTTAATAACCATAGGGTTCTCATATGTAATCTCCCTATTTATGGGGGTAGGAAATAATGCAGTTACCCAGTCAGAAGTAGTAAGTATTCAAATGGGTGACCCAGTTATAGTAATGTTTGCTATGATTGCAATAGACATTGGGGTATTGTATCTATATTTCAAAGTCATAAAAATTATTGTAAGAACTATAAAAACAGAAGGATCTGCAGTCCTTAACTTTGCAGGTGCTGTATTTGGTGGTGCAGCAGCTATGATAGGTGGTGCAATATCCTCTGGATTTAGGGGTAGTAGTTCATCTGCTGGTGCAGGCGGAGGTACAGGATCTCCAGGATATCGTTCAGGTGAAGGAACTGGTGTAGAGAGTCCAAGAGCTGAACGTAGGGCATCAGGTGGTAATAAGGCAATGCCTGAAGATTACGATGATAGGTATACTGAACAGTCTGATATGCGTAGAAATGAATCTAAGCGTAGAACTATAAATCCTGATGATAATAAGAAGATGTCTAATGAGGATTATAAGAGGCGTAAAGAAGATATCAATGCTAAGACCCAGGAAGGTACTGCTCGTATGAATAGGTCTGATAGATTTTCAAGTGACGATAAGCGAGTGAAGGATTCTGGTAATCAAGGTAAACGAAGAAGGGATTAAGTTAGGAGGTGATTCGAAGTGATCCTTATGTTAATTGTTTTACTAACATTGATGAGCTTATCACTTCGAGTCACCATTATGGGACTCGAAGTAACTAATTTTGTTATAAACAGAGCTGATGATATACGAAGAGTAGGTCAATTTGGGGCTGTTCAAGCAACTAGAGTCATAGGAAAAAAGACTCATAGGGTAACAGCAACAGCTAGTTTTGTAACTAATAGAGTAGCTGATGTTTCTTTATTAGGGATAAAGATGGCTAAGAATGTAGCTGTCTTAGGTCTTAAAGCTTCTATAAAGTTACTAAGATTTATAGTAGCAAGATTAAGAGATTTACTTCTAGCATTAGAAAGTTTTGTTTTAGTGTTAGATATAGTAATATTTTTGGTACTAACTGCAGCAGCAGCCGGATATATGGTATTATACTGTACTACAGATGAATCTGGAAACCTAGTATACAACGAAGAAGTGTTAGCCAGTTTGGGGGTATCTACATCTGGTACTGGAGAAGAACAAGAGTTAGGTGAAGACGGGGTTTCTAACGGCACCTTTACCTCGTATAGCCTATCAGAAGAAGAAATTCTAAAGATAGCCCGATTATGTCAACAAGAACAAGGTACAGTAGAAGGAGCAGCAGCCGAAGCATCTTTGATGTGTAATCGTTATGAGTTGTATGGGGGTAGCTATTCAAGTGTATATGATTATGCTAGAAATAGTGGTTGGTTTGCAAGAGCATCTCATCATATGGACAATGGAGATGCATCTGATGAAATAGTTTCAGTAGTAAGAAATGTTATAAATCATGGATTCAGGGTACTGCCTGCTTATGTTGATGAACATGATTGTTTTTCTGATATAGCATCTGCAACAAACAATGGAACTGCAATAACAGTAAGCAATAGAGAAGATTATGAGCAGTTTATTACTAAAATAAACAATGTGTATGGAGCAAGTTATACCTTTTATTGTTTTCCAGCGTCTAATTCTGACCCATTTGGGTATACAAGTGAAGATTCGAGAGCAGAGTTAGGTGATGGTTGTTATTCTATAGAAGAGGCAATAGCAGGTACTTCTACAAGTAATAGAGGTTAAATTGGAGGTCATTTTATGTCAACAGGTTATGATAATGGTATGAGACCAAAAATGGGGGCTACCTCAATGTCTTTACCTATTACATTTGATTATAGTGGAGGTAGAAGAGAATCCAATAGGTCAAGGAAGTTTTGGTCTGTAATCGTCAGTATAATATGTTTTATTGTTGGACTAGGTATTATGTTCAATAAACAGGGTTCTTTCTTTTTTAACATACTCTATGGGCTAGTATTCATGTTTACAGCATCTCTTTTTGTCAGATTTATACTGTTAAAGGAAGCTAAAGTTAGAAGAGCTTATATATCTCTTTTAGATTCAGACTATGAAAAAGACAACACAGATATATGGGGTATATATTCCATTGAAGATCAGTACCCATTTTACTGTAGATTTAGAAATGGAAAGTCAGGGTTATTTGTAAGGCTAAACAAAGATGTAATATTAGGTAAGTTTAGTGAAGCACAATTTGAACATTATGAAGCTATTAGTGATGCTCTAAATGTAGCCGGGGGTAGTAAGGTTCAAATATGTCATGTAGATTATATGGACAATGTAGGTACAGATGAACGTATAGAGGAAAGTTTTATTCAGCTATCAGAAGTTACAAATCCAGATTTAAAGGATGTACTTACAGATATCTTTACTTACCAACAAGAACAGATGATGGAACGTGTTACAACATTTGATGTATATCTATTCATGTGGAATGGAAGTGATATCAATGCTTGGTCTACTATTCAGAGAATTTTAAGTTGTTTTCTTGAGGCTAATTATAGAAGCTATCATGTGTTAGACCAAACAGATTTGCGTGAATTAGGTAAAGTATTATTTAATTTACATGACTTTAGTGTAAATGATGCAATATCAACGGCGTTTACAACCAATGATAGTTATTCTGGTATTACTCCTATCTCTTTAGTAAAAGCTGATGGAGAAGAGATTAAATTAGGTAAGACCTTTGAGGAGAAAAAATTAGAGCGAGAACAGAAGATAAAGGCTGAAGAAGCGAGAAAGGCGGAAATCAAGCGTAGAAAGGCTGAAAAGAAAAATAAGAAAAACAAAAAGAAAGAAGAAGAGATAGATTTAATGTAATATTTAGGAGGTTGTAAAATGAATGTATCTTTTTCCATAGGAGAACAAAGTAAGGCGGTTATAGAAAAAATAAAGACATCAGCAGATAGCGTAGACTTCTATTCATATCCTACTATTCAGGATATGATAAAGGAGGCTACGCTTCGTCACATTAATTTTAAAAGAATCATCTTCTCTACAAAAATATTAAAGGATGTAGAGGGTGACTTAAGGGTATTAAACGAGTTTATTCGTAACTACTCTAATTCAACTGAGATAGTTATGATAATCTTAGATAAAACTAATACCGAATATGATGAGGTATTCTCTGCTATTTTTAACTCACCTTTGTATACTCCTGCATTTATGTCTAAGGCTACAGTAACTAATTTGGTAAGTCTAGTACAAGACAATATTGAAGATATTAGAGCTAAATTTTATTCCTTAGACAAAGGGATAAAAGATAAAATGATAGTATCTTCTAGTGCAACTGAGTCATCAGAAGCTAAAAAAGCTCAGGAGAGTTCTCAACTAAGTCCAGCCCCTCAAAAAGAAGAGAAGAAGGGTGGTTTTCTCTCAGGCTTATTTGGAGGTAAAAAGAAAACTTCTAGAAATCAAGAAATTGCTCCTGAAATTGATAAACCTGTAACTGAAGCTACAAAGGTAGCAGAAACGGTAGCAGAAAAAGTGGAAGATTTTTCTAACGGACCACAGTCAGTTTTTACTGGATTTGGTGGAGTTTCGGATACATTTGGAAACTCTTCAGAGAATGATTCTTCACAAAATATCTTTGATCCTAATGGTGGTTCTAGTCCTGTTGGAGATGAAGATTTTACCTCTAAGAATTCTGAAATAGAGGATGACGAAGAGGATTTCTTATCCGTAGGAGACTATGGAGAACAACATTCAGATACGGGATTTTTAGACGAGGAAGAAGAGGACGATGATCCTGAGTTAAAAGCCTTTTTAGCATCTAAGAAAGGTCAACCCGAGACTCTTACAGAAGATGATATTAATGAGGATACTGAAGAGGAGAAAAATGATTTTGAGGATGTAATGCCAGAGGCAGAGGAACCAAGAAAAGAGAATATTTCTGTCGGTATACATTCTGGTACTCCAGCAGGGGCTTGGAGAAATACTACTCCTAAAAAAGAGGTAAAACATACTGTATCCCCTAAAGAAGAAATAGATCATAAAGATGTAAAGCCTAGTAAACAGGCAAATATAGATTTAATCTGTGGGGTAAGGGGTAGTCAATCATCTTCTGCTGTTGCAGACGAAGCTGTAGATTTGGCAACGTCTAAAAATGCTAAGGTTCTTGTAGTAGACTTAGACTATAAAGAGAATGGTATTTTAGCTTTCATAGATACTCAAACGTTCTATGCAAAAGGGTATTCTTTGGGGATATCACGACTCCGTGTTTATACTGAGGATAATGTATCAGTTGTTTCCAATGGTTATGGGTCACCTGTAACAGTTCAAGAGGTTAGACGTCTGTTCTCTAGTGGTATTTTTAATAAATATGATGAGGTTCTTATAGATTGTCCTATTGAATGCCTTGATGTATTAGATCTGGAATTATTAAGAAAATGCTATATTTTGATATATACAGGGGCAGATAGAAGTGACTTAATAGCAACAAGTACTGCCTTAGTAGATAGGTCTATTATTGACCTTGATGTTGAGAGGTATATTATGAATAATTGCTCTGTAGATTTTTCTAATTGGAATGAAGTGCAGGAAGAAGATATAGATTATTTAAAGGAGACATGTTTATTTGCCAATGGATGTTGGTTAGACAAAATTGCATTGGGGTGATGAGGTTGTATGAATATTATAGTAACTACAAATAAGGTAGAGTATGAGGGGTTTCTCAATGTTAAATCATTAAGAGATGCCTCTCAGGTGGTTGGGTCAATAGATTTTCTAGTATACCATAAAAGTAATGAAAAGCAAGAAAGTATTATTGACTATCTATCAGAATTAAGGGATAAAGCAAAAACTCTTGTATATATAAGAAATAAAGATAAGGCAGATCAGGCTATTCAAATGATAGTAACTGGTTCTGGCGGAAAATATATAGACGATGAGTTCTTTTTGGAGAACAGTAATGAGCTGAATAACCTGTTAAGTCAAATTAACAGCATAACTGCCCTAGTAGAAATGGGTGGGGTAAATGTACTAAGTGACTTCTTCAACAGGTATCTTCAGAATGGTAGTTCAGGTTTCAATAAACAGTATCTTGCAGTGGTCAGAGAAGCTGTAAGCGGTATGATTACTGAGTACAAACAAAAAGAGCTTGAAATAATTCAGATGTCTGAAACTGCTACAGAAATCTTTGCCCGTTCATCTAAAATTATTTCTGGTATTGAAGAGGAACGTAAAAATCTACAAGACGCTATTAAGAAAATGAAAGATGCTAGTGAAAGTAAAAGTTCCTATGGTGCAGGATTATCTGGTATACCTAATGTTCTTTTCTTTCCACAGATTAGCTATCCAAAGGATAAACATATAATTAGAATAAAAGATATAGGCGGTTGCATATTCTTAACCTCTTTTGCTATGGGATTAAGACTTTACTTAGAGCAGGTCAAGAATGTAAGACCAAAGTTGATTTTTGTAGAATCAGTAGGCAGTCAATATGAAACAAAATATAAAGGGTATCCTTGGATTACACAAAGAACCTATAAATCTATGGAAAATTTCTTTAACCCAGTAGTTTTTGTTAATTATCCTATAAAGGATGTACTGTTCAGGTTATTAGATGATACTGATTATGATACATTCATAATAGTAGATAAACTTAGAGCATCAAAAAACCACGTACTGAACTCAAGGGGTAATACTGTAAAATATGCTATTAGTGGAGAAGGCATCATAAACAAATTTAATTTAAAGAAACCAGATTGTTTTTGTACTATAAGAGAAGTAAAAGGTACTATGTTCACTGTTCCTGTCTTTCCTGAATATCCTATAGAGAAAGAACAGAGGATAAGACTATATATGCGTTCATGTGATAGTTTTTATGAAGTGCTAAGTTCTAAAAAATAATATAGCAAGGAGATGTTGAAGTGGGACGATTGAATGAATTATATGGTAATATAGATGGCTCAGAACATAAAATAGGGTTCTTCGATCTATGGAAGCGTGTTTTTCTAAACCATGCTAAGTGTGACCAGAGTAATTATCCTGCTCTGCGTCCTTATAATTTATATTATTCGAGTAACTCTATGCATAGTGGAAAGGATAAGTTGAATTTCTTCTATACAATAGATGGTTATCCATCAGAGATTCCAATTGGTTTTAGAGATGGTATACGTCGTGAAGCTAGAGATGGAGTTAGAATATCTTTTATCTCTACTTTTGAGCCAACTAAGATTGATTGGAACAGTCCTCAAATTAGATCGAAGTTGCGTACATGGAGGTCTATTGAAGAAGATAAAGAGGGTGAAGTAACCGAGTATAATTATCATGAAAATATGGGTTACTTAGATAGTATGTCTCGAAGAAAACAGTCTATTGTTTATCTAGCAGATGCAGAGACTCGTAGAAAGAGAAACCTCTTTAAGTATAGGACCCTTATGGTAATATCTGGAGTTCGTGGTGAGAATTTCGATAAAACCATATTCGCAGTAAAAGATTACTGTAAGAGAACAATAGGGGTAACAATTACTAGAGTAGATGAAAATATGGGAGAATTCCTTAGAGCTTTCAGTCCATTCTCTATGGAGTTAAGTTCAGATATACTTAAGCAGGTAGGAAGTAATACTATTCCTGATGAACAAATTGCTCGTTTTAGTACATATGACCAGGGAAAAATAGGTAGAGGGGGTATCATGTTTGGAACAGATATCTACTCTGGCTTTTCTGTGTATAAGCAAGTTAAGAAAAGAGATACAGATGCAGAAAACATCTTGATAACTGCCGAGACTGGTGGTGGTAAATCTTTCTTCTTAAAGGCTTTATTATTGCAGTTAATTGCTCTTCCTGAGTATAATGGTACTATAAACGATATTGAGGGATTTGAGTACATTCCTATGGCAGGATTTATTGCCAACCACGATAGTGTGGTAATACTTAATATGGCTGAGGGTGAGGGATGTTATTATGACCCATTTGAAATTGTAACAACAGGAGTAGAAAGTTTAGACAAAGACTTATTTACTTTCAGCAAGCAGTTTACTAATTCCTACTTTAAGGTGTTAATAGGGAGAAAGTTATTAGAGAAAAGTGAATGGGCACAAAAGATTGTAAATAATGCTATCTCAAGGGCTTATACAATAATAGGTGTAAAAGAGGACGATCCTACAACATGGGAAAGAACTAATGGTTTTGATTTATTCTTTGTATATGATCAGTTTAAGTATCTATATACAGAGTGTCTACAATTAAGAAAACGTGCAGAAGATGGTGAAGAATTAGAACTGTATGAGCGTTATAAATTAAATAAAGAGTATTTAGATACTCTTGATAGTGTAGTAGCTAACTTATCAGAGTATTTTGAGCCGTTTGAAAGAGGGGGTATAAGAAGTGATGTATTTAAACGCAAGGTTACCTTAAGCGAGATTGTAAATGCTAAGCTTTTAGTAAACTCATTTGGAATGGCAGGTAAAGCAGCTAATACAGTTGATGAGACTCAAATGGCTTTAACTCAGTTATCAGCAGCCAATATTAGTTACTTAAGATCTATCTTTAGTAAGGCACAAGGTCGCTTTAACTTTAAAGTATGGGAAGAGTTTCAAAGATGGGGTTCTTTTCCAGATTCCGCAGGTACCATAAAGACTGCTATTACTGGTGGTAGAAAGCTAGGAGATATTAATTTCATTGTTACTAATAATGTCAAAGAATTATTAGATGATGATAAATTTGCTATCTTTGATAACATCACCTCTTTTGCAGTTGGTGCAATAGCGAGTAGTAACACTCGTAAAAGAATATGCGATGAGTTATCAATTCCTATGTTACAGCAAGATTTAGATTCTTTGGTAACTAAGAAAGGTAACACTCAAAGTTTTGAAGTAGAAAATGAAACGATGAGTATGTACGACAAAGCTTTTCTTGTACAGCTAGATAAAAGTGTTTCTACTATAACTAAGATGATGTTACCAAAACATATTGCAGAAAGTGATATATTTAAGACAGGGGTAAGTCTAAAAGGCTAAGTAAAGGACGGTGAGGTTACTATATGATATCAAAATTATTAGAGAAATTCTCAAAAAAGGTGTTGTTAATTATAGTTGTGGTTGTTGTCTTGATATTATTTATAGGTAGAGCGGTTTATAGCACTATGCAAGCTCAACAAGATCAACAAGATGCAGATGCTTATACAGAGCAGTTATTAGAGGAAGCTAAAGCAGGTGATTCAGAAGTTACTGATAGTTTACTACTGCAAATGCAAGATGATTTAATAAAGACTTATGGACAAGTACCAGATGGTTATATCTGGGATATTGACGGTACTCTTCTTTCTTTAGGAGATCCAGATATGACTGCTGAAGAAGTAGTATATGCTTATCTTAATGGTCTTAGAACCCTCGATATAAGCTCTGCTCAGAGGTATTCAAGAGATAGTATGGTTATAAGTACCTACGAGAGTTATTTTGATGAGACGAATCGAAATACAGATTATACAGACCAGTTCCTTAGAAATATGTACAGAGAAGCTTTACTCTCTATGGAAATTGAGGGTATTGAAAATGCATCTGTGTTTGCTGAAAATATGCAGGTGTTTACTGTAAGAGTTAAGATGCTTGACCTTACTCTTAAGGATTTCTGGTTCGATGACAAAATGGAGATTTATAGAAATCTAAGGGTATATGATTCAGATCAGAATGATAGCACACGTGCTGAAATGTATTTATATGATTACATTTCTAGCTATTATAGTAGCGATGATGCAGCAATGCGCGAGACAACTTTTGACCTTACTGTTCAGAGGTATCCAGATTTAGATACAGGTTGGCTCGTATCTATTGATACTGATATTGATTCTGCTTGTAGATATGCAGATGGTACTCTTGTAGTTAGTTACATCAATGAAATGTATAGAGATGAGGGGCTTGATCTATTGGAAGAAGAAGATAAAGCTAACATGGGTGAGACAGTAGTAGAGTAGGAGGTAATAAAGTGGTTGGTTTTGGTGCATCTTTATTAATAGCCGTAGTAGTTATGGTAGTTTCTCACTTATCATGTGATAGAGATTTTCCAGATACTTTAAAAACAGGTGCATATATAGTATTTGTGTTATTTTGCATAATCTATGTAATTTTTGGAATATTCTAGATAGGAGGGGTATTACTTTGGGGCAGTTTGATGATGCTAGAGCAGAAAGAGACTTTAGAATGAATCCACCAGAATCAGCACCAGGTCAAGGTGGATCAGGTTGGGGAGATGATATGTCTTTTGAACAACCAGGGGGGATGAATGATTTTGGTGGCGGTGATATGAATATAGATAGCATACTGAATGGAAATGGTGATCCTATGAACGGTATGCAGGGTATGGGGGTGGGTAATCTTCAACAACAAAACCCACAACAGCCTACTTCTACTGAAGATAAAATTATTGATTTCAGTGTAGCAGCAGGCAAAGGCTTTGTTGCATTTATGAAGGCTCTAATAGAATCTCTTAGAAATAATACAGAGGGTGACTGGCATAAACTAGGAGATAGAATGTTTAAGCTATCTATGGTTGTTTGTGCAATAGGTTTATTCTTTGTAATTTTAGGACCTTTTGTACCAGCTATTAATCAGCCTAGTGATATGATTATAGGTGGATTAATGTCTGGTATTGTTGGTACTCTTTTGTTAATGAATAATGCTAAAGGAAGCGAGCCAGAAACACCTCAGTTTCAACCAGAACCGGAACAGGAATCTAGTTTTGAAGATGATGATTTAAGTAGTCTTTTTGATGATAATGATGATGAGTTTCAGTTTGACGAAGAAAATTCAGATGATTCTGTAGACGATTCTATCTGGGATAGCTTTGATGATTTTGAAGAGGAACCTGCTGTTGTTGAAGTAGATAATACTAACAAAGCAGGATCCGACACATTTAATGTAGATGAAGCTTTAAGTTCAGTAAGAGAAATTCCAGCAGGTACTCAGACTCGCCAATATCTGTTCGAGACTTTCTCAGGGGTTATGCCTAATATCACTCCTAATTTTTCAATTATGGAAGAAGTATCAGAAGATTCAGATGAGTTTATGATATACTCAGAGTTCCTTAGAAGTGCAGCATATCAGGTAGGTACAAAAGAAGAAAATATACCTGAACTAACAGGGGTAAAAAAGAACATATTTATTGTTCAGTTAAGGGCTACTCGTCCTGCAGGATTAAAAGAGCAAGATATTGCTAATGAGGTAGCTGATCAGTTTAGTAGGGATGAAGACAATAACGTGGTAAAATATGGGGTATATGCAACAGTAGATTCCGCAGTAGGAGAATTAATAATAAATATCTTTACTGGAGAATCTGCTATGGTTTCTCTAAATGATGTATATGGGGTAATCAGTGATTATGTATTAAATCCAAAAAACACTATGCCTTTTGTATGGGGTGTAAATGAGTTAGGTAAACCTCTGTATTGTGATTTAATCAATTGTGATAGTATTATCATTAGTGGTGAGGCACGTTCAGGTAAATCTTGGAAAGGTCAATCTATTTTGGCTCAGTTATGTATGTATAACTCTCCAAAAGAGATTGAAATATACATTTTTGACCACAAAGGCAACGCATCCGATTACAAGTACATGAGTTCTGTTCTTCCTCATATTAAATATTTCTGTGGATTAGCAGATAAAATTAATCCAGGAATTCAGGCGGTGCTTGATAGGGCTTTAAAAGAAAGGGGACAGCTCCTTGCAGATGCAGGATGTATCAATATTAAAGATTACAATAGAGAGCATCCAGATGAAAAATTACCATACATGTATATTGTAATTGATGAGCTTATGTCTTTGATGGATGCTTATGATAAAGATCAGCAGGCAGACTTCCGTAAATTACTTTCTACAATGGTAAGTAAACTACCTTATTTGGGTATAAGACTAATTCTTTTCCCTCATCGTATTGTAGATAGTGTAATTGGTAAAAATACTTATTCACTGGTATCTAGTCGCGCAGTTGTTAGACAGCTAAATGCAGATGAAGTTAAAAATGCTGTTAATGTAACCAAAAAAGAATTTCCTTACAGTCTTGTAAATAATGGAGATATGGCTCTTAAGACTAAAGAAATTGCTAATGGTCAGACAGTATTCTGTCATGCAGAGGTTCTTACTCCAACTAATGAAGGTAATAAGGACCTATTCAAATTTATTGGCTCTGTATGGAGTAAACTAATGCCAGAGTGTTCATGTATTACTTTCGATGGATTGATTGGCGGCTCTGTCTCAGGCAAATCCAGTAGGGGTAATACAAGAAGATCTCAAGGTAAATCAGCTCCAGATAACACACAAAGAAGTGGTGGGTATCAGTATGGTTCTTCTATTGAAGATACAGCAGATGATTTACCTGATTTGGGTGATAGTGGTGCAGATGAAAGTTTTTGGGATGATTTATTAAAATAGTAGGGGTAAAAAGTAAAGAGGTTGTATAATTTATGAATGCAAAATGGTTGCTTCCTATTAATGGTACTAAAAGTAAAGTACAATCCAGTATGGATTTTTATTTAAATATGATTTCTACTAGAGACTATGGATCTATAGAAGACTTAAAACGTAGTTTCTTCAATAAGTTTATGGAAGAATATCGAGAGTCTCGTCCTAGTTTAGAAGAACTAACTTTTGATTGTCAAGATCAAGATAAGGTTTTAGTCTCTAGTAGTGATGAAATAGGTGCAGATCAAATGGAAGTTCCCTATTCAGAATCTACTGAAGAGTCAAAAGGGTTAGAGGAGGCTGTAGAAGTGGATGATGATATAGAAGGAGAATCTATATCTGCACCTGCTTTTTTGCAAATGCTACAAGAAAAGCAAAGTCAGTATCATCAAGAACAAGAAGATGTTCAGGAAGTAGAAGCAGAAGATTATAGTGAGAATGTTAATAGTGTAGAGGATGAAGATATAGAGTGGGTATCTTCAGGAGTTGATATAGATGAATTAGAGTTCGAAAATGAGAGTGTAGAAGAGGAAGTTCAAGAGGACTCTACAGGTGAAATAGAATGGGATGAAGAAGAATCTATTGATTCTGAAGAATATGATGGGGGTACAGAAGCAGAAGAGGATAATACAGAGGAGCAAAGTGAGATAGAATGGGATGAAGACGAAGATGGTTCTAGTGAATCAGAGGAATCTTTTGAATGGGATGAGCCAGAGGAAACTATAAATGAATCCGACACAGAATCCGAGATAAAATGGGATGAGCCTGAGGAAGATACTTCATCTTCTGAAATAGAGTGGGGTGAAGATACAGACGAAGTGCTAGAGAATTGTTCAGAAGAGGGTACTTTCGAAGAAGAACCTGAAGTTGAACAGGTAAAGGACCCACCTGAAAATCCTCAATCTAATAATCTAGGTTCTAAACGTGAAGTATCTATGGAAGATGATGGTATGGGTGCTGATATTCCCTCTGATATAAGGGAGTTTTTAAGACAACACCCCAACTCAGATATAGCATATGTACAGAAATTTTATTCTAAAAAGGAAATAGATAAACAACTAAAAATGGGCAGAATATATAAAAGACGGGGTAAGTTAATGATTTAGGAGGAAAAGTTCATGGAGGTTACAAGAATTATATATGAAAAGCCAGACACGGGGAGGGGAGTTGCTTGTCCAGTGGCTCAGTGTTCTATAATATTTGATGATGTTTTGAAATGTTCAGGAATAAGGCTATACAAAAAGCAAGAGGATTCTTCTTACTATCTTGTTTTTCCTAGCAAACAAGATATTTATCAGGAAATAAGGGAACTCAATAAGGATGTAGAATTGATGTTTCCAACCGTAAGTTGCAAAGTTCCTAATTTAAAGAGAAAAAAATATGAAGAGTTCTTTAATCCTGTAAGCTCGGAATATTACGAAAAATTATTAGACCTTGTTGTCAAAGGTTATGATATATGGATTGAGTCAAATAAGAAAATTCATTCCTATCGTCCAAAGGTCTAATTTAAGTAGGAGGTTAGAAATGGGGCGAGCAAAAGAGGTCATTTATTATAATGATCGATATAAAGGTAAATATTTAGATGATGAGACTTGTGACAAGCTAGAAAGTCTTTTAAAACTTCAAGAAAATAAAGGGTATGTAAAAGAATTAAAACATATTATTTATGACTTAAGTGCGTCTGAAGTGTCTGAAATATTAGAGTCTGGCTATTCTTGTGTTGACTTAGAAGGTAAAAAAGGTACTTTAGACACATACCAAACAATTGGTATAGCATATATGTTTTTTGCTAAGAGATTAATTCTAGGAGATTCAGTAGGTTTAGGAAAAACCGTTGAAGTTTGCGGTTTGTGTAACTTACTTGAAGCCATGTTAGCAAAAAAAGGACAGGAGTTTAGATTTCTTCTGCTAACTGAAAAGACTGCTGTTCCTCAGGTCACTAAAGAAATGGTGAAATTTACAGGCAATTACATAGGTAGTGTACAGGGGGAAAAGCGGTTCGTTAAGAAATTTATAGATGCTAATAGCGATGAATTACACTATAGTGTTGTAGGCTCTCATTCATTGTTAAAAAGCGTGGATTTTCAAGAGTATATGAGATATTGGAAGTCAGATGCAGGTTATAATCCTTTCGATATACTGATTATAGATGAGTCAGGAGATATTCTTACCAACTCAGCTACTCAGTATTATAAAGATGCTAAGTATTTTGAGCAGATGTTCGATAGGGTAATTCTGTTAAATGCGACATCTTTTGAGAAAGAGCTAATGCAGTTTTATAATCAGCTAAGTTTTATAGATGACAGCCTACTTCCTACAAAAACAAACTTTACTAAAGAATATGTTGTTATGGATTACACGGGACCATACCCTACTCCATCTGGTAAATATAAAAATGCAGATAGATTTAGACACCTTGTGGGGTATAGATACTTTGCCAGAACAAGAAAAGGTATTGGAGCTACAATGAAGGATTGTACTGCTGATGTTGTAGTAACTCCTTTAAGCAAACAACAGCGTTTTCTTCTTGAGAAAACTTCTATCCCACAAATGGTATTTGACTGCCCATCCTATTTTAATATGGGTATAGAATCTACTCCTGAAACTACACCAAAATTAAAAGCATTACTTGATATTGTAATAGGTGAGTGGAAAGATGCTAAGTCTATACTGGTATATTCTACTTATAAGGAACCTCAAAGGTTCATACAATCAGAATTAGCTAAGTTGGGTATTTCATCAGAGGTTATGAATGGAGATGTATCTCAGAGAGAGCGGGAGGCTATTATTGATAAGTTCAAATTAGGGGATATCAGGGTACTAATTACTAACGTACAGAAGAGTTTGAATTTTGGTAATTGTAATCATTGTATATTCTATTCGTACAATCCTAATACTAATAGTATGGTACAGTTTGAAGGTAGAATGACCCGATCATTTGATATAGTAGATAAACATGTAAAACTATTAGTATCGAGGGGTAAAGAATTAAAACAGTTTAAGAGCTTGATTGCAGACAGAGCTAAAGCCAGTGATGTGTTTGCAGGTAGTGATTATAGCTGTGTATTAAGTATACTTCTTGACGATGAAAACCTAAAGAATCTTAAATAAGTGGATTAGGCAATTCCAATAGGGATTGCCTTTTCTTTTTGGCTTAAATATATTATAATTATTAAAAGTGTAAGTAGGTGATTTTTATGTTAGTAAAAACATCAAAAGGTGCACATAATGCATTAACTAGTTCTACTTCTAATGGATGTCAAATGAAGTGGGTAGAAGGTACTAGGTATTATAAAGTTGATGATGTGGGTTGTTATGAAAGTTTAGCTGAGGCTCTCGTAAGTGAGCTTGAAGAGTATATTGAAGACTTCCCTCATGTTAATTATTATTTAGAAGAGAAGTGTGTGAATGAAGATAAAATGCGTGTATGTTGGTGCGAGAACTGTATATCTACGGGGTGTGCAGAACATACGTTATATAAATTATTAGACGGGTACGGATATTACAAGAATTTAGGAAGATATTCAGGTCTTGACTTAGTTAATTTTATAATAGAAGCTGTACAAGAAGTGATAGGGTATAATCCTAGAAAGTATTTCTCACAACTTATTTTCTTAGACAGTATTACTTTAAATGAGGACAGGCACCTTAATAACATCTCTTTTATAGTAGACTCACAGGGCAAATATACTTCTATGCTTATATTAGATAATGGGGCATCTCTGTTATCAGATACTAATAGATATAGTATACAATCTCCAGTGAGAACATTAATAAGGCAAGTAAAGTCTAAACCTTTTTCAACTAGCTTTAAAAAACAGATAGGTTATTTCCATGACTGTTCTCCTTTAGTAATAGATATAGAAGGTTTCAACAATAAGATAGAGTTAGTAAAAGAAAATATAGATCTCTATATACCTTTTGGTAAGTCTGTTTTTTATAGAATGATTCAAGTGTTAAATATAAGATTAAAAGAGTTAGAGGGTATAACATGGGTAAAGAAGTAAAATATGAATTTGATTACATGAGAATAAACGATGTAATGAGTCATGTAGCTGTATATGAAGATGGCTCTGTTGACTATACTGATTTTACTGATATAGAACCTTTTCGTGCCTTTCATAAACCTAATATAACTGAGAAAGATGTATTGTCTTTATTTGATTATATGACTTTTGATAAAGGTAGGAGAGATGAAAAGTATATTTTAAGGGGTTTAGATGTACCTTTTTACGATGTATATCTTATAATAAAAGAAACAAGGGGTATAATGGCTAACAGTTGCTTTTGGGTAAGATTCAAAGGCGATGATGTAAATTGGGAATGGCTTCGTAAGAGAGCTAATTTACCTGTTTAAATAATAAATAATACTAAGGAGGAAACGTAATGTACACAATTAAAGGAGTAAAAATGTTTGGTAACCAGAAATCTTGTGAGTTTACCGCAGAGGTAGAAGTTAACATTAAAAATTTACCTGTTTATGAATTTAGTGATAATAGAGAAGATATCCTTAAACGGGTAATATCTGAGCTAAAGATTAGAGCAGGGTATGTTCTCTGTGATGGAGACGTTATAGGGGTAATCAATGATAAAGGTTTTTGTTATTTAGATGATATGTATTCTTGATCAAAGAAAATAATTTTTAGTTATCTAATTTATAAATTAGATAACTAAAAATAAAATTTAGTACAATTAAAAGGTGGTGTTATTCTATGAAATCAATATCTATTTACAATGTAGTATTTGATTACATGAATAAAGATGACGTAATTGCTCACGTAGAAATAAAAGATGGGGCAGTCAAAATAAAACGATACGAAGGTCTATGTCCTTTACACGAAAGTATGACTACAGTTGAGGAGGTATTACATGCTTTAAGAGACATGATAGTGCCTGAAACTAGGGCTAATATTAAGGAGGTTTTGCATTCCCTCGGTTTAGAAGAGTATGATGTCTTTAAAATAGTAAGAAAGACAAGGGGTATACTTTACAACAATTTTTCATGGATAAGGTTTAGTGATGAAATGGATTTTGATCCCATTCCATTTAGAAAGAGAATGGGAATGAATATTTGGAGAGCAAATTAAGAAAAATATCACCAGTGGAAGTAAATGTTATAATTACTTAAATGAGAGGAGCGTGTTATAATGCTTAAACGTTTAAGTATATTGTTTATAGCTTTAATTATTACATTTACTTCCATTAATTTTGAAGATGTATATGCAGACGAAACTGAGGATTATAAAACTTTTAGCCAGCTAGATGAGCGATGGGCGTCATATGTATATGGTGGAGGTGCTACTATTGGTAGTGCAGGTTGTTTCATTACATCATTTGCGGTAGTCATGGCTTATGCCAACCCTGATTTAAGGGATGTTAATACTTTCAACCCTAAAATACTTGCTCAGGGTTTAACATTTGATGGTGCTTTGCTTTATCAAAACTCTGTAAATAACGTAGATTCTACTTTTCACTGGGAAAGTAATGAATCTACTTCAGGAGGGGGATCAGCGGAATCAAGGATAAAAGAGTTGTTAGACGATGGTAAATATGTGATTGTAAGAGCAGGACCTCCTATTGCTTCAGGATCAACGCACTTTTCTCCCATTGTAGGTTGGGATGAATCAAAAAATCAGCCTAAGATCATGGATGTAGCAGGGGGTAATCATCCTACATGGGAAGAGTGGGCACCTTATGTAAATAGATTAGATGTTTGCTCTAGCGATATACAAGATAGTTTAGATGCCTTTGAATCAAATACAGATGATATTCAAGATAATGCTCCTGCTAATGATGAAGAAAGAGAAGCATTAGAGCAGTTAATTGAAGAGTGGGATCTAGCCGGTATGCCTGCAATAAATAGTATATCTGATTTACAACAAGATATAGATTTAAAAGACAGAAGTGAATTATCTTTAACAGAACAAAGACGTACTCAAGAACTAGGAAATGCCATTGCAGGTCAAGGGGTAAGCATTCCTACTTGGTTTAATCACATTCTATTTTTTATAGGAATATGCTTAGTATTCTATTCAATATTACTTTTAGTAGCAATGCTCTTTGACTATTCTAATCAGTTTTTTGATGTGTCACTAGTTACCATGTTAACCTTTGGTACTTGTAGGATAGTCGATGAAGATTATATGAAAGATAATCCTAATAGTGATAGACATACTGCTATGGGCAAGGAAAGAGCTAAAATTACCAATTTAACTATTAAAATGATGGTATTCAGAATAGCACTTTTAATGTTATTAGGAATACTAATCATGTCTGGTATTGTACAATATTATGTGGTTCTAGTAATAAATTGGGTATTGTCTGCTCTAAGGAGCTAAAAATACAAAAGAGAGGATTAAGATGAAAATGAATAGTAGTGTTGGCTTTATAGAAAACAAAGATGTAAAAAGTTGTTCTGGTTGTAAAAGAATTATACCACCAGGAAAGCAGTGCTTATATAAATACAACAGGGGTATAGAATACTATTGCACTGACTGTACTTGTAACATGTTGAAGGTAGCAATAGAAGATCAACTAATAGAAAAGGAGTATCAAAAGAGACGTAATGAGCAAGAAGAGGAAGAACTTAGGGAGTCAATGTATAATTCTGCTACTAATAATGGGTTTGCTTATTGGTTCAACAATTTCTTCCACTAAGGAAGTAAAAGCAGATTCATCAGGACAAACTGCTGTGTCAGAGTATGCTTTATCTTGGGATGGTCATACTGAGATGCCGTACATATATGGCGGACCTGGAGGTAGAAGTGGACCAATGACTCTAGAAGAATGTTCAGAACAAGGGGTAGGGTTTGACTGTTCAGCTTTTACTGCTATGGTATACAGACATTTTGGTATTGAGATTACAGCTCAATCAGACGCTCAAAGGAGTGAAGCATATGCTGTATATTATAGTGAAGAGGATGCAGTACCAGGAGATATTGCTTGGTGGGAAGGTCATGTAGCTATTTATATAGGTGATGGGAAAATAGTACATACAAATACAAGCAGACCTCCTACAAACTACCCTCATGTATCTACTTTTGCAGGGGAGGGGGCTAATTATAACGCTCCAGCAGCTTATTTAAGAATGGTGGAGGATGTTAGTGATTTAGGTACTCCCTCAAACTCAGACCAAGCAGAGGAGAATGTTGAGGAAGCTATTGGTTATGGATCAATAATTACTGAATCCGATTTAACTGGTATGCCTATTCCATCAACATTATCAGCAGAGCAAAATAGAATAGAATTAAAAGATAGGTCTAGTTTAACTAAGTATGATATTGCTAATCTAGAATACATAAAAAGTTACTTAGAATCTAGTGATGGAGAGACAACACACTGGTACTCTATATTAACATCTTTTATAGGTATAGTATTAATATTTTATTCAGTTTTGTTGCTTGTTGCTTTATTTTTTGATAGGTCAAATCAATGGTTTGATTTTTCATTGCTTTGGTTTCTATCTTTTGGTAAATACAGATTAGTAGATAGTTATGATGTCAGATCTGGTTTAGTGTCAACTGGGTATGATAGTAACTCAGATGTCACTTATATTACCACTGGTATGGTTGTAGCTAGATCAGTGATGATTTTGATAGTAGGATGCTTACTTGTATCAGGTATTTTAGGTAATACCATAGCCAATATAGTATCTTCAATAGTAAGTGGGGTATGACTTTGCTCATACCCTCTTTTAGTGAAAATTTTAATAAGATTGTTTTTTAGATATATCTTATTTTAGGGAGTGTATATGATTTGGGTAAAAAATGGGATATTAATATGTTGGCACGTACATACGTAAAAGGGTATTATGACTTTGTAGTAAAATATACTAATATTCTTAGTCAAGAGAGAGCATATATGTTATTTGAGTATGCAATTAAATCTTTGTATGGTTTAGAGATTTGTAACTCAAATAAGGATATCATAAAATTTGGAGACGATTGTATTAACTATCTAAGCAGGTTGAAAAACACGCCAACAAAATGTGATGATATTAAGTTTGAAGATAGAGTACATTTGGTAGATTATTGTAGTATGTACTTTTTAGCAGTAGGTCTTATTTCTAGAAGATCTATACAAAATGCAAGAATTTAGGAGGTTGTAAAGTACAGTGGAAAGTGTCAGAAAAGATAGTATAGAAAAACTCACTCCAGTAGAGTACTATGAAAAAGAGGGAATATGGTTAAAAAGGGATGATTTGTTTACTACATGTGGTGTATGTGGTGGAAAGGCTAGATCTGCCTATCAGGTAGTATTACAGTTGGTAGATAAGGGTTATACCACTATAGTAACAGCTGGAAGTAGGCAATCTCCTCAGTGCGAGATTGTTAGTTGCATATGTGAGAATTTAGGTTTACAGTGTAAAGTGTTTATGCCTTTTGGGGGTAACACCTCTGTAATAAATCACATAGAGAAAAATAAAAATACAGAAATTATACGTGTGAGACCAGGGTACAATAATATTATTGTAGCAAGAGCTAGAGAATATGCTCAGAATAGGAACTGTGGTTATGTTCCTTTTGGTATGGAATGTAGTGAAAATGTGGAGGTAACCAGTAAACAGGTGGTAAACCTGCCTAAAGAAGCAAAAAGATTAGTAATACCTGTTGGTAGTGGTATGTCATTTTCTTCTGTGGTTACAGGATTAATTAGAGAAGGTATTGATATACCAATCTTAGGTGTAAGAGTAGGAAAAGACCCTACAAAGATTATCGAAGAATATGCATTTGGGGTAGATTTTCTTGACTATGAGATAGTACAGAGTCCTGTGGATTATCATGAATCTGTAATAGCATATGTTGAAGATTATCAGTTAGATCCTATCTATGAGGCTAAGTGTAGGGAGTTCCTTAGAGAGGGCGATGTTTTGTGGGTAGTAGGTAGAAGAGTACTAGATTGAGGTGAATGAGGTATGTATTACTATATGGGGTAAATACAGGGATAGGGCAAGATTTCACTTTAGTCAAGGAAAACATTTATTTGACAGCAATAATGGTAATATTATTTATATCAATGGAAAGGAGTTTATTGAATGATAGCGATAGTAAATAGAATAAGTGATAACGATTTTGATTATTATAAAGCTAAAATAGATGGATGTAACGGGTACTGGATAAAATTAGATGAAGATAACCCAGATTATAAATCTGTTTTAGGCAGGTGTGGTGGCGTTCTTATAACAGGGGCAGAAGATAAGGGTAAGTATGATTTAGGTATAGTAAGATATGCTTTAAAGCACAATCTCGCTATATTTGGTATCTGTCAGGGTATTCAAGATATGGTAATGGCTGTAAGTGATGAAAGCCATATTGTCCCAGTAAGAAATCATAAATATAAATACACTCCTAATGAGTACTATCATAGAGTTGATATATTAAGTGATAGTATTTTATACAATATAATTGGAGAGGTTTCTATTAATGTCAATTCAACTCATAATTACCAGTGTTATGATGTAGGTGATAAAAATATATTTAGGGTATCCGCCATATGTTCAGACACTAAACTACATGGGATATACCCAAACAAAGGGGTAATCGAGGGTATTGAAAACCCAAACCACGCTTTTCAGATTGGTGTTCAGTGGCATCCTGAAATCTTATCTGATGAAAGTTCAAAAAGGTTGTTTTCCAGATTTATAAGTGTATCTAGCTATATCTATTCAATCAGGGGTAGGTTTTCTAGTTAGTTAAATAAAAAATTATATTTAGATAGTAGAAAGTTATCTAAATTATCAAAAATCTTGGTTAGAAAAATGAAAATATAGGATTAGAAAAATAAAAGTTATTTATTTATACATAAAATTGCTTTTAGAACAGGAAAAAGTCAATTTTAGAACAACAAACTCATGTTTTTCTTTCTGTTATTTTGGTAAAATATTAAAAGTTAAGGATGTGACAGTATGAGTAGTATAAGTCTAACAAGGTTAAGTTACAACAATCAAGTAGTAGGGGTACGCATAAACTTAAATCATGGTCAGAAGCTGTATGATATCGGTACTACTTTAGAGGTTGTTGAAAAGATTCTAAAGTCTTGTGATTTAAATTATAAGAAATTAAATTACATAGAAGAGGGTAGGTTAAAAGGAAATACAATAGTATTTTCTAATGATAATAAGGCTGTAGAACTCAAATCAAAAGAAGAGTTAGCAAGGATATTAAAACAATTTTTAAATCATAGTAAAAAATTAACAGAAATACAAAGTAATTTCATGAATATCATACTAAGTAATATAGAAATACCTTTAGCAAGGGAGGGCATCACTAGTTTTGAACAAGAGTATAATGATAAAGAGCTTTGTTACTCTTGTAGGTTTCTAGGTGGGTATGACGCTTGGAGTGGAAGTGAAGATATCTGTGATGCTGACATCTTAAGTGATAAGGTATGGAAAGCTCTAAAGTCGGTAGTAGACAAGTTCAACAAGAAATATAAAGTAAATGCTAGAGTAGTAGTTGGAGAAAAGGCTTGGATCTATATTTATGTAGAGTAGGAGAGTAGTATGTTAGTAAAAAATCATTTTAGTGATTGTCCTTATGGATGTAATGAGAATGGAATGTTACTGGATTCTGATACTGGTAATATGGTTTCATGCCCTCACTGTTCTAAAAGAAAAAAGGAGCTTATTAAGCAAGGTTATGCGGAGGCTGTAGAGGATGATACAATTAAGCCTTTGAGTCAAATCTTAGGCATCAATAGTGTATATCTGTCCGAGCAGTTTGTATATGGCACCGTAATTCCAGATGGTGAAAAAGTCTTTCTTGAAGAAGAATCAATAGATTTCCAGAAAGAAATAGCAGAAGAATTATATTTAGGGTTATCAGTAGGTAATCTGCCTGAGAGTAGTTTATGTTTTGGATTAGGGGTAAAAGGTCGAATAGAAAGATTTTCATATCCAATGCTTGCAAAGGCTTATTTAGGTGGGTTAACTATAGGAAGATTTATTTCATGCACAGAGTTTGCTCGTATGCAATATAAGATGTTAGATGAAGTAGATGAGTTCTATGATTGTGATTTTCTTATGATGTTAATAAATGATGGTAGCAACCTTAATGAAATTTCATCCGCTAAAGGATTAATGCAGTCTAGAGCATTAAAGGGTAAGCCTACGGTGTTTGTAACTACATGGACTATAGAAGCATGTAGTGGATTATTGGGGTTTAAAGATGATTCCGACTACTTCCTTGCTAAACCTGTATTTTTAAGCTATGTTTCAGGTAAAGGCAAGAAACATTCAAGATATATAAACAATCTATTAGGGGTAGAGAATGAAGTTCTTGGAGATGAAGAGAATAATCCAAATGCCGTATCACTTTTAGACCTCTAGGTAGTGGTAGAATTCTTTATTGAAAGTTTGGTTTTTCGTATAGAATTTAAGATTAAAATTAAAGAAATGTAATTTTAAGATACCAATTTTGTTTTTAAGATTTAATTGGTATCTTAATTTTTATCTTAGGGAATAAAGGGTAAACTTAAGAATAGTTGACACAGTACACCGTGTACGGGAGTAATGGAGAGAATGTTATTGAGACGTATCATCACTGTCATCCCCCGAACCGGTTGGGTTATAGTTGTATCTCATAGTAAATAGAGGTTGATTTTCTCCAGTTAGAAGAACAGCGTCTACATCAAAGTAAGAGTAATTAGAATTAGCCCATTTTAGACCAGTACTCCATAATTCTTTTTGCATGGCTCTAAGTGATGTATTATCCCAGTTAGCATATGGTGTATTGCCTTTCTTTCCTGATTCATTAGAACCTTTAATCCACCAAACAATAGCTTGTTTTACATAATAATTTTGAAATGAGGATACGTCATCTCCATAATGTGAATCCCACCAATAAAACAATGCAGCAGCTTGTTTTAATCTGGTTTGAGTATATCCTGTGTAAGAATACTTAGATAAATCTCTAACAACTCTCGTTCCTGTTCTCATAGAAATATCTGTATCTCCACACCACATTATTTGTAAAAGATACTTATCATTGTATGTTCCAGGTGGTTGTAATTTTGATACAACGCCTAGACGTCCTTGTTGAGATTTATGTTTTACTACTCCATTGGAATTTACCCATGAAATCTTGTAGCTATCTGTGTCATGAGATTGATCCCATGTTTGAACATTAACTGTTTGTCCTATATGATCAAAGACATTATATGCTCTAGCCTCTACTTCTTTTATAAGTCCATCATTGTATGCCTGAGCCTCTTCCTCGGATACTCCTACATAAGAAGTACCAACTTCCTCTTCTTCTGCTACATCATTATTAGAAGTTTCATTAGAAGAATTATTAGACTCCTGATTCTCAGTAGTTGTTTCAGGTTCTGTAATCTCTGTAACTGTCTCTTCTTCCTGAGAATTCACATCTTGTTCCTCTTCTACATCTTCTTCTGTTGTAGATTGAGTTGTCTGGACAGCATTGAATGTAACTTCTAATACCTGAGACTTTTCGGTAAAGGTATACTTATATTTATTATCATTGGAGAGAGTAATTTCCTCTATTGTTTCATTCTCATCTCCTGCATCTGATATAATATGGTATGTACCTACTTCATAGCCCTCAGAAGCTACAAATTCCAAATTGATTGTTTCTCCTACTTCCTCTGTCAGCTCTAAACAGTATCCCTCTTCTGTTAAAGTAACATCAGAAGTATTACCATCCTTGTCTGTTAGAGTAGTTTTTTCTTCGTCAACGGTAATAGTTTGAATTACTTCTTCATCTGTATCAGCATTAGAAGTAACTATTACTTGTCCACTCGGATTAGGTACTTTTAAGTAGACTGTTGACTGTACAGATTCCTCAGCAGTAATATCAGTATCTGTTTCTGCACTGACTAAGCCTGATGATGGTAAGACACTCAATACTGTAACCGCTGAAAGAACTAATGCACATAACTTTTTCAACTTCTTACGCATATTTATCTCCTTTCTTTTAGAATAGTTGGTCTAGCGTTATACTTCTCTCCTTTCTTATAATCGAATTAACCTAACCGCATAAACTAAATTTCTCATTAAACCTACTTTCTAACTTCTAAAATCTAGACCTATTCTGGACATACTTTGATAAAACTCCGTACATATTTAATTCTTATGTAGATTCTGTGTCTTATTCTTAAGATGTTTAATAGGTATCTGGTAACTTTTTTAAACTACTCGGTTAGGTAAATTGAACCTAATCTGTTTAGAAAATTAAATAGAGAGGAGAGAAGTTAAAGCAAAATCTTAACCATTCTAAAGAAAGGAGAAGAGTATGTACAAGAAACTTAGAAAATTTTGTGCATGGGCATTAGCAGTAGTAACAGTTGTATCGTTAGTACCTAGTTCTGGACTTGTAATGGCTGATGAAACTGATACCTCTGTTAATGCAGAAGTAGAACAAGGAACAGTCTACTTCAAAGTACCTGATGCAGGTGGACAAGTTCTTGTTACAACTGACAAAGACACCGAAGATGAGAACACTCAGACAATTACTGTTACAGATGAGAAAACAACTCTCACTGATAAAGACGGTAATGAAACTGATGTTACACTCACTGAGGAAGGTTACAGCTTAGAGATTACTGGAGATGTAGAGTCAGTTGTAAATGTAGAAATCATACCTGCCGAGGGGTATGAGGTTGGAACTTATCATATTTTATCAGACACAGGGGATGTGGTCGATGAACCTGAAATCTCCTCTGAAAATAAATATGAAGTTACCATCTCTAAAGATGTTCAGGTAGTTGAGGTTCTTTTCAATGCTGTTGAAACTCAGTCTGAAACCACAGAGGAAACAGAAGTGGTTGAAGAGCCAACTGAGACTGAAGAGGTTACAGAGCCTGTTGAAGAGACTACTAAGGAATCTGAACCAGTAGAAGTGGAAAAGGAAGCTGAAACAACTTCTGAAACTGAAGATATGGATGCTTTCATTGAAGCATACATGGAGAGTGAAGAAAGAGTTCAGAAAATCTTAGATGAAAACTGGGATTTAGGCTACTCAGAAAATTACATTATGGGTATTGCCCCTAATTATGTAGGGGAAAGAGTTTATACAAAAGGTGGTTTAGGCTCTCGAGGTGCTATTGATGTTATCAATTACCATGATCCTAACGACTGGACAAATCACTCTATTTTAAACCACTGGACAGAGGGTATTCTTGGTACAAGTTCTGAATGGATGTTTTGTGCAAATCCAAAAGCTCATTTTCAGTCAGGATATAAGACAGCAGTAAATGCTACAAAATATTATACTCAAGATACCATAACCCTTGTAGCAGGTGTTAATTACTATGTAGATCATTATTTTTGTTCAGGTCTTGATTCCACGGATAAATATTTCATCAAACAGACTTTTGTTTGGAGATTATTAAATGATGTAAATCACTGGTATGCCGGCTCTGGAGCTGATAGGATAGCTTTTGAGTATGGAAATGGCTTAAAAGATAATCAAGGTCATTGGGTAGCAGACCATATGAATGGATATGAAGATGCAGTTAACTGGGTTACAGCAAATAAGAGCTCTCTTGTTTGCTCCGGAGAAATCTTTGAGGGTTCAGGACAGCCATTAAGTAGATGGTCTTGTCAGTATAACCCAACCGGTTCGGGGGATGATAGTGATGAAGCGTCTAGCACTTTTAACAAAATAAATTATTTAAAACAAGTATATGAAGAGGGAAAGAAGAACTATCTAACAAGCAATTCTTTATCTGAGTCTAGTGTTTTCTCCTCTAATAGTATATTTAAAAGCACACCCTCTACACTATCCATAGCATCTAGGGCAGTAGGAGATGTGGTGTATACAGACAGTTTATCTGGTTATAGATCGCCTATTAGTATAACACAATATCCACCTGGAGGTGGATACAATATTATAAAAACATGGAATGAGGGACTTCTTGGAGCCACTCCAAGCACATGGATGTTTTGTGCAGATCCTACAAAAAAATTTCAGGCTGGTTATAAAACAGGATATCCTGCTACCAATTACTTCTCTGACTACGCTATAAAACTTATGGGAGCATTACTATATTGGTATGATACCAATAAATGTAGTGGAATTAGTTTAGGTGATGACTATATGTTTAAACAAGAGATTGTTTGGACTATAGGAAACCTAGATAGAGGTTGGTATTCAAATGTATTGTTTGAACATGGCAATGGACAGACATGTGATTTAGGTCACTCTTTATATACTCATAGAGATGAGTGGTATTATACTGGATTACAATGGGCTTTAAACAATTATGGCAATGTGTCAACCACAGCTACCGTATATGACGATGGGGTGGGTGGACAACCCCTGATAGAATTGTACTATACCTATGAGCCAACCGGTTCGGGGTACATCGTGAAAACGTCCTCGAATACGAACCTTACTTCTGGTAACAGCAATTACAACTTGACAGGTGCTACATATAACATCTACAAGACAAAAAGTGATGCTCAGAACAATAAAAACGCTATCTCTGGTAAACAGTTCAAGATTGCCAGCAACTCAGGTAAATCTAACACTGTAGTGCTGAATGCAGGTACTTACTACATTAAAGAGGTTCCAGGGTCTGATGGAACAGGGTATACCACAAGCAGTACGATTTACACAATCACAATTACTGCCGGTAAGACTAACGTAAACCTTACTTCATCAGGGGGTATCAAAAATACTCCAAAGACTGCTACAATCGACCTTTATAAGACACCAAGCAATCCAGTTTGTGTAGAGAACAACGAGAACTACTCACTTGAGGGAGCTGTGTATGGTATTTATACTAACAGTTCTTGTACATCCCTTAAAACCAAGGCTACAACAAATGCAGACGGTGAGTTCTCAGTAACAAATCTTCCGCTTGGTCAGTATTGGGTGAAAGAGATTTCTCCGTCACCGGGATATTTGGTAGACACCAATGTCTATGCTGTAGATGCTAGAACAGAGGGTAGCGGACCAGTTAGAGTATTCACAGTAGAATCTCATGAAACTCCAATCCTTGATCCAGACAACTTACTTCTGAAAAAAGTAGATTCCAATACTAATGGAGCTCCAGAAGACCAGGGTACTATGGAAGGTGCTGAATTCGAAGTTAAGTTTTATGGAATTGCTGTAGATGAGATAGCAGATGATACAGACCCAGCTACTTTGGGGTATCAGCCTACGAGAACTTGGGTACTTAAGACATATACAACGTCAAATGGATCTGCAGCTTTGATTTTTGACAATGCTTTCAAGGTATCAGGTGATGACTTCTACTATACATCTTCAGGAGATATAGCTTTCCCATTCGGGGTAATCACCATGAAGGAAACTAAGGCTCCTAACGGTTATCTGATTAACGATCAAGTTATTGTTCAGAAGATAACAGATGCAAATGGTGGTAATGACTCAACCATTATTGATCATGTACCTACTCAGCAAGAAGACTCCTTAACTCTGAAACTGGTAAAAACCCAGTATAATACAGATGAGGTAATCCCAGGAGTTACTTACCGTTGGACTCGTCCAGATGGTACTATTAATACTTATACTACAGATAAAAATGGTGTAGTTGAGTTCCACGGTCTTACTTGGGGTAAACATACAATCGAGGAAATTGATGTTCCTGATGGCTATGCAGTAAACACAAACAAGATTGAGTTTACAGTTGCTCAGGACAATACAATCACATTCGACAAAGAATATCCGATGAGTGATACAAATGGTGTTATTACCATTTCACTGGATACTGAAGGAAATATGGATGTAGATTATACAAATAAACCTGCTCCATTCGATCTGATGATCCATAAAGTTAACAACCACAACTTCCCACTTGAGGGTGCTGAGTTTACTCTTTACAGTGATGAAAAATGTACTCAGGTTGTTGACGTACAGGTAACGGATTCCGATGGTGAACTTACATTCGCAGATCTGATTCCTTACAAAGAGTATTGGATGAAAGAAACGGATGCACCTCCGGGATATCGCATTCCTGTAAATGATGATGGTAGTGATATCATTTGGAAGATCGATGTTGAGTCTGTACCAGTAAATGATGAGTTTACATTTAATGTAAATGATACAGCTTACACGGTACAATCTACTGGATCCATCTGGATCGATGGTACAAAAGCCGATAGAGTTTGCAACATGACAGTAGTAAACGAAGTTGGTATGAAGTTGCCTAACACCGGTTCAAGTATGATGATTCTTCTGCTTATTGCAGGGGTAATGCTTATGGGCGGTGCAATTGTTATTTCTCGCAAGTCACGGAAGACAAGCGATGACAAAGAATGATTTCAAGGAGGAAAAATTTCATGAAGAGAAAAGTAGTTCAGAGTATGTGCATGCTTATGGCAGTAGCAACAGTAGCAACGGGGTATACAGGATTCACAGCTTTTGCAGCAGAGAATGACGGCATTCAGACAATGGATGCCGGAGATTATCTGGTAAATAACGGATATGTTACTCTTGGTCAGGGTACAGCTTCCATTACCATTAATGGTAACGAGGGTCAGAGCCTTGTAGGTAAGAGATTCGAGATGTTCAGACTGTTTGACGCTGAGAACTCTGCTCATGGCGAGTCCATTAACTATACGTTCAACAGTAAATATGAGCAGGCTATTAAAACGGTAGTGGCTCAGGCGCTTTCAGATGTTGATGGTAAGCCTTATTCACCAGCTGATATCACAGAGTATATGGCTATTGATTACATTCAGAAGTATCTGAATACTAATCCGGTAGAGGGTACTCAGACTCCTCAGACTCCTGAGGGGGATTACTCAGCATTCCGCTACTTTGTAGAGAATGTACGTGATGAGATCAAACGTGAAGGTATCACGGGAGATTATATCTATGTAAACGGGGTATCTCAGACAAACAGTATCACAATCGGTGGTTTGACTTATGGATACTACATCATCGACGAGATTTCTACACATGATGCAGATGGAGAGCAGTATTATTCTTCTTCTCTTTGCATGGTAGATACAGCTAACCCGAATGCAACAATCAACATCAAATCTGACTATCCTGAGGTTATCAAGAAAGTTCAGGAAGATGATAACCAGGCAGCAATTGGTACTGGCGATGGTTGGAACGATATCGGTGACTATGAGATTGGTCAGGATGTTCCTTACAGATTCGATGCAACAATCTCTGATATGAATGGATATCAGACATACTACTACGCTTTCCACGATCAGATGGATAAAGGTCTGACACTTCAGGATGATACCATCAAACTTACAATCTCCAAAGAGGGTGGCAAGAGCTACACACTTAGTGAAGATGAGTGGGAGCTTGTAACAGACAAAGGCGATCAGAGGATGGACGAAGAGGATACTTTCGTAGTAGCAATCGAGGACATCAAGAAGATTGTAGACAGAGAGTTCAACAACATCGATAGCCTTGGCGAGAATGATTACTCTGGTCTTACAATCCGTCTGGAGTACAATGCAACTCTGAATGAGGATGCAGTAATCGGTAGACCAGGTAATGAGAACGATGTTCGTATCGAGTTCTCAAATGATGCAGACTCTGCAGGTGCAGGAGAGACAGGTTATTCTCCGTGGGATACAGTAGTTGTATTCACATTCAAACTTCAGGGTATCAAGACAAATGATCATAACAATACTCTTGAGGGAGCTCTGTTCCGTCTGTATAGTGATCCAGAGTGTACTCAGGAAGTATTTGTAAAACCGTACACAGGTGAGCCGGCAGCAGAGGTTGCTACTCTTGCAACAGATAATGTAACAAATCCAGATGGAGAAGAGGAGAACTTCGATGGCGAAAAGGTTACTGTAGGGGGTAACGGATATTCTGTTATCAACCGTGACTCCGCAGGTGGAGATGATCATACAGGTGGTACAACACCGGCTGAGGCTGTTGCAATGCAGTCAGATGCAAACGGTAACTTCACTATTTACGGTCTGGATCAGGGTACATACTACCTGAAAGAGGTTGACGCTCCTGATGGATATCGTCCACTGCTTGATCCTATTACAATCGTGGTAACACCAACGTATACAAGTGATCGTGATGATTATGTAGCAGGTGAAGGAGCTACAGCAGAAACTCTTCAGAAACTGGAAGCTACAGCTCATATCAAAGAGTTCTACGATGGTCAGTATGAAGAGGGAGATGCAATCCTGAATACTGATGTAGAAGATGGTTCTATGGATCTGAAGATCGTTAACGAGGTTGGTTCTAAACTGCCAGTAACAGGTTCCAGCATGATGCTGTGGTTACTTGGTGCAGGAGTTGTTCTGATGGGTGGAGCAATTGTTGTAAGCAGAAAGAAAAGAGCCTAAGTATATAAGATAAGGTGGTTGTAAAATGAGCAGAAAATGGTTGTTAAGGATTATATTCCTAGCGGGATTTCTGTTACTACTTTACCCACTTATAAGCAATATGGTGCATCAGCGTCAGCAATCTGACGCTGTTGCGTCATATGACAGTGCTGTAAGTAATAGGAGTGAAGAAGAAATCCAAGAGATCTTAAATCAAGCTACTGAATACAATAATATGTTATTTCAGTCTAATGGTGCTATTGTTGATAATATGGATACAAGTATCCTAAGTGATGAGAGTTATAATTCATTACTAAATCAGGCTAACGGCATCATGGGTAGTATAGAAATTCCTAAAATAGATGTTGATTTACCTATATATCACGGGACAGAAGACGATATACTATCAGTTGGGGTAGGTCATATTCAAGGAACAAGCTTACCAGTTGGTGGTGAAAATACTCATTGTGTCCTTTCAGGGCATAGGGGTTTACCAGGAAGTAGCTTATTTACTAGGCTTGATGAAATGAAGGAAGGAGATTTATTCTTCTTAAGTGTTATGGGGGAAACATTAGCGTATAAAGTTTATGACATTCAAGTAGTTGACCCTGATAATACAGAGGTATTAGAGATAACGGCAGGCAAGGATGATGTTTCGCTTGTAACTTGTACACCTTATGGTTTAAATACCCACAGGCTTGTAGTTACAGGAGAACGTGTTCCATATGAAGAATCTGAGTACAATAGTATCGGTTCTGAGTTGCCATCTCTCAGAGAACTGTTATTTATTGCAATACCTTTTGTATTGCTTGCAGTAGCAGGAGGATTAAAATTTAAAGATTGGAGGAAAAAGAAACATGCTCAAGAAAACATTACTGAAGTCAAAAAGTAAAATTTTGACGATGGTGTTATCAGCTATGTTGGTATCTTCCACATTAACTGCTTATGCAGATACCGATCTTATCGGTACAACGGTAAGTCCGGGATCTGATGGCGAGAGCTCTCTCTTGACAGAAAGCAAACTTCCTGAAGTAGAGGAACGCTTTGGAAGTATCGATATCAGGTTATCTGATGGAGAGAAAGGAACTTCAAAGGAAGGGGTAAAAATCTCAGTCCTTAAAGTTGCAGACATCGAAAAGGGAGAATATGTGTTAGATGATGCTTACAAGAACACTGGTGTAGACCTGAATGATATTCAGAATGCGTCAGAGCTTGAAGCAGCAGCGACAAAGATCGCAGATGTAGCAGGTACTGGAACAATTCTTTCTACTGATATGAATGGTAGAACTACATTCCAAGACCTTGAAGTAGGGGTATACCTTATCGAGGCTACAGACGATAGCAAATATGATGACATCACTCCTCTTCTTCTTTCCATACCTACATGGAGCGAGGAAGATGAAACAATGATGTATGACCTTGATGTAAACCCTAAACATACTCCTAAACCGGAAGAGGGGAAAACCCCTAAATCAGCTCCTCAGACAAATCTCGACAGTCCAATTGTACTGTATTTTGGTGGAGCAGCAGTTACTCTGGTAGCTTTGATAGCATTAAATGTTGCTTGGAAGAAAAAGAGTAACAACAACAAATAGAGGGTGACTCAATGAAGGTTAAGAGGTTGATAAACACAGTGCTAGTAATTCTGTTACTAGCACTGGTTGCTTTAGGTATCAGAGAGTTATATATGTTCCTGTCAGCTCAGGATGATAATAATGCTCTCAAAGAGGTTGCTATTAAGGTTCCAGATGATCCTGATATAGATCCAGACGATCCTTTTAATAGGTATATAGATTTTGATGCTTTACAATCTATTAATCCTGATATTGTAGGTTGGATTTATATTCCAGATACAATGATTGATTATCCTATATTGGTAGGAGAAACGGATCAATATTATCTGAACAGAGATTATTATGGTAATTACTCATCATTAGGTTCTATTTTTACATATGCAGGGGTAAATCTTACAAAAGACAATCACGTGTGTATGTTTGGTCATAATATGATATCTCAACAAATGTTTGGAGGGTTAGATAGTTACAAAAGTCAAGATTATGCAGACAGCCATCAGTATTGTTACATCTATACTCCAGATAGAACTAAGGAATGCACTTTAATCTCAGCTTTTGGTTGCACCAAGACAGATACCATATTTGAACTGGATAAAACAGGTGATACAGCAGATTTATCTAAACTATATGAAGAGTTACAATCTCGAAGTATTATCTCGAGAGAATTACCAGAAAATTCTGGACAGGTTTTTTCTTTGGCTACATGTGATGGGTATTCTGGAACTCCAAATCGTTTTACCACTCATTTTACGGTAACGAGAGAAAAATATGTTTTAGATTAAGGTAATAAGGGTGTCTTTTCCAAAGATACCCTTTTCCTTTTGTTTAATATAATGTATAATATAAGAAGAAATTTTATACTGGAGGTAGATAAGATGGTTTTAAAATTAAACAAGGAGAAATTTAACTCTAAGGTTAAGCAGGAGTTAAAGGAGAAGATGGCAAAGGAACGCTCTTCAATGTATTTAGGGGTAGTAATTTCCATTATTGGGATGTTGATTGGTTGTATTGTTGCTTATGCAGCATATCTGTACTTTGGTATCAATAGTCCGACTAATCTGTTCTGCTTTATCTTAGGTATTGCAATTTTCTGTCTAGGCTTTAACAGGCTGTTCGAGGGCATTGGAGATTACCAGTCTAAGATGGAATATGCAAAATATAAAGTAGATGTTTTTGGAGCTTATGGAGTAGCATCCTTTGGTTCTAAAACTCCAGAGCGAGAGATTACTTTTGAAAACGGTACATTTACTGAAAAGAGTTCTTTTGGTGAAAATGGGGTTATTAACTTAGTAGAGGCGAAAGACATCTTAAGAGTATATGTATTAGCAGATCATTCAGCTATGCTGTTAGTAACGCCTGATCTTATACGTCCTTGCATTTTACTGTCAGATGCTTTTGATGGATTTAACTGCTCTGAGATCATTAATGAAATCAAAAAGTATAATGAAGGGGTATTTGTAAAACAGCTCGTTCCTACTTTTAATGTAAGACAGTTAGAGCATTTTGCAGTTCAGTCTATTTCTGCTATTGTAAATACAAATATTGAAGACTGGGTTTCGGTTGTTTTTAACGATTCTATCGAGGATTATGTGGATGATGCTCCTGTTATTGAAAACAAGGAAGAGGTTAAATCAGAGTCCTCAGAAGAAAAAGTAGAGGAGAAATCCGTAGAAAATGTAGAGACTGTTCAAACTGAAACAAAAGCGGGTAATTATACATATGCAGAAAAGTCTGAGGACGAAAAACCTGAAGAGGAGAAAGAGGAAAAAGCTGAAGTTAAGAAAGATGATTCTACAGAGTCTACTTCTGCTGAAGAGATCGAGGGAGATTCTGAAGGTAAGGTTGAGAATAAGGAAGTCGATTCTGTAAACAACTAAAATTCAGCTCAGGTTTCTTAAAATTGATTGGGTACTCTAAAATATTAGAGAGCTCCTATTAAATAGAAAATACTATAAGATTTATAAGAAGTGAGTAATCTACAGGATAGTAGAATCACCCACTTCTTTTTATTTTTATTAGAAGTATTTCAAAATTAGGTTAAAAATAATATAGTTAAGGTTCTCTCCGTTTTTATTTTTCTAAATCGTATTTTATTTTAGAATGTGAGTTGTGTATTTTATTAAAATGGTATAATATATAAGTGTACTTAGTTAGTATAGCTTTTTGAAAGGTGATTGGTATGAAAAAGAGATTAGTAATGAGTCTGCTCGTTGCAGGTACTGTATTAAGTTTAAGTGGCTGTGGTTCTTTCAGTGAACCTATTAATACAGAAGTAAAAGCAGACGAAGAAATTGAAGAGGAAGGGTATTATGAAAAAACGGTAACCTGTGGGTATTGTGGTACAGAGTTCCACTCTTTAGAAGAGGAAGAAGCAGATACTTGTCCTCGAGACAAAGACATTACTGATTGGAGTTTGGTAGGTTACAGAGAATTATCTGACGGTGAACCTTGTTATTTTAAACCATATTTAACGGGGTATACAGATAATCCAAACAATAATACAGCGGTGTCAGTAAAAACTAAGGTATGTGGGTACTGTTATAGACCTATTGATACTGAGTATAGGTTATCACAGGATACTTGTCCAAGAGACAAGGATTTATATGTAACTAATGTACTTTATAGTTTATAGGAGGTAGAAATTATGAAAAAGGAAATGGTTATGGAGTTCATTAAGAAGCACAAGGTTAAGTTGGGTATCGGTATTGCAGCTCTGGTTATTGCATCAGGCGGAATAGTATTTGCTACAGTAAATACCCCTAATACTGCTGTAGAAGCAGAGGCTGAAGTAGTGAAAAAAGATGTAGCAGTTGAAGATATCGAGGTAGACTATCTTCAGTATGTAAAAGGTTTGAGGGACTGGACAGTAGCTGTTGGTCTTAAAGATGTAAACTTTCTTGAAGGGGTGGAATGGGATAAGGAGTACATTAAGAATGTAACAGTTGATGACTCCAAAGTAAAGCTTGATACAGCAGGTGAGTATGAAATTACTTACTCAGTAGAGGTAGTAGATAAAAAGGCAGATGACCTTACAATTAAAAAGACCGTTACTGTAAAAGTTATCTCTGAGGAAGAAGCTAAAGTAGCAGTTGAAGAGGGTCAGGAGGTTGTTACTGAAAATGGTATTCAGAATAAGAAAGAAGCAAAAGCATCCTCTGTCAACGACAAAGGGGTATCTGCTAGTCAGGAGGTAAAAAATGAAGGAAGTAAAAACAACGGGAACAATACTTCTAGTTCCGAGGGAACTTCATCAGGAAATGCATCAACCGGATCATCTGGCGGTTCCAGTTCATCTGGATCTAATGGAAGCGGTAGTTCGAGTAATTCCAAACCCAGCGGAGGTAACAGTGGAAACAGCGGAAATACAGGGAACTCAGGAGGAAGTGGATCTGTAGATACCCATAAACATAGCTACACTATTCCAATTACAGAGATTGTTCATCATGATGCAATAACTCACCAGGAAGATCAGGGTCATTACGAGACTGTCACTATTTCTGAGGCGTGGGATGAAGATGTGTATGAAAACCATACTGTGTGTTATACTTGCGGTAATAATACTATAATTGATGGTCAGGCAGGAGCTCATCAGATTTGGCATGCGGAAAGAGGAGAGACTTGTCGTTATGGAACTGCAAGTATAGTGGTTGATACTATTCATCACCCAGCAGAGACTGAACAGCAGTGGATTGAGAACTGGGTAACTGTAGTCGACAAGGAAGCTTGGGATGAAACAGTAACTGTTGGCTATAAATGTTCTTGTGGTGCTGAACAGAAGTAGTCTTTTGGCAGGGTGTTAGTACAGCTAATACCCTGCCTTTTAATATATAGTTTTATTTAGAAATGGTATTAGCTTAATTGTTAATACCATTATTATTGGTGTGAATGAATATAAGTTATAATTTAAGGAGGATATTTCATGAAGAAAGTTTTCAGCAAGTTGGTAGTCAACATTTTAAGTATTATAATGGCATGTGTGTTATCAGTACAAGTTACTGCTCTCATTGCAGCCTTAGTTCCTAGTGTAAATAATGTGGATACTACTTCAAAAATTATTATAGGTTGTACCCTTGTATTTTCAATAATAGTTACCATATTAATATGGGCAAATAAAATGAATTTATCATCAACTCAAGGGGTAACAGTAACATCCATAGTTTGCAATGTGTACTTCATTGTACTTGTAGCAAGCACTCTATTATATATGGCTGTTTTAGGAGAAATTAAATATATTATGTTGGGTGAGATAGCATTAACGTGGGTTATCTGGTTTGTATTTATATCTGTATTTTCTAATATTAAGAAAAGTCTTTCTGGTGAAAATATAGGAAATCCAGAATCCTCTAGTGTAGTGCATGTTGAAGAGAAAGCTAAAGAATCTACAAATGATTAAATTAGTTTGGTCAGTAAAGAAGGGTATCGCTCTTTTTGTCGATACCCTTATTATTTTGGAAGGTTAATTTTGGTATAATTTATCAATCTATGTTGTAACGTGTCATGTTAGTGAATATTTTTATTAATTTTTGAAATTTATTTTTAAAGAGTATTTTCGACCTTTCCAATATATGGTATACTATACTTGTAAAAAATTAAACCTGATAGGAATTTTAAGGAGGTATTATTTTATGAAAAGAAAGGTTATTGCAGCATTATTAATGACGATGTCACTTACAGTAGGTAGTGCAGGTTCTGTATTTGCTATGAGTGCAGACAAGTATTCAGACGTTCCTGCTAATTCACAGGTATTCGATGCTGTGGCAACGGTAACAGATAAGAATATCGTAGACGGACTGTCTGGTACAGAGTACGGTGTAGAAGAAGGGGTAACCCGTGGGCAGTTTGTATCAGCTCTCTACAATATGAAGTTGAATCTTCCGGTAACAGGATCCCATGATTTTACTGATATCGAGGGCAGAGAAGATACAGCAGCCATCAAGTGGGCAGATGATCTCAATCTCTTTGACGGATTGAAAGACGACTTTTTCCAGGACAATAAGTTTGAGCCGGATAAAGAGCTGACTCGTGAGGAAGCATCAGTAATCCTCTACAACTATGGCAAGTCTGTTGATTCACTTGATATGTCTGAAGGGGTAGGAGTTACAACAGGTTTTGATGACACAACGGATGCTCCTGTTTCAACAGAATATGTATCCTTTATGAACTGGGCGGTAGGCAATGATATGCTTGTTGGTGATGATTTTCTTACAGAAGAGGCTGAAAATTATCTTCGTCCTACAGAAGTTCTCAACAAGGCTGAACTTGCCGAGATGCTTACTCAGTATATTAATCTCAGAAATGATCAGAAGCAGGAGTCTGCTGATGCAGCTCAGGTGGCAACCAACGCTGTGAACAAGGCTACATCCAACAATACATCCAGCAACCAGAACCAGAAGGAAGAGACTCATACCCACAATCTGAAACCTAATATGGTTACCAAGGAAAATAAAGAAGAGGGTCACTGGGAGAAGGAGCTGGTAAAGGAAGCCTACGATGAAGAAGTAACCCATCCTGCTGAATATGAAGATGTTTGGATCGTGGACAAAGAAGCAGTATATGATACAATCCACCACCCGGCAGAGACCCATGAGGAGGAACAGTGGGTAGTAGACAAAGAGGCTTGGACAGAAACCATCGAGCATCCGGCAGAGACCCACGAGGAAGAGCAGTGGGTTGTAGACAAAGAAGCATGGACAGAGACGATCGAGCACCCGGCAGAAACCCACGAGGAACAGCAGTGGGTAGTAGACCAGGAAGCTTGGGATGAACCTGTATATGAAAATCATACAATCTGCTATACCTGCCGTGAACAGGGGCTTGGTAATGTAATCATTGATGGTCAGGCAGGTGCACATCAGATCATGCACGCAGAAAAAGGTGAGACTTGCCACTATGGTACAGAGTCTATTCAGGTTGATACTATCCACCACCCGGAAGAGGGTCACTGGGAGACAGTAACTATCGTTGATAAGGAAGCATGGACAGAAACGATCGAGCATCCGGAGGAAGGTCACTGGGAGACAGTAACTGTCATCGATAAGGAAGCTTGGACTGAGACTATTGAGCATCCGGAAGAGGGACATTATGAGACAGTAACCATCGTTGACAAAGAGGCTTGGGATGAGGAAGTTCTTGTGTCTCCAGAGGAAGGGCACTGGGAAACCCAGCTTGTGAAAGAAGAGTGGACAGAGACAATCCACCACGAGGCTGAGTATAAAGATGTTTGGGTTGTAGATAAAGAAGCTACAACTGAGACCGTTCAGGACGGCATGATCTGCATCGGTTGCGGTGCAGTAGTCAGATAAATTGTTATTCCTATTAGGTGGGGTATTGGCTAACAACCAATACCCTCTTTTTATTTTGCCATTTATCTTATATTTTTAAAGTTAAACTAATAGGAGGTGTCTAGCACATGGGTAATTTTTCTACTGAAGTATTGAGAGAAGATTATAATCGACTTAGGAAGGGTATGGCAGCCAATGTTCCTGCATCCGTAGCTTCACGGGTTTGCAATTCTATTTCCGATCTAAGGAATTTCTTAATGGCATTATATAATACAAGGGATCCAGATTCAAGAGAAAGAAGTATACTTTTATACGAAGAAGATAATAATATTGTTATAAACTTTTATTATAAAAATTTCATATTAAAGCTTAACTCAATCAAGTTAGTAATCACTCCTAATGGTAATGTTAGTCAGTCTTTAAAGGGTTTTAGTCTTACGTCTCAAGATGCTGTTACTTTATATAATCTAGTAAAAAAGTTTCGTTCATACTTGTCTAGTGAGTTTTCAGGTTATCCTATACAATCTTTAAATGTAGATTTTGTAAGTCCTAAGAAACCAAAAGGGGTAATCCGAAAGGATAAAAGTTGTGCTTATTATTACGAGGTTTATTTAAAGGTTTAGTGTATATAATAGTTAAGAATAAATATTTATTATTTAATAGTGTTTTTCGGGGTGAAGTAGGAGGTTTCATATGGTAGTAAAAAGACCTTTAGCAGTAGGTGACAGTGTTAAATGTAGGGGTGAGAGAGTAACTATTGGGAAGATTCTTTCTCAGGATGCTTACCATGCAAATTTGCGTCCAGGTGAGAAGGGAATATCAGATTACTATGATATTGAATTCGAAGACAGTAAAGGCAAGTATCAACATTGGAAATCTAATAGAGATGAAGGAATAGTAGTATTAAGCTCTCATTATATTAATACAGAAAAATATCTGTCTGCTTTGACTACTACGACGGAGTATTTAGTTAACGTAAAGAACCTTACATCAGTCTTAGTGATATCTAAGGAAGATGGTACTTTTAAAGTTATATTTGAATATGGAAGTGGCTCTTCACAGAGTGCAGTAGTTAATTCTAACTTTGAAGTAGTTACTGTAGACACTGTAACTCCAGATTTAGCAATGTTTATAAAATGCTTTTCTCATGATATAGCAGGTCTAGTGGCTGTAAACTCAAATATTGGATCTATTAAATTTAAACTATCTGAGGGACTGAGATATTTTACTAAAGTGGAAAAAATAAAAGTTCAGGGTCAGGAAGATAAGATATTAATAGTATAAAGGGGTAGCGGTAAAATAAGTAGGCTAAAGTTCCACTATAGGAATGGTGGGGATTTATTACGGTTTTGTTAAAATAGGAGGTTGTAATTTATGAGTTATGCGGATAAGGTATTCAAGGAAACATGCAGAGACATTCTAGAGAATGGTACTGATACTAGAGGTCAAAAGGTAAGACCCCTTTGGGAAGATGGTACTCCTGCTTATACAATCAAGAAGTTTGGGGTAGTTAATCGTTACGATTTAAGAAAGGAGTTTCCTGCCCTAACATTAAGGCGTATTGCACTTAAGAGTTGTATGGATGAAATTCTTTGGATTTATCAGAAGAAATCTAATAACATACATGATTTAAAGACCCATATATGGGATAGTTGGAGCGATGAGAATGGTTCTATTGGTAAGTGCTATGGGTATGTAGCAGGTGACAAGTTTAAATTCAAAGACGAAATGATTGACCAAACTGATTATGTAAGAAAACAACTCAAGGAAACACCTTACAGTCGTAGGATGATGACTAATTTATACCAATTCCAATATCTATCAGAAGGTCATTTGGATCCATGTTGTTTCAACTTCATTCTTAACGTAACTGAAGAGGATGGTCAGCTCGTTCTTAATGGTATATTGAACCAGCGTTCTCAAGATATGCTTGCAGCAAATGGTTGGAATGTATGTCAGTATTCTATATTCCTTATGATGCTTGCACAGGAAGCAGGGATGGTAGCAGGTGAGCTAGTGCATGTAATTGCTGATGCTCATATATATGATAGGCATGTACCTATGATTAAAGAGTTGCTGTCAAGAGACGAATATCCTGCTCCTAAGGTTTACTTAAATCCAGAAGTCAAGAACTTTTACGATTTTACAACAAAAGACCTAATTGTGGAGGGATATGAATATGGAGAGCAAATTCAAAATATTCCGATAGCAGTTTAGGTTAGATGTAAGTTTATTCCAATTTACTGATATACCTGTTTCTTAGAAACATAATATGTTATAATATAAGAAAATAAGAAAAAGGTATAGGTGATTTTATGAATTCAGTATTATTCTCTAAGATAATAAATATGGATGAGTTGTGTCAGGATTTTTTGGGTGCAGACTTAAAAGACTTAATAGGGGTATCTGATGACGGAACAGAAATAAAAATAACAGTTAGTTCTCAGGTATTGTTTAAGCATGGTATGTACTATCATTCTGGCTATTTTGATAGTGATGTTGACTTGGACGAGGAAGACAATGTAACTCAGGCATCAATAAATCGTTTCTTTAAGTTGTTAGACTATTTAGAAATAGATAGGGGTAGCTATTCAGAAGAAGTCAGAAAACTTATTGCTGAAAGATGTTTAGAAAAGATAGAGATTGGTGATTCTCCTTATGACGATGATATTATCATAGTTGATGATTATGTCTATGTTGATCAGCAGGCTGTTCTTCGGATTGTTAGTGGCAATGTAAGGCGTAAAGATATCATTATAAAAGCGATGCCATTAAATGATGATTGGATTCTTGAAGAAGTTCTTCTATAAGAATATATATAAAGTATACAAACAAGGCTATATTTAATTATAGCCTTGTTCTTTATGAAAGAAGGGATTTTGTGATATTTAGTAACTACTGTAATGCATTAAAGAACTTATTATTTTGGGCAAGAAATTATTGTTCAAGAGTAGGTATCACATACAGTAAAGATACAGGCAATACTTTTATTCATTTAGATAATAAGGCATCGGGTAGATGTGAGCGTGTGGTCATTAGTAAAGAAGGAAGTATACTTTCTGTGAATTCTGAAACAGCTCTTAAGGTTGGAGAAGCTTATTTAAGTGATATTAAGAAATTAGCATCCTTAAATAGTTATATAGGTGTGTTAGAAATATTTGTAGACAATTCTCAATTTACAGATTGTATCTTGTTTAAAGATAATAAAGTTCTTAATGGTAAGGAAGATTCGTCTAGCAAAGAAGATATCATCTATTTGTTCATTTCAAGTAAAATGTCGTAATATATTATAAATATGTATACTTAGTTATATCTAAGTAGTTGAGGTTTCCTATTTTTCTTTAAATGCATTTATACTCTCACTAAATTATGTTAAAATATAGATATCTTAAATAGTAAGGAGGTATATATTATGAGTGATTTTGCTAAAGGATTCATCACTGGTCTGTTTGGTTCGATTATATTATTACCCATCATTAAAACCTTACTAGGTCTAGTAGGGGTATGGTTTTGTCTTTTCACTGTCTTTATTCTGACAGGTGTTAATCTTATGTCCTTTGCAAATGTCATTCTAGTCTATATCATTTGGAAACTGTACAGGAGATTTAAAAAACATGAGCATGAGAGGTTTTAAAATCTTTATAAATGAGGATGTCCTATACATTTATAAAGTACAAAAAGATAACAGTGTATATGTTGTAGCAGTAGAAGAAAGTACAACAGAGGGGTACACAGTAAAAAACATGACATTACAGACTGATCTGTATGGTCAGGAGTTAGAGAAATACATTGTTTATGCTCTTTCAACTTATAAACCAGAAGTGAAAGTTCAGGAGTTATCCACAAAAGAGGTTTATGATAAAGTTGATGATATGATTGAAGATATGAGCAAGCAAGATGCTGTGGCTGTGTTAGATACTTTTGTATTACCAGAGAAAAAGCAGTCTACAACTCAAAGTATTTTAGCTGATATACTTCAACTTTCATATAAAGAGAGATCTGAAATACTTGTAGCATTAATTGATATGATGTAGGAGGAAGTTATGTACCCTAAAAGTGCAAATGGTTTTGAGGTTCATCCTATACAAGAGTTTGTTAATGATATGACATTACTATATAAATATACAATGTATGCAGATGAGTTTGCTGAGTTAGATTATGATACTCAGAAAGAGATGTATTCTTTGTGTCAGATTCATGCCAACTTAGATGTATGTAGGGAGAATCTTAAACAAATTAGGTATGCGGTAACACGGTTGTATTTTAGTAAATAGGAGGTTGTAATATGTTTGCTTATTATGTAAAGTATGTAAATATTGAGGATGTAATAGAAAGAGAATACACAGTATCTGATATTTCAGATTTATTGGAAACAATGTTCCTTAGTGGAAGTAAGAATAAGTCATTTAATGATATAGTTAAAACAGCTATGCTATCTCACAATTCATCCGATGTATTTACAGACGGAATAAAAGCCGTAAGCAACACGGTTGGGGTAGCTTATGATCCAGACAAAATCTTTACTCATGGCTTCCGTACTGAATTGGCTACAGATTGTAGTGAGAAGCTTACAATAGTACAAGATCCAGATGATCTAGAGGTATGCATCTTCGATGGTTCTGTATACTACTTGGGTGATGAGGTGTTTTCCATATCCAGAAAGGATTGTCCAGTAGATGAAATAGCTATTGAGATTGATCCTATCTCATCCGATTGTTGGTTTTTAGAAGAGGTTAGAAAACATAATAGTTAGTATTAAATTTTTATTTATGGGCGGTATTTAGTGGGTAGATACTGCCCTTTATTAGTTAAACGTGTTTTTTAGTGCGTTTAATTATGCTAAAATATAAGTAAATAGAAAAGTACGCAAGGAGTGTAAAAGCAATGAGTAATCATGTATATGATAATAATTCTATAAGCCAGTTAAAAGGAGCAGAAAGGGTAAGATTAAGACCTGAGGCTCTTTTGGGTTCTAATGGTTTGGATGGTGCTAAACATACAGTAAACGAGGTAATCGCCAATGCAACAGACGAGGCTCTTGCAGGGTATGGTAAACAGTTGGATGTTACTGTATATGAAGATAATAGTCTTTCCATTAGGGACTATGGTCGAGGAGTTCCGTTGGGGTGGAATGAAAAAGAACAGAATTGGAATTACTTTCTGATATATGAGGAGCTATATGCAGGGGGTAAATATGACAATAACCAGAAGATTTTAAGAAAGATTGATAAAGAAGACGGTTGGCTGACTTTTAAGATCCAGGATTATCCTTACCTTATTACCATTGGGTTAAATGGTCTTGGTGCAGCAGCCACTCAGTACACATCAGAATTCTTTGAAGTAACTTCTATTAGAGATGGTGTAGCATCTTATATGAGATTTGAAAAGGGCGTACATGTCTTAGATGAATTGCAGACCTACGAGACAGATGAGCCTAACGGCACTCTTATTCACTGGAAGCCTGATGCAGAAGTATTTAAAGAGGCAATAATCCCAGTAAAATGGCTTGAGAAGAGATGTGCATCTCTGTCTTATACAGTCGGTTTCAAGATTGTCTTTAATGATAAGGGTAAAATCACAGAATATGAACCGAAGTCATTAAAGGATGTTATGCTGAAAGATGCAGATAATTGTATTGCTCTTCACAATTTCACTCATGTCAAGGACTCAGATGGTGATATCTGTATTTGTGATGCTGATATCGTTCTCGGCAGTGAAGGTAAGTCTAATGAGTATTACCTTAACATGTCAGAAATGAAAGGAGGGGTACATACAAACGCATTTGATTATGCTTTGTCTGACTTCTTCTCAAAGGTATCTTCAGAGGTAGGGGTAAGAGTAAAACAAGCTGATTATGCAGGAAAGTTTTCAGTGATTGTTTCTACTCTTGCTAATAAAATGTCACTCCGTGGTCAGACTAAGGACAGTTCCGATGATGCTTATATTTACACTTGTATTTATGAGTGCATTTATAATGCTCTTATCCAGGAACATCAAAAGGGGACAGAATGGATTGAAAACATTATTGACGAGGTAGTTTCTAATGCTCACAACCGTATTGCAGTAGCGGAGATGTCAAAGAATCTGCGTGAGGTTGAAAGAACAACTAAAAGGCATAAACCCTCTGGTAAGTTTATCCCTTGCGAACTGTATGATGAAGGTAGTCCAGAGGAATGTGAAGTATTTATCGTAGAGGGAGATTCTGCAGGTGGTGCAGCAGTAACGGCTCGTGATAGTAGAACTCAGTGTATCCTCAAGATTAGGGGTAAATCTCTTAATCTTTATAAAGCCTCGATTGACCAGCTCTTAGCCAACCAGGAGATTAAAGATTTCGTTGCAGCTCTTGGTTGTGGGGTTGATTTAGGTATAGAAGAATACGAGTCCTTTGATATCAGTAAGTTAAAGATTAGTAGAATCTATTTCCTTACAGATGCCGATATTGACGGTGAACATATCCAGATTCTGCTATTCCTTATCGTATTCAAACTGTTTCCAGAACTGCTATATCAGGGTAGAGTATTTATTTGCCAGACACCTTTGTACAGGCTGAACCTGAAGAATGGTGAGGTTGTATACTGTATGACAGAGGAAGAACGAAATGAGAAGCGAGAAGAAATTGGTGCTTTTAATATCCGTTCAGAGAACCGTTTCAAAGGTCTTGGTGAGATGAATTCAGAAGACCTGTGGGAAACTACCCTTAACCCGGCTACAAGAAGAACTATTCCTCTTACAATTGATCGTAATGATACTGATATCTATGATATCTTGGAGGTTCTATTTGGTAAGTCAACTGAAAGACGTAAACGTGAGATTCTTGGAAGCATGATGGATGTTGAATATGATGAGGTAATGGAAAACATCGATGAGATGTGCAAGATGATTAACGGTATGAATCTCAGCGAGGTAGAAGAGGAAGTAGTAGAATACTAATACAAAAGAATTAAACGTGAGTGATAAGGCATACCTCAGGGGTATGCCTTATATTGAATAGGGTAATAGCCAGTGAGTTTAATTTCGCAGTATAAAGGAGAATGTATGGTATCAAAAATTATAATAATAAGTATTATGGTTATAATAGGAATAGCAGCTATTTATGGTATAATTACAGTTTATCCAGATATACTATTGATAATAGCCACAATAGGAGTAATTGCAACGGGTATTTGTGCTTTTATGGCTTTAACTTGTGACTATGAAGATTAATAAGAGAGGTGCTAAATATGTCAGTCAAAGATGCATCAAATTATTTATATGTAAAGATAATATTAAATGATATGTACCAAGCTATTTGTTCTGTATTACCAGTATCTTCTTATGCATTTAAGGGTGGTTATGTGCTAAAAAGTATATTAGACACAAATCCATCTACAAAAGATTTAAGAAGAACAACTGATCTTGATATGGATATTTCAAAAGAAGAATATTACGATATGATCATAAACGCCTTGATTCCAGTAGGGGATAAATGGATAGCAAGAGGGGTAGTTTCATCCTATAAGTATACAAAACCAACAGAGAGAACTTCTGGTTATTTTAAGTTATATAAAAAGCCATCAGAGAATGTAAGATCTTTTGTTTTCTGTGGAATTGATATTGGTCTCCATCCTTTATTTTATGGTATCATACAATTAAATAATGGAGTAAACGTTTACTCATTAGAGAGAATGGTATCAGATAAGTTATGGGTAATGTTTATAGGTACAAGAAAGCAAATATTACACAGATCTAAAGATATCCTCGACATATATTTAGTTTTAAGATATTTAACAGAACAGCACAAATCTTTAAATAAACAAGAGTTGTTAAAGAATATTAACATGCGAATAAAAACAAATGGGGTGTCTTTATCAAATAAATCAAACTTAGAGACTCTATTCTTATCAGATCCTAAGGCGGTATATAATTCTATGCACTCTTTAATATCTTCAGTAAGGGTAGCTGTAGAATTTAAAAATGATTTAGATATTAATAGTATAATTAAAACAACTATTGTTTTTATAAACTCTGTTAGGGGGTTGTTATAATGTTAAGTCCAGCAGTAGCTTTAGGTTATGATTCCGATGGTTTTATATTGGATAATTATCACATTCCAGAAGACATATATCAAGGGGTAACTGTAATTGGTTTAGGTGCGGTAATTGCAAATGGGTTATCATATCAGCCTATTGCAGGAAATCTGACAATATTATGTAAATCTAGGAAGTTAGATGGGTTTTTCTCAGGTTTGTATCTATATCGGTATATAAAGGACTATAATACAAATGTAGGGTTTGAAAATGGTGTTGGTGTACCAACTCCTGAAAGGGCTATATGTGATTGTATTTTATATGATGAATGGAATCTGTATCTATATGAGGCATTAATTTCTTATATACAAGATGATTCTTTGTATAATAAAGAGGAATTAATAAAGACAGCAGTATCTTTAGGTATTTCAAAAAAGAGAATAGAGGAAGAAATTTCAGATGTATTAGAATTACAATTTTAAGGAGAATCAATAATGTACCCCTTTATAAAAGTTAAAGATAAAAATAGAAAAACCATATTCCGAGCTTTCATAATCATTCTATGTGTATTAATAGGATTATGGTGGTTATCATCAGGACTTGAAACTCAACTAAACAGTGCAATAGTTGTTCAAAACACTGAATATGTGGAACAAGATACTTCAAAAATAAAAGTAGAACATATAAACGAAGATGGTACTGTATTCTTAGAAAATACGACCTCTGTAGAAGATGATGCTATTTCCGAATATATAACGGTTAAGCAGGGAGTAGGTACTTATTATATACCTGATAATATGATGACTAGAGAGTTAACTGCGAATGAATCATTTGATTTAGGTCAAAGGTTTATATTCCTAAGCGTATTAGTTTACTTAGTATTTCAATTGTTAGGGGTAAATGCTAAAGGAAAGAGATCATTTACTATACTGTTAATTCTAGGAGAATTAATTGTAGCTTTCTTTGCATCAATTGTTTTAACTTACTTTCTAAATAATATAGTAGAGAGTAAGTTTCCAGTGAATTGGTTGTTATTTGGACTATCTGTAGAATATGTAATATTCATGATAATATTATACATATTAAAAAAGAAAGGCAAGATATTCAAGAATGTTAATTAATGTAATTGCATTTATAGTTCTTATGCTAATCATAACAGGATTAGTGGCATGTATAGTTCTACCTCAGATGAAGAAATATTCTGGTATAAGAGGTTACTTGCCAGTAATAGGTGTTTTAGTGTTGTGTTTAATAGTATGTGCATTTCTATACAAAAGTATCTCAGATTTATCTCTGCTTGAATTTTTGCTAGGTGGTAGTCGGTAGGGGAATGTTTTACTCTTGTTTGGCTCTGTGGCTTTCAAATTTGGCGTTTTAGGCGTTTTTATGGCTTTAGGGTATGGGTGCAGCAGTCTTGCCTTTTTGCGGTTTTAGGGGCGGTTTTGGGCGTTGTGTGGGGTGCTTGTTTTTGGTATTGTTTCGGGAGGTTTTGTAATGAATAATGAAGCAATCTTTTTAGCTAAGAAATTACTGGTAGATAGTATATGGAAGAGTGCAAGACTAGAGGGCTTTAATACAACTTTTCCAAAAACGGAAGAAATTTTAGATAATATTCAGGTAGATACTTCACGAGATGAGGTTCTTTTTATAGTAAATATGAAAAGAGCATGGGAGTTTACTCTAGATAACATTGATTACCCTAGTAATCTTGCATTTTTAGAAGAATTAAATAAGTTAGTAGGTAGCAATTTATTTTATGGGGCAGGCGAGATCCGAACTCTCCCAGTTAGAATTGGTGGAACAGATTGGGAACCTAAGATTCCTATTAGGTCTGTAATTTTTGAAGAAGTTCAAAGCATTTTAAAGGTTTCAGATGTTGAAGAAAGAGCTTTAAAAATGTTTTGCTACGTTGCGAGAACTCAGATGTTTCTGGATGGTAATAAAAGGGTTGCTCAGTTGATTGCAAATAAAATATTAATTGAGAATAATATTGGTATATTCCAAATACCTGTTCAAGCTATTGAACGATTTAAGGTTTTGCTTGTAAACTTTTATGAATCAAATAATGATTCTACTATCATGCAGTTTATGAAGAGATATTGTATAAAGCATATAATTGGTGGAGATGAAGTTTATAAAGAAGATATCCCAGTAACATTTGAGACAGTAGAAATCAAGCAACCCTTTATGTTATCCCATGGTCAGATATCTACAATAAATAAGGTTTTAAAAAATTTAAGAAAGTTATTAGTAGCAAATAACTACAAAGGAAAAGGGGTATTAACCGAAAAAGATAATGTAGTATACCTATCTGTAAATCAGAATGTGTTATCGTCATTAAGTCTTGAAGAAGCATCTTTGTTAGACAATAAGACAAATATAAAAGACAGTACATTATACCAGTTTATCTCTGGTACTTTATTATTGTTAAACAAATATATTCCATTTAGTGTAAAATCCATTTATTTCGAGGTACAGGAGTATGAGCTAACAATTGGTATATTAAAGGACTCAGAAACAGAAAAGGGTTCTATAGATTTTATATTGGAGTAGCAAAATTAGATAAGAGGAGCAGATTATGGGCGAATATGCTGAAGAAGCTATCCAAGCAGGATTATGCGAAGACTACAGAAAAGAGAAATACTATTATTCTTATTACAATAATGATGTATGGGAAGATGTAACAGGTAAGCAACGTCTAATAAGAAACATGAACTCCTTACACATATGTTTTGTAATGAATTACATCTTATCGGGGTATTGTAATGTAAGAGGTAATAGATGTTATCTAATGGGAAGAATCTTAGCAAACAGAGGCTTCATGTATAGAGATTTAAAAGTAAGTTTGGAGGGTTTTAAATTAGGAACTTATACTATGTATGATGGTAATTCAAGGGTTGATCAGTATTATAAAAATCTATTAAGAAAGTATCCTGATTATGATTGGTCACCTTTGGAGGAGTATATGTTATGGAAGTAAAAAGATTCTTTGAAGTTCCAGTATGTTTCTTAGATATAGAGGGGCTACTTAGAAACCATTATCACGCCAATTAAATAACTTGTACTTTTATACATAATAGTGTATACTGTACTTAAAAGAAAGATTAGGGAAAGGTTGGTACTATTATGTTAAATAAAAAGAGTATTGATCGTTATATAAGGCAGTGTATATCTCAGGCATATTCTGCTGAGGGTAGAGAGTGTAAAAGTGATGATCTTGATAAATATTTTTACTATGTTGTAGTAGATAATAAATACCTTGTATTTAAGATATGCTCTCCCTATGAGAGGGTCAATAATCGTGTGAGATTTAGGATAAAAAGTAATATTGTAAAGAATTTCGGTATTAAGGCTCTGTCTCAGCCTGCTGATGTAAATTACGAAGTGGGGTATACTCTTGATACTGCTACTACGCTTGAAGTAAGAGATGTAAACTATACCAGAAATGCTTTTAATCTGTCTGGTAGATCTAAACAGGTATATGTTTTTCTTAAAGATTTCAATTTCTATAAAGAAAAGAGTGGTAAATATATCCCTGCTTTTGTATATGAGAAAATTGCTATAGCTAGATTAGGTATAGAGGAGTTTCTTCATAGGTTAAAAGAGGACAAAGTAATGTTTGATAAGCCTATTCTTTATAAAGAATATGCCCATTTGTATGAGATAGCTATAGGTGAAGGTCTTGAGTTACCTATCAGTTTTTGTAGTAGCAACCTCTCCAAGATACATATTAAATCATTATTGGTATAAGATTTATTATTTTTATAAGATAATTTCATAAATATTTGTTTTTATGCCGTAGCGGTAGGATTCCTATTGTTTACGGCTTTAATTTATGCTAAAATTATTGTATAAATACAAAGGAGGCTAATTATGTCTATTTATAATGGTAACTCGGTGGGTTTTAAAAAGGTGACTGATGGTTACATTGATTATGCAGAAGAAATAATCGCCAGACGTGCCATTCCAGATTTGCGTGATGGATTAAAACCTGTTAATCGAAGAATTATATATTCGTCTTATTTTAGTTCTAAGAAGAAGGATTATATGCAGAGTTGTTCTGTGGTGGTTTCTGATGCGATGGATTATCATCCGCATGGTGATGCATCTATCTATAATAGTTTTGCTTTACTAACAGATAAGAATGGTTCTAATGCTATTCCTATGTTTAAAGGTCAGGGAAATTTCGGAAATGTATTTTCATCCGATGGACCAGCAGCAATGCGTTACACAGAGTGTATGTGTCATGAAAACATGAGCCTGTATTTCCAAGATGGTAAACGTGAACATATGCACATGGTTCCAGGAGAGAAAAATAATCTTGAACCAGAAACACTTAATGCAATAATTCCTATTGTACTTATCAATAACTCCTCAGGTATCGCTGTTGCGGTAGGAACTAACATCCCCAGCTTTAATATTACGGATGTACTAGATTTAACAAGCAAGTACCTGAGAGAAGGAAACTTGTCAGTACAATCAGACATTATTGCTCCTGACTTCCAGACAGGCGGTATTTTAGTAAGAAATGATACAGAGCTTGCTAAAATCATGGAAGTAGGTAAAGGTAAAGTCAAAATCCGTGCAAAGGTTGAGATTGAGGGTAAAGATATTCTTGTAAAAGAAGTTCCTTATGGTGCAACAGTTGAATCTATTGTAAAGAAGATAGAGTCATCTGACATCAAAGAAATTCAAAAAGCAGGTAACATTGTAGGTAGGGGTAGCAAGGCTCTTGTAAAGATAACTTGTAAAACCAAGAAGTCTGTAGAATATGTTCTAATGGAGCTTTACAGAAGAAACATTCTTCAGACCAACTTCTCAAGTAATATTTTGGTACTTGATGCAGGTACCCCAAAGATCTTAGGGGTATTTGGGGTAATTAAAGAGTGGTGTAAGTGGAGAGAGTCTGTTATCGTTGAGAAGTATCAAAGAGAGTTAAAAGCTATCAACGAAGAACTCCCCTCTCTTGAAATTCTTATGGATCTTATCAAAGATAAGGAATCTTGTGAAAACTATGCACTTATCTCCATTAGAGAAGGAAGAAAGAAAGCAAGAGAGTATTTCAATACAATTCTTGAAAATCACGGGTACTCAGATATAAGCTCAGATGTTGCTACTTGGCTTGCAAAGGAATGTAAGAATGTAGATACTCTTCATGATGGAGATAAGTTTGCAAAACGGTATAATGACTTGTTAATATGGAAAGAGCAGGTTGAACAATACATTTCTTCTCCAAAGGATAAGATTCTTGAAGATATTGAACAGGAAAGAAAACGTCTTGCTCCATTCAGTGAAAGAAAGACTGAACTTACTTACAAAGATTATAAGTTCAGTAGGATTTCCGATAGCGAAAGTATCGAAGATACAAGCTATTGTGTATGGACATTAAAGATGGACGGATTCCTGCGTAAAACTCGTATCTATGAAGACACAGAAGATGTTCTTTGTCAGTTCCCAGGTCAGGCTAACGATATTCTTATTGGATTTGATAACTATGGTGAAGTAGTGAGGGTAGTGGGAAGTGAGATTCCTTTCACAGCATCTGGAGATATGGGCATATATCTTCCCAAGTATTTTGATAGAAATATTACAGATGACTATAAGGTATTGTATCTAGGTCAGCTTGACGGGAAGATGCGTATGCTTGTATATAGAGATGGTTATGTAGGATTCTTTGATACAAGTGAGTTCGTAGGCAAGAAGAACATCAAAGTTATCGTAAAAGGTGTTCCACTTAAAGTTATGGATAAACTTCTCGATGTAATTGAAGAGGATAATATCCCTGAGTACCTTATGGTAGCGGGAGATGATAATGGGGTAATCAGGATCGGAATTAAAAAGGTAGAGAATATTCCTATTCGTTCAAGACATAGTTGTGCTAATGTGTTTGGTACAGGTAATGACAGAAACATTAAATATCTCAGAGGTTTCAATAACTACTTTGAGATTATGGAGTTCATTGATCAGCCTGATATTTATATGGGGCAGTTTAAGAAGCTGTCTACCAATATTAATGGGGAACCTACAACTCTTGCAGATGGAAAGTATTTGGAGATATGTACTGACCTTGAAGAATCTTAGGATAGGTAGTACCTGTTAATTGTTTTCAATAATATATGATTGTATAGTATTCTCTTTATGGGGGATACTATACAATTTTATGTGGAGGTTGTATAATTGGGTACTAAGGATTATAGTGAAGAGCAAGATTTTTATTTAGACGAAGAAGAATCTAGTTCTGACCTTAATGATATTGCTGAAGAAGAAAATACAGAAGAATATGGTGAAGATTCTTCAGAAGAGCCAACTCTCTTAGGAAGGGAAGATAGTATAGAGGATGAAGCATCTATGGCTAAAACTTACGGTGTTAAGATTGATGATCTTGATTTAGAAGACTCTATACTAGAAGACGATGAAGAAGATGAAGACCAAGAGTTGTACACCCCTGAAGAGCGTTTGCGAATGCTCTCAGATAGTATTATGTCCTGCTGTGTAGGAAATAAATCTATCAAGGGGTATGCCCTAGATAAACTTACTGCTGTAACAAACCCTAGACTTTTTAGGGATGAAAATTACATTTTGTTTTCAGTTTTCTTTGCTTATCGTAGTAAGTTAAAAAGAATTAATATAGACGAAGAGTTTTTAAAGTTATTCCTTAATCGTAATAGGAATATGATTAGTCGGTCTAAAGCTTATATAGACATCAATGCTTATGGGGAAGTAGACGGCTCTGTGGAATTAGGTTATATAGGAGGGGTAATAAAACATTTTACAAGACTTAAAGGCATGCCTGATATGGAGGTGGTTGACTTTGAGACTTGTTTTGAGAAATATTTGATTGAATTTAAAGCAATCGAAACTGCTAAGATTTATTCTACAGGTACTCAAATACTTACTGAAGGAATAACTCTTGGTAGAAGAACATATATGGGGTTTGACGATAGTCAGAGTTATGTAAAAAGAATGTTAGCGGAGGTGGAAGGATTAGTAGACTTAAATGTGGGTTCAGGTTTTGTAAGACAGTCGGAAATTATTCTTGAAGAAAAGGAAGATGGCAAGAAACCATATAAGGTAAGTGACTTTGGTAAGATTAAGAAGCTTAATGAAATTTATGGGGGTATTTACACAGGCACCTTTTATCAGTTTCTTGCACCTCTAAAATCTGGTAAGACAAAATTCATCAGTAGGTTATGTCATACAGCGTCAGTAGTATATGGGACTCCGGTATCTGTATGGGCAGCAGAGGGTGGTAAAGATGCATGGGCAGCACAGCAGAGAGCTATTCACTTCGATTATACATATAATCAAGGGGTATCCATCACAGATAGAAAGTATGGTGTAGATCAAAAAGTAGTTCTGGAAGATTCATTCCCCAGTGATGAGTTAAGAGAGTTAGAGATGTCAAGTAAAATAGACTTAGCATCTAATTCAGATTATGGTTCTGTTGATTATATTGATAGACCTTTTAACGTAGAAACTTTTATTGAGGATATAGATACCTCTATAAAAGAGAATGGAAGTAAAATTATCTTCCTTGATTATCTACAGTTAATTCAGTCATCTTCTGGTATGAATGAACGTGAGAGGATAGCAAAGGCTTATATTGACCTATTGGCTTATTGTAAAAAGGCTAATGTGGCTATTATTACACCAGGTCAGTACAAACAAGAAGCTATTAATGCCCTTATTGCAAAAGGTGATACTTCGGATGCAGATATGCGTACTTCTGGAGGAGGTTCTGCTGAGGTATTGAGAACTCCTGACGTTATTATTGCAATGTGGGCTAGTACGCAGGATTTGATGAATAACAGAATGAAACTTCTGTCTATGCCATGTCGTATGAGTAAGGCATTTCCTGAGATTAAGCTTAATATTGATTTGGGTACTTGTCAGTTTATTAGTGTAGATTAGGAGGTTACTGTGTTATACTTCAATTTGACAATCTTTGTGTTTACCATTGGTTTGCTTGCGATTCTGGTACTCGCTCTCTCTATAAGAAATAGGAAAAACATAAAAAGTATAAATTATAGGGTAAAGGAGTCATTTCTTGCATCTATATCGGTGTGTATTGCTTTTAATTTAATTAGCCTATTTTATATATTTATGTGGGATTTAAAAGCAGAAAGGCTTATAGATATATGTCATCTTATCTTTGCTGTCTCTTGTATAGTATATATAGCCAATTTATGTATACTAATGAAATTTCAGTCCGAGAAAGTGATATCTCTAAATTATTGTTGCATGTTTCTATATGTCATACTTTTGGCGGTATGTGTATATATTCCGTCAAAAGATTCTACATATGATTTAAAAGGTGATGCATACGAATATCAAGTTTCAACAGTAGATTGTCACTCAGGTCTTTTTGGGGAATATTTAGGGGACATACAGGTATATTATAACAATAAAGGGTTGGAATTATTTCAAGCAGATGATGCTTTAACTATAATCAGTAAGGGGTATAAAGACGCTAAGTTCAAGGAAGACGATATAAAGTATATCTTAGCAGAAGATATATACTGGTCTTACAATGGGGTGTCCTACATTCCCCTTGAAGAGTTAAATAGCTTGGATTCAGGTTTAGTAAAAATTAATATTACCTATGAAAATGGTGAATTAAAAGAGTTTATTCCTGAAAGTATAGAGTTAACAGCATTAAATAAGGATACAGTTTACTGTAAAGCAACCGATGGCTACGCAACTATATCTACTGCGTTTAATGTAAAATAAAAGAAATTAAGATGATTAAGTGTCTTTGATCAGCAAAGGCACTTTTTTATTGGATATTTTGAAATTTCTTATTTAAGATTTCTTATACTGTTTAATTGTAGGGATAGTAAGAAACAAAAGAAACGAGGTAATATACGTTATGTGGTGGAAGAAGTACATAAAGATTGTTATCATAGTAATAGTAATAGGTTTAATGGGTTTTGGAGTATATAAACTAGCAGGGGTAATAGTAGATAACACATACTCTTCTAGGGAGTTGGTAGGAGAACAATCAGGAGAATCAAACAAAGAACCTACAGATGTACCTGAAGAAAAGGTTGAAGAAGATCAAACTGTTGTATTTTATAATGAGGAAACGTTAGAGAAGGATAAAGCTTCTTATATTCAAGAATCTTCAGATAGTTCTGAAGGTGTAACTACTACAGAAGAGATTTTATCCTATATAGAAAATTCTTACAGTGATAAATATAAAGAGTTAAATTCAAAAGAATTTAATGACAACAATCAAAATGTATTAGTTTTAAGATATAAAGAAGATGTATCCTTTTCAGAGTCAATAAACTCTTATGATTACATTTCCATCATTTATGGAGCTAATATAGTAGATTTCTTAGGCGATAATTTTGTTGTATATAAATACAATAATAGTTATATAGTATATGATTGGTCAGATTTAAATGCTTTTAATTCTGAATCTAAGATAGGAGATGAAAATGTTTTAAATATATCTTCAGCTCTATCTTTGGTTGAAAGTTACAACGATACTGAAATATTATATACTAAAGGGGTGAGTATTAACTAATGATTAAGAAGATTATTAAATCAAGCATACTGCTATCTGTTCTTTTTTGTACTCTCTTTGTCAACAGTATTTCAGTGTCAGCAGTAACTTTAGATAATAATGGAGATGAAAAGGAAAACCCCTATGGTGATTCTGGTTTAGACAAATCATTTTCAGAGGCAGAGTATTATGATTGTTATATGCCTTATGGGGTAACCCTCAAAGAAATAGGTGGTTATGCAACAGGAGCTATATGGGCAGCATATGATCAATATAATGCCCCTATGTCAGAATCCATGCAAAATTCTCATGTAGGTACTTTTGTAAACTATGAGAATGATTTATTGGGAAGTAACAGTACTTTATCAGCAGCATTTCAAGGAATGGATTGGAGTTATGAGTCAGAAACTGGTATGTCCATAGTAACAGATAATAATGGTACACAGTATTATATATCTGCTTTTCCGGGGTTTTTCTTTTATAACTCAGCAGCAGGTTCTAACGGTTTTCCAGAATATAGTTCATCTGCTTGGGGTACTGCTGTAGATATTATATTAACTGATGGTACTGTCATACATTTTGCGATGGGAGACTCTGTCGCTCCTCAGCATAGTAACGGTGGTATTGACAATCCTGTGTACTTTGATGTAATTTATGAAAATGCTCCTATGAATATGCCACAATACTTACATCTATTTCAGGCTCAATCTGGTCATTCAGTAGAGGTATGGGGTCGCAGTGGTTGTTCTCAAGCTTTTATGGATAAATATAATATAGGGGATGGGGAAGATCAAAATAAAATAGCTATTGCCAGAGTATACAACACCAAAGTATCAGATAACCCAACTAGGTCTCAAGGTTTAAATGGGGATGTTAGTTATTCCTTAGGAGATGTAGATATAAGTAACTCTTCTACTGGAACAGATTCTATGGGAAATCAGATTGTTTCAGAATGGGAACTTGTGGGTATGGAAGGATTAAAAAATAGGATAGGCGATAGTCAAACAAGTATAGAATTAAAATCAAGAGATAGTTTATCTCTAGGAGAAGGGTATTCAACTCAGGTAATAGGCGATAATATTGCTCTTGCAAATCAAGCTAATGTATTAACTACAGCAAGAGTAGCAGTGGTTTTTATAGGGCTGTGTATGGTTTTTTATTCAGTAGCATTATTACTTGCCTACATGTTTGATCGAGTAAACTCATTTATAGATATTTCTTTAGTTAAAATTGCAACCTTTGGGTATCTTGAATATACTGATGAAGATTTAGGTAGAAGACAAGTAGGAAAAGCGTCATCAGGTAGGTTAATTTTTCTTGCATGTTCCTTAATGGTAATAGGTTGTTTATTTGTATCAGGAGGGGTAATTCCTTTTATTATGCAAATAGTGTTTAATCTATTAGAAAAGTTTTTATAAGATAGGAGTGTATTTTATTGACAAGTAAGAATTTAGTGAAGGCATTTGGCGGTTTGGCAGTAGTAACAATACTAGGTTTAGGGGTAGCAACAGTTTACAACTTAAATATTGAAGATTCTTCTGAATATTCAGAGAGTTCTAATGCTAATGTTGAATATGCCTATACAACGGATAGTGTAAAAGTTGATGAGGCTCTATTACATCAATATGATTCATTAGACTTTTCTAGTGTTGATTCATTTTTAACTTCTTTAAATTCCACGGTTAAAGATGAAGAAATAGATATACTTTACGAAAACAGATTATATGACTCGGAAGTAGATGATATTATTAGTCTATATGAGTCAGAGGATGGCACCTTAGAGGTAGCGGTAGACAAATCAAATCAGTCAATTATGTACTGCAAGTTTAAGGGGGTTAGTGAAGAGAGGGAGTCAGAAATTTTAGGTGCATTACCTAAAGATAGTGAATATAAGTATAAGGCTATATCAGATGGGTTTATCTTAGAACCAAGTTCAAATATTTAGTCATTAAATTAGATGAACAGATTTATTTTAAGAGGTATATTTTATTTATGGAGGTAGAATGCGATGAGTGCAAATAATCAGAAACCAGGGTTCAATCAAGAAGCAGCAGCTCAGGCAGAAAAGCAGGTAGCAGCTAAGTTGGCTCAGAGACCTATAGAAGATCAGATTGCTTTTAATAAAATCTCTAAAAACATTTTAAATGGATGTTCTTGGGAATTTATTAGAGGGGGTACAGATCTGAAAAGGCATATTAAAGACTTTCAGCAGAATCCTAATATGCAGGTATGTGAGGTATCTTACAATAAGGGTACAAATCAGTCAGGTTATTTATTGTATGTAAAATTTGAGTACCTGATGAAAATTATCAATGATGTGATGCCAGGGATTGTAGATCAGCAGGATGTACAGTCAGCTATGAAACATAGGCAGGAGTCTATCATGAAACTTGCTAAAAAGATGAAGGCAGGGTTTCATGGAGTCATTGGTATCTACTGTACCAATGATTATGGCAATATCACAGTAAGTGGCAAGACCTATGATGCTTATGCTATCACTTATCAGGAGTTAATGCAGGTTTGTGCTAAGACGGGGTATGGTGTTAAACTAAAAGATAGAACTCTTTCTCCAAATGAGGCTATGCAATATGCGGAGAAGATTATCAAAGATCTTGTTGTGGCACCAAGTGGAAATGCTCTTTTTATCACTGTCGAGCCTTTAGCAAACAAAGGTTATAGGGGTGGAAAAGTATAACCAATATAGAGTATATAATCAGGTGCGTAAGAATACCTAATATTAAGAGCTAATCGGAAGATTAGCTCTTTTTCTATGTTAGGTGGTGGTATTTTGATTAACTATAATAAGTATTTTCCAGTAGTAGAATACTATGAAAAGTATATAGTTCCTATAAATCCTCATAGATACTTTATAGATTGGAAGGGCGGAAAGCCTATGATGGTTTGTACTCAACACAATGACCATGACCCATCCTTAGGTATTATACCTAATAAAAATGGGGATATAGTTCACTGTTTTGGTTGTAACTTTGCAGGAAATATAGTACAATTTCATCAAGGGGTATGTAGAAGATTATTTAAAAAGGTTATCTCGGAAGACGAAGCCCTAAAGGACTTATGCAGAATATTTGGGGTAGATTACAGTAGTCTACCATCTCAAGAGAAAGAAGAGGATCGTGGTGTCTCTCAAGAATTAGAGCTTGCTAAGTCAATGGAAAGGTTTGATATTTCAGATTTTAGAGAACGCATATTAAAAGGTAAACGTGAAAAACGGGGAGTTGGTTATTATAATACTCTTATGATGATAATGATCGATGAAATAAAGAGGGTAGATTAAAGCACTAAGGAGGAGTAGATAATGTATAAGGCGGTTATATACAACAATGAAGTAGATCTAAGAGCCAATAGGGGTACTGATATAGTAGAAGAGATTCCTGCTATTGCAACAACTATAAAACTGGCTAGGAAAGAATCTATAAAAAAGAAAGATTCTTATGGCTTAGTAAGAGATGATAAAGGTAGATGTCATTATATGTATGAAGAATCCTCTGATATGGAATGCTATTATATTCCTAGAAATGGTTTATACTCTTCTGTTTACAACTGCTTATCAGAGGTAAGCAGATTAGTAGACATACCTAATGGCTCTTTAGTAGTATATGATATATGTGAGGGGTCTGCTAAATTTAAAGTAGTAGATTCAGATAATAAGGTATCTGATATAAACATTAATGAACTTATTTCTGTATTAAATTTATTACATGATGCCTTGACTTGTATTCCAAAGAGTATTGACTCAGTAATTGTTCCTGCTAAACTTTATATGATGTCAGTTAATATGGAGTGTTTTTATGCTCATAAAAGAGGAAGTAATAAGTGTTATTTGGCTTTTATGTCAAATTTTGAAGTACCATGGGTAAATCTCAAGGGGTAAATATTATGCAAAAGAGTGAATTGGTAACTGTAAAAGAGTATAAGTTAAATAGTAGTTATACAATAATATGTAAAACTGTAGATTACGGGAATGGTAGCAAGAAATATAACGTTATTGTATCATTGACGAGTGTGCCTTTTATATGTTATTTAGAAGAGTACGAGATAAAAGATGATGCGAATGGGGCTAATACCATATTCAAAAAGATGGTAAAGAAATATAAATAGTGGAGGTAGCTAAATATGCTAATAACAGAAATATCTTCGGATTACAATTTGCGTAATCTTGCTCTTTGTGTTGTTAGAGAGTTAGGTAAATATGTAGAAGGAAATATATTAAAAGTAGTAATAAAAGGTAGTCTTATAACAATAAATGATACGGATATGGAGATTGATAGGTTATCTGTAAACACATTTCTTCGCATACAAGAATTAAAATGTTGTGTAAAGGACTGCATACCTTTTCCTCTAACAGATATCACAATAGATGGAAGTATAAATAGGGGTATTTTTTATGATTATGGTTCTTACATATTTTACAGCGATGAACATATGGAGAAAGGTTCTTTAAGGATTATTAAAAAGGAGAATGCAAATGTGGACAATAATGGGGTATGATAATAGGCTACAATATAATAAAAAGTTTAATCTGTCTCCAACAACTGCTTATGAATTCATGGGTAGCGGTCCAGAATACAGAAGTGACTGTAGGGATATGCTAAAACTAGGAATTAAAGATGCTTTTGTTCTTACATATCAGGAGAATGTTGTATATAATGTTTTTATGACAGGTAAAGGGATTTCTGCCTTTGAGAAGGTTAATTTTCTTAAAGATAAAGTAAAAAATCTTATGTTTAGGTTCTCATTAAATGTGATAGATAATAACTTTCCTCAGGTATTCAGAGTATATGAAAAGAATTCTAAGTTATTTATAGATACTGGAGTAAAGAATTTAGCTATAGATTCTAAAGAATGGGATTATCCAAATGGAATTTTGTGGAATAATCAAGAGGCTATTAAATTGTTAATAAAGTATATGTACGATTTGATGCCAAGAAATGTTCTAATAGAAAATCTCTACATATCTAAGGATATTGTAGCAAGTCCTAGATCTCTTGAAACTCATAGTTTGTATGTAAGAAAATTATCTGATTCTTTAGTGGATTGCTGTATCTTTAGATCAGATTTGAAAGATTTTGTTGTAGACAGAAATTATGCTTTAAAGGGGGTATAGTTGTATTATGCAAAAGATAAAAGGTAGGTTATTTGGAATTATTTTTTGCTTATCAGTTATCATTGGAGTATCTTCTATAAATTACACAGCTTATTGTTATAATAAAGATAATAGTTCTCTCTATCAACAGGAGGAAAGTCTCATTTCTGAAATCTCTTATCAAAACAAGGACTTAAAAGCGAAGTTATTTAAAGCATCTGAATTATTGAATAATACTTCTAAAGAGGATGTTTTAGATATAAGTGTAATAGAGGATTTAAAGAACGCCATAGAGGTAAGCACAAATGTTTGCAATTCTAATTCTACTGAGGTAATAGCTATAAAAGGGTATCAAAGTCTCAATAGTTTAATTGAAAGTAACGCCAGCCTTATATCCTCTATAGAAAATAATAATTCCCTGCTTAAAGATACAGAATCTTCAATCATAGAATTAAACAAAGCCATATCAGGGGTAAATAAATCCATTGAAGCGAAAAAACTACAGGTTGCTAAAGATAATCTGAGTTCTCTTTTAGCAGAGCTTCAAGAATTGTATGAGTCCTCTGAAGGAAAGGTAGCAGATGCCTCTATTCGTTCTAATTTAAAAGAGTTACTTGACAGTCAAGACACTGTATTAAATAGTTCAAGTATAAAAGAAGTTGAAGAATATACTACCTCATTAGTAAATCTCCAGAGTGAAGTAGAAGCATCAATAAAAAAGCAACAAGAGATTCTAGCAGCAGAACAAAAGCGAAAAAGCGAAGCATACTATTCTTCTAGAGAAGAGGCTGAATCTGCTTCTCAAAGTGGTGGTTCAGTTAAACAAAACTCTGATGGAACATGGTATGTAGATTATTCATCTGGTTACCATTCTTATTCATTTGGCAGTGGTGTATATGAGTGGGAAGATGGTTATTATGTTGCCCATAGTAATAACAGTAATGGATCTCAAATTGCTAGCAGACCTAATACTGTGGTTGTGAATGGTATTACTTATCAGTATGTATCCTCAATAACTGTACCACCAGGCACTATGTGGCAAGATGTAAAGGATTTTGTACATGCCAATGGGGGTATTGGATTTCAGACATGTCAAAGCGATGGCAATTATTTAATAACTCATTACGAGCCTATATGATAAAAGGAGATATTTATGTACACGGTAGTTGATTTAGATAAAGGAACCTCTAATACAAGAAATACATTTGAAGAGAGCTGTCTTGCAGCATCTATTTTAAACAAATCTCTTATTTTAAAAGATGATATAGTAGTATTATTTTTAGAAACACAAGGGTATGGAATTAACAAAATAAAGTTAGTACCTCTAAAGGAATCAAAGAAAGTAATTTCTGCATGCCAATCTTTTATAAAATTATACGAAGGGCAGGATATTTCCTCTATAATTCTAAAAAATATTTCAGAAGATGTGTCCCTTATCATAGAACGTGATGGCAAGACCCAGCGTAGTATACAATATGTAAATCCTTTACATGATCTATTAAAAGATGTAATAGTGGAGTGTAATTGTTTATCCTCAAGTTATTTAGATAATTTATACTTACCAATGGGGGTAACTAATCCTATGCTGTATGAAACAAGAGATCCTATGTCAGGCTACCTAAATTATCTTATACTTCCTACAGAAATATCCTATTTCAATCAATATATAAATAAATGTAAAGAGGTGTCTTTATGGAGTTAGATATGTATTTAGATGATATAGGGGAGCCAGAGGAAGTTGAAGAATTACTCGAAGATATTCAGGTAATTTCTGAATCTACGATTGTACCAGAAAGTGGCTTATTCTTAGGATTAGATATTTCGGAGTTATCTTCTGGTATTTGTATATACGAGAATGGTGTGAAGTTTGTATATAATTCAAAATTAAATGACTTTGAAAATTCCCCTCATAGAGAAGTATTGCTCCGACGGGAGTTAAAAAGTGATTTAGCAACGGTAATTGAAGGAAAGACTTTTGATGCTATTATCATAGAAGATGTGTATCAAGGGGTAAATCCATCAACAACTCGTTTACTTTGTGCGTTAAATTCTGCTATTGATGAGATGATTTTAGATAAGCAGGTATTTTGCAAAGAATTCATCAGGGTTCAAAATTCTGTATGGAAAAGTTGGTTGTTTACAGTAGACACCGAAGGAGAATTCAAAGGATTAAATGATAAGGAGAAGATTCAAGGTTGTTTAGGTAAATTAGGGGTAAACGAATCTGGTGAGGGGTATCAGGATAGACTTGATGCTACAGGGATGATTTTGGGCTATCTAATGTGTAGAAAAACAGCTAAGAAGTCTTTAGCAGACAAAAAGAAAAAGCGTGTAAGTTTAGATGATATTAAATTCTCCTATGATACAGATATTGATTTTGTTGTAATGGATATGAATGGTGATGTAGATAATTATGACTTAATTGATATAAATAGTAGAATTTCTAAAAACAGGATTATAGACTTATTGACAGACAATCCTACTATTGCATATGTAAGTAGGGGATTAGTTAAGCTAGGTAGGTTAGCTGATGAATTAAAATTACCGTATATAGAAGAGGGCGGAATATTTGCTTTTTGGGTTAAACCTAAGAAAGTAAATAAATATATTAAAAATCTACAATACAACGAGGAGGAAGTATAAATGTTTTGGGATGACTGGTTTGGTAACGGTAATGGTCAGGTTCCATCTGATGTAATGAATGGAATGAATATGGGTGGCATGGATGTATATGGTAATCCTATGCCAATGGCAGGAATGCATCCAGGTTCTCATCGTGTCTCTAAGAAAGAGATAGTAAATTATATTACTATGAATTTAGGTGCAACAGAAGTAGTACAGGTAGATGATTTTGAAACTATGCGCACAAGGCATATATGTCCTAATATTCAGGAAATAAATCTGTTAAACCCTGATATCTTTGTTGTTAACTTGCCTGATGGATCTCAATTAAATGTAGGGGTAATCTTTTGTCCTAGGTGTAAGAAGTTATGGATAAATAAGAGTACTTTAGATTATTTTTAAGATTTTAGTATACTCTATGTAGGTAGAAATATCAAATTTTTCTTAAAGTCTCTTTTTATTTTTACATATTTATGTTAAACTATAATTAGTTTAGGGGTTCGATTTCTGAAAGGAGTATAAAATGAAAAGGGTTAGAAAATTTGATAGGTATGTGGGTAGTTTAAAAGATAATATCTCTGTGGTTAATAAGGCTATCTGCGAGGGAGCTCTACTAACCAAACAAGAGGAATTAGACTATTTCTTTAAGAAAGGTTTATGTAGGGATAAAAAGCGTATAGTGAAAACTCAACCAGAAGTGTTAGGATATTTTTATGCAGAGATATTCTCAGAGGTTCATGAGTTAAGAGCCGGTGGGTACACAAATAAAGATGTTGTGGAGTTAGCAAAACATATCTGTTTCACTGGATGGACAAAAGGGTTATCAGACTGTTTCAGAGTACACTCTTACGATAGCAATGGGGTACTTTATATGGAGCTGTATAAGGGTCTTAATCTCATATATACTTTTGAGGTAAATAGCATACGAACCATGTCAGAATCGCTTTTGGCTTTAGTAGCTTACATCGGCACAAGAAAAATACAAGATCAAGAGTATAAAGAATTTGCAGGAATGTATCTTATAAACATTCATAAAGAGGTTATGTTAGGAGAACTGCCTAAACCTTATACCTACACTGGAGCAGCTAAGACTTTAAGAAATCACTTGAGAAAATCTGCAAGTGTTTCTTCCAAGTCTGGTAAAATAATAGACTTTAGGGCAGGATAAGGTGAATTAAATGAGTGAATTTTATGAAGATAATCTATATGAAGGCGAAGAGGAAAGTATAGAAGATGGTTTACATTCAAATCCTCGGTTACAGGAAGAGTATGAGTCTACATTCACGAACGAGGAAAAGGTTCAGCACGCATTAAAGGATATAAACAAGCATAGTTTTACTCTTGATGTGGGTATTGTAGACTTTAATACTATTCTAGTATCAGAACCAGTAAAAAATGGGCGAAAGGAAACTTACTCAGGGCTTACTACGAGTGTTGCTGAGATGGGTATTCTTTCGCCTATTCACGTTATGGTACTAGAAGGGTATTCTAATTGGTTAGAGAATCATAAAGATGGCGAGAAGTATGAAGGACCTATGTATTCTATACTTGATGGTTTTAGACGAGTATGGGCAGGGTACAAGAATGGTATAATTAGAAGTTATGCAGTTATTTGGAACTTTGAAGATAAGGACAAAGGGGTAGAGCTTTCTAATATTCTGTCCTTGATTCTTAATAAAGTCCAGAGACGTTCTTGGAATGAAATTTGGTATATGTATCAGTTACTTGAAGAGCAGGCTCAAATGACACCAGGTACACTAGAGTATTTGTTACAATTAGACCCTGGAGATGCTATGAAGCTTAAGGACATCATGCTTTGTGATTATCCAGAAGTTATAGAAGATTTAACAAGCAATAAGAAAACTTTACAACAGTGTTACAACACTTTACAAAAACTTCGTAAAGAAGAAGATAAGTTGTTAAAAGATGACAATACTGGCATTGCAGATATGGAACAGGCTGATGGAACTATTGAAAAGGGTGGAGATCAGGTACTCTCCAATGAAGAGGTTAATGAAATACTAGAGATGGGGGATAGCTTTGATGGTGATTTGTCAGAATCTGATTTTGATGAAAATCTAGGTATGGATACAGATGACTATGAACGTCAGAAAGTAGGAGAACGTCATAGGCTTGATCCTGCTCTTAAAGCAGAGACTATGATGCGAGATAATTATACTTGTCAGTGCTGTGGTACTGGAGCAGAAATGTCTATGATGTCTAGAATGGCTATACTTCAGTCTCATCACAAAATTAGCGTTAGTAATTCTGGACCGGATGCACCAGATAATATTACAACTATCTGTCAGTGTTGCCATACATTAGTACATGTACTATTAAAAAATAAATTAAAGTTTGGTATGTCAAAAGAAGAATTCGACAAAATGTCAGAATCCAGTAAAAATCAACACAAAAAAATCATGGCTCTTGCTCGTATTGACTGGGAAGCAGGTAAACGTTTAGGCAAGAATTCAGATACAATTAGTAAAGAAAATAATAATTATATGCAATTTAAAATGCCAGGAACAGATTTAGCAGAGAATAGAGAAGCTTATAAAACCCTAAGTAAATAAGGAGGTAACATAGTGCAAAGAAGAAAGGAACTATCAGAAAGGCAAAAAGAAATACTAAACATAATGGCAACTCCAAATGCATATGGTGCATTAAAAATGATGCAAAACAGAATTTACAAGAACTGGGGTAATATTGAGAATATTACTATAATGGTAGACAATATTACTGCCAGAAAACCTTTTCACATTTTAGACGATACTCCAGATTATTACCCAGTTGAAGAAGTTGAAATACCTTATGATATGGTTGATATGTTTACAAATGCAGTAGGGTTTACTTTTTTCGATGAAGATCCTACAGGAGATTCTTATGTAGTAGTAATTGACTATATAATTCCAGGAGATTTTACTACTCCAGATGAAGTGGATCAGATTTTCTATAAGGTAAATAAGAAGGACTTCTCTGTTACTCCAGAAGATGATAATTCTATATCTCTTTATTACGATGCAAATAGTATAAAGAAATTATGTATGTATTTAATAAACTTAGTAAATAATAAATTTAGTTATCCTATAGACTACATTTGTTTAGATTTAGCTGTTGGTGGTAATGACTATAAACGTGTAGGTTTAGCACTAAACTTTAGTAAGGAGTCTGTTCTAGATTATGATACAACTAATTGTTTTACCTTGATAGGTATTAAATAATAGAGAAGTTTTATAGCCATGTCTTGCAAGAAGATATGGCTTTTCTTCATTAAATATGGTAAAATATAGGTATATAGGAGGTATTGGCTATGAAAAGAGAAGTATATAGGTTATTCGTTTTCTTACGTCCGATTTTTGATGCACTTTATGAGAAAAGCCCCAAGTTTCGTGAGAAACTTATTGAGTTTAGGCAGGTAAAAGTCTTTTATCAAGACTTAAAGAAATATGGACAGCCAACAGAATACAATGGAGTCTCAATAAATAGTATTCTGTTTACAGATATCTTTATGTATAACGATATAGAGGTTTGTTGTGAGTATCTTAGTACCATTGCATGTGAAGATAATGGGGAAGATACTCTTGATATACGAGTATGGGAAGTTGATTATAAGGGGTATCCAGATAAAAGGAATGTCTTAATTCCTCGTAATCTTTATTCTAATGATTTATTGATTAAGCACATTAAATCTGTTTGGAAGCCCTGCATGCTTACTAACGTATTTAATCAGATAGCTTCAATATATCAGAAATATGGAGAGTCAGAAGTCAAAATAGTTCATGTTCATATGGTGGAAGAGAAATTGACTTGTAGTTTATATTCCGAGTTGGAGTCTGAAGATTTTGAAATAGTAAATGATGGAAGTGCTTTATGTAATCTGGTAAAGATATTGATATCAGGAATGGAACTTCCAATAAGTGAAATTTACATTTTTGTAAAGTCAAGAAAAGATGAACTAAATTCGGGAATGTATTATAGGGACGAAAATAGAGAGATGGTTGTTGTAAAAAGCTAATGAGGAGTAGTATGGGAAATCAGAAGTATACAGATTTAATTGATTCTAAAGAAGTAGTAATCAAGTCAGGTAAGGTAGTAGAGGGAAAAGCCTTAGCATTAAATGACAATGATGATTTTAGAGACGTCTATTTCTATATAAATAGTAGTACATTTAAAAAGATTTTCTCTTTATGTGGAGGCATTATTAAGAAATATGTAGGAGATATGTTTGCCAAGGATGGTACTCTTAGTTTTAGAATTAATGCATCACAAACAGAACTATATGTAGGAAAGTGTGATAAGGAGAATAATTTTAATTTTATTGCAATGGAAACTCTTCCGCTTAAAGGAAGTGCTGATTTCCCTATAACAATGAGAAAGGGGTATCTGTACTGTATAAAAGGTTTGATGCCTTGGATGTTCCAGATGCCTTTTGAAGAGCTTAAAGGTACTGTTAAGGTGGAAACATATTTATGTTATATGTTTGATATGAAAACAGGGTTAAAGAAACTCCCCTATAATGTTATTTATTTAGAGGTTTAATCTACGGTTGTATTAATTTTACTTAGGAGGTTGTTGTAATGTTTATAAGTGATATTAAAGATAACTATGATGCTTATGGTTTGCCTTATGATTTTGCAGAGTGCTTACCTGAGTTTTGTGAGACCTGTGGAGCTCCGTTAGAGATGAGAGAGTCCTTAACAGGTCTTACATGTAGTAATCCAAGATGTCCAGATAAAATAGTTATGCGTATAAAAGCTATCTGTGGTGATTTAGGTATTCTTTACTTTGGAGAAGCGAAGATACGTGAGTTTATAAACTATTATGGGGTATCTAATCCGTTAAATGTTTTGGCTTTAAAGTCTGGAATGCTAGTTTCAGATACAACATCAGAGGAGATGTCAGAAAAAATAATCTCACAAATTGAGAAAAAGAAGAGTTTTCTTCTGTGGGAATATGTGATGGTTGCCAATCTTCCATATGTTAGAACGTCTGCACAAAAAATATTTGGTGGGTATAATTCTTTAGAAGAAGCCTATGCAGATATAGAAATTGGAGGGGTAGATTTCATTCAAGAAAAATTAGGTATAAACTCTGATGTAGAAGTTTCTGTTCAGGCTATGAAAATTTACCAGTCTTTGATGGAATATAAAGATGACCTGATGGAATGTTTGGTAGATGTAAATATAGTCAGTTTAGAAGGCAAGAAGGAGTTCAATGTAGTTTGTTCTGACCAAGTAGGTGGAGGTTTTGGTACTAAAAAAGAATTTTATGACTATGTAAATTCTACCTTTGCTGATAAGTTACATGTAAATTTCTTACCAAGTGTTCGCCAAGATATTGATTATCTTGTATGGGCAGGGGCAGATGGAAGTCCTGCTAGATACACCAGTAAAGTAAGAACTGTAGAGGGTTGGAATAGTAGGGGTAAGACAAATATTCCTATATTAACAGCTCAGCAGTTTATTGAGACGATGGAGGATTTATCTTCTTAGCTTTTGATTAAAATGGGAATTGAGATATAAGACAACTATTAAACAGTATTACAAGGAGGGCGAGAAATGAATAAAGTAACAGTGAGATGGTGGGATGGGTATTTAGAAGAATTTGAATGTTCAGAGGTAAGGTTTGGTTCAGACTTATTATTTTTAAGGTTAGAGAGTGGAAGTAACCGACACATACCTCTTAGACAGGTTCGGTGGTTTTCTTTAGAAAAAGAGAGTCATGAAAGTGTAAATAATAAGTAGGTTATATTATAACAACATATATAAGGTTAGAAAAGAAGGAAAAGTTTATGAAGTGTATACAAGAAGACGACATACGTTCAACTAGAGATTATACAGAAGCTGAGTCTCTTATGTTGGATATGACGATGAGTTGTAATAAAAAAGAGGCAATTAAGTGGTTAACTTATTTTTCAAGTAGTAATTGCAATGAGAGGCTTTTGCAGGGTTTTAATAAGGATGCAAGAATTCTTGCAGCAAAAGATTTATTAACGGATTTAAAGAGTAATATTGCTTGTAAGAGCAAGCCTAGAGACCTTGTAATAGGAGATAGGGTAGAGTGTAACGGGGCTTCAAGAACAGTATTAAGGATGCTACATCAAGAAGTATATTCAGATGGGGTATACGACGTAGAATTTCTTGACGGTTTAGGTAGGTACTGCCACTGGAAAAGTGAGGTAGACGGTGGTAATGTTACATACAGAGATGGTATTTTTGAAAAAGAAGATACTGTGGAGTTTTGCAGTAGAAAACCAGAATTAGAACAGTACACATCCGGTGCGGTATATGAGATACCTATAAGGGATGCATATCTAAAACCTAACGTTTCTCAGGCAATACTGAATTGTATAAGCTGTAAATATGCAATGGTGCTAAGGGGTACTAAGTATGTGTTATTAGATTTATCCAAAGATGTTAAGTCAGCTACATTCTTAAGTAACTGTAACCACTATGCATGTATAGAAAAAGCAGCTAAGAATTGTGGTTTACCTTATTATAGAACTTCGGTCAGTTTAAATGATTACTTTTCAAAGAGTCATATGCAGAAGTATCTAGACATGGTAATATCCTTAAAAGATGGGGTATACTCCTTTGGTTCAATATTGAGGTGGACTACATATGGCACATTGGAGTTTACATTACTTAGGTTAGAGTAGGGGTAGAATTGCATGAAGATGTTAACAGACAAGTTAAGATACAAGATAACCGTTGACAGAAATGGGATAGAGTATAAATCAAAACTTAATTGGAAGGATTTTTATGATTCAGAAAGTGAATTAATTCTTGATTTATTACGTTGTGTTGCTAATGAACGTATTTTGTATTCTTACCAAATGCCAAGTGGTTATGAGTATATAAACTCTTTTAAAAAGTTCTACTGTCAGTATAAGTACTTAACCAATAAGCAGATGTGGGTACTACAGAATAGAATTTTCTCTGAATTGCTATATCATTTATATGTGAAGGAGAATATAAACAATAAGGAAGGAACAGTGACAGACGGGTTTGGTTTATGGAAACCTTTATCCGTAGTAAATACTAAGGAAATAGAAGATGCTTTTCCATACTATTTGTGTAAGTCATTCTTTGTATATAGTTTGTCATGTTCTGATATTTATGTTATAGAGCTTTATACAGATGAAGGCAAAAAATCATTTGAGTACAAAAGTTCCTTACAAGAGTTTGTAGGATATGTACCTGAGAAAATAGAGATAATATTAAGAAATTATCTTAACTTAGTAATAAAACATGCAGTAGATGTTGTAGGAGAGGTAGACTGTATTATTGTAGCGAAGGAGAATTATATTACTGAGAGTTCAGGAAAGGAAGAACTTTGCATTTGTAAAAGTTTTCCAAAGGATCCTCATATAGCAAATGCAATATGTTTAAGAATACAAGTAGATTAGGGGGTATATTTTATGTTATCAATGGATAAACTTTACACAGCGTGTAATAAGTATAATTGGTGTACTCATGCTACCAATCAGACCTATGACAAGATATTACATATGCCATCTCAGGGGTATGAGACTAAAGAAATAGCTATTGCTATTTGGGCGGTATCGAATGAACCAGATTTTAATGTAGTATTCGATAAGCTTAAAAGCTTATCGAGGTCTAGGTATTAGGAGTATAGAATGGAAAATGAAGTTTGTCACAATGTAAATAAGTTCATATTCGGTGGTAAAGCTGAATTTACAATACTTCAAGAAGCTGTAAATGGTAAAAAGGAGGTCTCTGTCAGATATAAAGTATCTCAAAGTAAAGATAACAAGAATCTTTACTTTGTATCTACTCAACCATTAAACAGTACAGAAGTAGTTTATCACGGTTATATTTATAGGGGTAACTATTATAAGGCAAGATCTCTAAAATTTAATCCTGCTTTATACAATGAATCAGCAATAAAAGCCTTATTGTGGGTATTATCTAAAGGCGATAATTTACCAAAGGTAGTACATGTAGTACATCATGGCAAGTGCAGTAGGTGTGGGAGAAGCTTAAAAGATATAGAAAGTTTAAGATGCGGTATGGGACCAGAATGCAGAAAGAGATCTGGAATGTAACTTATATAAGTTATAGTAGCGTTTTTACTTAAATACCTTTTTGGAATAATTTAAATCTCTCTATAGAATTACTTAAAATACAAAAATCAGTCTGAGAGGTTGAGTGCTATGAGAAAGTATAAAGATTTAGAGGCTTATTTTAAAGGAGAGGATATTTATAGAGAAGGAAAAGGCAAGGAAATACCCAAAGTAAAAGAACTAAAAGAATTTTCTATACCTTGCGTTTTCAAGCACGACTTCTTTTATGCAAAAGAGCTAAATAACCCCTTTCAGTTTATGGATGAAGGGTCATTAAGGTTTTTATTACAGAATACAGATTATTTGTATCTAGGCGATATGAGTGATACATGGTATATTTATGGTGATGATAACAAAAAAGGATTCTTTATAGGTCAGAATGGATATGTATTAGGTATAGGAGATGATCTATTTTTATCTTCATTGGATAGATCAGGTATTATAAAATATATCTATAAAGAGATAAAAAAGAAAACTAAAAAAGAGTTACTATCTATTGTAATAAACAAAGTAGGTACTAAATATAATAAAATATGGGTGGGGTACTCCTTAACAGGTAGTGACTGCTTAAGAGCATTTATTTGTATAGGCTAGAAGGGGTAATTATATGTTAACTAAATTTAAGATTTATCAAGTATGTAATAAATATAATTGGTGTACGCTATGGATGCTAAGCCTGATAGTATTTCTTGTATAGTATTTTCTTCATTAAGATCTAGGTCATGGAAAAAGCCATATTACAATAAATATACTTATGAAGGGGTACAAAAGGCAATAAATGATAGTGTAATGATGTAAGAGGTTGTTATTTTTATGTAGAGGTATATTTTTATGTGTAGTATTTCAGAGAATATTGATTTTTCTGTGTATATGAATCCGCCGACATGCCCTGTTAATATAGGAGAAACCTATTATAGAACAGATTTACTTTTCTGTGATACTGAATACAAGGTGGTAGACATTATAGAGAAAACAGGTAAATCGGGGGTTACAAAATATTATGCAGTCTGTGAATATCTTGATAGTTTCACAGATAAAATTGAAACTGAAGAGGTATACGCTTACCTCTTATCTAAAGAGAAATGTTAAAGTAGGGGTCTTAATAATGTTAGTGGAATGTAATTTTTCAGAATCTGAGGTTAAGTGTTTAAAAGAGTATGAAGACAAACTGAATAATATGGGGTATTTCTTCAGTGATAAAGATATTATTTGCGATCTTCCTATAAAATTTTATAAATACTCAGGATATAAAACTGTAATCTCTGAGATAATCTTTAATTTATGTAATAAAATTAGGGAGATTGATTCTAACTTCTTTGTTTCTTATGGCTTTTCTTTAGTTAAGATAAAAACTAACCAGGTATCAGTAGAAGTAGAAAATATGTCATTACCTAAGAGAAAGGCTAAGTATTATTTCAATTTTGGTCAGCAGAAAGGCGAATACACAATAAATGGTGAAGAATCTTTTTATAGTAACTTCTGTGCAAGTTTAATTTATTCAGAAGCTAACAGATTTCTCAAGTCTTTTATGAATATACCATCTGTTGAGCCAATGATATATGAGACCTATGCTCTTTATTACTACGATAGGAAGAAGCAGTGCTATGAAGTATCTGTTATGCCTGCTATATGGTCTTATCACAATAATAATTGTTATCCAAAAATGTTGGGAATGATAATAAGAGAGGAATACTTAAGATGAATGTAGGGATCGAGGTAGAATTTACAGGGGTAAAAAGAAGTGTAGTGGCTAATGAGTTAGCAAAATTATGGGATTCTAGGGTGGAGATAGAAAATTTTGAGTATGTAGATGGTGCTATTAGACAAAGATATATTATTATAGATAAATGGTGCAAGAAAAAATGGTGTCTACTTCTAGATAAGAGTATTCGTCCAGACTGTGCAAATGGTCATATTACTCTTGATTATGATGAGTATATGTGTGAGCTGGTAACTCCAGTATTATCAGATGCAGCCGACTGGAATAATTTACAAGAAGCTTTAGAGTGTATCTGTAAATTAGGTGGTTTTGTCAATGAAACTTGTGGCTTACATATGCATATTGATTGCCCTGAGGATGTAAACGAGGTTGTTGAGTTGTTGCAGAAGGTTATTCCTTATCAGAAGTCTCTAGCATATAAATTTGGGGTGTCATGTAACCGTTTGTCAAGATACTGTAAAATGTATGATCGGGATTTCTTACAAGAAGTTCTTGATACTAGAGAAGTATATAAAGATAAGTTCTCTATTGAAACTATTCAAGATATTCTATACGAGACATATGGAGAAGGGGTATCTAGGGATAATCCTAAAAACCCTGCCAGATACTTCATGATCAATCTTGATAGTATTCACAAATTAAATACTGTTGAGTTTAGGTTCTTTAACGCAACTCTTAGTATCATGATTATAAAAATGTACTATGATTACCTAATTGATTTAATTTATGAGTATGTATAAACAGGGGTAGCATATGATTGTAAAGAAAGAAGAAAAAGAAGCTAGATTACGAACTGCTCATACCTTACTAGACAATATAAGTATCTTTAGTGATGGTATGTGCAGGGGTACTGTTAAGACATTCAATCCTAGTAAATATAGAATAATTGAGTCACAGTTGGGTAAGGATGCCCATGTTTATCCTAATGGTGATTGCTACTTTTATTTAGTAGACAATAGGGATAAGGACTTTCATGATCACTTATCTGGTATGTGTAATAGATTAGCATTTCTACTTACAGTTTTATTACCAGATATACTAAAAGAGAACGAGTCTGCTACAATACATATCAAATACAAAGAAAATAAGATTGTTTTATCTAAGCATAATCAGTTAGGTTGGGTTGAAGTATACCCCGATGCTTCATATTTTAGATGTACAGGTTATAGATTCGAGAAATTTTCTACTAAAATATGGGAAGTAAGAGACCAATTATCTCATGTTAAAAAGTTAGTAGGAGAGGCAACTCATATCATTATATATTATGACTGGGATGAACGAATGAAATCTCATTACAGTAGAGTAACAGGGTATAAATGGTCTGAAGTAGATGGAACTATTTGTGCAGGAACAGAGAGTTTAAGTTTAAAATAAAAGAGGTAAGTATGAAACAGAGTAAAAAGTTAACTAGAAATCAAAGACAATTCTTAAAAGAAAAAGGCATCAAAGATATTTCAAATCTACGTTTTTGCAGAGAGGATAAACAAGTTTTCGTATATTTTAATAAAGAAGACGGTAAAGTGTATTCCATAAATAAATAAGGAGTTTAAAATGGTGGTAGGTACATTACAAGACGGTTTAGACTTAAGCATTTTAACAAATAACATATTAAAAACAAATAATCTTGTAGTTAATGGTTTAACCTTACATTACGATCCCCGTGAGTCCAGTTATAAATATGTAGTTCGACCTTTAAACAAAGAGTATATTGAAATGAATAAGGATTGGTTTAGCCACGAAATAAACTTGTTATTAGATTATGCAAAAAGAAATGGAGACTCTGAAGACTTTAAAACAAAGCTATCGATGAAAACTATACCCTGTAATATCCCACTTAGTCAATATGTAAATTCAATAAATTTACAATTAGCGGTAGATGTACTATTATCGGAATCAGATTTTCAAACTGCTAGTCAGGGCATCTATTTAGTATCTAAAATGGTTAAAGGAGAGATTGTACTGAACTTCTGGTATAGAGAAATAAGAAAAAGGGTATTTTTATGGAAGTAATGTAATTTAGGAGGAAGTATGAGGACTTTTAATATAAAAGAAGAATATTCTGAGAGGTTTGATGAAATAAGAAAGGCATCTATGGAACAAAGTTTCTATAAGTATGGACCAGTTAAAGCTAACTATGGGGTAAATGGAAATGTAAATGCTATTGAAAGCCTTAAAAGGTATTTAAAAAGGTATGAAGAGACAGGTAATACAGAGTTTTTAACAGATGTAGCTAACTTCGCTATGATTGAGTTTATGTGTCCTAGTATCAAGGGTGCAAGGTATGCAAGAACAAGTAGTGAAGAATCTCCAGGATTAGTAGGTATGTCAGTTCAGGAAATAAAAGATTTTAAGAATGAAATTACATAATATATAATATAGGAGGTTTATTTTGGGGCAGTACAAAAGAATATCTAACATGTTAAAAGAGCAGAAAGATTCAACAAATTATATAGAGACTCTAAATAATATATACTTACAAAATCTTTTTAATAAAATAACTACTATTTTAGTAGTAGCATTCTTTTTACTATTATGTATAAGTTATTGCTTTTTTATTGTACACAGTTTTACAAATAAAAGTAATAAGGGTATCGGTATTGTAGTAGGAATCACTATTATTCTAGTAATAGTGTTTATATTGGTAATTATTTTTAATGCACTGCTGATACATGATTTATCCAGTGATAAGGTATTAAAATTAAACACATTTCTTGCAACCAAATCATTTAACATTAAAGATTTAGGAATAAATTATTATATAAACAATCATTGTGTTTATTATTCTATCAGTCTTTTTTCATCTGCTAATGGAATGTTAGGGGTTTATCCCTTAACAAAAGGGGTATCAGAAATTCCTAAAGTTACTTTTATATTTAGAAGATCATCAACAAGTTTAAGTTACACATTAGATTTAGTTTTTATTGAGGAGGGTACGGAGATTGAAGAAAAGAACAATTAGGAAAACTATAACAATTATAATAGCCTTAGTAGTTGTCTTAACAGGTGGGTACTTTATTGAAGATAACTATTTTGATAAAGGCATATCTGTAAAGTCAATCAGCATAGAAGGTTTAGATAGTATTCCAGAATACTCTTCATATCCTTATGTATACATTGGTTCCGGTAACTCAGATCTATTAGAAACAGAAGAGTGGTCTGAGGGGTATGAATCCTATACAATGGATGATCTGGGTAGATGTTCAGTAGCAGAAGCTATGGTAGGTGAAGATACTATGCCTACAGATGATAGGGAGGATATCAGTAGTGTAGAACCTACAGGGTGGAATAATAAAAGATATGATAGTGAGCTAGTAGATGGGGGTTGGATTTATAACAGGTGTCATTTAATCGGGTATCAGCTTACAGGAGAAAATGATAATGCTGACAATTTAATTACAGGAACCAGATATTTAAATATTGAGGGTATGTTACCATTTGAAAATGAGGTAGCTGACTATGTAAGAGATACTGGTAATCACGTCATGTATCAAGTAACCCCTATTTATGAGGGAGATAATCAAGTAGCGAGTGGGGTAGTCATGGAGGCTGAGTCTGTAGAGGATAATGGAGAAGGCATTGACTTCAATGTATATTGTTATAATGTTCAGCCTGGAATCGAGATAGATTATAATACAGGTAATAACTGGTTAGCAGAAGAGTAAGGAGGTATTTATGTTTAGATTAAGTAAAGAAACAGATAGGGTTTCGATAAAACGTCTACTTGAAAGGTGTTTCGGAGAGTATCCCATTAGAATGGGAGCTTTAGAAAATTTAAATGAAAGGTATTTAATATACCGGAATATGGAGTCTGGAGAAATTCTTGGAATGACTGGGTTAACTTGGTCAGACAGTCTTGAAGCCTTAGAGGTAGATTGGAGCTGTGTAGATCCTGATGCTAGAAATCAGGGTATCATGCATGACCTATTTAAAAGGATTTGTAGTTTAACAGATGAAAGAATCTACTGTTATTGTTGGAGAACAGCTTCAGATGAAGCATGTCATATGTCATCAATTATGAGGGATTTTGGTTTTAAGGAGGTTGTACATAGCTGTATTACATGGGGTAATCCCTATAATTGTAAATGTTTAACAGATAATGAGTGTGTTTATCTTAAGGAATACAAAAACTGTTCTTGCTGGGAGGATTTGTATGTAAGAAATTAAAATATGGGTATACAAAAGAAACTTAATGGAGGGTTACATAGAATGAAAAAGGTGTGTGCAGGGGATTTATCTTCTTTTCTAAAGAATCATAAATTAACGGATATCTCAAGTGATGTCAAAGAAATGATGAAAATAGGCTGTCAATTGGGTTATCTCTATGACGATGATATAATTTATATGGCAGGTGCAGGAGTTCATGCAGCTCAGAGAAGATTAACAACTAGGAGAAGAGCAGGTTAATTACTGGCATAAATATTGTGTCTTTCTCTAAATTGTAGTAAAATATAAGTATATTAAAACTAAGGAGGAATTAAGATGTTAAAGACAAAAGAAGATGCTAAGAAAGAAAAAGACCAGGTAGAAGAGACAAAGGATGATTTCGAACTCAATGAAGATGAAGCAGCTCTTTCACCGGAAGAAGAGGCTTTGTTTGAGACTCCAGAGGATGATGAGTCTAAGAGTGAAAGATTCAAGAGAATCGCAGGCAAGCGAGTAAATGCTATTGTAAAGTACCTTAATCTTATAGGGGGTATGGCAGATCAGAAGAGTAATTATGATTATTCAAAAGAAGAAGTAAAGGCTATGTTTGATCATATCGAAAAGGCTTTGGTTACGGCTAAAACTCAGTATGATGATAAGAAGGTTGGACCTTTCAATTGGTAAATATTAAAACCAGAATCTTCTTTAGTGGTATACTTTCGGGTATACCACTTTTTTATTTGCCACGGGAGGTTTATTATGCCTAGGAAATCTGATTTAGAAATAAGAGGTATTATACCTTGTGTATATAACGGTAAGACTTTAGCGTCAGTAAAAGATATATCTGAAGCATTTGGTTGTACAATAGCAACTATACATAAGCTGACACAGGATAAATCTATAAAAACAATAGAAGAGTTGCATAACAGGGTAGCATCTGGTCTAAATGCTACTTCTGCAGGGCGTGTAAAGAAGCTGTTTCCCTCTGTATGGGTTAACCCTGAATCAGATGAAAGAGTTGTATTTAATATACAGGGTGATGTAGAAAATTATTTTGGTGCTAGTCAAAGAGTTGTATCAAGTTATTGTAAAAAAGATGAAGTTACCTCTATTAATGACCTGTGTTTATTATTACTAGAGAATCAGAAACGGCAGAAGATAAGAAACAGGAGAGGTGCTTTAGGTAGAAATTCAGCAGAGGGTTATCCTTGCGAGGTAGCAGGGGTAACTTATTCATCAGACCAAGACGTTGCCAATATGTTAGGGGTAGTTAAAGATACTGTAAGGAAGTTAAGATACAAAGGTCTCTCCGTACAAGAGATTCTGTCTCGAAATTTTAGAGATAAGGTTATCAATATTAAAGACGAGTTTCCTTGTACAATACAAGGGGTAGATTATACTTATGAATCCTTTTGCAAGGAGTTTGAATCAGGATATGATGCTCGAGTAATACAGAAGAAATATAAATATTTTGTAACGGATAGAAATTACTCGATGAATGAATTTTATAATGCATTAAACGGTATATTTATATCAAGTAAGGCTAAATCTCAGGAGCCTAAAGGAAATCGTGTCAAGTCAAAAGGAATTAAAATATCTGAAAGTTGTTTCTGGTTGAGGAGTAAATTATTCTTACCCTCTATAAGTAAGGCTTGTTTAAGGTTCGGAATACCTATTCACAGAGTTGATAAGAAAAGTGATAATGTTGAATTAGCTTTTATAAAAGCTTGGATAAGAACAAGAATAAAGGATTATGATGGTTGGATAACAGAGTTAGTAAGAATAGAAGATTTTGTATTCGAATCAGGAGGAGTTTCCTATTATAGATGTTCTGTCAAAAAGAGTGAAGATGCTGAATACTTATCAGAGGAAGAATTAATGGACAGGCGTTTATCCTATGTAAGAGTATCTCATAATACAAAGAATGAATACAATGGGGTATATAATTCTCAAAAAGAGGCTTGTGAATTCTATGGACTTGCTTATACATCTAATTATTTTAAGGAGGAAACCCCCTCTTCTAGTTTATTAAGAGCCAGTAGTTCTTTGAATGTATTCAGAGATAAAACTGGAAAACTAATTAAAGGTAATCGTTTTACATACAATCTCACAGCAAAGAAATGGCAGGATGTAATAGAAGGTAAGCTATCCTTAGAAGAGGCTCAAAATAAACTTAAAGATTATAGAGACCCTGTATGGGTAGAGGAACCTGTATTTGAGGGCTATGATATAGTAAGGTATAAGAAAAAGCGTTTTGATAATAAAATATTTGCTTGTAGATATTATAAGCTCGGTAAAGTTATATCTGAATCAGGTTCAAAAGCTGTTTCCGCTCGTATAAATGAAGAATTGTTTGAACGCCAACAACGTAAGGTATTTATAAATGGTGAGGAATTTGCTACAATTGGTGCCTTGTGTAGAAATCTAGGTCTTGATGTAGCCAGGGTTAACTGGCTAAATAAGAAATATAGTCATAAAGAACTAGGAAATTATCTTTTATCTCAATATTATAAAAAGGATACTCTAAGAGATAAAGATAAGATAGTAACCTCTACTATAACAATCTTAGAATATTCTTTTACAGATAGTAAAAGTGGAGAAGATTATTTTACTTGTAAAATACAAGAAATGGGGTATTCACGAATCAAAGTTCTATGTTCAAGAAATTTAATAGTAAGTAAGTTAAATGACTACATTAATAAAAACTATGAAGTACAGGAGGCGGATGCTATATGAGTAGGTATGAGATAATACAGCAAACAAAAGATGATGCAATACATAAATTAAAGCTGTTTAGATATTGCAATATTGTAAGACCAACAGGTTTCGGTAAAACATATATACTATCTGAGATAGCATCTTCGGGTTTTTGGGATCCAGTAGTGTATATTTATCCGAGAGATATCATTAAAAATGATGTTCAGCTTAATTATGAAGAGAAACTTAGAGGAAGAGGGGTACAATTTGTCTCCTATCAGGAGATGTGTGCTATCTATAAATTACAAATGGATTTATACGACAGATTTAAATGTTCTCCTAACAGCAAGATATTATTTATGTTTGATGAATCTCATTTCATAGGTGCTAAACTCTGGAGTGAAGGGTTTAGATATCTTGAGGACTACTTTAAGAATGGTTATTTTGTGGGGGCTACGGCAAACCCAGTGCGTACTGATAAGGTCGATGTGACTGAACAATATTTCCACAATATAACTTGTTTTGACTATACTGCTAATGATGCCATCAAAGATGGCATATATAAGCGTCCAATTTATGTTCTTGCTCCTATAGATGTTAAAGATGAGGCTAATGCATTTTTAAAGAACGAAAAAGAAAATGGGGAGTATAGTTCAGAAGAAGAAAAGAAGGTATCATTAAAAAATATTGAAAAGCAGTTAGTTAGCTTAGTATCTGAGGCAAATGTTTCTGCTATACTAAGTAAGTATTTAGCAGAAGAGAGTAATTTAGGATATATGAAATTCATTGTATTTTACTCAAGGTATAGAGCTTTATATGAAAACTATACAAAAATTGAAGATGCTTTCAAAAGTGCTTTTAATGATATGAATGTATACTCCACTATAGTAGGTAATGATAAATCTGAAAATAAAGATTTAAATAGGTTAGAGTTGCTACATGATGATGGAACTCGTAGAATAGATTTAATACATTGTGTAGATAAACTCACTTATGGCTATCACATCAAAGATTTAACGGGAGTAATTTTATTCCGATATACAGACTCAGATATCATAACGGGTCAACAAACTGGCAGAGTATTTAATATTTCTAGTGACAGACAAAGTTATATATTTGATTTTGTTGGTAACCTTAGAAGAATGCAGGAAAATAAATTCTATTCTGTAAATAAAATAACACCTTGTGGAATAGCTAAAAGAGGTGTTTCAAATAGTCAATTACTTGATATTGATAGTGTTCAGCTTATTGACTACTCTGAGAAGATTGAAACCTTAATACTGTCATTAGATAGTAGAAGAGTACATAGAAAGAATGGTGTATATAAGCTTTTACTACAAGGTATAATGCCACCTGAGGTAGCTTGTAAAGAGTTATACCTGTCTAGCCCCGAAGAACTGTATGCTTTATTAAAAGAGGATGGGGTATACAAGGATTTTAAAGAGATATGTGGTGTACGTTTCCCTCATTGGGAATATAGTATGTCTAAAAAGAAAAGTCAGAATAGAAAGAGAAATATTGGTTAGGTAAATATTTATATATTATCTACAGTATTAAAAAATTTTTAAAGGAGGAGAGTAGGCTATGTATACTCAATCTTATGGAATTTTGGCAGCAGCAGGTGTATTTTTACTAATCTTTTGGCTTATTATGATGGCTTTAATAGTAGTAAATATTGTTGCCATGTGGAAACTTTTTAAGAAAGCAGGTAAACCAGGGTGGGCAGCCATCATACCATTTTACAACACATACATACTGAACGAAATGGTATGGGGTAAAGGAATATATTTCCTCTTTATGTTGATTCCTCTCGGTAATTTAGTTTGGATGGTGGCAACTTATATTAAGTTAGCTCATTCATTTAATAAAGGCACGGGTTATGGGATTGCTCTTGTATTCATTGGATACATTCTTATTCCTGTTTTAGCATTTGGTAAAGCTGAATACATTGGATATAATGACTCAGGTAAAAAAGGTTGTATCATTGGTGCAGTTGTAACAGGAATTATTTGGTTTGTGATGTTAATAGTATCTGTGGTTATAGCAATATTTAGCGCAATCAGCTATCAGAACCAAGATATTCACACCTATGATTACGATTATGTGTATGAAGAAGATGACTATGGAGTAAAAGGGCAAGGTCAAGATGAAGAAACAGGTGGTATCATTGATGCATCTGAATCTGATCTCGACCTAAGTGGTTATGATGATGTGAGTGCAGTAAACCTTGATAATGGGGAAGCTGTAATACAGATGCCTATTCAAAATTCTGAAACCACTGAAAGCTATGGTTCTATGGCTTTTTCTTCTAAAAGTGGGGTAAATGTTTCTCTTTCCCTTAGTTGGTATCCTATAGAAGATGAATCAGAGCTTGCAGAGGATGTGGCTACTGAGGTAGAGTCAGAAGTAGAATATATGGAATCATCTGAATTTTATGGGGATGTTACAGTAGATGAAATGCTTACTGGAGATGGATGGGCTTTACAGCAGTACAATTACAGCTATCTGCTAGGAGATAATGCATATCCTTGTTTTACAATCGTAAAAGCAGATAATATGGATGGTTATCTGGTGACAATCAACATTGAAGTGGATAATTCTATGGCAGATGAAAACACAGAAGAAGTTCTTATGCAGGCTTGTGAACTGTATGGGGTAGATTTTGCATTGGAGTAGGATGTGAAGGTATGTCATATAGGGTTAATTCTCTATCTGAGGCTGAATTTCAAAATTTGATGCTAAAGATAAGTAATGGCTACGGTTTATTAATAAGTGATGGTTCTTATGTCTTTGAAAATCTATCTGGTAAGCAGGTTACAGACCCTAAAGAATGTAGATATACTTTATATGATTTACTACACGATGGGGGTAGTCATTACTTTACCAGCATGGGTTTCAATGAGTATTTTGGAAATGTGGATTATCAAAAAGCTATAGATAAGGTACTTTTATATTATTCAGTAAAAGATAATTGGGACGGAGAATATCATTTAGTATTAACAGTAGATAATGTAAATAAACAGTTTGTTTTTAAAGAGGTTCTTAAGTTATAAAAAGTTAAAGAGGTAAATTAGAGTATAATCCGAAATCTATGATTGTAGTTAAGGATTTATCTAATTTACCTCTTTTTGTAATTCATATCTGCATTTTTAGTTTATTTGGTATCGGACGTATATTGGGAAGAATTTTATTATGTATTATGGAGGTAGTTATAGTGTCAAGTAAAGAGAAAACAGGATTAACAATATTAGCCGTTATTACTATTGTTGGTATTGTTATTATCATTATTGGTACAATGAAAGTATTAGGAACAGTAGTTAGACCCGCTTTAAGAGACCCAAAAGTTTCTGTATCTGCTGACACAGTAGAGAATGCATCAACAATGGAATATGACTTTACCATATTATCAAGCAGTATATCCCAGGCATTGTCAAAAGCAGGGGTAGATATTGGAACGGAATCTACAGAGGGATCATTTGAGTGTTCTGATATGACCCCCGGAGAACTATATGCCCTAACTCTTTCGGTTGATGTAGTGAATGAAGATGCAAGTAAAACTGTTACTCTTTCTCAAACTAAAACTGTATCTGCAGAAGGAGAAAGTTTTATAGTAAATTATAATGCCACTCTTCCTAGGGGGTTAGAGTTAGAAAATTTAAGAGTAGTTGCTGAGTTGGCAATAGTAAAGGGGTAATAAGATGAGTGATTTAAACTTAAGAATTGAAGGTATGCTAGGCATTATAAACAATTATGGAGCTTCAGGATTTGGAGAAGCGGAAATCGAGAATCTTGAGAGAATAATTCTTGATTGTAATGAGTTAATGAAGAAACCTGATGCAGTTCAAATTGCAGATAGTATCTTTGATACTCTGTATGATATGCTAAAGCAAGTCAATCCAGACTCTCCTATTTTGCAGGAGATTTGGGAAGACGGTGAAGATGAAATAACTGATTATACGGAAATGCTTAAGCAGTATCCTATGATGTCTATTGAAACTGCTAAATCCTATGAATGTAAGGAATTAATGGATTACATTGATAGGGTTCCAGACATTGCAAGTTATTTTGCAAGCTATAAAATTAATGGTCATGGTGTTAGAGTAGTATATTACAATGGAGAATTGGTATCTGCTACAAGTAGAGCCAGGGGTTCTAAAGGTAGAGACCTTACAAGACAGCTTAGAATTATCTGTGGCAGGTATAAAGAAGAGTTACAGGATTATGGTCTGGTAGAGTTCAGAGGAGAAGTTGCTCTACCATTTGCGAATTTAGCAAAGGCTCGAGAATTCAATCCCGAGATTAAATCAGCTTTCTCAGGGGTATCAAGTATGCTCAGAGACTCTGCTAGTGATGAGGAAGTAGCATTGTTAGATTTTCTTTGTTATGGTTTCCTAGCACCAGGATTCAGTTTTTCAGATAGGGAAGAAGAATTTCAAGAAATCTCTCGTTTAGGTTTCATTACTCCGGAATACACTATGATCGAAGAGTGTAGCAAAGAAGATTTGCCTGATTATTTACCAGAATTAATTAAGATATTTGAAGATGGTTACGAAGAATTTGGTTACTTTTGCGATGGGGTAGTTTTTGAGGTAAATGATAGGGACGTCTTTAACTCTATGGGAATAGAGGGTAATCATAGACTCGGAAACATTGCCTTAAAGGTTGGAATTTGGGAACAAGTACAGTATTGTGGGTTTGTTCAAAAAATTCTTTGGACTAAAGGTAAAGTAAAACTTAGTCCAGTAGCTATCGTAGCAGATGAGCCAGATATGCTTATTGAAGATGAAGATGGCAAGATGGTGAACTGGGATGATTTGGGTGTATTAACAGCTCAGGGCAACAAAGTTAGAAGAGTACCTTTATATGAGCCTAAAAACATTTTAATACTTGATGCATATGTAGGCAACCCTATCTGGTTCAGATATGGAGGAGAGGCGGGGGTAGTTCCTTGTTTTTCAGACGGTAGATTATTAAAGGAAGATACTGTAAAAGAAATTTTAACTGGGGAATACTATACAGAGGAGTAAAGATAGATATGGATGGTATAGTAGAAGTATCAAGAAATCCTTTTGTAGTTTGTTTAATAATTATTGTTACTTTAGTTATAGTAAAAATATGCTATAAGACAAATAAGAGAACTAAAGATAAGGTAATAAATTTAATTAGATATGGTAGTTCTTGTAATAGAGAGATCCACTTAGGAAATAGTAAAATAGAAGAAGTAAAAGACGATAAAATTACCTATTTAGGTACTAAAACTGCAGGGGTAGAATCTCCAAGGGAAAATTCTAAGGAGATAATATATTTTAAATATGGTAATACTGTTTTAGGTATAAAGGATAATCCAGAACTGTATTTCTTAGCTAAAAGTAAGAAATACAACGATATATTGTCCTGTAAAGTTAAAATTATCATAGAGGCAGGAATAGTTTTATCTCAAAAGGTATTATCTATAAATGGTATAGAGTTATAAAAGGAGAGATAAGATGTTCATAAAATGTAGATTTTCAACTTCAGATAAAAATATCAGTATATCCTCTAGGGTATCTGATTTACAGAAAATAATAAATACGAGAGGGTATTCAGACTGTTCTCAAGCATTTCAAAATACAAAGTATGCAAATAAGGTTACAGATGCACTATCTATAGTAAAATCAGATACTCTTGCTTCATTAGCAATAGTGTTCATGCAAGATACTTCTGTGTTATCTGAAAAGGAGATTGAGTGGGCGTCTATTAATTCTCCTATATTAGAGATATCCGCTCGTACAAAGAACGCATTTACATTGTGTATAGAAGAATTTGATATAGGAAGCCTAACTTTTTTGTGTCGTAAGATAGTAAGAAATTCCCCTTTTCTTGAAAAAGTAAGAATCACAGCAGATTCTGAAGATTTGGACTCAGTAAAAGAATTTGGAGGGGTAGAAATAATCTACAGGCAGGAAGCATGAATGGGAAGGTATTCTATATAATAGGTAAAAGTTCATCAGGTAAAGATACTATCTATAAGAGATTACTTAGTGAAACCAGTTTAAAGCCTATTGTTCCGTATACAACTCGTCCTATGCGAGAAGGAGAAATGGAGGGTGTAAACTACTTCTTTGTTTCTTCTGTGGAAGAAATGAAAAGTAGGGGTAAAATTATTGAAAGTAGGTCTTATAATACTAAGTTGGGTATCTGGACTTATGCTACTGTGGATGACGGTCAGATAGATTTAAGTACCCATAGTTATTTAACCATAGGTACAGTATCCTCTTATTGCAAAGTAAAAGGTTATCTAAAAGATGTACTTCCTATTTACATAGAAGTAGATGACGGAATCAGATTAGAAAGAGCTTTAAGTAGAGAACGCTTAGAGAAAAACCCTAAATATGCAGAAATGTGTAGAAGATATTTAGCAGATGAAGAGGACTTCTCAAAAGAAAAGTTAAAGGTATTAAATCTAGAAAAAGTCTTTAAAAATATAGATTTAAACCTTTGTATAAATGAAATAAAGGAGTATATGAAAGGAGTTACTAGATGTGAATTATAGGTTAAGTTGTGGAACAGACAGAGTTAAAGGTAAAAACTGTTTTGTCTGTGAATCTGAAGGTAGAGAACTTAAATCTTTAGTGTTTAAGACAATATCTTCAAATATGAAAGAGAATATTCTAGAAACAATATACAGAGGTATTAAGGGCGTAAGAGACATGGTGTCTCACAATGATATTCTCTGTATTGAGGTACAAAATCAACACTTATGTCAATGGCTTTCAGGAGAGATAGAATATAAGGGGTACGAAGACTACTTAGACAAAGTATTTTCTGTTCTTGAGAGTGTAGACTGTCGATATAAGTTCGTATTTGTAAAAAAGCCTTATGCTCTTATATATGGTGCAAACCATAATTTATCAAAAGAGCTACTTTTAAATTTAGAGTCAGCCTTTGAAGGTATGGATTAATGGAGGGTAAAAAATGAAAAAAGGTATTATTTTTGGCATTGCAGGTTGTGCATCTTTAGCAGCTATTATTTATGCAATCACAAGGGGCAGCAAGTCAGATACTAAGTCCGGTTTTTCAAAGCCTATGGGTACGGAAGAAGACGGTATAGAATTTCCAGAGGGTATTTTTGATGATGACTTTGAGGATGAAGACGAGGATGTGACTGAAATAACCTGCGAAGAGGTTGGTAGAGTATTTGTGGTTGACCCAGAATGTTTGTATGGGGGTAGAGCAATCATTAGGTATGACGGTAGGAGTTATGATGTTAAGTTCCCTGAACCAGAAGAGCCAATTACTGGAAGGCTGATAGAGGGTAGCAAAGTTAAAGTGAGTATTAAGTATACTTTCTATACTTCTTACGCAACTAGAGAGATTATTGCTGTGGATGGAATACCTTGTGTAGCTTGTTCAGTAATGGATACGTCATCAGAAGATTTCGGTGATATGAGTTTGTGTTAGTAGCTATAAAGTATGTCAAGAGTGTTACATAAACTATGTTAACACTCTTGTACTTTGCTATTCAATTGTGGTATAATTATATAAAAATAGAATGAGGTTGTAGCTTATGAATATGAAGCATATCAAAGATATAATAAGGTATGGGGTCGAGACTCTTCATGTCACTCCAGAACAATTATTTTCCCTTATTGAATCCTCTAATGGGTACGATGGGGAAGACTACAAGAGATGGTTATCTAATCAGATTATTAGGTTAGCCGAGAAAGAAGGTATGGGCTATTCTCAGCTCCTTGTTAAGAAGTTCAGTATCATTCAAAGTCTCATTGAGGAGTATTCAGACAACAGTATTGATCCATGGTGGGTTAAGTTCTTTAAAAAACACTTCTCAGAAAATAAAGTCTATTCTTTTGGAATAGAAGGGGTAGGCTCTGAGGTAGAGGAAGAAATTGACTGGACAAGTGGAATTGACTACGATTCTATAAATAGTGAGTTTGTAAATGAGGTTCTTCCAGAGGAAATCAGAGATACTCTTTTAGAAAATAAAGGTGTAACCCTTTTTATATCCTTGTCTAGTGATTCAGTAGACAAGAAATCAGACTTAGTAAAAGAAGCTAGAGAGAATGAAGTAATTCTTAAATCTGAAGGTGGAGCAATACTGTATAGGTTAGCATCGATAGTCAAAGCTTTTGATGATGAGGTCTCTAAACTTCAGTGTGCTTTTCTTTGTAGTACAGATTTTCTTTTAGATGAGGAAAATCAAGATGCTATTTCCTATTTCTTAAAATATTTTACATACAACACAAAGTATAGTCTTGTGTTAGGGTCAGGTGAATTGTTTAAAGATTCTTATACCAGTGCTGAATATGCATTTATCCTTTGTAAACCTAGAGAGTATGATGAGGATGAACAGGACGGGTTTGTATTAAGAGATGTACTAAGAAAAGAAGACAAACTCAAAGTAGTAAATACAAGAAGATTCAGTCGCTCTAACAATAGTATGTTAAATTTGATTAGAAGTAAAGCAGATGTAGATTCTTTAGAAGAGTGCGAGGTTCCTCTTCAAGAAGTAAACAGACAGTTTAACTCTCTTACCACTGGTTATATCGGGTGTTACGGTTATTTAAATGTAAGGGGGTATTCAGTAATCGCTACATCTACTCCTCTAAATGGGTATGAATCTATTCCAATTACAAAGAAAAACTTCTATGACGTAGTTTGCTATTATGGTCTATTTAAATCGTTAAAGACCTTTGGTTTATCTAATTCAATTTCTGAGATTGCAACAGGAAGTAAGAGATATAAAGAGTTGTTATATAATTGCTTGCCTATTTTGTTGTATGATTCCGAGTTCATTACTACAGATGTAGAGATCGATGGAATTAAGTATCATATTCAGAATGAGTTTGATATAGACTTAGGCAAAGTAGGGGTAAGTAAATTACTAGAAGAAGCTGAGACATATTTTAGTACAGAAGCTAAAGAGGTAGTCTATATTTGTAAAGGGTATTTGGAATACCTTAAAAGTACAGGTGACGATGTAACAGGTAAAACCTTTAATGAGGTGAGAGAAGATTCTAATAATGAAGATTTAAATAAAGGGTACATGTCAGCTCTGGTAAATCTCTGTGATTACATTTCTTCTTTATATAGAAGAATAGAGTATTAGGGGGTATCATAGTGGGAACTTTACGAGAGTTAGGTTCTACAGAAAAAAATGTACACATGCTACTAGCCAATTCCAATCTTATAGAATTGTATGTGTATGATAAACTTCGTGATTCCTGTAAGGCTTCTAGGGATGAAAGTATTTATGAAGTTAATACTGTAAGAGAATTTCGTGATATTATTGACCTAGTAAACTTATATCCTATGCAGTCAGATAAATGGTTGTTTATTATAGACTATTCAAGAATTAAGAGAGAAGTAGAAAAGAACAAAGGTATATTCGAGAGTGTCTCTTCTTGTTTTTTAATTAGAGTTTCAAAATATAAAGACTTTAAGGATTTTAAGGAGTTCTATCCTAAAGTAAACGACCTCTATCTGCCTGTTATAAGACGCAATGAGGTTATGTATTTACTAGACGGTTATGGTCTAAGTCAGAAGTTAGTAGACTTTGTAGCAAAGTCTTATTCCCGAGATCCTGAAAAGGTGTTTACTTTAAAGAAGGCATTAGATAGTGGCTCAAGGGTTTCTACCCAGAAAGAGGTAGTGTCTATCTGTGGGTCTAGTGCAGGAAGCATTAGTCACTTTATAATGTTATTACTTGCACCTAAGCCTACAACAGAAAAGGGTAGCAAGACTGTGTATCATAATAGAATCTCACTAGGTCTAGAACTAATAGATACTTATGGAATATCAAGTGTATATAATTTCCTAGTATCAGGAGTTAAGGATTTAATTCAAATAAAAACTCTATACTTAAGAGGGGTAATTTATGACTCGATAAGAGACTTACCACCTGGGTTTGATGAGAAGAAATTGTCCCGATATAGCATATATCTAAGGAAAATAAAAGAAGAAATATCTTACTCATCTCTAATGTCTCTTTATTTAGCATTAAAGGAGAACGGGAAGTGGTTTTCATCCTTAGATATGATTAAGTTTTTATATGATTATTATGGAGGTGTAGATGTAAATGCAGATACTAGCAAGTTGCAGTCTGAATGAGGCAAGAAACTTTAATGGTAAGCTTGTCTTACCTAATGAAGATAAAAAGAAACCCGATAAGGTATTTTTGAATGTAGAATATGATATAAAGGAAGGTAAGGAAGTAGATGACTTCTTTAAAGAAGTTTCTTTACTGGACAAATCTTTGGTAAAGTGTGTAAGTTTTCCTAAAGGTGTACTTTCAATGGAAGTTCCTGAACAATGGTCAGGTAGTGTTTTTGTTTATAACAGTATGGATGAGATTACAAGTAATCCTAGTTATTCTCCTGTAAGAGGGGTTACAGACCTAATCAGATTAGATGCAGATTTTCCCAATCCGGATAAATATAAAGTCAATTTAAGAGACTTAGTAGAATTTTGTAAAGAACACCCCTCTGTAAGGTTTAACGGGGGTAATCTTATGGCAGTTGAAGGTCTTAGGGTGGGGAGATATGAAGATGGAAAAGATAAAATGTCTCCCGTTTTCAAAGACATCTATGATACTTTTGTTGAGGTTGATCTGAGTGACTTAGATGGCTTGCAGGAGATTGTAAAGAAAACTCGTAAACGTGCTGAGAATCTCGACGGCGGAGAAAAGAAAAAGAGAAGTAAGAGTTCCTCTGGTAGTAAAATCTCTAGAAGTTCCAAAAAGGCAGAAACTGTTAGTAAGCTTTTCGGAGGTATGAGTGCCGATTTCTAGAGGTAAAATGAATGAGAATACTATTAATATTACTGTGGTTGGTTTTTTGTGTAGCTGTGATACTAGGAATAATTTATAAGTTTTCCCTAAAGAAATATGGAAAGATTGGAATGTTATGCGTGTGTTTAGTCCTATTTCTTTTTGGTGCAAACTTTATAAACTTAAATGTTGTATCTTCATCTATACAAGAAAAGGTTAATCAGGTTACAGATGTTTGTGGAGATACCTATATAAGAACTCACGGTAGTGAGGTACAAATCTTAGTTAATGGTGACTGGTTGAATCTAAGTGATATTTCTGTTTTAGGTGATTTAATGACAGATGAGTTAACGATTACTTATGATGGAGAAGAGATATACTTAGGGGAATCAGGGGTTGTAAATACTATCAAGGTTATGGAGTCCGTAGGTCTTTTAGAGAAAAAATAATTTGCGAAGGTCTTTTTTCTTGTTATTAACTGTGTTAGAATATATACAACGATATGGTATACTAGGAGGGCGTCAAATGGAATATTTCAAGTATCAGCAAGAGGGTGTCTGTGGGAGAGTCTGGAGTTTATTTAGCAGTTTGTCTAGTGAAATGGAATCTCCAGGAGTAAAGAAGAATGGTAAGGGGTATCCAATGAACGTATCCTATGCCCATTCATTAGAGATTGTAAATGCAGCCTTAAGGGGTAGTATTGCATTAGATGATGAAAGTTTAGAGGAGTTTGATCTCCGATCTTATGAACGTAAATGTGCAGAAAATGACGGGATTTCCCAAATAAAAAACACTGAGAAGTTTCTGTACATAGTAGATACAGATAATCTTGATGAAAGAGAATCCGCAACAAGTGGAGCAGGTTTTGGTGATGTAACTGTACGTCAGGAGAAACGCTTACAGGTTATTGATGAAGCATTTGACATTCTTGAGAGTAGTGAGTCGTTTAGAGACGACTTAAAACTTCTTTGTAATATTCGAAAAGATTATATCACGACTCAGGGGGTAGATATAATCCAAGTTCTTTTAAGCTCCCTTAAAGGAATTCCAGATGCAGTAGAGGAGCTTACATCCCTAATTAACAAGAAAGAAAATTCTTCTCTGAAGGAACTGGTAGTTTCCTTATGTGAGAATGGGACTGGTTTATTAATTCCTAACCTTGAATTTGTCTTATAGGTTGGGAAGGGCACTTTTTGCTCTTTTCCGTATAAGTGAGAGGAGTGAAAAGTGTTGGATTACTTCAAATATGCAAAAAAAGATAATTTAAATATTTATAGTGTTGAAGAAATATATAAGGTTGTATGGAGTTTAAAAAGTTATGCCATAACTATATACAAAGGTTTATGGCAGGACGCCCTCGATGCAGCCTTTTTTCATATTATGCAACATTATGATGATAGTAGAGGAGATCTGGATCACTATGCCACGAGGGTAGTGGGTACTATCATGTTAAATAAATACAATCATGAGATAGAACATGATATTTCTCTAACAACTGCCATGGACAGTAAGTCAGTCCGAGAAGAAGTATCTACTAACCCAATTGAAATACTTTTGGAGGGGTATAGCGATATCTCTGATGATTTTGAACAGTGTGTTAGTTTTTTAGTACCATATTTTATAAAGGATTTTAAATTCTTTGAGTCTAAACGTCCAGATTTAAGAAAGTTATCTTATACAGAGTTATTTCAGAAATTTTCAACACCTGTTATATCTTCAGCTATGGATTATCTTCTCGAAAAATATGGAAAAGCATTAAGAGCTCTATATGATTTATCAAAGGACTGTAAGTACAGAAAATATAGTTCCGATAGATATAAAAAGGGGTTGGATACGCTTATAGAGTATCACGGAATAGTTAATGACATTTTGATTTATAAGTCTCTAAGTAAGGTAAAAGTAAAAAGGTCATTTTTCTATTTTGATATCTTACAAACTATAAATCATATTATAGGGTTATTTTATTCAAATGATAGGTTTGGTTGCATGAAGGAGGTAGAAGGAGTAAAAGTGTACTGTTCACTTTCAGGTTACATAACAACGTCCTTAGAAGAGTTAAAAAGTGTACTAGAAGACGAAATCATAGGTTCATTATTAGGAAAACTTTCTTATCTTAGAGTGGTAGTGTATGAAAGGGGTAAGAGCATTATTTTTTCATCTCCAAAAGAAGAAGATTGTGTTCTAATACTTGAAATGTTCGGAATAGATTACAGATTTTCATTTAAAAAGATAGTAGCTAAAAGGTTGTTATCTCGAGAGGAATTACTAAGTAGACAAGAAAGAAGTGGTGTATTATGTTAGCAGGTACTTTTAATTATCATGGTCACATTTATAATGTAAAGGCTTATGATTTTGAAGAGAATATAGCAGTGTATTTGTCTGCTACTCTTGTAAAAGATAAATTATTTATAGACCAGGGTATATCTTTATCAGATGAAAGAGTTCCGCCTAATTGGGATGAGCTATATGTCAGTATCGGTGCAGGCAATATGGCAGTGGATTGTTACACAGAGAAAGACTCTGAAACTGGACAGGTAGTAAAGAATCAGATAAATCGTGAAGTATTAGCCAGATTCAGTGAAATCTTAAGGGGTATGAAAAACAACTGTGATAGACAACATCGTGATGACCTTGACGAACTAGATTTAAACAGTGCAGGCGGTTTCTACCCAAATAAAATCCTTACCTATGTGTTTGAGGGTAAGGGGTATATGAAGTTAGATATGCTCACCATCACAGAAGTAAAGTATGATTATGAAGGGGTATCTCTTTACTTAGAAGAAGATGGTGACTACACAGAAAAGATATACAAGCATACAGATACTACTCATAAGTGTAAGCTTTATTTAGATGAGTTTAATACTCAGATATCTGATGACAATGATTGGGACTTTGGCGAGGATAAAATCTTTTCTTTGGCTGAGATTATTGAAAAGAATCCTCACAAAAGTTATGCGTGGTTAAAGGGAAGAAAATACAAAATAGTCTCAGACTTAAAAGAAGTAGAAGAAATTTGCAAGAAAATTTGGAAACACAAAGGAATTGTAGCGTTCGATACCGAGACCACAGGTCTTAAAGTCAACATTACCAGTCGTCAGGGTATAGGTGATAGGCTTGTAGGTCTTGTATTTAGCATTAAACCAGGGGAAGCGTGGTACTTCCCAGTGGCTCATAAGAAAATAAAAAATATATGTACTCTTAGTAATGAGCATTATATCATTACTAAGTATTTTAAACCATTGCTAGAGCAAAAAGATTTAATCTGCCACAATGGTGCATATGACTGGAAAGTAATGTATAACTATGGAATATTTTTACATCTTGTACATGACTTACTTGTATTGTTCCATGTTACTTATTGGAATGATCATAGAAACCTTAAGTTAAACCTTAAAAACCTGACAAGTAGGTTTTTAAATAGAGATAGTTTTGAGCTGTCAGACTTTGTAAGTGGTAAGTTTGGTGAAAACAATGTTAAGTTCTGGGACTTAGAGGAAGAATCTGTTAAGTACTATGCTTGTCCTGATACAGATAATCTGATTGAACTCTTCCAGTATGTAATGCAGGAAGGATGGTTAGATAAGTATGGTGCAAAGAAGATCTACGAAATAGAGGTAGCTTTTTCTATTGTAATTGCTTATCAAGAATACTATGGTCACTGTGTAGATGTTGCTAAGATAGATGATCTAGTAAAAGCTATCACTCACGATAAAAATCAATCTTACAAAGAAATGGTGAAGATTGTAGGTCATGACTTTAACCCAAGGTCTACAAAAGACTTACAAAAAGTTTTCTTTGAAGAACAGGGGTATCCTGTTATTGAGAGAACAGAAAAAGGTAATCCCTCAACTGGTAAAGATACACGTAAACAGTGGGCATCAGAAAAGAATCCAGACGGTTCACCTAAATATCCATTGGCAAAACTATTACAAACTTATTCAGATGCAGCTACTCTTGAAAGTAACTTTACCAAAAACATTGACAAGTTTGCTACTGATGAGGGTCTCATGTTTTCAGAGGTAAAACAGTTCCTAGAGACAGGTCGTGTATCTGTTAAAGAGCCTAACTACCAGTCATACAGTGACACAGTCAAAAAGTACATTATACCTAGAACGGGGTATTATGCATTAGATGCCGATTACAGTTCTGTAGAGGCTCGAATCATGGTTAGTATGGCAGGGTGTCAGAACATGGTTGATAGGCTAAAAGACCCTGACATGGATTATCATACTGCTAAGGCTAGTGATATGTTTGGAGTGCCTTATGAGTTGGTATCTCATAAACTTAGAAAGATGTCTAAAGGTGTAAACTTTGGTATTTTGTACGGTTTAGGAGATAGAAACTTAGGAGCAAACCTTTATGGCGAGGTGTCTCCAACAAATACAGAGAAAGCCAGAAAACAAAAGAAATTGTACTATAAAGGTATGGAAGAACTTGAGGGTTTTATTGCAAAATCCAAGGCTCAGGGTACTCAGCAAAATTATTCTACAACGTTCTTTGATAGAAGACGTTATTATGACCCAAGAAAGGTGCGTAAAGATAAGATTGAGCGTCAGTCTTGTAACGCAAGAATCCAGGGTACAGCAGCTGACATATACAAAATTGCCATGATTAGGTTACTTTCTGAGGTAAGAAAGTATAACTTATTAGGTAAGGTTTTAATCTCTGCGTTTGTACATGATGAGTGTTTCCTTGAAGTACATAAATCCATTGACCCATGTAAGATATTAAAAACACTAAGACGTTGTATGATGCTTGAAATTAAGGGTTGGTGTCCTCTGTTTATTGGTGCAGGTTTTGGAAGAAATTGGTATGAGGCTAAGAATACTGAGATCCCTGTTCAAGTGCAGGATGCTATGGTAAGTAACTGGGGCGACAATGGTTTAGATTGGTGGGATGGCAATAACGACAGACTTTATCGTTGGGAAAAAGATATGATAAACGACTATCGAAGAGATAGAGTTATAAACTATCTTAAGAATGAAGACAATTGGGGTAAAGTATTCTCTCCAACAGAGAATAGTTTAGCTCATGAGGTAATGGACGAGATAAAAGGTGGAGAACAAGTGCATGGGGTAGTCACTACAGATTTTGAAATCAAGAGCGATATGATTGAAAATCTAGAACAATTCTGTATTGCCTTTGGTTTACAAGATTTATTTGCTAAAGCAGATATTAAACGTCCAGAGCATTCTCATGAAAATACAGTGAGTTCTGATGATGAGGAAGAGGACTTCTCAGAAGATGAGGAAGAGGCAGCGAAAAGGGCTTTTGATGCTAGAATCCAATCTTTTGGGGTACACTCAGTACGCAACAGTAAGGGGGCAATTATCTATTTTAGATATGATAAAAAAGACCCAGCTCTTATGAAACAAGTTTATTCAGTTGCTAAAAATCACCCAGGTTCAGCTAAGCTATATGCAGTAAAGGAAGATGGAATATATGATACTGGTATGTCTTTAGCACCTGCTCGGTATCAAGATCTATTAAGGTTATATATTACACGTGCTAATATTAGGAAGTTAGGAGGCGTTACTGCTTGAGTGAGGTAGAAAAAAGGAAAGAGTCTGGTAAAGACTTTGAGTTTTATGGTGATGGAACCGATGAGTCGGAAGTAAAAGATATACATGGTATTACGGATACTGTAACTGAATACTCATATTCTAATTTACAGTACCCATGTATCATCTTTGTAGAAGGATTTAAATGTCCTAAGCATAAAATGCAGGTACTATCTAACATGATTAAATCCAAGGGTATCATCAAAGATATAGCCTTGTACTTTAGACAACCAGATGGGGTATATAAAATAGGAGAGATTGGCGGTATTCAGGTTAATTCTTTACTGGACTGTATAGGGGTAGACAGTTTGTTAGGATTTTATGACGAAGCGACAGAGTTAAGCGGTTCTAAGTTGTACGCTTTATGTAGTTTTTAAATTTCTTTCGATTTCTCCAGAGTTCAGAATTACGATTCACTAAGAAGGATTTAGTAGCGAGAAAAGCTGTTGAAAATATTTCAAATTTTCTCAGAATTTCGCTATTTTTGGCAGTATTAAGTCCTATTGGTCTACAAAATTTAACTTTTTAGATTATGAAATTTATGACATAGCAGTATTACAAATATTTGTTAAATTATTATATTAGGTATATTAATAAAGATTGTACTATTTTATAATATATGTTACAATTAAAATACTGAAAGTATAGTAATATATTAGGAGGTTGAATTATGCCTTATCTTTATGGTAATTTACCTAATATAGAGTTTAAAACGTATTGGTGAGTGGGAGGATATATCATGGAAAGATTTAGAGCCTCTTACAAAATAGTAAGTTTAGTTCTTATGGAATATATCTAATAATTTTACAATACTAATGGTAATTATTTAGAATATTGTACTCTTTTAAAAGAATTTTAAAGGAGTACAATATCTATGTTACATACTAATTTAGAAGAAAGGAAAAAGAAGTACAAAATGAATATTTTAAATAAAAAAGATCTATTAAACATGACAAATGGAACAAGAGTAACAGGATATGCTTATGTAAAATCCTATCAAAAGTATCCCACAAAGAATGGCGGAGAATATATGGGAGGTTTTGTAGAGGTTATTGGTTCTCTCCCCTTTAAAGCTTGGGGTAACTCAGATGCTTTTTCTTCACTAGATAAAGAGGATTATATGAATACAATCTGTTATATTAATGCAGAGGTCAATCTTTATCAGGGTAATCTTAGTCTAATTATCAATAACTTGTCAGCAATTGAAGAGAACGGTCTTTCAGCTACTGATTTCTTTGAAAGTAAATACAATGCCGTTAGTTTTTGGGAGGATTTACAGAAGTCTCTCAATAAATATACTTCCGAGGAATGTCAGGAAATCTTCAATACTATTGTATCAGGCGATGTAAAAGACAGGTTTATGGTTGAGTTTGCAGCATCCTTTAATCATGATAATTGTAAATCAGGATTGATTGCTCATACTGTTAAGGTGGTTAAGATGTGTTCTCTTATCAAGATGTACCCCAGTATTGTTAACAGGGTAAGTATGGATCTTCTGTTCTTAGGAGCAGCTTTACATGATATAGGAAAAGTAGCAGAGTACACAGATGGTGTTGTAAATCATGTTGGTCAGTCTCTCCCTCACAACACTTTAGGGGTACTCATGCTCTATGATCATAAGGATTTGATTGTAGAGAAGAAGGGAGAACAGTTCTTTAATCAGCTTGTATCTATTCTATCTCAGCATCATGGTGAGTATGGAGAGAGACCTAGGACTGTAGCATCTTATGTAGTACACCTAATTGATTGTTTGGAGGCTAACCTTACCACCATTAATTCTATGCTAGAAGGTGTAGACTCTACAACTCAGATTAGATATGATGACTATAAATTGATTTGATTTAAGGTAAGAAAGATATGGGAAAATATGACTCAAATGTAACTGAATTTAACAATTCCAGAAAGACTTTACTCAATCTTATGTGCTTGAGGGTAGGAAAGGGTAGAAAATCCCATGATGAATACAGTAAGATGTCTACAGAGGAATTAGAAGCAAGAATAAAACAAGAAGATCTTGCGGTAATTAGGGATTTCTGCTATCACGAATTATTATCTGACTATAAAAGTAGTCTAAGATGGTTCTTACGAGGATTAAGTGCTAGAGATGCAGTAAAAAAGACTGTTGTAGATAATATAAATGTGATGTTATTAATTGATAGTAGGTAGTATTAAATATAGTATAGCAGGGAGCTAATCCCTGCTATATTTTTGGAATGAATTAGTTGTATAAATATTCTAATTAAAATATACTTTATATATGGTTTTTAGAACGGAATTAGTCTGATGAATAGGAGTTGTGTTATAGTATGGCTGAGGCTAATTTATTAAGTGCTTTATCCAGACAAGGAAGAAGAGGTTCGCTCAATGACCTTGTATTATATGGCAGAGTAAGATGTGCTATAAAGAAGCCTAGTATCTTAGGTAATTCTTTAGAGTTTGCACCTGGATTCTTTGCTATTTTAGACTGTTATGCAATTAAATGCAAAGGTGAGGACTATTTTGCAGAGAATGGGGTATGGGATAAAAATAAGATTTATTTAACTAAAGGTAATCTTATTATTTATCTCGACAATCAGAACTGGATTGGTCAGGATGTAAAAGTTTTTGGTTCATCTACAAGAAATGGGGTAAAAGTAAGACGCCAGTTCGGTGCAAAAACTAACACAGACGGGGTAACCGCCTTTGTTTTTAGAAAGGTAGGTAATAATTTTGTTGTTGTGCCTAATAAGATTCTTAAATTAGGTGAAACAGACGAAGATTTTGACGGTACTGTTTTAGAGGATGTTGTAGTAGGTATCTTAAGAGATAATCGTGGAGACGGTACTTCGGAGATTGCTTACCCAGAGTCCTTAAACACTATCATACCTTTCGAGGGAACTCAAGATTTTGAGGTGTTAGATGAGAGTGATTTAGATGATAATTATGCTTTTGATGATTCTCCAGAGAAAATAGATGTTACTAAGATTAATCTAAATTTAGAATATCACTTGTATTCTCCAGCAGTATCTGAATTACTCCCAGATTTTTTAGAGGAATGTGATAATCAGTCTATCAATAGAAAAAATTATGCTAAGTATCTATCCGAACTTTTGGTGAATACTTACGATGCAGAATCCGAGGTAGAGTTTGATCCAAAGGAGTACGGGTATAATTGTACGGCAGATAATTTGAAGATGGTTTCTGAAATAGCTACAGAAATTAGAACTATCTTTATAAAAAATATTGCTGAATACTATGCAGACCCTATTGGAAATTCAAAAACAAAGGGTAAGTTTTTTGTAGACAACTTTATCTCTGCTATGTATAATCCTACTTTTTTAATAAGTGGAGAAGAGGATGAACGTTTAGCTATAATAAAAGCTATTAATTACTTAGAAAGTATAATTGCAGCAGAACCAGAGTATTTATATGGTAATACTGGAGAGGTTACAGACCAGATACCAGTTATCAAAAATGACATGCTTTTTGCAATGTGTGTAATAGGGGTAACAACAGGAATAGGAGTAGATGCATTAGTAAGCAATATGAACTATTGTAAAAGAAATTACTCTATGGCAGATTGGGTATGGTTTTATGCATTAATTAGATATCCATATTCATTAGGTATGTTAGGTTCAGGTTTAGGCTTAGTAGATTGTGATGTTCTCTATTTAAGTTATTATAAAGCTTTTGGTCAGGGAGCTCTTTCTGAAGAGAATAAAGACTTAAGGGGAGATATCCTCTTTATAGAGACATTACAGAATGCCAATAGTAAAGACACTCTTGTACTTCAATCAGATGTAAAAAATAAAGCAAGCTATTACCCAGGAAGAGCTAGTAAATATTTATCGATGAACGGTATTCCTACTAATGCTGTGTATGTTGAAGCATTAGAGAGGATGTGTGGTAAAATTAGGCTCTCGGAGAGGGGTATCAATCAGATTAAAAACTTTACATGGTATACCCCTGAAAGGGAAGATAGCTTAATAAAGAGGGGTATCTTAAATAAAGTAGACAACTATGTTTTACTCGAAAGCGACTTAGAAAAAGAGGTATTTATATATAATACCTTTATAAGAATGGGTCATGAACGTACTGGTATTACAGAAGAAATGGTCAATAATACCATTGATAAGTTCGAGGAATCTAGAGGTTTCAAATTGGAAAAGTTACAGAGAGATGGTTGTCTGTTAACAATGTTTAGAGCTGGGGTATTGAGTGGTTGTGCAGGTTCTGGAAAAACTACTACAAGTGATTGTATGACTGAGATACTTAAAAGTCTGCCTAATTATACAATAGTTTACTGCACTCCTACTGGAAAGGCGTGTAGAAGATTGGCTGAGGTCGTACATTCAACTGTTCGCACTATTCATAGTCAGTTTAGTGTTGGATTAGGTGGGGAATCTTACTTGCAGAGAATAGGGAAGAAGTATTCAAATGCTCCTGAAACGAAGGAGAGTAAAATTTATCTTTTAGATGAGATGGCTATGGCAGCAACACCACTTGTTTATGAGGTAGCAAGAAACATAGAAGAAGGAGATATCATTTACTTCTTAGGCGATATTAAACAATTGCCCCCTATTGGAAAGGGTTGTCCTTTTGCAATATTAATGAAAATTTTACCATGTGTAGAACTAGGGGTAAGCAAACGTGCAGCAGAGGGTAGCCAGGTAAACTACAACACTACTCTCATAAATAATATGAGCGATTCTAAAATGAAGGAACTCTACTATGATGAAAAAACTTTCTTCTGTAGAGAATGTAGTGACAGCAACATACCTTTAATGGTAAGAAAGGTATGGTCTGAGTTTATGAGTGGCAAAATGAATGGTACTAAATATGCAGAAGATAATATTCAAGTTATAACGGGGTATCAGAAAGAAGAATATCTTTTCTCCGTACCAAGGTTAAATCCTGTGATTCAACAAATGCTTAGGGCAAAAGATAAAGTATTATTTAGACATGTAAACACTCTATTTTACATGAACGACAGGGTAATTCACTTAAAGAAAAACTGCTATGACATGGATAGGTATGTAGAGGTAGGTACAGGCATTTATAAGAGTGCCGGAACCTTTGGAATCATGAATGGTGAGATGGGGAAACTGGTTAGTATTGTCCGCTCAGATCAGGTAAAATTTGAAGAGTTTGATGAAAGTGTATGGGAAGAGTATGACTATCTCGACAAAGTCACCATAAAGAGTTTAAAAGAGAAACGTGAAGAAAGAGAAGACAGTATTCGAGACGACTCAAGAGTTTCAGACGATAAACATTATTTTGTAAAAGTAAAGGTTTGGGATACAGACCTACAAAAAGATGTTTATCTTATGTATACTGCAAGGGGTAGAATGCAAGACAATGAGTTAGTTCTCGAGGGAACTGATTTAGGATACTTAGATCTTGCATATGCTCTTTCCACTCATAAGATGCAGGGAAGCCAGTCTCAGGTGGTTATTCTTCCTTTTGGTACTCAGTGTAGTCCTACATTTATCAATAGAAATATGATAAATACTATGATTACTCGAAGTCAAGAGGTTGTATGTATGGTAGGTAGTGTAAAAGGACCCGACAGTCCTGTCACAGAAGGTAGAAAGTATACAAGTAAAACTGACTGCAAGGATATTCTAACGGTGTTGAAGAATGGTAGAACGGAATAAGGTTGTCTAAATATAGGAGGTTGTAATATGGGTAGGGTGTACATAGGAAAAGATTCTTACTTTGATGTAAAATCAGTAATTTCCAATGGAGATTATCTTCTACTTTGTGGTGATGGTTTTTCAAAGAAAGTTAAGGTTAAAGGAGAACCTAAAATAGTTTTTAACAGATATAGGAATCAAACTGTAATTGTTAAAGATTTGACTTGTAAATCAGGTTCAGTATCAGGTTCTGTTTCCTTTTTAATTTCTCATAATAAACTTTATATCACTGGTAAAGTATTGAATGAAATCCATGGAAGTTATACTACGGAATTACAGCCTAGAAAAGAATCTGATAAGTCTTATAGTTTATCTGTTAAATTGTCAGGTTCTTTTGATGCTGTTCTTTGTCCTGAGTATGATGTGAATTTAGCAGGTAACTTTAATCGTGTAGAGTTCTATCATAACGGTTACTTTAAAGGTAATTGTTCAACAGCATTGGCTTACAATGCAACACTGCTCAGTAGAGGGGTATCTAACGAAGAGAAGGTTAGTTAAAATGCTTTGGAGGTATATTAATAATGGGGTTAGTAAGATTTGATGGGGAGAACTATAAAGGTATAATTGCTATCGTAATCGAGGGAGATGAAATAACTTTAAAGGGAAGAAAAGCAGACAGAACTTTAGACCTGAGTTTAGGTCGTGCTAATTCCATTAGGATTTGTAATTATAAGGATAAACCTGTAAAAGTAGAGAAAGTCTACTTAAATGGCGGAAGAAATCAAGTCTTTTTCGATGGTCAGGTTCGAGAGTGTTATTCCAGGAGAGGTAATGTCTATGTAACTGAGGATGTTATGTCAATAGAGAAAGGTAAGGTAGTAGGTTATTGTGAGCAGGCTGAAAAAGAGCTTGAATATGTAAGAAATGCCAAGGAAAAGCCTAGCAAAAAAGAAGCTGTATTACAGATATCAGGTATCTTTGATAAAATTTCTACAAAATATATTCTGTCAACCTTGCGGTTATCTGGTAATTTTGGCTCAGTTAAGACGGATAGTAATATTTATGTAGATGGGTATATTGCTGAGGTTGCTTCATGTAGGGAGTTATTTTGTAAAAGAGTAACAGGATACGGGGGTATAAAAGTGGTAGACTTCAATGAGTTTGCTGATATTACTGGAGAATTATGAGAAAACGTAAGCAAAAAGAAGAAAATAAGTGGTTGAAAAAAGTTCAGAGTATGTCCGATGAAGAGATTCTAGAACAGGAACGAAAGCTGTATATAAAATATGGTTTATTATCTGGAGGCGGTATTGCCTTTTTTATTTTCTTTCTTGTTCTATTTTTGTTAGTAGTATCAGGACTATAAAATATATGGATGTGGTTGTATGTTAAGTAAAGAAGAGTATGACTCCTATTGTAGTAGGTTCAAAAAGGCTTGGGGTTTCTTAAAGAAGTATAGCATACCTCAACCTCAGGTAATAGAGGAAATTTGTGAATTAAGAACTACTGGTGGAAGAGTTTATGAAGTAGAAAGGATGCGAGATATCCTAGAGGTTGCGGAATTTATTTATATAAATGAAGATAGATGTAACTTAGAGAAGTTAAAAGTTTTAGGAGATGACTTAGCTTTATTTTCCAACAAGGGCAATTTTCTTCTCAGTGGGAGATACATTTTCCCTGTTAAGGATATGATAGGCAACGTAGTTGCCTTGATTGGTTGGTATCCAGATGAAAAGAAGTATGTTACTACTCCTAGTAGGCTATTCAGTAAGAATTGCATGTTCTATGGAATGGAACAATTAGGCAATAGGGGTAAGATAGGCGGTAAATACTTCTTAGTGGAGGGAATTTTTGATAGTTTATCAATAAGATCATTGGGGTACAATGCAATAGCTCAGATGGGTATTTCTGATTCTAAGTACAAACAACTTATGTACTCTTTATTTGGTAGAATTATAGCAATACCTGATGCTGATAAACAAGGTAGGGAAGTTATACAGAAGAATAAATGGAATATACCATCCAATGCCAGCTATTTTAAATGGTCTGGTATTCCGTGGGCTAAAGACATCGATGATGTTGTTAATGGTTTTGAGTATGACGATGTCAAAGAAATGTTGGGTGAGCTCTGGAATGATAAATCAAGAATTATTACATTAAATATGTAAGGGGTACATAAATGAGTAGAATAGATACAATAGTAAAAGACATATTAAATAATTGTGATATGTCCAACGCACAAAGGGTTATGATATCAGAGGAAGGTGGTTTATTTCCGTGTCTTGTAACACCAAAAGGTGGGATGGTCTCCAATGAGAGGGCTAGCATGGAGATATGGGATAATATGTGTGATTTATTAAGTTGTGCAAAATTAATTTGTGGAAATCATATACAAAAAGTTAATTTGTATTTAACCACCTCGACATGTGAAGATAAAATATCATATGTTACATCAGAGGACACAATTACCATTGTGGTAATTTAAAATAAACTAAGGGGTACTAATATGAAAGACGAGAAAAAAGAATACTGCACTAACTCCGTACTTAACTTTTTAAAAGAAAGTCCAGAGTTAGTTTATAAATATTTAGACGATGCAAATAGGGAAGGTAGAACTGTAAGTTACTCTGATATGCTAAGAGTTATACTAAATGGTACAACAAAAGAAGGCGTTAACTTTGCAAGTAGGTTTGTAGTAAGGGGTAAAATTACTAATTATTTAGAAGGAGTAAATAATGAGTATAGAGCTAGGAAAATCTGAAAAGCTAGAAGAGGAATTAAAACAGGATGAGATTGTAGAGAGTAAGGATAAGAGTGCTTCTACAGAAATTAAAAAGCGCATACAAAGGAAGAAAAAGAAGAAAGTAAAAGATCTCTCTTTCAATCCTTGTGCTTTTCTTTTTACAGGTAGTTACTTGATTGCAACAAGTAAATATGCACTGGGGGTAATCACATTAATTGTTACTTCTGCCATATCTTTAAAGTGGTATTTCTTTATAGGATTGTGTTGTGGTTTTATAGTTCCTAGAAACAGATCAGGTATTTCGGTTCTAAGCATTGTGTTATCCTGTTTAAGTGCAATAGTTTTTGTAATTTTAAAATTAGTAAGATTATACTATTTAGGAGGTTTTTAGGTATGCAGACAGAAAACAAAGTTTATAAGTTAGGTGGAAATTCCTTAATGCACTTAGAAAGAATTTTTACAGGGTTCAAGAAGAGTATTGAGGATGCATCAGATGATTTTGCTTTCTTCAGAGGAGAGCTTTACATGGAAGAGGGCGAAGAGGGTATCTTCCTTGATCTACTTGTAAGTAATATTGACGGTAATTACAAAAGATTCACTCTTCAGTTCAATCCTACCAATGGGTTACTGTATTTGCCGGAGAAATTTGTGCTTCAGAGAAATGAGGCAGAGGTTAAATCATCTATTATGAAATGTGTAACTGCCTTAGACAATATTAAATTTCCTATCTCTAAGTTGTACTTTGATATTTATCCAAGTTTCTTTACAGGTCGGCTTATTCCTGATTCCCAGGCTGAAGGTATGTACATTATGTATCTGATAGGAGAAAGAGATAAAACAGGAGATGCATCAGGATTTAACTTTGCAGATGCCACATCTACCTGCGGTTCAGATATCTCTGGAGATTGGAGAAGAATTAAATAAGGAGGGGTAATCATATGTCTTTAAGTGAGATTATGGCTACTCTAGCAGATCAATATGTTATAGGAATTACCATCTGTTGTCTTATTGTTAGTGGTTTATATATTGCTTTCAGTGTAAGGTTAATTATAACCGCTAGGTCAGAGGGAATAAATGTATGTGCATCTGCTATGATTCCAGTATATCAGCTTATTCTCTGGTTTAGAAAGTGCTTAAGAAAAAGAAAAAGAATTAAAATGGAAGTCCTTGCTGAGATGAAAGCTGAGGAGGAAAAGCGAAAAGCAGGAGAAAATGAAGAAAGCGAAGAGATAGAACTCTAATAGGAATTGAAAATCTTGTATTTTGTCGGATTATGTAGTAAGATATACTCAACTGTAAATAGTTGGGTATATTTTTATGTGTGAAAGGAACGATAGAGTAATGAGTGAACGGATGAAGAATATAGATAGCCTGTTAAGTTCAGTAAATAGTGCAAGGGTAGATAATTTAAATAATATCCTAAATACATTGATAGACCCTGATTATTCTGATGATATGTTAGAAACTAAGAAAGAAGCCATACAGTACCTACGAGAAGGTAAATACTTTCCTAAAGCAGATGAGTTATATAAGGATATAGATTATGTAAAGAGCTATAGAAGAATAAGAAGCATTGGCTCTTGTCTCCTTATGGGAGGGGTAGGTATTGATCAGAGACTGTGTAAGGCTATTCTTGAAGGGTTAAAATCTTGTAAATGGTATTATGATTATAAAGAAGATGTTCCTTGTACTTTTACAAGACGTGGTAGCGTCACAACAGATATGGGTACTTTTGAAGATGCTGTTAGAATTAATTTAGGCGAGACACTAGATTATGTAAGATATATTGTACTTATGTATTTTGATAATATTGTACCAGAAACAGACTTTATAACCATAAATTTTGACTGGGACGATTCTAAAGACGAGTATCCTGTGGCTTATTTATCAATTAAAGATAGAATAACAGGTGAGAATCTTCTCCCTATTAATGATAATTATGCTGAGAAGGGTTCTCCATGGTATAAAGCTAAACCATATATAGGTTTAGTTATAACAAGAGGATAAAAATGAAAGGGTTTAAGTGATATGAAGGTAAACAAATTTTTAAAATTACTAGAAAGCGATGACATGAAGAAATTAACGATAACAGAGTGGTTGAGGCTCAAGATTCAAGATAATATGGACAAAAATATTGAGGATCTAAACACAGATGAAATCTACACAGGTGAGAGATGTATTGATCACGGTTTGGTAGTGGGGTATGAATTAGCAAATCGTGATATGCAGAGTCTTGTAGATTTGGGTTTGGTAGCTAGTTGGTCAGTGAAGACTAAGAGAGATGTAACACCTGAGGATATACACAAGTTAGAATCAGCTTACAAAGAGGATATACTTGAATCATTTGAACCTATAAATAAGTCTGAAGCAATAATAAGTTCATAATTTCTTACAAATCGTTGTTTTGTCCTTAATTTGGTTTCGTTTATAAGAGGTTCTGCTAAGAGTCCTTTTATAGGGTGTATTTAGTATGGGGGTAGTAGACTCCTTGCTAATACATGCATACTAAAGAATATCTAGACTATGCAAACCATGTAAACCATGTAGACTATGTAGAAAATGGAGGACAAAAGAATGATTAAACGTATGCAACCAGTGAAACTGACGTCAGATCAGGCTAAGAAGTTGAATTCTAAGTTTTCAGGTCAGGATTTATCCACATCTGCTCCAAAGTCAGCAGATCCAGTGAACTTTCCGGTACATGAAATTATTCCGGGAGCTAAGGAACTTATTTATGTTCCTAACCACACAACAGAAGATGCAGAAGGCAACCAGATTTTGAGATGGGATACTCCTAACCTGCACACGCTTACTGACGGAAGAAGATACCCGAAATTCCGTTGTGTAAGGGGTATCGTAGATGAAGAGCTCGGTTTCGATGGATCCTGCCCGATCTGTGATGCAATGGATGAGTGTTGGGATCTTGCTAATTTCCAGATTGCAGAAAAGTGTAAGCAGGCTCATCTCAATCCAGAAGACCGTGAAAACGTGAAAGTAAAGGATATCAGATCAAAGTGCTTCAATGAAATGGTTATGAAGAGCTCCAATCCGTATTATACATTCCCTATCGTGGTTATCGAGACAGAGAACAACGACGGAAAGACTCTTGCAAAAGATGAGAAAGGCGATCTTGTCCTAAAACCGATGTGGTACTCCATCTCTAAGGCACAGTACGAGAAGAAATGGTTGCCAGCTCTCGAGGCACTTGATGATGAGCCGAGTCATCCGGGCGGATACTTCTTCCTGCTGAACTACAACTACAAGACAAAATCTGGCGAGATGAATAAACGTGATGCAGCTCAGAACGTATCTGTCAATGTTAAGAACATTAAAGAAAGCATTGCTAAAGCGATTCGTGAGCGTGCAGATAAGCTTACAGAGGACTGGACACCGGATGTTGCTATGCAGATGGTTATTGATAGCCAGGTATTTACTCTGAAACAGCTTACAGAGGTTGTTGATTCCGTAATGGAGACCACACGTCAGCGTCTGGTACTCTATCAGGAGCAGGACGACAATGATACACTGGGTATCGAGAGCAAGGAAGATGGTGAAGATCCATTTGGAAATCTGACTGACAAGGTTGGTGAGGATTCCGAAGAGGAAGAAGGATTCCCGATCGAAGATACCGATGAAGATGACTTCGGTAATGTAGGTGAAGAATAAGAAATAAAAGGGTTTAGCCCTTAAAAGATGTATAGGGGTAAGTTCAAAGGACTTGCCCCTTTAATTTTGATAGAAGGTAGGTAATAAAGTGGCTACATCTGGTTACAGTAAAATAACTACTATCGAAGTAAAAAATTTTATGCGGTTTAGCCATGCAATTGTAGCTTTTGATGAAGGTAACATTATAAACATCAAGGGTTACAATGGTAGGGGTAAAAGTTCATTTGAAAAAGCAGTTGGGGTATGTCTAATGAATGCCCACAAGAAAAAACAGACTGGGTTCATTAAACATGGAGAAGATTACTTCAGAGTAGTAGTTTCTTTTGATGATGGTATTAGAATTTTAAGGGATAAGTACATCAATGGGCAGTCGCTTTATGAAATGTACAATGGTGATAACTTACTCTATACCACAAAACAGGGTAATCGTTTATCCAGAATAGATGATGTACCTGATACAATAAGAAATTATTTAGGTCTGATAGAAGTACCAATTATGGAAACAGGGTATTTAAATTATCAGACTCGTGATGATAAGCTGTGGCTTATACAGACATCAGGTAGTGAAAACTATGATTCCTTAAATGTAATTCTTAAGACTGGGGAAATTTCAAGAGCTGTGGCTCTTATCAATTCGGATAAAAACAAACTAAATTCTGAGATTGCTTCTTTAGAAGGAGAATTACAGGCAGCTCAGCTATCATTAGATAGTGCTAGTATTTACTCAGACGAATTGGTAATTGCTTTAACAGAAAGAGAATCTTTTGCTCAAGATTTATGTGGTATGCTTGATGATATTGAGGCTATTAGTGATATACTGTCGAAGTTAGAGCAATGTAAACCGATACCTGAACTAGAAAAAATAGGGGTATCTCAGTACAGGGATTTATTAGAAATCCAAGAGTCTGTATTAGAAATCGGAAAACTTACTCCTATTCCTAAAGTAGAAAAGTTAGAAATAGGAAAGTTTAAGGCTTGCAAGAATATGGTATCTTTGATATCTAAAGAGCCTGAACAGGTATTAAGTAAAGAAATACCAACAATTAATGTTCAGCAGTTACTAGAACTTCAAGGGCTTGTTAAAACCTTTACAGAATATGCAAGTGCTTGCAAGAATACTGCAGCAGTAGAGGCTGACTTCGATAAAACCAAGAAAGAGTTAACAGATTGCGTGAAAGAAGCAAGAAAGCAGGGTATGAAGTTTGTTCGTTGTAATAATTGTGGCTCATACATGAAGGTCAATGTAGGGGGTGCAAACAATGCCTAAGGTAGAGAAGATAGATACAAGAAAGACATATGAAATCTCTGAAGGTAATATCTTAATCTTTGGAGACTTGCACCTTTCATGTACTTATGAGGGTAGTCATAAGAATTATGCCCATGAGTGTTATAGCAACATGGAGATGATATATAATATTTGCGTAGAGAAGTCTCCAAGAGCAATCATCTTCTTAGGAGATATTATAGGGGTAAGAGAACGAAATCTTAGAGACCACCAGTTCCTTATGCAAGTAGTTATGTTTTTCACCAAATTAAATAACCTTACATATGGGCAGGTTTTTACTGTAAAAGGGAATCATGACATCGGTGACTTTGCAGATTTTGATTTTTTAGTAGGTTTAGGATTACTGAAAAACCCTAAGTACATTGATTATTGTCGCAAAGACGGTACTATCGAGGTACGCTTTCATTTTTTAAACTATGGAGAAGAACGTAGATCTCTGGATCTTGCAAGTGAGCTTGACGGTTCTACAGCATCTGATGTAGCTTTAGGTCATGCAGACTTCTTCATAGAAGGGGTAACCAATTGGTACTCAGCAAGAAATGGTGTAGAAGTAAACTCGCTTGACAATCTGCAAGGGGTAGACATGCTTATTTCAGGTCATATCCATGAACCTAGTGATGAAATTCTGTATACTACACTTACAAATGGGCAAACTATTGGTCTATTTTATACAGGTAGCCCAAGTAGGGTAGCAGAAAGAATTGATAGCTGTTGGTATATGTGGTTTAGATACACAGATGGTGAGACTCAGTATGATGCAGTAAAAATGAAAATGGAATTACCTGCGTCAGAAGCATTTTATGCTGAGGAAGAACTCATTGGTGATGAGGAGGAAGATGAAAGGGTTTATCAATCAGAAAAGTTATCTGAATACGCTAAAGAGATTATAGAGTCTCGTTTAACAACCGGTAACTTATTTGATCAGATTGATAAAGTACCAGGAGCATCCAAAGATGTAAAGGAACTTGCTAAGTCATATTTAAGAATGGCTATTGATGAAGGTAATTAGGAGGTATAAAAATGGCTGTAACTGTTAAGGCAGTAGAGCGTCTCAATGAAAAGATCGAGAAGTTAAATCAACATCGTACCAAGGTACAGACAACGCAGGAACTGTTGGAAAGTCAGTTGGCAACTGCTATTGAGGAGTATAAGAAAAATTATGGCATTGACCTTAAAGGTAAAGATTTTAAGGCTACAAAGAAGCTGATTGAGTCTGAGTGCTTAAGAGTATCAAAGGAAATTGAAGATGAGTATTCCTTGAAAGATCAGGTAGTAGAAGCTATCGAGTCTGGGGATATTACCAAAGCAGAAACTCTCTTAGGGGTATCTCACGAGGAAGAGGAACCAGAAGAAGTAGTTGAAAAAGAAGAGCCTAATGATGATTGGGATGCGGAGTCTGGTGAGTATGAAACTGCGGAGGGCGAGTCAGAATCCGAGGAAGATTTCGGTGCAACAGAGATAGGATCTGATTTATACAATGAAGATGAGGATGATACTGATATCTTTGATGCAGATCCCGAACTTAAATCAGAAAACGAGGAAGCAGAGGGGCAGGAGCAGGTTGTAGAAGAAGATGAGGATGATTCTATTTTTGAGGATGATGACGAAGAAGATGATATCTTTGAAGACAGTCTAGAAGACGATGATGATCCATATGACATGAAGCAGTTCTTAAATGGAACAAAATTTATGTAGGGGGTAATTAGTATATGAAAATCTCAGTAAATTATGAAGAGTTGTCTACAGTATTAAACTTTACCAATACAGTCTTAAGCGATAAATCTGTAGACGATAGCATGAAAAACATCATCTTTATGGTAAAGGCTGATGGTGAAGTAAAGGTGGCAGGGTACAATGCTTTTACTACTGCTAGAACGTTACTAAACAATATAAAAGCTGAAGATATCCCTGAAAATGGTTGGGAATTTCAGGTAAAGGCTGACGGGTTAAATAAAATCATCTCAAGTTTTAGTAATCTGTATAAAACTAAAGTAGATGGTTTGGACTTCTCGGTAGAAGGGGTAAGAATCAAAGTAACTGTACATGAAAAACCCCTTAATGAAGAAGAAGTTAGGTTTGCTCAAGATTCTGAATTTATGCTAGAGTCTGCTCCGATTCTTGCCAATATCCTTAAGGAAATTCACAGAGAGTTTCCTACAGAGTGTGATGGTGTTACAAGTGATGAGCTGTTGATTTACACAGATTGCTTACTTCCTCTGTTAAGCAACGATGCAGCGTCTAAGATTGGAAGTAATCTGTACTTTGCAGAGGATTATGTGTTTGTAATCAATTCTGTGGTATCAGGATTTGTACAAAATAAGCTTCCAGATTCTTTTAAAGACCTCTCTCTAGGATACTCATCTGTAGTGTTCCTGAAAAAGATGTGTGAACTTGCTCCGACGATTGATGTCAGCAAATCAGAGAAGTTGCTTTGCATCAGAGCAGAGGGTACAGAAGCATTCATGAGATGTAAAAAGCCTACAATTCAGTACAAAACTTACATTGACAGGCTCAAAAAAGATGTAGGTATTGTAGTAGATCGTTTCTATCTAAAAGATGTACTAAGAAGAATGGGCAATATTTCTACAGATGGTACAATGAGGGTATCCGGAGAAGATTTAATCGTAGAGAATAATAACTTCCAGCAGGTAATCCCCCTCATTAAAGCTAAAGAAGGAGCAGAAGGGGTAGCTTTCAAGGTAAGCATCTCTGCTATTACCAGTGCTATTTTAGGAAAAGATGATGTCTTTAAAAACGATGTATTCATTTATCTGATTCCTAAAGCACATGGATATATGCTTTATATGATGGATAATTCTGGTGCTTGGTTAACGGTAAGTCAGGTTACTAAAAATTAAGTAACTGTAAGAGGTGATATAAATGCCAGTAGCAACAAGACAGCAAGCAATAAAGAAAGGGGTAACTCCAGTTAAAGGGGTTACCCATAGCCATATAAGAGGTAAATCTCATAGTACAACTTTTTATGCTCCATTAATTGGTAGTATCAAAAGTGAGATCAGCAATCGTAAGAATCTTCAGAAGAAAGTAGAGCGGTTAGGTACTCAGCTTTATGAGTCTCAGAAAGAGTACATGGATATTTGTGATGCTCAGAAAGTTTTAAGTACTGTTTCAGATGATAACACATATAATACTCTTTCCTTTATTACAGGTATGGTAAACAAAACCATGCATGAGGTTTTCGGGGACAATAATAGAATCGAATTAAAAAGGAAGTTATACGCAGGAAGTAAACCTCATATCGTGGTTAGTATGATAGATGATGATGGTAACACCTATGATATGGTATTACAGACCGGGGCAGGTGTTCGTCAGGTAGTTAGTTTTATGTATACTCTCTGTTTAATAGAAATCAGGAAAGGCAGAAGATTTCTAATGATTGATGAGAAATTGAATGGTTTACATGCTGAGGCTAAGCGTGTAATTAGTCAGATCATAGAGATTTTCTCAAAGTCTGGTTTCCAATTTATAATCGTCGAATATACATTAAATAACATAGGTAAGTTATACAACGTAGAAGCAAGGGGTACAGATTCAGTTATTATTAGTCTTGATGGACGAGAATATAATGACTCTATGATAATCCTTGAGGATGCAGATCTAAGTATTTTAGATAAAAACTATGTAGAAAATGTAGAAGACGAGGAAGGAAGTGAAGAAGTTATCGTATGACATCAAGAAAGGTTCAACTGAATAGGGTAAATCCGGGTGTTCGGTTAAATCAAACTACTATTAGTGGTAAGGAAATCTTGAATAAAAGCTATGCAAGGCTTAATTCAGGAAGCAGAAAATCTACTACGGTAAGGGAGTTTTCTCACGGTGTTACTGGTCATGAGCATTATGTAGGTGTTGAAAGGATACCTGATGTAGATGTTAGAACTTCAAATCAAAGTGTAACTTATGAGAGACAGAAAAAGAGGAAGATAAGTGGTAAAGAGATTGCCATAATTATCTTTCTTCTTATCTTTTTTGGACCTCTATTACTTAATATCTTGGGTGATTTAGTATCAGCCTCTATATCAGGTATAATTGATATGCTAATGTATATGTAAAGGAGAAAAGATATATCATGTATGGAAATAATGAAACAGTGTGGATTGGGGAAGAGCCTACTGGAGGGATCTTCTCAGGTGTAACCACAGCTTTTATTGTGTTGCTTGTAATAGCTATTATAGCTGTAATTATACTGTTATGTACTCTTAAGGTTGTAAGACAGCAGACAGTGTATATTATTGAGACTCTTGGTAAGTACTCTCATACTTGGGATGCAGGTTTACATTTCAAGATTCCTCTCATTCAGACGATTGCAGCTAAGGTGTCACTAAAGGAACAGGTAGCAGATTTCCCACCTCAGGCGGTCATTACAAGTGATAACGTAATGTTAACCATTAACAGTGTAGTATACTTTAGAATCATTGACCCTTATAAAAATACTTATGGGGTAGAAAATTATTTAGCAGCAATCGAGAAGTTATCTGCTACTTCCCTAAGAAGTATTGTAGGCGAGATGATCTTAGATGAGACCTTAAGTTCCCGAGATACAATTAATAGTAAGATGCTTGAAGTTCTTGACAGTGCTACAGACCCATGGGGTATTGATATAACAAGAGTTGAAATTCAAGATATTACTCCACCAGCTCAGATGCAGGATGCTATGGAGAAACAGGCTACAGCAGAGCGTAATAAACGTGCAGCAATCCTTACAGCAGAGGGTGAAAAGGAATCAGCTATTCTTACAGCTCAGGGTAACAAAGAAAGTGTAATTCTTAAAGCAGAAGCTGAAAAGGAGAAAATGCTCCGTGAAGCAGAAGGTCAAGCAGAGGCAATAGAAAGAGTAGCACAGGCTAACAAATCTGCCTTGATTGCTCTCAAAGAGGCTCAGGCTGATGAAAGTGTTTTGGTGCTGAAAAAGTTGTCTGCTATGACAGATGTAGCAAATGGTAGGGCAACAAAAATTATCATTCCTAGTGATCTTATGGGAGTAGCTGGAATGACCGAGGTAATCAGTAGTGTTGCCAAGGATGCTGAGGAACTTGAGTCTGGTTTAAGCGGTAAAGAGCTTACAAATGCTAGTCATGTTGCTAATCATTATACCAAAGGCAGAAGTCCTAAAGATTTAGTAGGTGATGAGGTTGATTTAACCTAGTGTTTGGGGCGTTAACTAAATAGGTATTGTGTATAAGGCATATGAGAAATATCTCATATGCCTTATTTTATGATTGGTCAGAGTCAGGTTAGAGATATTACTTAATCTTTATAGTGCTAGTAAATTTAGGTTCGGAGGTAATTGCGTTATGAAAAATAAGAAGTTATTTGAGATGCTAACAGCTATTCATGCTTTTTATGAAACTTTTTTGATTCATGATCATCTGATTTATAAAAATGTTACAAAAGCAAACATGGTTCGAGTTTCTCAGCAATGCTTGAATAGTATAGAGATTAACTCTGGTTTTAAAGGTAATCTTTGTCGTATTGCAGTTAGAGAAAGTTCTGCTCCTATGAATGTAAAATCAAATATCTACTACATCATGAAGGACTTTGACACAATATATAAAGTAATAGATGAAGATATAGAACCTGTTGATACAACGATGAAACGTGCTATACAGAAAATGATTACAGATTTAGTAAATGTTTCGGATAGTATAGAATTTGTGGGGTATCTAGGAAGAGAGCATGAAATTAAAGTAACTTATTCCGATAACTCTACCGAGTCGGAAAGATTTTAAGTTAGCTAAAGGAGTTTAACATAGAAATGACTGAAATAGAGCTTGTAGTAATAAAAGATGAGTTACATGATGTAGAAAGAACATTACGCAAGATACTGAGTGAACCTTACGATGCTTTTATGATAGGTTTTCAAGCTAAAAATTCTAAGAGTTGCATGTGCGAACTATTGGCAGTATATGATAGTAGCAAAGGAAGAAGTTCTTACAAAATTCAAGTAATGGATGGTGGTTCTTCCTTTAAGGTCTCAGAGGTTTCTAGGTCTTTAAATGCAACCCAGTATAAGAAAAGATTTACCCCTGAAGAAGCGGTAAATCTTGGTTGTCAAATTACTAGATTTATGTCAGTAATATGTGATGTAAGTGCAGATGTTAAAAGTGTAAAACTTAATTATGATGACACTTTAAACATAAAATTAGAATCAGGAGAAAAGATAAGGGGGTAATAGTATGGCTTATTTATATGACAAGTTAAAAGAAGCTTTGGGTGGTGCAAAATTCAGCAACAGCCACGTAGGTGCAGTAAGAGATTGGACCCCTAATGGGGTAAAAGCTATTGTAATTTATAGAGAATTTATTCTGGTAGCAAACCATGTTAAACCACCTAGGTTATATCCTTTGGATATAAATGAGGTAGTTCAGGATTTACAGAGAAATGGTAGCACTGGAGCATTACATAATCTGCTTAGTCAGAGACAATTGTCTTGCATGGAAGAATTCTATGTAGATGGTATGTTCCAAAATTATAAGGGAGTTCTGGATTTACAGGGGTATGTTAGTAAGTTATTAAATGATAAATCCAGACTTCGATATTATGGTTATATAGACGGAGTAAATGGTCAGGATCTATATAAAAGGTATGCAGATGCTAAGATGGCTAACAATGCTATTTATTCCTATGCAGGTGATACTACTAGACAAGGTTCCTTACAGTTTACAGATGTAGGGAACAAAACTTGGTATAAAAATTATAATTTGCGTCCACAACATTATGTGTTAGATGCAGATAATGGAACTCTTGCAAGATGGTTCAGAAAGTGTGAATCAGATATCCAGAAACAGTTAGATTCTCTGGTAGATCAACAGGCTAAACAAGGTAGAGATCAAGCTATTCTTGCTATTATAAGTAAGGATTTAGAGAACTTACAGGCATTTATGATGCTCTACGAACTAAAAATGGTTTTAGATAAGAGTAGTTCCAGATGGAAAGTAAATAAGGCTAGGCTAAGAATGTTATCAGCTATTAAAAATATTTTACAGAATAGTAATGGTGAGCGTCTCAGCTTTAAAGAAGCTACAGATCAAGCCTTATCAGATTTTTTATCAGGTAAATCATCAGGTAAGTCTCTTAGTGTAAAAGAAGTTTCAGAGGTTTGCAGCAAAAGTGGTATCTCAAATAAAACTCTTGTATCTGCTTATAGTAAATGCCATTGTCTGTCTAATGGGAATGAAGATGGTTACTCTTTAGACGATTTGGTTGCTATTGTTAAGTATGGAGATGGTTTATTAAAAGTAAGAACAAAACTAGACTCAATCTGTCTTAAATTTACAGAAAGTATGAAAGATTCTAAGATTTCCTATTTTCAGGTAGTGTCATCGTATGAACAATTTAAGGATTCTATACCTGAAGGTAAATTCTCTAGGTGCATTGGGGGTAATGCAACGGAAACAGGAGATCTAATGGGGTATATTAATTTCATGCTAAATGTATGTGGTTGGTCATTAACTTCATTCCAAGAGGAATATATTCGTACAACTCAAAGTAAAGGGGGTAATTAAATGGTAGATCTAAATAGTTTAAATGCCATACTAAATCAATTCAATACTTCTCGCTTATCAGAGACCTTTATGACTATCGCAGGAGGTAGATTGGCTGAGTGTGCACCTATGGGTGTAGAAGCTATAAGAGATATAGAAAATATGATGACTGGAGATAATGAGGAGCTAACAGAAGAATTTTTGTTAGATTCTCTTATTCTCTGTACGGCAGAACAAAATGAAGAAGTTAATCTAGTTGGAGATACTGCTAAGAAGTTTGCTAGAATTATGGGTTTAGGTACTGTTACAGGTGTTTCTCTGGATGAACAACGAGATAGTGTATATGGTACTCTAGGTTTGATAGATAATGATGTGGAGCCTAATGGAGATATCATTACTGGAGATTTAGAGAAAGTATATGACGAAGATGATTGGAATCCTGAAGAAGATTATGAAGGAGAAGACAAGGAGAATTACGAGGGAGAGGCAGAAGTATATGAAGAGGAAAAGGAGCCTGAGAAAGTTAACGTTGATGAGTTAACAGACAAGATTCTCAATTACTACTCCAGTTTCTGTACTGGTACAATAAGTGAGTTAATCAAAAGGTACACAGGTTTATTCTCTTCGGGGTATGAGGTAAATAAACCAGATGGTATTTTGTGTAACGATGGTATAATTAAACTATCAGGTACATCAAGAGTGGTTTCTCAGGATTCAGTAGCTACTCATAACATGTATCAAATCTTCACTAAAGATATGGGGTTTGAAGAATCTCAGGTTCGTTCAGTATCTAATATTGCTAGTGCAATGTATAAAGCTTATCGTGGTAATGGCAGGGTACTTTACTTTCCAAACAAACTATTAGAGATAGCTTATGGGTTAAAAGGGGTAAAAGGTAATGATCAAAATTCCTTAAATACTTATGAGAAGCATGCAAGCAGCTCTAATTGGTCTGCTTATGTGAAAGATGAACTTGAGAAAGCGGTAAAGAATCTTGTTAAGATTTCTGCGTCTGTATTTGTAAAAGCTATGATGCAGGAAAATGGATTGAATGATTACCGAGATAACTCTATTGCTGAGGAGCTACAGTCTTACCTTTTATACATGATGAGATGTTTAAGCACTTGTATTCTTATGGTAGACTATAAAGTATCTAAAATACAAGGAGAGGCAACAGTAACAAGTTTTAAAGTCAGGGTATGCGATCCTGATGGTGCTTTAGGTAGTAAAAATTATACAACAGATATACTAGAAAAGGCGTTTCTAGGAGGGGTAGGGGATGTACCATTCTCTTATGAGCCTAGAATTGAGCCTGAAATTTGTATAAAAGAATATGCTCATGAGTTTAACCATGACGTAAGTCAGGCAATGCCTTTGTTTGCATATAAAGCTTTGCAAGCTTTACAAGAACAAGGGGTTGAATTGGCTTGGCAGACGTTAATTCTTGGTATGGCTGAGGACGGCTCTATCTTAAGGAATGGAACTCATGGAATAAATATCATGAGACGTCTTACTCATCATATCTGTGCAGGTAGTAGAGCTGGTAAAGGTGTTATGACATTAGCAATATTGGCTTGTGCAATAGCATCTGGAAAGCTAATTTATTATATTGATAGAAAACCAGACATGGCGAGTGTTCTCAAATACTTATCCCCAGATATGTTTGTAATAAACGGTGGAGGATATCAAACTCAGTATGATACTAAGTATAAACAGTTTACAAATCTGGATGACTTACTTGCACAGGTTGGTCATGTTCCTAACTGTGCATTAGAAGCTTTCCAGACTAATCTATCTTGGGATGAGTTAGGTGATATTGTTTATATGAGAGCTGTTAAACTTGTCATCGGCATCATTGTAGCTAGAGGTGAAGGCAGGTTCTCAGATCCAAATTTTGGTGGGGAGAATGGTATTCTGCTTGTAGTAGATGAATTTAAAAATTTTCAAGACTCATTTTCCAATCTGTTAAATCGAGTTGCTAGTATCATACCACCAACAACTATAGATAAAGATAAGGAAGCTTTAAACAAGGGTAGTGTAAGTGAAGCTATCTTTAGAAAGAGCTATAATGATGCAAACTTTTATGCTTTGTCATACATGAACAGTTTGGCGGATGATATGAAGTTTTTATCTGAGAAGACAGATGCAGGATTCAATCAAAAAGAAGTTGAACTTTCAGATATCTTTGTAATCGGTCAGAATCTAGCAAAAGGTATGTGTGATAGGCATGAGTTTGATGATGCTATTCGTAATTCTCCAGGAAGTAGTAGATATAGAAGTGCAGGGGGATTTGGTCTTAAGGGGTTCCATTTAGGTAATCAGAGTGTTCCTTATTCTCTTGTAAGTTTTAAGACCTGCGATGCATTCTTTGGAAGGAATATGGATGATGGCAGATCTAAATATCTAGCACAGACTGATCCAAGGTCAAAAGCAAGGGGTAGGTTAGACGATAAAGCCAGCAACTTCGCTTACATGGAGACATTCACAGAAGAAAAAAGAAATAAGATAGATACAGGTACTGTTGCAGTAAACGTGGAGTTGGCTAATAGTTGTACCTACTTCAAACCATTTCTTATTTTGAACACGGGAGACCCAGGAGATGATTGTGTAAGAGGTGTAATTGATAGGTGCTACTCTAATGGGGGTATTACAGAAGAAGAACTTATAGCTGAAAATCCAGATCCTAGTGGAGTAGGTATGAATAGGGCTATTGGTTTCGAGGAGTATCTTAAGATGGCAGGAGTTACAGATATTGCAAGCATCTTAGCCCAGTCATCTAAAGTTGCTAATTATGTTGTTCAGGAATGTTTACACTACCCAGGTACTTGGTTTGAATTAGTAACAGACCTTAGACCTGAATGGATGTTCACTATTCGAGACATATCAGAAGGTGCAAAGGGGGTAATGCCTAAGGTTTGTACTCCAGTTACAAATCCAGTGTTAGAAGAGTTTGTAAAGTTCAATCCTAATTATTTTGGTTCCCCTGAAGATGTAGAAAGATATACGTCAGATGCCAATGATGTTATGGGTCAGGCTTTCAGTGATGACGAAGACTACACTGATTTTGATAAAATGCTAAATGATGCTGAGGATTCCATAAATGTAGATATGTATAGTGGTTCTCCTATCATCGAGGATGATGACGAAGAAATAGATCTTATTGGAGATATTGAGGAGGGTATTGTTACAGATAGTGGGTTTGCTTCAAGTGATGTTGATAATGTCTTAGGAGTAAATGGTAATGATAAGGTTAGTGATCCTAATATGGCTCACATCTTAGACTTAATAGAACAACTAAAGGGGTATGGTATCAATATTCAGATTGGTGAAGAAGGTTGGGAAGTAGACCATAGCGGTATCTCTGGTGGTCATATAGAGAATGGTGCTTATGTTCACAAGCAAACCGATGTAGATGAGTATGGTGAGAGCATTGCAGACATAGATTACTCTGATAACATAGTAACTCTTGAAAAACTTATACAAATAGTTACTAACAACATCATTAGTAAGTTTGGTGGTCTTGAGAGGTTTAGAAGTTTCAAAGTTATTGGAGGTTCTATTTTTGTTAATGGTTATTGCTATAGATGTAAGATATCTAAGGCTTATGCAAAGAATATACCTTATGACATAAGGCGAGATATCAACTCTGGTAATATTTCTAAGCTGTTTGACTACAGTGCTATTTCATCCATGCGTAATATTAGTGATCTAGAATTTGATTCGGTTACATTTATGTATGATTATGTAAGTGAAGCCTTAGGAATAAGGGGTAGCATTAGCATAGATAAGTTCTTTGAAGGACTTCCCACCTTAAGACGTATCACTGTAGGTAAAACAGTATTTACACGTGACAGTTACAGGGACCAGTTACAAGAAGACGATTTATTCTACAGACCTAAGAAAGCTGAAAAAATTGCTAACATGGCAGAAAAAACAGCAGGTGATTGGAGTAAGAAGTCTTGGGATTTCGCTAAGAAGACTGCTACAAATAAAAACTATCATGGTGCAATCAGAGTTTTAGGAGCTGTTAGTGCAGGTACTGCAGCAGCTGGAACAAAGGTTGCTGAGAAAGGTATTAAGTTTGGTAAGGCAGCAACAAAAGGTTTAGGTGCTTTTGCCAGAGGTGTTAAAGACTTATTTAATACTTAATATTCACCAGATTTAATTTACAGATACTATTTTTGTAGTATCTTTGTATAGGGGGTAGAACGACTTTGTATAATCCATATAAAATATTAGGAGTATCTTCTTTTGATGATCTAATTACTATAAAGGCTAGGTATAGAGAGTTAAGTAAGAAGTACCATCCTGATAATCTTATTACTGGAGATGCTGAAAAGTTTCAAGAGGTTAATAAGGCTTGGGAGTATGTACAAAGTCTTTCTCCCCAGGGTACAGGGACGAAAAAGTCAGGTAAATTAACTGATGTGCTAAGCTTCAAAACTATATTTCAGGTTAAAAGGAGGAAAATTAACCTATGAGCAGAAGACTTATTAAAAATGGTATTGTGAATATGGAGTGGGATGCAGAACAGTTTTTTGAAAGTAAAAGTAAGGGTTTCGTGGCAGCAATCCATATTTATACTCTTTCAGATGGCAGAGAGATTCCAGTAGGTTTTAAAGAGGGTCTTGCTTTTGTTCTTACTGAAGAGGATGGCGAGACTTGGTATGACTACGAGAAGCTTGTTAAGGCTATCAAAGAGGCTCACGACTCTGGTTATGAGGCAAGAGTATACTTTGATGATATCTTTATTCCTCTGGCAAACGATACATTCTCTTACGATGAGGAATGTGACTTCTTTGGTTTCACAGAGGATCAGAAAGAAGATATGGTGAGACGTGTCGAAGATTTGAAATCTTATTGGGAGCTGGAGCTCATTGAAATGTAAATTCTCTGTCGAATATATGGGAATTTAAATAAAAGATGTTGTGTGGTGTCTAATTGTGTGGTAAAATTACATATGTAAAACAAAATTAGAGGTGATGTGTATGTTGCTACTATCAGTACAGAAATATAAACGCATCTCAGAGCTATACACTGGCAGTTATCAACCAGATTTTTTAAAATCAAGGTTTAGTTGTCTTTCACCTCTCCACACAAGAGCCTATTATAAAATATTAGATAGCTTATCTAAGAAAACTAATAGGTACTATACAAGAGGTAAAGACTCCTGTTTTTGGGGTTGGTTAGGGTACAATCCTTACCTTAGCTTTTTCCAACAGCCAGTAAAAGATGCAAAGGATGATAGGTACTATGGAGTTTTTATAAATGTACCTGAAAATGCGGTTGTAGTATCTGATTATGATAAGTTTACAGCTTATATAAACGGGTACAGTAAAGATGAGGATTACTTATGCGAATATACAAAAGATAAAAAGCGTTGCTATCAAGGTTCTTTCTGGGGTATAAACAAGAGAGATATTGCTTGTATCGTAGATTTGAGTGAGCTTGTAAAAATGCAAAAGAAGGGGGTAAATTCAGTAGAGGACTTATATCTACTCTCTTTAGTTCATAATAAAGATGAATCTCATAGATTTGATGTAAGTATTGACTCATTTGATTTGCCTTTTATGTACTCATACGCATAAGATTGGATTAGTGGTGGTTCTTCTGAAGTCCTAGAAGACGAAAGTTACATCAGGCAAATATGACCAAGGTGCTTCATGTGAGTATTGTAAGCCTCCATTTCCAAGAATTTAGATGGGTAGATCTCCAACTACCCATCAAAAGAATATTAGGGGTAAGATAAGTGGTTCCGTAAAGTCCTAAGGACGTAAGTGTAAAGGCAAAAAGAAGTTGTGTTGTAGTGATATGACAAAAAGATGTTTAACAGCCACTTCCCCCTCAAAAGATAAAACGAGAGTTTACTAAAGATAAAAGATGGTTTCCTTTAAATCCTTAGGAACGGAAGTCGCATAGGTACATTTTTCTGCTTGATCACTTAGGATTCCTCCTTAAGTAAATAGGCATAAGTACATCAATACATCCCATTATGTAGTCATGTTAGCGAACCATTTTTTATGTTGGGCTTGTAGAAACTGTAATCTGCAAGCCCTATTTTTGTAACTATATAAATTTCTGCTTTTTTCATTAAAGTATAAAAATGGGTACAATCTCTTACATCCTTTTCTGCGTAAAATATGTATAGATTGTTTATTAAAAATTATCAGAATTGTGCTGTTTTAAATAGGTTTGAGTCCTGTTGGTATATAAATCTTTAGTAGGCAAGTTTAAAAATGTAACTTCAATAACTAGGTAATATATTGGTAAATTTATGGTTTATTACCTTAATACAGTTGTAGGTTTGATTTACTCATAGTATAATGTAATTATTAGGTGGTGATTTAGTGTCAATGCTTCAAGAACCTTATTACAAGGGGTACTCAGATATCCCTATGGCTATGTTCAAAGGGGTAAAACATCAGATTTCTAAGGAATTTAGTGATTTATCTGAAAGTGAAATAGAAGCGAAAGTTCTTAATATTGTGAACAGTTCTATTGAGAATACTTTGAAGGATGAGTTTATTGGTATAACAGATAAGGACTTCAAGATGTTATATATCAGATCTTATCTAGTTCCAGCAAAACAGATTGTATCTGATGGAATACAAAGGTTTATAAATGCAAATAAAAAGAGGATACTTGTTAAGTATATAGAAGATAGTAAATCCAATGTTCCCGAGTCTACTTTAGTGTATGATAAAATAGATTTGAGGTATAGACTTGGATCTTTGGCTTTATCAAACTTTAAATCGGAAGCCCCTAAAAGTGTTTTAGAGCAAGAGGTTGATTTAAGCTTTATAAAGGAAGGTTTACTATATAAAGTCAATAACAATATTCTATTAACTTTAAAGTTACTTTCCTATATGCAATACTTACTAAATTGCAATAAGCTACCTTATGTAGAGCTAATTGTAAATACTTCTAAATGGAAGATAACTCCTGAAGGTTTACACAACTATGGTTTAATCGCTTCAGAGGATTTTATGTATGGGGGTTATTGGTACAATCTCAGAAAAGATCCTGTTTCTTTAGAGTACTTAAAGAGGTGGTTGATAAAGCAGGAACCCGAGTTAGATGATAATATTATGTATGATTTAATTAACAAAGAAGGGGTATGTAGTTTAGAGACTTCCAGAATTTATTATGCTAATGGTAATAGTTTAGAAAGATGAAAATATTATTTTAGAAATTCAAAAGAGAAGGAGAAGAGTAAAGATGTTTAAGGTGTATGAAGATAAGGAAAAGATTTGTAGAATGCTTTTACCTGTGTTGCAGGAGACAACCAACATGAGTAATGTTAAGGATCTAAAATATAATAAAGATACAGAGATCGTTACTGCTATTGTAGGGTTTTCTGGTAGTCTTATGGAGATAGAAATTAACGTCAATGGTGACTGCGGAGCAGCAATGATCTTAGATATAGTGAAGGCTCTTATGTAGTTAAAATAAGTTATAGTAAAAAGTGGAGGTACATTATTATGTTTATTAAGGATTATGAAAATGGTATGGTCATAAATGTTGATATGATATGTAGATTTTCTATCTTACATACAGGAGGTTCCAGGGATGAGTATGACGTGGAGTTGAGTATGGCAGATAGTGACATAATTAAGTTCAAAGGGTTTAACTCTAGACTAGAAGCAGAACATTTTATAGACGTTATTATAGAATTTAAATTTAGAGAGGATCCTAAGTTACCATCAGTATCTTATGATTTCATCATGGCAACAGTGAAAGCAAGAATGAGAGGAAATAAGTAAGGGGTATGTCAAAGGTTGTTGTAATAGACAAAACTGACTATGGTGGTGTAGGAAAAGTTGAGTGTATACCAATAGGAACGATTTGCTATATTACAGATGCATATCTTTACGATGGTGATATTATTTTAGGGCTAATACCTATAAATAAACATAGTAAGTTATACGGAATGTGTTGGTACAGAGGTAGCGAGGTAGAACTTGTTATCTCTTTCTTATTTTATAGAGAGGTATTGTTTATGGTTGTTAAATATGTTAATATTTATATAAAGTTAGTACACATACAATAGGAGGAACAATTATGTCAGGTTTAGGTGATTTAATTAAAAATGCAGGTTTTGATGTAAGTGAAGAGGTTAATGAGGTTTTCTTTCACTCGTTAGCAGAAGTTCCAGTAGCATATGAGGGTTTCTTCTACAGAAAACAGTGGGGTAGAATCCTTTCTGATGTGAAATATTCTTCTGATGAAGAAGAAAAGGCTTTGAAAGAGTTAAACGAGCTTATTTATTCTGCTGTAAATGATGAGAGTAGAAAGGTAACTATGAAGGACTTGCGAGATTTCTATGTAGTGAATACTCACAATGAGAAAAGCGAAGAAAGTAAAAAGTGTTTGGACTTCATAAAAAGAAATCTTCATTTATTCAGAAAAGATGTGCCGGAAGCGACAGTAATCAATTACCGTCCATATTATTTACGGTTTGAGGCATCACGTTCTGTTTTGTCTAGTAGGCAGTTTGGTTATGGTGATTATAGTTATGGAGTATATCCAGCTGTAAGAATCAATAGGAATATGCCTTTCTGTGATGCTCTACTGGAGCGTTTACAGAAGGATATAGACGAAGGTAGAGTACCAGTGTTAGGTTTTCCAGTTTGGTCTAGCGTCACAGTCAAGGCAAGAGAGAAATACTACGGCTATTCCATTAAACAGGACAAAGAAGTAATGGAAAAGTTATCAGACTGGTTAGCACAGGGGTATATCATTAAAGACTCTAATGTTTATCGTCTTAAGTATGGAACTAAGTTTGTCGATGGTAAACCTACTAATGATAAATGGTTCTATTTGAAAAGAGAGGAGTCAATTGAGTAGTTTGTAGGTAACTTTTACATATTACATACTTTGTAGAAAGGTTAGGTACATTCTGTATCTAACCTTTCTTAATACTTATCTCTAAATAAAATATGTTTTATTAGATAAAGGATAGTATTACTTTAGTTAATAGAATATGTAAAACTTATGTGAATCTTATGGAGAAAGTGTATAATTATATTCATATGGAATTGTATTTTTACTTAGATAAAAGATTGTAAGTATCTAGATAAAAGAATTAGTGATTTAATATATAATCTATATCTAAAGAGGTATTTGATATAAATGTTAACTAGATACAGATCTTTAGAAGTAAAGGGGTAACTTTATTTTTAGGCAGAAATTTAATGCGGTTTAGCTAAAAGTAAAGTTATGGAATTATAATTGGCTTTTGTAAGAAAAAAGAATACTGATATAAAATAAATTTTAAGAAAAATTCTGAACGTTAAGATTTATTAGTTTTTAATTTTGTAGAATCTTTCTAATATATTTTATAGTTATTAAACTTTATTTGATTTTATAAATCTTTTTGCCATTCTATTAAAAATGTCTATTTTATTTGATTAAAAAGTCGAATTAATTTGTCTATAAATTTTCCGTTTTATTTATACCATCGCTAAAATTTTTGAATTTCCCTTGTGTACAGCGGTTTTAGCGGAATTTTTTGATTTTGGAAGTAGGGGTGGGGCGTTTTGTTTCCAGAGAAAATGTCGAATAGTTTTCCATTTTTATCATCGTAATTTGTAGGATTTTCTCGTACATTTTTATTTTTAGTAGAGTCTTGTTAAAAAACTATAGATACCCTGTCAGTTTTTATCAAAATATGGTATAATTATATTTATAAATGTTGGTGCGGATACATTACTAAAGTTTAGTAAATTAAGTATACAAAAACAGAAACATGAAATACAAAGGAGTGAATTAAGTTTTGGGAGGTACTAGGAGATATAAGAAAAATTTCCTTACTAAGATGCTAATATTAAAAGATGAAATTGTAGCATCTAGAAATAAAGAGGAGGCACAGGATTACATAGAACTAAAGAATTTTACTAATTCTTGTTGCTATTTTAATTATAAGCATTCCGTGAAATTGGTTAACAGCTATCTATCTGGTAAACCTACGGAAGATATAGCAGTGATGTTAGGAATTACTGCTAGTGTCTGTAGAGACCATCTAAAAGAGGCATCGGATAATTTATATAAAATTTTCGGTGATGATTTCTTTGAATTATTTTCAGATTATAGTTCCAATAAACAAGAAATAAAGAATAGAATACATTATGCATCTTTTATGGTAAAGGGATCGAGTCAGTTCATCTTCCCTGATGTGATTGCATCTATTCCTGTGTCAAAAGCATCTACTCGAAGGATGTTTACTGTATATGAATGCAAAGAAGAGTTAGAGTTTCTTTTAAGATATAGTCGACCAGTTATGCAGGAAGCTTTATCTTCTCTAAATACTGAAAAGTTAAACTTCATTTTAAGGGTTATGGATGGAGAAGATGGAACTCAAGATGAAAGATTCAACATTATAAAGATCTTAGGTACAAAGGAGGAAGAGATTGGTGGAGAGTTTAGTATCTTGTAGTAAGTTGTTTCAAAAGCGTTCTTTTGAATCTTATTCAGAATTTTATCTTGCTATGTGTATAGCAGCAGAGTGTGGTAGAAAAGGATTAAAGTTTGATATGTCTGATATGAAGATAGACAAAGATATCTTACCAGATGCTCAAATCAAGTATTTTCACTATCTAATAAGTAAAGGATACATCTACATAAAAGGGTATGCCAGAATTGATGTAGGAATCTCTGAAGACGATGTACCTTTATATATGAACATGAATTACATAACAGATATTGAAGATGTCATTGTAAAAGAAGAAAATGACAAGTATATATGGACAAGCGAATGGTGTAGCGAGAAGTACACAAAGCATCGTGATTTCTTTTTAAACATTTCTAATAATGCAGTGATGCTTATGCACTTAGCGGCTCACATGATATTAAGTATGTATTTGGGGTATAGAGAAAGGAAAATTTGTGTATTCGTATTTAACGAGTATAAGGCTAAATCTTTTTATCTGTATATAAATCTGGTATCCTGTTCTAAGACACTAGACTGGTTCAATGAGTATATTCAGTTGGACATTGACTTGAATGAGATTACCATTGATCTAGACTATGAAATCTTCTGCAATAATGGTATAGTTGCAGGAAGAAATAAAGAATGGAGTATGCAGGAAAAAAAGGACCTTATGAAGAAATATGGTATGGTGGAAGGCAGTGTAGTTTGTCTTTGGGAGAGAAAAGGTATGCGTTCCAGTAATCCATCAGGTCGTATCTCATCTAGTGTAATAGCTATCATAAATGAAATTGGTAAAGATTTTGTTGCTGTTACAACTATTCCTTTGAATAAAACAAAAGAAGAAGTTCGCTTAGATTTTTACAATATACCAAGTGATAAGCGTGCTATCTATTCCGATTTGTTGAATTATAGTCCTCATATTTCAGACTGTATCCTATCTCTTCCATCCTTAGGGGTAGAGAATTACTTTTTAGACGAATATAAGTTCTTTACTCTGCTAAGCAAGCGTCATAAGGTTATGAAACGTATAACTGTTCAAGGTAAAGAGGCAGATGTAGAAATGAATGAGGTAGACGCTATTTACTGGTTACTTTGCCAATATGAAATAGATTTTGATAGAGAACTTTACAAATCTATGTATAATAGTAGTAAAGATTTAATGTGGGATGAGTATGGTGAGGTGTAGGTATGAAAAAGAAGATAGCTTCTTTATGCCAAGGCATTTCACCTATGAGGGTCATAGTGTTTATATTGTTCTTAGCAGTAACTATATGTATGTTGTTAAAGTGTAACAATATAGTTAAATGAGTGGTAGTATTTAGAAGAGTAAATAGTAAGATATGTTAGTATTTGGAGGATAAATGAGTATGAGAGAAGTGGAGGTATATTCTTGCAATAAGCCTTTAGCAGAGGAGGAGTTAAAATCTGGTCATAAATATTTGACTGTAGATATAGATGATTTGCCTGAGGTATATGCTTGGTGTTTAAATTTAAGAAAAGTAGGGGTACTGTACATATTCCTATCATTGCTATTAATTACACTACCTGTGGGGTATTATCTGATGTACTCTATTCCAGATTCCTTGTTATTAAAGCTAATATCCATAGCAATGATTGTTTTCTGTCTGTACTGCCTATTGCAGGGTACTTTAAGTGTTATCAGAAGCTTTCAGATAGTTAAACATCCTGTTTATATTAGAACTGAGAATGTATCCTCATATACATTACTCTCTCATGAAGAAGCTTTAGTAAGTCTTTCTTCCGTTGGAGATACTATAATAATTCCAAGTGATTGGTTAGAGAATGGAAAGGGTTCTGTATCTGTTATAGTTGCAATACCATATATTCTTGTAGAAAGGGGTTAGTATTATGTGTAAAGAAGATTGCAATAAGTACATTGTAGTGGATGGAGACACTTTAGTAAAAAGAGGTTGTAAATCCTGCTGTGAAGTTTATTATTTAGGTTTAAAAGAATCCATGAAGATAGCAGGTGTAAATAATTCTACTGTCAAGCTTTGCTTTCTAGGGGTAGATGGTGTTCCGGAGTCAGATATAGAGACTATTATAGAATATGCTAATGCTCACACATTAAGTGGCGTGGTATCTGCTTTAGCAAAGTATTTGTCCGATAAAGATGCTGAGGGTCTTAAACTCTTAGCAATGAAATGTAGGAAAGGAATGTAAAAATATGCCAGTAAACTACAATGAAGCTTTAATCTTAAATGGTGATTCATTAACATTAAGGGGTAAACTTGCCAGTGTATCTGATGACTATAGAAGGTTGCTTTCTTATAGGAAGATGTATCAACAACCGACAGATGAATTATGTTTTGTTGATACAAGATTCATTGGTTTGTATCCAGAAGAGGTTAATATTCTTGTAGAATCAATGCAGGTATATGAACATTGTATGGATCGCTCAAGTAACTATATTAATAATTTAAGATTAGCTATCCTTAATAATGATTTATCAGCTATAAGAAACTGGTATGAATGGGGTAAACAGGTATTTTTAAATAAGTAGTTGTCTAAATTAGTTATTTAAATGTATGGATTTAGAAAATTACTATATCTTGTTTAGTTCAATAAGTTTTCTAAATTAGAAAATAGAAATTTTTATTCAGAAGAATGAATCTAATTTTTAGAAAGAAGAAATTCAAATTTAGAAAAGTAAATCTAATTTTTAGATAAAAGAAATTTTATCGTAGACCAAAGAGTATATAAAATTAGAAGAACAAAATTAAATAGAAAATTTATAAGAGGTGTAGAGATGGGATATGATGATAACAGTTTATGGGATAATCTTATGAATTTCTCTAGAAATGGTAGAAATGAAGAGCTTAAGAAGTTAAAACCATCAGATCGTTTATTAGCTGAGATTAAATCCTATGGGTTTGATATGTCCCAGCTTATTGACGTATTAAAATGCAAAGGTAACCAGTTAACAATTTCTTGTGCAGGTAGTGGTAAGACTACTTCTCTTGTATTTAAGGTAATCTATGATATAAAAACTAACCAGGCTACTAAGATCAGCACTGTGAATGGAAATCAAATAAGGGTGTTAGATAAGATTTGGGTATGTACTTTCCTTAGAAGTGGTGCAGATGAACTTCAGGCATCTTTAAGGAAATGGCAGAGGCGTCTACACTGTGTAGATACCTCATCTGCTATTCAGTTTAGTACCTTACATGCTGAGTTTAAGCGTGCATTAAATGCTATGGGAGTAGAGACAAACATTATTTCCGCTAAAAAGAATTCTTCTCTTCTCAAAGATGTAGTAAGTAAGTATGCTTTAAAGAATCAAGATGGTAGAGACCTGAATGCAGAAAATATGCGTGATTTAGAGGGTGCTTTAACTTATACAAGAAATAGGTTAGACGAGAAGAGATATGAGAATGACACCTATCAGGAATTGAATATTGGAGCAATTATTATTGATTCTATCTTAATAGAGTGGAAACATGCTAGAAAGCAGTTGGGTATGTGTGATTTTGAGGACTTGCAGGAGATGCTCTATGAAGAGTGTTGTGTAAAAAACAACGAGAAAGTAATCAATTTCCTCTCTAAAAGGTACAATCTTATTTACATTGATGAGTTTCAGGATACTTCTCAGATTCAGTATGAATTGATCAAGGTTTATGGTAGCTGTGCTAAACAGGTAATGGCTATCGGCGATGATGATCAGACTATCTATTCATGGAGGGGTAGCTGTAATGATATCATTCGTAATCGGTTTGAACAGGATTTTATGCCTGTAAGAACAAATCTTTCTATCAATTTCAGATGCCCTGAGAATATTCTGGAGGCTATTAAGCCTAGTATACAGAATAATAAAGAGCGGTTTGATAAAAATCTGGTATCATATAAAAAAGGTGGAGAAGTTAGATTAGGGGTATTCCCTAATTATGCTAGAATGGTTAATAAGCTAGGAGACCTTATATATCAGGACGTTAAAGATAATATGTCAGTGGCAGTTTTATGTAGGGTAAACTCTGATGGATTAATGCCAGCTCTTATCTTTGATAAGCTAAACTTGTTTAGCTTTTCTATCTCAGGGGAGGGTATGACATTAGATTCTTATATTGGAAGAACTGTTCTTTCTATTATAAGACTTATGACTGATAAGTCCACCCAGGCAGTTAAGAATGCTTTAAATCTACTTACATATGATAGTTATTCTATCAACAATCTTATGAAAGTATGCAAGACAAACAAATTAAGTATTTGGACAATCAATGCCCGTGACTTACAGTATTCCTGTCCATCTATTGCTAGTTTAGTATTGGATTGGCGTGAATATAGGGAAACTAATGGAGAGATACCTACTCTTCAAAAGATTCTAGAAGATTATAGGTTAAAGGTGTTTAATAAAGATAATCAATTTAACGAGGTAGTTAGGTCAGTGATTATGAGTGTCGAGGCTCTTTTAACATACTTTGACTACTCCTATGCAGATGAGTTCTTAATGGAACTAGAAGATATAAATGAGCGTCTTAAAGGTAGGAAAGATGCTAAGAAGGCTCAGATTCGTATTGCTACTGTGCATGAGTTTAAAGGAAAAGAAGCTGATAGTGTATATGTCTGGAATGCAAGTCGACATGTATTTCCTTATAGAAGTGCTGAAGATAGTGTGGAGGAAATGGAAGAGGAACGCAGAATCTTTTATATTGCCAATACTCGAGCAAGAAAAAGGAGTAGCATTATGACAATTAAGGGTAGAGAGAGTATGTTTCTTTCTGAGATGAATCTTGAGGGTGCCGAAGATTTATGTGAAGATGACACTATCTCTGGCAGTTTGATAAATAAAACAGACGAGGCTTTAAAAACAGAAGCTAACCTAAGGAAATTTGAAGAAGTAGGGGTAACTTCTGATAGTGAGGAAAACGAGTTTTGGGATTTAGAAGATGAAGAGTTTGAAAACAGATATGAGAATGCTGAATCTGATTTTCAAGACCGTATGAGAAAGAGATAAGTATACAGATTTTGTGTGCTTGATAATAGAAAGTATTAATCCATATAAAGTGGGCAAAGATAATTTAAACAAGCTTTATATTAAATATGTTGTATTGTTCTATTTAAAATACTTATCTTTAGAAAGGTAAAAATATTTATTTAGATAAAAGAAAATTAGGAAAGTAGGTGAGTGGGTATGCTTTACAAGGGTAAAAAACTAATTTTAGACAGTTTTAGGACTGTACTATCAGATTATTCAATTGATGTGCAAGACGTAGTTAGAAGTGCTATTCTTGATGATGTAGACATTAGTTCTTATATATCATCATGTAAAGATAACCCTTACAGATTAGACCAAATACGTCTGTGCATCAAGGAAGGTATGCCTGAGGAGATTCTAAAGTTGTATAACGGTTCTGCTATTTACCAAATAAGAACTTTAAAGGCAGATGGAGTAGACCTCACACCGGTTGTAAAACAGCTAAGTAGGGGTAATTTACAAGACACATATCTTTTATATCTGTTAGGGTGGATTAAAGACGGCTTAAATATATCTAAATTGAATATAGCAATCATACCCCAGCAGTTATTACCTACGTTTGATTATGGATTACGCTGTGGATTTGATATGTCTAAGTATAATAATGGTAGATCTTATAGTCCTCAATATATTTCTCTGCTGTTACAGATAGAGAAAAATAAAAAGTCTGTTTCTTCCTTATTAAGTGGAGAGTGGTCTTTGGATATCTTAGAAGTATTGAGTAGTTTCTCCAAGACTTCAGATTCTAGATGGGAAAATCTTATATCAAATATTGATAGTAAGATTAGTAAGGGTAGATTAGAAAAGTTAATCTCGCTTGAAAAACAAGGTATAGATGTATCAGGCGTACAAAGAAAATCAAATGGAATTTATGTACTGTCTGATAAGTGTCTTGATCTTGTTCTTCAGGCTTATTCTAGAAAACTAAATTATAAGCTGTTAATAGAACAAGCTACTTCTGAGGAAGACATGCAGGATATGATAGATAGGATGGAGGTAGCTAATAGAACGAGAGTAGGGGGTAGAATTAGAAGATATTAGTTTTAATGGACTTCTTTTTTCTTTCGTAATAGGCTAAAATATAAGTATAGTAAGTTATTACTTGGTCATGCTTACAGAAAGAGGAGGTTCGATTTTATGTTTTTTAGTAATTTAGTAAGTGATTCAGGTGTTGGCACATTTCAGAGAAGCACTAGAGCAAATACAAACCCATTTGTAAATGAATTCAATGCAGGTTATACAATGGGCTGTGTATGTCTGGAAGATGGTAAAATAAAGGTAAAAACAGACGTAGGTTCTGATGAGAATGAGCTGTTTACAAAGGATATTAAGGCTCTTCAGGGAGCTGATATTTACCATGAAAAATATGGTTGCAGGTATACAGTAGGTGAGATTAAGGATACAGAAGAGAATCCTATCATCGCAGTCTTAACAGATGAAATCAGGTGCTATGAAGGGGTAAAAACTTTCATTAAGTTCATCAAAGTATCAGAAACCTTATTTGTTGCAACCCTTATCTATGGTGCTTGTGAGTTCAGATTCTCTCAGGACGGTTCTTACATACCGATGCAGAGAAATAATGAACAGGATTTATCTAATAGAAAGGCTCATGTTTTTACAGCTAAAAAGCTGTATGGCATTGTAAGTGTTGTAGATAAAGAGTCAGATTACTCTATGCTTGAAGATAGTGTAAACGCTGTAATCATCGATATTAAAAATTCGGATACAGCCAGATATAAGACAGTACATGAAAGTATGTTTACTATCTCAGATGTAAATCTTCTGGATAGGAGAGCTAAGGCGGAAGAGAAAAGAAAAAGGGTAGAAGCTGAAAAGCAGGCAAGAGCTGAAAGAAATCGTCAGTTCGCAGAGGAATCTAGGCGTAAGGCTCAGGAGGCTGAGAAGGCAGCTCTTGAACAGCAGTTTGCTACTCCAAAGGTAAGAGCTCCTAAGGAGAAGAAAAAAGAAGCGACAGGTGTGACAGGTGCCATGGCATTTATGGAAGCCTTAAAGAAACAGGGGTATGCTGTGAAGGAATAAACACTTTTGTGTAGTCAAATTCAATATTATTTTGTAGATAGGGCTGTTGAATAAACAGCCCATTTTTCTGTTAATTTGAAGTGTTTAAAGGGAAGGTGAAACTAAGGTTATGCTACAGGGTCAGAGCTCAAAATCAAGAATAGAAATTAAAAAGAAAATACATAAATTTAGAGGGCATGAAGGGTTATTAAAATTTATAAAAGGTATGGATGATACTGTTCTTGTACACTTTGATCCTGATATAGATGGAGAGATCGCAGGGATACTAGCTTGTAAATTTCTTGTTAAACATGGAAAGAAATTTCAATGGTATCTAAATGACAATCGTGCACATGGTTTTGGTTTACCCTTAGACAAAGTATCTGGTCGTGACATTATAGCAGTAGACTTTTTAATTACTCCTATTCAAATCATGGAGTTAACTGATGCAGGCTGTAATATAGTAAGTATTGACCACCACGTAAATGTTGATTATTTCGTAGATATAGAGTCCGATTATGGTTCAAGGGGGATTATTGTAAACAATCAGTATCCTTTTGAAGAAGACGATGGAAGATACTTAAGTGGTGCAGGGGTAGTTTTTGAGTTATTTTGTTCTATTGATCCCGAATTCGATACTGTAGATAATAGGGCTTTAGTGGGTTTAACTTTATTATCTGATGTAAGAGATATTGAAAACCCTTATGCAAGATATTATTTAAACGATTTATATAATCACAAAATGAAAGGATATATAGGGTATCTAATAAAGAATACTTTAGGAGAGAAAGATTATGGTTTTGGTGTTCCAAGAATGGATCGAAACTATGTAGACTATACTTTTTCTCCAGCCATTAACGCTTGTTTAAGATTTAACCAAGGTACTATGGTAACAGAATTCTTCCTAGGAAGTGGGGTAATTGATTTAGGTTATCATAAATTACAGAAAAAATTGGTTGAAGAAATATCTTCTAAACTTAAGGTTAGAAAATTCTCTAACTTAATAGTATGTTTCTTTTATGAGACAGATATTACAGGAGGTACGTCTGTAATCTATTATGAAGACGGTAAGATAGTGGATAAGGAAATATTATCCAGTTTTGTAGGTTTGGTAGCATCTAGAATGTTAGATGGGTATAGGTCATGTATATGCTATATGATAGCTAAAGACAAAAATGGTAAATCTTTTGTGAAGAGAGCTTCATTAAGGGGTAATATAAATGGATTGGATTATATATCTATAATAAATAATTTACCAGAAGAGATAGGAAAAGGCATAAAAGGGGTAGGTCATCGCTCAGCTTGTGGTATTAAATATTTAAAACCAAACAAGGTATTGTTTAGTAGGTTAAATGATGAGTTTAATAACTTAGAAAGGAACTCTAATTACAAGAAAAAGATTATAGAAGTGGATAACTTATCTTTCTTTGTATCAAGAAATGGAAAAGCTATTGGTGAAGAAAATATGTATATGCTAAGTCAAAATAAGACTTATGTAAAATATACAGGTACTAATATTCAGAAGAAAAATGGGTACACTTCAGCTCAGGAATATATTGTAGATGGTATTTCTGTTATGTGTTTTGATAGTAATGTTAATTTTGATAACGGTCTTATTTTGCCTATGCAAGAGAGGGGTAACCTTAGGTTATATCTCGAGGAGGGTTGAATGATAGGGTGGTACTAGCTTACAGATTATGGTAAAATATTACTATAAATGGAATTTCAAATAGAATAGGAGGTTCTTAATCAAATAGTTAAGGGGTGATTAACCATGTAGTTAAATTTAGAAGAATAAGTATTTTAATTTAGTTAGTAAATACTTTATTTGTAAGATAAACATCTATAATATTCTATTTTTTATTGTAGGGGGAGAAATACGAATGAGTGCAAAGTTTTTGGAGTTCTTTTCCAATCATTTATTTATTCCTCTAATAATTCTGTGTGGTATTTTAGGTTTAATTCTATTATTTTTTATCATCATACCACATATAAAGGCTTATAAGAGAAATAAACAGCACGAAAAGATAGGTAACATTGTAAATTTTGATGAAGAGGTTGCCCCTACTCTGCCCTTTTGTATAGCAGAGGTGCTAGGATTTCTAGTAATAGAGGGAATTGTGTTAGCAATACTCATAACAGAGTTTGCGATATAAAAGAGGTTGATAAATATGATAGGAGGATTATTTGAAATGGTAGAAGGTGTAGCAACTCTAGTAGTAGATCTTGGAAATTCTGAGACTCGTGTAAGAACTTATTTCGGTAAAAGTGCAAAAGGTAAATCTCGTTACAGATTTTCTGTTCTGAGTAACAGGTTCCAGAGACTTCGTAAGAGTGCAGCTGAAGAGGGTGAAGTGGAAAGTCTGTTGAAGAATGATGCTTACAATCCGGAGAACTCTGCTATCTTTAGGATGGATGGAGATTACTATGTAAATGGACTTCTCTGTCAGTCAGAGTATCAGGGCGGAAGCATCAGACCATCTTCCGCAGGTAGGAGAAAGTATGAGGATATCGCTTGTAAATTGGCGATTATTAATGCTTTCCATAAAGGTTTTGAGATGGTAGCTGATATGGCAAATACTGACGTTGAGTCTCTCAACATTAAGTGGAAAATCGCTCTTCTTCTTCCGCCAGAGGATATGGAGATGGGAGCTCAGAAGATCGCAGATATGGTTAAGAGTATTGAAAGCATTGATTTTATCATGCCGGATATGAAAATGAACATCGAGTTTGATGAAGGCTCTCCGATCAATGTATATCCCGAGGGATTCTGTGCATTGGTAGCGATTCTGTTTGAGTCAAAAGGTAAACTAAGAGAGGATTACATGTACCTTACAGATCCTGAGGAAACTACTCTTATTATTGATATCGGTGCAGGTACATCAGATCTTACTTTGGCAAATGGTACAAAGATTGTCACATCTTCTCGGTACACTGCAAACATTGGGGGTAACAATGTTGTAGCCATTGTAGACGATCAGCTCAGACGTAGAAGTATCCGTCTTTCCTCTAAGGCTCTGAATAAAGGGGTTGAGACTGGTCAGGTGCGTGTAGGTGCTAAATCCTTTGATATCTCAGAGGAACTTCGCATTGCTAAAGACACTGTATCAAGAGAGCTTATGGAAGAGGTAAATAAGTTTCTTGAGCGTAACAGCTTGTCTATGCAGTCCATCAACAACATTCTGCTCTGCGGTGGTGGTGCTGAGGAATCAAGGGTAGAAGGGGTAAATCCAATCGCAGATTACATCACAGATTATGTAAAGGAGCTGTCCGAGTTCATCAATGTCATTGAACTTCCGGAGTATATCAATGAGAATGGTGAAAAAGTTAAAATGTCTCCGAGACATTTAAACATCATTGGTGCAGGAATTCTCTCAGAGTAGGGAAATATAAACTAAAACTATTTTTACGGGGTGCACTTGTCAAAGGGTGCATCCTGATTTGCTATAATTAGTAGAAAGGAGATAAGTAGGAGTGTCCAGTGCTTTAAATGTAGTTACATCAGGGTTGCCTTTATCAGCAACGGATATAGTAGTTCAGGCTTTAAACGAATCATTTGGTGATGGTATTGTATCACTTGTCTCCTTAAATAAAGATAACTTACGTCAAAGAGTAAGGTTAAGTCAGAGAAGTGCACAAGATATTCTCGTAATCTTAGATAGTGTATCAGAGGATATTTGTAAAGATATTGAGAATGGATTATATCATTCTGATAAATATTACAATTACACTAGTGACAGAGAACTTGTGGAATTTTTAAATGGTAAATATGATCTTAATTTGGAAGTGCCTGAAGAATCAGAATTATCTACTGGTGCTGACGACAAGGTAATGGAAAACAATATAGATCAGGATTTACTAGATGAATACACTAAGAAATTACATACAAGTGAAATGCTAGTAGAATCTCTTGAGGGGTATAATGCAGAATTAAAAGAGGAAATTGAAAGATTAAGGGTTGGTTCTGTAGATTCAGAAGAGATTGAAAAGTATAAATCTCAATTAGAGGAATTACAACAGGAGTGTGAAAGTCTAAAATCTTCTTGTTCAGAGAAAGATGAGGAGATACTAAATGCTAGAAGTGAATTACAGGATGCTGTAACGTCAAGAGAAGCAGCAGAAGCAAATCTTGAAAGTGAACGAAAAGTATCAGAAAAATTACGAAATGATTTGAAAAAATCAGAAGATTCACGAAAATCACTTCTTAGCGATTATGAAGGGGTATCTGCTGAGCTTACAAATTTAAGAGTTCAATATACTTCTAGGGGTAGTATGTTAAAACGCCGTGAGGAGAAGATTTCTAATTTAGAGGAACGCATAGAATCTCTTTTGAGTACTGAGGCGAAATATGCTAATCTTAAGAAGGAAATTGAGTCTTATAAGACTCAAATATCCGAGCAGGATACAAAAATTTCTAATTTATCTGTAGATTGTAATTCTTACAAATCAAAGGCTGAGAGATTGGAGCTTGAATTAGAGTCTAAGGGCGAATCTACTAAGTTAGTATCAGAGTTGCAGGAACAACTTCAGATTGCAAATGATAAGAATAGTAGTCTACTCAGATCTAATAATGACTTAAGAGCTAAGATTTCAGAGTTAGAAGAAAGTATTAAGAGTAAATCAACGGACGATGAAGAAGTAAATAAGTTAAGAAGAAAAGTAAAGGAGCTTTCTGAAAATTTAGAAAAGGCAGATAAAGACATTACTCAGTTAAATGAAGAAAAGATTAGAATGAATGGAGAACTACAGGTTCTTAGGATGAGTAGCGATGCTGATACTGATGTAGATTCTCTTATGCAAGAGCTAGCATCTCTACGTCAGAACTATATGCAACTTAGTAATAGTGTTTTTGGTAAATTAGCATCTTATGCTATGCCTAAAGGTAGTGCACCTATAAATCTCACAAGAAAAGGGGTAACACTACATAACACTCGATTTACTTTTGCAGGAAGTACTGAGAGTAGAAAAGGTGCTTATCGATGTTTACTGAATGAGTTTAGAAACATAAAGGGTAATGACAGATACTTAATTGTAGATGTGGTTTCTGAGACATCTATAGATTATGTATTCGAGATCAAAAAGGTAGTAAACGGAATAGAGTGGTTTAGAAAAGGAGGAGGGGTACAATCTTATCTTTCTGAAACCTGTCTAAAGAATGTACAGGTTCTCTCCCCAGGATTAGGATACTTAAACGAAAGCTATTTTCTAACATTAGATTGGGAAAAGAGACTAACAGAGTTAGAGAACAGTGGGTATAAGGTAGTTATTTTCTTTGGAGACATCTCTAATACCATAGGCAGGATATTCCATGAAGCCTTTGCAGATTTAGGTAACTCGATAATCTACGTTCATGGTAACGCTATTGGAAGTAGAACAATAGTATCCAATTTAAGAGGTATAACAAATAGTAAATCTAGTATTGTTGCCTATTTTGATTTTAACAAACAGGTTAAACGCTTCTATGATATGGTAGCAAAAACCAATGAATGTAGAGTTCTTAGTTTACTAGGAGGAAAGTAAAATAATGGGTAAACATAAGATTAGATAGGTGGTTCTTAATTATTATCTAGGAGGTTGTAATTATTATGAGAAAAGTAAGTATAATGGTTGATGTACCTGATGAGGTGTATAATAATTTAATAGAACCATTTAAAAAGAATAAAATGCTAAGTAAGTTATTAAATGCATTATTAATGGGGTATCTTTCCGAAGACTCCGTAAGGGGTTATATTGATGATGTTCTAGATGGAGCTCACCAGCAGTCTTTATCTGAAGTTGAGGATATGTTTGAGAATATGCAATCTTCTCTAGCTAACTTAGGTGTATATGCTAAGGAGCTTAAATCTACAACAAAGAGAGGTTCAGATTACTTCAATAATCCTGAAAGTAAACCTGCTAGAGAATCGGTATCTTCTCAGAGTGAAGGTGTAAACTCCAAAGAGTTTAAGGCTGTAAGAGAAGATGTTTCTAACTTAAAGAATGAGGTTAAAGAGATACTTTCTCTGGTACGTTCTCTAGCTAAGAACGGGGTAGTGCTTGCAGATGAAACCCCTGAACCAAATCTTAAAGAAGTAGAGATCCAGGAAGAAGAGGAAGATACTTCTGCTGAAGATAAAGCTAGGGCTGATAGTGTCATGTCTGCTCTGCTGTCTGGTAATGGTATGAGTTTTGGTGCATAATATGTAAGTATTAGAGGTAATTGCTTATGAGATCAAGTAAAAAACCAAACAATAGTAGCCGAGAAAATGTAAACCCTAGAAGTAGTGGGGGTTCATTGCTAGATCAGGAATTATCTAAATTCAATAAAAATACAGACCATATAGATGATGATTTGGGTAATGGGGATGATTTGGGGGAATTATCTTTTGAAGAAAATGGTATGCCTGCCTTAGATGATTTGGATAGTTTACTAGATGGTTTAGATGAAGAGGGAGATAAAAAAGAAGAAGTAAAAAATAAACCCTCTTCAAAAAAGAAGAGAGAGTCTTTAACAAATAAACCATCAGCAGGAAGAATAGTGTTTACAGTATTCTTTGGTATATTCTGGACAGGGGTATTATGTCTAGTAACATATGGTTTATATATGAACTGGATTAAATACCCACCTCAGATGGAAGTGGTTGAGGAGCATACAGGTTCATATTGTCTAAGAAATTGGCAAGAAAGTGTAAGAAATTTAGAAGGTGTACCTGAAGACAGCTATTTAGTTCAGGAAGAATCCTACGCAAACGATAACGAGTATAAAAAGGATTTCTTAAAAAAAGTAGCATCTACTGTTACATATACTCCGCCTCAGCAAGAAGCTTTAAATATCTATGGTAACACTATGATAGATAGAAATGATGAGGTGGTCTATACAGATGCAACTACCGAGGTAGGGGATACAATTACTGTATCATACATAGATTATGAAGAAGTAGAAATAAATAGAGAACGTGTGCAAGAATTGATGGATGCAGCTAAGCTAAAAAGAGGAGATGTTGATTATTCTGAAAAACTTGTAGATGTGTTCTGTCAGTATATAGCAGGTTTAGAGGAAGAAGATATCCCTATTAAGGATGAGAGGAGAGTTGCTAATATGATTTTAAATGCAGACGGCTCTTATTCCATTACTCAAGAAGAGGATATTTATATAGATCAGGTTCTTTTTTCAAGTGAAGAACTTTGGGATCTCATGGATAGATTTTCTGCGGTAGCAGGTTCTTTAGGAGAGGCTAATCCTGAATGGGATGCTTGGAATAAATTAAGTAAAGAAGAGAAAGAAAAAACAGAAGAACCTAGCAAAGAGTTAGAAGAGCTTTCTCCTACAGAAGAATGGTTGGCTTGGAATGAACTAAGCTATTCTGAAAAACAGGAGACAGAAGAACCAGATAAATATAATTGGAAAGATGTAATGTCTAAAGATTGGTGTGGTGCTTACTATCTTCAAAATGAGTATGAGTACACAGATTCTCAGGGTAACATCATAAAAGGAAAGGTCAGTGCAGAAGTAGGTGAGGGTACTTTTGATGATCCAGCAGGATTAAATACTCCTATTCTTACTTCAATTTTTGTAAATGAAACAGATGAGAATGGTAACCCAGTGACAAATGAGTATCCTATAAAGGTTAGTATGATCGAATATGGGGTATCTCAGGACGCAATTGATTGGTTTGAAAGTAAAGATGAGAGAAATAGGGGTATTGATATTGAATCAGAAGTTCAATATGGTTACTATATCTTTGAAGTAACCAATATGTCTGATAAAGAGCTTACTATCTCAGATAATTCTAGTCTGTGTGACTCAAATGTAAATCTTATGTCAAGAACTGGAGACATGTATGGGTTACAGAGTTCTGTAACATTAAAACCAGATGAAACAGGTATAATTGAGTCATGGAGTAGAAGTACCGAACTCAATAAAAGGTATGTAATTTGGGGGGCAGATTTTGCTCGTAGAACTGATCCTATCTGGTTTAGGGTGTTAGCAGGTAATATTGATGACCCCTCAGATAATAAAGGGGTATATATAAATAATTCTCGTGAAGAAAATACTACTTGGAGTAGTCAGAATTCTCAGGCGGATACTGATGATGGTTCTAATAATAGTGATACTACGGAATAAGTGATATTAACCTCTAAAAGAGGATTAATATAAATCAAGTGAACCTTGAAAATAAAATACTAATGAAAGAGAGGTACTCAAATGGAAATTTTGGGGGTATCAGACATGGCAGGAAATGTGCCTGTGATGCTCGCAAAGGTTATGGAATCTGTCAAGGAGACAACTGGTATCGACATGATGGAGATTGTTAAGGCAAGTACATACGATGCTAAGGTTACAAAGAATGTAACTATCGATGGTGCTATCCCTACAAAAGAAGAGACTTCAGAAAATACAGAGACTGAAGACTAAACTTACTATAAAAGGTGTGTTGCTTAGGTAATACACCTTTTATTTTACTTCATTTTATGTTAAAATATAAGTAAAACTTAAGGAGTGTAACTATGTCATGAAGTACAAAAGTGTAGATCAGATGAAAGAGTTTTTGGGCTATATCTATGTGTGAGGATGATAAAAAGTTTCTCATTGGCGTTATGTTTGGAGAGTGCATATACGATATCTAAGGAGGTATATCATGAAAGAAGAAACTCATATTGTGTATAAAGATGATTACTTTGGTAATAGCTTTGATACTAAAGAAGAGTGTAGTAGATTTGAACGTTTCTGTTCTAAAGTAAGAGTATTTCCAGTAGAGTGGGATACTGATTTTACAGAGGGAAAATTTGTTTTACGCCATAAGGGGGACTATGTCTTATATTGTGGACATTATGATTTAGATGATCTTATTTTACCTATAGTAAAATATTTTATGACAAAGGAAAAAGGGTTAGAGTATGATGTTGTAGGAGGTAAGTACAAAGAAAATTGTGTACTTCCTAATTGGAGAGTGTTAAACCCTTGTTTTCTTGGCAATCAACAATTTGAGTTAACAGAAGATAATATTATAGGAATAATTACAAATCATCATATGTATAAATGTCCATCCTTATTCCGTATAAAGGATGTTATTTGTAAAGCATATAAAGATGAATAGGAGGTTTAGGTGTATATGAAAGATACAAGATATGGAAAAACAGTAAAAGGCAATGAGGTGGTATATTATTACTTATCAGATGCCAAGGACTTATTTAGGTTGGTAGATAAACTAACTAAGAATTTGCATGTTAATTTGTTTGTTTCTTCTCAAAACAGTGTAAGATACAAAAAGGGGTACAAAGGAGAAGACAATAGTGTCCTGCTTACCATGATTCTAGCAGAAGAAAATCGGGGTGAAGTAAAAGAAACAAATGTAAAGAATGCTATTTCTGCCGGAGAGGTCGACGATTATTTCAAGGAATTTTTGGGAGACCTGCCTAAGTTCGAATTAGAGAATGGTTTGTATGCTGTTGATGTAACTGATATCATTGATAATGATGAAAAGGCATATGAGATTTATGAGAAGTTATTCAATGAGAATGCAGACTTTTATCTCGAAATGGGTGGTTCTATCAATAAGTTTTCTTGGAAGCCTACTGTTCTGGGAGAAAATTATATAATTCGTCCTGCGGTAAGCAATGTATCTGCTGATGAACCAGATTTCATTCAGAATGGGGAAGATAAGATTGTATTTATCTGATTTTGTTTGAAATTCTGGAGACTCTATTGCGTTTTCGGTAAAATTATGTTATACTAATATTGTCATAGAAATTAGTCTATGTACACCCTTGAAGTGAAATGTATACCATAAAAGACACCTAAGATAAACCACATTCTAGAAGTAGAATGTGGTTTATCTTATAATATACTAAAGATAGCAATATAAAAGAATGCGGTTGTTATCGGAGGTATTTTAAAGTGGGTAAGAAAGTTATTTTGACTTCTGTACGTTTAGATAAGAAATTAAATGAACTTAAAGAGAGTGGTTATACATTTTATAACGAGATAAAAATCTGTGATACCAGTAACCCTCTATCTGGTAATGATAAGAATATTTTAAAAGAGAAAGGGGTAAATGACTCTTATCTTAACTATCCTTTAAGCGAGATAGGATTATACTTCACAAATTCCCATGATGGAACAATGTGCTTGTTAGCCATTGAAGCTAATGGCAAGAACGGTAAAATGGAAACAACAATAGGGGGTATCTGCGAGGTAGAAGCAGATGAGGAGTATTATCTTGAGGTAGGAGAGGTAGCATCAGATACTATTACTCGTTATGAGCTAGTAAGTAGTGAGTCTATATTTAAAGATTTATTACTAGGTAAGAATCTTATGCCGGAGCTAGGGGAGTCTGACTTCTCAACAGAAGCAGCCTCAGAACTTGCTATAGATTATATACAAGGATACAATTCATCCTTTCACAGTTTATATGGTTGGAAGTACAAGTCTATTATGTTAAACAATAATATAAGTGAGGCTTTATTCAGATTCAGAGATTTATCTTTGGACAGCTTATTAGAGGATCTATATAAAGAGGGGTATCACTTAGTAAGCTTAGGCTTGTTGGATGTAAGATCCATAGTGGATAGTGTAACAGTATGTGGTTTCCAGAATTCAGAAGGTTATTTATATATAATCTTTTATTATGGGCTTGAAGAGGAAGAGTTTATGGTTAAAATTCAGTCTTATCCTTATCAGCTTGTAAGAATTCGAAACTGCAATAAGGTTATTCCTTTAGTAAAGGTTGATGTGGAAGGAGAAAATGAGACTTCGACATTAATTAGGGGTTTTGACTTCGACAATTTTGAAGAGTTCAATCTTGTATAGGTTCTAGGGTGCGCATAGACGAATTAGTGATTAAGAAATTAAGTGTTTTCAGACAGCAGGAAATTTCTCCTGCTGTCTTGTTTTTTAAGTGCTTCACGCAGATACTACTTTTATAGTAGGTATTTTTAGGTGTAAAATGAGTGATATAGTTGCACAGGAGGAGATAAAGTGTCTTACTTAAATCGAATAGTTATTTGTGAAGATAAATGTTATTCAATTAAAGATGTAGATATTAAAGGACATATATTAGTCAGGGATTTATCCAAACCCAAGGGAAGGCTAGAGAGTTTAGATCCATTAAGAAGTAAAGTCTACTTAACAGATTTATGGGAGAACGTTGTATATAAAATACAACCAGAAGTATCTGAAAGGTTATTAAAATACTTAGGGGCAGAAAAGAATGAGTCTTTGGTATTCTATAAAAACAAAGATAACGATATACTTATTTTATTCTCTATAAAGGGAGAAGAGTCCTTGTTTAACCTTGTATTACTTTCAGGTAATAGTATGTATACAGCGACAGTAATAACTGGCAATATACAAAAACCTGAAGGTATAGTCCAGTCTGTAGAACTAAAGAATTATTTTTCTTCTATAAGCTGGGTAGGTGCGGTAACAATGTTTTTAGAGAGGTCTGAAGATAATGTTCACCATTATAGAGAATTTTTATGCCAGCTCGCATCTCCTATTAAGGAAGAATCTCCTATACATGTTGGTATACCAGAGTGCAAGAAAGGTATTTTAAATTTTATATCCAAAGGGAATGATACTTACTTTCTATTAGATAGTGATTACTCTGTAAAAAACCTATCTAAGGGGTATTCTGAGATAAAAAGAAGAGACTTATTAAATATAATGAATGAGTTTATCGATTCTCCTTGTCTGTCTTTAGCTGAGGGTGAAATAGATAATGTAGTCAATATTTTAAATAATTTTGGTTTTAGCAAAATTTCAGACAGGTTTAGAAAAGGCATAAATCAGAAAACCAATTTCAAATACAACAACTCATCTTCTATTGGTATTATAGAGACGGGTAAGTCCTCTTATGAAATTGTGATTTTTGAGGTTCGTGAAGTGTTATCTACAAAGGGTATACCATTAATGTATTCTTTAATCTCTCATCCGATAGGAAATAGAAATAGGTATACTATTTTGGCTACTGGAAGTAAAAAGGAACTCTTTCAGGAGTTGATTAAATATCCTTATGCAGATATGTTAAGAGGTAAATATTTTACTTTTAGAGGTTTAGATGATTTTTGTATCTACGATATAAGAGATACAGATAGTTATACTCAGTTTTTGTATTTTCGCAATCATAATTATAAACAGTTAAGGGTTGCTAGGTTTGATAAGGAGAAGAGTTGTTGGTCTGGTATCGAGAGTGCTGACAAGGAAGAAAGAGACTTCTTAAGTAAGTCTCTAGATTACTTTAATAGAAAGTATAGTATTTTGGGGTAATTTATGGTAAGATATATCTAATGTAAGGTAGGTGATACTATGTTCGATATAAATACAGAATACTTCAATGGGTATGAGTGGAAAAGAATATGCGATTATACGATAGGTGACAAAGTTTTAGCCTGTCAAGGGGTAAATGGTGAATCTCATTTAGTAGAGCCGGTTCGGATTATCATGGAAGATAGGTTAGCAGGTTTCTATAGGTATAATGGTCGTATGAGGTCTACTTTGTCAGATGAACATATAATTGTTTATAAAGATGGCGATGAACTAAAAGAAATCAAACAGAAGGAGATAGTTGATGGGTTTGATAAACCGATTCCTGCTTCATGCTATTGGGTTGAAGGAAATCTGGAATTATCTCTAAATAAAATGTTGGAGTTTTTAAACAGTGATATAAAAGAAGAGTATTCAAAACTTTATTCCCTATCTTACGAATGTAGAATGGAGCTGTTAAATAGTATAGTTAATGCCGAAGATACATATTACACTTATGTATGGCAGAAAGCTATTTTAGTATATTCACTGTTAGCCTTTTCGAATGAATGTGCGCCTTTATGTGTAAGATTAAGAGATAAACTATATTCAGTAGTTTGGGTATCCCATAAAGATACAAGAGGCAAAGGGTTCTATAGAACTTATCATAAAAATGTAGGCTATCATATGGTAAATGGTAAGAAAGAAAAGTTACCGCCTTTCACTTCTTGTGTAGCAAAGGGAGAGTATGGTATAATATTACCTGATAGTTATTATTTAGTATGCAAAAACAAGAATCATATTTTTATATCGGGAGGGTATTAGAATAAATCTAAAGATGTTGTTTTATGTTTAATGTATGGTAAATAATCAAAGGAGGAAGAGATAAATGTCTAATTGGTTTGTAGAACCTATGAAAGATGAAGTTCCATATAGTGAAATACTTAAGAAGGCTGAAAATGGGGAGTTTCATGAGTGGAATTTTCAACCATTAGATTTTCAGGAGAATGGTTATGAAGATGTAATCGACGAGATTAAAAAATATACTGCGGTAGATTATCTTCATCTAAAAGAGTTAAAGGAAAAAGCTGAAAAAGATGGAGATAAGCAAGCAGCTCAGGAATATGCAGACAAAATGGAAGAGATGGTTCAGGCGGTAATGAAAATTTACCGTACTAAGAATATCTTTCCTATTCAATATTTCTCAGAGTTTGGCATTCTCGACGAGATTGCTAAGTGTATTGCTTATAAAGCAGAATTTGATGGCAATACAGTTAGTTGTGTAACTGGGGACACTGAATTCTTTAATGGTAAAAAGTGGAAACGTATTGATGAATATACTGAGGGCGATAAGGTTCTTCAGTATAATCCTGATGGGACAGCTACTTTGGTAGATCCTCTGAGATATATTCACTATCAGAGTAACGATCCTTTTTACTCTCAAGGGGTATACTGCTTGCCTATAACCACGAATCATAATATCCCAGTCAGGTCAGAAGATGGAAAGATAGCTTTAACTCCGCTATCATCTGTATTTTCTTTATATAATTATATAAGGACTATTACGATTCCTGCTTCAGCAGAGTATGACAATCATACTGGTAATATCTCTAATCAGGCTCTGCTAGATACATATGCAGCCGTTGTCTGGCAAGATAAAAAGCATATGACAGTATATAATACTATAGATGAAGAGGAAAACATCATTTTATCTGATGAGTGTTATAACCTGTCACTGAGAAATAGGCGAATGCTCTTATCTCTGTTTGGCTTAAGTGAATATGTTATTGATGACCTCCTAGAAGAAACTTTCGATAATGGAAGAGTATGGACAAATGGTAATAACCTATCTAAATCTCTATTCTCTATTATATCGGGGTTAGTTTCTTTGTCTTATAAGGATGTTACTTTGATTAAGTATGAGCATATTAGTAGTGCTTATTTATCAAAGGATAATTTTATGATGACAAATAAGGGAGAATGGGACAAATTAGAAGGGGTAAAAGATAAGTATTGTTTTTCTGTTCCAAGCCATATGCTTGTGTTAAGGTACAAAGGCAGAATTCATATTACTGGTAACTGTGGTGCAGGAATTGGAACATCTTTATGTAATTATCTATTTCCTAACCTGTATGATACTCCATCAGCTCATGATCTTGACAAAGAGAATGCTCGAAGCCTGTTTGAGAAGTTTCATAACGATAAATATCTCAGAAGAGCTATAGAGTTCTGTTTTGGGTACAAGAATGGATGCCCTGTTCCAACGTCAGTCACTGGGGGTCTTAGATTGGTAGGTAGTGCACCAACTAATTTCAGACCTATGAATGCGAAGGCAGTATATGAGAGGTTTTGCCCTAAAGGTGGGGTAATTTATGATTACTGTTGTGTAAGTGGTGATACTGAGTACTTTAATGGATATGAATGGAAGCCTATAAGTGAGTATGTTTACGGAGATAAAGTTCTTCAGTATAATGAGGATGGCACAGCAGAGCTTGTATTGCCTTTAGAGTATATTAGTTATGCAAGTAATGATCCTTTTTATGAATATCAGTCAACAGGTCACCTTAGAACCTGTCAGACTGGGAATCATGATGTTGTATATAAGACAACTGGTGGAGATGTCTGCAAGATTAAACAGGAAAGAATTTTAAAAGGATTTGTTGGTCTTATTCCAATAACAGTAAAGTACAAGGGTAAGGATATAACTCCCTCAGAGGAAAAGATTTCATTTGTTGCCACAGCCCTTAAGGGGGAGGATTGGAGAAATAGCCTTGATTGCTTTGATTGGTCTGTAAATAGTAAGATGCGACTTCTAAATAAGTTATTCCCTTACGAAGATACACTGGAATTACACGAGGAGAAAGCGGTATCTATCATATCAGATCTCATAAGAATGTCTGGTCATGTATCAAGTGTAGTAGAAGCAGATGGATATTGGAAGCTCACTTGGAGAACAAAGGGTAGTACAAGAGATGAATGGTTTGCATCTTATGATTGTATTCGTGGTGAATTTAGAGAGGTTAAAGAATCATATAAATACTGCTTTGTCGTTCCAAGCCATATGCTTGTATTGAAGCGTAAAGGTGAAATCTATGTAACAGGAAACTGTGGTTTTGGGGGTAGATTGCTCGGAGCTCTAAGCAGTAAGAATAACTATAGGTATGTAGGAACTGACCCATGTACGGAGACTATGTATCATCTGCATCAGTTAGGGCAATATATCGAGCAGGTAACAGGCAGAGAAGACTCGTATGAGCTCCATTGCTGTGGTTCCGAGGAATTCAAAGGACCAAAGAATAGTATTGATTTTGCTTTCAGCAGTCCGCCGTACTTTAACCTAGAGGTTTATAGTGATGAACCTACTCAGTGCTTTAATAAATTCCCTGAGTTAGAAGGGTGGCTTGAGGGTTTTGTAAGACCTACAATTCAAAACATCAAGCATATGTTAAAGCCAGGTAAGCTATATGCTGTAAACATTGCAGATTTCAAGGTAGGTAGTGGTAAAGAGGTAGCTTATGTAGATGAGTGGATTCGTATCTCTACTGAAGAGGGAATGCCTTTATTTGATACAGTGTACTTAGGGGTAACTGCTAGAGCAGGTAGTGCTGAGCAGGCAGCAGGGGAGCTTAAAAAGGAAAATATTCTTATCTTTAAGAAACCTTTGTGGTAAATAAGGTATAACCATCTAAAAAGATGATTATATAAACTATTAAAAGAAAAGAGAGGTAAAATTATGAAGAAGAACAGTAAGTTACTGGCAGGGTTGCTAATCATGGTGATGTCAATCATGATGATTGGTGGATGTGGCGCAAAGAAAGAAGAAAGTAAACCTGTAGAGGGCGAAGTTCAGCAGGAGGAAGATACTACTGAACCTACAGAAGAGGAAGAGGTAAAAGAAGAGGAATCAGAAGAGCCTGCAACTCCATCGGCTGACTTGGGTGATACATGGGTAAATCTCGATAATAGGAGTTTTGCAGTTAATGGAACAGTGTATACTTTAGGGGTAAGTACTCTTCAGGATATGATCGATGGTGGGGTTCCTTTCGATGAGGAAGATATTGCAAATGCAAATAACAATCTTAACTCTAATACAGAGTCTCAGAATTTTTCTATTGTGCTTGGAGAGTATTACAATGCTCAGGTAGCCGTAATTAATACAACTGAAGAAAATAAAACGATGGCTGAGTGTCCTATCTCTTCTATTTATCTTCCGGTTGATTTAGAGGAGTCCAATGATATTCTTACTTTTGCATTCCCTCTTACTATGACAGAGGATGATCTGTTGGCACAGGCGGGAGAACCTACTTCTCAGGACAGCTACAGCTCTGGTAGTGATTATACGATGAATACATATGAGTATAAAGTAGAATCAGAAAATTATTATCGAGAGACAGGTTACAAATTTGAGTTTACAAATGGGGTACTCAGCTATGTAACAATTAATTGGATTTCATAGTAAGATCTGGTAATTGTAGGTATACTTATGGAGTTCAACATATAAAGAGATATAAGGTATGGTTATCCATGCCTTTTCTTTTTATATTAAACATGGTAAAATATACTATAGTATATTATACAGTATGGAGGAGATAAAATTGGCAAAAAGAAGACCAGTAAATGAAAGAATATTGTTATTTTAGAAAGGGTGGCTTAACAAATGAAAATGTTAGTTATGTACGATGAAGATAAACAGTATGAATTAATTCGTGATATGGTTAGAGCTAGAAAATTGTTAAAGGAAGACGATGGCTTTGGTAAATATTTCAGAGAATATTATAAAAGTGAATACGAAGGGGGCAACGAGCATCTTTTGTGGGCTGTGGCTTATTACAATGTTTTTGATATTCCATATGATATACATAAACCAGGGTATTTAGATCCTAAAGGCGAAAAAAACTATTGTATAAACTTAGCAAAGGTTTTAATGTTAGTGTCTAAATGGTTTCCAATAACAGATGAGATAGAAATTAAATTCAAGGTTCAGGATAGGGAACTTATATTTCAAGAGTTTTTACATAATCTTGAAGATATGGATTATGATTCATCCAGGAGTTTTTATAGTAGTTACCTTAAGGATTCTGTCATAATCAGACAAATTAGAGAGGTAGTAAGAAATCATGAAGGGCTTTCCAACGCTGTAAAGTTTTTAAAAACCCATCCAAACTATAATAGACCTATAAAGGATGAAGTAGGTGACTACTATGAATAGAATAAAAATCACCAGTAGAAAGCAATTTACCAAAGAAGAGAAAGAGTTTATACGATTAACAACTAATGGTAGGTGTGCACACTGTGGTAAAAAGTTAAGTATAGATGAATGTACAGTTGAACATATAATCCCTTTAAATAAAGGGGGTACTAATGACCATGTAAACTTAATTGTATTATGTGAAGCTTGTAATAAAGCTAAAGATGACTTAATAGCAGACCCAATCATGTATTACCCATACATATCAGATTTATACACAGATAGTGTTCAGCAGATGTTTGAGGATTATATAAAAAATGTAAATTATATAGATTGTCATAACATTTTGTATGTGGATTTGATTAATAAGGTTTACCCATCGTCAAAAGAAAGCGAGGCTGAAATCATTCAAAATTTAAATAGAGCTGAGAAGCTAGAGATGGGTAGATTTGCAGGTAAAGGATATACAAGAAATAAATCTATATGGGGTAAGAATAGTGTTATTTATGCTATGTCTAAATATTCTTTTCAGAAGAGTGTATGTTTAAAAAAAGCAAAGTATAAAGATCTTGACGAAATATGGAATATTATGTGGAGTAAAGGGGGTTATACAAAACAAACAGCTAAAGAGAAACTATCTTGGGTATTCTCTAATTATAGCGTTTACTCAATCAAGAAAGGGTCAAATACGGTTGGATATTTCTTTGTAGTGCCAAGGAAACTGACAAGAAATAAAGATGTTTATATTATGTGTATTGAGGATATTTATTGTAAGTATTATAAGTACTATACAGAAGTATGTCAGCTTGTATTAGGTTTTGCAAGTCTGTTTATGGAGAAGGTAAATTTGAAGCACTCAAATATAGCTTTCTTATCTAAAGATTTTGACATGGCAAGAGGAATTTATCGTAAAATATTAGATTCCTACTCTCTAAGAGAGAAATATGTAATTGAAACTGTAAAAGGTTCTTATAACAAGGGGTATTACACTTTTTCAGCAACATTTGACTGCCCTAGTATCATGTATTATTTATATAATCCAGATACGGAATATCAGGATTGGATTCGTTCTCTTTTCATATCAGAAGATTCTTTAGAGTCAGAGTGTCTTTATGATACTCTATCTAGTGCTGTATCTTTAATAATTAGGCATATACAGTCTTCAGACCATTTTCTTAATATTAATTATTAAGGTGAAAAAGGTTTTAACTCGCTTTAATCTATGGTATAATAGTTTAAAACGAAGGAGGAATGTTCTATGAGAAGATACGAATTAGGTATGGCTCTCACTTATGCAAAGGGATGGGGTGTAAGTGATGCAGTTAGAGAATTCTTTCAGAATGCACTGGATGAGCAGAAAGAGAACCCTGAAAACAAGATGTATTGGGAATACAATCAGGAAACAAAAACCTTAATTATTGCTAATAAGCATAGTAAACTCTCCCCAGCATCATTATTAATGGGTAGTTCTTCAAAAGAAGGCAAAAATGAGCTTATAGGAGAACATGGAGAGGGATACAAAGTAGCAACCATTGTACTGCTTAGAGAAGGCAAGACTGTTAAAATTTACAATAATACTGTAAATGAGGTTTGGACTTCTCGTGTTGTAAGAAGTAGACGTTATGGTGCAGATATCGGATGTTTTGATATTTCCAAGGATTTCTTCAACAAAGAGTATGACTTGGTAGTCAAGATTGAAGGTATCACAGAGGATGACTGGACAAAGATTGTAGAAAGCAATCTTCATCTTCAGGATAATATAGGAGAGACAATATCAGCAGACGATGCTACAATTCTACTTGAAGATAAATACTCAGGTAAGATTTATGTAGAAGGCTTGTATGTGTGTACTAAGTCTTTCTTACAATGGGGGTATAATCTTCCTGCAAATCTTATAAAATTGGATAGGGATAGAGGTCTTGTAGACAGTTTTGATTTACAGTGGACTCTTGGGAATGTAATTTCTAAGGTAGAAGATGTAGATTTTATCTCAGATCACTTAGATTTTCCTGATTTGCAGTATGTGCATTACTCTCTTAAAAGTCGTGAAGAGTCTGTATCTGATAAAGTATCAGATAGGGTATATGAAAACTTTAAAGAAGAGTATGGTGAGGATGCTGTTCCTGTGTCTGATACTGATAGTTTTAATCTTTATGCAAAAGCAGGGAAGAATCCTGTAATGGTAAAGGATAATATAAAAACTATCATTGAGTATAAGGATAGGGATTATGAAAACCAAATCCCTAAAAGTATTGATGATCAATATGAGGAATGGAGAGAGGAGGCTAGAAGGTATTTACCTAAAAATCTTGTAGCACAGATTGATATTCTGTGGAAGAAAAAGTAAAGGAAGGTTATGTATGAGTATTAAATGGAAAGACACTAAAAGGCATTTTGGATTGCCAATCTCGTTCACAAATTATAGTCTGACTGAAAACAGATTGTTCAGAAAGAGTGGTATTTTGACTCGTAAGGAAGATCAGGTATCTCTATATCATATTAGGGATATGGAAGTCTCTGTATCTTTAGGTCAAAGAATATTTGGGGTAGGAACAGTTAAAGTAATTGGCTCAGATGCATCTACCCCTGAACTTCTCCTAGAAAATATCAAGAAGCCTTATGAAGTAAGAGACTTGATTTATGAAACCTCTGAGGAGGATAAGAAGAATAGAAGACTTGCCAGAACTGAATTTATGTCCGATGATTATTCAGATATGGAGTAGCATAGTAATTGTAAGGTAAAGTGTCTTATAGTAGTGTAAAGGTATAGTCTAGCTTATCAATGTCAAGTGGAGCAAATCAAAGTTTCTTAACGTAAAGTTAAGGTACAGTTCAGTTCCGTAGGGTTTCGTAGGTCATTGTGGAGGTAAAGCATTGTCAGGTACGATTCTGTAAAGTTTTGTATCAGTGCAGTTGGGTCTGGTACGGTAGAGGCTTCAGTGTAGTTGAGAATGCAGGTCATGAATCTTTTGAGTGGGAAGGACTTAAATAGGAAATAAAAGGTAACGTAGACATTTTATATAGGTTCTCTTTACAGAGAACCTTATTTATTAAGGAGATATATTATGGAATTAAGAAAATTTGGTTCTTATAGAACAGACTCTGGTCTTGTTGTAACTATATTAAAAAGATATTCTATAACTAACCAGAAAACAGGTGAAGTGACAGATCATTGCTTTTTCTTTTATCCTGATGCAATTGGTGTAAAAACCAAAGATGCTATTACTTGCAGAGAAGAGAATCTTAAAGACATCATAGTTGAAGAAGTGAATGATGAGAAGTATGCTATCAAAGCTATCTTCAATGATTGTGATATGCAGAAAATCATGGATTCTGGTCAGTGTTTCAGAATATCAAAAATTGCTCCATGTAAGTATCTTGTCCTGTCAATAGATAAAGCTTGTATCTGTACACAGGTAGGTAAGAATGTGCTTGTGAATTGTAAAGACAAAGATACTGATTACTGGGTAAAATACTTTAGGCAGGATGTAGAAAACCCTCAGCTTATGGGTATCTACGATAAAGGATATTTTAACCCATATATTCATCAAGCTATGGAGTTCAGTAAAGGTATGAGACTTCTAAACCAAGACCCTTATGAATGTCTTATAAGCTTTATCATTTCTCAAAGAAAGAGTATTCCTGCCATACGCTCTTCCATAGAGAAGCTATGTAGAGCGTATGGGGTAAGAAAAGAGTTCTTAGGTGTAGAGTATTTTTCTTTTCCTACCCCTACGGATTTATGTAATGGGTATCCTTACTCTGATTGTGGTCTTGGTTATAGAGATGAGTATATAAGAGATGCATCAGAATTTTATGTTAATAAAAATCTAAAAGAGGTTGCTAAATCTAAATCAGAACTCGAGATGAGAGATTATCTCAAAACCCTTAGAGGGGTAGGGGATAAAGTGGCAAATTGCACTCTACTTTATAGTATGGGGTATATGAATTCATTTCCTGTGGATGTTTGGATGTATAGAATCATACAAAGGGAGTTTCCCGATAATTTACCGGAAATACTACAGTATTATAACCCTAATTGCGGTGTGTTACAGCTTTGTCTTTTCTACTACGAAAGATATAAAAATAAGGAGGCTTAATAGTATGAAAATTGTTAATGAAGAAAGATTAGAGAAATTAGTAGATGATTTTATCTATGCAAATGCAGGAGAAGAGTTTACAGAGAAAAACCTGATGTCTGCGGTAAATCAGCTTGTTGAGGACGAATGTCTATCTTTGGAGGAAGCTATCTTTGTATACAATGAGCTTTTTTCTTTCACCATGAAAGAGCATCGTGTGGCTAAGTTTGAAAAGGTAAGTAACTTCCCAGTAGATGTCTCCCTTCCTCAGAGAGCTACAACAGGTAGTGCAGGTTATGACTTCTTTGCACCGGATGATATTGACTTAATGCCAGGAGAAGAAACCATTATACAGACTGGGATTCGTTGTGCTATTTTAGATAGGTGGGTACTTAAGATTTATCCTAGAAGTGGGTTAGGTTTTAAGTATCGTGCAGGAATTGCCAACACAGTAGGCATCATTGATAGTGATTACTATCATTCAGATAACGAAGGTCATATCCTAGTTAAGTTGGTAAACAATGGGTCAAAAGATATCCATATCGCCAAGGGTGAGGGCTTTTGTCAGGGAATTTTCTCTGAATATGGTTTAGCCATTGATGATTGTGTTGCAAGTAAACGAAACGGTGGCTTTGGTAGCACTACAAGATAAGGAGTTAATTATGCTGAAGTATGATGCATTTATCAAGAAAGCTAATTTAAGAGTTATAGATCCCTTAGACTTAAAGTCAGGGGATCTATTTACATGTAGGTCTTTCTATGATACAAAGGATCCTGTTTGTGCAGTATCTGAGTTTGTAGGGTTTAAAGAAGGAAATTTTGCTTACAGAGATGCTGATAGCAAAATAAGAGTAATTGAGAAGAAGAACTACCATAGGTATAAATTCTATTTAGTGGGAACATTCTATGATCCGGAGAAAGTCATATCGAATCTCGTTATTATGTATGATGTAGGTACAATGTACCCAGGAGCGTCATCTACCTATTCAAAAAGGTATTCTTTAATAGGAAGAAATCTACCAAAAGGAATCATCTCCTTTGATGTAAGAATAGGTATGGGTAATGATATTAGGAATGTCTGGTTAACAGAATACCGAGGAAATGGAAATGGTATCAAATTAAAAGGATTTGATACTCTACCTTTATATAGGTTCTTTTATAGGCTTAAAGAAAGAGGGTACATCTGTTGACAGAAGAACAAAGGAAGCGTAAACGCTTAGAGCATAAAAGATATTATGGTAAAACATCTTTTCTTTACCCAAGAAGAAAGTGGTCTCCGGAAGAAGATAAGTTAGTCTTAGCTCATACAATGCCTGACTCAGAGTTGTCAATAAAGATACGGCGTTCCTTAAAGGCTATCTGCAACAGGAGGGGTAGACTAAAAGCAAAAATGCTATCCAAGAGATAGCTAAAACCTGAGTTTATTAAATTTCTGTTGGTTTGTTCAGACGTCTAAAATGGGTAGAATAGAAAATATTTCATTTTACCTCATTAGGTTTATTATTGTATATGAAAATTTCTGAAAATTTACTGATTTTTAGGTGGTTCAGTACTGGTTCGTCTATAAAAAGTTCAAATTAAATTTTATAGATATTTTCATAGAGTGTGGATGGTAAGTATAGATTTGAGTGTTTTGTGTATACATAAGAGTTTATAAGATAGGGGTGTGTGAATAGTATGAAATTTTCTCATCATAGTTTAGTAACAATATTAAAATATAAAATAAAAAACGGTAGTAAGGTAAATTTTCTATGTTACTTATTATATAAAGAGAATAATATGGGAAGTAATAGTAGGAACATAGAATACATTTCTAATAATTTTACTGAGATAAATCAGGACTTAAAAGACGTGTATGAGTGGAAACTGCTTAATGCCTTATATAAAAACTCAGAAGAGTTAACTCCTTTTAGTGAACTATCTAAAAAGTTTTCAACGAGTTATCTTACTTCTGAGGTTGAACGTGCTATAGAGACAATTCTCCCATTCTTTGATCAAAAACTCCACCCAGGTCAGCATTTTGCTCCTAAGTATTTATTCCGTGAAGACAGTCTTGTATCTCCGTTATTTCTGGGGGTAAAATACAATAATGGTCTTTATTGGTTGTATCAAAACGGGTTATACTCTATAAAAGATATCAAGGGTAGATGTTTTCAAGAGACTTTTGCTGAAGATATGATGATTCTCCATCTATTTGAAGACAGATATAAAGAGTCTATTTATGATTACATTTATAGGGATATAGTTGACCCTGAGTTTTATCTAACGTATAAAAACCTAGATAAGTATAGAATATTTTATCTTTTTGCTCAATACATTAAAGAGAAGAATTGTGTAACCATTATACAGGATAGTAATCATGCTAATGCATTTTACTTATGCGCAGTTCCCGATGGTTCTTCTATAAGAGTACGAGTATCTGACGATTTGTATAAAAGAATACTGACTTTCAAAGACAAACAGGAAACTCGAAAAGATAAGCTACAGTTGCTTGTAGAGTGTTTTATATAAACTTAGGAGATTAATAGCGTTTCAGAAAAGATAAGGCTATTTTATATAGTGGGAGGTACAGTGCAATGAAGTTATATCATGAAGTAGCAACAATAAAAGACGGCAATGCTAGAGTGGGGTATATAATGAAACCAGGAAGTATTACTGTTCCAGGTAAGTATTATATTGCCTCTTCTCAGCAGTTTAATAAAACCGTAAAAGAAGGTAAAGTTCAATATTTTGAATGGAATGCAGAAACCAACTCTCCGTATGTCAGTTACACAGCTGAAGAACTCGAAGAGCAGAGAAAAATGGGTGTATTGGCTCCACTAAAGGGTAAAGATTATTGGGACAATGATGTAGTTATTAGAAAGCGTTATATTGATGCTTTAGAACAAGGTGCTATATTAATAATCCCATTAGAGATGCTTTCTATGCCTTTAGTCGGAGGTACTGTTGCTTGCGTAATATTTGGCAAAGGGGTATTAATAGAACAGTTTTATAAAGGATTTTTCTATCAATACATGTCAAACTCTATTTTCAAGAGTTCAGTAAAGTTTGCAGGTAATAATATAACTGCATCTATTCCAATATATGATCTAAGTTCAGATACTTTTATAACAAAAGCAAGGTCTTTTTATAAGAATATATTGATTGAGCCTTATAATCTCGAAAAGGATAAGGATATTCAGCAAACTGTTTTAAAAGGTATGACAGCAAGTAAAACTGAAAAGGATAGTTTAATTTCTCATCTTCGTAAGTATTCTTTAGAGAGGTAAGTAGTAAATGGGCAAGAGGTTATATTTAGTTTTACTAGCTATAGGGGTAATGCTCCTATTCTCTGGTTGTCACCAGAGAAACTATTCTAAAGAAGAAGTAGTAGAGTACGTTCAAGACAAGTATGGGGTAGAGTACTCTTTAAGGGAATCACATAAACAGGGAAGTAAATTTTATTTTTATAATGAAGAGGAAGATTTTGGTTTTCAAGTCTCTCAAGAGCGTTCAGATATTTATTTTGATGCTTCAGTAATAGGTTCTGAACCTGTTTTAATCTCTGACTATGTAAAGAATAAATATAGCCTTAGTCGGCAAGATATAAATAAATTTATAGAAGAGAATAATTTGTATGTAAAGGTAAGTGATTCCAATAGATATATTACTTATTATATGTTCTCAGATAGAAACTCTATGGCGGAGTTTATGGGGTTGGTCTATTATTTAAAAGAATGTATTGGTGAAAGAGATACAAGTTATGGTAATATAGATGAAAGTCTAAAAATACATGCATATTATAAGGATTCTTCAACAGAGGAACTACTATACGACAGGGGTATATAATTAATAGGAGGTATACAAATGAGTAATACAACATGGATTAAAGATTTTTATACTAAATCGGGTAATCTCACCGCAAGAATATACAAGGTTAATACAGATAGAAGATTTTTTATAATGTATAATAACTGCAAGGAAAGCATAGATTTTAATTATCCTTTGCGTAATGGTGAAAGGTATTTAAGAGTAGGAGAGTACGGTATATCCTTAAATTTAAAGGGTACAATCATGTTAGAAGATTTCTTTGGAAAGCTAAGAAAAGAATACAATCTACCCTTGTATATCTCAAGGGAGATTTATAAGTATACAAAATATATGGAGTATTTAGGATAATGAAAATATTCCTAGCTGTAGGGGGTATTCTCTCAGCTCTTCTCTTGGTATCCATTGCTTTTGTTAAACATAAGAAAAGTATACTTAGAATGAAAAAACTATATTATTGTAGTTTATTTATAGTTGCTTTAATTGGTAGTTGTTATTTAATTGTTGTAAAATCATATGTAATAGACTTATTTTTATTTCTAACTAGCTTTTCTTTGGTTATGAGTGTAGGATTAATATTTATTTATTGGGATTTTAAGAAGGCACGTTATTACTTAAATTTTGTAGTCATGTTTTTAAGTCTATTATGGTTAGTATCACTAGTATTATTTTGTTTATTAACTTAGTGAATTTATTTATAAAATATGTTGTATTAAATTCCAGAGTATAGTAAACTATATGTAGTTAGAAAAACAGGTTAGGTTTTATAGCCTGAGGAAGAGAGGTACAGTCCATTGGGAAATAAAAGTTAATAAAACCTATTGTTTGGTTTTACAAATTATGGTATACTTATTATAGTTACTAAACAAGGAAGGAGGTTTCCTCTTAGGGGAGGACGGGTTAGGCAGGGACAAAAGATCGTCCCCACTCCATCTACATGATTCGGTTAAGATGAGAGTGTCTGCACTCGTTAAATTTATTATGATTAGAGCAGCACCGTAGGAATTATTATTCCCTAAAAAATATTTAATAATAAGAAATTTATTTTTGGGCACAATGTGTGCTAGGTTACAAAGAAAGGAGAAAACTTTATGATCCCGGCGTTAGCACGAGACCGACCGAGATAGTCGGTATTATATTATAGAATAGACTAATTTAGAGATAGAGATCAGCGAGGGCACTAAATGCAAGAGTATGTAAACAGTGCCATGAATAGAGATTCGCCGGAGAGTAAGATTTGAGTGTGATAACCGGCGGTTGAGAATATAGGATAAACCATATAGCAGCAGTATCAGTTTAGAGTGTTTCTGGTACTGCTGTTTTTTATTATTAAATAACTAAAGTTAGGTATCCCACGAGGTTGTGGCACTTGTAAGAATATGTTAAAATATAAATAAAATACATAGCAATGAGGAGGTAAATATGTGAGTACTAAAGAGATAATTATTTTGGCATCATTCTTATGTGCTTTAGTTTTTGTATTGGGGGTATTAGCATCTGAATTCTTTAGGTACTTAAAACAAAAGTTTTTCCCAAGAGAAAAGTTAAGAACTAAAAGGATCTTAAAAGATGCAAAAAGTGGAGTAATTTCTTTAAATTCTACAACCAAACATGTACGATTTAAACTTTCTAAGAAATCAAGATACATTAATGGTTGCGAATGTAAGGTATACTCTTTAAACTCAGGATTGCTAGATATCACAATGGTATTTAAGTGTTACGAAGATGATATAATGGAAGAGTATTTTGATAAATCAATGCCATCATATATTGATTGTGATGTAGATGTATATCTTACTCCAGAGGGATGCCTATTTCCTGAGTACATTATTAAGTCCGTATCCCTAAATGATGAGACTTTTTGGGTCAATGAAGAAGTAGCACACGAAGATAATGCTTATAAATTATTAGCTAACAGCTTACAATAGGAGGAATGGTTATGTTCTATGTTTTTGATGAGTTTAAGCTCACACCTTATGTAGATAATGACGGAGAGGCAAAAGTAAAAATCAGTACACTGGGGAATGATGATTGTTTTCTGGTGTGCAGAGTAAGAAAGATTCCTAGAAAACTCAATCCTAAAAAGACAAGTGTTCATACAAGAAAGAGACCAGCTTACAACTATTCCTTTGTGGTAGTTGAAGATCTCATGCCGAGAGATAAGTTTGCGATGGCTACAAGTACATTTGTAAGGAATATTGATGCTATCATGAAAGGTGTAAAGGTAAAAGTAGAATCTCCTTTAGCGAATGTAAAGTGAAAAAGAAAGTAATAACGTATAAAACAGAAGCAGGGCTTACTTGAGAATTGACTCTTGTAGGCTCTGTTTTTTATTAATATCCTAGTCAGTAAAAATTGAAAGGTAACTAGGATATGAAAAAGCTAATATTATGGGTAATAAGTGCAATACTATCAATTTCAGGAGTACAAGACATAGGAATATTAAGTAGTGGTCAAATAGATATTAACTATGGTAGCCATACTTGTTATTCAAGTGAATGGAAGGTAACAAAAGAACCATCTTGCACTGGAGCAGGAGAGGAGTCATTATATTGCAATTATTGTAACACTCTTATAGATACAAGAACTGTAGAAGCTTTAGGTCATGATTATAAAGATTGCGTTTGTACCAGGTGTTGGGGTACTGAGTATGTTGATGAGAATAGCAAAACCATCATAGTTAATGAAAATACGCTAAACCAATATGGGGTAAATATAGATAAGCCTATTGTGACAATACCAAGTAAACTAGGTAAATACACTGTAGTAGGAATAGGTAATTATTTGTTCAATGGAAGAGATGACCTAATAGAAGTAAATTTACCTGACACGATAACATATATTGGTATGTATGCTTTTAATGATTGTGTAAATTTAAGAAAAATAAACTGGGGTAGTTCTCAACCAACATATATAGGTTATGCTTCATTTCAGTGTTGTTATAAATTAAAAGAGCTTATTATTCCAGATAGTGTTCAATATATTGGAAACTATGCTTACAATCATTTATTTTCTATATCAAATAATGAGGTGTTTATTCCAAACAACCTTATCGAATTAGGGGGCAAGAAATTGTCCCCGGCTCATATGTTCTATGACTGTGGCTCAGAAAATTTCACAGCTTTTTCAGGTGGCAGTAAAGAGTGTCCGGTTATAGACGGAATATTATATAGTGATAAAGGTAAGACCTTAGCATCAATTCCATCAGGTAAATCCTTTAAAGATAATACTTATGTTATGCCAGATAATGTAGAAAATTTAGGAGAGTTATCATTTTCCAGAAACAAGAATATTGATACAGTTATATTATCCAATAATCTAATAGTATCAAGTAACGTAAGAGAAACATTTAAATGTTCGCAGTATATAAATAATGGTAATGAATTATCCGTAGCTATATATGGTTATACAAACATAAATAAATATGAAGTAAAAGAAGACAATAAGCATTATACTGCTAAAAATGGTATTCTCTATTCTAAAGATGGAACTCATTTAGTAGCAATACCGAATGACTACTCTGGAGAAATAATATTGGAAGAAGGGGTAACCGTATGGTATAAGAATGCTCTGTGGTCAGAAGTTGATTATTTTATAAATCAATCTCTTAATAAAATTACAAAGGTATATTTACCTAGTACACTTAAATATATAGATGATACTCAAATAAGCATTCTAAATAAGATTCATGAGTATTATGGTACTGAGTTATCTGTATCTGATAAGTCAAATATCTTATGTATAAAAGATGGTCTTTTAGTAAGGAAATAATTGTAGTAAATATTAAGAGATGTTATACTATAATTATACTCTTATAAGAAAGGTTAGGTTTTAACGAAGATGAAGAAGTGGTCTTGCAGAGTAGATATACTTTTTGGTTGCGTTTTCAGCGACTATGTAGTTAAGGCAAATACTGAAAGGAAAGCTAGGCTCTTTGCCATAAAAGAGGCTAAAAAGGAGCATGGCAATGTTAGTATGTCTGTGGTGTCATGTGAGTTAATATCTTAGATACAGGGTGAGAGTTTTTGTTAAAGAAGTTACTATCAATGTTAAGTGGTATACTTATACTAGGAATTATAATTTTTATAATTATAATAGGTGCATTTTTCTTACTAGGGGTAATTGCTCTAGGGTTTAAGATTGCTATTTTTATAGTAGCATTTGCATTTATTACTGGTATTATAAGATATATCATACAGCGTTTTAAGTAACTAGTAAAAATTTTAGAGAATGTATTGTAGAACCTGTTAAATTTTGGTATACTATCAGTAGAAATTAAATGTTGTGTTTAGTTTCTTGTAAGGCTGTTAAGTGCCAGTAGCAGTCATTACATAAAATCACCTTTCTCATATTGCTATGTTTTATGCAAGTGGGTAGCCGTATACAGTCAATGGTAGATGGTATCTGTAAAGGTACGATGGGGATTCGAGTTCCTCTGCGGTTATCGGGGTTTTTGGTGCTGTAAGCCCCGAGTCGTGTTAAGCCGTTTCGTTGGTAGCTTAGTAAGTCATAATTTGGTTGACTCCTATTACTAAAGTGTCGTATATTTAGTAAGTTAGGGACTGGGGTTCGAATCCCCTCTAAGCTGTTTAAAAAATTTATTAAAAGAGTTGCTTTTTGTAGTAACTTGTAGTAAAATGTAAAAAGTAAATTAGTCTTGTGTTCTAATTGGCAGGATGCTCTTTCAAGAGAGTGGTAATGGTTCAAATCCATTCAAGATTATTCAGTGTGGTTGGTATGTCACACTGATGCAGTTACTATTAATTGCACTTTCTCCTTTGTACATTGTATTCGGTTGTGTTACAGTGTGAGGTAGCCTTGTAGTGTTAATGGATAGCACATCCTTTTAGTCCCCTCATATAAAAGGATAGTGGTGGTTCAAGTCCATCCAAGGTTATTCACTGGTTATTCCAGTGGTTCTTGTTCAGTTTGTTCTTGTTCCATAGGTAGCCTTATAGCTCAGTGGTAGAGCTCCGGTAATGGGTACGCAGAGGTTCGATTCCTCTTAAGGTTATTCCGCTGAAAGTACACAAAAGTACACAGTGGTATCTCCTCAAATAAAAAGTTGGCAAGTCTTATAGTTTAGGGGTAAAACACTCTATTAAGAGAGTCAACGGTTCGAGTCCGTTTAAGACTATTTACAAACATGACTAACTCAGTGAAGAAGGGTTTATCAGTCCTGCTGAGAAACGTGGTTGAAAATGCGATGAAGAATATCTGATAGGGTATTTGAAATCGTTCTCTTGCCTAGTGATAGGCTGAGGGAGAAGAGGGAAACTCTCAACAGTTCTGCGTTGTATGTCATTATATGAAGGAATAAGGTACAGGACTTCTGGCAACCGTAATAGACGCCCTCGGTGAGGGAATAATCCTAGTTAGGTGGAGGGGTGAGAGCCAACACAAACCTAGGAATCTCAATAAGGTTGTTACGCTTTGAACCTTTGAACAAGATAAGAAGGGTATAACAGAAGTAACTGGTTAAAGTAGCGGTATGGCGTGTCAGATATGAATTTGGAGGACGGACATGAAATCCGGTGGCTCAAGACAACAATATTCTGAAAGATCCGTGAAATTGGCAGGTGTCAATCCTGTGTGGGCATAAGGAGGTGGGACCTCAGGGTAAGAAGCCTAGGAGATATCGCCTATGAGCTCAGACTTATCTTCCCAGTGACTGAGATTAATTCCACAGTATAATGATGTAGCCTGAATAAAAGGGCAGTCATTTGTTTGTAAATGTAGTGCTGTACTCTGCTTTGTTGGATTGTGGAGGGATTTAAACACGAATCTGCATGAAGAAAAGTAGTAAAAGGAGTTATGGCATGATAGATTTTTTGAGTTTGCTGAGTCGGTAGTGAGAAGTCCGATGGAGTAAGAGAGTAGTAGCCTGTGTTGTGAAGTATACCTCTGAAGTAAGAAACAGTTGGATGTATAAACCGAAAGGCAGACATATAGAGATTATGTATATTCCGAGCTAGAACAGGTGTGTATGTGGGTTCTAGAGGCTCTGATTATAAGAGTCGGGTGGTTTTGAGAGTGTAGGAATCGCCGTGAGACGGCGAAGTGAATCATGGATGTAACCTGTATGTCCATGCATGAGTAGGGCAGGGAAATGCCCGAATGTATGCCGGATAAGACCGAGGAGCGGGTCTGATGGTGTCCGCTATGTTTTTGGAGAAGGGGTAGGCAGTCCGGCTAAGATACAGCCCAGAGAGTCGAGGTAGTGATGTCAGGATGAAATCACTGTAGGTATGAGAAGGATGGATAGGGTAGACTAAAAGGGCTATAAGATAGCCACAATTCTGATAAAGTAGTGATGTATCGTTTTTCTGTAAGCATTGCGTAGCTTTTTATGTCAGGGTTGTGGCAATTTATTAAAGCTATGAGTAGGCAAGCCAGATCGAGGAGCATTTTAGTTAGGTGAATGCATATAGGTGGAGTAGACTGGCAGCCATATAGGGGAATATCCCAGTGGTTTTAGAGGAGCTGGCTGTGCACGGGTAAAACAAGATCCAGAAGGCGTTGGTTCGAATCCAACTTCCCCTATTTAGGTGAGACATGTTTAGTTTGTTTGAAACTATTATGGGCACAATTTCAGCTAGGTGCATACCTTGGTTTTACTAAGATATGTCTTACCTATTTTTGCAGGTTTACTCAAGTGGTTGAAGAGGGTGGTCTTGAAAACCGCTAGATGGTTGGTAGCCATGCCGGGGTTCGAATCCCTGAACCTGCGTTAATAAGGCTCTATGGTGTAACTGGTTAACATACTGCCCTGTCACGGCAGAGAGTACGAGTTCGATCCTCGTTAGAGTCGTTAAAGAGGTGTTTCTTATGTTGAAAGATAAAATAGATTTGGATTATGGTTATACAATGCCTGATATACAGCAGGATACTATAAGACAAACTGTTAGTTATAACTGGAATACAGAAAAACATATGGAAAAGGTTCTCCCAGAGTTACACAGTATTAAGGATAAAGAGATATGAGTCATACTTTTGAAGAGAAAAAAGAATATCTAAATCGGTTTTGCAAACAGTTTCAGAGTTGTTCTTATGGAAAAGATACTTTTTGGTACATCTTTTGTACTTTAGATGCAGAGAAACCAGATGTTTTAAAAGCCATAGAAGAATCAGCAATCATAAATTTAGATGAAGATTGTGGTCAGGTACTGATCATAGCCTTTAACTAATTACCAACATCAACTAACTCCAGCCTAGGACAATGGAGGTAGAGAGTCTTAAGGAGATGAACTCCTATCACGAGGGATGTGGTGTGCAACAGTAGGCATCTGGCATGCATCCAGATTGAATTGCGGGATATACGACCGTCCGCTGTAGATTAGACGAAGGTAATTATCTTTACAATAGTTATAAGATATGGTATACTTGAGATATAAAATATATGGAGGTATTATTTTATGTCTAATGTGGTGATTTTTAAAGGAAAACGTAGAGAAGAAATGATGATACGAGGTACAGAGCGAGTTTCCTACTCTTATGAAGATGTTCTTTTAGAGGATTTTTTCGAAGACGATAATCACCCTTATGCCTTGTATGATAGAAAAGGTAATCTCCTTGATACAAACATTACAGGGCAGGAGAAGCCTATGTGGTATTTGTATACAGAAATAATTAATTCTGTAAATGCTGTAATAAACGAATTTGGGGTAGATGTATAATGCCAATAATAACTTATATCTACGGATATCAAATCTATATTTGGTCAAATGAGAATAATGAGCCTATACATTTTCACGTAGCAAAAAGTAAAAGAGGTGCTAATAACACAAAATTTTGGATATTATCAAATGGTGAGGTAGTATTGGACAAACATAATTCTAGTAGGTATAATAGGCGGGATATGATGAAAATTGAAAGGCATATGAATACTCATTTAGCATTAGTACAGTCTATTGTTCAGGAGTGGAAAAGACGTCAAGGATATATCCAGTTTATACGATAATAAAGACGGAATGTAGTTCAGTTTGGTTAGAACGCTAGTTTTGGGAACTAGAGGTCGCAGGTTCAAATCCTGTCATTCCGATTCCCAGTTTTGGGTAAACCAATAGTAAGATGGATGAGGTTTGCAAAGTAAAAACTGATGTAGTGCTTATTATAGTAGCCATCTAAGTAATAAGTGCTTACATTATAAGGACTTAGTGTAGGTTTAGTAACAGCCTGTCTCCCCACAGGTCACTTACAGAAATGTTACAGGGCTGGGTTCAAGTTCTTTTATCACTCCTATAGGCTTCTTACTCAGAGTGAGAAGCCTATGTTAAAAGTTAGGTGAATAGTATGAGTACTAATCGTAGAGAAAGAGAACAAGAGTTAGAAGCTGTTAGGTATGCTGAAAGATATGGAATAGTAAACTACAGAGTAAATGGTTGGATTATGACATATAACGTTTCTTTTCCTGCTTATCTTTCTAATCCAAGGCATACAATACAGCACAAGGTAGATTTAAGAACATGGAAAGAGGTTGAGACAAGGGTGCTTAATAGGTATGATCCTAAAGGAGAAGTAAACAGATAATAAGGTGCTATGGGGTAATAGGTAACCCAGGGGACTGCTATTCCCTCCTACATTGTTGAGATGTAGTCCAAGTTCGAGTCTTGGTGGCACCGTTGAGGGCAGACGGTGATGATGGTGGAATCACGGCGGACTGTAAATCCGTTACATTAGAAACATTGCAGGTTCGAATCCTGCTCTGCCCATTATAATAGGGTTTTCTTTTGTTTAATAGTATGTTAAAATAAAAGAAAAAGGAGGTATCGCTATGGGTAAAGGTAAGCAGTTTTTAGATATACTAAAGAAATATGGGATAACTGAGTATTGGTGCGATAAGGATTTCGATATTAATGAGGAGCATCCTTACAGTGAGATAGTCATTCCCACTAAGGAATGGGGTGTTATTAGAGAGATCAGATCACTATATAATGATTATTCAGATGATGACTTATCCCATCTGACAGTATGGGGGGTATCTCCTAGTGATAGATTATTTAGTCAATATACTCAGGATAAAGAAAAGAGGGTTATTTATTAATGCCAGTTTATCGTGCATTAAACATAGTTTTATCAATCATAAAAGATGATTATAGGGTGTTATAAAGTATGATTTTTGGATCATTAGCTTAGTTGGTGAAAGCAATCGGCTCATAACCGATCGACCATAGGTTCGAGTCCTATATGATCCACTATGCTCCGATAGCACAATTGGCAGCGCAGCTGATTTGTAATCAGCAGGTTGAGAGTTCGAGTCTCTCTCGGAGCTTTATTATAGTTTAAGCTTAGTCAGAAACATATAATTGTTCAAATCATTTTCTAGAATGTCATTTACTTATTTTTACTTTCCATTTCTTTCTTTCCTTATAAAATTAGAGTCTGTGCTAGTTGCAGACTCTAATTTTATAACCAGAATTTTTCTAATATTTATGTGGAGGTTATTATGAGGATTTGGTCAATACAACCTGTTGATGTTTTTAAATTTATAGAGGAATATGGGTACTATATCTGCAAACCTAGTTTGTCTCTTAATTGTAAAGATTTTAAAAATGCGTATGATTGGTTAGTTACTAGAATGGAAGAAAGAATAGGCAAACCAGCTGGGGTAAACTATCCAGTATGGGCTTGGCATACTAGAGATTGGAAACACAAGAAACCAGATTTAAGAGAATCAGGATATGAGACAAAGGGAATGGAATGTGTCTGTATTGAAATAGAAATTCCTGACAGTCAAGTAGTTCTAAGTGATTTCACAGCATGGCATTTTGTATTAAACAAGTCTTATCTAAACCAAAAGTGTTACTCAGAGGAAATCTTTGACAGAGATCAAGCATGGTTAGATAGTTTATCTCCACAAGATAGGCATAAAGTCATAGTTAATTCTTGGAACAATATATTTGATATCCAACCTTTTTCCAACGGATTTCTAGAAAAGGGACGATATATACAAGCTACTTTTTGGGTATTAAGAAAAAGAGATATAAAGAAAGTTCAGTTTTTTAAAGCTAGATAGGAGGTGTAAATTATTATGGAGAGTACAATAATCAACGATATTGCTGTACTACAGGATATTGTACAAGGGGTAGACGAAAGCAAGAAAAGAAATGTAATCTACGATTTTGCTAGAAAGTATTGTATTACAGAATCCGAAGCAGAACAGATTGCAAGAAATGAAATGTCTATTAAAGAGATGGTGGGTATACTAAGAAGATATAGTTAAAAGCAAGAAAAGGAGAAGGGTGTTACAATGACTAGTTTTACAGAAGAACAAAAAAGAGAAATTAAATTGGCAAAAGAAATGGGAGACGCGAAAGGGGTAGAAGTTATTTCTCAGCATCCTGAGTGGTCACCCCTACTCATGAATTCTGTATGGAATAGAATAAAAGATGATAAGTACTTTGATAGGTTAGTAGAATACGCTAATGCAACTGGCAAAGATTCTAGTGGTTTAGTTGGTAAATCTCATTTATTGATGACCTTTCCTGTAATAGAAAAAATGAACTCTGAAGCTACTCTGGACACTATAAGAGTAGCAATAGAGGTGTTAAATAAAAATAATAATATTTCTGAAAATCAACTAATCTGGGAGTGTATAAGAGAATGTTATTTGGCGAAAGAATCTACTCGTAGAGTTAAGTTAACTGGTTATTTAGCAGATGATTTTAGAGCTACAAAGGCTTTACTTTCTGAGGGCGATGATACCATTGGAGATTTACTTGACAACATCAGATATGGTGCAAGTGATGTATTGGGTAAAACTAAGGAGATGGAAAGTATCTTTGGAGGTCATTTTATTCCAGGGTTTAATATATGTTTAGGTTTAGATGACATGAATATTAGAGGGAAACAAATCAAATGGGGGTATGAGTACTGTGATGAGAGTTTTGACTCCTTTATTCTGTCTGTAAAATTAAGAGATCAAAAGATGGTAGATTACATTAATCAAAAGTCTGCTGAGGATGGTAAAAACAGTCAAAGTTTATACGCTCCAAAAGCAGTTACTTCTGGAGCATCTTTTACTGAGGGTATAGGCTTTGACTCCCCTATAAGCTGTATAATAAATGCAACAGACTTCGATTCTTATATAGAAAATAGTGTATCTATCAAGAAAGTTGATTATGGTACAAGAGAAATCAGGCGTACTACTACAACTAAAGAAGCCTTGAAAATTCTTGAAGCTTTAGGATTTAAGGTTATTTACAATGAAACAAAGTTAGATTTGCTTGGTAAAGAGTTTGGTGGTTTTTCAGATGAAGAAACCCGGTGCATAATTATGCATAATCCTGAAACGGGTGCCATTATGCATGCAGATAGTGCATCCGCCACAACTTTTAGATATGGTGGGTGTAATATTTTAGTTCCATATAGGGATTACGGAATGTCAACATTAAGATATGGGGTAGAACAGAATGTTATTGAAGATATAAATGGCGTGAGATCTGATAATTCCCTATGGGTATGTAGAGTTACAGCAGAGGATAATTTTATAGAGGAGTATAAAAATTTTGTATCAAGTGTATCTCTTGTAAAAGACACGACAGTATTAGGTTATAATACTTGGAATGGTATTCCTATACCATTAACTTATGATACTATTTATCCACCCAGAGATCATCAATACAAACACAAAAGCATAGAGTACATGTTCATAGGTGGGGCAGGAATGAGCCCTCATACTCTTAAGTCATTTGCAAATCTTTTAAATGTTGAGGAAAAAATCAAATTAATGCCTAAAGATAGTCAATGGGTATATAAACCTTTCCTTGATAATAAGTATAAGTGGATACTTAATAGTGGTTATTTTACGAACTCAATTCAAGACAATAGTATAATATTAGGAGTTCTTTTTAATATACTAAATATACCTGATTCAGAGATTGAAAAATACTATCAAACTGCTTTAGGTATGTTTGATCGACATATTGATAAAAAGAATTGCTTGAAGTTATTAAGTAGTAGGTCTGTGAAGGAATCATTCTTTGGTAAAAGCAAAGAGGTAGCAGACTTTTTAGATGAGTTTGGTTTTACTCCTGCAAAATACAACAGACATACTGAGATTCAGAAAAAGAAAATCATGTTAAAATTTGACCAGTCTTTATCTGTTATCCGTAAGTTATTAAGAGGTTGTAATGCAACAGGAGAATGGATTCTATATGAAGACAGGGGTATTACATATCTCAAAGGTTCTAATGGAAGAGTTACACTTGGTGGAGGAATGGTTACGGTAGATGGTTGTTGCAGAAAGTATTCAAGTGATATTTGGTACAAAGCTATATCAGGAACCATAGACAAATTAGTTAAAACTATTAAAAAGCCTTTAAAAGAGGTAAGATTTGGAGTTGACTCAAGGTCATCTAACATTGAAATTAGTAAGTCTAAAATAGAAGTAAATTCATTTGACGTTACTTTAAAATAAAAAGTTTTTGGGGTAATGTAATTTTAATACATTACCCCTAATGTATTCAACTAAGGTAATTAATCTATGTTACAGAAACGTATAAATCCCATAGTTTTATTTAATCCAAAATCAGAGTTAGAAATTGCAATAAGAGATTACTATATTTTATATAATGTTATAATTTTAGGACTAGTGATTACATTAGTAAGAATAAACCTTTTAATTTCTATTGGAAGATATATTCTACCTTTATATGGGTATATACTCATATTATTGATATGTTACATAGCTTTAAGATACATTATATCTCTATTTTATTTGAATTATAAAATAAGGGGTATATTTTATATCATGTCATATAAAAAGGTAAAAGAGTTAGTTAAAAGAATTGAAGAACTAGAGGAGATGCAAGATCATAAAGAATAAATTACTTGTTTATCTTATTAATTTATGGTATAATATTATTAATATAAATGAAGGGTTATACTGTATGATTGTATAATATAGGAATGTGGGCTTAGGGGTAGCCATCATCTAAGGAGTTGGGAAGGTGTAGCGTACTGCAAAAACTTATCCTGAGCAGTAATTCAGCCTGCGGAGTAAATAGATCTTAGTATGTATTCATAGGATAGTGTCCTATGGGTATTAAGTAAAAGTCATATGGGGTAAGATGTGTCTTTTACAAGGCTAGGATATCGCCGTTAGACCATTTGGTGTCGCAACACACCTATATTATTACTAAAAAATAGGAGGTTTATATGTATAATTACATAGACAAATATAATAACCCTATTAATGCTAATGCTATGATATCTGTTAGTGGTGGAAAACCTGAAAAGGTTTATTCTATAACAGATCAGTTCGGTAGAGAAGACTTGGGAATAAATGCATCTAATGAGGAGTATTTAAGATATCATTCTGGTGCAGTAAGAGAGTATTATAGTCTAAGTAATTTTGATTGTTTAGAGTTAGAAGTTATGTCATAAGGAGGTAAATTTATGAAAGTAATCAGTTCAAATCGCAGAGAACAGGAAGATAAACCAGAGAGTTTATCTACATGGATAAAAGATTTTCCTGTGTTAGATCAATACAAGAGAAACATTTTTATTGAGATCGAAAACTACTATGAACAGTGTCTGTCTCTCGGTATTCAGGTTAGTATTCCAGAGTTATTCCCTTGTATTCTTGAGTTTGCCAATATGTTAACAGACTTAAAAGAGGAGAATGTATCTAAACGTTATAATAACGAAGAAAGGGTATTTTCTAGGTATTTTTCTCTGGTAGCTGTGAGTAGAAAAGATTCTTCTTACAAAATCTATTGTGAGTCTTATTGCAAAGATACAGAGGAAGGAGCTTGGATAGGAATAGATAAACCTTATTTTGAAAAGAACATTCTCAGTTCTAAGGGATTGGCTCCTATATCTATAACCAGAAGACTACAACCTATCTTCAAGTTCTTTGAGGAAAATGATTTACCTTTATCCCAGGTGCTTTTAAAGGTATCAGATCGAGTTATACAAGAAGAATCTGAGGGTAAGCTTTTTACTGAAATAACTGGAAGTTCTGCTATGGTTTATATGGCTGTAGATAAGATACCAGATGCCGTAGATACATTATTGGGTAATGAAGAGCTTATTTTCTCTATATTAGTAAATTAGAAGTGGAAGATTGTATACTGTATTTATCAGTTTAGTGGAGGTTATGTATACTATGTTTACAAAAACAAAAAAAGTAAGAATGTTAATAGCAGAACGTTAACTTCTTTATGTAAATGATAAGTATTTTAGGGTATACATTCTTAACTCTCAAGATGGAAAGCTTCATTTTAAGGTTGCGGAACCGACAGAACTGTGTTTAGGTAGTTGGAAAGAAGATGGACTTGTAGGTAAATATGTCAATCATACTGATAATGACGGTCTCACAATAACTTCTTATGTTGACTGTATCATTACTTATACTAGGTTCAGAAAAAGAATAATTTCTGCTAAAGTAGAGGACAAAGAAATTTATCGAGATTTGTTATAAAAATATTGTATTATAGTATAAATAATGCTATACTGTATGTGTTAGTTAAGCAGGTATGACGAAATTGGCAGACGTGCAAGACTCAAAATCTTGTAAGAGCAATCTCATGTGGGTTCGATTCCCATTACCTGTATTCAGAACTAACAGTCCGCCTTAACTAGTAAAGATTAAGGTTCAAGGAAGTTTTCATGTCCGATGTAGGCTGTATCAAGGGCATGGTCGAAGGTAACACCGAGTGAAGTGGCGCAATCTGCGATACGTCAAGCAGTTACTTAAAGGGTATAGCAGATGACAGTCGGGAAAGACCGGCTTCATAAAAATAAATATAGATGCGGAATATAAAATCTATAAGAGTGATATTACCGCAGTATCTAAGGCTCTTATAGTAGGAAGAGGCAATTTAATGTGTCGGGTGAGAACGTTGCTGAAAAAACCGGAGGTAATATAATTATATAGTTATTTTTGCAGATATGGCGGAATGGCAGACGCACCAGACTTAGGATCTGGCGAGGTAACTCATGTGGGTTCGAATCCCATTATCTGCATTTCTCCTTAACAAAGGAGACCTAGCTTTCTTAATTTTTTCTTTTATAGGCATCCTATGATGTGGTTCTGAATAGACACAGGTGATTGGATCTGTAATATCAGGGGTTCGAATCCCCCTATTCAGATTAAATATTACATTTGGTAGTAAGGAAGTAGTATTTATGTTAAGTAAAGAAGATATTATAAAGATTGGTGAAAAATGTAAAAAGCTAAACACTGGGTATATTTTTGGATATGCAGGGTCTTATGCAAGGGGTACTGCAACAGAGAGTAGTGATATTGACTTAGTTATCTCTGGTGCCAAAAACATTTCTTTAGAAGAATATATGAAAATATACAATATGCTGTCAGAATGTTCTAGTATTCCTTTCGACATAGTTAATTTGGATTTACTACAGGAGGAAGATGAGCAGTTAGATAATGAGCTTATTTCAATGGGTTTACCTGCAAATGACGAAAGTGCATACAAGAATATTATAAAGGAGGCAATATGGTTTGAGTAAATCATTATCAAGAGATGTTCAGGTATTACAGAAAATCCTAAAATATCTGAATAAAATGTCTCAAAAGATAAGGCAATATAATTGCTCTTCTTTGTATTCTTTCTCTCAAAGTGAAGACTGCAGAGACGTTTGTTCATTTTATATACTTCAAATTAGCGAGTTAAGTAAAATGTTAACAAAAGACTCTTATAACTCGTTACCTTTCCTATGTAATGGTTCAATTATAGCAGTCCGTAATATGATTGCTCATGATTATGTAGGTCTACAGATACCAATGCTTTATTCTTTTGTAGCAAGTTGTATAACATCACAAAGTTATAAAGCGGTAAAAGATAGATTAAAATATTGTTTAGCTAATAAGCGAGGTTAAAAATAAAGTTTATTCTGGATAGTCACAGATAAGGGATCTGCAATATCAGGGGTTCGAATCCCCCTATTCAGATTTAGGTGCTGAGAACATGCTTACCCTCTTTATGAGGAGATTGCACCAAGGAGTCATGACCTAAAGCATGGCGACATACATCTATGGCTGAAAGCCCTTAACTTCGGGGTAAGGCACAGGTTGGTCGGGAATGGAATATCCCTTTATGAAGGCTGTTGAGCGCATAAGATTGGTCTGGTTTCAAAATTTGGTCATCCGCAAGAAGTGGCACAGAGCGAGCAAACGTGTAAAGCTGAGTTATGGTGGCAAGAAGCACGTCAGAGGTTGAAACAGCTTAGGCTCTGGTTCACACATGAAAAATCCTCTGTGGTGCAGATGAAAACATTCTGTAGAAGTCATGTGTGTTGGGGGTTACAGAGTCCCTCTGCTGTTGGAGCTGATTTTAGATTGGCTGAGAAAATAGTATAGCCACAAGTGTAGCGAGGTATAAGATGATCTGAGATATGTATACGGTGTATGAATAGAGGGAGTTCACCTCCCTCTCATTAAGCGGATATGGCGGAACAGGCAGACGCAAGGGACTTAAAATCCCTCGATAGAAATATCATATGGGTTCGATTCCCATTATCCGCATTATATTAAATATTAAGGAGGGGGAATATTGTGGTAGAATTCAAGAATATCCGAGTAAAAAATGGGTATGCATCGATTTCGAGGAAAAGACTCTCCTTTGTTCAACATGGTATTGGGGTTTAAGAGTACCTTAAGACAAGTTTCTGTGTAATTAATATTTTAAGCTTTGGTATCAGATAGATGGTAAATTCCTTTAGTATATGTTATATTATATTAAAGGAATTTTTTTATAGGAGGTATATTGATGGGAGACAAAAGAGAAAGGCGTTGCTGTCATTGCAATAAGTCTTTATCAGAAGGAACTCCCTGTGTGGCTACTAATATTCGACATCGGGGTATGAATTGGTTATGTAGAGAATGCTTTGATTTATACACAGATATACTAGATGCTAAAGCCCATCTAGCAATAGTTCCAAAAAATAAATTAGCTAAGAAAAAAGAAGAATTATTAGATCTGGTTAGTTGTTGGAATAAAAGACGTGTAGGTGAGGAAACTGTTTTTGATCAGGAAGTTAGATTTGGTGTAGAAGAGGGGGTAAAGTAAAGTTATGAGTAGTTTTAGTTCAAGTAAATTAACGGCTCTTGGTAAGGCTTGTACTCAGGATGTAGAGAAGTGTCCTGCTTTAAGAGAATACTATGATGTAATGTCAGGAAATATCTGCATTCCTTTAGATGAATTTTTAAGTAAACCTCATGTGAAGGATGAGGCTTTCTCCTTATTAGGAAGTAAGAATCTGGTCACTTTTGATGCTTGTTGGGCAATGACAAGAGGTCTTATAGGGGATGAAAATGGAGAACTTATATCAGGGGTAATCATTACAAGTGCAGTTGACTTGTTAGTATGATACAGTAGTTATTGGGCTGTCGCCAAGCGGTAAGGCAATGGACTTTGACTCCATAATACGTGGGTTCGAATCCCACCAGCCCAGTTAATGAAAATAAAAGGAGGCAAGACTTTATGTTTAGTTACAAAGGACTTACAATGGAAGATTTAAAGGTTGAGAGAAATAATTTACGCAGAATTATGTATGACCTTACTAAGCATCCATCAGACTATTTTTTCCAGTTATTTATGGCAGGGGTATATAAGTATTTATTAACTTATACTGCATTTGGTGCGAAGTATAAGCATGCAAACCAGACTGAGTTAATTACTCTTAGCTTGGAAGATATAATTGATTCAGAGTATGCAAAATATTATATTCCATTACAAAGTTTGGAACAACTTGTAGTGAATGATGTACAGAACAATGACGGTTCACCATCATTTGAAAGAAACATTAAGTCTATGCTTAATGATACAGATACTTATAATGATTTATGGAAGTTAGTTGGAAATCGTCTTGTATATCAGTTTTTAACTAAAGGGTGGAAGATTATATATCCTGAAATTTATGATTCTTTCAAACATTCTCAGATAGTAGGTAATTATCTGCGTACCTTATTAGAAATAAACCCTAATACAGGACACAGCTCATTTAATATAAAACAGGCTGTTACCCAGACTCAGAATAGGTTTAATTGTAGTAAAGGATTTGTTCTGGAGTGTCTAATAACCTTGATTGGTGAAGAGTATCTAACTAGAATGGATGATGTAATTTTTACAGATTAAATGGGCGATACATATGCTAAGACTTACATATACTTCTATCTGTGTATTATATAGTGTATATGTATTAGTTTCTATGTATAAACACTATAAAAAATCAAACATATCAGGAATCGTGTTTTGGTGTTTTATTCTTGTATTCATTCAGCTTATATTGATATTATCAAGAACGCCATGGTAATAAAGGGGGGGTACTGCCATGAAAGGTAATAGAAATACTAAAAGGGTTACTGTAAAAGTCAATAGAAATTGTTGGCACTGCAACAAAATGATTCCACGGGGTACTGTTTGTTTAACAGTCAATCCTAAAGGATATGGACGTCATTGGTTATGTAATGATTGTGTAAGCTTATATAACAGTATAGTTGATGCTAAATGTTCTTTAGATTCTGTACCTTTTGACGATGAAGGCGCAGCGTATGCAAATGCTGATTACCTTGATGAGAAAGTATCTGAATGGGAAAGTTGCCAGTACGGTGAAGATACTATATTAGATAAAAGGGTTTATTCATTAGTAAATTAGGAGGTTGTAAAATGATGTCAACAGGTATTATTAGAAGAATGGGTGATTTAGGGAGAATTGTGATTCCTAAAGAAATAAGAGAAAATTTGGGTATCGAAGAAGGTACTCCAATGGAGATTATGGTAAACGATGAAGGTAACATTGTTTTGAAAAAATATATCTGTGAAAAAGGGGTAAGTCTAGAGGAAGCCGTAAAGAAAATTCAAGAAACTTTAGATTCTCCAGAGTTAAAATCAGAAATCCCTGAAGATATTCTTAACAATATGAAAGACTATTGGGATATGATAAGAATACATTTTCAAATAGTAAAGGAGTAGTTTAAAAATGTGTAAATGTGGGAGAGCTAAATGCACGGGATATTATCTGTTACATAAAGCAGAATTATACAAGATAGATGAGATTAAAGAAAAGGAGCTAAAAGAAAATCCTAATTGTATTTTTGACCTTATAGATAGTCCGTCTAGTGGTGAAACACCAGGTACTTTTAAGGAATTACATGTTTTAAATGGATAATACTATTGTATTAGTCTACATAATATAGTAAAATATATAGCATAAAATATTTGTTTTAGGAGGTTACTATTTATGAAAAGCGTTAATGTATCTTGTCTCGAGGATTTTATGGTAGCCATTGCTCAGCTTCATGAGCAGGGTATGCAGGAGAATGGCAGACCCTACAGTATCAGTGAGTTGCTTAACTTCTTCAGAGATGCCGATGATGAAGATCCAGATAAAAAGGATGCCCCATATGTTATTTCGGAAAACAGTATCGATATCGAAGATTGGGCAGACCTTGCTTACAGATTTGAGTATCTTGAAGACATTGCAAGAGAGCTCAAGGCTCCTATGCCAACCTCAACTGAGATTGTAAATGCCAATGTCAGGTATCTTACCCAGAGATATGGAATGAACTTTATTGGAGCAGAAGAGTCTGTAAGTGAAAGAGGCGATGCTGTAAGGGATATGTATCAGGCTTTGATGAAGGAATTCTACGGAGTAGAGGAAATCAATTCTCTTCCGGACAGTAAGTTTAAAGAGTTCTGTCAGAGGTATATTTAAGGCAGCTAATAATTAAACGAATGCTACTTACATAAGAGGTAACAGGTAAAACTGTTACCTTATTTTGTAAGATTCCTTAATATTTAAAATAGGGCAAAGGAGAAAAACTATGTATAGAGAAGAAGATGTGAAAGATTTAGCATCATTTTTGCTTGCAAAAGAATTCATAGGATTTGGTGATTTTGTACTAATATATCTAAGTTGTGATGAAGACAACTCCGTAGTGATAACCTATTATGTAGATACGGCAAGTGGGGTAAAACCTTATACTGCTAATAGGTTTTCTATGGAATCTATAACATCAAGGGAGTCTTTACAACACATCATTGAGGATAGTAGCGTTCCTATTGACACTTTTCTTATTAAATATAATAGGGGTACTAATAAGGTAGATGAATTCTTAATAAACTGTAAACCTCCGGAGTGTTCTAAAGAGGAACATGGTACTTATCAATACAAGAAGGATCTTAGTAAGCTTGTTATCTCTTTTGATAAGGATTGGTATCTCTCTTTAGATGAAGAATATAAAAAATCTATAAAGAGTAACTTTCTTTTTAGTAGGCGTACTGGTTCATGGATAAGTAGAGCTAAATTTCCTAATCTGCACTATGCAGAGAGAACAGCTATACAGTTAGGACTAGTAAAATTAAATGCCGATGGAGAAGTTATGTCTTTTGAAGCCCAGATGAAAAAGAAGGCGTATAAAGCTGAGAAAAGAGCAGAACGCTATCAGCAGTATGCTGAGAATGCAGAACAAAGAGGAGAAGCTTTACAGAATCCTTACCGAGAAGCAGCTCAAGATATTTCATTTGTTACTCAGCCTAATATAAACAGTTCAAGTGGTAGAGCTTTTACTAATTATAGAAATCGTTTACTTGCAGCATACGATAAAGGCTTTGAAGAGTTTAAAAAGTCTGATTACTATAAAGACAGAGCAGCAACTGCTCTTGTAACGGCAGAGGAAACTAAACCTACAGATAAGGCTTTCATTGAACGTAGACTTCGTGAGTGTAATAAGACCATTTCTGCTCAAAGAAAGTATTTAAATAAGTATAATTCTTTTATTGAAAGAATAAATAATGGAGAGCAAGTCAAAAAAGTAGGTGGTTCTCTCATGACAATAGAGGACGTAGAAGAGGCTATTAGCAGATCAGATGAAATTCTAGACAGGGAGTTAAGTAAGGTTTCTTATTATCTTAAATGCCTAGAAGATGTAGGTGGCTTTATATTTTCAAAAGGAAATATTAAGAAGGGGTATCTAATAGAGCACAGCAGATGGGGTAAATGTTATGTAGATGGTACAGGACCAAAAAACTTCACCTATGTCATTGCTGAGGGTGGTGCTAAAGGCATGGGTGGCACATCTCCATATTCTGAGATTAAACAGATACTTTCCACAGAAGTTGAAATAATAAAGCATCCATTTAAGGTTGGTGAGAAATACTCTTGTCAGGTTTGGAGTGAAGAAGAATCTCGATACATAGAAAAAGAGTTCACTGTTACAAAAGTTACAGATGAACGTGTAACGTTAAAATCAGGAAACGATAGAGCTATAAGCAAAAAGCCTAAGAGGTTCTTAGATAGTAGTTCAAAGTCTGGATATAAATGGAGAATCTGTATATCAGACAATTTATATGGAACTATATACAGAGATGAAGATTAAATAGCCATGTGGTTGTTCCTCTTTACAGATTATGCTAAAATAGTTATAGTGTAATCCGTAGGGAGGAATTTTTATGGACGAAAGAGAAAGAAAACACACCAATGTACTGTGTTATAAAGATAAATACGAATTGTGTTATAAGGGTAATGATGCTTATGATCTGCTATTATTCTTCGCTCAAAATATAATAAATTATTGTAAATGCAGTGTTCAAAAGAAATTTGATCCCAAAGATAAAAAGGATAAATTTTATATGCAACAGGCTAAAAACATAGCAATGTCTTACCACCTTATATTAAAGGGTGAATTAGTAAGTAATCCAGAGGATACTAATCTATTAAGAACATGTATTTATTATTCTTCTCGTAGGTTTAAGTCGGAAGAGTTTCTAAGCCTTATTCCGCATAATTTAGATATAAAAGGCGGTTTTGATGTTGATTCTATCGCAAATAAGATTGTAAAGTATCTTAAAAGTAGAGGTTTTATTGTACATAAAAGAATAAGTACCAGTTCAGTTAGCAGATATCTAATGATAGATAATAGAGTATTAAAGTTAATAAGAATTTCTGATCATGAGAGTGAATTGCCATATAAGTATAATGTAATCTATTGCAGCAGTATACGGGATTCTCATATAGATCGAAGCAACCCAGCTAATGTACGTTATATACTTGGTAAAGATGGTAGAGATTCTATAACACCTCAGAGTAGCGTAATTAATATTCTTATAAGCGATATACTGGCTGATAAAGAAGAAAAGATAGAAGAATGGGGAAGAAATCAATACAATAAAATGGTACACAACAATGAGACTCAGGCAGCTCAAAGGCATTATGTAAAAGTATAAGGAGGCATATTATGTTTAAAATTAAAACCCCTGACCATTGTACATGTATGTGCAGAGGTTGCGGTAAAAGATTTGACTACTCAGAGTTAAAAGAGCTAACCTCGTATATAGGGGTAGATGAGAGATGTGGAGTAGGGATGGGTGTATTCTGTGAAGACTGTACTATAGAGTTAATATCTACTCTCTTATCAGGGATATTACCCTCTAAACAGTCAAATGCTGTAACTAACTTGATTAAGAATATGAAGGAATCTAATTCAGAGTCAAGCGATACTACTACTTAAATAATAAGGATGGCGAGGTTTAGTTCTCTGTGGTTTCTTTGGTTTTATATAGTCCTGTGGGCTTCAAATTTGCCTTTATTTCGGTTCTTATACCTTTGGGGTAGGGGAATGCCGGAATTGGTTTTTGTGGGTTTTAGGCGGTATTTTGGGGCTTGTAGGGGTATATACTGCAATGCTAAAATATCGTCGTCAGATCATTTGGTGTAACAACACATCTTTATATCTTTATAAATAACTTTATAAATAAATTAATGATGAGGTGGAATATGGGTTCAGAATTAAAAGACAAGGTTGATGCCACGAATTCTATACTCAATAGAGTGGGTTCTAACATTCAATATAATTTAACTATAAACAGCGGTTTATTTATTCTTAGAAAGAGTGTAGGTAACTCAGATAAAGATACATTAGATCTAGATAATATAGTTTTGTGTACTTCAAATTACTCTGAGTGTAATAAGTATGTATCATTGCTCCTTGATATTATAGAAACAGTTGGCTCATTCTTAAAATAAAATATGAGATCCCTTGTTATTTGCCTGATTATATTATATACTTTATGTATATTAAGTTTGGGGAGGTAACTAATATGATTTTAAGTAAAAGAAAGATGCATAAGTATGTAAACATTATTATAACTCTTAGCATAGTTGCTTTTGCAAGTCTGTATCTTTTTTCCGGATTACAGTTATTTACATTATCAAATGCTTATGCATGGGGGCTTTGTTTATTATTTAATGGCATGGTGTCTAAAGCAAGCAGATATAGGGGTATTGCAGGTTTTATGAGTTTACTCATAAGGTACATAGACATATATGCAAGTATCATAATAACTACATTTTTTATTTCACTTATGTGTTTGCTTGTATCTATATTATAAATAAAATAAGTAAGAGGTATTAATCTCAAGTCAGATTAATACCTCTCTTTTAATGTTCTTGTAAGTTTATATAGATTGTGTTAAAATATAACAAATAGCAAGAATTAAGGAAAGGTAGGATATAAATGAGAACAAAAAAGAGAAATAAAAGAAAATATGGTAAAAGTAGTAAGAATGCTAAAAGAGCTATATTTCTCTCCTGCTTAGGGGGTATAGTGATATTATCCTGTGGGTTTACAGGGTACAAATATTACAATCCTAGTATAGAAATTAAGAAGTCTCCCTTAACAATTGAATATGCTGAGGGTACAGATTATGAAGGATTGGTAAAGGCTAATAGTAATGCAACAAGTAACAAAATTTCTTGGAACTCAGATAATATTACAGTTGGTAATTATGAAGTAGTTGCTAGGCTAAGGGGTACTGAAGAAGCATATAAGGTGAAGGTTGTTGATTCAACTCCGCCTAGTGTGGCATCTAATAGTGATATTTTAGAGTTTGATAATGGTGTAGCATCAGAGGATATTATCCTAGATAGTATCAGTGTTACCGATGAGAGTGATTATACTGTTAAGGTAGTAATGCCTGGAGATTTTAGTAATACTAAGGCAGGTAAGTACACAGCAGAAGTAATTGCTACTGACGATTATGGCAACTGTACAGATACTAAAGTTCCTTTTATTGTTAAAGAGAAAAAGACCTCTAATCCTGATAATGCCATTGAAATAGATGATGTAGACATCTATGCATACTTAAACACCGGAACGAGTCAGGAAGAAGTTGATGCAAAGGGGTATGATGGCACAATACTCACTCAGTTAAATATGCCAGGAAGTGGAGAACCTATTCTAGTAGCAGGTCATAATAATAGGGAGTTTGAAGATTTACATAATGTAGAGGTTGGTGATGATATTACTCTGTATTATGAAGGTTATGAATACGAATACGAGGTAATATATAGCGATATTTGTTCTACAACTGGACCTGATCTCACAGATAAAGATACTGGAGAAAACGAACTAGAGTATTCTGGTAGGGATGTACTTCAAATGTATACATGCTATAAGATATATGCGGATAATGAGCGTTGGGTTGTGAAGGCAATTAGACAATAGTTATTATTAGGTAGTGTTTCTGGTAGTGTGTCTTTCCAGATTGCACTACCTTTCTGCGAAGAAATATAGTATATTTATTAGGAGGTTATTTTATGAAGAACTTAAGTAGTATTGAAAGAAAACACATCTTGCTAGGTATAATATTAATGTGGGGTGCAATTCTTTTATTCATCTTACAAAACAACGATACAGATAGTTTAAATACCTTTAAAATATTTCTCCCTGTATTTTGGGGTATTTTCACAGTAGTAACTGTTGTGTATGTAATTATACAGTCTTTGCTACAGCACTCAGAAATCAAGAGATTGGAAGAACAGAGTCTAAGTACAGATGATCTGACAGAAAAAGATAATAGAGATGGTAATGCAAATATTCTTAAATCTGCTAATATTCTTGCTCTGGTTGCTATGACAGTGGGGTACTTTACATCAAGCTTAAGAAATATGCCAATTCAGTATACAACCTATCAACCTATTATTTGGGTGGTAATCTTATGTTTTGATGTGTGTATGTATATGGTAGCTTTATTCAAAGATGAGCCTAAAGAAGAGGTAGTGGATAAGCCAGAAAATAGAGTAGGAGTACAAATTATCTCTATTGAAGAAGCGGTGGAGTACTTGGAAAACCAGGGGTATGAAATAGAAAATGTAGAGCGACTGGGTATTGAAAGTAAAAGGTCAGATCCTGCTTTAGAAGATAAATCCGAGGAGGAAATTCAGGGTGGTTCAAAAATTCAAGATGAGAATGAGACTGAACCTAGATCTGATAAGACTGAGTTAAAAATAGAGGAAGAACCTCTTAAAGAACAGCAAAAAGAGGATGATGAAGGGAAAGAGGAAAATAGTGAGAGTACTGAGCAGCCTATTGAAGAAAAAGAGGTAGATATTAAATCTCAGAATTTACCTGTGACGGTATCCCCTACAAAAAACAATCCTAAAGTAACTGTTGTAGTAAAGAAAAAGCAATCTAGGCATAATAACAATAGAAGAAGGAAAAATTTTAAATAGTAATTTGGCAGGTCAGTCTTACAATAATATTGACTGACCTCTTTTTAGTAAAAACGAAAGGAGTTATCAGTATGTATAAATGTATTTTAAATCAGCAGGAAGTAGACGGAAGAAGGTATTTTAGTGTTAATTCTCTAGTATCTGTCGAAGATGTAGCAACTATGCTAGAGACTTTCGAACAGGCTTTAAGAGAAATTCCTGATTCTAGATATATTAAGGATGTAGTTGAAGATAAAGAGAAGTTCTACTACTTTGTAACATTAGAAGAACCTTTGGGTAAATTTGACTTCTATACTTTCTTAAACTCTTCTTATAAGGGTACAACTGTTATAACTCCCATAAATGCTAAATTAATGTTTCCAGACAGCAAATCCAGGGGTATTTACAATACTGATTTCGAGATTACATCTGAAGAATCTGATACAAGCAATTTTGATAATGATGAGGATGTAGCAACCGGCTTTATTGATGAAGATGAATTAGATGATATAGTACATAAAGAAAAACTAAGATTATACTATGGCAAGTTAAATGTAAAAATACCTATATCTTCTGAGGGTGTTATAGTGGGCAGATCATCCAAGCAGTCTGATTATGTTTTATCTGGTAATATTAATGTCTCCAGACGTCATGCTAAAGTATATTTTTCTGCCGGAGAATATTATATTCACAACTATACTCCTAATAATGGTACTTTCGTAAATGGTTTACGCTTAAAAAATGAAGAAACTAAAATTATTGAAAAGGGTGATATCATTATGTTAGCTGATGAAGAGTTTGAAGTAATATAAGGAGGGTAACTATCTATGAGATTCATGTATTATGTAAATGGGATAATTGCTACTCGTTTTAATGCTTCTCTTGCTTTAGCTAATTGTTATGGTGGTGACCCTGAGATGTTAATTGTTAATGCTGAAAATAACGCCGAGATTTATTTAGTGCAGACTGGTGATGCTCTATGGCTTGATTATCCTAGTGGAGTTGCGATATCATGGGCGTAGTTTATGGAGGTACATTATGGGTTACTATTATTTAAATGGTCAACGTATTACCAAAGCATATGCAGGTCAGCTTTTAGGTAATTGCTATGGTTTACCAAAGGAACGGGCGACAAATCAGTTCGAAAGCCTAGCAAAGAATTATTTCTGTATTAACCCTCTAGCAATGGGGTATCAGGACTGTGCTACAGGAATTATATTTAGTAACGGTAGACCAGCTAGGGCTAGAGCTACTAAAAGAAGGTAAATTTTATGAATGTCAAATTCCCTAACGGGGTAAAGAATGTAGAAAAAGGTGATATATTCAATATAAGATGTACACCCGAGAAAAAGCAAATACTCTTTTAATGGATTCTTTTATAGGTCAAGTTCTTAGTGTGAATAATGACTATATAGAATTTGTAAAGAATTTTGGGGCTTTTAAAAGGACTTATCCTGTTAGTAAAATTTTTAGTGCAGACTTAATATATAGACCTGGGAATAAATCTATCGTTTTAAACAGTCAGAGAATATATTTTAATCAGACATATGTTTTATTAAGCGGTATGAAGCGGTTGGTTTATCCGATAAAAACTAGAATATTAGGGGTAGATGATTTGTATATTATTCTAGAAGATGGTATGCACTTGGCTATCTGTGAAATAAAGAGTATAAAGAAGGTAAAATAATATGAGGATAGATTCTTTAACAGACATAGGAGTAAAAAGAAAGGAAAATCAAGATAACTATTGGTCTGCCTTGTTAACAGTAGATGGCGAGGAAGCAGGTATTATTTGTTTATGTGATGGTATGGGTGGCATGAATAATGGTGGTCTTGCCAGCAAGATAGTAGTTGAGTTAGTAAGAGATTATATTAAAACAAGTATAGATTTTGATGGTCTTAGAGAGGTGATTCAGCACGCTAATACTATTATCTATGACATAGGGGTAGATGAACATTCTCCATTGGGTACTACTTGTACTGTAATACTTTGTTATAAAGGAGAGTATCAAATACTTCATGTAGGTGATACTCGGTGTTATTTATTAAGAGATGCATCTTTCGAGCCGTTAACCACGGATCACTCTGCTCTTAAAAAATATGAGATTACTAAAAAAGAGAATCCCTCTTTATATAATAAATATAAAAGTAAACTAACAAGGTGCGTAGGTGCTAAACCAGAAGTTATTTTAGATTATACAAAAGGTGAATATAAAACTGGTGATACTTTCTTTGTATGCTCTGATGGTATGTGGCATTATTTAGACGAATATGATTTTACTGCTGATGAACTTTTTAATCTTCCAGATCTCATTAGGAAGTGTATTGGTAGCGGTGAGCAGGATAATATAACAGCGGGGATACTGGAGGTTTAGAAAATGATAAAAACAACGAAAACTATGAATGGTAGAACAGTAACCCGATACTCCTTTTCAGCTAAGGATAAAGAGATATTAAGTGGGTATATTCCTCTTAATCCTTGTTCTTCCTGTCCAGATAAAGGAGGTTGCTGTGGCTGTCTGAAACATAGAGAATATTTAGATTGGATGTATGTTCATTTTGGTGAAGATTTAGAACTTATACATTTTGCAGAACAGATTGCCAATCTTCGTCTTAGAAAGTATAAGATAGATTTAGCTAAGAGAGATTGGGAAAAAGAGTGTGCTACTTTACCTAATCAAATAAGAGATTATGCTCTAAAAAGTATGTAGTAGGAGGAAAGTAAGATGTCAAATATACTAGCTATAATTATAGGAGTACTGGCTATTCTATTAGCGTTAAAATTCATCAAAACAATAGGTAAAGTAATATTTAGTATTATCCTTGTAATTGCTATAATAGTGTTATGCTATGGGGTATTTGACTTTAATATTATTCTTTTCGTGGTATACGCTTTGCAAGGGGTATAAAAAGTTAGGTAGGTGATTTTTATGGGAAGACCTGCTACAATGGGTCGGTCAATATTATTTAGGGGTGGATTGCCTTATGGTATAAACATGGGAATAGGGGGTTATGAGGAACATAACTTTCCATCTCTAGAACATGGGGTAAAACTTGTAGAACAAATAAATTCTGTTCCAAGAGACTCTTTCTTATGTTCAATGATGTTAAATGGTCATGCAGGAGACGTAAAGAGTATAATTAAGAACTACAAAAGAGATAAAAATTTCCAAAAGCGGTTGATTAAGACAGAAATTCGTAAATGTCCAGACAATTCAACATTGGTAGAATTTCAAAAGTTGTCAAATTTTCTTTTAAGACCAAATGTGTACTGTTATACTAGAAAGATTGAAATAGATAATAGTAAATATAAGTATTTTGGAAACAAGGTTGCCTTAGTAGATGGGCGTTATGGTATTATAAATATTTGTGGTTTATCTTACAGGGACAAGGTAAAAGATAAATTATCAAATAGGAAAAAGATATCAGAAAATGAGCTATTTTATTCTAGGGATTACATTAGTTCTATGTTTGTAACCCAAGGTACTTTTATGGGGTCATATACTTACAGCAATCCTACTGTTACTTTAGCACTGAATTTAGATAACATAGATAGGGCTGTATTATATGAAGATCTTTTAAAATGTTTGAAAAGGGGTTATTTGGCTTTAGTGCCAAGACCTTTTGGTAAGCCAGGGTTAGCATTCATAATGGTGGATATATTGCTATTTGGAGAAGAAAGAAATTTACTGTAGATAAGAATAGGTGGTTGTATGTTTATACCTATAACGGGGTATGACAATTATAGTATAAATGAAGATGGGGTTGTAATGAGGCGTTCCAGTAATGGAAGGTGTTCTTTTGTAAAAGCTACTTTAGATAGTAATAGAAGATATAAAATTGTAACTCTCTGGAAGGGTAGTCGCAGAAAGACGTTTATGTTACATAACCTAGTAGCAGAGAATTTTGGAATACCTGTTGATGTTGTTAAGAGACATCTTTACGAGGGGTACTCTATAAATAATTCAACAGCAAAAGAGAATGTAAAATCTTGGGTAAGAGACAGATTATACAAGTGTTGCAAAGATCAAGATACTTTTCATGATGAAATCTTGTATTTAAAGAAGATTTTATCTATACTTGATTGAATATATTGTTATTAAATAAAATACAGATGAATTTTAAATGGGTTTCTTCTTAGCAGGAAATCCATTTTTTGTTGGGTAAATTTATCTAGTATTCAGGTATCAATTAACTATGAGGTAAAGTGTAATGAGTATTTCAACAAGACGTGACATAAATAAAAGTATGATTATATTAGATAAAAGATATACTTTAGGTGATAATATAACTATTGTATTTAATAAGTATGATCTTATTTATAGAGAGTATGGGTTTGTTTTCCCTGTAAATGGCGACCTATACATACAAGATTTTAAAAATGGGTGGTTAACAGTTTATGATAAAAGTAAAGATAGTTGTACAAACATAGATATTCGTCACATTGCTGATGTATATCATACAGGGGATAAGACTAAAACTGTATATGTAATACCAATGTATAGAAGTATAATTATGAAGTGCTTTAAACATTTCAAACAAGAATTTTATCATGAAGATCTTTCTAGACTAATAATATCAGAGAGTGGAAATAAAACTTCTCCTAAGTTTACAGTAACTTCCTACTTAGAAGATAGTAGTGCACCAAATAAAGACTTGGTATACTGCCCTTTAACTAAAAAGTTTTTATATAAGAGTAAGGAACATGTAAGTGCAAATAAACAATCAACATTAGAATTGTTTGCAGACGTAGTCAATACTTGTAGTAAGGGGTATTCTGTTAGTTCAATAAATATATACATGGGATCTAGAGATTGTGTAGTATTTATGTATGATAGAGATAATAGAGTTTTTTATGAAGTAAAGTTCTTAAAATAATTTAGGAGGGTGTCAGGTGTGAAGAAAAATAAAAGAGGGGTATTAGAATGCGGACAGACTGTCCTAAATGGTAGATATGAGGTGCTAAAAGTAATCCATACTTCTGGTATGGCAAATATATATTTGGTTTCTGATTCAAATTTAAATAAGTATTGGTGCTTAAAAGAGATTAAAAAATCAGAATCAGGTAAAAATCAGGTAGAATATTATAGTTTGTTACAAGAAGCTAATATTATGAAGAGCTTAAACCACTCTGGTATCCCAAGAATTGTTACAATAGAGCAAGAGGGTGATTCTATCTTTATTGTAATGGATTATGTAGATGGTTTAAGTATAAAATCTTGGATAATCAGAAAAGGTCGTGTCAAACAAGATATTGCTGTTATGTGGATGAAGCAGATATGTCAAATTATGATATATCTACATAACAGAAAAAAACCTATTTTTTACAGAGATATGAAACCAGACAACGTAATGATACAAGGTGATGGTAATATTAAGTTACTTGATTTTGGTATTTCTGTGGTAATCAGTGAACCTAATCAAAGAATTGAAAGAGCTTTGGGAACAAGAGGATATGCAGCTCCAGAGCAATCTAAGAGCGGTAATGTCTGTGACTTAAGATCAGATATTTATGCAATGGGAAAAACCTTTTATTATATGTTAACTGGGTTAAATCCGTCACAGTTGCGTAAGGACCAGTTAAAACCTGTAAGAGAGATTGATTCTAGCATATCCGTTGGTTTAGAGCGAATAATAAATAAGTGTACTGCTGAGAATCCAGACGATAGATATCAAAGTTGTGAAGAGCTTTTATATGCTCTTCAAAATTATAATACTCTGGATTATGCTTACAAAGCTAAAATAAGAAGAAAGGTGTATTCAGTAATCGTATTGTTCTTATCGTCAATATTCTTATTGATTACAAGTATAATTCCTATCAGCATATACAATAGTCAAAGACAGGAAGAGTATAACAGGCTATTTAATGTAGCAGAACAGAGTGGCAGACCAGAAGATTTTGAGGCTGTGTTAGATTGGGATCCTCTTAATCTTACCCCTTACAACGACTATATTGACTCTCTAAAAGTAGATGGGGTATTCTCCAAAGAAGAAGAGTCTAAACTCCTCTCTTATATAAATCCTAATCTTGAGGAATTAAGAAATCAGGATGGTTATGGAGAATTAGCATTTAACATAGGCAAGCTATATTGGTTTTATTATGAAAGTGAGTCCACATCTGATGTAGGGGTAGTTACTTCAGTAAGATGGTTTAGCGATGCTATGGATGCAGGCTATGAAGTAGATTTAGCTGAGGTTTATTACCAATTAGGAAGTTTTACCCGTAATATTTCATCTGCGGTTATGGAATCAGATGATAGTGGTATGTATTCTAAATATTGGAACAACCTAATTACTGCCAAGAGTTTAGATAATGGTGAATTGGTTAACTTACAGTTAAATTTAGCCATTGCAAACTGTATTTCAACATATACATACAATCTTATGACGGATGGAATACCTTATCAAGATGTGCAGGCTCAAATTACAGAGTTAAACAACTTTGTAGATAGTTATGTACCAAGTATAGAAAAAACTCAGCAATTATATGACACCTTAGCTCAAACTCTTTCAACTTTACAGCAAAAGGTAGATGCTGTTTATGAAGGGGGTGCAAATTAATGGAGTGGTTATGGAATCTGTGGCTAATCATGGTTATTGTAGGGGTATTTCTATTAGTCCTAGCTATCATATTAACCCTAGTATTTAATGTACCTAGTTTACTAGATGAATTATCTGGTAGAAAAGCTAAAAGGCAGATTAAAAGGCTAAAAGAGGCTAATATTGGAACTGGAGCTTTAGAAGGAATGGGTACTGAGGATGTTTACATGGCAGTATCAAGTGGCTCTCTTTTAAGTGAAGAGATAGCAATGGTAACTCCTAAACAAGAATCTGAACCTCAAGAGCCTAAAAAATTCAGTCCTTTAAACTTAGGAAATAAGAAAGAGGAAACTCCTACTGTTAATGGTGATCCAGAAGAAGATATTCCAACAACGGATATGGAGAATGGGGTATACTCTTCAGAGGATGAAGCTACTAATTTTATGGATGAGACTGAGGCAGAAACTTCATATATTGATGATAGCGAAGCGACAGGCATTCTACAAGATATAGAGGAGTTCTGCAAATCAAGAAGTATTATTGAGATAGTAGAAGAGCAAACAAGTTTATAAGATGATATGTGGTTGAAGAAAGTTAGGAGGTACTTTTAGTCATGAAAAAGAAAGTAGTCAAAGGTTTAGCTTTAGGAGCAGCAGGTGCCATAGCTACAACAAGTGTTCTTTCCCCAACTCAGCTTAGTGTCATAGCAGATGCTGATGGAGAAAATATAGAGAATAGCGGTGAGGTATCTGATGGGGAAAACACAGGAGAAGAGGGTGGAGAAATTGTAAAAGAACCTACAGATCCTGCAACTATCGATGATTTAGGTATAAGTGTCAATTTTGATTATGACTATAAAGAAAAGGACGGGGTAAGATATACTCAGTCTAATCCTACAATGAGTATGGGTATTACAAGTATCAGAGAAGATATTTCTGTAACTCTTGTAGAGCTTGCTATTAAAGATACTGAAACTGTTCTTTATAGCTATGAAGGCGGAAATGGAGAGACTTCTATTTCAAGTTATACAGGTGAGTTAGAATTTAGGATTCATATGTCTGAGGGTTCAATACTGTATGTTCCAGTATCAGATTATACTGAGGGTGCTTGTTCAAACCTTGTAGTAGATAGTTCAGCTCCTGTTCTTGGAGAGATAACTTTTGATGGGGAAGTAAAAACAAACGGAGAATCAAGTTATTATGTTAGTAATGGAGATGTTGTATTATCTGCTACAGATGAGGGTGTGGGTCTTAATAAAGATACGTGGAATATTGAAGGTGTGGATTTTTCAGTAACAGAGGATGGTACTGTTTCTTTCAACACAGAGTCTTTACCTGAAGGAAATAATACACTTGCTGTAAGCGTAGAAGATGAGTTAGGTAATAAGTTAGAAACCTCAATCAGCCTTTATATGTTTAGAGAAGAAATACAAGTGGTGGGGGTATCCAGTGAAGGTATTTATGATGCAGGAGATGATAAATACTTTGTAGGTACTTCTGGATTAACTATAAACGTTTCGGGAACTGAAGAGACTGGCGATAAGATTGCTCTGTATGAGTTGTTAAGTGAAGATGGAAGTGTCGTATCTTCTAGTGAAACAGGAACTCTAATTGTTACAGAGTCAGGCAGTTATTCAATAAGGGTTACAGATGTTAAGGGTGATGTAAAAACTTATCAGATACCAGACCTTTTTTCCGAGTATGAAAATGGTGCAATCATTTCTGATACAACTGCCCCCTCTTTGGCATTCAATTCTTATAGCGAAAATGATGCTCTCATACAGAATGAAAGAGGTACTTTCTTAACAAAAGATGGTAACCTTATCTTTAGTACATCAGACGGAGATGGTTCTGGTGTTAACTTTGATAGTGTAGCTGTTGATGGTGCTAGTAGTTATTCAGTGGACAACGGCAACATTCTAGTAGATACTTCAAATCTTGAAGAGGGAGAACATACTATTAAAGTAAGTGTATCAGATAATGTTGGTAACTATTCTGAGGTTTCTTATACATTCTACATGTATAGGGAGGCTCCATCAATAACTGGTGGAACTCACTCAGATTTGTATAGTACAGGAAATGGTACATATAGTGCAGGTTCAGAAGCTACATTTACTCTAGAAGGGGTAAATAATGAAAAAATAACATCTATTGGTCTGTATAAGGATTCAGTTTTAATAGAAGATCTTACAGGCAAAGATAACTTTTCAATAACAGAGAATGGAGAGTACACTGTAATAGTAACAGGTTTTATTGAAGATAAGATTACATATAACCTAACTGATTTATACTCAGATATTTTGTCAAATACATTTATGTTTGATACAATCGCTCCTGCTTTACAGGACGTTGAGTATGATGGTAACGATGTGACTATCGGTGACACTGTTTACTATACGGAAGAGGGGACAATATCTTTAAGTGCAGAAGAATTAGGTTCTGGTATTTCCAGAAATAATTGGTCAGTAGAAGGGGTAGAGGGTATTGAAGGAAAATTTACAGTAGCAGATAATGGTTCTTCCATATCAATACCTACAACTGCTCTTCCTGAAGGAGAATCAAACATAACTATTACCGTCAAAGATAATGTAGGTAATGAATCAAGTAAGAGTATTACTGTAAATATGTACAGAGAATCCTCTGGTTTAACAGGGGTATCTCATGGGGATGTATTTATTCGCAATAATACCTCTTATGTGACAGATAGTATAGATGTTGAGGTAGCTGTAACAGATGAGTCAAAAGTAAATAAAGTAGAGCTTGTTAAGGATGGTACTGTTATCGGTGACATTACTGATAGTGGTAAATTTACTATCTCAGAGAGTGGCAAATACACTTTAAGAGTTACAGGACTTATTAATGAAGTCAATGAGTTTACTTTTGAAGACTTATTTGCGGACTTAACTTCTGAAGTTAAGTTTGATACAGATGCTCCTACTCTATCTAATGTAGAGTTTACAGGTAGCATGACGACAGTAGATGAAGTTCTTTACTATGTATCTGATGGCAATATTATAGTATCTGCTAAAGATGCCGACAGCGGTATCAATCCAGATACTTGGAGTGTTGAAGGATTCAATTCATCTCAGTTTACAGTAGGTGAAGATGGAAACAGTATTTCAATACCTACAGAGTTGTTAGAAGATGGAAGAACAGATCTAAAAATTTCTGTAAAAGATAATCTTGGAAATGCTACTGATTTTACGGTATCTCCATATATGCATAGAACTGCTCCAGTAGTAAAAGGAGATTCCCACAGTAAAACAGTAAAACTTATCAATGGGGTAGTTTATACTAACGAGTCTTTTGACTTCTCAGTAACATCTGAGGATACTGAAAAAATTAAATCTATTCAGCTCCTTAAAGATGGTGATGTTATAGATGAGAATACAACAGGAGAGTTTACAGTATCTAAGTCTGGAGAATATGTAGTAAGGGTTATTGACATAGTAGAAAACTATGTAGATTACTCTTTAAATACTCTTTTCTCCGATATGGATTCAACCGTAGTGTTTGATACAGAGTCTCCAGTAATGAAACTAAATAGCTTTTCTGGAGAACACATTACTGTTGGTAACACTTTGTATTACACAACCAATGGTATAATTACCCTTACATTTGAAGATCAGCTTTCTGGTATAGATAAATCTACTTGGTCAGTAACGGGGGTAGAAGGTCTAGAGTTCGAGGTATCCAAAGATGGCAATTCTGTAACAATCAATACAAAACAGTTACAGGATGGTGAGCATGAGTTGTCTGCTACTGTAAGAGATAATTTAGGTAATTCTAATACATATGATTTCTCTGTATTCATGCATAGAGAGTTTCCTGAGATAACAGGAAAAAGCCATTCATCAGTGGTCAGTCAGGATGGAACATCATATGCTACAGGTGATGTAGAAGTAGTTCTGGATGGTTGGGATACCTATAAAGTATCAAAGATTGAGATACTTCGTGATAGCCAGATTATAGATACTGTAAATGATGGAACTTTTGCAATATCTAACTCAGGTGAATATACTGTGAGAGTTACTGATATTGTTGGTAATGTTAAAAATTATCAGCTACAGGATTTATTCGATGATCTTTATTCCAACATCACAATTGACGAAAGTGCTCCTACATCTACTATTACTGTAGATGGAGAAGAGGTAAGTGATGCTTGGATTACAGGCGATGGTCTTTTAAATGTAGGTTTGAAAGATGATATTGGTCTGAGAAGTGCTACTGTAATGGTTAACGGGGTACGTTTCAACAAAGATTTCCAGTTAGATAAAGATGGAAATATTTCTATCAATCTAAGAGATGATATTGAAAGGTCAGTAACTGGTGAGTATAGGGTAACAGTAGATGTTACGGACTTTGCAGGAAATACTTCAAGAGTATCCTCTCTCATAGTTAAGGCTGATTTCGATGCTCCAGAGTTTGATAATCTGAGGGCAAGTGGAGATTATGTAGAAGATTCTGAGACCGGTAAAGTATATCTAAGGGGTAGCTTATCCATTAATGGTACAACATCAGATGTAGGCTCAGGGGTAAGTAAGGTTGAGCTCTATAAAGATGGCGAGGTTATAGCAACTGGAGAGCGTGTTCAGATTAGTGAGTCTGGTACTTATACATTAAGAGTTACCGACAACGCAGGTTTGTATACTGAGGTAGACTTAAATGAGATTTTAGGTACTGAATCAAATAACATTATTGCGGATAATGATGCTCCTGCTTTAGAAAGGATTAGTGGTTTTACTCCCGACTTAGAAAAAGAAGGGGTATCATGGTATGCTAAATCTCCTATTTTGAATTATAAGATTACAGATAATAACATCAAGTCAGTAAGTATTCTAGTAAATGGGGAGGAACAAGTATCTCAGGTTAGTGCTACAGGAGATTACTCCATAGATACTTCAGGTATTGAAGGTACTGTAATAGTACAGGTAGTAGCTGAAGATAGAATTGGTAATGTTACAAGAGATTCCTTTACATTTAATGTAGATACAATTGCTCCAAGTAATTTATCTGGTATCATTGATAAATCTTATACATTAAAATCTGGTGTGGCTTTCTTTAAAGAAATTCCATCAGTTATATTGTCAGCAGAAGATACTGGTATAGGTATTAGAGAGTTTAGATTATCTGGAGACAAAGAAGAAACCTCTATAAGTGGCAATTTTACACTAGGTAATGGTTCGTACTATGTAGAAGTAGTAGATGACCTATCAAATTCAACAGGGGTACTTCCTCTAAACTCAGTGATAGGTCTAGAAAGTAATACTTTCGTAGTAGATGGTGAGGCTCCGAGTATTGATGTTTCAAGACGGAATGGAGATTATAATAATTGGTACTCAGAGGATGTTAATTACACCATAAATCTCGCAGATAATGTGGGCATAGATACTGCTCAGGTAAAAATAAATGGAGAAGTAGTTGATTCCTTTAATACATCAGAAGTTAATGCAACTACCGCTGTATTAAATGCTAATACTGCTAATGTACCTCAGTCAGCAACTGGAATGTATGAGGTTCAGGTTGAAATTACAGATAATGCAGGAAATACCAATACATGGAGTGAGGTAATATATGTAGATAGGATTGCTCCTACAGTAGATAGATTTGTATTTACAGGTGACGGTCATTTCGAAGGAGCAGAATCTGGTGGATCAGATAGATATGGTTTCTTCTTCAATGGTAGTGCTTACTGTGATATTTATGTATCTGATGGAGATATCTCAAGTGGTTTGAATGAGTTAGTAGTAACTTTAGAAAACTCCAATGGAGAAACCTCTACTCAAACTTTAGATGTATCTAGTGGAATAGCAAGGGTAAATATTCCAAATAACTTTAAAGGATACATCTCAGCTTATGCAACAGACAACGTAGGTCATCAGGGTAATTCTAATCAACCTGATGGTATAGTAATAGAGGACTCAAACTGCCATATCAACCATACATCAGTAGATATTACTCTTCCTGATACGCCTTATATAGATGCATCTGGATTACCTTTATATAACAGTGACTTTTCTGCTAGTGCAATCCTTGGTTGTAGCATGTCAGGTGTAAGAACTATTGAATGGGGTATCAATGGTGATACATTAGGCACTGTAAACGTCGATGAGAATGGAAACTTATCTGGTGATAGTGGTAGTATAGAAGCTACAGATAAGAATTTAGTTCTTAACCTGTCTAAGGCATTAGCTACAAGTGGTAATACAAATGGTATGAACTTGTGGGTTAGAATGGAAGATAGGGTAGGTCATACGTCAGAAGCATCAAGGATGCTAAGTATAGATAAAGATGCTCCTATTATCAGTGTAAGTTACAACAATACAGAAGCTGATGGATTTTACAACGCAACAAGAACTGCTACAATTTCAGTTCAGGAACGTAATTTTGATCCTAGTCAGTTCACAATTTCAGGTGAATATGGTTCTCTTGGAACATGGTCTAACGACGGAGATACATGGACAAACACCCTTACAATCTCCGAGGATGGGGACTACCAGTTTAGTTTGGGATGTACTGATAGAGCAGGAAATGTGGCAGAAGGGTATTCAAGTGAAGAGTTTACAATTGATACTACAGCTCCATCGATGTCAGTGTCATGGGATAACAACAGTGTTCAGAATGAATTATATTATAATTCAAGCAGAACTGCTACAATTACAGTTGTAGAACATAATTTTGATGGAAGTAGAGTACAGCTTGAGGGTGATGGAAGCATTAGTGGATGGTCATCAAATGGTGATACTCATACAGCTACCATTACATTCTCTGAAGATGGTGAGTATGAGTTCTCATTATCAGGTATGGACTTAGCAGACAATGCAATGGAGGGGTATCAGAGTGGTAGATTTATAATTGATCAAACCGCTCCAGAGTTAACTGTTAGTGGAGTTCAGAATAGTGTATCTTATAAAGAAGATGTCGGCTTTGATGTGTCAATGTCAGATCAGTATATAGATACTACTAGAACCTCTGTGGAGTTGGTTGGTAGAAGAAATGGTACAATTAGAGTAAATGGTAGTGTAACACAAACAGACGGTACTTACTCTTTTGCTAATATGCCTATCGATGAGACATATGACGATATTTACACATTAAATGCAATCGTTACTGACCTTGCAGGAAATGTTTCTGAGCAATCTATTATGTTCTCTGTAAACAGGTTTGGTTCTCAGTACATTTTCCTTGATGCATCTATGTTAAATAACTATTTGAATGAAGCAAGAGATGTAGTAATTGACGAAACTAATGTTGATAGATTGGATATGTCAAAAGCAAGGGTATCTGTAATACGAGATGGTAATGAAATCAATGTAAATGAAGATCTCATTACTATTGAAGAGTCTGGTGGAGAGAGTGATAAGTATAATTATCGCTACACAATCGATAAGTCAGCATTCGATACTGATGGTAGATATTTAGTCCAGATCTTCTCCCATGCTATTGAGGGTACAGATTATAGTAGTGTATCTGAGGAATATGCTTTTGTACTGGATACAGAAAATCCTGAAATCATTGTATCGGGGGTAGAAACAAATCATCAATATCAGGATTATGAGAGAACCGTTACTGTTGATGTAAGGGATATGACAGGGGTATTTGAAATTGAGGTACTTTTGAATGGCGAACCTGTTAATTTGGACAGGAGGAACGAGATCTATTCCTTTGTTGTTAGTGAAAGCAATGAAACTCAAAACATTCAAGTAACTGTAACTGATTTAGCAGGTAATAAATCAACAATGGAAGTTAAAGATTTCCTTGTAACATCTAATGCTTGGTTGTTCATTGTCAATCAGTTATGGTTCAGGCTAGGTATCGCAGCAGTAATTGCTTTCTTAGCAGCCATGATTGCTTTAATTATAAAAAATAGACGAGATTCTAAGAAAGAAGAAGATGAAGCTATTAAAGCTCATCAAGAGTTATACAGAGCAAGTAACTCATCTTCCTCATCTCTTAATACTGGTCGTACAGGTGCAACAACAAGTTCTACAGGAAAAGATCTAGTGGAGGATCTGGAGCAGGCAGAAGTTAATAGCGAGAGTATAACAGCAGATGCTGACTCAGATGAGAGTACAACATCCAATCAGGATAAATAATCTCAGAGTATTATTTTTAGGGAGCGTCAGATGTGAAATTCTGACGCTCTTTAAATTTTTACCCAGTTTATCAAATTGGAAATTTAGGGTAAATAGAATTAAATTCTATTTTTATAAAATACTATAAGAAACTAAGTAATATTTTACCAGAATTTCTTTATTTTTTATCGGTTGGATTCCTCTTTAGTCTAAATTTTTAAAGAATTATTTTATAGTTCTGGTATAAGATTTGTTGTATTTTAGCATCATATATGTTAAAATTTTTATAGTATAAATATCATACTTATGATGAAAGGTGGTTTATGTAAATGGTAGGATTTGTGGTAACAGTTTCTTTTCTTGCAACGTTGTTAATGTATTTGTTATGTGTGGCGTCAGGTAGAGATGAATATATGCGAGCTCTTGAAGACGAGGAACAAACCATTTATTTGGAGGAGTATTATAGTAGAAAAAAGAGGAAAAAGAAAGGGTATAATAAAATTTAAAATAGGTATGCCTTAGCACAGTGCTTGCTAGGGCATTTTTATTGAGAATGCTTCTTGTCTATTAGTAAGAATAACTATATTATTTAAGTTGGATATAAGTTGTATATTATTTAATAGTTTGTTAAAATATAAATAGAATAATATTGTGGGTGATGCTTATGATGAAAGAAGAGAATAGTACAGTTGTGGAAGAAAATATTGAGTTGGAAGAGAAGGATATGCTTGAAGAGCTTAATGACATAGAAGAAGATTTCGATGAGGATAGTATACTTAAAGACATTAAATCTTCTGATACTATGATGCGGGATAATGTGAGACAGTATTTAAGAGAGATCGGTAGATACCCTTTATTATCCGCAGAGGAAGAACAAGTCATTGGAAGGGCTATAAAAGAGGGAGACCAAAAGGCTAAGCAAACTTTAATAGAATCGAACTTACGGTTAGTTGTAAGCATAGCAAAGAAATATGTACATTCAGGTGTAGATTTTCTTGATCTTATTCAGGACGGTAATACAGGTCTCATGAAGGCAGTTGACAAATTTGATGTAGATTTGGGGTATAAGTTTAGCACCTATGCTTCATGGTGGATTCGTCAGGCAATTGAGAGGTCTATTATGGATACTGGAAGGTTAATTAGGCGTCCGGTACATATGGAAGAAACTCTTAGGAAAATTAGGAAGTATAAAATAGAATTTGAGAAAGAGAATTTTCGTCTACCTACTCAGTCGGAGATTGCAAGTCACTTCAATTTTTCTAGGGATACAATGAATATAATAACCTCAATGCAAGATAGCTATGTTTCCCTTGATTCTCCTGTTAATGAAGAAAATGATACATTTATGGGAGAAATGATACCAGACTCTAAGCAAAACGTAGAAGATGAAATGATGCAAAAAGCATTAGCTGAGAGTTTAAACAAGGCTATAGATGAGGTATTAACTAACAGAGAGGCTTGTGTAATAAGAATGAGATATGGTCTAGATGGTACAGGTAGATTTAAAACTCTTGAAGAATGTGGTGCAACATTTGGGGTAACAAGAGAACGTATTCGTCAGATTGAATCTAAAGCTATTAAGAAGTTACAAAGTCTTAGAAAGTCAATAGAATTATTATTTAGCTATGCAGAAGACGTAAAATAGGGGGTAAAGAAGAAATGAAAGTTACGGATGTTATGATAAATGCTGTCCTTAAAGAGATGGAAAGAACTGGAGAAACTCCTTGGCAGCGTCCTTATAAAAGGTTTTATCCTATGAGCTGGGTATCTAAGTCCTTATATCATGGAATAAATCGAATAATTTTACCATCTGGCGAATATCTTACTGCTTACCAGATTAATAAAATTAATCAAGAAACAGGCACTAACTACCGTTTTCAGAAGGGTATTCAGTGGTATCCAGTGATCTTTTATAAGGAGACTAAGAAATCTTCTTCTCTACAGGAACTTAAATCCTTGTTTAATGTAGAACCTGATATAGAGAAGGCGATCGCAGAGGCTAAAGAATGTGGAATAGCTTTTATAGGCGGAGATTTTTGGACAAGTTTTTATGTAGATGGCTATGGTAATATTACTAAAGTTCGTCAGATATCTCAGTACTCTTTAGTAGCGGAGAGAGGTTTCTTTAAAGATGGTGAAAAGGAATTACCGTCCAAATTAAAGAGTGGTGAAGTAGAAATTACTAATTCAAATGCTTTGTCTGTTATAAACAACTATCTTAAGGGTGCAGGTATTAGGTTACAATCTACATTGGAATCTCCATATTATTCCACAAAGTATGACTATCTTGCAATCAATAAACATCAATTATCAGAAGAAACTATGCTAGGTGACCTTTTCCATGAGATGGCTCATTCTACTGGTGCACCCTCTAGGTTAAATAGAAAACAACCCTCATACTTAGAAGATTTTGAGGGTTATGCTAAAGAAGAGGTTATTGCAGAAATCACAGCCTGTTTTCTATGTGCAGAGTGTGGAATAGATTCTTTCGTAACAAGTGGTACTCGACAATTCGAGAACTCAGCAAGCTACTGCAATCATTATAAGAAGTACATAAAGCAGTGGGGTGCAGAGTTTCTTTCGATTTGTAGTCAGGCAGAGAAGGCATTTAATTACATAATGCAATTTTCAATAGCAGAAAACCAAACGGTGTAGGGGGTAGAATATGATAAATAAAAAGTTCAATTATCGAGAAGCCAACAAGTTTGATGTTTGGTATTGTAAAGATAGGAGAATTTTAATATATTTAGGTAAGGCATCTAATAATTCTCCAATGGAAGGTCAACATGTATGGGTTTGGATAGGAACCATGATGGCTGTGGAACAAGGATACAGGAATTCAATAGGTAACTATGCTTATTATCCTATCGATGAGAAGTATATAAAGCAAAATTTAGTTAATCATATCCAATATTTATTTGGAAATATAAATTTTGACTCCCCAGCAGTAATAGACAAGGGTTATAAGAAAGTAACAATATTAGATGAACTTATCCTTAACTATAAAGGAGCTCCTAATGTTGTGGCTTATATGGGTAACTTCAGACACCCTTTGTTAGATACAATTGAACAACGGTATACACTACCGGAATTGGTAGAACCTAAGGTAGAAAGGGCAGAGTTAAAGGTTGGTTATGTTTATACTAAATTCAACAAAGGTTATAGTGAAAATTATTTGTATTTAGGTAGAAGGAAGTGTTCTATCTGGTCAAGCTATGGGATGAACTCAGATACTCGAAGAGCTCATCTGTATATGTTCTGTAACCCCTCAAACTTTGATGAAGGGGTATCTGCTACTCAAAGAGAGTCTATGCTTATTCACGAGTTAAGTAGTAGACTAAGAAGCAGATATGATGGAAATTTTAGTGTAAACTTTTCCAGAAAAGACCTAAAAGAGAAGTGTTTTGGATGTAAAATCGATGTTGATCCTGATGCTGTATGGGTGTTAAGTGAAAATGGTTACATTATTTTACCTAACAATAGGTTATATAGGTTTGATTAGACTATTTTAGTTATCAGTTAAATATTTTAAGATAAAGGAGCGATAAATGCTTCTTTATTTTTGTGTTATTTTTGAAGGAGGGTGTAATACTTTGAAAATAAAAATAAGATATATAGTTTTGTTTTTATTAATATGTCTATGTTATTTGGGATGGTATGTAGCGGAAAATTATATCTCCATAAACATACCAGAAGAAGTAGAAGAATACTGTGATAAGAAATATGATATAAAGAGTGAATGGCTAGAGTATGTAACAGAGGAGAATACTGAGAATTCTAGGGTATCTCTAGTAAGTGATGGTACTGTCACTTTTAAGGTAAACAGATACTATAATACAGAGGGTCAAGTAAACTATAAAGACAATTATCTGGGGTATAAGTATGAATCTGAAATTTTTAAAATCATACGGGAGAACGTATCCTCTGAATACGATTTTAGTATCTCTATTGAGAATAGCAATTTTCCAGTTGTAAGAGACGGTAATATAGGGGTAGCGGAGTTTTGCAAGAACAATCAGACTGTAATAGCTGTAAATATTGTTTCTTCGGAGGAACTATCTCAGGAAGAAATGAACTCTTTTATTGAAGGTTTAAGGGAAAAGGTTAGAGTTTCTGTAAGTGTTCTTAACGACAACAAAGAGATTCAACATTTTGCTACAGACGAAGAATATAACTTAATAGTAAGATAGTAACTCAATATGAGAGAATGGAGCAGTGATCAATGAAGAGAAAACAATTTACGGCTCTGATGTCTATGATGGTGCTAACAACGTTATTTGCACCTGCTCTTAAAGATACGGTAGTAGGGGCAGATCAGAAATCAGAGTCAGAAGTACAAGAGGAGGGTCAGACAACATCGTTTTTGTCTGCTAGACAAGGAGATAAGCTGACTATCACATTGGATTCAGATGAAGTACATTGGATGACTTCTAATCCAGATATAGCAACAGTAGATAATGACGGGGTAATCACAGCTAATGCATCAGGTAGTTGTGAAATACAGGATGTTAATACAGGATACACTATCAATATGTCAGTATCTAGTGAACAAACTAATACTACAGATGTATTAGCTTTAAATTACTCATCAACTGATGATTTAAAAGACCTTGTAATCGATAATCAAACTACAGAGGTCAAAGAAATCGAAATAAATGATAATATTGTAGCAGATGCAGGTGCAGTATCCAAGCCTGATTCATTTACAGAAGAAGAAAAAGAGGTTACTCCAGAAGGGTCAGCTGAAGCCAATACAGATCAGCTAAATGATTCTCCTAGTGCAGTAAGTTCTGATATAGATGGTACAGAGAATCTTACTGCTGAACAGGCAGGTAATTATGTTGTAACTGATGCAAATGGTGAGTCTCAGGTAGTAAAAGTTATTCAACCAGAATTAAACCAGACGACATATACAGGTGCTGTTGGTCAAACAACAGAAGTATTCATTACAAACTTTGATACAGAAGTTACATACTCATCTTCAGATGAGAAGGTAGCAACAGTCGATGAAATGGGTACAATAACTTTAGTAGACGGGGGTAGCTGTAAAATATATGTAGATACTCCTAATAATAGACTAGAGTGTACTGTTACTTCTACAATTCCTACTGTTAATACTGATTCAGTGAAACTAAAAGATGGAGAGCTTGGTCAGATTACTGTTGAGGGTAATAATGGTAACTTGCCTGTTAAGTATGAAGTTATTTCAGGTAACGGTACGGTTTCCGAGACTGGAGAAGTCACTGTTCCAAAGAGAGATACAACGGTTGTTAGAACAACTATTTCTGGACCTCTTAAGGATTATGTATATGATAAAGAGTTTGTATGCTCTTCTGTACATGAAGAATATTGGGAGGCAATGCAACCTGCCATCCAAGAATGTTTAGGAACACCATACGTGTTCGGGGGTAATACTCCAGGAGTAGCCCTCGACTGTTCAGCGTATGCATCTTATGTATACAGAACAGTAGGCTTGTTAGACGGCAGGTTGACCGCTCAGGGGTTATATGATATATGTACTCCAACAGAAGATCCTCAACCAGGAGATTTAATATTCTTTACAGGTACATATGATGCAGGTACATACATTACTCATGTAGGTATTTATGCAGGTGATGGTATGATGTACCATTCAGGTGATCCTAACCAGAAGACCTCTATTGAAACATCCTATTGGCAAAGCCACCTTGCAGGGTATGGTACTATGATTAATGAGAGTATGGAGTCTCCTACGATTAGAGAAGTTAATACATCGGGAGAATCCTATGTAGGTTACTCTCAAGAAGAGTTAGAGCTGATTTGGGCGGTTGTGGCTCAGGAATGTAATACAAGTTACGAGGGTGCTTTAGCTGTAATATCTTGTGTTGCTAATAGAGCAGATATTAACTATGGAGGTCATGGTTACGATATATTAAGTCAGCTTACAGCCCCTAGTCAGTTTGCATATTCATCCTCTGTATCAGATCCGTCTCTGTGGCAAGCAAGATTAGGTGGTAATGTTCCAGATTATGTTAAACAGGCGGTAACAGATTGTCTAGAGAATGGGGTAAGAAATCATTCTTATCTTAACTTTAGAGCTAATCCAGTAGGGGATAATAGTGTTAACATAGGAGATAACTACTATTTTTAATAGTATACTATTATAAACGGAATAACTAAGGGCTTAATCTAAATAAAGGATTAAGCCCTTTTACATAACATAGATTGCTAGGGTAGGTATACATGAAAAGAGTAGGTGCAACAATTGGTGGTATGCTTATTATTGCAGTTATAATAGGTATATTCTTTTTAAATAATTCTATTTCTTTAACTACTAATAATTATAAAAGTACATTAGATACTGTGTATATTACAAACGATTGTCAAATGCTTTCTAATGATGGTAAACCATTATTTGAATGTACTAAGGGTATGCACGTATCACTATTACAAGTAGGTAGGTCAGATAGTAAAGTATCTTATAATGGGGTAAGTGGTTATATATCTAATGATTATTATTCCTATATTGATAATATATGTGTAGATTTATGTAAAGGCGATGGAGTAGGAAGTAGTTTAGTAGACCAAGTAAATCAAAGTCTAGATGTTATTCCTGAATATTATATAGACGCTTTTGTAAATCGTGGGTGGGAGCTTTACTGTACATCAGTGGATCTAAATACAAAATACTATGATGGAGAGTATGAAAGTGTAGAGGGTTCTACCAGTTATATTGATGAAGTCATCTATATACAAGGTAATCTTAAATCTGCTATGGATGCTCCTGTTCATGAATTTGGTCATTGGTTTGATTGGTATAATGGCTATGCATCCCAAAGTGATGAATTCTTGTACTTATATGGTAAATATGGGGATAACTTTGCAGATGTATTTGATTTAAAGATTCATTGGGATGAAAGAGAGTTATTTTCTGAAAGTTTTAGTGCGTACTATTTGAACAGACTAGAATTAAGAGAAAACTTTCCAGAAATATATAAATACATGGATGATTTAGTATTAGAGGGGTAATTTTAAAATGGGTATTTTATATGATTGGTTAGATAAGTGTATCTCTGTAAAAGAAATATTCCAATGTTATGATTCAATTATTTCTTTTTGGAAAGGTGTTTCATCAAAACTGGGGTTTTCTTACGATAAATTAGAAACTTTATCTATAGAGTTAAATCTCGGAGAGGATAAAGATAGAAAAATTTATGATGTGTATATAGTTCTTGAGGGTATAGGATTAGTAAGAATACAATATGATATGTACGCAGGAAATTGTAAAATTTTAGAAGGGTTAAAGGAAACAGAGAGTATATTAGCGTCTAAAGAGATAAAGGGTTATCTTTTTAATATAATTAGAACTATTAACTCATTAAAGCATTCTCCTACATTTGTATCATTAGTAAATAGTCCTAAAAATGAGGCTTATGTTTATCAGGAGTCTGTATCTATTCATGCTTCTATAAGTGATAAGATAAAGACAATAGATAAGATAGTAGTGAAAAATGCAAATAGTGCTTATCTAAAAGAGGTAATGCAAAGTAGCGGAGGTATAAAATGAGTGAGTTTAAAATACAGGATTGTATGTTTGCTTTAACTAGTAACGGTGTAAAAGATGACTCCAGACTCATCTATTTTTATGAAGATGAAGATACTCCAGCAATATGGTATTTAAAGCAAGGAATTTCTGATTTAGGTTGGGTAGAGAAGGGTAATCCTACCAAAGATATGGAAAAACCATTCTGTGATATGATAGAGTGGTTGTTATACCACGAATTTAGAGGGGTAGTATTAAATAAAGTTGTAGATCCTAGGAAAGTATACTTCCAGGGTATTTACTCTTTAAGTAACTTTTTAGGACTTGTGGCATATAAACAGTGTTCTGTAATTGTAAGAGATGCAAATACAAGAATTAACTTACCTACTGGTAATACTATAGAGTGGTATGTTCGCAAGAATTTACATGTTCTTTATGAATTATTTAATGGTAAAGAGCGTGTAAATGCTTTTTGCAGGGAGCTTACAAAGGGAAATAGTCAATATAATTTTTCATTATTCATGAATGTAGATGGAATCTTGTCTTTGTTTTGTCAAAATAGGTCAAATCCTACAGACACAAAGATTGTAGAAATAAAATATGTATAAAGGAGATAGAGGTATGGCAGAATCAAGAGTTATTGAGAAACAGAGTAGAGATGGAGATACTATTAAATGTGAGGTTTTTGAGGAATATGGCTCACCTTTTGGTGATAGTAAGTGGCAGTATAGGCTAACAAAGACTGCTTGGAATGGTAGAGAACCTAAGTATGATCTTAGGCAATGGAGTTCTGATGGTCAAAAATACTCAAAAGGTCTTACATTCACGGATTCAGAACTGTATGATCTACTATCAGCTATAGAAGTTGCTTTAGGGTGTTAGGGGTAATAATATGACTTTAGGAAGAGAATTAGCAAAACTAGGCTTAGAGGGGTATGATAGGATAAAGTCTGCTTTAGTGTCAGATTTTAAGAACGGCTTAACAGATGAGCTCTCTTCTCCTGTCATTTCTGTATTGATAGAAGGAGATAAGGTATTACAAAGTAAACTTCGTACAAGTAGCAATATGGAGAGTCAATGGAAACAGCCTCAGTGTAGAATTCTTTTAAATTATATCCATGATTTAGATAAAGATGCCTATGGTGATATTTGGAGCAGATATCTAATTCAACACTCTAAATCCTATAAGGTATTAAACAACGGTCTTTATATTGAGTTTAAATTTAAAGATGAAGAGAGCACAGGAACTGCTCACTATTTTGTAGGTAGGAAGTATGCTAATGAACTCTCAAATGGGGGTAATTACTATACAAATAGGCTTTTATCCATAGAACCAGATGGTATTTATTTAAACAAAAAGAAGATAGAGGTACTATAGATAAATTGGGCTACATACACCAAATTCATAATATGGTGTATGATATGTGAAAGAGAACGAGAGCTAAGTAAACTTTCAAATGGTTTAGGAATTAAAATTTTCGAATTAGTTAAAGAATACGTAAATAAAAATACATAGTATGGAACAGGTGAAGTAAACGTGTTTGAGTATGGCTTATATGAAGAAAACTTTGAATTAGAAGTGAAGCGAATAATGGAGAACCTTGGATACAGGGTTCTCCATTATGTTTATGTGGGATATAAAGGTATTATTTCCCAGATTGATTTACTTGCTTTTGGATTCGGTAATGTAATATGTGTTGAGTGCAAGGGTATGGATTTAGTAAAGTTAAATTTTAGTAGTCGAAAGAAAGTTTGGAGCTATATTGATGTAGATGGTAGAGAACATACATTCCCCTCTGCTAGAGTACAGAATATAAACCATATAAAGGTTCTTAAGGGGTATTTACTAGAGTCTGGTTGTGAAAGAGAGGTATTTAGAAAGTATAGAATAGGTATACCTAGGATAGTAAATGTTAATGCATTTAAGGACAGCCTTGATTTAACAGGGATATCAGACTATTCAAGGGCAGATAACGGTATCTTTCGTGTTAGTGATTTATGGATGATAAAAGATATGAATCCTGTGAGTAGGGTTATGATGCCTATACGAGAGGGAATTAACGATATCATATATAGATATGCTGAAAAGAATGCAGATATATCAGACGCTACTAAAAAGAAGCATAGATTATATATTGAGGATTGTAAGAGGAATCATAAAGGTTTATTTTCGGGGCAGAATGTGTTATAATTAAGTAAAGGACTAAGTAAAGAAGAATAGGTATGAAATTATAAACAAACAGCAAGGGGTATTACTAATGTATTACAAAAGAGTTATAATAGACGAGAAAGGTAAACGCCACATAGCGAATTTCGCAGGAGAATTTGTAGTAATGGACACGCTTACTAAATGTGGGGTATGTTTTGACTCAGAAGTATCTTTTCCAGATTTAAAGGGAGATAAAGACTTATTAAGATTTGATTTCCGTATTCATCTAAATGATAAAGATATTTTAATTGAAGTTGATGGTAGACAACATAAAAAGAAAACTAGATTCACATCACCTAAGCAATTAAAATATGATAGAATGAAAGATGATTACTGTGCAAATAAAGGTCTCATCCTTTATAGAATAAATTATAGTTCAGGTAATACAAGGTTTGTAAAGCAAGGGGTAAAGAATATTTTAATTAAAGAAGGCTTGGAGTGGCGAATATTAAATAATGGTCTACAAAAGGTAGAAGGAGATATATGGAAAAGGGTGTCTTAGTTGGTCATGTGGTACGAAGAAGATAACATAGGAAGTTATTTATCCAATGAACAGGTATTTTGTTTGGAAGTATGTAACTGGTTCATAGATAATAAATCTACCATTCAAGAATGTGCAGATAATTTTATGCTTTCTTATGGTAAGTGTTGGAACATTCTAAGGGTACAAATAAAATACATAGATGATGACAAGTATATACAAATTAAAAAGATTTGTCAACGTCGAAAATTGGGTATACATTAGTATTGTTTTATCTATAAATCTATGTTATACTATATTTAGTTCAAATTTAAGGGGGACTAGATATGATAATAACCGAAGGCAAAACCTATAAAGTAGGTATCAAAAGCGGAAGATTAGGTTGCTCTGATGCCCAGGATGCCTTTTCTGAACATGGTTATCTTCTTCTATATAAATCAGGTAGTAATTACAAAATAGATACTCCTGAGGGAGATAATATTATTTGTGTAGACAATCTGAGCTATATTGAAGAAATAGCATACTTGTTGTAAAGGAGGTAACATATAATGACTATATCTGAAGTCCGTAAGTATTATGGAAGAAAGTACAGAGATGTGTTAGATCGATTTCTTGTATTAGGTGAGTTGGATTGTTTTCAGGTAGATACTAAATGTGGTAGATATTTGGAACTGTATATAAATACAGATGCAGTTAGAAGGAATCACTTCAACTTTCATATAAGAAAGATAAATCACGGAATGAACAACAAAATAAATATGTGGTTTGACAACAAGCCCTCATATGAGTCTACTACTTTCAAGTCTCAATCCGAGGCAGGTTGTTACATACAGAGGTGCTTATAGGTTGCATAACAGTAGAGAATGGATATGCTGTAATTGGTGTCCGGATAAAACCATCCTACTAAGCATAAATATGGGGATGTACAGGTTTCGACGGGGGTATGAAAGTTAATACTTCGCTCGAGTGGTGACGTAATCACCAAACCTAAAATTAAACGCTAACAGAAGAGTAGCACTGGCAGCCTAAGGCTGTTACCAAAACACAGCGAGTCTTACGGGAGCAGGGACACTTGCTGTTGAGGTTCAAAAGAGTCCTAGCTGTTACGGTTCTCAGTAGACATAAGTTGGAACTGAGTGGTGGGCTGGCGATAAGAATCAACCGTGTTGAGATATAAGCCAACAGCGTAAAGGGTATTAATTAGTAGTATTTTCGGACAGGGGTTCGATTCCCCTCATCTCCATTTATTTTATAAAAAGCAGAAAGGAGTATTCATAATGAATCATAAGGGTGATATTATACGATGCAGAGGTGGTCAAGGCTCTTTAGTACAGATTGTGAGTGAACCTAAGGGAGTTAAGATAGAAGGGAAGCCTTGTGTAACGTATACTGCAGAAGATGTGGTCAGTGGTAAACAGATGGAATTAAGTCTGAAAAGTGTTTTGGCAGGTCAGTGCAGTATGGCTTTATAATAGTGTTAACGGTTAAAGACAGAGTTAAAAGCTCTGTCTTTTTGTATCAATAGAGTTGTATAAAGGGTATTAATATGTTAAAATTATTATAGTATTTATCAAGGAATAAGGAGATTAAAATGGAAGAATACAAGGGTAAAGTGTACTTCTTCAAGAAGGGCAAAAAGGATAGATATGTATCTTACACAGATTTAGGTAAGGTAATTATAGGAGATAATTGCAAATCAGAAGGGTACTACAATCTTACAGAGGTAACAGAGAAAGAAACTGTAATTATAGCTAAGGTAAAGAAATGCCTTTACGATTACTATGACGAAATGACTTATGAGAATTTCAAAGAGTTGGTGTTAGAAAGAGGGTACAAACTTGCCTTTGAACAGCCTTTCCAGAGAAAATATCATATGAGTGGCGAAGGCGACAAGTGTACAGATGAAATGCGACTTGTTGCTTACAATAAAGAATTAAATATGATTATAGTAGCAGATTCTATATATTCAATGTCAACGTTTAATTCTGTATGTTGTTATTGTTATGGAGTAAATGGTAATTATTTAGTTAGACGTAGACTATTTTCTCATGGAAATTCAAATTTGGCTGTATTTGATTTGGTTCATTGCAATTCATATGGGGTATCTCGTCCATTACATATTGTAGAAGCTTATGGTAGTGAAGATTTTTCTTCTAAGATTAAAAGGTGCGATGTTCCATCTGGTTGGACTTATGCAGACAGTCAAGGCGATGTTATAAATAATTTTGATTATTTTACAGATAAGTTTCTTAACCAGTGTCCGAAAGATTTGCGAGATTGGTTTGAGTAAGGGGGTATTACTGTGCTAAAGAAATTGAAAGATAGTTGGAAATATTCAAGTAAAAACGATAAGATAGAGTTTTTGCAGTTTTTATAGCAATAGTATTTCTTATTGCCTTTCTTATTTATGTAGTATATAGTTGTTTTTACTACCCTAAAACTCTCGAATATAAAGATAGACCTGCCGTGGTAAAAGCTGTAAGTCACTATAGTTCAAGTGCTATGATTCCAATTAATTCTGGTAATAATGTTACTGTTTATAGTCCTGTAAGTAGTTCTGGTGACACAGTTACTTATGAAGATAAGAATGGTAAACGATTCTCAGAGGATTTTTCTGGTGGCACCACTTTGGTGGTAGGCGATAAAGTAATCATTTCTGTGGGGTATGAAGATAATGAAGAAACTGATTATGTAAAGTTTGTAGAAAGAATTGAATAAGGAGGATTATACATGTCTTGGAGAGGTAAGAAAATAAAAGTGGTAAACGGTATAGAAACTGGTCAAGTTTATACTGTAATATCTGAACCTATTTCAACTAATGTAGGTGGCAATGAATATGTTATCTGTCAGAATGAAAGAGGGGCTGAGTTTCCTATTGAAATAAAAGAGATAGAGAAAGGTGAGTACTATTCTTTAGAGTCTCTAAAGGGTAAAGACAATCTTCAACTACTATCAGAATGTAAGGAGTTTTTCAATAGTGCTTTCTTTAATCCACCGTATCCTACTGTAAAAGATGTGGTAATTGTATTAAGAGAAAGAGAGTATCCGGAAGGAGTAATCATGAGTGCTGTTTACTCCTGCTTAAGAGATCAAAGGTATACTCCAGATAGCAATTAGATATTTAAAAACTGTATTTACATGAGAATAAGGTACAGAGTTTCTTCAGTAGTTAGGTTACTTTGTACCTTATAATTTTATTACAAAATAAAAATAAATGTATTAAAAGGTAAACTAAATAGGAGGAATAAACAATGAACAAAAGAGTAATAATCGTGGACTTCAACCACATGAGTTATAACTTCTATAACTCAAAATTTCAGCCTACAGCAAGGGTAGTAGTAAATGGAGAAGTAATTACAAAGAAAACGGCTATCCCTAATGGAGCTATCAAAAACATTCACAGGTGGTCTAATGGGGGTACTTTCCCTACGGCGGTTTGCTTCGACAGACCTGTACCCTCAAGGAAGTCATGGTTCCAAAACAATTTCCCTGATATGAAAGTAGGTACTGATAAAGAGTATAAGGGTGGAAGAGAAAGAATGTCTGATGATATGTTTGAAGGTATTCAGGACTCAGAAGGTATTCTCAGAAGAGCAGGGGTATCTTGTTTCTCAGAACGTAATTATGAGGCAGATGATTTGATTTGTGCTTGTGTTAAGAGGGCTAAAGAGAAGTATCCAGGGCTTCCAATTGATATTATCACAAATGACGCCGATCTCCTGCCTTTAGTAGATGATACTGTGTCAGTATTCTTAAGAAGTAAGAAAATGACTTATGCAGTAGATCCAAGTATTGAGAAGAATAAGTATGTTCAGGTAACTCCAGATAACTATCAGGAGATTGTAGAAGATCTTTCTCAGTTTAAAGGATTCCGCCTGCCGTATAATACTGTATTATTGTATAAGATTCTTAGAGGCGATTCTTCTGATGGGTACAAGAGAAAAGATGTTAGTGCCTTGTATCCGCCTAAGAAATTTAACGCAATGATAGAGGCTATGGAAGCAGACGGGGTAGATTTTACCAAGTTTAAATATGGTGAACCTCAATATAAGATTATGTATCGTGATACAGGTGAGGTATTCCAAGGCACTATGAAAGATGCTCTTAACAGTCCTGATAAATCTAGGCTATTCCAGAAGATTATGAACCCTAAGGAGCTAGATTATATTCTGGAAATGTTAAGGCGGTACTCTCCTATTTCAGATGAACAGCTCGACCATGTAGAAAAGGTATATTGGGGTATGAATCTAAACCAAATTTATCCTCATAAAGACAAACGTCTTGCAAGAAGGGCTTATGTTGTAGGAAAGAACGGTCATCCAGATATTGATACGTTCAATGAAATTGAGTTACAAAAGCAGTTAAATCCTTTAGATATTAAGTTAAATATCAAATTCTAAGGATACTAAGGAGGTTGTAGAAAGTTGCCAAAAGTTAATAAGTGGTTAAAGATACGATGGGTACTGGTAGTTTGTATAATGCTGATAGCATTATGCTTAGGAGGTAAAACTATCAGCTATGCAGAAGAAGCGGAAGAATCTAATATAATAAATGTAGAAAGTAATGACCCTGCTCTAGAAGAGTCTAATGAAGATGATTCAGAGGGGAGTAGTCTAGGTTCAGTAGCAGACTTAGCTAGTCAAGAGGAGGAAGTGGATCCTGAGATTTCAGTAAATTCTTCTATATCAGGAGGGGTACTTTCAGTTACAATATCTAACAACTCAGAAGAAGATATGAAAAATACAGCCCTGTTATTTGATAAAGATAATAGGTATTCTGTATTTAATGAGTATCATGACTTAGGTACTATAAAATCCGGTGATAGCCAGACAATGGAAGTTAGAATATTAAATGTAGGTCATGGTATTATCAAGAACTTCTGTGATATGATGGGTGGTGTAGCATTTGGTCTAGCATTTACTTTAATTGTGCTTGCAATAGTAATTGCTTATTGTGTTCGATTATATCTCAGGCATAAAAAAGGTAAAAAAGGAAAAGGTTCTACTGTAATCCTCTCTATAGCAGGGGTAATGATTTTGCTGTTAGCAACACTTGTTCTCATAAATAAACCTACATATGAGGTGCTAGCAGAGGGGCAGAATTACTCAAGGGACCTTACTACAGAATACAAAGATTATGACTTTATATGTAGTCTTCAATACAATCAAGATATAATAGAAGAGAAATCTACTAGCGAAGAACGTCCTATAGATTTCGATGTTCAGTATGAATATGATGAAAATAAGCCAGTTACGGATAACACAGAAATTCTATCAGAAGGTAAGAATGGGGTAGAGTTGGTTACAACCACTACTATTTATAGAAATGGAGAGGTTGATGATGTAAAAGAGACTTCCTATACAACAGAAGAGCCAGTAACTCAGATAGAATTGCAAGGCACCAAGTCAGTAGTTCAGATAGAGAATATAGATGCTAATCGTGTGTATGTTCCTGATGACACCATGTATTTAGGGGAATCTAAGCTCGATACTTCTGTTGAAGATGCTGAAAATAATCTTGGTCAAAAGGAAGTAACATATACATGGAACGAAGAAGAAAATAAGATTGAAAGTACCGAAGAGGTAACAAAAGAGCCAGGAACTAACATATGGAAAGCGGGGGTAATAGTAGAAGAAGTAGATACTATTGACCCAGATATTACATATACTGCTAATGAAGAATTAGCAGAGGGTGAACGTAATATAATCAAACAGGGTAGGGCAGGTTCTGTAACTTCTACTTATGTTACAGAAATAGATGAGGACACTGGTAAACAAAAGAAAAACGCAGTTCTCTCCTATGTTTCCAGTGAGGTAGTACAGCCCGAGAGGGGAGAAGTAGAAGTCGGGGTACTCAGGTCTGAAGAAGTTACTACTCCAAAAGAGATAGAATATACTTACGACGATGAACGTTGGGATAACTATAGATTAGTAACAAAAGCAGGTCAGGATACTATCGAAAATGTAACCTCAATTATGGTGTTAGATACTGAGACAGGTGAAGTTACTGACAAGGTAAAAGAAGAGGTATCTCGAGAGACTATTCAAGAGGGTTCTGTAGAAGAAGTTACAGTAGGTTCAAAGGAACCTCAGTGGATAGAAGAGATTGTAATGACTGATGAACTTGAATATAATACTGTATATCAGGAAGATACTACAGGTATTCTTCAGGGCGATGAACAACGGGTAATACAGACTGGAGAAAGAGGTAGTCTCTATACCACTCAGATGATAGCTTGCGATGAAGATGGAAAAAGAATAGAGGGGTATGAGCCTAGAGTTGTAGCTACGGATACGGTTGTAAAGCCTGTTGATGAGATTATATTGGTGGCGAAGGGAAGTCCTTTAGTATCTGATAATAAGGAAGTTACGTCAGAGAATAAAGAAGAATAGTACATTTAGGGGGTTCTGAGAATTATAAAATACAAAATCAGAACCTCTTAATTTTTCTAAAAATGAATAAAAGTGAAATAAAAGAGAAAGGAGTAAAGAGTTTTCTTATGCGAACAAGTTATAGAATGTCTCATGGGGATAATGGAAACCAAGTAGTAAGGAATAGGGAAGTTAAAGAAGTCCAACAAGAGGTTAGAGACTCCCATTCAATGCTAGATATGGAGAAAGAAATTGAAAAGAGTCAGGAGGCTATGGCAAATCAGGTGGAGAGATCTTTTTTAGAAGAGGAATCCATAAAAGCATACAGAGAAATAGTACAAAAGGCTAATCCTGATACCAATATAGGTGATATTGTAGAAAAGGCAGAAGATGAGGTAGCGGAAGAAGAAAAGCAGTCTCAGCAGGCTAAAAAGAAGCAAGAAGATGCTAATAAAAAGAAACGTAATAAAAAGCGAATGATAGTAGGATTTTCAATATTTGGGGTAATCCTCGCTCTCATAGCTGTTTTCTTTGTATATACAAATTTCTTTCGTCAGGATAATAGTATTGAGGCTATTGCTCAGAGAGTAGAGAAATTATATACTTCAGCTGATAAAGTAGATATAAAGAATGGAGTATCTCAATCGGATTTGTCTGAATTCTATGTAGAATTAAGTGAAGCAGCAAAGAATGGCGATGACACTAAATCAGTAGAAAGCGAAATTGATACGATTGGGTATTTCTTATCAGATAAAGAACAGTTGAATGAGTATAATAGCGAGGATTTTGATCTGACTACTGTGGGTATGACAGACTCATTAAACACTATTAAAGCTAATGCTGATTCCTACACAGTATCTGGTTTGGCGGTAACAATTACTGATTTAGCAAATCAAATTCAATCAGATTATGATAGTTTTATTGCTCTCAGATCAGAACTGCAAGGGGTAACAGATGTAACTACATTTGATGCTACTGCTTATAAAGCAAGAATTGATGAAGTTACCCATAATCCTAATAAAGATGAATTAAGTGCTCTTTATGATAAACTTGTAGCTGACCAACAAGCAGCTCAGGCTCAGGCAGAACTTAAGGCAGCAGCTACAGAAGAGGCTAAGGCTCAAGCAGAAAAGGCTTTAGAGGAGGCTCAAAAAATTCAACAAGAGACTCAGGAGAAGTTAGATCAGGCTCAAGAAGAGTTAGCTAAGAAAGCTGAAGAAGCAGCAAATTCAATTAAAGACAAGGTATTTGGTTCTGATAGTTCAGAATCCGAAGAGTCTAGTGAGTCTATAACAGAAGAAGGTAACTCAGTAGAGGCTCAATCTGAGGGAGGTAGTGAAGAGTCCTCTGGAAATTGAAGTTTGTCTGGTCAATAAGGTTTTATTCTGTATCTAAATATGTTATACTAATATCATAGAATATAATATGGGAGGATTTCGCAATGTACGAAAGAAAGAAGTTATTCTGTGACTTAGATGATACTTATTTAGATACAGAACCTTATCTAAGAAGTGTCTGTAAGGCGAACGGTCTGCTTACATTTAAGGGTATATGTATTTATGATATGCGATACACCCCAATGTATAAAGACATTATTAAAGAAGTAATGAAAGATTATTCTGTAATCCCTACAAAGGTGGGTGCAGAGGAGTGTATGAAGGTACTTGAGACTGAATATGATATTATATTTGTGAGCTCATACCTAGAAGAGTACGAGGCAGAGGCTAAAAGAAGTCTTGCAAAAAGTTTAGGCAAGCCTATCATTCTTATAAATATTAATGATAGCGTATCTGAGATCGGGGATAAATCAAGGGTTAACATGCGAGGTGGGGTATTCATTGACGATATACTTGCCCACTTGGTAGAATCCAATGCAAGTAAGCGGATTCTTATGCTAAATAAATATCAATCCGATTTAGAAAACATTTGTAAAGGCGTGTGGACTTCTAATGATCTGGTAGTTTCTGATTGGTACTCTGTTACAGATGAACTAATGAAAGGTGATGAAGATGACAACCTTAGAAAGTGTATTTGTGAGAGAGTTTCGGAGTGCTGTAAGTAATACAGGGTATAAAGATATCTACAAAATTCCTTTACCTAAAGAGGTAGAAGATTGGGAAGTATCTGGTACGGATTTATTTAAAGTTGAGACAGAAGAATCATATTTTTCTAATTTATCAGGCTCCATAGTTAAGAGATTACCTAAAGATAAAATTGCACGGCAGAGAGTGATAAATCCTGTTACTCGTAACTTTAAACGTGATGAAAATGGGGAATATGAGTATACAGATTATTCAATCCCTAGTGGAAGTATAGTAGTATTGTCCGAGATACAAATAGGGTTACCAAATCCTAGGAAATATACTCCAAGTCAGGGATATGGGTATATTGATTTTAACTTCATAACTAAAAAAGATGGATCTGCTTATGTAGAATATATGTATGTTCTTCCTAAAAGCTGTTTATATAAAATACATCAAACAGCTTTAGCTATGTCAGTAAAGAACATGAAAAACTATGAGGGAATGGGGTATGTTACATGGAAGAATGGAACTATATTTCTTCATATTATACCTTATAACCCTAATTCGCAATATACAGGTACTAAAATATTAAAAACTGGTTATTCTCTTAACTATCAGAAAGAAATTAAAGTTATTCTTAACTATTGGCAAAATAGTCGTGTTATACCAAATCTTGCTTTATGTACGCTTGAAGACGGTAGTAATCTTGCAATGAAAAATACGATAGTGGGGTATGAGGAATATATTCCTATAGATACCCTACCATTAAATGATAAGGAGACTTATACTGGTGAAGAAGAATAAGGTTGTAAGGATTATATTTAGGTTGCCTAAAGTTATAGGGTTGTTGTTTAGTACACTATGGGAGAAGTTATGTAGCTTACCTAAGGTTTATATACTTGCAATATACATGGTGATTGGTATTGCATTAGGTTTATTTGTAAATTCTACTATACTTACTAAAGCAGAGGTCTCAGGTGATTCAATGATTCCTACTTACTATGATGGTGATACTGTTATAGTTAATAGACTTATGACTCCTGAAAGAGGTGACCTTGTGGTAGTCCTTGAAGATACAGGAAAGTATGTAATTAAAAGAATTGTAGGTATGCCAGGAGATGAAATCCAAATAAAAGAAGGATTGGTTTTTATTAATGGCAAATACTACAAAGAGGATTATATTTATGAAAATAACACTGATTACAGCGGAGGTTTAGCTGAAGAAGTTATTCAGCTCGGTACAGATGAGTATTTTATTTTAGGAGATAATAGGACTGTAAGTAAGGATAGTAGGGATATAGGACCTGTTACAAGAGATCAAGTAATAGGGGTAGTAATGTTAAATATATAGGGGTGCGATTAAAGATGGAATATCTTGGTATGTGTGGTAACTCTGTATATTTAATGAGTACAGAGTTTGATGAGGCTATTGGCTTTGATCAATATGGGGAGCTTATATCTGATGATATTTGTCCTTATAAAAGTATTCTGCTTGACTGTTATTCTGCTACCAAGATTGATATGCTGTCAATCTTAGGAGTTCAGGGTGTAAAATACTCAGAGATTTATTTTAAAGGTCAATATGCCATAGTAAAAAAAGAATATATGTCTATATTTCAAATACTAAATAAATTAGGTGTAAGACGAGTCAATGGTCTTGTTTATACATTTCCTAGAGAGGATATAGGGACTCAAGTAGTTCTTCCAGTAGTAAAGGATAGTTTGGAGTTAGATACGTTAATGTATGCTTTTCCCGGTATTAAGTGGACTTCCTTAAAAAAGAGAGATGTATAGTAGAAGATGAAAATTATTTTAGAAGAAAGAAAAAATTAGAAGAAGAAAAGTATTGCTTAACTCTACATATTATGGTAAAATATATTATCAATATATGTAGGGTTTTTCTTTTATAATAAAAAAATTAGGGTGGAGGAGTATACATGTCTTTAAGTGTATTAGACGTTGTAAAATCTGCTAATAAAAAAGCAACAGTGAAAACTCAACGTCTCATGTATTTAAAAAGGTATTACCTATCTATGTATAGGTTTTACATGATGAAACTATATGATCAGGGGTATATCGATGACCCTACAATTTTTAATCAAAAACAAATATATCAAAATATTTTAGATTTAGATATAAAAGGTCTACAAAAAATATCTGGAAGTATTCCATTATCTTCCCAGCAGATAAAATATGCTTTATATAAAAACAAAAATGAAGATGAACAAATTCTTTTTTTCTTAGAGAATTTATATTATGCTGTGCAATATAGAGAGTTTAGTAAAGATATTGATGCCGTTTATGAAACATTTGAATTTAATGGATATATAAAACAAAAAATGCATTTAGGTATCAAGATGATCGATGTAATGGTACAGCAGGCTAAATATGCATTTAACATCTCTAAGGCAACTGTAAGTTGTTTAGTAAACTTCAATCAAGATGTTAAAGAGTATTCAATCAATTATGGTCTGTGGGAACTAGCCATGCAAGAGTTAGGTATTCCAAAAGAAGCTTGGAAATTAGGGGGTATACTTGATGCCGATTTATCTTATGATGAAGAGGTAGAGTGTGCTGAGATTCTTCTGGAGGGTGAGGTTCCTCTTAATGGCAAGTATGCTGAGAAGCTATTTTCATGGTTAAAAAGTCATAAATGGCAAGAAGACGGAATGTATAACAGTCGTAAAGGTTTATTTAGATACATATTTTCTAAATATTCTGAAAAGGTATCATCTTTAGAGAACTCCTTAATTAATAGTTTATCCGCCTCAGGAGAGCAGGTGTTAGCTGTATGTAAAGATAAAGTTTATACAGCAGTAGAGAGGTATTCAATGCACTTTCCAATAGGGTGTTTTGCTATTCAGGCAACTGATGAGGATGCTTTAATCTTTGAAGGAAACACTTTAAATGGTTATACTGGAGAGTGTTATCCAGTAGATTATCTAGTAAATGAAGGAATAATGTTCACTGGTTGTCCTATTGAGTTAAACTTATCCCCTAAAGATAAGGAGTTATACTATGATAGGGAACAAGTGGATATACAACAATATACATGGTTTAAGGCAACAAAATCCGACTGGGTGTTTGATAGTAGAGAAGACATTCCTGTGAAAAAAATAAAATACGAAGAAAATTCTCTTGAGAAAGTTCTGTATGATTTGTATATAAACCATAGATGTGGTGGAGATGTTGAAAGTATAGAGTTTTCCTTTACAGAGAATAATCTTGAGTCAGCAAAAAGAAATGTTATGAAGTTACTTAATTTCTGAAAGGGGTTTAGATATATGGATCTTACTATTAGACGAGGAGGAGAAAAGGAATGGGGGTTTGTAGAGAGCTTTGATATGTACCATTACGATGGTAAGGGTTCAGTTAAGGTTACAATAGGGGTATCAACAGATGGTAACTTAACAAAGCCGTATGTACTTAGAAAGGGGGTATTCATTCCTCTTGATGTAATTGATAAGGAAATGGGTATTGAAAAGTACATAAAGGCTAAAAAGCCTTTCTATTCTCTGTTATCAGATGGATTTGTAGCAAGTGTTAAGGCAGGGGTAGATTTCAATACAGGGGAGTTCCTACCCGATAAAACTGATTATAAAATATATCAGTTGCACGACATGACTAAGTTGTCATTAAATCAAGGCACTATCCATTTAAGACAAATTCATGAAACGTCTAAAGATTTAGAGGATTTAATGATGGTCATAGCAGAGAAGATTTCAAGATGCAAAGGAGATCGCTTAGAATTCCTAAAGGCTAGGTTGTAAAGTAAATAAGAAAAAGGTAGAGGTTTTAATTTATGGAATACAAGAGACAGGGTTTAGAGAAACATATGAAAAATATGCCAGAATATGATTTGTTGGGAGAGAATACTGCATTTCGTTATCTGGTAAATACCTTTGTAAAACAAATAACAGATAAAGGTAATTGGTTTACTTTCTGTTTTAAGATATCTGATAAACAGGTTGATATTATGAAAACTTCTGGTAGCAGTAACTGTACTTTAGGTAGTATCATTAAAGATATTTACCCAGAGACTTCTTATCGTTCTGCTATATATAAGTATCTTTTAAGAGATTACTTGTGTTATTATGAAGCACCTACTTTTAAAGAGAACAACCATACTGGTTATGTCTCAAGATATGATAAGTTTTTAGTAACTTCCAACATAAGAGTAGTAGCTGAGTGGTTAGGTATTTCTGTTGAGGATGCAGAGCTGGCTTATGGCTCAAGAATTAATGAAGTTTATGAAGATAATGAGTGCGACATGTTCCAGTATCTTAAGCTTACTGAAACTAAAAATGGTGAGAGAAAGGTAACTCGCCCGAGATATGACCTAGATCTAAGTAAGAGTGGTACTCGAGTTGTTCCTTTATTTGCTTTAGAAGAAGGGGTAAACACTTTATTTGAAAAGGCAAGTAACACCACCTATGATGTAGTGTTCATGAAAGATGCAGGGGCTGAACGTACTATGAACATTACTTTTAGTTTGCAAGAGATAAGAAAAATCTATAAAGACAATGATTTTATCTCTAGAGGTGTTCAGGGTATGTATGATGGAGACTTCATTAAGAATCCCTATCTTGAGCGTGGTTATATTAAAGTATTTGAGATGGGTTCGAGTGTTTATGACAGTCCTCTTCGTAGTATAAACTATGCTCGTATCATCAGCTTTAAACAGGGTGACCCTGATATAACCTTTATAAACATAGATCTCGAGAATGTCGAAGAATCATTTATGAAAGGTATAGATTCTCCAAAAGTGAAACTGCCTGAAGTGGTAGCTATGCTAAGAGAGTTTAATGTGGCAAGTAAGTATCCAGACAATAATTGTGGTAGAACTGAGTTAGAGAACTGGGTTTCTGGTCAAAAAACTCTCTTAGGCACAGTGTTCCAGAGAAATTTAGCACTGTTCATGTTAGCTAATCCACAGTGGTTCTCAGAGTATAATGGTTCTCCAGAATCATATTCAGGAGAGGTAAATGATATTGAGGACTCTGTAAAGCAGTTTGACTTTGAAAGTGAATTTTTAGATATGGAATAGCGAAAGCGGAATGGAGGATCTTATGGCTACAAAAAGTATTACAGGTAAAGTAAGAAGTACAGAGTTAGAGGCAAGGTTAGGAACCACAATTATGGGTGGGTATGTAAACGAGATTGATAATTTCTTCAAGTCAATCTTTGGTCAGGAGAAAAATGTAAGTCTCCCAACATTGGGGTATCTGTTTGAAACTATACCTGAATTAAAGGAGAAAATGATCAGCAAGTACAACATGGAGATGGGTTTAGAAAAGGGGGTAGAAGATATTCCTGACGATCTTAAAGCATCTCAGGGTGCACTTCTTGATGGTCTATGCTTTGGGTATGATATAAATGAGACAGATCCCTCTAAACAGTATGCTCTGTATACGCTAAACTTTAAGTTGCTGACAGATATGGGTGTTGATTCTATTGATAAGCCAGGTCTGTGCATGAAACAAAATGAGAAAGGCTTGGTAAAGGGGTATAGGATTGATGTCGAATATAATAGCAGTCCTGAATCTTTCTCCTTTAAAGCTGTAAATCATAGGAAGGCAATCGATGACGATAAAGAGGTACTGCTGATTCCTTATCTTGCAGTATTAAGACTCATGCTTATCATCGAGAACTTTATAAATTCTGGTATGGTTCTTAAATTAAGTCAGGACCTTGAAGGCTTAGAGAAAGTAAGGTGTGTCACCACAAATAAGAAAGTGCTTAAAGCTTTTTCTGACAGCCCTGATGTTGTGGATTCTTTAGATTCTGCTTTCTTCCCATTAAGAGCTTTCTTCTATGCTCCAGTAATTGGTGCACCTAGCACAACCGCCATGGTTACCAACATAAATCTCTTTGCCTTAGATGAGATGAAGAAGTTAAGGTCAATGAAAGACATTAGGGCATTAGGGGTAGAAAAATCTGAGAATCCTGTTTATGATGTAATGTTAGATGTTTCAATTTCTACATCCCTTATGAAAATCAAATCAGAGAATCCTGAAAGATTTGTAGAAATCTTAAAAGGTTTACCTAAGTCTGATAAATACCTTAACATTACTGAGAATGGAGAAGGTATTGGCGGTGCAACAATCTCTAAATATCTGCACAGCTTAAAGAATAAGGAGAAGAACGTAGTTCTTAAAAAAATTCCTGAGGCTCAGAAGAAAATGGAAGTGCTTAAGGATGTAGGTACTGAGTCGAGAGCAGCTACTCCTGAGGAGTTAGAGAATTTAAAAAGTGTCCTTAAAACAAGTCTTTGTAAAATCTTAATACGCAAGAAAGACTGTAAACTTTCTACAGTGTTTGGAACAAACTCTCCTAATATTCTTCAGTGTGTGTATGGTAAAGATTATTTCGCTCAATACGAAGGATTTAACTTACGGTTTGATAGGCTGTTAAGGTATTTATCAATGGGTAGACCTGTGGAAATAGCTTTAAAGGAAAATGGTTTTCAGAATGATGAAGACATTCTTAAAAAGATAGAGGAAATTACAAAGGCAGGAGCTGTAGATAAAGAGAGCTTTGCAGAGGCTCTCAAGACGGCAGTGGCTGAAAGAGAAGGCGTAAAAACCAGAGCCAAAAGTTCAACAAACAATATCCTTGTAAGATTATTAAACGCTTATATTACAGAGGATGGTACAGTAGAAGATTATTATAGATTTGTAGATGAATCTAAAATTATTAGTGTACAGATCTATAACTCTTAGTTAGCAATGTGTAGGAGGTTGTAGTTGTAATGGGAAAGGGGTATAGAGATTATGTAGGGTATTCTCTTTATAGGCAATATCTTATAAACATAAGAAATAGCCTAATACAAAGTGGGGTAGAGGTTCCTGTTACAGATGCTGAATCTTATGAAGAATTGTTTCAGTTAGGTTTAAATCTTGATGAGGTATTGTGGTACTATAAGGTACTAGCTATTACTAATTCAGAGTATTCCTTAAAGAACTTTTTTGTTCCTTTAAGTGGATATTATAAAGAAAGAATGAGATCTATTTGCTATTCAGAGTTTTTAGATTTCTTGAAAGATTACAAGAGTATTAGTGCAGAGGATATCATTCGTAAAAATCTTATAGGAGGTGATGCTTATAGAAGGGTAAGCGTTGAGGATGAGTATACAGGACTAGGTGATAGGGATGATCCTTTTGATGAAAATACTCAAGAAGAGTTCATTAAAGATGCCAGTCAAGACATCGAAGAAGTTTCTCATGGTGTATTTTGGGATGAAGAGTCCTCTGAAGAAGAACTCAAAGAAACACCTAAAGAAGAGTTTAACCCTGATGATTATGCTGATGTAGAGGTAGATGAAGCATTCTTAGATCCAAATATTGAATATGTATCTGAAGGTGTGGATATTGATTCTCTAAGTTTTGAGGATACTACAGAGCTTGAAGAGGTAGAACCTACAGGTGATATAGAATATGTAGAATCTGGGGTAAATATTGATGAACTTTCTTTCGATGAGGAAGTACCTGAAGAGTCAGAAGAGGAATTTCAATGGGATGCTGACAATGAAGAGGATTCCCCCTATGAGGATGAATACCTAGAGTCAGAGTCTGATGAATTCCAGTGGGACGAAGATAACGAGGAAGATTCTAGTTCATCTGAAGATTGGAATGCAGAGTCAGAAGATTCAGATGAGTTCCAATGGAATGAAGACAATGATGAAGATTCTGATGGTGTACAGTGGGATGAAGAAAATGAAGAGGATTCCGATGGTGTACAGTGGGATGAAGAAAATGAAGATGATTCAGGATCTGAATGGGATGAAGACAATGAAGATGATTCAGGATCTGAATGGGATGAAGA
>OLGN01000012.1_pt1 | contig 218315 bp, 158 predicted proteins | sample 1605941 | NCBI WGS metagenome assembly OLGN01 (sample SAMN03283269) | human gut metagenome | biome: human-associated habitat; material: feces | host: Homo sapiens | place: USA | collected 2013
TTCTGGTACCAGGCCGAGCCGCATGCCAAATTCCCGGCTTTGCCGAGCAAGGACGGTTTGGAAATTCCAAGATGGTAAAATAAAAGTTTAATTAAAAAATATCTAATATGAAAAAGATCTTAGCTTTAGGGGCTATTACTTTATTCTCACTTAGCTCTTGCCAGAATCAAAAGGCAAATGCAATACAACAACAAAGTGAATATATAAAAGAGTACAAAGGAGACTATTTGAATCGCATAGCATTTCCTATTGGTGGAATGGGTGCTGGTATGTTTTGTCTGGAAGGAACCGGAGCCATTTCAAATATGTCAGTCAGGCATCAACCCAACATTTTCAATGAACCTTGTATGTTTGCCGCCGTACATGTGAAAGGTTATGAAAACGGCTCAAAAGTTCTGGAAGGTCCCGTCCCTGATCGCAAGAAGTTCGGTGGTCCAGAATCAGCTTTGGGAGGCCCTCTCACTTCCTGGGGACTACCCCGATTTGAAAACGTAAGTTTCAGTTCACGCTTTCCTTTTGCAACCGTTCGTTTATCAGACAAGGATGTCCCTCTGAATGTAGAACTAAAAGGATGGAGTCCATTTATTCCGACTGACCAGGATAATTCCAGCTTACCAGTCGGAGCCCTTGAGTATACCTTTACCAATACATCAGATCGGGATATAGAAGCTATTTTCTCTTATAATACACGTAACTTTATGGCTATGAACGGTGCTCCACAGTCCATTCGGTCAATTAAGAACGGCTTTATTCTATCCCAAGCAGCTTCTGATAAAGATAAACACTTGAAAGGAGATTTTGCAATCTATACAGATATAGACAATACAAAAGTAAATCATTGTTGGTTTCGTGGCGGATGGTGGGACCCCCTGACCATGGCTTGGAATGCTATAGCAGATGGAAACATAGTAGAAAATGCGCCTATGCAAGGAGAGGCTCCCGGAGCATCTTTATATGTACCCTTTAAGGTAAAGGCAGGTGATACATATTCCATCCGCTTACATATGGCTTGGTATGTTCCCGATTCTGACATTCGCATTGGCGCTGATGCCATTACCGAAAATGATAAATCATCAGAATGCCCTACTGTGACAAAAACAGAAACTCCTCAGAATTATCGTCCTTGGTATAGTACACGTTTTAGCAGTATTGATGAGGTAGCAACATACTGGTCATCACAATATGACAATCTTAAGAATAAAACAGAATTATTCACCAACACATTCTATGATACAACTTTACCAGCAGAAGTTATTGATGCCGTAAGCTCCAATCTCTCCATTCTGAAATCACCGACTGTCATGCGCCAACACGATGGCCGCCTATGGAATTATGAAGGATGTGGAGATACCTGGGGCTCCTGCCATGGTTCTTGTACGCATGTATGGAACTATGCACAAGCCATTCCTCATCTTTTCCCTGCAATGGAAAGGACATTGCGTGAAAGTGAATTTTTCATAAGCCAAAATAAGGAAGGCCACCAAATGTTCAGGACAAATATTCCTATCCGTGCTGCAAAACATGACTTTCATGCAGCAGCAGACGGACAATTGGGTGGTATTATCAAAATCTATCGTGATTGGAGAATCAGTGGGAATACCGACTGGTTGAGAATGATGTATCCACATGTAAAACAAAGTCTCGATTATTGTATAAATACGTGGGACCCCCGTCGGGTAGGTGCTTTGGAAGAACCTCACCACAACACTTATGATATAGAGTTTTGGGGAGCAGATGGCATGTGTACCAGCTTTTATGCCGGAGCTTTACATAGCTTTATTAAGCTAGGACAAGCTTTAAATGAAGATGTTTCTCAATATGAATCTCTGCTGGCAAAAAGCAAAGACTATATGGAAAATAAACTATATGACGGTGAATACTTTATCCAAAATATCCAATGGCAAGGTCTGAAATCACCTGACCCGATTGCCATTGCCGAAAAGAACTGGAATAGCGACTATTCAGAAGAGGCGCGTGCCATTCTTCTAAAAGAAGGTCCTAAATATCAATACGGGAAAGGATGTCTTTCTGATGGTATTATAGGTTGCTGGATGTCACTTGTTGCTGGCATGGACGAGCCTATTGACAAAGTCAAAGTTAAAAGTCACTTGAATTCTATCTACAAATACAACTTACGCAGAGACTTAAGTGACCATGCCAATCCTCAGCGCCCTACTTACGGACTGGGAAAAGATGGAGGTGTATTATTGTGTACCTGGCCTAAAGGGGGCAAGTTGAGTCTTCCATTCGTTTATAGCGATGAAGTATGGACAGGTATTGAATACCAAGTGGCTTCCCACCTGATATTCGAAGGTGAAGTCGAAAAAGGGCTTGACATCGTCCGTACAGTACGCAAACGCTATGATGGCAAAGTGCGGAATCCGTACAACGAATACGAATGTGGAGGTTGGTACGCACGCGCATTGTCAAGTTATAGCTTACTTCAAGCATTAACTGGCGTCCGTTATGACGCAGTTGACAAAACATTATATATAGATTCTAAGATCGGTGACAGTTTTAAAACATTCCTATCCACAAATACAGGATTTGGTACAATTGAACTACAAAAAGGGAAGCCTGTCATCAGTGTTGTTTTTGGTAAGGTAGATGTTAGGTCTTGTGTCGTTTCTGGTAATCAGACAAGCTTTGAATATCAAAACTGATTAGAAGTACTTAACATTAGGTAATTAAGGTAATGAAGATTGTTTTTCAGGTTATTTCTAAACAACTAAAAAAGATTTTATGAAACGAATTAAACTCTTGACACTATCGTGTCTAATGTCGCTTTCTCTACCCTCTTTTGCCCAATTTTCACCTGACCACAAGGTTTCGCTGGACAAAGGTGATATAAAATCATTCATAGGGGATAAGGAAAGTAAAGGTGAAAGAAAGGTATACAAAGGTGATGAACTCACCACCATCGGTATGCCGGTTGGTGGTATTTGTGCCGGGCAATTGTATGTCCGTGGAGATGGTACACTGGCCAATTGGTGGATTGCAAACAATGCCTATAATACTGGCTACGGCATTGACTGGTTGTTAAACTTCGACACTCCACTGGGTCCTTGGAAGGTTTGCTACCAGACCTTCGAGCCTATGAGCTATATTGACCAAGGATTCAAAATTACAGTAAACGATGGTAATAAAGCCATAACAAAAGAACTGAATAAAAAGGATTTTGATGATATCTCCTTTATAGGTGAATATCCTATCGCTTTTGTTGAATATGCCCAAAAGAAGCAGGAACTGCCTGTCAGAGTTTCTGCAGAATTCTATTCGCCATTCATTCCACTGGATGCCAAAAGTTCTGCCACTCCAGCCACAATAATGAAATATACCGTCAAGAATACGTCGGATAAAAAGGTTACCGCCGATCTGGAAGGATGGATGCAGAATCTGGTATGTATTGATTTGAAAGGGCGTGCGGATGGAATGTTGCAGAATAAGGTTATTGACAATAATGGCTGGAAATCTGTCTACATGGACATGAGAGTGGATAATCTTCCGGCCAAGATTGCCGGTAAAAACCGAAAATATGAAGTATTCGATAACTTTGAGTCCGGAAATTACAATCGCTGGAAGGTAGAAGGTACTGCTTTCGGCAGAAAGCCTGCCTCTGGCGAACAATGTAACCAAAATAATTTTGGCGGCAACTATGGAAGTTTCCTGGCAAACTCTTATACAGATTACGACAAACCTACCGGTAAACTGACTTCCAGAACATTTACAATCAAGAATAAGTATATTTCGTTCAATATTGCAGGCGGTGCCCATCCGGGAAAGACTTGTATAAACCTGGTCGTTGATGGAAAAGTAGTAATGTCTGCAACCGGTAATAATAACGAAGATTTCCTCCCACGCAACTGGGACGTATCCGAATACAAAGGAAAGAAAGCATACTTGGAAATTGTTGATGTTGTTGATGGGGACTGGGGACATATTAGCGTAGATAATATAGAATTCTCCAATTCTCCTGTAGATGCCCCTACCATCACGATAGACAAATCACACGCCTACTTCGGTAACTTAACTCTATCTGTGTTTGATGGCAATGCAACCGGAACAGCAGATGACTCGGAAAATAATCTGGAATATGCAGAAGCAGAACTCGGTAAAAAATTGAATGGAGCATTGACTTCATCCATGACTCTACAACCGGGAGAATCCAAAGAAGTTATCTTCGTACTTTCTTGGTATTTCCCCAACCGTCCTCTGAGTTACAAAGGATCTGAGTGGAACAAGCCATTACCTCCCAATAGCCCAGCTATCGGTAATATGTACGCCAACTGGTATAACTCCTCTTTAGATGTAGCGAACCAACTACGTGAAAATTATGCAGAGTTGTCCAAAAAGACACATGATTTCCATGATACATATTACAATCAGACCACTTTACCATACTGGCTTGTGCAACGTATCATGATGCCTATTTCCACATTGGCAACGGAAACTTGCCAATGGTGGGCTACGGATAAGTTTTGGGCTTGGGAAGGCGTCGGTTCTTGTGAGGGAACTTGTACACATGTCTGGGGTTATGCACAAGCAATGGCAGCTTTATTCCCAGAGTTGGAACGCAATTTGCGCGAAAGAACTGATTATAGTGTATCTCTCCAAGAGGATGGAGGTATTTTATCACGAAACGGAGAACACGGTATTCTAATTGACGGGCATGCAAGTGTTATCTTACGCATGTATCGTGAACATTTGATGTCCAAAGACAATTTCTTCCTGGCAAGAAACTGGGATAAGATAAAACGTTCCATCCAGTATATAATCCGGGAAGACGGAAATGAAGACGGTCTGATTGTCAAGACACAGCCAAATACTTATGACATTTCGTTCAACGGTGCCAACACATACGTAGGTGGACTTTACCTGGCAGCATTGAGGGCCGGTGAAAAGATGGCTTATATTATGAAAGACACTACCACAGCTAATTATTACAAGAAAATATATACAGCAGGTAGCGAAAACACAATGGATCGTTTATGGAACGGTGAATATTTCTTCCAAGACGTAGATGAGAAAGAATACCCTAAATACCAATACGGAAAGGGTTGCTTAAGTGACCAACTTTTTGGACAAACATGGGCTTCTCTCTATCGCTTAGGTGATATTTATCCGACAGAAGCTATCAACAAGGCATTACAGTCCATCTGGAAGTTCAACTGGACCAATGACGTAAAAGCCCAAAGTGAGGCTCATCTTCCTGAAAGATATTACGCACACGCTGGAGAACCCGGATTATTTATTTGTACCTGGCCATACAGCAAGCACCCGGGTGAAGACGGTGTTAGATATCGTGATGAGGTGTGGACTGGTATTGAATATCAAGTTGCTACTGAAATGATTAAACGTAACATGATTGATGAAGGTTTGGCTATCGTAAAAGGTATCCATTCACGCTATGATGGCAAGAAACATAACCCATGGAACGAAATAGAATGTGGCGACCACTATGCACGTGCCATGGCATCTTACGGAGTGTTACAAGCTGTACAAGGGTATTGGTATGATGGTCCAAAGGGAATTATCGGATTTGATCCTAAGATTGAAAAGAATGACATAATTGGATTTTTCAATGCTGCCGAAGGTTGGGGAAATATCTCACAAATCCGGAAAAATGGAAAACAGACCAATAGTATAGAAGTGAAGTATGGGCGTTTATATCTTGACAAACTACAGGTAACTTTACCTGAAGGGATGAATGCCAACATAGTAAAAGCATCTGTGAACGGTAAAGTAATTCCTGCCAGTCTCACCAATACAAACGGCTATACAGAAGTTTCATTGAATGGACTGCAAATATGCGCTAATGACAAACTACAAATAGATTTTGAATAAAAAAATGGCATGCGTTCTCAAAATAACATCTTAGTAAAGATGTTATTTTGAGACACATAGCCCTAATAAATACAATATCTTTTTTTGTTACATTAAATCAATTAATTATGAAATCAGCATGTAAAAACAGATTTCTAGCGACATTCCTGCTCGCAATCTGCTTTATAATGGGCACCCCATTATGGGCACAGCAAAAAGTAGTACATGGTGTAGTTGAGGACTTAGAAGGTAATCCTATGCCAGGTGTTTCAGTAATGGTAGAAGGAACAACTACCGGAACTATTTCAGACATGGACGGTAAATATGAAATTGCAGTCCCAAGTGGAAAAAATCTAATTTTCTCCTTTATCGGAATGAAATCTGAAAAAGTAGAAGTAGGAGGAAAAACAGTTCTAAACATAAAATTGAAAGAAGATGCCGTAATGCTCCAAGAAGTTGTAGCAATCGGGTATGGAACAAAAACCAGGGCTACAACAACCGGTGCAGTAGACTTAGTGAATGCCGACAAACTGACTAATAAGCCATTAACCAACACTGCAGAACTTTTACAAGGTGTTGTTCCTGGTATGGAAATCAGAAGAACAAACCAGGGTAAAGTCGGTGAAGAAGGTTATGATATCCGGTTACGAGGAGTAACTTCCCGTTCTGATCCAGGTATTTTAGTCGTTGTAGATGGTATTCCATACAGTGACAACAATGCAAATGCGCTGAACAAGATTAATCCGCAGGACATTGAAAATATCACAATCTTAAAAGATGCACAAGCTGCCATTTACGGTGCACGTGCTGCCGGCGGTGTTCTATTGGTGACTACCAAAAAAGGCAAAACAGAGAAACCAACCATAAGCTATACGGGCAACTTTAACTTTAATACACCTGCCAGTGTTCCTCAAAAGGTAAATGTATTGCAACACATCGAAATGATGGGTGAACTATATGCCAACGATGGCATTTCCAATCACTTCTTCACTCATTTACTTCCTTATGTAAACACTGCAGACATTTATTCCAAGAATCCGGAAGTCGTTAAAGGACCGTTTGGTGACACTCCTGATTTAGTATTGGGTTGGCACGACTGGTGGAAGGAAATGTACGGAACAGCTTTTGATCATTCCCACAATTTGTCAATTTCCGGTGGTTCAGAAAAATCCAACTACTATGCTTCTATCGGTTATCTGGATCAAGGATCTATGTTCAACTATGGAGAACACAACAACAAGAAGTATTGGGGACGGTTTAAATATGAATACAATTTGAACAAGTACATTAAATTACGTTCTAATGTATATGTAGGCCGTAAAAAAGTAACAGAACCTTATGACATTAACCAATTGGCTTGGTTGACATACTGGACCTGGAACTGCCAACCTACCTTTAACCCTCAGGGTCAATACTATGGTTCCGGTGGCTTTGGTAATCCTATTGCATTTGCAGAACATACTGGTAACCGATGGAAAACCTATTATTCTTACTATACCCAATTGGGTTTTGACATCACCCCTCTTAAAAACTTAACTATTACGGGGGATATGTCATTGAACTATGACATCAGTGATGAGAAATATTATCGCAAAAGACACCAGACCTACCACTGGGACGGTTCTTTGAACTATGATGTTATAGATTATTGGTATAGCGGAAAAACAAAAACAGAATCTCTCTATAACAGAAATGAACATATCGTTACTTCCTTGCATGCAAACTATGATTTCAGGATTACAGACCAACATATGTTCAATGCTATGTTCGGTGCTTCTCATGAGGAACTTGATGCCAGAGGATTCAATGCCTACCGTTATGACTTAATTACTGATGAACTACCAGTATTAGGCTTGGGAGATTCAGAACAGCAATATAATGGAGAGTATAACAATGCCTGGGCCATTACCTCCATCTTCGGACGTCTAAGCTATAATTGGGACAACCGCATTTTTGTAGAAGCCACATATCGTAATGACGGTTCTTCCAAATTTGCCAAAGGTCACAAATGGGAAGATTTCTGGGGAGTATCAGGCTCATGGATCATTTCCAATGAGAATTTCTTTACTCCAGCTAGAAATTATCTAAATCACTTGAAACTCAGACTTTCTTGGGGCCAATTGGGTAATCAGGCCGGTATCGGATTATACGACCATTATCAATATATCAATATTGGAGGAACATACCCATTCGGTAATTCAAATAATCCGCTAAAAGTACCAAATGCATCTTTGGGAGCTATGCCGGCAGTCGACAGAACATGGGAAACTATCGAAACTTATAATGCCGGAATTGATTTTGCAACACTGAATAACCGACTGAGTGGTACTTTCGACTACTTCATCAAAGACAATAAGAATATGTTCTATGCCGAAGAATTTCCTACAATATTAGGTACAAGTGCCCCTTCTATCAATGGAGCTCACGTTAGAACCAACGGTTGGGAACTTACACTGAACTGGAAAGATAAAATCGGTAAGGTAGGTTATAGAATAGGACTTAACCTAAGTGACAACAAGACAAAAGTCATTTCTTTAAGTGATTCCCGAAATCCGGGTCATGGACTGATGGGCTTTGTGGAAGGGTATCCGACCAATTCATTCTTTATTTACGAATTTGACGGTTTCATTAAAGACGAAGCAGATCTTGCAGATTATAAAACTAAGATGAAAGGTGGAGTTCCTACAAATCTGAGAGTAGGTGATGCAAAATATGTAGACAAAGACGGAGATGGTGTTTTGGAACCGACATTATATAAGGAAGGTGATCCTAACTCTGGCGATATTGTATACAAAGGTACAAATAATCAAAGATACTTGTATGGTATAAATTTAGGATTAGACTGGAAAGGAATCGATGTAAGTGCATTTTTGCAAGGTGTAGGTAAATGGGATTGTATCAACGGAACTTATGCCGGTGGTGGTGAAGTTTGGAAACAGTCATCCCAATATTTCTATCACAACACATGGAGTCCCGATCGTCCGAATGCAGAATATCCTCGTTTGACACAAGATGGTGGTATCCACGGATATAACTATCAATGGTCGGATGCACCCTATAAATTTTTCAATAACAGATATTTACGTTTGAAGGAAGTACAGATTGGTTATACATTCCCGACAACACTTACAAAGAAAATTGGTGTTGAAAAATTGAGAGTTTACGCAACGGGGATAAATCTACTTGAATGGGACAACCTACCAAATGGATTTGATCCGGAAGCCCCCTATACAGAGAATCTGATACCTTTCTCCAGAACTTATTCTATAGGTGTGAATGTACAATTTTAAAAAAGACAGATGATATGAAAACACATAAATACATACTGGCAGGATGCTGTTTACTTCTATTAGGCGCTACAGCTTCATGTGAAAAAGATTTAGACTTATACTCGCAAGATGTTATTTCTGAACCAGTATATTTTGCGAGTGCAGAAGACTTTAAACGTTATGCAAACCAATTCTATTACGGTTTGCCCACCTTCAATGCAGATGATGATATGTCTGACATAACCAAACCAACAGGTTTCAATAATGTAAGTAATAGTTCATATATAGCGGGAACTACCGATGGAACCTGGGACGGGGCTTATTCTGCCATACGTTATATTAACTATGGACTTGAAAGATGTGCAACCGCACCAGATGAATTGAAGAATGACATCAAAGTTTATGAAGCCGAAATGAAATTCTTCCGAGCTTATCAATACTTCAATCTGCTAAAGCGGTTTGGTGGAGTGCCTTTGATTGAAAAAACACTTACATTGGAAGACAAAGACCTGCTATACGGACCGCGTGACAGCAGAGAAACAATTGCAGCCTTCATTAAAAAGAATCTTGATGAAGCAATTCCTGAACTGCCACTTGAATCAGCTATATCAGCAGACGACAAAGGTCGCATATCCAAAGGAGCTGCCGAAGCAATGAAAGCTCGGTTCTCACTCTTTGAAGGAACATGGAGAAAATATCATGGACTACAAGGAGCAGATGCCTTTTTGGATGATGCTATTTCAGCTGCTAAAAATGTAATCAACAGTAATGAATATGAGCTGTGGGACCATAGAGCTGAATTGGGAGATTGGTCTTACAAGTACTTCTTTACACTCTCTAAAATAAAATCGAATCCTGCCGGTCTGACAAAAGCTGATAATAAAGAAACCATTTTAGCACAGCGTTATGATGAAAATCTCAGAGAGTCTCCACGTTATGAACACTCCGGTACACTATGCCCGACAAAAAAGTTGGCAGATATGTATTTGGACAAAAACGGATTACCTATCACCCATCCGAATTCTGTATTCAAAGGTTATCAGAAAATAACATCGGAATATGAAGACCGTGACCCTCGTATGGACATCTTCTTCGTAAAACCAGGTGAACGTTTTTGGTTATTCTCACAACCAATGTATAATCCTGATTGGAGTAACCCCGACGATCCAAATAGAGGTATTGTATATAATGTAGATTTTGGTTTTTGGACTCAAACCGGTTATAGAAATGTAAAATTGGAAGCAGAGGTTAGTTTCCCATTGGGATGCGACTGGCCAATTATCCGTTATACAGAAGTACTATTGATTTATGCTGAAGCTTTGTTCGAAAAGAATGGCAATATTTCTGATTCAGACTTAGACATCAGTATTAATAAACTGAGAGATCGGGTTGGCATGCCTCATCTTACCAACACTTTTGTTACTGCCAACGGATTGAACATGAAAGAGGAAATTCGCCGTGAAAGAACCATTGAACTGAGTCTGGAAGGTTACCGACTTGACGACTTGAGACGTTGGAAAACTGCAGAAGTTGAACTCAATCAACCATTAAGAGGTATCAAATACAAAGGAACCGAATACGAAACCGACGGACGTTGGGATAACATCGGATATGAAGTAGACGAAGAAGGGGTTATCGTTCTGGAAAAAGCATCAGATAGAAAGTTTGACCCGAACAAACATTACCTATTCCCATTGCCGACCAGACAGATACTATTGAATCCACAACTGGAACAAAATCCCGGTTGGAAATAAATCAATCACTCATTGATATCCAAGGGAGATGTGTCAAAAGTGGCACATCTCCTTACAGAAATTACCTATCTGTAAACACACAGTAAAAAGTAGAAATATGAAACATAGTCTATTACTATTGCTATTATGTATCCCCTTCTTATCTGCATTTCCCCAACAAATCGACGGAGAACTGTATAATCTGACAAAAATGAAAAACGGCTACCGTTCCAAACGGATTAGCAGTTACGATAAGAACGGCTATAATGGTGACCGTATTGTAGGAATCAAACCCAACGAAAAAGTCGTAATCTGTGATATTCAAGGAGCTGGAATCATCAATCATATATGGTTCACCATAGCCCCTCCTCCTCATTTGGTAAACCGTAATGATATTATTCTGAGAATATATTGGGATGGAAATAGTTATCCTTCGGTGGAATCACCAATAGGTCCGTTTTTCGGACAAGGATGGGACGAAAACTACAATTTTAGCTCTTATGCACTATCTACCGGACCAGCTAATGGAACAGGTATGTCTACTTATTTCATGATGCCTTTTGAAAAAGGTGCCCGCATTGAAATAGAAAATCAAGCCGATAACGTAGTTGATAATATTTTTTTCTATGTAGACTATTATGAAGTAGATAAGTTGCCTAAAGATGTAGGACGTTTTCACGCATGGTATAATCGTGAAATTACCAATCCAGTAAAAGACCCTAAAACTGGAGGTGAAATAGCAAACATTGACGGAAAAGAAAACTATGTCTTTGCAGACATTAAAGGAAAAGGGCACTTTATAGGATTGAACTATTATGTACAAAATCCCTCTACGGCTTGGTATGGCGAGGGTGATGATATGTGGTTCATTGACGGAGAGAAAATTCCTTCAATGGTAGGAACTGGAACTGAAGATTTTTTCAATACTTCCTGGTGTCCCAAAGAACCTTTCCAAAGTCCTTTCTTCGGCTATCCACGCGTAAACGGTGAAACCGGATGGTTAGGACGCACTCATGTATACCGCTTTTTTATCACCGATCCGGTATTCTTTGAAAAATCTCTGAAAGCAACCATTGAACATGGAACATCCAACGATATGGATTTAGACATTGCAACCGTTGCTTATTGGTATCAGGACAAATCCTATCCTATACCTGCTATCCCCAATAAAGCTGAACGTAAGTTGAAACCTTTAATTAACTTCTGGCATATTCACCAAATGCGTCAAGCTTGGAAAAAGACCAAGAATAATAATGCCTGGGGTGACTAATAACCAGATTAATAAAAGAAAAATGAAAAATACATATCTGATTGCAGCCCTCCTAATAAGCTGCACAACCTCTACTTTTGCTCAATACAAGGGCTTGGATGTAGTAAAGGTAGCAAATTCACAGCAACCTTACATAAATGAAAACATTCATATCCCTGACATAGAAGGATACAAAACGCTGAAGTGTGATTTTCATACACACACTATTTTCTCAGATGGTACAATCATGCCTGAAGAACGTGTATGGGAAGGGAACAGACGTGGACTGGATGCAATAGCCATTACTGAGCACATAGAATACCGTCCACACAATTCATTCATCAAAGCCGATCACAACGAATCATACAAAATAGCCAAAGGAGTAGAGAAAAATGCCAATATAATAGTGATACCGGGAGCGGAAATAACCAGAAACAAACCTCTTGGACACCTCAATGCACTATTTCTGAAGGATGCCAATGCTTTGGATATAGAAGATCCGCTGATTGCCATAGACAATGCTTTAGAACAAGGAGCCTTCATCATGTGGAATCACCCCGGATGGCCCAATGATACTAGTACAATCTACAAAGTGCATCAAGAGCTGATAAAGCAAAAAAAGATACATGGAATAGAATTAGTGAACGGATTTGAGTTTTATCCTATAGCTTTCAATTTTTGCAAGGATTATAACTTGACCTATATGGGAAATACCGATATCCATGGCGTTTACAATCAAACCTATCGAACAGACAGGCAATATGGTCCTATGACAATTGTATTTGCCCGTGAACGTTCTATAGAAGGAATAAAGGAAGCTCTGTTTGCCCATCGTTCTGTCGTTAAATTCGGTGATATGCTAATTGGGTCGGAAAATAATTTAAAAGCACTCATGAAAGCTTGTCTCTCCTACAAAATAAAGCCAGTGAAAGGAAATGAAGCTATTATGGAAATAAGTAATAAATCTACATTAAGTTTTTATCTACAATTGGATAACAAGACTATATCCATTTTAGGATCCGATTATACCGAATTTAAGGTACGTTTAGATGACAAAATCAAATTCACAAATATGTTTATAACAGATAATTGTCAACTGGAAATCGATATTCCCGAACTTAAGTAAAAGAATACAAGTAATTTCAAACACTTTTATATTCACTTATTATGAAACCAACATGCCAAAGCAAATATTCAGCAATAATATTATTTGCTATTTGTCTCATAATGGAAATCCCATTATGGGCACAACAAAAAGCCATACAAGGCTCTGTCAAAGATATGGAAGGTAATCCAATGCCTGGAGTCACTATTATGGCGGACGGAACCAATGCTGGTACAATAACCAACACAGATGGAAAATACTCCATCAATGTACCGGAAAAAGGAAAATCACTCACTTTTTCTTTTTTAGGATATATCTCACAAACATTGGATATAACTGGAAAACAGACTATCAATGTATTCCTAAAAGAAGATTTGATGAAAATTGAAGAAGTAGTAGTTATTGGCTATGGACAGCAAAAGAAATCCGACTTATCAGGAGCCATTGTCAATGTAGGAGTAGACAAACTGGAAGATGTAGCCTCACCCAATCTTGTATCCGCACTTGGAGGTCGTTTAGCAGGTGTATATGTCCAACAAAATGGAGGAGGTCCAAACCCTACAACTTCTATCCGAATCAGAGGTACAGGAACCTTGAATGACAATAACCCTTTGATTGTCATTGATGATATTATTGGTGCAGACTTGGAATCAGTCAATCCTTCTGATATCGAAACAATGACAGTTCTTAAAGATGCTTCGGCAGCAGCTATCTACGGTTCAAGAGCTGCAAGTGGAGTCGTACTTATCAAAACCAAAAGAGGTAGAAGCGGAATGAGACCTACTGTAAAGTTTGATGCATATTATGGTTTCTCGACACGTTCAAAAAAACTGGATATGTTGTCAGCTTCACAATTAGCTACAATATACAACGAAGCTAGCGATAATGACAATACTCCAAAATTGGAAGAATTCGCAAACCCTTCTGCCATGAAAGATGTAACTGATTGGCAAGACGAAGTATTCAGGACAGCCTCCATGCAAAGTTATAATGTATCATTGACTGGAGGTGGAGAAAACAATAACTACAATTTAGGTTTTACTGCTCAAGACAATGATGGTATTTTAAGGAATACCTATAACAAAAGATACACACTAAGAATCAATTCGGATTATAAATTAGGCAAGAAATTCAAATTTGGTGAAAGTATCAATTTGAGTTTCAAGCAAAGAAGAGGAGTCGATACTCGTGGAGATAATGTAGGGGCAATGATTCAAACGCTGGCTTATCATCCTGATGTTCCGATATATAACGAAGATGGAACTTATCATGGTGTATTCTCTTCAAATTATGGCGACTTAAGAAATCCAGTAGGAATATTCGAAAGAAATACCCAAAGAAACAGATTTTTTCAATTGGAAGGAAATGCTTACCTACAATATGAGATATTACCGGGATTTTCTGCCAAAATCAGCGGCTCTTTGAAAGTTATTGATAATGACACAAAAACCTTCAGTGTAAAAGAACCAGAACCAGGGAAACCTAATCTCGTGAATGGATTAACTATGTTCAGAGCCATGAATATAGGTTGGATTGGGGAAGGATTCCTATATTATGACAAGAGCTTTCAACAGCATAAAATTAATGCTATGATGGGTTTTTCAGCCATGAAAAATACGGGTGAAGACCTTTCTGCTTCTAAGAGTGGTTTTGATTTTGAATACCCCACTTTCCAATATCTGAATGCAGGAACCCTTAACCCGGTATGCTATGGCGGATATGGTGAAGACGGATTGGTCTCCGGATTACTGAGATTGAACTATTCGTATGCCGACAAATATATTGTTTCATTGAATATGAGAGCAGACGGTTCCTCTAAATTTGCCAAAGGAAACCGATGGGGATATTTCCCCTCTTTCTCTGCTGCATGGAGAATGACTCAAGAAAAATTCATGAATCATATTTCATGGCTTGATGATTTAAAATTGAGGGTCAGCTATGGTAGTTTAGGTAATCAATCCGTAGCATCTTATGCCTACATGGCTACCTATACCACCTCACTTCCAGATGGAAGATATACTTTCGGTCCAGGTACTCAAACCCTATACCAAGGTTATTATGCGGGTGTAATGGCCAATCCCGATCTGAAATGGGAAACAACCACCCAAGCAAACGTAGGAATTGATGCAGCTCTATTCAAAAACAAGTTACTGCTGACGTTGGATTATTATGATAAGCGTACAAAAGACATTCTGATTAATCCACCTGCTTTGGGAGCATATGGAAGTATAGGTAACCAGTTGATAAATGGTGCAACCGTACACAACAAAGGTTTCGAAGCGACAATTACATACAGAGACCAAATAAGAGATTTCTCATACGACGTTTCTTTCAATATTTCATCTTATAAAAACAAAGTCACTTCATTGGGAAACGATGCCCAGCCTATTTATGGTCCTAAATTCAGAGATGCCTACTCAATTACCCGAACAGACGTAGGTCATCCTATCGGATATTTCTATGGATATAAAACCAATGGCATCTTTAAATCCGAAGAAGAAGTAAAAGCATATACTAATTCAAAGGGAGAACTGTATCAACCATTGGCTAAACCCGGTGATTTCAGATATGCAGATACCAATAACGACGGAGTATTAGACTCTGATGACAGAATCAATTTAGGAGATGCTGTTCCTGATTTCTGTTATGGTCTGAATCTTGATTTAGAATATAAAAACTTTGATCTGAATGTATTCATGCAGGGTGTTCAGGGAACACAGATATGGAATGCTATCCGCTACACTTTTGGCTTTACAGGACTAAAATACAATTACTTCTCCGAAATTATGGACAGATGGACTCCGGACAATGTAAATGCAACAGTACCACGTGCTACCTGGATGGATCCTAATAATAATAAAAGGCCTTCGGATTACTATCTGGAAAACGGTTCATACCTAAGAATGAAAAATATTTCATTAGGATATACTATTCCCAAAGTGTTGACTCGCAAGATTGGTTTGGAAAAGATACGTTTCTATGTTTCAGCACAGAATCTATTTACCATTACTTCTTATTCGGGCTATGATCCTGAACTGGGTATAGATACAATAGGTGCCGACTTGGAAAGTAATGTAGACAGAGGACAATATCCCCAATCCAAATCCTATTCATTTGGCGTAAATCTCGTATTCTAAATTTATGTAATTATGAAAAGAAAAATTTATATAATATACGCATTCCTTGGAATGACATTTACAGGATGTGACAATATATTAGACTCTACTCCAGCAGTTACTATCAGTGAAGATTTATTCTGGCAAACTGAAGATGATGCAGAAAAAGCAATCATTGGAGTATACGGCCCTTTGATGGACGAATATTATTTTGCAGGACATACCGAACCGGTATGGGATGTACAAAGTGATGATTTATATCGTGCCGGAGACTGGGGAGACGATGCCCAGCTCGAAACATTCAATGCTAATCCTGAACAAGGAGAACTCTTCGGACGTGGATGGAAATTAAAGTTTGAAGGAATAAAAAGAGCTAATGATGTTTTGAGAAATGTTCCTTCTATGTCTATCAGTGAACAAAAGAAAAACGAAATATTAGGACAAGCTTATTTTATGCGAGCTTTCCATTATTCAAGATTAATGCTGATACATGGAGGACTACCTCTTTATGACGAAAACCTACCAATCAGTGAATATAACAAACCAAGAGCCACACATGCTGAAACTTATGAATTTATAGAAAGAGATCTGGAAAAAGCAGCAGAGCTTCTACCACTTTCATGGCCCGAAGCTGATTTAGGCAAACCTACTAAAGCTTCTGCATGGGGACTTCTATGCCGCTTCTATCTATATGAAGAAAAATATCAGGAAGTTGTCAATACTGCTAATAAGATTTTTGAACACAAAGATTTGTATAGTTTGATGGATAACTATGGCGATAATTTTTTAGTAGAAAAAAGAAATGAAAAAGAAGTTCTATTTGCTGTAAAAATGATGATGATGGCAGACAGTCCCGCCTGGCCATTCAATCTTTATTTTTATCCTCATGCCTTTGGTGGCTGGAACTTCTTTCATCCGGAACAATCTCTCGTTGATGAATTTGAATATCTCGACGGCAGTCCAAGACGTAAAATCAAATTCCAAAAAGAAGATGCGGAAAACTGTAAGTATGTATTTACCGACAATGGAGAAATAGTAAACTGGCAAAAAGAATTTATTCAAAGAGATCCCCGTTTAAGAGCAACTGTAGTTACTTGCGGAGAATCTTTCAATATGGATGGAGCTGTATATACATTTCCTGCCGGTGATACTATGACCGGATATTGTTGCAACAAATACATTGACCCCAACCATCATGCCGGATTGTGTAATCTTCATTATTGTATCGTAAGAATGTCCGATATTTATTTGATGAAAGCAGAAGCTCTACTGAAACAACAAGGGAGCAGCAATGCGGAAATTGACGGTCTGATCAATGAAGTAAGACGCCGCGTTGGTTTGGCTGATATATCCAACTGTACAATGGAAGACATTATTCATGAAAGACGGTGTGAATTTGCAACAGAAGGACTCAGACACTACGATTTAATCAGATGGAAACTGGCAAAAACAGTATATGCAAATGACAATGGCCCCGACGGTCCGAGAGCTTTTGTTGAAGGAAAGCACGAACTGTTGCCTATCCCTCAATCTGAAATAGACTTGAGCCAAGGAGTACTGGTACAGAATCCGGGGTATTAAATTGTTTATTAATGACTTTATAAAATTCAGCTATGCTAAAATCATTAAATGGCCGTTTTATTATTTGGGGAGGAGTAATTGTATACATATTCCTTTCCTGTACCCCTATTGCAAAGAAAAGCTTTAATTATTCATCTGAATTGGAAGCCCTTTCCCGTCTGGATTTATTGCCTGAATTCCGTTCCAACTGCATAGTGGAACAAATATCCAGTTATGACAAGACTGGAGGAAATGACGACGGTTTCAATGGTACTTATTCCTATATCCGGAAAGAAAATAACAAGCTGGTTATTGCAGATTTAAAGGGACCAGGTATCATCAATAGAATATGGACTCCCACCCCTACTAATGATTCTCTGGAGTTTTATTTTGACGGAGAAAAAAATGCCAGTCTGAAAATATGTTTTCAAGATTTGTTTTCCAATAGGCAATATCCGTTTATAGAACCAATTTGTGGAGAAGGGGTCGGTGGTTTTTATTGTTATCTTCCCATACCGTACAGAAAATCATGCAAAATAGTATTGAACGGTCCTTTGATGAAATTTTATCAGATTCAATATCGAAATATGCCTGAATATAAGATTGAAAGCTTTTCTACTGATTTATCCCCAGAAGCAAAGAATACATTAAAGAAAGTTTGCCAAATATGGCAAACTTTCGCGACTCCTGATATTGTCACCTTTGCAATGGGAAAGTCCAAAACCTATCAAGTAGAAGAGCTTTCTTTCTCTTTAGCTCCAGGTGAAGAAAAAGTATTCTTCCACACAAATGTACCAGGACGTATACTAGGTTTCGAAATAAATAGCAAACAATATTTACATAATAATATATCAATCAATGCTATTTGGGACAAAGAGGAGAATCCGGCCATACATATTCCATTGCAAGATTTTTTCGGATATTCTGCCGGCAAACCGTCAATGAACGGAATGATGATAGGCAGTAAATCGGGTAGACACTATAGTTTCTTACCCTGTCCGTTTGACAGTACAGCTGAAATGAAGTTACAGTATCGTGCAGGTGAAGGAGAAAATCTTTTTATTACCACAAAAGTATACTATAATACAGAAGCAAGAAATAAACAAGATGAAGGTAAATTATATACTTTTTGGCATCGTGAAATCAATCCAAAACAAGGAGAATGCTATGATTTTCTTTCAGTTAAAGGAAGAGGACATTATGTAGGAACAATTCATAATGCCCAAGGACTGTATCCAAATAATATGGTATTTTTTGAAGGAGACGATTCCACTTATGTAGATGGAAAAATGCGAATTCATGGCACCGGTTCCGAAGATTACTACAACGGAGGATGGTATGACCTGCCGGGAAAATGGAATTGCGCCAAAAGCCTACCGATTCATGGTTGTTTGGATTATCATTTACAAGCAGCACGTACCGGAGGATTTCGCTTTTATACAACAGACAAGCTTTCCTTTGAAAAAGAATTTTATATGGGAATAGAACATGGTATGACAGGAAATACATATCCCGTTGATTATTCCTCAGTTGCTTTCTATTATTTAGACAAACCATAATAAAATCACTAATATCATTATGAATAATAATCAAATTGGATTTTTTTATTATTTATGTACTGTTGATTATTAGTGTATTATTCCTAATAAATAAGAAAACATAGTTCTTTTGAGATTCTTGTAATCACTCATTTATTTTCAATTGCCATTTATAAAAAATCTGCGATTTTACAAGAATTTCAAAGGACTATTTTTCCCATTACTTCTTTCCCGCCCAATAAACTCCTCCCAATATCAGCACAGCTCCCATCAGAGCAACCATCGTCAGCCGTTCTCCCAACAGAAAAGCAGAACCTATCAGGGTGAAGAGAGGATTCAGGTAAATATAGTTAGAAGCCCTTATTGTACCGAGCTGTTTCAACACTACGTTCCAGACTACAAAGCAGATTAAGGAAGCCAACACACCAAGGAAAAGTAGATTGAACAGAATAGCCGGTTCTAAAAGCCTGGTAATGTCGAACTGCCAGGGATGAACCAGAAATGCAGGAAGAATGGTCAATACCCCATAAAAAAATATCTTACGGGTAATAAAAATTATGCTGTAACGATTGGACATTTTTCTCATTATTAAACTATAGAATGCCCAGGAAAAAGCTGCAAGCAAAGTAAGGAAATCACCTAAAGGAGAAATCTTCAATACAAAACTACCATTATAAACCACCAATGCCACACCAACCAATGCCAGCAAAGAACCAGCCATCAATCCACGGGTAGCCTTTTCCTTTTTATAAACCCACAAAGAAAGAATGGTGGTGAGTAACGGAGCCGTACAGACAATAAACGACACATTCGTCGCCAATGTAATCTCCAAAGCTGTATTTTCTGTAAAAAAGTAGAATGAACCGCCTGTCATGCCTCCTAAAAACATCCAAAATTCATCTTTCCAATTGTCGGCAAACAGTTTTCGGGGAGAAATAAGCCAAATGCCCATATAAGCTATCAGGAAACGAAGCAAGAATATTTCCTGTGGAGAAAGACCGTGCCCAATCAATACTTTCGTTGAAATAAAGGTCAGCCCCCAAATACCTACCGTAAGGACGGCAACAAGATGATAAGTATAATTTTTCATTGCGTTCATACACTTCCGATAAGTCGCACAAATATACGTACTTTCTTTTTTCAATACAATGAAACCAACCATAAATAATGTTCAGGGAGGATTTACTAAAACTCGAAGGAAGATTTACTAAATCTTTCCTCCCGTTTTAGTAAATCTTTAAACCCCTTATTAGAAGCCTATTGAACGAATTCTCATTTATCGGCAGAATAATAAACAACAATCTGCCGAATACACAGACAAAAAACACAAAGGATGAAATCTTCCCAGACTTCATCCTTCGCTATATCCTAAAAATCTTTTAGTAAATATCCTATTGAATTAATTTAGCTATTATTTGTATTACAAACAAAAAATTAGTTTTAAAAGCACATCACAAATGTAAGTAATAAAAAGTGAATTATCAAGTCTTTACCATTGTTTTTTATGTTACTTAGTTACAAATCTGAAAATAAACCCGTAACTTTGCACCGATATTAACCGGATACTAACCGGTTTTAACCATTGAATAAACAATGTTTTCAACAAAATATTAATTAGTACCACTATGGAATACAATTTCAGGGAGATTGAAAAGAAATGGCAGAAAAGGTGGGTGGAAAACAAAACCTACCAAGTGACGGAAGACGAAACGAAGAAGAAATTCTATGTGCTGAACATGTTCCCCTACCCCTCCGGTGCGGGACTGCACGTAGGTCATCCGCTGGGATACATTGCTTCGGATATTTACGCCCGCTACAAACGACTGCAAGGTTTCAATGTACTGAATCCCATGGGATATGACGCTTATGGTCTTCCAGCAGAGCAATATGCCATACAAACGGGACAGCACCCTGCAATTACGACCGTCAACAATATCAACCGATACCGTGAACAGTTAGATAAGATAGGTTTCTCTTTCGACTGGAACCGCGAAATCCGTACCTGCGAACCGGAATATTACCATTGGACCCAATGGGCGTTCCTCAAGATGTTCAACAGTTACTACTGCAACGATGAAAAGCAGGCACGTCCTATCCAGGAACTGATTGAAGCATTCAGCCAAACCGGTACTGAAGGAATGAATGTGGCTTGTGGCGAGGAATTGAGTTTTACCGCCGCAGAATGGAATGCCAAGAGTGAAAAGGAACAGCAGGAAATCCTAATGAACTACCGTATTGCCTATCTGGGCGAGACAATGGTTAACTGGTGTCCGCAACTTGGTACCGTACTTGCCAATGACGAAGTAATAGACGGTGTCAGTGAACGCGGCGGTTTCCCCGTCATCCAGAAGAAAATGCGCCAATGGTGTCTCCGTGTATCTGCCTATGCACAACGCTTATTGGATGGACTCGATACCATCGACTGGACCGAATCCTTGAAAGAAACTCAGAAAAACTGGATAGGACGCAGTGAAGGTGCGGAGATACAATTCAAAGTAAAAGACAGTGATTTGGAATTCACTATCTTCACTACCCGTGCAGATACCATGTTCGGTGTCACCTTCATGGTATTGGCTCCCGAAAGCGAACTGGTACAGCAACTTACCACCGACACACAGAAAGATGAAGTAAACGCTTATCTGGAACGCACCAAGAAACGTACTGAACGCGAACGTATTGCCGACCGTAGCGTTACCGGTGTATTTTCCGGAAGCTATGCCATCAACCCCTTTACCGGTGAGGCAGTGCCCATCTGGATAAGCGACTATGTGCTTGCCGGATATGGTACGGGTGCCATCATGGCTGTGCCTGCACACGACAGCCGTGACTATGCTTTTGCCAAGCACTTCGGCCTCGAAATCCGCCCGCTGGTAGAAAGTTGCGATGTAAGCGAAGAAAGCTTCGATGCCAAGGAAGGTATTGTATGTAACTCTCCACGAGAAGGCGTTACTCCCTATTGTGACCTTTCATTGAACGGACTGACCATCAAGGAAGCGATTGCTGCTACCAAGAAATATGTGAAAGAGCACAATCTGGGACGTGTAAAGGTGAACTTCCGTCTGCGTGATGCCATTTTCTCACGTCAGCGCTATTGGGGCGAGCCGTTCCCGGTTTACTACAAGGACAACATGCCTTATATGATTGATGAAAGTGCCCTACCCCTGGAATTACCCGAAGTTGCCAAATTCCTGCCTACCGAAACCGGTGAACCTCCATTGGGACATGCCACAAAATGGGCTTGGGATACTGTGAACAAATGTGTTGTGGAAAACGAAAAGATAGACAACACCACCATCTTCCCACTGGAACTCAATACTATGCCCGGATTTGCCGGTTCAAGTGCCTATTATCTGCGCTACATGGACCCACACAACAACCAGGCACTTGTAGATAAGAAAGTAGATGAATACTGGCACAATGTAGACCTTTACGTAGGCGGTACCGAACATGCCACCGGTCACTTGATATATTCCCGTTTCTGGAACAAGTTCCTGTACGACCTTGGTGTCTCTGCAGCCGAAGAACCGTTCCAAAAGCTGGTAAACCAAGGTATGATTCAAGGACGGAGTAACTTCGTCTATCGCATCAAAGATACCAATACATTCGTATCCTTGAATCTGAAAGAACAGTACGACACTACCCCACTCCATGTGGATGTGAATATCGTATCCAATGATGTTCTAGACCTTGAAGCCTTCAAAGCATGGCGTCCCGAATACGAAACTGCCGAATTTATACTTGAATCGCCGGAAGGAACTGAAGGCAATTTAAGTAAAGGCAAGTACATCTGTGGATGGGCTGTGGAAAAGATGAGTAAATCCATGTTCAACGTTGTCAATCCCGATATGATTGTCGACAAATACGGTGCCGACACTCTCCGCATGTACGAAATGTTCCTCGGCCCGGTAGAACAATCAAAGCCGTGGGATACAAACGGAATAGACGGTGTGCACCGCTTCATCAAGAAGTTCTGGTCACTGTTCTACGACCGCAACGACAATTATCTGGTAACAGATGAACCTGCCACCAAGGAAGAACTGAAATCCCTCCATAAACTGATTAAGAAAGTGACGGGAGACATCGAACAATTCTCTTACAACACAAGTATCAGTGCCTTTATGATTTGTGTAAACGAGCTGTTCGGAATGAAATGCAGCAAGAAGGAAATCCTAAACCAGTTTATCATCGTTCTGGCTCCCTTTGCTCCGCATGTATGCGAAGAGTTGTGGGAGACACTGGGCAATGCAGGCTCTGTATGCGATGCCAAGTGGCCGGTATGCAACGAAGAATACCTGGTGGAAGATACGGTCAACTATACGGTTTCCTTCAACGGAAAGGCACGGTTCAACATGGAGTTCCCGGCAGATGCGGCATCGGATACCATCCAGACTGCTGTATTGGCCGACGAACGTTCTGAAAAATGGATGGAAGGCAAGTCCATCGTCAAAGTAATCGTAGTGCCGAAGAAGATTGTGAACATCGTTGTCAAATAACAGATATGCAAATTACAAAACCAACCAAAGCGGAAGTGACGAGAGAGCTGAAGGATTATATCTTCATCACTCTGGGACTCATCAGCTATGCACTGGGATGGGCGGCATTCCTCATTCCCTATCAGATTACGACCGGAGGTACTACCGGTATCGGTGCCATCATCTATTATGCCACCGGATTTCCCATCCAGTGGTCATACTTCATCATCAATGCCGTACTGATGACTTTTGCCATCAAGATACTCGGACCGAAGTTCAGTATCAAGACCACGTTTGCCATCTTCGGACTGACCTTTTTTCTATGGTTTTTCCAGCTGTTGGTGAATGGTCCCGATGGTGTCCCTCCCCAACTGCTGGGTGAAGGACAAGACTTCATGGCTTGTCTGATAGGTGCTGCAATGTGCGGTGCCGGACTGGGTATCGTATTCAACTGCAACGGTAGCACGGGAGGTACGGATATTATTGCAGCCATCATCCACAAATACAAAGATGTCACACTGGGACGCATGGTGATGGCCTGCGACTTTATCATCATCAGTTCCTGCTACGTGGTATTTCATGACTGGAGACGTGTGATATTTGGTTTTGTAACTTTGTTTGTCATCGGATTTGTACTGGACTACATAGTCAACAGTGCCCGGCAATCCGTTCAATTCTTTATTTTCTCCAAAGAATATGAAAAGATTGCCGACCGCATCACCAAGGAAACCCATCGCGGTGTAACGGTACTCGACGGTATCGGCTGGTACAGTAAACACAACGTGAAGGTACTGGTCGTACTTGCCTACAAACGCCAATCGGTAGAAATATTCCGGATGGTGAAAGATATAGACCCGAACGCTTTCATTTCCCAAAGTTCCGTCATCGGTGTATACGGAGAAGGTTTCGACCGGTTGAAAGTGAAATAGGGACTTGTATAAGCCACAAGTATAAGGAGAACATAATATGAGAAAGAAATTTGTATTTGCCACCAACAATTCACACAAACTGGAAGAAGTGACTGCCATTTTGGGAGAAAAGGTCGAACTTCTCAGCATGAAGGATATCAAATGTGATACTGACATTCCGGAAACTGCAGACACACTTGAAGGAAATGCTTTGCTGAAAGCAAAATATATCTTCGATAACTATCATCTGGACTGTTTTGCCGACGATACCGGTTTGGAAGTGGAGGCCCTTGGTGGGGCACCGGGTGTATATTCCGCCCGTTATGCCGGCGATGCACACAATTCGGAAGCAAACATGAAGAAGTTGCTGAAAGATATGGAGGGCATCGAGAACCGTAAGGCACAATTCCGTACCGTATTTGTACTTATCATCGACGGAAAGGAACATCTGTTTGAGGGCATCGTGAAAGGAGAAATCACAAAAAACAGAAAAGGTACTTCAGGTTTCGGTTACGATCCCATATTCATTCCCGAAGGATATACGCAGACTTTTGCAGAAATGGGGAATGAACTGAAGAATAAAATCAGTCACCGGGCATTGGCCACTAACAAGTTGTGTAAGTTCTTAATGAGATAATGTTTTTAATGTGCTGATATGCTAATGCACCAATGTGCTAATTAGCTGCGCTGTCACGCCAAAAGGTCATTAGCACATTGGCGCATTAGCATATCAGCACATTATAACCCCAGTTGAGCCGATATTTCCAACATCCTCTTAATCGGTTTCACTGCTTTTTCTGCAATCTCAGCATCCACCTTTATTTCCGGTGATTCATTTTTCAAACAATCATAAAGCTTTTCCAGTGTATTCAGCCGCATGTAACTGCATTCATTGCAGGCACAAGTGCTGTCGTTGGGAGGAGCCGGAATAAATGTTGTCTGCGGGCATTGTTTCTGCATCTCGTGCAGGATACCGCTTTCGGTAGCTACAATGTAGCTCTTTTCGGGATGTGCCACTGCATACTTCAGCAAAGCTGCCGTAGAGCCTACCACATCGGCCAGTTTCAAGACTGTACTCTTGCATTCGGGATGTGCCAGTACCACCGCATCGGGATGCTGCTGTTTTATTTCAACAATCTTTTCAACCGAGAATTCCTCGTGTACATGGCATGCGCCATCCCATAATAACATATTTCTTCCGGTAATGGAGTTGATATAATTACCCAAGTTCCGGTCCGGGCCAAAGATTATTTTCTCATCTTTGGGGAAGCTTTCCACAATCTGCTTTGCATTGGTAGAAGTCACCACCACATCGGTCACCGCCTTCACCGCAGCCGTTGTGTTCACGTAGGATATGACCGTATATCCGGGATGCTCTTTGACAAACTGACCGAACTTGTCCGCCGGACAACTGTCCGCCAGCGAACAGCCTGCCGCCATGTCGGGCACCAGCACCTTCTTGTCGGGACAAAGCACCTTTGCCGTTTCTCCCATGAAGTGAACGCCGCACATCACGATAATGTCCGCTTCCGTCCGGGCTGCCCATTGCGCCAAAGCCAGACTGTCGCCCACGTAATCGGCTATATCTTGTATTTCACCTTTCTGGTAGTAGTGTCCCAGAATGATTGCGTTCTTCTCCTTCTTCAGCTGCTTGATAGCTTCTATAAGATTATCCATAATTATATTTTTTAATTTCTCTTTCTTCTTTAAAAATCCTTTGATAGTAATGATAGGCTGTTAACAGTGTGGACAAATAAATACGATTTTTCTTGCCTATGAAGTTATTAGTATCAAGCTGAATTTTACTCTTATGCTTATAAACCGGGGTTTTTAAGTTTATCCGTTGATAATAAGACTTCTGCTAAACAGCATTAACATGTTGTTAATAATATGCAAAGTTAATAACTTTAGAGTTATAAACCGATGAAACCAGGCTGAAAAATATGTTGAATGAAGCCTGGAAAATTCTCCTTAACTTTTTTGGTTTGTTCGTTTCACTGCTGTAATATGCAGACCTTTGAATAATGCAAGGATTATTTTTAAAATTGTTTCCCTATTGTATTGACACCTTTTCAACGGTTATTAACCGGGATATAAACGGAAAAAAGTATCTTTGCAGGGAGATTTAAAAGTATATTGTCATGCGTAAACTGAAGATAACTGAACTGAATCGTATTAGTGTAGAGGAATTTAAGGAAGCCGAAAAACTGCCTTTGGTAGTGGTATTGGATAATATCCGCAGTCTCCATAATATAGGTTCCGTTTTCCGTACTTCGGATGCTTTCCGCATCGAGTGCATTTATCTTTGTGGCATTACAGCTACCCCACCCCATCCGGAGATGCACAAAACAGCTTTGGGAGCGGAATTTACCGTAGATTGGAAATATGTTGATAACTCTGTTGAAGCTGTTGATAACCTAAAATCCGAGGGATACATCGTTTATTCTGTAGAGCAGGCGGAAGGTAGTGTGATGCTGGACGAACTGGTGCTGGACAAGACTAAAAAGTATGCTGTGGTAATGGGAAATGAAGTGAAGGGTGTTCAACAAGAAGTGATTGACCATTCGCACGGTTGCATTGAAATTCCTCAATACGGCACAAAGCATTCGTTGAATGTATCGGTTACGGCGGGTATTGTTATTTGGGATTTATTCAAGAAACTGAGATAATAACAGGGCTGTTAATAAGCTGTCAATATATCGGGTTTGTTGGAGCTATAGATCGAACACGGTGCATCTATAGATCCAGCGTGTTGCATCTATAGATCCAATAAACTAGTTCTATATAGGTATGATGAGAGATTTTATGAACAGTGGTTGATTATAAAAATCAACCACTTTATTCATTGTAAATTAATGCTTTATCTCCTAATTTATCCTTTTTGTTAACCATGTATTCAACACATATCGGTTGTATGTGGAAAACTTGCTGTACAGTTGGTGTCTTTTCTTATTTTTTGTATATTTGCTGAATATATATAAATCATATCGATATGAAAAAGATAATATCTTCATGGATAGGCATTTTTGTAGGTTGTACTATTCTGGCAGCAGGTTTTGTTTACTTTATCAATCCTTATAATCTTGTTCCTGGCGGGGTGTATGGAGCCAGTATTGTGCTTCATAATCTGTTCCCTTCTATTCAGGTAGGTACTTTCGGTTATATGTTTGATATTCCTTTGCTTATCATTTCCGTGCTGGTACTGGGAGCAAAATTGGGAGCACGTACTATCGTGGCGGCACTATTCACTCCGCTTGCCATGAATGTGCTGTCTCTCCTCTCCTATCCTTCTGAAGAAGCGCTCCATCAGTTGGACCCTACACAGTTGCTGGGTGGCAGTCTGAATATGTCCGACCATTTGATGCTGACTTCTGTGATTGGTGCGGTGGTTATCGGTATAGGCTGTGGTATTGTAGTGCGTAGCCGGGCTACTACAGGAGGTACGGATATTGTGGCGATGATATTGCAGAAATATTGCCATATACGTTTTTCAAAGGCGATACTGCTGGTAGATGGTATTGTGGTGGGATTCGGCCTATTGGTTATCGGTTTCGGTATCGGAAATCCGGATGATGCTACACAACCTTCGTGGCATTTGTCTTTCTATTCACTGATAGCTATTTTTGTCACTTCGAGGGTATTGGCCTATGTGATAAATGGGGAGAAGAATGACAAGATACTGTTTGTCATCAGTGATATGCGCCTTACCGCTTTGCACGACTATATTCTTAAAGATTTGGACCGTACAGCCACTTGCATCAAGAGTAGTGGTCTTTATACCAATGTAGACAAGGAAATGCTGTTTCTTGTGGTGAGTTACAAGGAAGTGGTAGGTATCAAGCAGAAGATAAGGGAAGTAGACCCAAAGGCTTTTGTAGTGGTTACCGATGCTTATGATGCATTTGGTGAAGGTTGGAAAGAGCTTCCGATGGCAGGAGAGGTACAACCCGAATAGGTAGTAATAAACAATTGTTCATTCTGTTATTAACTGAATATATAGCTTAATATCAATTGTTTAATAACTAATTATTTGTGTTGCTAACATAGTTTTCAACATGGTGTTAACGATAAGTTTTTTGTTTGAATGAACGGTATTGTTGCGAAGTCGATGATGTGGAACTTATGGCATGGTTGCCATAAATTGAGTGCAGGTTGTAAGCATTGTTATGTTTATCGTGGTGATGCCCGGCGAGAGGTGGACAGTTCGGTGGTGGTGCGGACAAAAAACTTTGACCTGCCTTTGCGTAAAAAGCGTAACGGAGAATTCAAGATACCACCTGGAACATTTGTCTACACCTGCTTTACTTCCGATTTCTTTGTGGAAGATGCTGACAAATGGCGGGCCGAAGCATGGGAGATGATTCGTTGTCGCAGTGACCTGCATTTTATGATGATTACCAAGCGTATAGACCGTTTTTCTGACTGTCTGCCCGATGATTGGGGAGACGGATATGATAATGTAACCATCTGTTGTACGGTTGAAAACCAGGCTTGCGCCGATTATCGCTTGCCCATCTATGAGAGGGCTCCCATAAAGCATAAGATAATAATCTGTGAACCGCTGCTGGAAAGGATAGATTTAAGTACTTATGCTGTTGGCGAATGGATTGAACAGATAGTTGCAGGGGGAGAATCCGGTTACGAAGCCCGCCCTTGTGATTTTGAATGGGTGATGGACCTTCGCAGAATTTGTGTGGAAAATAAAGTGGAGTTCTGGTTCAAGCAGACTGGCTCTAAGTTCGTCAAAGACGGAAAGACATATGATGTGAAACGCCAGTTTCAACATTCGCAGGCACGCAAGGCGGGAATAAACATCAGTTTATAATTGTCCGCTTTCCACCATCAATATCACCCGTTCGGTCAATGCATCGTCTCCCATAGGGTCGTATTGCTTCTTTAGACTGGCGCCGAAGAGTGCGGCAAAAGTCTGGTAGAAACCGGCTTTGAAAGGGCCCATAAAAGCTTTTACCAGTTCATATCCGGTGGAGTTGGTCTGTCGGTCTACCAGTTTTATTAACAGTTTGCCTTGGGCAAAGGTAAGTTTCTTCATGCGGGGAGTGTATTGCTCCTTCAAGCTTTTCTCTACTGCTTTCATGTGTTTCTGGCGGGCTTTCTCGGTGGGCAGGGTCATCATGTATTCGTAGGTTTCAATGATGGCACGGTTAATCTCCTTGGAGATGGGAAGTACCTTCTTTACGTCACGAATGAGTTTGTAGTACTTGTTCATGTCGCGCTTGTTCTTGAATTTAAGCGGCTTGAAGATGTAGACAGTGGGGAGCTTGACATAAGGGATGGTATCTCCTTCGTAAACGCACATGGGAGTAAGATAGACACTCTTTTGCGCAGCAGACTGTGGTTGCTGCTGTGCAAAGCATTTCAGGCTTCCGAGAGAAAGAAACATGATGAGTATTACTATGTTAAGCCTTGCGTTCATGTTGCAAAAGTACACCATTCTGTGTAATGTTGTTGCATCATGTTGATTTTTCCTTGCTCAATTAACTTATTTAAGGTAACTTCGCTTCCCAAAACATGAAAGTGACCTACTATTAATGGAATTACTCAAGATAGGAGTTTTTGTAAGTATGCTGTCAATGACTCCTATGCTTGAAGCTCAAAATACATCCGGCCTTCAGAAAGAACAGCCTTTGCTTCTTTTGGAAGAAAATCTGGAACAACTTTCCATCGGGAATGAGGAAGAATACGGTTGGGAAGATGAATTGGAGGAGTTGTCCCGACGTCTGCAAGAGCCTGTCAACCTCAATGCCGCCACTAAACGGCAATTGGAGCAGTTTCCTTTTCTTACGGATATACAGATAGAGAATCTTCTGGCTTATGTCTATATACACGGACAGATGCAGACCATTTATGAATTGCAACTGGTGGAGGAGATGGATAAACGTACCATCGACCTACTGCTGCCCTTTGTCTGTGTGCGGGCAGTGAAAGCGGGTAGGGGGTATCCTGCTTTAAAATCTATACTGAAATACGGGAAACACGAAACATTGGCACGTTTGGATGTACCGTTCTATATCCGTAAAGGATATGAGAAAAATTACCTGGGACCTTCCCTTTATCATTCTTTGCGCTATAATTTTCATTATGGAGATTATCTCCAAATAGGCGTGACGGGAGAGAAGGATGCCGGAGAACCCTTCTTTGCCCTGCACAACGGAAAAGGCTATGATTACTATTCTTTCTATTTTCTGATAAAGAATCTGGGAAGGCTGAAGGCTTTGGCATTGGGCAATTACCGTCTGAGCTTCGGGCAGGGATTGGTACTTAGCACGGATTTTCGTTTAGGAAAAACATTCTCTATGTCTACGGCAGAATATCGTACCGGAGGCATCCGTAAGCATAGTTCTACTGATGAGTACAATTATTTCCGGGGAGCGGCGGCAACGGTGGGAGTATTGCCTTACTTGGATATTTCGGCTTTCTATTCGCATCGCTCCATGGACGGTGTGGTGGAGGATGGCGAGATAACTTCCATTTACAAGACGGGATTGCATCGCACGCAGAAGGAGGCAGATAAAATGAATGCCTTTGCCTTGCAGGTAATGGGTGGGAACATGACCTATGAAAAGAATTCTCTGAAGATGGGAGTAACGGGGATTTACTATTTTTTCAACCGTCCTTACGAGCCTCGGTTGAACAAGCATGCAAAGTACAATCTTCATGGAAGTGATTTCTATAACGTGGGCATGGATTATAGGTATCGTCTGGGCCGTTTTGTCTGGGTGGGGGAAGCGGCAACCGGCAGTAAAGGCTATGCCTTGCTGAACCGGCTGAAGTATAATCTTTCTTCCGATTATCATCTGCTACTTGTTCACCGGTATTATTCATATGATTATTGGACTTTGTTTGGGCGTTCCTTTGGCGAAAGCAGTATGCCGCAGAATGAGAACGGATGGTATCTGGCAGCAGAGGCCACACCTTTCGCCCATTGGAAGTTTTTCGCTTCACTGGATATGTTTTCTTTTCCTTGGTGGAAATACCGTATAAGTAAGCCCTCAAAGGGAGCGGATGCCATGTTTCAGGTTACTTATACTCCTCGAAAGAGCCTTTCGATGTATTTTAATTATCGGTACAAACAGAAAGAAAGAGACGTGACGGGTACAAGCGGTACAGTTATCGAACCTATCTATCACCATAAACTCCGTTATCGGTTGACCTATATGCCGGGAAGATATATCTTTCGTACTACAATAGATTATAACCACTTCCGCCAGCAGGATGGGGAAGGGTATCGCTTCGATAGACGGCAAGGTTATCAGTGTACTCAACTTTGCTCGTACACTTTCCCCTTCCCTCTGTCGGTTTCCGTGCAGGGAACCTGGTTTCATACGGACGATTACGATTCGCGTGTTTACGCCTCCGAGCGTGGATTGTTATATACTTTCTATACCCCTTCCTTCTATGGCAAAGGGTTCCGTTACTCCGCTCATCTGCGATATGATTTGAGTAAGAACTTCATGTTTCTTGCCAAATTCGGACAGACGGTTTATCAGGATAGGGAGACGATTGGTTCGGGCAATGATGAGATACCGGGAAATAGGAAAGCGGACTTGCAGATGCAACTGCGTATCAAGTTTTAGAGGAATGATTGATAGCTTTTTTATTTCTTTCTTTATCTTTGTCCGTATGATAATCCAAGGATGAACTCTGGAGTGCTAAGATTAGTAGATACTCGGAGTATTAAATAGTAAATAGTAAATCGTCAAATAGTAAATAGTATGACTGTCATTTATCCATCCCCCATATTCGGTCCCGTTCATTCCCGCCGTCTGGGAGTATCTTTGGGAATAAATTTATTGCCGGCAGACGGCAAAGTATGCACTTTCGACTGCATTTACTGTGAATGTGGCTTCAATGCCGACCATCGTCCCAAACAGCCGTTGCCTACGCGCGAAGAAGTCCGTTCGGCCCTTGAAGCCCGTCTGCGGGACATGCAGCAAAACGGACCTACACCGGATGTACTGACTTTTGCCGGTAATGGAGAACCGACGGCACATCCCCGTTTCCCCGAAATCATAGAAGATACACTTGCCTTGCGCGACAAGTATTTTCCGAATGCAAAGGTGAGCGTACTGAGCAATTCTACCTTTATTCATCGTCCTGCCGTATTCGAGGCTTTGAACAAGATTGACAACAACATCCTTAAACTGGATACGGTGGATGAAGAGTATATCCGTGTACTTGACCGTCCTACCGGACATTACTCCATCCGGGAGATTATAGAAGGGATGAAAGCGTTCAAAGGGAACTGCATTATCCAGACCATGTTTCTCAAAGGAAGTTATAAAGGACAAGATATGGATAATACATCCGATAAATTTGTTCTTCCCTGGCTGGAAGCTGTCAAGGAGATTGCTCCCCGCCAAGTGATGATTTATACCATCGACCGCGAAACGCCCGACCATGATTTGCAGAAGGCCACCCGCGAGGAACTGGATCGCATTGCGGAACGGATACGGGAAACGGGTATACCGGTAAGTGTTTCTTATTAATAATATACTTATGAAATCAATAGCAATTAAAGATTTAAGCGAGAACTTCTTCGAAGTGATAGGCAAAGAGTGGATGCTGGTTACGGCAGGCAGTAAAGAACATTTCAACACCATGACTGCCAGTTGGGGAGGTATTGGCTGGCTTTGGAACAAGCCGGTGGTGTTTGTCTTTATTCGTCCCGAGCGCTATACATATGAGTTTATGGAGGAGAACGAATATTTCACCCTTTCTTTTTTAGGAAAGGAAAATCGGAGCATTTACAACCTTTGTGGCAGTAAATCGGGTAGGGAAGTGGATAAGGTAAAGGAAACTGGGCTGAATCTTATCGTTACCGAACGGGGAAACATTCTCTTTGAGCAGGACCGCCTGGGATTGGAGTGCCGCAAGCTTTTCATTACCGATATGAAAGAAGAACTCTTCCTCGACCATTCCGTCTACGAACGTTGGTATGGCGGTGACCACGGCGGATTGCACCGGGTTTATGTAGCCGAGATTGTAGATGCCTGGGTAAAGGAATAACTCCTTTACCACAGTTTCAAGTCATATTCGGCTTCCACCTTCTCTTCTATTTCATCCGGAAGGGCAGGGAAAAAGTCTATACCTGTAATCCGTTCCACTTCGTCCACTGTATTGACGTAGCTGTCCAACGGATGATTGCCCGATGCATTCTTATAAATGAAGCCGATGGCTTTGGGGGGATTGCTGTCTGCACACAGAACGACCTTGAAGAATGCTTCGGGCACTGTAATCTTGTGCTTCTTGCCGATAGTGCGGTGACGTTGGTCATAGAGAATAGGACCGCATACAATGTATATCTTGCCTTCTTCTTGTGCCCAACGGCGGCATGACTCTTCCAGTTCTTTCCAGTCGCCACGGTTCAGATTGTGGTTCTGCGGGCAAATGTTTGTCATGTAGAAGCTCTCTTGCATGGCTTTCCAGTGCCAGCGGTTGTCACCGGCGGGACACATATGTCCGCGGTCCATGCCGGCTCCCTTGTAATCATCGGTGGTTACTGCCTCGTGCTCCGGCAGGTCGGGGTCGGGCAAGAACTTGTCTGTACGGCTTTCACGCTCCACCAGTTTTTCGGGAGTGAGTTCCCAGGCTACCCAGTTGGGTATCTTTAAATCCTTGTTGTAGGATACTGTGTAGCCTTTCCGCTGGAGAATCTGTTCGGAGACGTTCTTCAGCTTTGCCGGTATTTCAAGGCGTGTGCCTGCTGTGAGTTCTATCTTGGCAGGCGTAGAATTCTTTTGCCTGGCATCCGAAAGTATCTTTGCAACGGGTTCATAGGCAAGGCAGACTGCACATATAAACAATATAAGATAATAGACGCCCTGCGATTGTTTCTTTTTTTTTCGTGCCATGCCGGGATTAGTGTTGGATAATCATTTTGGCCCTTTCCAATGCCACATTTATGTTCGGACAGATATTTTCTTCGCCCAACAGCTCATAGAAGCCCGATTTTTCCAGTACCTTATGTACCTTTTCATTGACACCGGAGAGCACAATGGTTATTTTTTCCTTTTGGGACATCTCACAAAGGCTTGTCAAGTTATGGATACCGGTAGAATCGATGAACGGAACTTTACGCATGCGGATGATGCGCACTTTGGGGCGGTCGCCCAGCCGCGCCATGATTTCTTCGAATTTGGTGGCGATGCCGAAGAAGTAAGGACCGTTTATTTCATATACTTCCACATCCTCGGGGATTATCAGGTGCTCGTCATTGCTTGCAATGTCCGATTCTGCATTCGGGTCTATTTCATCTTTGATGACGGATATTTCGGTAGTCTCCATGACGCGGCGCATAAACAGCACGCAGGCAATCACCAGACCTACTTCAATGGCAATAGTCAGGTCGAAAATGACGGTCAGGAAGAAAGTAATCAGCAGTACCGTGACATCCGATTTAGGATTCTTCAATAATGCCTTGAACGTACGCCAACCACTCATGTTATAGGATACTATGACCAGTACACCCGCCAGGCAAGCCATTGGGATATACTGTGCCAGCGGCATGAGGAACAGTAGGATAAGCAGCAATACCACTGCATGCACCATGCCTGCTACGGGAGTTTTTCCTCCGTTGTTGATGTTTGCCATGGTACGCGCGATGGCTCCGGTGGCAGGGATACCGCCAAACAGCGGGGTAGCCATGTTGGCAACACCTTGTGCTATCAGTTCCGTGTTGGAATCGTGTTTGTCGCCTATCACACCATCGGCCACGGTGGCAGACAGCAAAGATTCGATGGCACCCAGTACAGCGATTGTAATGGCTACGGGGAACAAGTTCTTTATCGCTTCCCAATCCAGGGCAGGCATCACGGCATCCGGCAGTTCGGCACGGATGCTGAAACGGTCGCCGATGGTATCGATACAATCAATGCCTCCATATACTTTCATCAGCCAGACTGCCACTGTCACCACGATGATGGCAATAAGTGACCCCGGAATCTTCTTCGAGAACCGCGGTGTAATGGCAATGATGAAGATGCTGACAATACTTACAATCGTGTTCCACCAGTTTACGGTATCGAAATGTCGGAAATAAATCATCCATTTTCCTACAAAGTCTCCCGGAACTTTCTCTCCTCCGAACGTCAGCCCGAAAATGTCGGCAATCTGCGTAGTGAAGATGGTGACGGCAATACCGCTTGTAAAACCTACGATGATGGGATAGGGGATAAACTTAATGACAGCTCCCAGCTTGAACACTCCCAGCAGGATGAGCAGTACGCCTGCCATCAGTGTGGCGACAATAAGCCCCGATTCACCGTATTGCTGGATGATGCCATAGATAATGACGATGAACGCACCGGTCGGTCCTCCAATCTGTACCTTGCTCCCACCCATCAGGGAGATGATGAAACCGGCTATGATAGCCGTAATGATACCTTTCTCCGGTGATACGCCGGAGGCGATACCGAATGCAATGGCAAGCGGGAGGGCAACGATACCTACAATGATACCTGCCATCAGGTCTGCCATGAACAGTTCTTTAGAGTAATTTTTTAAAGCCGTGTATAGCTTTGGTCTGAATCCGAACGCTTTCATTATAATCTACTTTTTTATACGTTTTTTTATACAGAATGTAATGTATATATTGCAAATTGCCTGCAAAAGTAGATAAAATAATGGATATTAGTGAACACAACTGTGATGTATTTTGTTTTCCTTATCAGATATGTGCTATTAATTATGTCTGAAATACCTCTTCGGGTTATCGGTGAAGATAGATTCTTTCTATAAGACGATAAATAAATCCGATGGGGCAGAGGTGTGATTATTCCAAACTAAATTCGTAATTTTGTGTTGTTTATAAACAGTACGAACGACATTTATACGTAATTATATTAACTAATAAAAAAAGAGACTATGGCTAAAAGTGTTAAAGGAACTCAGACTGAGAAGAATCTGCTGACTTCATTCGCTGGTGAATCACAAGCAAGAATGCGTTACACTTATTTTGCAAGTGTAGCCAAGAAAGAAGGTTACGAACAAATCGCCGCTATTTTCACAGAAACGGCTGACCAGGAAAAGGAACACGCTAAACGTATGTTCAAGTGGCTGGAAGGCGGTATGGTGGAAATCACCGCTTCTTATCCTGCAGGTGTTATCGGCACTACCCTGGAAAATCTTCAGGAAGCTGCTGCCGGCGAACACGAAGAATGGTCATTGGATTATCCTAAGTTTGCTGATATTGCAGACGAAGAAGGTTTCCCCGAAATCGCTCTTATGTACCGTAACATCGCCATTGCCGAAAAGGGACACGAAGAACGTTATCGCGCTTTTATCCAGAATATAGAGACTGCCAGCGTATTTGCCAAGGAAGGCGAAGTGGTATGGCAGTGCCGCAACTGTGGTTTCATCTACACCGGTAAGGAAGCTCCTCAGGTATGTCCGGCTTGCTTGCATCCGCAGGCTTATTTCGAAGTAAAGAAGTCAAACTATTGATAATGTCTCCTGCTTGTGCAGGTATGGATAACGGGAAACGCCCGGATGCTCTGAAGAAAGCATCCGGGCGCTTTGTTTAAATGACCATGTTCGTTTTCCGTGCCAGTATAGTGGCGCGAGTTTTACTTTAGTTACTTCCCGACGTGCGGATAGTCTATCGTGTAGTGCAGTCCGCGGCTTTCCTTGCGTTCCATGGCTTGCTTTGTTATCAGGTATCCTACGTTTATCATGTTGCGCAGTTCGCACAGCTCTCGGGTAGCCTTGCTCCGCTTGAAGAGTGCTTCTGTCTCCTCGTAAAGTATGTCCAGTCGGTTCCAGGCACGTGTCAACCGGGTATTGCTGCGGACAATACCTACGTATGCCTCCATAATCTGGTTCACTTCCTTCATGCTTTGTGTGATGAGGACACGTTCTTCGGTGGAAATGGTACCTTCGTCGTTCCATTCGGGAATGTCTTCGTTGAAGTCATAACGTTCCAGTACGCTCAGCGCGTGTTTGGCTGCCGCGTCGGCATAAACCACGGCTTCAATCAGTGAGTTGCTTGCCAGACGGTTGCCACCATGCAGTCCGGTGCACGAACATTCGCCGATGGCGTACAGGCGGCGGATGCTGCTCTGTCCGTCCAAATCCACCTTGATGCCACCGCAGAGATAATGGGCGGCGGGGGCTACCGGTATGTATTCCTTTGTAATGTCTATACCGATGCTGAGGCATTTCTTGTATATGTTAGGGAAGTGCTTCTTGGTTTCTTCGGGGTCTTTGTGGGTGACGTCCAGATACACATGGTCCTCACCGCGCTGTTTCATTTCGTTGTCGATGGCACGCGCCACGATGTCACGCGGGGCCAGTGAGAGTCGCGGGTCGTACTTCTGCATGAATTCTTTTCCGTCTTTGGTACGCAGCACGCCGCCATAACCGCGCATGGCTTCGGTGATGAGGAACGAGGGGCGGTCTCCCGGATGGAAAAGAGCTGTGGGATGGAATTGGATGAATTCCATGTCTTTCACTGCTCCCTTGGCACGGTAGACCATGGCAATGCCGTCTCCCGTGGCCACCAGCGGGTTGGTGGTATGGCGGTAAACGGCTTCGCAACCGCCCGTTGCCATGATGGTGACTTTGGAAAGGAAGGTATCCACCTCGCCCGTCGCTTCGTTCAGCACATAGGCACCGTAGCACTTGATGCCGGGGGTGTGGCGGGTAACGATGATTCCCTGGTGATGCTGGGTAATGATTTCCACAGCGTAATGGTCGGTCAGTACGGTGATGTTGGGGTGTTGCTTCACAGCTTCAATGAGGCTGGTCTGTATCTCTGCACCCGTATTGTCCTTATGGTGGAGGATGCGGAATTCGGAGTGGCCGCCTTCTTTGTGCAGGTCAAACTCTCCGTCCTCCTTTTTGTCGAAGTTCACTCCCCATTTGATAAGCTCCTTGATTTGTTCGGGGGCATTGCGCACCACCTTCTCTACGGCTTCACGGTCGCTTATCCAGTCACCCGCAATCATGGTATCTTCGATATGCTTTTCAAAATTGTCTACGGCCAGATTGGTGACAGAGGCGATACCTCCTTGTGCAAAATAAGTGTTTGCCTCTTCCAAACCTGCCTTACAAATGAGGGCTACTGTTCCTTTATGCGCTACTTTCAGCGCAAAACTCATACCGGCAAGTCCGGAGCCGATAACGAGAAAATCGAACTTTCTTACCATAGGTTTTGTGTATTAAACGCCGCAAAGATAGTGTAAACCAAACGTAGAGCAAAATAAGCGGGCTTATTTTTATTTGTTATGTAAGGTATTGTTTCAATACTTCATCCAGGGATTTTTCTTTGGGCAATTCCATGTTCTTGCGCATGCGCGAACGGACTACGTTTACACTATTCCGGTTGATTCCCATGATAAGGGCTATTTCGTCGGTACTTTGGTTCATGCAGATGAGCATGGCCAGCAATTCTTCGTTGCGGGTCAGTTGAGGATAACTTTCGCGGAGCTTGGGCAGATAAGAAGGATGTATGGTGGCAAACGACCGGCGGAATGTGTTCTCATCTTCCCTGCTGAGCAGGCTTTGCACGGTGAGCTGGCGAATGGAGTTGAGGTTATTGGTAGCCATGGCCCGTTCTATTTCTTCCGTCAGTTGTTCGTTGCGGCGGTTCAGGTCTTGCTGCCGGGTAATGAGGGTCTGTATTTCCCGTTTGTTGTTTTCTATAAGCTGGTGGTTGGCCTTCCTTCGGATGATGAAATAGGCTGTAGTGGTGATAAGTAGCAACAGTAATGTAATGGAGATGCAGATGTTGTAGAACAACTGCTGTTGCTGCCATTGCACTTGTGCCGAGAGCAGTTTGTTTTCTTTCTCTTTTTGGTTGGCATCAAACCGGATGTTGGCTGCTGCCACAGCACGTTTCTTTTCGTTATTGTCCAGAGAATCGGCAAACTGTCGGTTACGGATGTAGCAACGAGCAAAATCGTCGTTCATGCCTTTGGCCAGATAGTAATCCATTAATATCTCGTTGGCATCGCGGCCTTCCATGAACTTCATGTTGATGAGGTCTTGTGCAGCCCGGTCTATCAGGTGTATGCCGTTTTGCTCCTTCCCGGTTTGCAGTAAGGCCCGGCCTAGGTGGAGGTTGAGTTGGTATTTGGCCCATTGGGGCATCCGCACGGTATCGGGACAGATGCTAAGGGCAAGTTGCAGTGCTTTTTCCAAAGAGTCGGGATAGTCCAGATAACTGTTTACCGTTTCTACTTTGTTTACGAATACGCCCTTAAAGCTGTTTTGTATCATTGACAACTTTTCTCCCAGCCTGAGGTAGTGGAATACAGAGTCCTTTTGATTCATGTTACGAAAGATCTGGGCACGGTAGCGGTACAAGTCTCCCAGTCCGAAGCTGTCTTTCAGCATGGAGTAGTATTGGGCTTTTTTGTTCATTTCCAGGGCCTGGTCGTACATACCCAGTTCGGCGTAGAGATTAGCTTGTTCTCCGTAGGCAATCACTACATTTCCAGGTGCTATGCTGTCGTTGTAAGTGGCTATGGCTTCTTGGTTAGTGGCTATAGCTTTCTCGTATTCGCCACTGAGGTGGTAATAGATGCCCAACCGTGACATTATCCGCAGCATGTTCGGGAAGTTTCCGCCTTTCCGGTAGACATCTATTGCTTTTTCCAAAATTTGGATAGCTTTGGGTAGATTGTTTCCGGAGTACATGTAGACACCGCTTATGATTTCTGCCTGCCGGATAAAGTCATTGGCACTGGTACAGACCGGTAACTGGAGGTAGTCTTCTGCCAGTCGGACAGCTTCCGGGTTATTGCCATACAGTTGGTTCAGTCCGGCCTTGAAGCTCAGCAGTTCGTGCGGGCAATGTTCGCGGATGAGGGGATGGTTCCCAATGCTGTCCATATAGTCGATGCCGTCTTTGTATTGTTTGGTGTTTATGTAATTGTTCCCGCAGGCATTAAATATCTTGCGGGCATAGTAAATCAGGGTATCTGTAGTTCCGTTTTTTTCTGCCGATTCCAGGATTTCGGGCAAGGTCTGTTTGGCAAGATCCAACGTTTGTCGCGCTTTGTTTTCGAGTAGTAAGGCATTGATTTGTTGAAGGACATTGTTCCAATGCCTCATTTCGTCTTGTTCCGAAGAGGTGGAGCGGTTGGTGCAGGCTACAGCTACGAGAATCAGAAGTAAAAATGAAAGTTTTTTGGCATTCATATTTTGTGGACTGTTTGTTTTGTAAGGCAAAGATATAATTTCTTAATTTAAAATTTACAACAATGGACTTGTTTTTTTGTTTCTTGTTAATTATTTGATAATAAATATAATATGAAATTGTATATCAGATTGTATATCGTATTCTTATGGTTAGGTTGTGCATATTTTGCAAATTTGTATCAAAACGATTGTAAATATGTATAATGGTGAAATAAGATACAATGAAAACAAAGAAAACAGTGACACCTTTTAATATGCAGGAGATTGCCAGAGCTTTGCGCGAAATGATTTCGGAAGATTCTCCCAATGCTTCGGAGGCTTTGTTGTCCGGAACTCGTGAGGCTGTATTCCGTGAAATCTTTATTTTTCATTATCCTTCTTTTTTAGAGAAACTTTATCAGTCTATTCCGGAGGTGGATAAGGATGAAGAACTGATATGTATGCTGGTAGCTCTTGGACAGTCTGTAAAGGAGATTGCAGAACTGATTTATTTTTCGCCGGAACGGGTAGAATTGTTATGTGCTTCGGTCTGCCGCAAGCTGAATGTGACGGAAGTTCGAGAAATGGAGATACTAATGAAGAAGTTGTTATCATAAAAATACGTACCTTAGCGGCAAAAATCAGATAAAATGAATCGAATCTTTCATGCGCGCATTGCTATGGGGCAGTATCTGTTTCTCATCCTGATAGGTATTCTCGCCGTCTATATGCTTTGGTACAAGTCTCCGTTCCTGGCTGCTATTTTCATGCTTTGGCTGGTGGTTATTATCGAGAAGCTGATTCATACCACCTATACCGTAACGCCCGACGGGAAGTTGGTGCTGTCCTTCGGCCGTTTCTCCCGGAGTAAGGAAATTCTGATGAAAGACATCACTTCTGTGGAGCGTGCTTCTTCCATGCAGGTAGGGCGGTTTGCGGTGATGCGCTATGTGCTCGTGAAATATGGCGAGGGCAAGTGTGCAGTGCTTCTTCCCGTCAAGGAGGAGGAGTTTATCCGGTTACTGGAGGAACGGAGAGGGTGAGCAATAGGGTGTGCCCACGTATGCAATTCCGTTTTAATCTGCCGTTATCGGTTCCATGGTAATGTCTCCTGTGTAGCTTTCCGGAGTTGTTTGTATGAACTTTCCCTTTATCTGTTTTTCCGTTTTTGTATATTCACCTGCGAATGTCAGCGTATAGGTAGCTACAAGCTTGCTGTAGTGTAGTGTTCCTTTTATGATGAGCCGACAGTGAGGTTGTATGCTGATGGTGGAAGTACTGCTGTTTGGACCTTTGGCTTTTGTTGTTTCGCTGCCATATTTTATGGTTGCCCCACTTAACAATAGTTCATCTCCAAACATGTAAGGGGTATTGACGAACACATCTTCTTCCCCCATCCATACAAATGCTTCGGGGTCGTTGCTCTGGAAGGTGGTTTCCTGCCATGTGTCTTCGAAGGGGGAGTTTGTGGTGGTGATACTATTGTTTAAATTGTTTTCCATGATGAAGGGCAGGAGCTCTACATCATACGTACTGAATCCATCCCCTTCTTCAAAAGAGTATTGAATATCTTTGAACAGATATTTTTCAGCATCTTTAATTTCGTCTTTATCATAACAGCCGGTCGTGCAAACAATCAGCATGGCGGACAATACGAGGTGGAATAGTTTCTGTTGTTTCATAGCCTTTACTTTTTGTGGGGATGTACATGCAAAGATAAGTTTATTTTTTGAAACTGTTCATAATAAGCACTTTATTTTCCTGATAATATAGTCTTTCCGTAGAGGCAGATTGTTTTTGAATCATAAATAAAGCTTAATTTTAGCTCTTCTGTTTGCAGTTTTTTGGATGTGGCAGCGTCCATTATGTAAAAAAGAAACGGATATGAACTTGAATTGTGCCATTTTGCATGCGGACCCGGAGATTGCCGGAAGATTGGAAGAGTATATCGGCAAAGTTCCTTTTCTCTCTTTGCACGGAAAGTACGGCAATCCTCTTGAAGCGCTGAAGGATTATTATGAGACAAAAGTGGAAGTTTATTTTGTCGGCATCTATCCGGTGGAAGAAGGTGAAATCAACGGAATGGATTTTTGCAGGCTCTTGTCCTCGTCCACTCGTGTCATTTTCATTACAGACACCGACCGCTATGCTGCCGAATGTTTCCGTCTGGATGCGTTGGACTATCTGATGGACGGGCTCAATTTCTCCACGTTTTTCCAGTCTGTCAGCAAAGCGGCACGCTGGTTCTCTTTGCAGGATGCAGGTACGTCCGCCCCCAAGCAAAGGCAAGGTCCGGAAGAGGTTCCGAAGGTGATTTACATGCGGTGTGACAACCGCATCATGCGGCTCGACCTGGAACGGATAAACTATATAGAAGGTATGGGCGATTATGTGAAGATTTTCTGTAAAGATTCCCCTAAGCCTATCTTGAGCCTATGCAGTATGAAGTACATGGAGGAAAAACTTCCGGCGAACGAATTTATCCGCGTGCACCGTTCTTTTATTGTCCGCATGGACTGCATCAGCGCCATCGGGCGCAGCACATTGCTCATCGAGCAGAAGGATGTCCCCATTGGCGATGCTTACCGCGAAAGGGTGAAAGGGTATGTGTCCAGGCTGGCAGTGTTGTAATACCCTGTTTTCAGATACTATATACTTTGTTTGTTGGATCTATAGTTCCAGCGTGCTGCATCTATATATGCAACGCGTTGCATATATAGATCCAACAAATGATAATCATTCGGTGTAAAATCCGTGTAATCTGTGGTGAACCGGAACCTTGTATTACTTTAGTTTTGCTCTCGAAATCCTTTCCCCGAACGTCAAGTTCAGATTCAGGCTGAATCGGCTTTCCTGCATCAGATTGCTGCGTGTGTTCAGTTGTTTCCGCCAGGTGGCGCCCAGCGAAAGATAGGAGTACCGGATGGGGAAACTCGCCCCTACACTGGCTTCCAGATACTGCATCTTCCCGCCTTTCAGGTTGATATAGGAGTTGCCGAAACCTATTCCACCCATCAGCTCGGTGGAACGTGCCAGACGTGGCTTGGTAATGTAGCTGCCTCCCAGGTTCACTTTGTGCTGGTTCTCGTATTTCATGGAAGTGTAGGAGGAGGAGTTGCGGCTCCAGTCCAGGTAGTTGTAGTCGGCGGTCAGCACCCAGCGTTCGGTGGTTATGCTGAAGCCGGTGCCGAGGTGCATGGGCAGATATTGTGTACGGCTGTGGTATCCTTTATCGAGGTTCTCGCTGGTAGATGAGTTGCTGTAGGTCAGTGTATTGTCGTGGCTGATGGGAAGGGAGGGAGCAAATACCAGCCCTGCCGCCCACTTCCGTTGTCCGGTCGCACCCCATTCGTAATGTATGCCGAAGTCCGCATAAAAGGTCCGTTTAGAAGATTCGTACTTTACGACGGCGCTTTCCTGCGTTTCGCTTTGCGTCACTGTGCCCGCTATCATCCCCAGGTTGATGCCGACCGACAGTTGCCTGCTCAGTGCAAAGGCATTGGTGACGTAGCACCGGTATAGTCCGCCCGTACCCTCAAAGAGCGAGTAGGTGTAGTTGCCGGGCATTCCCTCTATCTCTTCTTCGGTCTGGATGACATAGCCCACACTGCTGTATGGTGCTGCACCTACAAGGGCATACCAGCGCGGCAGGACACGGAAGCTCATGCTGATGCGGTTGGGGTTGCCGGTGAAGTTGGAGCTGTGTTCGCTCAGAAAGGAGTAGCGGGCATATGAGGCAGATACACCCACATCGAACGTGAAGCAGGCGGTGTCCATGCGGGTGATGGCTGCGGGGTTCAGCGTGTTCAGAAATCCGGTACGGTTCAGGGCGATGCCCGTGTTGCCCATGCCGGCATAACGTCCGCCGTCACCGGCACTCAGTTCGCCCACTCCGTACATGGAGGTGGGCAGGTTGGTGGTGTTCTGGGCCACGGCGGTGAGGCTTGCCGTACACAGACTGCACAGCAGAAGGGGAATCCGGTAATGGCGTTTCATTGCTCGTTGTATATTTTGAATCTTACGTCTAATCTGCATTGTCTCTCTTGTTCGGGGTCGTTGGTGAAGATGACCTGGTTGAAGGTGGTGGTGCTTTCTTCGTCTGTCAGACTCATCAGCAGTTTCTGCCGCTTGATGCCCGAAGTGCCGTAGTTGTTGCGGATGAATTCGGTGAGGTCGAAGGAGTAGTAGGTCTCTTTCCCGTACATCTCGTCGATGGTCAGGTCGCCGGTCTGTACGGTTACGCCGTCACTGCCGTATACGTAGTCCTCCAGCACATTGTTCTCGTCCGTGATATAAAGGCGGATGTCATTGGGAAGCTGGCTCACTTCGTTGTAGCTCCGGGCCAGAGGATAGAGGTAGAGTGTGGCGCTCTCTATGGAGACTATCTGTCCGGCACTTCCGAGGCTGTTGAGGTAGGGGAATTCCAGTTGGTTGTAGTAACCCGTCAATCCCTGCATATAGGCCAGGCAACCCATGTCGCTGGAGTGGACGAGGTTCTCTATTCCGCTTTTCAGGGAAGCAAGGTGGGTGCCGGTGGGGTCGTGCCGGATACCGGTATAGGCATAGTCGGTGTTTACGTTGAAAGTCAGCACTTGTCCGGTCCGCTGGTTGGAGACTTCCTGATAGTGGAGGTTGATGCTCATGGCAGAGTCGTTCACCATGAATCCGGTGATGCACTGCCCGTCGTTTTCGGGAACAAAGGCCAGTCCGGGGAATTTCTTCTTGAACTTGTCTTGGGTATCGAAGTAGTCATCCTGGGCCACGAGGTCATTCAGCAGTTGTTGTCCCCATGAGTCGGGCAGGCGGACGCTTACTTCCTTCTTCCGCCCCGGGCAGGGGGTGAAGGTAAAGCTGAAGAGTGGGGCATCTTCCGTCGGGAGTACGGTGCTGTTGTAAAGGTCCTCGTCGTTGTCCAGCACGATAGGGTTTTTCAGCCGGTAGATGGAGATGCGCTGTTGCGTCAGGGTATCTCCCCAGAAATGGCCCGAAGGTATCATTCGCAGTACGAGGGAGTCGAGGGTATAGGTATAGTCTGTGTTGGGGGTGAAGTCGGACGTGGAGTATTCGGCATAGTAGGTGGCGGATACTTCTCCCCAGGCGCTGCTCCGGTAATGTCCCAGCTGGCAGATGCTGTCGCCCCGGGTCTCTATGGAGTCCAGCAGGATGGTGCTGATGTCTACCGAGCAGGTGTCTGCGTATACATTATAGAAGGAGCTTTCCACGAGGCTCTTTCCAAGCTGCGAGTTCTCGTCCTGGCAGGCGCAGAAGATAGCGAGGACTGCGAATAAGCTGTACAATGACTTCTTCATTTCTGTTCTTTTAGTTGGCGGCAAAGGAAAGGCAAAACTTTTATATCTTCCTACAAAAATCGGCGTTCGGACGGTTTTTATCGGTAAAGGCGTTTAACGGGAATTTCGGACTGTTCGTCGGTTATTTTTGTCGGTGTGGTTGCGGTGGTTTACTTTTGCGGACAGACAAAAAGGACCTCCCGCAGCTTCTTGTTTTGGAAAGTGGGAAGTATAAAGCTTAATCATTAAAAAAACAATAAACAATGAACAGACTATTGGTAGGAATAATGTTGCTGGCCATCGTGTGCATTGCCGGCAGTTGTACGGACGAGGATGAATACACTCAGGGGCAGTGGATGAAGAAAGCCAGCTATAACGGTGTGTACCGCGCTTATGCCTCCGGCTTCACCATCGGCAATTATGGATATTTGTGTGGCGGCTTCTACGGAGCGAACAAGGATTACCTGAACGACCTTTGGGAGTATGACATGAGCCGGAACAGCTGGACGCAGTGTGCCGACATGCCCGTTGCCGGGCGCAAGGCTGCCGTGGGCTTTGCCGTGAATGGCAAGGGATACATTACGACCGGTTCCGTGAAGGACGGCTCCTCGTCCTACTGTGTGGCAGATACCTGGGAGTATGACCCTGCCACGGATGCCTGGACACGGAAAGACGACTTCAAAGGCGGGGTGCGCGACGGTGCCCTGGCTTTCAGTATAGGCGGATATGGCTATGTCGGTACGGGCTGCAACAGCGACGCTACCGGCAGCGAGAGTGCCTACAAGATGGACTTCTACCGTTTCAATCCCAATGGAGCCGAAGGTTCGCAATGGGAAGCGGTGAGCGGGTATGGAGGCGAGAAGCGCTACTTCGGTACGGCATTCGTCATCGACGAGGTGGCCTACATCTGTTGCGGGCGAAACAACAGTACCGACCTGGTGGATTTCTGGAAGTTCGACGGAAGCAACTGGACCCAATTGCGTGACATTGCCGATACGGACTCCGACAATGACTATGACGATGACTACGCCATCACACGGTCCGAAGCCGTATCCTTCGTCATCGGGGGCAGAGGGTTTGTGGCTACGGGAATACGTAACAGCACTTCCTTGAGCAGCGACTACTGGCTGTACGACCCTGACAAGGACTTATGGTACGGCGATTCCGATGACGACTTTACTCCCATTACAGATGTACATAATTATCCTTCCGGTGCTTCTTCGCGCAGGGCTGCCGTTGGTTTCTCTACCGGCGAACGTGGTTTCGTGCTGACGGGAACAAGTGGTACCAGCTACTTTGATGATGTGTACGAACTTCTACCCGATGAGGAAGAGGAAGTCTGATTCGCCCCATAACTGAACGGAACTTATGAAGCTGATGTTTATTATGATAAAGATAGGTGTACCGGCTGTGATGGCGGTATGCCTTTCTTGCTGTTCGGGCCATGTTGCCAGCGGCGACAATGAGTTGAAATGCCGGGTGATGGAGGTGGAAGGCGGTTACGGCTATGTGGTACTGCATGGAGCCGATACCCTGATATATCAACCTTTTATACCTGCTTTGAGCGGTCGCCTGCCGTTTGCCACAAAGGCGGAAGCGCTGGCGGCCGGCCGGTTGGTATGCCGTAAGCTTGCCGATGGGCGAGCTCCGGCATTGAGCAGGGAGGAGGTGGAGTCTTGTCTGACAGACACCGGACTCTAATCTTCTAAAGAATCCTTTACTTCGTGATGTATTTCCGAGCAGTCATAAGGGTATCTCTGCATGAATTTACCCTTGAGTACCTTCTTTGTATCGCTACCGGGACGTGAAAGAGTGGCGGTGAATGTCACTTGAAGCCGTTTGTAGTAGATGGTTGAAGTGTATATGTTCCATTTCATACCTACTATGTCTACTTCAAAATGTTTATATCTCAGTTCGTCTTCTTTGTAATACTTGCCTTGGTTGATGAAGAATAACAGTTGTTGTCCCATGATTATTTTTCCGTCTTCTATGTGGTTGGGCAGATAGATGCTACGTTTCTCCGGGTCTATGCTTTTGAAGGTTTCATCAGAGTGCCCATCGGGTATGAATGCGTATTCTGTCCATTTATTGATGAATGGATAGTAGTCATGCTTGTCGGTTGTGTTTCCCAGATTTTCATTTTTATAGGTACTCTTATCAGGTCCTGTTCCGGCTTCTTTCACTCCGTCACCTTCTTCCACGCTGTATTCGATGGACTCTATCTGATAGAAGTTAGTGCACGGTTCTTGGTGTATGATGATTTGTTCCTTGTAGAGTCCCGTTTTCATCTCAAGGTTGATGATGAGGCTACGGGATTCACCTAAGTCAAAGTTGTCTTTAAAGTGCAGGATGAGATGGCTGTCGGTGTCCCGTTCCAAGTCCCACCATTTATAATGCAGGCTTCCCGTACCTTCCAGTTGTGGGAGCTTGTTGCCATCCATCATGAGGTCTCCCCATGGGGTGGTGATGGAGGTTATGCGCCAGTCGCCGCGTGTTAGGTCTATCTGCAGGGTAGAGGCTTCGCCCTTCACGGTAGTTTCCTGAAAGGGCGAGAGGCGGATTTCATCGCTATCATTGCAAGCCGTCAAGCCGCAAAGAAAAAGAGCGAACAGAAGGATGGGTTGGAATAAGTCAGTCGTTTTCATGTTGGTTATTATTTGATTTATGTCCATTGGACGTGGCATTCTTTGTAAATGCTGCCCGACAAAGATAATTATTTCCTCTTTACGCTGTATTCTCCGAAAGAAAGAAGTGTTCTTTTTTGTCGGATAATACGGGTTTTATTAACTTGCGCACAAATTATCGCTAATCATTAACCACTAACCATTAATTCCATGAAATACCAAGTTGCCATTATCGGTGGAGGTCCTGCGGGATATACTGCTGCCGAAGCTGCCGGAAAAGTAGGATTGAGTGTCGTACTATTTGAGAAGCAGAGTCTCGGTGGAGTGTGCCTGAATGAAGGGTGTATCCCTACCAAGACCTTGTTGTATTCGGCCAAGACCTATGACGGAGCCCGCCATGCTTCGAAGTATGCGGTCAGTGTGCCCGAAGTATCGTTTGATTTGCCCAAGATTATTGCCCGCAAGCAGAAGGTAGTACGCAAGCTGGTATTGGGAATCAAAGGAAAGCTGACTGCCCATGGTGTGACGATTGTCAGCGGAGAGGCCACAGTGACGGACAAGAATCATGTGGAGTGCGGCGGAGAAACCTACGAATGCGATAACCTGCTGCTCTGCACCGGTTCCGAAACCTTTGTCCCTGCCATTCCCGGCATAGACAAAGTGTCCTATTGGACTCATCGTGATGCACTGGATAACAAGGAACTGCCCGCTTCGCTTGCCATCATCGGCGGCGGTGTCATCGGTATGGAGTTCGCTTCTTTCTTCAACAGCCTGGGAGTACAGGTAACCGTCGTCGAGATGCTGGACGAGATACTGGGAGGCGGTATGGACCGAGAGCTGGCGGGTATGCTCCGTGCAGAGTACGCCAAGCGGGGAATCAAGTTCATGCTGAGTGCAAAAGTAGTGTCTGTCATGCCGGATACTGCCGAAGCTTCTTCCCTTATCCAGGTGAATTATGAAACAGCCGACGGTCCCGGTTCCGTCGTTGCCGAACGGCTTCTGATGAGTGTCGGGCGCCGTCCGGTAATGAAAGGCTTCGGATTGGAGAATCTGGGCTTGGAAAGAACGGAGCGCGGAAATGTCTTTGTCAACGGACAGATGCAGACTTCAGTTCCCGGAGTATATGCTTGCGGCGACTTGACGGGATATTCCTTGCTGGCGCATACAGCCGTCCGCGAGGCAGAAGTAGCCATACATTCCATCATTGGCAAGAAGGATGCCATGAGCTACCGTGCCATCCCCGGCGTGGTATATACCAATCCCGAAATAGCCGGTGTGGGCGAGACAGAAGAATCCCTGCAGAAGAGAGGCGTTGCCTATCGTGCCGTGAAGCTGCCGATGGCGTACAGTGGTCGCTTTGTAGCAGAGAATGAAGGAGTGAATGGCGTCTGCAAGTTACTGTTGGGCAGTGACGATACCGTATTGGGGGCACATGTCTTGGGTAATCCCGCTTCGGAAATCATCACGCTGGCAGGCATGGCTATTGAACTGAAACTTACTGCCGATGAATGGAAGAAGATTGTCTTTCCGCACCCCACGGTGGGAGAGATATTCAAGGAGGCATTGTAGAACCCATGACTATTGTTTCATATAAACATAAAAGATGAAAACCGTAAAGCTAATCACCTGCGACGATGCCTTTCAGGCACATGTTATTCAGGGTGCCTTGAAGAATGAGGGCATTGCGTCTGTTTTGCATAATGAAAACATGTCTTCCGTGATGCGCGGATATGTCCGTGATGTCACGGGAGTGGATATATTTGTCTATGAGGACGAATATGACAATGCCCTCCGTCTGCTTGAACGGAACCAGATGATTCCGGAACAGTTGAGGTACTGCCCCCATTGCGGTTCGGATGAGATTAAGTTTGTGCTGAAGAAGAGCCATCGGGTGCGTGCTGTGGTGGCTGCTGTTATTGCGGCATTGTCGGCCGCACCTCCGGGCACTGAGCATTGGGAGTATGTATGCAGGAAGTGCGGCACTCATTTTGAGAAGCCGGTGGCGAAAGGAACAGTTGAAGAATAATCAGGTGTTTATTCCTTTAACCGCTTTTCAATCCAGTCCCGGTTTTTACGTCCCAATCGGCTTTCTGCAAAATCCAGGAAAGCCGATGTGTCTGTTATATGGGCTTGGATGACACCTGCCAGAAAGTTGAAGAAAGGTTCTTCACCCACCCGGACAAGCAGGTCGGCGAGTAGTACTGACCCTTTCCTATAGAGGGCAAGATGCGCTTCGCGGTCGTTGCGGTCAATACCCCAGATAGGACGGATATGGCGTGTTTCCTTACGATAGGCGTCGATGTAAGCGGCATAGGCTTTCTCGCCGCGGGCGTGGCGTATGTATTGCAAAGCACTGAATTCGGCAAAAGATTCGTTCAGCCAGTCGTGCCAGGATTCCACCGGAGCCTTGTTCCACCAGAAGTGGCCGATTTCGTGGGCGGTGTTCTTGAGTACATATTCATTGAATGTTCGGGAACTGAGCATAATGAAATTTTTACGGCTGTACCCTCCTGAGGTGCCGGAAGCTGAAAGCAGGAATTTCATGTAAATATCCTCATCTCCCGCAATTTTATAAAGGCGTCGGAAGAATTTCAAGGCATTGTGGCAACATTGAAGTGCCGAGTCTGCACCGGCATCCGGGAAGTCTGTATAGATAAGTTCAATGGTAGTTCCGTTATCATTGATGCGGCGGCTTTTCAGCATGGGTGAAGCCAGGATAACATTGTCGAAATTCTCCCAAGGTTGCTTCATTTCCCACATCCCTTCTTCTGTATGGGAAATAATACCTGAGCCGCTCACCGTATAACCGTCAGTGATGCCGATTCGTAAGTGCGAATAATCTGCCCGGTTACCGTTGCAGACAGGATACCATCCCGTATAGTAACCAAGTTCAATCCAATGGTCATTGAATGATTTTGCAGGGCCCTGCACTTCCTGCATGTAGAGTGTGTAACGGGTATTTATGCGGCAGCGGTCATCGGCTCCTGCCGGCCGGTAGAGGGTCAAGGTCCGTCCGTCGGGAATGAATTGGGCAGGTGCCGGGGCAAGCGTATCGAAACGGTAGGTTATCTCCCGGCTGCTGTGGCGTAGTGTGTCGATACGGGCATGGCGCCATAGTACCAACGAGATTGAGTCACTGTCATGGAAATCAACTTCAAACGAACCGCCTACTTCGACCTGTCGGTTCGGTACATCAATCTGTACGGTTAAGTCATAACTGACAATGCGCGGAGATTCTTGTGCCCGAAGCATGGGGGAGAAAAGGAGGCATATTGTAAAGCTGGCAATTGTAAGTTGTAGTTTCATGGTACATCAATTTTAGAGTGATAGTAACTGGGAGATTTTGCCTATGCAATCTATGCAAAAGTAGTATTTTTAAAGGAATATTAAGATGGATGGCTGGATATAATTTATGAAAAGACTACCTGGTTATTGTTCATTTGTAAGATTGTCGTACTTTTGCCTTTAAAGATAAATATATTTATGAAAAGGATATTGTTGCTGTTAATTTTATCCGTCTGCCTGCTCCCATTGTGGTCCCAAGAGACGGTAACTCCGGTGAAGCCGCTCTCTGCGCGGATTGATGCGTTGATAGAACACAAACTTCCCGCAGGCTCTAATGTGGCCATTTCGGTCTATGACCTGACTGCCGGCAAGCCCTTGTACGGCTATCAGGCGGACAAGCTTTCCCGTCCCGCTTCCACTATGAAGCTGCTGACCACCATTACCGCCCTTTCCCGTCCCGAAGCCGACGAGCCGTTCCGTACGGAAGTGTGGTATCAGGGAACCATTGAGCGCGATACCTTGCAGGGGAATATGTATGTGATAGGCGGTTACGACCCGGAGTTTGATGAAGAGGCATTGGATTCCCTGGTGGCTGCCGTGGCCCGTTTCCCCTTCTCTGTCATCAAAGGCAAGGTGTATGGAGATGTCTCCATGAAAGACTCCTTGTACTGGGGCAGCGGCTGGTTGTGGGATGATACTCCCTATTCCTTCCAGCCCTACCTCTCACCGCTGATGCTGAATAAAGGAGTGGTGAAGGTTACCGCCACACCCGGCGAACGGGGCGACAGCGCACGCCTTGAATGCACTCCCGCCTCTTCCTATTATACACTGACGAACAAGACCCAAAGCCGTACCCCTTCTGCCGGACGTTTCCGTGTGTCGCGCGACTGGCTGGTGAACGGGAACAACATCACCGTGACGGGCAACGTCGATGCCCGCCGTGCAGGTACGGTCAATATATTTTCTTCGCAGGACTTCTTCATGCATACCTTTATGGAACGGTTGCAGGCACGAGGCATCCGGTGCATTCCGGCGGCAGAAGCGGAAGTCTCTTACCTCTTCGGCGAGTTCCGGCAAGACAGTCTTTCCGTGCGGATGGCTTCCTATGAAACTTCCGTGCAGGATGTGGTGAAACAGATAATGAAGGAGAGCGATAATCTCAATGCCGAAGCCATGCTCTGCCGGTTGGGTGTGCAGAGCAGCGGAAAGAAGCGTGTCTCTGCCGAGGACGGGCTTTCCGCCATCCGCATGCTGATAAAAGAGATGGGATATAACCCCGATAGGTATAATCTGGCAGATGGTTGCGGCCTTTCCAATTACAACTACATTTCACCGGAACTTTTGGTTTCTTTCCTGCGATATGCCTACTCGCGTACGGATGTTTTCCAGAAACTTTATAAGGCTTTGCCCATTGGCGGCGTGGACGGTACACTGGAGTTCCGCATGAAGAAAGGCACCCTTTCCCACAGAAATGTACATGCCAAGACGGGTTCCTTTACCGCCATCAACTGCCTGGCCGGCTACCTTAAAGCCCGCAACGGACACGAGATAGCCTTTGCCATCATGAACCAGAATGCACTGTCGGGCAGGGAAGCACGCGCTTTCCAGGATGCGGTGTGTGATGAAGTGATACGTTGAGGTTTAGCCATCGTAAAGTTGACCTTTAGCGTCGTAAAGTTAAGGTTTAGCTTCCTAATGCAGACCTTTACGGAGTGAGCCCCAAGAGTAGGAGAAATCATTCCTCTTTCGTATTGCGGTAGCGTGCCGGAGACATACCCAGATAAGACTTCACATACTTCCCGAAGAAAGACTGGTTGGGGAAATTAAATTCTTCTGCAATCTCCTTGATGGACTTGTCCGAATGCTTCAGCCGGTACTTGATGTGTTCAATGGCATTCTCGTTTATCAAGTCCAGCGGTGTACGTCCGCATGCCTGCTTGATGACCTTCGAAAAGTGTTTGGGGCTATAGCAGAGTGCATCGGCATAATATCCTACAGAACGGTGTATGCCGTTGTCTTTGGACAACATCTCTATAAACTTACGCAGGATATAGTCGGACTGTTTGATGCTTTCTTTTGTATCGACTGTCATTTCTGAAGGGTTCACTTCTTTGTTGAGGTGTCCCAACATCTCACAGAAAATGGCAGAAAACAAGTATTGCATCACTTCCCTGTGATAGTGATGAGGCTCGTCGTTTATCTTTGCCATAAGCAGTTCCCGGTAGAATTTGAAGATTTCCTTGTCCCCTTCCTCCCCGACAGACTTTATGGGATTGTTGTGGATATGCATAACGGTATTCCATGTATCCTTCTCCATCTTGACCACGCGTTGTAGGAACTGTGTGGAGAATGCGGCAAGCCTTATCTTGTGCTTTGGGCTTACCATCGCGTGGCTGATAATGGTATTGGGAAGGCCGAGCAGTAAGTCGCCTGCTTCCAGTTGGTAGGTTTTGTAGTTGACGTCCAACTGGATACAGCCTTCTAGACAGATAGCGATAAGGAAGCATCCCAATCTTATTGTATCTTCATTGTAGGGGCTTCCCTCCAGACTATTGATTATGACAAAGTCATTGTCTACATAGTCAAGGACATGTTCGCTGTTCTTAAAGTCCGCGATTTCTACGATTTTTATGTTCCCTTTCTCCATATTCTTCCTTTTTCGTTTTGCAAAGTTGGTGAATAATGGGAAATATGGGATGTTCCATTATGCGGCTTTCTTGTTCTATATATCATTTATAGACAATTCATTAGCCTTAAAAAAGATGAATGTCGAAAAAGGAACATCTTTGGAGTGTAATTGGTCATTATGGCGTTGTTCCTTTCTCCTACTTTTGCCACCAGTTTTAACAAAAAGACAATGAGAAAAAGTATGATTACATTAAACAGAAAATGGATACGGCTGATAGGGATTGTCGGTTGTACAATGTGTTTGGCATCTTGCAAGCAGGCATCGGATGCTTCCGGAATGAAACCTTCTTATGCTACCATGAAAGTGGAGGCGACGGACAAAGAGCTTTCCACTTCGTACTCAGCAACGATACGCGGACGGCAGGACATAGATATTTATCCGCAAGTGTCGGGCACCATCGAGAAGCTTTGTGTGACCGAGGGGCAGAAGGTGCGCCGGGGACAACTGCTTTTCATCATCGACCAGGTTCCCTACAAGGCTGCACTCAAAACGGCCGTTGCCAATGTGGAAGCGGCACGTGCCGCACTGGCTACTGCCGAACTGACTTATAACAGCAACAAGGAACTGTATGCGCAGAAAGTGGTTTCGGAATTCAGCCTGAAGACTGCCGAAAACAGCTACCTTACCGCCAAGGCGCAACTCTCGCAGGCCGAGGCCCAGGAGATAAGCGCACGCAACAACCTCTCCTATACGGAAGTGAAGAGTCCCAGCGACGGGGTGGTGGGGGCATTGCCCTACCGTGCAGGGGCATTGGTCAGCCCCAGCTTGCCGCAACCGCTGACAACGGTCAGTGACAACAGCGACATGTACGTTTACTTTTCCATGACCGAGAACCAGTTGCTTGCCCTGACCCGCCAATACGGAAGCATGGACGAGGCATTGAAGAACATGCCCCAAGCGGAACTGAGACTGAACGACAATTCCGTCTATGACAAGAAAGGAACCATCGAGTCCATCAGTGGCGTCATTGACCGTCAGACGGGTACGGTAGTGGCACGTGTGGTATTTCCCAATGAATCGCGCCTGCTCCACAGTGGGGCATCGGGCACGGTGGTGGTGCCTACCACTTATAAGAACTGTATTGTGATTCCGCAAGAGGCCACCGTACAGTTGCAGGACAAGACATTGGTATACAAGGTAGTGGATGGCAAGGCCGTTTCTGCCTTGATTACCGTGGCCGGAATAAATGACGGACGCGAATACGTAGTGCTGGACGGACTGGAAGTCGGCGACGAGATTGTATCCACCGGTGCCGGACTGCTGCGCGAAGGGACACAGGTGAAATAATGAACTGCTATTTATCAACTATCAATGACCCATTAAGATGAAAGGAAATATATTTATAAAGCGGCCGGTGATGGCTATCTCCATATCCGTACTGATTCTGGTGATAGGGCTTATCTCGCTCTTTACGCTGCCGGTGGAACAGTATCCTGATATTGCACCTCCCACGGTGTACGTCAGCGCCAACTACACCGGTGCAGATGCCGAAGCCGTATTGAACAGTGTCATCATGCCGTTGGAGGAGAGCATCAACGGTGTGGAGAACATGATGTACATCAGCTCTACCGCCACCAATGCCGGTTCTGCCACCATACAGGTCTACTTCAAGCAGGGCACGGACCCCGACATGGCTGCGGTGAACGTACAGAACCGCGTATCCAAGGCGCAGGGACTGCTGCCTGCCGAAGTGACGAAAATCGGTGTGACTACCCAGAAGCGCCAGACCAGCTTCCTGCAAATCGGTGCTTTGGTAAGCACCGACGGACGCTACGACCAGACTTTCCTAGCCAATTACCTCGATATCAACGTGATTCCGCAGATTAAGCGTATCGAAGGTGTGGGTGATGTAATGGAGCTGGGCGATACATACAGCATGCGCATCTGGCTGAAACCGGAACGGATGGCGCAGTATGGACTGGTCCCTTCGGATGTGACCGCCGTATTGGGCGAGCAGAACATCGAAGCGCCTACCGGTTCGCTGGGCGAGAATTCAAAGAACGTGTTCCAGTTTACGATGAAGTATCGCGGACGCCTGAAGAGTGTGGAGGAATTCCAGAACACGGTGGTACGCTCGCAGAGTGACGGTTCCGTGCTCCGTCTGAAGGACGTGGCGGATGTGGAGCTGGGTACGCTGACCTATAGTTTCCGCAGTGAGATGGACAGCAAGCCGGCGGTACTTTTCATGATGTTCCAGACGGCAGGCTCCAACGCAACCGCCGTCAACAAGCAGATTACCGCACAGATAGACGAGATGAGGAAGAGCCTGCCCGAAGGGACGGAATTTGTGACGATGATGAGTTCCAACGACTTCCTCTTCGCTTCCATACACAATGTGGTGGAGACACTGGTCATTGCCATTATACTGGTAATTCTGGTGGTGTATTTCTTCCTGCAGGACTTCAAGAGTACGCTTATACCCTCCATTTCCATTATCGTGTCGCTGGTCGGCACGTTTGCCTGCCTGGTGGCTGCGGGGTTCAGTCTCAATATCCTGACGCTGTTTGCGTTGGTGCTTGCCATCGGTACGGTGGTGGACGATGCCATCGTGGTGGTGGAGGCGGTGCAGTCCAAGTTCGATGCCGGATACAAGTCCCCTTACCTTGCCACGAAGGATGCGATGGGCGATGTGACGATGGCCATCATCTCTTGTACCTGCGTGTTCATGGCGGTATTTATCCCCGTGACGTTTATGGGCGGTACTTCGGGCGTGTTCTATACGCAGTTCGGTGTCACGATGGCAACGGCGGTGGGCATCTCCATGATTTCGGCATTGACGCTTTGTCCCGCCTTGTGTGCCATCATGATGCGTCCGTCGGACGGTACGAAGAGTGCGAAGAGCATCAACGGACGGGTGCGTGCGGCATACAATGCCTCGTTCAACGCCGTGCTGGGCAAATATAAGAAAGGTGTGATGTTCTTCATCCACCACCGCTGGATGGTGTGGACTTCATTGGCGGCTACCGTCGTATTGCTGGTTTACCTGATGAGTACCACCAAGACGGGGCTTGTGCCGCAGGAGGACCAGGGTGTCATCATGGTGAACGTCAGCACGTCTCCGGGAAGCACGCTGGAAGAAACCACGAAGGTGATGAACAAGCTGGAGGACATCCTGAAAAACACTCCCGAGATAGAACACTATTCCAAGGTGGCAGGATACGGACTGATGTCCGGTCAGGGCACTTCCTACGGTACCATCATCATCCGTCTGAAGGACTGGGGCGAGCGAAAGGGAAGCGAACACACGTCCGACGCTGTGGTGGCCCGTCTCAATGCCCAGTTCTACGGTGTGAAGGAGGCACAGATATTCAGCTTCCAGCCGGGTATGATTCCGGGCTATGGTATGGGTAACTCCCTGGAGCTGAACCTACAGGACAGAACGGGTGGTGACATGGCTACGTTCTACGAGGCAGTGATACAGTTTCTGGGTGCGTTGAACCAGCGTCCCGAAGTGGCTATGGCGTATACCTCTTATGCCATGAATTTCCCGCAGGTATCGGTAGATGTGGATGCTGCCAAGTGCAAGCGTGCGGGTATCTCGCCGGGTGCGGTGCTCGACGCATTGGGCAGCTATTGCGGCGGTGCCTATATTTCCAACTACAATCAGTTTGGCAAGGTGTACCGCGTCATGATGCAGGCATCGCCCGAATATCGTCTGGACGAACAGGCACTGGGTAATATGTTTGTGCGCAACGGTACGGAGATGGCTCCGGTCAGCCAGTTCGTGACGTTGAACAAGGTGCTCGGTCCGGAGACGGCAAACCGTTTCAATCTGTACAGCGCTATCGCCGCTAATGTGAATCCGGCAGAAGGATATTCGTCCGGTGAAGTGCAGAAAGTGATTGCGGAAGTGGCAGAACAGACATTGCCGCTGGGCTACGGTTACGAGTACGGAGGTATGGCACGTGAGGAAGCCAATACTGGTGGTGCGCAGACTGTCTTTATTTATGCCATCTGTATCTTCCTTATCTATCTCATCCTGGCATGTCTTTATGAGAGTTTCCTGATACCGTTTGCGGTCATCTTCTCCGTACCGTTCGGGCTGATGGGTTCATTCCTCTTTGCCAAGGTTCTGGGATTGGAGAACAACATCTATTTGCAGACGGGTGTGATTATGCTGATTGGCTTGCTCGCCAAGACGGCCATCCTGATTACGGAGTATGCCATCGAGCGGCGCCGCAAGGGAATGGGCATTGTGGAATCAGCTTATTCGGCCGCCCAGGTCCGTTTGCGTCCTATCCTGATGACGGTGCTGACGATGATATTCGGTATGCTTCCGCTGATGTTCTCGAGTGGTGCGGGCGCCAACGGTAACTCTTCGCTGGGTACGGGCGTAGTAGGCGGCATGCTCATCGGAACGCTAGCGCTGCTTTTCGTCGTTCCGGTGTTCTACATCATCTTCGAGTACTTACAGGAGAAGGTTCGTCCGCCAATGGAGGAAGAAGCCGATATGCAGGTATTGCTTGAAAAGCAGAAGAGTGAGGCAGAACGGGCGAAAGATTGAGGAAAATAAAATAAAAACAGATTGGAACAATGAAGAAACATATCATCCTATTGTCCGCCGCCGGTTTGCTGTTCAGCAGTTGCGGCGTGTACACCAAATACAAACCCGCTACCGAGGTCCCCGACGGCCTCTATGGGGAAGAAATGGCAGCTTTTACGGAGAGCCTCGCCGGTTCTCCGGCTGCCACCGAAGACAGCCTGGACCTTGGCCTGGGCGGCATGGACTGGCACGAGCTTTTCACCGACCCACATCTGCAGGCACTCATCGGACAAGGGTTGCAGAACAATACCGACTACCAGTCGGCACAGCTCCGCGTGGAGGAAGCCGAAGCTACCCTGCTGTCCGCAAAGCTTGCCTTCCTGCCCTCCTTTACCCTTGCGCCGCAGGGCACGGTGAGCAGCTTTGACAGCCGCAAGGCCACACAGACCTATTCGCTGCCCGTTACTGCCAGTTGGGAGCTGGATGTTTTCGGTCGCATGCGCAATGCCAAGAAACAGTCGAAGGCGCTCTATGCGCAGAGTCAGGACTATCGCCAGGCCGTGCGTACCCAGCTCATTGCCGGGATAGCCAATACTTACTATACCCTGCTGATGCTGGACCAGCAGCTTGCCATCTCCAGGCAGACCGAAGAGACGTGGCGGGAAACCGTTGCTTCCACCCGTGCCCTGATGAATGCGGGCATGGTGAACGAGTCCGCCGTGTCGCAGATGGAGGCCACGTACTATCAGGTGCAGACTTCCGTGCTTGATTTGGAAGAACAGATAAACCAGGTGGAGAACAGCCTTGCGCTGTTGCTGGCAGAGACGCCCCGTCATTACGAACGCGGTGTGCTGGCCGAGCAGCAGTTCCCCGCAGACTTTTCCATAGGGATTCCTGTCCGGATGCTTTCCTGCCGTCCCGATGTCCGTTCGGCCGAGCGGACACTGGAAGCGGCGTTCTACGGAACCAATGCGGCGCGTTCCGCTTTCTATCCTTCCATCACGTTGGGCGGAAGTGCGGGCTGGACCAACTCCACCGGTTCGATGATTGTGAATCCCGGCAAGTTCCTGGCTTCGGCAGTGGGTTCGCTGACGCAGCCGCTCTTTGCCCGCGGGCAGGTCATTGCGCAGTACCGCATAGCCCGTGCCCAACAGGAGGAGGCTTCCCTTGCCTTCCAGCAGACATTGCTGAATGCAGGCAGCGAGGTAAACGACGCCTTGACTGCCTGGCAGACAAGCCGTTCCAAAAGCGAACTGCTGGACAAGCAGGTAGCTTCCTTGCAGACGGCTGCCCGCAGCACTTCCCTGCTGATGGAACATGGCAACACCACCTATCTGGAAGTGCTTACCGCCCGGCAGAACTTGCTCAGTGCGCAACTGTCGCAGACGGCCAACCAATTCTCTGAAATACAAAGCCTGATTAACCTCTACAAGGCGTTAGGGGGAGGTCAGGAATAGAGTGTCATCATACTACTCTCTCTGCATCTTCACTTTAAATGTGAAGGAAGGGCTGTCCGGGAAGTGATTCCAGGCAGCCCGTTTTCAATGAATAGGAGGGATCAAATGGAGGCAAGTATTTCTCTAGACAAATTATTGCAGTTTTTCACTCAATGCGAACGATAAGTGTTGGCTCGGTGAGAGATCGATTGAAGAAACTGAAAAGGAAACTGAAGCAAAAGATAGTGAGTTTACCGGTAAGAAGGAGGTTTTGCCAGGAATTGATGCAGGGATGTAGTAGGTACTGAAATAGCTTGTTGTTGGAACTATAGATGCAGCGTGTTCCATCTATATATGCAACGCGTTGCATATATAGATCCAGCAAACCGGAAATATACATGCAACGCGGTATATCTTTCGGGCGGTTTTTCTCCGCCTTTTTAGGGAGCAGTTTATTTATACTGTGCCCAGTCTACATTCTTCATGTCTCCACTTTTGGCCAGCTCAGCGTGCATAGCCAGTGCGGCGTGCAGGGCATGGGGAGTCTGTGACTTGCCGTCGGTCAGTTTCAGGTAATCCCACAGAATGTTCTTGTAGTCCGGATGAACACAGTTTTCGATGATGGCTTGTGCACGTTCTTTCGGACTCTTGCCGCGGAGGTCGGCCACACCTTGTTCGGTGATGATGATGTTGACGTCATGCTCCGTGTGGTCCATGTGCGAAACCATCGGTACGATAGCCGAGATTTTACCTTCCTTGGCAACGGACGGACAAGTGAAGATGGAGATATAGGCATTGCGGGTGAAGTCACCGCTTCCGCCGATGCCGTTCATCATCTTGGTTCCGCCGATGTGCGTGGAGTTCACGTTGCCGTAGATGTCGGCTTCGATGGCGGTGTTGATGGAGATAACACCGAGTCGGCGCACCACTTCCGGGCTGTTGGAGATTTCCGACGGACGGAGCACCAGCTTGTCGCGGAAGAAGTCCATATCCTGGTAGATGCCTTCCAGACAGTCGTTCGTTACGGTCAGTGAGCAGGCGCTGCCGAATTTCACGCGGCCTTCGCGGATAAGTCCGATAACAGAGTTCTGGATGACTTCTGTGTACATTTCAAAAGCGGGGATGGTCTTGTCACGTCCCAAAGCACCCAATACGGCATTGGCAATGTTGCCCACACCGGATTGCAGCGGCAGGAAGGTAGGCGGAATGATTCCGCGTTTCATGTCGGCGGCAAGGAAGTCGGCCACGTTCTGTCCGATTTTGTCGGTCAGCGGGTCGGCGGCGGCAAACGAACGTGCCTCGTCCGGCCAGTTGGTCTCCACTACGCCGACAATCTTTTTCGGGTCTACCTGGATGTAGGGCAGGCCGATACGGTCACTCGGTTTGTAGATGGGGATTTCGCGGCGGTAAGGAGGGTCGAGGGGTTCGTAGACGTCGTGCAGGCCCATGGCGTTCTTGCTGTGGGCGGCATTCAGTTCCACGATAATCTGGTCGGCCAGGCGGCAGACAGTCGGAGCGATACCGCCGGCTGCCGTCAGGTAGATTTTACCGTCGGGAGTAACCTCGCATGCCTCGATGATGGCAACGTTTACTTTTCCCATGAAACCATAGCGTACTTCCTGCGCCATCTGTGAGAGATGGATGTCGTTGTAGGCTATTTCGCCATTGTTCACGGCTTTGCGGAAATCGGCGTTGGTGGTGTAGGGCGCGCGGTAGCGGATGGCCTTGACGCGCGAGAGCACACCGTCGCAAGAGTCTCCGGTAGAAGCACCGGTGAAGATACCTATCTGGAACGGGTTTCCTTTTGCATGTTCTGCTTCCGCGATTTTTGCTAATTCAGCCGTAACGGCTTTGGCTGTTCCTGCGGGAGTAAATCCGCTCAAGCCGATGTTGTAGCCATGTTTAATCAGGCTCGCAGCTTCTGCTGCCGAAATGTAATTGAGTGCCATAATATAAATAGTTATTTTTTCGTGTAAAGATTCTGAAGGGGCTCGTAATTGGTTCTGCAATTATCGACTGTCTTTAATATTTCCGTTGAAGTATTTCTGACCAGATGATGGCTTTCCTCGCTTCTTCTGCCGAGTGGATGCCGTATTCGGACGTTGCTTCATCGGATTCTTGCGGACGGGATGCCGGGGAGGGAGGGGAAGCCTTTATGGAAGTGTGCTTGGATTTGGCAGACGGTTTGGATACCGGCTTGGGCTTTTCTGCCGGCTTGGGGCCTTCGGGAATAAAGCCTCCGTAAGTATCTCCGCCCCAGTATTCGGGCAGTGGGTTGTCAACGTCGGGCATAGGTATGTCGGGACTCTTGTCAGCATTTTTATTTGCTTCTTTCTTAAACTGCTTGACGAGTCCGATTACTATGACAGCCGCAACTAACAGAAACTTGAAGACATCTTCCATATTCTTTTTGATTTTCCACCCAAAGATAGTGCAATTATCTCTTATCTTTGCTTTTGGGCAAAGTTAATTATTTAATCTGATTACAGCCAAGGAATTGGTAATAAAAAAGGGCAGCTTCACAGCTCCCCTTAATTTTTTTAACCTAAACCTTAACTATGAAAAAATCTAATGTTTCTTTCATTCCACAAATTTGTGAATTAATTTGCTCTATGCCAAATTAACACTCGGAAAATGTTTGCTCTCTTAACATAAATTAGCTGATAAGGCGCAGATTGACAACTTGTAATGGCATTTTTCTTTCATTTCATCCGTTTATTGGGAGGGAAGAAGTATCTTTGCGCTCCGAATGACAGATACCAACTTATGATATAAACTGATTTTAAACGAACTGATTATGGAAAAAGTAACGGGAGCAGACTTTAAATCTGCAACTGCTGATGACAACAAGAAGTTGTTTATCGAGACTTACGGCTGCCAGATGAATGTGGCCGACAGTGAAGTGATTGCATCCGTCATGCAGATGGCGGGATATTCGGTGGCCGACACCCTGGAGGAAGCCGATGCAGTGTTTATGAACACCTGCTCCATCCGCGACAATGCGGAGCAGAAGATTCTGAACCGTCTGGAGTTCTTCCACTCGCTCAAGAAGAAGAAACGCGGCTTGATAGTAGGTGTGCTGGGCTGTATGGCAGAGCGTGTGAAGGACGACTTAATCACCAACCATCATGTGGACCTGGTGGTGGGGCCGGATGCCTACCTTACTCTGCCCGAACTGATTGCCTCGGTAGAGGCCGGTGAGAAAGCAATGAACGTGGAGCTCTCCACCACAGAGACCTATCGGGATGTCATCCCCTCGCGTATCTGCGGAAACCACATCTCCGGCTTCGTCTCCATCATGCGTGGGTGCAATAATTTCTGTACTTACTGCATCGTTCCCTACACCCGTGGCCGCGAGCGCAGCCGTGATGTGGAAAGCATCCTCAATGAAGTGGCCGACCTCGTGGCAAAGGGTTATAAGGAAGTCACCCTGCTGGGACAGAACGTCAATTCCTACCGCTTCGAGAAGCCGGACGGAGAGACGATTACTTTCCCAATGCTGCTGCGCACCGTGGCAGAGGCAGCGCCGGGCGTACGTATCCGTTTCACTACCTCGCACCCTAAAGACATGAGCGACGAAACTCTCCAGGTCATTGCCGACATGCCCAACGTATGTAAGCACATCCACCTGCCGGTACAGAGTGGGAGCAGCCGCATCCTGAAGCTGATGAACCGCAAGTACGACCGCGAGTGGTATATGGACCGCGTGGCAGCCATCCGCCGCATCATCCCCGATTGTGGCTTATCTACGGATATATTCTCCGGTTTCCATAGTGAGACGGAGGAGGACCACCAGCTTTCCCTCTCGCTGATGGAGGAGTGCGGATACGATTCCGCCTTCATGTTCAAGTACAGCGAACGCCCCGGTACGCATGCTTCCAAGCATCTGCCGGACGATGTGCCCGAGGAGGTGAAGATTCGCCGTCTGAATGAAATCATCGCCTTACAAAACCGTCTCTCTGCCGAGGCGAATGCCCGTTGCGTGGGCAAGACGTACGAGGTGCTGGTGGAAGGTGTTTCCAAACGCAGCCGCGACCAGTTGTTCGGCCGTACGGAGCAGAACCGTGTGGTGGTGTTTGACCGTGGCACGCACCGTGTGGGCGATTTTGTGATGGTGAAGGTTACCGAATCCAGTTCGGCTACGCTGAAAGGAGAAGAGGTAGCCGGCTGACGGGATAGAAAAGTCTCGATGACATCAGTATGATGACACCGGTATATAATATGAAAAGCACGAGCCTCACGGCCCGTGCTTTTCATATTATAAACTTTAAATTTTATTCTGCCATGGCCAGAATATTCGCTACGTAGTCAGTCCTGTTGTAGCTTACCAGGGTCAATTCGGACTTTGGCGCGTCCTGATTGTAGAGTTTGTAAGCTACCGGCATGTTTTCATCGTTCAATTCATACACACTTTTCTTCATGTCTTTGTCATAAGCCTTGTGAGACTCGTTCCAACGTGCGTAGGACATGGTGATTTCATCATTGCCATATTGGTATGTCATCTTGAAGTAAGGTACCCATTCGTCTTTTACACCGTCCCACTTGGAGGCTTCCTTGCAGGTCAGGCGTTTCTGGTCGTCATAAGAGTATTCATAACGGATGTGCCGGTAAAGTTGTGCACCGTCTTGCTTAAAGATGGTCTTGGCAACTACTAATTCGTTTTTCACTTCTTCATTGGTGATGAAGTTGTTTTCCTGAGCTTTCACTTCTGTATTCATAACGCTTACGATAGTCATTGCTACGAATGCGACTGCCTTGAATAAATTTGTAGTTTTCATAATCTTTATTTTTAATTGTTGTTACTTACTCTGTTTCTTTTAGACGTTGTTCCCGATTAAAAAGTTGCATTCCAACTAATCTTTTTCTCAAACGCCTTCGCCTAATTATAGTCAATTCCCATGCCAAAGATTTAAGTTATTGATAATCAATGAATAGATGCTTTCGAAAACTGTTCATTATCGGACAGTTGTCCGCTTAATATCGAACAGTTGGTCATTCGTTCCGCCAGCTGGCCGGAGCAAGCGTTTGTTTTCTTAAATCTCCTTAATGGAAACCCTATAAATCACTTTTTATTTGTTATTTTGCACCAAATTTAGGTATGGTGTGGTCTGTTTCATTCGGGCTGCACTTCCTTATTGGCAGAACGTTCGATGAATAAACTCACTATAAAAGCTTGTCCGTTATGTGGTGGAACGCATTTGGAGCGTGCCCTGACATGTGTAGACCATTATGCCTCGGGCGAAATGTTCCACTTGTGCCGCTGCCGGGATTGCGGTTTCCTTTTCACACAAGACTTTCCCGTGGAGGCTGAAATCGGTCGTTACTACGAAACTCCTGATTACATTTCACATACCGATACCCGCAAGGGGGCGATGAACTCCGTGTACCATTGGGTGCGCAACTATATGCTGGGACGCAAGGCACGCCTTGTGTTCCGTGAAGCACACCGCAAGGAGGGCAGCCTGCTGGATTTGGGTACGGGGACTGGTTACTTTGCCGATGCCATGCAGCGTCGCGGCTGGCAGGTGGAAGCTGTGGAAAAGAGTGCGCAGGCGCGTGCCTTTGCCAAAGAACACTTCAATCTGGATGTGAAACCCCATACGGCATTGAAAGATTTTGCACCGGGCAGTTTCGACGTCATCACCCTATGGCATGTCATGGAACATCTGGAACCCCTCAACGAAACGTGGGAAACCCTGCACTCCCTGCTGACTGAAAAGGGGGTGCTGATTGTAGCTGTGCCCAACTGCTCCTCCTTCGACGCAAAGAAATACGGGGCTTACTGGGCTGCCTACGATGTGCCCCGCCATTTGTGGCACTTCACACCGGGCACCATCCAGCAATTCGGTTCCAAGCATGGTTTCATCATGGCAGAGCGGCATCCCATGCCGTTCGATGCCTTCTACGTCTCCATGCTGACAGAAAAGCACATGAGGCACTCGTGTACTTTCCTGCGGGGAATGGTGACCGGTACACTGGCCTGGTTCAGCGCGTTGGTGAAGAAGGAACGCAGCAGTTCCATGATTTACGTGTTCAGGAAGAAAGGGTGAGAAAAGGGATTAGGGATTAATGATTAATGATTAATAGCGACTGATTTACATAACTTGTAGCTTGTAACTCGTAACTTATAATTGGTATAATGAAAGCAAAGAATAACTCGGTATCCTATTTTGACATGCAGTTCATTACGTCCAGCATCAGTACGACGCTGGTGTTACTGCTGTTGGGGCTGGTTGTATTCTTTGTGCTCGCGGCTCATAATCTTTCCGTGTACGTCAAGGAGAACATCAGTTTCTCCGTGCTTGTCAGTGACGACATGAAGGAGAGCGACATCCTGAAGCTTCAGAAGAGGCTGGACAAGGAGGCTTTTGTGAAGCAGACGGAATACATTTCCAAGAAGCAGGCACTCCGCGAGCAGACTGAGGCGATGGGTACGGACCCGCAAGAGTTCCTCGGCTACAATCCTTTCACTGCCTCCATCGAAATCAAGCTGCATTCCGACTATGCCAATTCGGACAGCATCGCCAAAATAGAGAAACTGATTAAAAAGAATACCAATATCCAGGAAGTGCTCTACCAGAAAGACTTGATAGATGCCGTGAACGATAATATAAGGAATATCAGCTTGATGCTGCTGGGGCTGGCTGTGATACTGACGTTTATCTCCTTTGCGCTGATAAACAACACCATCCGTCTGGCTATATATTCCAAGCGTTTCCTTATCCACACCATGAAGCTGGTGGGAGCAAGCTGGGCATTCATCCGTCGTCCGTTTCTGCGGCGCAATTTCTGGATAGGTGTGCTGGCCGCTTTCATAGCCGACAGCATTCTGTGGGGAGCCGCCTATTGGCTGGTGTCCTACGAACCGGAGTTGGTCAAGGTGATTACGCCCGAGGTGATGGTGCTGGTGTCGGGTGCCGTGCTGGTGTTCGGTGTACTTATTACGTGGCTGTGCGCTTTGCTTTCCATCAACAAATATCTGAGGATGAAGGCAAGCACACTGTATTATATTTAACGCCTTGAAGTGCATAGAGAGAAAGCACTGTTATCGCAGCCCCCAAATAGTAAATTGTAAATAGTAAAATAGTAAATGTATAGATGAGTAAAGAGAAATTCGCTTTTGATAAGACCAATTTTATCCTGCTTGGCATCGGAATGGCGGTGGTTATCATTGGTTTTCTTCTGATGACCGGCCCCGTGTCTACCCCGACGACCTTTGAGCCGGACATTTTTAGTGTGAGACGCATCAAGGTGGCTCCGGTAGTTTGCCTGCTGGGGTTTGTGTTCATGATATATGCCGTGCTGCGCAAGCCTAAAAGCTGTCGTGCAGAGGAGTAAACTTTCAGACGCGGATTACACAGATGACGCAGATTGGAATATTAGAAATCCGTGTCATCTGCGTTATCTGCGTCTGAAAAATAATCAGAAAGAAAGTAGTAACAGAGCTTCCGGACAGCCCCTCCGGCAACTCAAGAACTTAAAAACTTAAACAAATTGGAATGGTTTGAAGCGCTTATCCTTGGGCTTATTCAAGGACTGACCGAATATCTGCCGGTGAGCAGTAGCGGACACCTCGCCATAGGTTCGGCATTGTTCGGTATTGAGGGAGAGGAGAATCTTGCTTTTACGATAGTGGTACATGTGGCTACGGTGTTCAGTACGCTGGTGATACTCTGGAAAGAGATTGACTGGATTTTCAAGGGACTGTTCAAGTGGCAGATGAACGAGGAGACACGTTACGTCATCAATATACTGGTATCCATGATACCTATCGGCATTGTGGGGGTATTTTTCAAGGACGAAGTAGAGGCCATTTTCGGTTCGGGACTGGTCGTTGTGGGCTGTTGCCTGCTGCTGACAGCTCTGCTGCTGTCTTTCTCCTATTATTATAAGCCGAAGCAGAAGGAGAACATCAGCATGAAGGATGCCTTTATCATCGGTCTTGCACAAGCATGCGCGGTGCTTCCGGGGCTTTCCCGTTCGGGCAGTACCATTGCAACCGGTCTGTTGCTGGGCGACAACAAGGCGAAGCTGGCACAGTTCTCTTTCCTGATGGTGATGCCTCCCATCCTGGGCGAGGCACTGCTGGATGGAATGAAGATGATGAAAGGTGAGGCGGTTGCAGGGGATATTCCGACACTTTCGCTGGTGGTAGGTTTTCTGGCTGCTTTTGTTTCGGGCTGCCTGGCCTGCAAGTGGATGATAAATATTGTGAAGAAGGGCAAGCTGATTTATTTTGCCATCTATTGCGCGATAGCCGGTGTCATAACGCTCATATTAAGCTAAAGTCCCCTCCTTGTGTGGGGGAAAGACTGATTACTCCGGAAATCAATAAGAGAAAAATATTAAGTTGTACCATTTTATCCCCCTCCCTATCGGGGAGGGATCAAGGGAGAGGCCAATGAATTTTAAAGAAGGAGAAGTCCTCTATTTCAATAAACCGCTGGGATGGACATCGTTCAAGGTTGTGGGACATGCGCGTTACCACATCTGCCGGCGGATAAAGGAGAAGAAGTTGAAAGTAGGCCATGCCGGTACCCTCGACCCGCTTGCTACGGGGGTGATGATAGTCTGTACGGGCAAGGCCACGAAACGGATTGAGGAATTCCAGTATCACACGAAGGAGTACGTCGCCACCATCCGGTTGGGCGCCACCACTCCCTCTTACGACCTGGAACATGAGATAGATGCCACCTATCCCACGGAGCACATCACCCGCGGACTGGTGGATGAGACGCTGAAGAAGTTCATCGGCGAGATACAGCAAGTGCCTCCCGCCTTCTCGGCATGTATGGTGAACGGGAAACGTGCCTACGACCTTGCCCGCAAGGGAGAGGAGGTAGAGCTGAAACCCAAGTTGCTCGTCATCGACGAGATAGAGCTGCTGGACGACGGGCTGGGTATTGCCGAACCGTGGATAAAGGTACGCGTAGTATGCAGCAAAGGAACTTATATCCGCGCCCTGGCACGTGACATCGGCGAAGCCCTGCAGAGCGGCGCTCACCTCACCGTCCTGGAGCGTACCCGTGTAGGCGACGTCCGGCTGGCAGACTGCCTCAATCCCCTCGATTTTAAAGAGTGGATAGAGGCGCAGGAGATAGATATTTAGTTATAAGTTATGAGTTATTTGCTATGAAGTGTAGCATACTGCCGGATAACTCATACCCTCTTATGACTAAAACAGACTGATATAAATAATAAATAACTTATAACTCATAACTAATTATGAAACTGTCGCAATTCAAATTCAAGCTTCCCGAAGAGAAGATAGCTTTGCACCCCACGAAGTACAGAGACGAGTCACGTCTGTTGGTGTTGCACCGTAAGACGGGTGAGATTGAGCACAAGATGTTCAAGGATGTTCTGGACTATTTTGATGACAAAGATGTGTTTATCTTCAACGACACCAAGGTTTTCCCTGCCCGCTTGTACGGTAACAAGGAAAAGACCGGTGCGCGTATTGAAGTGTTCTTGTTGCGTGAGTTGAACGAAGAACTCCGGTTGTGGGATGTACTGGTGGATCCTGCCCGTAAAATACGTATCGGCAATAAGCTCTACTTCGGTGACGACGACTCTATGGTGGCTGAGGTTATCGACAACACCACTTCGCGTGGGCGTACGCTTCGTTTCCTTTACGACGGTCCGCACGATGAGTTCAAGAAGGCGCTCTATGCGCTGGGCGAAACGCCGCTGCCCCACAGCATCATCAACCGTCCCGTAGAGCCGGACGATGCCGAACGTTTCCAGTCTATTTTTGCACGCAACGAAGGAGCTGTTACAGCGCCTACCGCCAGCCTGCACTTCAGCCGCGAGCTGATGAAGCGTATGGAAATCAAGGGTATTGACTTTGCCTACATCACCCTGCATGCCGGCTTGGGTAACTTCCGCGACATTGATGTGGAAGACCTCACCAAGCACAAGACAGACTCCGAGCAGATGATTGTGAACGAGGAAGCCGTGCGGATTGTGAACCATGCCAAAGACCTGAACCGCCAAGTCTGTGCCGTAGGTACCACCGTGATGCGTGCCATCGAGAGCACCGTCAGCACCGACGGACATTTGAAGGAATACGAGGGTTGGACCAACAAGTTCATCTTCCCGCCGTACGACTTTACCGTGGCCAATGCCATGATATCCAACTTCCACATGCCGCTCAGTACCCTGCTGATGATTGTTGCCGCTTTCGGCGGTTACGAGCAGGTGATGGAGGCATACAATGTGGCATTGAAGGAAGAGTACCGCTTTGGTACGTATGGAGATGCGATGCTGATTACAGACCGGTAATTATGGTTGTTTATTTCAGTCTTGGTACCAATCTCGGCGATAAGGAGCAGAACCTCCGCATGGCCGTCCAAAAGATAAGAAAGCAGATAGGTGAAGTGATTTCCCTATCTGCTTTTTATGCTACTGCTCCGTGGGGCTTTTCTTCCGATAATACTTTTCTGAATGCCGCACTCTGCGTAGACACTGCTTTGGCGCCTTTGGAGGTGTTGCAAACGACGCAGGAAATCGAGCGGGAGATGGGGCGTACGCATAAGTCTGTCAATGCAGTGTATAGCGACCGTGTGATAGACATCGACCTGTTGCTCTGTTTTGCCGATGACGGTACTCCCGTTTTGCTGGATACTCCCGAACTGAAACTTCCTCATCCGCTGATGCAGGAACGCCGTTTCGTGATGGAGCCGTTGGCGGAGATTGCTTCAGGCGTGGTGCATCCGGTATTGGGAAAGACAATCGGGGAATTGTTGCAAAATCAGTGTTAATCTCTGCTATCTGTAGCGCAGATACAAGATTTCTTTTTTATCTTTGCCTCCGAAAAGCGAAGATAGGCTGCACTTCAGCATAAAAAATGAACAAGTTCATTTTGTTCTGCGTTCGGTTTGCACTATCTTTGCCCCCGAAAAACGATATGTGGAGAGATTTGAGTAGCTTGCAACCACAGAAAAAAATGCTAAAACACATCCTTTTCTGACGGCACGTTTGTGTGCCGGATGCATCTACTCCACACACCTCCTTCCGCCATTCGTTGAATTATCAATTATCAACTATCAATTCTCAACTGAAATGGGATATTTATTCACATCCGAATCGGTGTCTGAAGGACACCCCGACAAAGTGGCCGATCAAATATCGGACGCTGTGCTTGACAAACTGTTGGCCTACGACCCCAGTTCGAAAGTAGCTTGCGAAACTCTGGTTACTACCGGTCAGGTAGTGCTGGCTGGAGAAGTGAAAACCAAAGCGTACGTTGACATGCCTCTCATCGCACGCGAAGTAATCAAGAAAATCGGCTATACCAAAGGCGAGTATATGTTCGAGAGCAATTCGTGCGGCGTGCTGAGCGCCATCCACGAGCAGAGCCCCGACATCAACCGCGGCGTGGAGCGACAGGACCCCATGGAACAAGGTGCCGGAGACCAGGGAATGATGTTCGGCTACGCCACCAACGAAACGGAGAATTACATGCCGCTTTCACTGGACCTTGCACACCGCATCCTGCAAGTGCTGGCAGATGTCCGTCGCGAGGGCAAGGTGATGACCTACCTCCGTCCCGACGCCAAGAGCCAGGTGACCATCGAATATGATGACAACGGCACACCCGTACGCATCGACACCATCGTAGTCTCCACCCAGCACGACGACTTCGTCCAGCCTGCCGACGACAGTGATGCCGCCCAGCTGAAGGCCGACGAGGAAATGCTCGCCCAAATCCGCCGGGATGTAATCGAGATTCTGATGCCGCGTGTCATTGCTTCCATCCATCATGAAAAGGTGCTGGCACTGTTCAACGACCATATCACATACCACGTCAACCCCACGGGCAAGTTCGTAATCGGTGGTCCCCACGGTGACACCGGGCTGACGGGACGCAAGATTATCGTAGATACCTACGGCGGCAAGGGTGCCCATGGCGGCGGCGCTTTCTCCGGAAAGGACCCCTCTAAGGTAGACCGCAGCGCAGCTTATGCAGCCCGCCACATTGCCAAGAATCTGGTAGCTGCCGGCGTTGCCGACGAAATGCTGGTGCAGGTAAGTTACGCCATCGGTGTGGCACGCCCCATCAATATTTTCGTAGATACTTATGGCCGCAGCCACGTCAATATGAGCGACGGTGAGATTGCCCGTAAGATTGACGAGCTGTTCGACCTTCGCCCCAAGGCAATAGAAGACCGCCTGAAACTGCGCAACCCCATCTATCAGGAGACTGCCGCCTACGGACACATGGGCCGCGAGCCGCAGACCATCGTCAAGCATTTCAAGAGCCGCTACGAAGGCAACAAGGACATTGAAGTGGAACTCTTCACCTGGGAGAAGCTGGACTATGTGGACAAGGTGAAAGCCGCATTCGGTTTATAATCAGCATAGCTTTACGGCTATTTATATAGAAGGCTGCCCTTCTGCAGATACCGGTGTTTCGGAGGATGCAGAAGAGGCAGCCTTTGTTGTTTTGGTCTTGCTCTTCAAATGGATTTTTTCATCGGCAGGATAAACACGAACCTTGCCCCCTCCTTGTACTCCTTGTCCAGCAGCACTTTCCCTTTCAGTCGTTCGGCGATGAGGCGACAGATATTGAGTCCCAGGCCGGTGCCTTGCCCGAAGTTGTCGGCCTTTTCAAAACGTTCGAAGATGGTTTCCGAGTATTCCGGGGGAATGCCGGTACCGGTATCGGTGACGGAGAAGGTGACGTATCCGGGATTCTCTGTGAGAGAGCAGTGCAGGCGGATTTCGCCTTGTGTGGTGTGTTTCTCTGCATTGGTAAGGAAGTTGATGAGTATCTGGCACACACGTTGCCCGTCGGTGCTCAGTTCGTAGCAGTCGTCCACTTCGGAGGTGTAGTAGAGCTTCACGCCTTCGGGCTTGCGGTGTTCAACGGTGGTTATGGCTTCCCGGCAGAGCTTGTTGCAACTGTGCGGCGCTATCTTCATGGTGTATCTGTTGCTTTCCAACTCGGCTGCGCTGAGGATGTCCCCCACCAGTGTAAGGAGGAGGTCGGAATTGTGCTGTATGAGATGGCAGAAATCCTGCCTTTCCTCTTGGGAAAGGTTCGCGTCGGGGGAAGTGATGAGTTGTGAGAAGCCCACGATAGAGTTGAGCGGTGTCCGTATTTCGTGACTCATGTTCTGCAGGAAGATGCTCTTTGCCTTGTTGGCTGCTTCGGCTTGGTCGCGCGCTTCGGAAAGTTCCTCGTTCTTGTGGCATAGTTCGAGGTTGACTTTACGTTTGCGGTGGAGGTAGAGCATCAGGAAAAGCAGGGATAACAGCAAAAAGCCGGTGACAATGCTGAAAAGAGTGATGCGGTAGCGCGAGGTGGCCTGTATGTTTTCCATTTTCAGGCGTTCGGCGCCTATCTGGGTGTTCAGTTCGGCGATGTCCGACAGTTGCAGGAGATTGTTCGTCGAATCCAACTGCTGGTGGTATTTTTTCAGATATTTGATGGCATTGGGATAGTCTTTGGCGCATTCGTAAATGTAGGCATGTTGTTGCAAGCCTTTCTCGGACAATTGGTCAGCGTGGGCATGGGCCTGCTCATACTGTTTGTCCAGTATGTTCTTGCTGATGTGGGCTATCAGTAGGGAAACGTTGGCAGAGAGCTTGCAGCGGTCTGCCATTTGTACGGCTTCTTTATAACAGTCGTTGAATTCATCTATACGTTTCTGCTTGAACAGTATCAAGCATTTCTCTATCATGGCTTGGGCTATGTTCCGTTCTGTTTTAGCGCTCTTCAAGGCTTTTTCGCAATAGTCCAGTGCGGTGGCGTAATCTTTTTGGGTGTTACGGTAATATTCGGCAAGGCTTGAGTATAGTTGGCTGGGATCCTGGTCGGGCATATTCTTCAGCATATAGTCCAAGGCTTCCTGATAGTATTGGGCGGAGAGGTCGAAGTTTCCGCGTGATTTGTAGATATGGCCCATGGTTCGGATACAGCTGAAGATACCGTAAGGGTATCTGTCGGCAAAAGCTTGCTTTTTCATTTTTTCCGCTTTCTGCAAGGCGAGCAATGAGCGTTGTTGGTTCAGGAAGTAGATGATTTCGCTGCTCCAAGCGTGATAATAATATTGCAGATAGTTATTGGCACGTGAAATCTCTTTCAGGTCAGTGGATGCCTTTTCTATTTTGCTATCATCTTTTTGGGATATATAGAACTGCAGGGGGATGATGTATGCCAGGCATTGTGCTTTTTTGTCACCGAGTTTCAGAGCCTGTTGATACAAAGTGTCGGCCACCAGCAACCCCTCCTGCTGGCGTGCCTGCTTGGAAGCCCGCTGGTAGATGGGGTAGAGTGCATCGTCTATCTTGTAGGGATTGTTCTGTGCTGCGGAAGGTAGGGACACCCATACTGAAAGCACTAGAAAACATAACCTTGAAAGAATGCACTCCCTCTTTGTTCTATTGGATGGAATAAGCATGTTTTTTTCCGGATACTTATTATTATGCCTATGGCATCGCAAAAATAAGATAAAAGAATAAATTACAAGCTTTTTTTGTATAATTTCTCTGTTTACTTATTAAACAATCCTTGCCAGGAGCTTTCTTACGAAATTTCCGGTGATAATGCCGCCCTCTACATCATCATATTCTTCCTTATCGAGAACTTCACGATGGCCATTGCATTGACTGCCGCCAGCGGCAGGTCCATGGGGTCGTGGTGGTTGTTGTAGCTCACCAGGCGGATGCAGTCCGGTTGTTCGGAGTGGTTGACGTATTTCACTGCCAGATATTCGTCGCCGCCCCGTTCGAAGGAGACGAGATACATTTCACCGTAGATGACGTCGGTGAAGTCGCGGATGGACTTAAAGCCTACGATGTCGCCGGACTTGAGGATGGGATACATCGAGTCGCCCGAGACGTAGACGGCACCGTCGCACACGGGGATATTGGGAATTACAATCCGCCCCAAGGCGTACTGCGGGCGGTCAGCCAGCAGTGTCTTCAGGTTGGCGGCGGCAGAGATGTCATAGAGGGTCACGCTACGGTCGTCCATAGGGTCGGCTGTTTTCGGTGTGTGAAGTATTTCCACTTCACCTTGTACCAAGTCGTTGTCACAGAATTTTGAATGATGTGCAGGCGAGCCCTTTCCCGTCAGCAGCCAGTTGTAGTCCACGTCGTCCAGGCTGCCCAGCAGCAGGGGGAAGTCGATGCTGTTGCGGGCGTTCCAGTTGCTCAGTGTGGAGCGTGATATACCCAGAAAGGCGGCAAGTTCGCTGTCTGTCTTGAATTCTTTCGCCAGTTTGGCACGTTTTATGATGTCTGCCGCACAAAATACCGGGTCTTTGTCATTCGCCATATTCTTCAGTTTTTACGTGTAAATTATCCAGAAACTATTATCTCCTCATTTATACTGTCTTACGTCTTATTTAAGAATTTAATTCCCGATTTGTTTGTTTTATAAATGAAAACAACATTATCTTTGTTGGGACAAAAATACATATCATGTTTTATAAATGCAAATAAAAGGGAGGGATTTATGGAAAATACACATCTGGTCTTTTATCCGGAAGCATCCGAATTTAGCAAAAATACTTACGAATTTGAAAAAATGGGCATCCACCTTGCCGGATGTATAGATGAGGTGCGTTGGAAGTATAGATGCAACGCGCTGGATGTATAGATAGAATACGCTGGATATATACTTCCAGCAAACAGCCCCTACAAGCATCTTTGGCAGGGGTGTACCGAAAAAAATATTATTGTACTAATTCTTAACAAAAAATGATTATGGAACAGATTATTGAAAAAAATGTTCGTTTCTGTGGATGTTGCCACAGAGAACTACCCGTTGATTCTTTTTATGTAGACAAGCGTACGCTTGCCCCCGACAATTATTGCAAGGAATGCCGTAGGGCGATGAGCAACGCCCGCTACCGTCGCTCACTTCCTGCAAGCAATCCCCTCCGTTATCCGGTCATCACTGAAATTTCGGACTGTACCCTTCGTATGTATCTTATTCTGAATGCTTTGAAGGTAGTGCGCGAAAGCGTGCTCCGCAAGCGGAAACGCCTATGCGAAGCAGGTGATATAGAATGATACAAGCTGCTCTCTCCCCCTAATCACTAACCCCTAATCATCAAACCATGTCCAGAATCAAAAAACGGGGACTTGACTATTTCCCCTTGAACACAGACTTCATGCACGACCGTCTGGTGCGCCGCATCATGAAACGTGAGGGTGACGGCTCCTTTGCCATTCTGCTGGGCGCCCTCTCCTGCATTTATGCCGACGAAGGCTATTACGTGTGTGCCGACGAGCTTTTCTACGAAGACCTTTCCGCCTGCCTCTATGAAAAGACGGCTGCCGACGTGAAGCGCATTCTTGCCCTGGCTGTGGAGTACGGCATTTTCAATGCCGCCCTTTTCGGCAAATACGCCATCTTGACTTCTGCTGAGATACAGCGGCAATATCTGTTCAGTACCAAGCGCCGGAAATCTTCCGCCATAGACGCACGTTATTGTCTGGTGGATGATTCTCAGAGCGATGACGAGGCCGCGCCGACTGCCGCCGGGAGAGTGCCGTCTGCCAATGGAAGCGTGCCGTCCGCTGCCGAAAGTGCAGCATTTAAGCCCGAAAATGCGACATCGGGTACATATAGCACAGCAGAGCATAGCACATCACAACACAGCAAAGAAAATCCCCTCCTCTATAGTTCCCCCGGAACCGGGGGCACTGAGGGCGCGGATGTACCATCCGCGGAGGGGGAATATCTTCGGAAAATAGAGCAACTGCAACCGCCGCAGGATGGCACGGACCGCAACCTGGACGGGTTGCTTTTCAATCTGAAGCAGTTCCATATTCCTCCGCAAGAGCAGTATGCCATTATCCTCAAAAGTAATTTCGGTGCTATCGGCCACCCTTTGTGGAAGGGGTTTTATGCCTTGCGCGAGAGTCATGGCAAGATACGGCAACCGGGGCGATACCTGCTGAGCCTGTGCTGTAAGTAAATTTTCGATTTGTGAATAAATTCATGAAGAAAAACGGTTTTTTTAATTTGCACACTTTTCCGGATAGCGTTATCTTTGCAATGTGGTTAAGCTTAATACACAAAAATAAAACAATGTTGTTTCATCTGAAAAAAACGAATCCTTGAATTTCAAGACAAACTATTAATTTTTAAAACAAAACTACTATGCCAGTAATTTACAAATCATTTCAGTCGGTTCTTGCCAACAAAGAGGGCAAGAAGCTTTTCTATCCCCGCGTGGTGCTGACGGGGAATGTGGACACCGAGCAGGTGGCCAAGGAGATTGCGGAGTTGTCTTCCCTCTCTACGGGTGACTCGAAGAATGTCATCGACAACCTGGTGACCGTGATGACTCGCCACCTGCAGTCTTCCGAGAGCGTGACGCTGGACGGTCTGGGTACTTTCCGCCTTACGATGAAGTCCACCATGAACGGTGTGGAAGACCCTCTGAAGGTATCGGCTACCCAGTCCACACTACGAGTACGTTTTCTGCCCACCTCCAAGCGTAATCTGGACCATACGGTGTCTACCCGTTCGCTGGTGACCGGGGTGAAGTGCGTGCGCTTCGACCTTCAGGACACGGCAGGTTCGGGCGGCAACGACGGTGGCTCGGGCGGTAACGACGGTGACCAAGGTGAAAATCCGTTGGGATAAGGCCATTTACGATTTGACGATTTACGATGTACGATTGAAATTCGTACTGCTAAATAACCGCGCCTATGCAGGCATTTATGATACGAAAAGTAATCGTACATCGTAAATCGTCAAATCATAAATTACTAATCTTCAATCATTAATCATTAACTAATCTTATGCGAAAAATCAACTACATCGTGGTGCATTGCAGCGCCACGCGGGAGGGCTGTACGCTTACTTCCGAGGCTCTGGAGGCAGAGCACCGCCGCCGTGGCTTCCGCACGACGGGCTATCACTACTATATCCGGAGAGACGGTACCGTGCTCGGAACCCGTTCCTTGGAACTGCCCGGTGCGCATTGCCGCGGTCACAACAAGTATTCGATAGGTATCTGCTACGAAGGCGGGCTGGATGCCCGGGGAAATCCGAAGGATACCCGTACGCCGGAGCAGCGTTCGGCCCTGCACCTGCTGGTGTACCAGCTGCTACAACAGTTCCGGAATGCCCGTGTATGCGGCCACCGCGACCTTAGTCCCGATTTGGACGGAGATGGGACGGTGGAGCCGTGGGAGTGGGTGAAGCAGTGTCCGTGCTTCGAGGTAAGTAAAGAATTTTAGAACAATCATCTTTAAAACATGGAATTATGAAAATAAGCAAAGAAACCTGGAAAGATATCTTGAAAATTGTGGGCACCATCATTGCCACCATAGCCAGTGTGCTGGGCGTGCAGGCGATGCCACTGTAGGAGGCTGAAAAGCCAGCAAGGGAATGGGAGAGGCTTGGAAAACAGCCTCCCCATCCCTTATCCCGCAAAACATATTGAATAATTTTTCTAATAACAACGATTTATCATGAAAAGAATATCTTTATTTCTATTGCTGTTCCTTTTGCTGAAAGCAACAGCTGTGTATTCGCAGGGAGGCGATCCGGAAGCAAACCTTCGGATTGTCCCGATATCTCCCAATGCAGCTTCATTGGGAACGTACGGACTGATACCTACCGATAATTATGTGGGACAGGCCAATCTGACTATCCCAATCTATGAGATTGATCTTGACGGGAAGAAGTTTCCCATCGCACTGTCTTACCATACGGACGGAACGCGCGTTGCTCAAGAAGCTACTTGGGCGGGGCTTGGGTGGACTCTCCAAGCCGGAGGGTGCGTCATCAGGCAAGTGCAAGATATGGACGACTTCACAGCAAGAGGCTGCTATAATCTAACTGATGCTCCGTGGCTGACCAATCCCCGGTTTGAAGTGACCGACCAGAATATGGAGAGATACATGGGCTATTTCAGAGGAGACTATGATGCCGAACCAGACATGTTCTACTTCAATGCAGGCGGGCATTCGGGCTCCATGTTTTTCAATGTATTGAAGAATAACCGGCAGACAAATGCTGTCCCCACCATCCAAACACAAGAAGAAGTGGTAAAGATGGTATACAATACAAGTTCTAATGTATGGACTATGACAGATTTGGAAGGATATGTCTATTCTTTCTCGAAGAAAGAAACAACCTATTATTTCTTGAATACAATTGAATTCTTCCAGCCGGATATAACCAGAAGCCATATATTTCCGTACAATAAAGAACCGCAGGTTGTAACTGCCTGGATGCTCGATTCTGTGACATCTCCTAATGGTGGAACGATTCTGTTCGACTATAAGAAAGAGACTATCTTCACACCCATTTCTACCACAGAGGATGTTATTTCGCTGTCGGAAGTGGTTGCCGGAGAGATCACTTCGCAGTCTCCGCAGTATTTCAAGAATAAGTTCAACTATAATTATACTTACTCCAAAATAGAACAGTGGACGCTGTCGAAAATATCTTTTGAGGGCGGTACGGTGGAATTCAACACAACCGACCGCGAAGATATAGAGAGTGCTGAAAGTGGAAAGAAAGTGCAGAAGTTATCGAGCATAAAGGTAAGCGATGCTGCCGGAAATGTCATCAAGACCACCATGCTGGAATACAAATATCTGCTGAGTGGGGCAGCAACAACTACCAATGGCTACGACGACCGTTTGTTACTGTCGAAGGTGTATGATGTGGCTGGTTCAAAGAAGAGCAATGTATATACCATGGATTACAATATGGGGAAATTGCCACCCAAACGCTCTTTGTCTGTAGATGCCTGGGGATTCTACAACGGTGCATCGCCGATGACTACCTCCTTGAAGATTAGTCCCAGTATTTATTGGTCGGAGTCTATCAGGCCGAGCGGTAAGACAAGTCTGTTCAAGGAAGGTATGGACCGTTCGTTCAATGAGGCATTGTGCAAAATCGGTACGCTGCGCACTGTCACCTATCCTACGGGTGGTACAACTACCTTTGAGTATGAAGGGCATCGTTTTGAAACTCTGCCTATGATGCCCCCCTTGCGTGAAGGGGCCATCAACCTGGTAGATAACAGCATGGCGCCCGTAGCACCCGGGGCTTCCGTCCTTATGTATATCGGCGAACCTTTCGAAGTGGACGATGCCAATCCCAAGATTATCATCCGCATAAGACATGACGAACCTCACCCCAGTGAACATCTTGCTTCGCCGCTTACTTATACAACACAACTCCAAAAGAAAGAGGGCAACAGCTATAGAACCTTGTTTTCTTCTCCCAATTATGATGTGATGAATCCCTGGGCGGATGACATTGAAAAGCAATTGGACAGAGGTACATACCGTATGACATTGGAAGTGCAGAATGTAAGGTTGGAGTACCCCATCAATATTTCGGTAGAGGTTGTGGGCAAAACGAATGCTCCCTTGGACAAGGATTATCTGGGTGCCGGGCTGCGCATCAAGTCCATCACGAATACAGACGGTAACGGTAACCGGAGCTGGCGTAAGTTTGAATATCAGGATGCAAAGCTGATGGTGAAGCCGGTATTCAATGCACCGACATATGTAGAACAAATGCAAAGTTGGGCAGGAAACTGGATGAATGCTTACTATGAACTGATTCAATCTACTCCTTATATCCCTTTGACGAATCTTTCCAGAGGAAACCTTGTAGGATATACGGTGGTCAGCGAATCGTATGGCGATTTGGCTACTCAAGGATGTATTACTTACAGATATCACAATGTTCCGGATGAGGTTGCCGATCTCTATCTGGCTGGTATTCCTACAATACCTAACTATAAGAACGGTAAACTTTCGTCGGTAGACTATAGGGACAAGAACTATAAACTGTTGAAAAAAGAGGAATACACCTATTCACCTTCTTCTTCGGAAGAGGTTTGGGCGCCGAAGATACGCAACTATTATTTCAATCCGGATTATTCCCATCCTACCCGCGACATGCAGCCTTACAAGCTGTGGGCACAGTCCTTTTATCTCAGCAATAAAGTGACTACCGACTATCGTGCCGAAGGCAATATAGTGGACGAAGAGAGGTATGACTATACTAACTATGGAGTACTTTCTTCCTTGAAGAGCAATAAGCATGGGGTGGAGAAAGAGAATCAATTCAGATATGCGCACAGCTTTACGGATGCAGTTTCAAAGAAAATGCTCGACAAGTATATGATGGGCATACCGATAGAACGGATTGAACTTTCGGGCGGCAAAGTAGTGGGTGCATCGAAAACGGAGTATAAAGACACGCTCAATATGATTCTGCCCAAACGTACGTTGAGATTCAACTCTACTACTCCCAAGACGCTGGCCGATTATGCGGGAGCCTATGTGCAGGATATCTGGTTTGGTAAGTACACTTCGAGAGGTCGGTTACTGGGTTATATACGCAACAATCTGCCGGTGAGCTTCCTATGGGCCTATAACAATCTTTATCCGGTGGCCAAGATAGAAGGAAAGACGTATGAGGCTGTAGAGAAAATCTCGTCGGCGAGCATCAGCCAACTGCCGCGCAACTGGAATAATGCATCCATTACAACTGTCCTGAACACTGTGCGAAACGGGCTTGCCAACGACAATGCTTTGGTTACAACCTATCTCTATCGCCCGCTTGTGGGTGTTACGGAAATTGTAGAACCGAATAAAGAGAAATCGACCTTTACCTATGATGACTTCAACCGCTTGTTCCAGGTTAAGGATCATAATGGAAAGGTAGTGAATGAATATCAGTATAATTACAAACCCCAATGAAACGAAAGAATTGTATGAAACGAAAATATATGTTTATGGCGTTGCTGTGCTATGCATTGACAACAGCGGCGCAGGATGCCAGCCACAATTACGTGCGTACCCGTAGCATGCTGGATGAAACGGGAGGGAAATACCTGGATAAGGTGGAGTATTTTGATGGTTTGGGACGCCCGTTCCAGACGGTATTGAAGAAGGTGACAGCAAGCAACAGCAATCTGGTGACGCTACAGGAGTACGACGTTGCAGGACGTGCCGCGAATTCCTGGCTACCGATAGTCTCGCCTGACGATTATGTGGCACCCTCTTCTTTCAAGAGCAGTGCGCCCGGCAACTATGGCAACGATTCGCGTCCTTACAGCCAGCCGGTGTACGAGGCTTCTCCGCTGAACCGTACCGTTAAGGAATACGGACCGGGGGCTGCATGGTATAGCAGTCATTCCGTCAATACGGACTATCTGGCCAACAGTACGGCTAACGCGCAGTTGAACTGCATCAACTATAGCGTAAGCAGTGCAGGCGCACTGACGAGCAACGGCAGCTATGCTTCCGGCCAGCTTTCGGTCGTCAAGACCACCGATGAAGACCTGAACGTGAGCTACACCTTCACCGACAAGATGGGACATGTTGTATTGTCCCGTCAGATGAAGGGCAGCGAAACGCACGACACTTACTATGTGTATGACGACAAAAGCAATCTTTGTTTCGTGCTCCAGCCTATGTACCAAAGCTTGGCCAATCTCGACTTGTATGCCTTCCAGTACAAATACGACGGACGTAACCGTTGTATCTGGAAGAAGCTTCCCGGTGCGGGATATATGGAAATGGTGTATGACAATGCCGACCGCCTGGTATTCTCGCAGGACGGCAACCAGCGTGCCCTTACATCCGGTAACTGGACGTACTACAAGTACGACGGGCTGAACCGCCTGACGGAACAGGGGACTTGTACCAACAAAGTGACCACTTCTGGAACGAATGTACTTGTGCAGCACTTCTATGACAGTTACGCTTTCCGTTCGCAAGCAGGTTTCAATAACAGCAATTTCCCTGATGATGCTTCGGGCAATGGAAAAGGTGCCTTGACTGCAAGTGTGGCAACGGTACTTGGTAGTAGTAACAAGATTTATACCGCATACTACTATGACATCAAGGGCCGTGTGGCAAAGACCGTGCAAAGCAATCTCTTGGGGGGCTATGATGTGACGGCTACCATATATACCTTCACCGATAAGCCCGCTACTGTAACGCATACGCATACTGCAAGCGGAAAGCCCACTCGTACTGAAATGTATACTTACAGCTACAACCATGCGGACAGACTCTTGAAAGTAGAGCATACATTAGGCGGCACCAAGATAACCCTTGCCGACTATGCGTATGACAACTTGGGCAGACTGCAGTCCAAGTCTCTGCACGGAAGTGCCACCAACAAGCTGACGTATGCCTATAATGTCCGTGGCTGGCTGACGGGAATTAGTGGAAGCAAGTTTACACAGAATCTGTACTACAACAACGGCAACGGCACCGCCAAATACAACGGCAGCATCAGCAGCATGACGTGGAAGGCTGGAAATGAGAGCACTATCCGTGGCTATAAGTTCACTTACGACGGATTAAGCCGTCTGATGAACGCCACTTACGGCGAAACAGCCGGCATCAATACAAACACCAACCGTTTCAGTGAGAATGTAACCGCCTATGACAAAAACGGCAACATCAAGACCTTGCAACGTTACGGTCAGACCGCCGCTTCCGGTTACGGACTGATTGATAACCTGACTTTCACCCTCGGTGGCAATCTGTTGAACCGCGTGGACGATGCGGCAGCGGCTTCCGCCTACGGTGGCGGCTTCGAGTTCAAGGACGGCGTGAAGCAGGCGAACGAATACACTTACGATTCCAATGGAAATTTAACTAAAGATTTAAACAAGGGAATTAGTACAATTACCTATAATGTATTAAATTTGCCCAATATGGTCACGTTCAGTGACGGTAGTACGATTGCCTATACTTATGGTGCCGACGGCACAAAGCTGAAAACTGTCCATAAGACAGGCAGCACTACTACCACGACGGACTATTGCGGAAACGTGGTCTATGAGAACGGTGTTCAGAAGTTGCTGCTGACCGATGAAGGCTATGTTACTTTGAGCGACGGCAAGTACCATTACTACTTGAAAGACCATCAGGGGAACAACCGTGTAGTAATCAACCAGAGTGGCACTGTAGAGGAGACTAACCATTACTATCCGTTCGGTGGTGTGTTTGCAAGTACAGGCAATACCCAGCCTTATAAGTATAACGGCAAGGAGCTTGATGCGAAGAAGGGGTTGAACTGGTATGATTATGGTGCAAGGCATTATGATGCGGCATTGGGTAGGTTTACGACTAATGACAGATTTGCTGAGAAGTATCATTCGATGTCTCCGTATCAGTATGGGGCTAATAATCCAGTTAAGCATATTGATGTGAACGGAGATAGTATTGTAGTACTTAATTATACGAGTGGTGAACATTTAGGTTTATTAATTCAGAATAGTTCTAATCGTTGGGAATACTATTCTTTCAATGGCGATAAAATATATAACTCGACAGAAGGAAGTTTAGGAGGCGGTCCTCAAGATAATAAAGGGGAGCTTTCTTGGCCTACTCCCCAAGCATTTCTGGATAGTGAGTATAATCAGAATACTTCTAAGGAGGACCTAGAAAGTGGCAAGGTTAATGGTTATGGCTATCAAGAAGGCTATCTTATTCCTACAACGGAGAAACAGGATGAAGTGATTAGAAATGAGTTTATTAATGCTACTGGACAAGGGTATTCTTTAGTGGGCAATCATTGTTCCATCGTAGTTCAAAAATCATTAAATAAAGCTGGTATAGAAACAATGAACAAAATGAGAGTAATCAATAGGCAAACTGGGGACATTTTCAATGTAAAAGTAAATCCTTATTTGCCAAGTAAGGCATATCAGGCTATAGAAAAGAACAATCCATTAGGATACATAATAAGGAGAAATAAATGATACTAAAAGGGAATATGTTAAAATTAACAATACCGTTTTTTTGGGCTGTACAAAGTATTTGGCTTTTATCGTTTAAATCCATTGAGACCTTTATTGCCGCAATCATATTGTTATTAATATCATTTCTTGGAATAGTTATTAAGAGTAATACCTATAACATTATATTTTTAGGTATATGCTTTTTATATTCAGTAGCTTTAGGTCTTATAATGTTCCTTTTATTTCTATTCTTTGAATTGCCTATGATATATATATTGGTCCCTATTATGAATTTTATAGTTTTGGTATATATGTTAAGGAAGTATGGACGAAGGTAACGAAGTGATTTGCAGCAGATATTCTTCATCTGATGTGTTTTAATATTGCTGAGATGCCCCCTAAAAGTATTTTATCCAACTTTTAGGGGGCATTGTATCTAATCTTTGGACTTTTTAGTATTCCTGACACCTTGAGAGGTATTGTCTTGTCGGACATCTCATAATCAGCCTGTTCAACGTGAACTATTCTTGAAGTATCAGGTTGATGATTCGAGTAAGGTAACGCTTGCCGCCTACGCTTATGACAATCTGGGCCGTCTACAGAGCAAGTCGTTGCACGGTTCTGCCGTGAACAAGCAGTCGTACACTTACAATGTCTGCAGCTGACTGACGGGTATCAGTGGAAGCAAGCTTACGCGGAATTTGTTTTACAACAGCCAAATACAATAACAGCATCAGCAGCATGACTTGGAAGGCAGGGAATGAAAGCACCGTCCGCGGCTACAAGTTCACCTACGACGGGCTGGACAGGCTGCTGAACGCGACCTACGGCGAAACAGCCGGCATCAACGCGAACACCGACCGTTTCAGTGAGAATGTAACCGCCTATGACAAGAACGGCAACATCAAGACCCTGCAACGCTACGGTCAAACCGGAGCTTCTACCTATGGTCTGATTGATAACCTGACTTTCACCCTCGGTGGTAATCAGTTGACCCGTGTAGATGATGCTGTAGCCACATCTGCTTACAACAACGGTTTCGAGTTCAAGGACGGCGTGAAGCAGGCGAATGAATACAACTACGATTCCAACGGGAATTTAACTAAAGATTTAAACAAGGGAATTACCAATATATCGTATAATTGTTTAAATTTGCCTAGTGTAGTAACTTTTAGTGATGGTAGCACGATTACCTATACTTATGGTGCCGACGGTACAAAGCTCAGAACGGTTCATAAGATAGGCAGTACTACCACCACAACGGATTACTGCGGGAATGTGGTCTATGAGAACGGAGTCCAGAAACTATTGTTGACTGACGAGGGTTATGTTACTTTGAGTGACAACAAGTACCATTATTATTTGAAGGACCATCAAGGTAACAATCGTGTAGTGATTAACCAGAGCGGAAGCGTCGAGGAGACTAACCACTATTATCCTTTTGGAGGTGTCTTTGCGAGTACTACGAGTGTCCAGCCTTACAAGTATAATGGTAAGGAGTTTGACACGAAGAAGGGTTTGAATTGGTATGATTACGGTGCACGTCATTATGATGTGGCATTGGGACGGTTTACAACGGTTGACCCATTGTCAGAAAGATATTATTCAATAGGGATGTATGCATATTGTAATAATAATCCAGTACGCTATATCGATCCGACAGGAATGTCCACAAGCCCGATTTATGATGAAGAAGGTAAGTTGCTTGGTACTGATGATGAAGGTCTGCAAGGCGTAGCCATTATAATGAGCAAGTCAAACTTTAAGCAAGGCATGTCCCACGAAGAGGCATTAAGTCATGATTTAGGGTATAATGGGTTGGTAGATGATGAAGCACGAACTAATTACTTGAAAAGTTATACAAGCCTTAAAGACAGACCGGATTATGATGGGTATTTAACAAAGGCTGAAGCAGATGCTTGGTGGAAAGGGAAATCTGGAGATCCTTTATTCGTAGACCAAAGCAAAATAGAACTTCATGGAATAAATACATCGTCTTTTAAAGGGAAGAATCCGATTTACAAGAATTTTATCTGGAGATTGACTAATACCGGAAAGACTTATGGAACACTAAAAATGACTTTGATAGATGCCGAAAAAGGCAAAGTGTTTATTGGTTTAGAAAAGTATATGGATAAATATGATTTCAATATGGACGGTAGGTTTTTTCGAGATTTTGCTACATGGGTTGGAAGACCAGGAAAGGCTAATGATGGAAAAGATTTCTTGATATATGGTTATGGATATGCAATTGTACCAGTAATAAAATAAAAAGAAATGAAAAAAGTAATCAGTTATATACTATTAGGAGGAATTATTTCCATTATTTGTTATGGAGTTTATAGCGAGATAGCTTATACTCCTTTGAAAAAAAAAGATTTTGAATGCCTTTTTCCTAATTATATAAATGCTGATATAATATTTCATAAGGATTTTATTGGCTGGAGTCATGGTGATTATTTTGAATTATTTGTTTATCGAATAACAGGTGCAGAAATAGATTTGAATTATCCCATAGTTGATAATGAGTGGGAGTATGTTGTACTTCCCGATACTGTAAAAGCTATAACATGGAGAAATTGTCCGATGGACTCAATAACTCAATTGAGATATAAAAGTGAGTTTACATGGATTATAAGCAGTAAGATTAAGGTCGGGAAAACATTGCAACAAGAATTGGTAAATGAAAACAATCACTATTGTTACATTTATGTAAGTGAACTCCAGAAATACTTTTTATTGTATAATTCTTTAGAAGGCATATTATATTATATACGACAAAATGGATTTTAAAGTTCTTTCATCATTGTAAGTGTTTACTGAATATCAGGTATTTTAATTCCATTAAATCTTAATGAATCCCTGCTTATACCATTGTGTACAAGTAGGGATTTTCATAAACATACTGAACTCTTGGTGGAAGTCGTCACTTACTGTTACCTACTTTCTCCCAGCACTGTAACCAGCGTGCTCAAGGCATCCCTAAGTGGACGTATTACCGGTATGACGCTTTGGGCCGGCTTACTCAGCAGGGTGAGTGTACCGGAAAGAATCTGTCTTCCAATGCAGTGGTACATGTGCAGAACTACTACGATGGTTATACCTTTGTAGACGGGTTTACACAAGACATTTCTGGCTATGGCAGGGGGCGCTGACGGGTAGTGCGATAACGGTATGATAAGATTTACACAGCCCACTACTATGACATAAGAGGTCGTGAAACAAAGAGGGTACAGAGCTACTTGCTGGGTGGATATGATGTAACCTCTACAATCTACATTTTTACGGACAAACCTGCTACGGTAACACATACTCATACGGCAAGCGGAAAAACAACCCGCACGGAGGTGCATGTTTACAGCTACGACCATGCGGACAGACTCTTGAAGGTGGAGCATACGCTAGGCGGCACCAAGATAACCCTTGCCGACTATGCGTATGACAACTTGGGAAGACTGCAATCAAAGTCCCTGCACGGAAGTAGTACAAACAAGCTGACGTATGTGTACAATGTCCGCAGCTGGCTGACGGGCATCAGTGGAACGAAGTTCACCCAGAATCTGTATTACAACACTGGCACCGGTGCTGTCAAGTACAACGGCAGCATCAGCAGCATGCTTTTAAATCGATAATTAGGTTTAATCCTAGTGGAGTATATATGCAAAGAATGAAAAAGAGATAAAATGAGAATAATAAGAAAAATTACGCCTATACATATTTTTATACTAACATTATCAATTATTTTGATACATAAAATAGTGCAAAGTGATTGGACTCCTATGCTCTTCTTGGTAATAGGTGCTGCTATATTGGATTTTGGACTAATGTTGTTAGTTGACTATTTTCTGATTCGGAATATGTCGATGAAATATCTTTGGGTTGTAGAATTTGTTATTGTTTTGTTTTTAGTTCTTGTGAAATTGTATAATAACTTATCATTGTATGATATGATTTTCTTAATTTACTAATATTTTTTAGTGGACACTAATGCCTTATTATATAAGGCTACACCCTTTCCCTGACATGGTGTAGCCATTTACCCCAAAGGGTGTAGCTATCCGGGGCAAAGGGTGTAGCCTTGTTTAATGTGCCTTACCAGTGCCTGCGGCACACATAATCCGTCATTGACTCATGAAAAATCTTCTGTCGTAAGTGGGAAGAAAGAAATTTGTTTCAAATCTCCCCGAAATCATGTACCTTTGTGGCGGTACCTAAAAAGGAGGTAGCAAGATGATGAACAAGATAAATTCCGTATGCGTATATTGTGCTTCGAGCACAAAGATAGATTCCGTTTATTTCGATGCAGCCCGTGAGTTGGGCACTCTGCTGGGGCAGCGGCAAATTCGCCTGATTAATGGTGCGGGAAATATGGGACTGATGTCCGCTGTGTCCGATGCGGCACTCCGGGCAGGGGGAGAGGTGACGGGCGTCATTCCCCGCTTCATGGTGGAGCAGGGATGGCATCACACCGGACTTACCCAACTCGTGGAAGTGGAAAGCATGCACCAGCGGAAAAAGACAATGGCCGACCTGAGCGATGCCGTCATCGCCCTGCCCGGTGGTTGCGGCACCCTGGAAGAACTGCTGGAAATCATCACTTGGAAGCAACTCGGACTGTATCTGAACCCGATTGTGATACTGAATGTCAAGAACTATTTCGACCCTCTGCTCGATATGCTCCGGCAGGCGGTGGACGAAAACTTCATGCGTACGCAGCACGGTGCCATCTGGCATGTGGCGCAGACACCGCAGGAAGCCGTGGAACTGATATATACCACTCCCTTGTGGGACGCCTCCATCCGTAAATTCGCTGCAATATGATAGGGCTGTTGATGGTTTGGGCAGTAGTGGGGACGGAGGGGATTCCTATTCCATATTCTCCGAGAATGGACGATGGCATCACCGTGGTCCTTTTGTGCTGTTTCTTTCTGTCGGCCTATGTCTTGTCACGCAGCCGCAAGTTCCTGCTGCAACTGGTGAAGGATTTCCTGCTTCATCGCGAACGTACCAGCATATTTGCCACTTCCACAGCCGCCGATATGCGCTATCTGCTGCTGCTCATCCTGCAGACCTGCATCCTAGCAGGCGTCTGTATCTTCAACTACTTCAATGATATACAGCCGGAACTGGTACACCATGTGCCGCCGGGACTTCTATTGGGGATTTACATCGGTATGTGTCTTCTCTATTTGTGCTTGAAGTGGATGCTTTACTCTTTTCTGGGTTGGATTTTTTTTGACGAAAGTGTTACAACGCTATGGCTTGAGTCCTATTCTACGCTACTTTATTACTTGGGATTCGCCCTTTTCCCGTTTGCCCTGTTCGTAGTCTATTTTGATTTGAGTTTGCAGCTGACGATAATAATCGGATTGATTTTAGCCTTTTTTGCTAAAATATTGATGTTATACAAGTGGTTAAAGCTTTTTTGTAACAATTTATATGGCGGTTTGCTTTTAATTGTGTACTTTTGTGCCCTTGAAATCATGCCTTGTTTTGTGTTATATCAAGGTGTGATGCAGCTAAACAGTTATTTGATAATAAAATTTTAGGACGTTGAAAATTAAGAAAGTACTTGTGTCGCAGCCGAAACCGGCATCAGAGAAATCTCCTTACTACGACATCGCCGAGAAGTATGGTGTGAAAATAGATTTTCGCCCATTTATCAAAGTGGAGAGCCTTTCAGCGAAAGAGTTCAGACAACAGAAAATTTCGGTATTGGATCATACTGCCGTTATTTTTACTTCGCGTCATGCTATTGATCATTTCTTCCACTTGTGTACAGAATTGCGTGTGACAATTCCCGAAACAATGAAGTATTTCTGCGTGACGGAGGCCGTTGCTCTGTATATCCAAAAGTATGTGCAGTATCGTAAGCGTAAGATTTTCTTCGGAAACACCGGGAAGATTGACGATTTGATACCTTCCATTGTTAAGCATAAGACTGAAAAGTACTTGGTACCAATGTCGGATGTACACAATGATGACGTGAAGAATCTGCTGGATAAGAATAAGATTCAGCACACGGAAGCTGTCATGTACCGTACTGTCAGCAATGACTTTGCTGCAGATGAGGCTTTTGATTATGACATGCTGGTGTTCTTCAGTCCGGCAGGCATCAGTGCCTTGAAGAAGAATTTCCCTGATTTTGACCAGAAGGAAATCAAGATCGGAACATTCGGCTCTACCACTGCCCAGGCAGTCCGTGATGCTGGGCTTCGTCTTGACCTGGAAGCTCCCAGCGTGCAGGCACCCTCAATGACGGCGGCGCTTGACATGTTTATCAAGGAAAATAATAAAGGAAAGTAAAAAGAGTTATGAGTTATAAGTTATGAGTGATTTGCTTATAGCTTGTAGACATAACAATGGATTTATAAAATTGAGCTACAAGTGGTTGTGCTTTTATGTTGCCAGGTACTTGTAGCTCGTTTTTGTATCGCCCCATAACTTATCACTCATAACTCATCACTCATAACTTATAACTCATCACCCCATGCCAAATACCTTGCGTAAGTCCGAACGGTTGGACAAGAAGAAAGTGATAGAGAAGATGTTTGCGGGCGGCTCACGCTCGTTTTCGGTTTTCCCTTTGCGTGTGGTGTATCTGCCGGTGGAGGAGCTGGAGGCACCCGTTTCCATTCTTGTAAGTGTTTCGAAACGCCGTTTCAAGCGGGCGGTGAAGCGCAACCGCGTGAAACGCCAGATACGTGAAGCCTACCGCATGAACAAACACGGACTGCTGGCCGTGCTGACGGAAAAAAAGTGCCGTCTGGCCGTGGCCTTCATCTATCTTTCGGACCAGTTGGTAGACTCTTCTGTCATTGAGGACCGTATGAAGACAGCTTTGGCACGCATTGCCGAGAAGGTAGCGGCAAATGCTGAAGCCGAGCAAACTCCGCAGGTGTCATGAAGCGTCTGCTTTCATATCTGCTGCTGCTTCCCATCTATTTCTATCAGAAGTGCATATCGCCCATGATAGGGCCTTCATGCCGTTTTACCCCCACTTGTTCGCAATATGCGGTGGAGGCCATCAAGAAACACGGACCTTTCAAGGGGTTTTGTCTGGCAGTCAGGCGCATTCTGCGCTGCCATCCCTGGGGAGGTTCCGGATATGATCCCGTTCCATGAATATTCCAGTTGACATACATACACACCGGCTTCCGCAAGTACCCGGAACTGCCATTGCAAATTGCTATCCCGAAACGTTCTCTCCACAGAGCGGCGGATGGTATTCGGTGGGGATACATCCCTGGCATATAGGTCGGAGTGGAGGTGAACACTCAGGAGCCGAAGGTGCTGTGGCTAGCAGGGTGTGCGGCCTGGAGGAGTTAGTGCGCCATCCCCAAGTGCTTGCCGTGGGCGAAGCCGGGCTGGACAAGCTGGCAGATGCTCCGATGGATTTGCAGGTGGAAGTGTTCAGGTGCCAGGCATGTTTGGCAGAGGAAGTGGGAAAGCCGCTGGTGATTCATCTGGTGAAGGCGGTTGATGAACTGCTGAAGGTGAAGCGGGACTTGCGCCCGTCGAATCCGTGGATAATACATGGTTTCCGTGGCAAGGCGGCGCTGGTGGAGGAATATCTGAAACATGGCTTTTACCTTTCATTCGGGGAGAAATACCAGGAAGCAGCCTTGTGCCGGGTACCTGCCGACCGGCTGTTCATCGAAACGGATGAAAGCGAAGTTTCCATCGGGGAATTGTATGCACGCGCTGCCGAAGTGCGCGGCATCTCTCCCGAGGAGCTTGGAGAAACACTCCGGAGAAATGTCTGCAAAGTCTTTTTTAAACCCTAAGAGTTGTTTCTTCGAATAAAGAGTCGTATTTTTGCGCAGATTAAAATAGGAATCAAACAATTCATAGATAATCACTTAAATAATTAATCAGATAACTTAATCATTCGATGAATTTTGTAGAAGAATTAAGATGGCGTGGCATGCTCCACGATATGATGCCGGGTACGGAAGAACTTCTGGCTAAGGAACAAGTGACTGCATACATTGGTTTCGACCCTACTGCGGACTCTTTGCACATCGGGCACCTTTGCAGTGTGATGATTTTGCGTCACTTCCAGCGTTGCGGACACAAGCCGTTGGCACTGATTGGCGGTGCTACGGGTATGATTGGTGACCCTTCCGGAAAGTCTGCCGAACGCAATCTGCTTACGGAAGAGACGTTGCAGCGCAACTTGGCCGGTATGAAGGCCCAGCTCTCCAAGTTCCTGGATTTTGATTCGGATGCCCCCAACCGTGCCGAGTTGGTGAACAACTACGATTGGATGAAGAACTTCACTTTCCTCGATTTTGCCCGTGAAGTGGGTAAGCACATCACCGTGAACTATATGATGGCGAAAGATTCTGTAAAGAAGCGTCTGAACGGTGAGGCACGTGACGGTCTTTCCTTCACGGAATTCACCTACCAGCTGTTGCAGGGGTACGACTTCCTTCATCTGTATGAAACCAAAGGCTGCAAGCTCCAGATGGGTGGCAGCGACCAGTGGGGTAACATCACCACCGGTGCCGAACTGATTCGCCGTACGAACGGTGGGGAGGTATTTGCACTGACCAGCCCGCTGATTACGAAGGCCGACGGTGGCAAGTTCGGCAAGACAGAGTCCGGAAACATCTGGCTCGACCCGCGCTACACTTCTCCATATAAGTTCTACCAGTTCTGGCTGAACGTGAGCGACGAGGATGCCAAACGCTACATAAAGATATTCACTGCACTGTCCAAGGAGGAGATTGACGCTCTGACGGCCGAGCACGAGGCTGCTCCCCATTTGCGCGTCCTTCAGAAGTGCCTGGCCAAGGAAGTGACTATCATGGTTCATTCCGAAGAGGACTATAACGCTGCTGTGGATGCATCCAACATCTTGTTTGGCAATGCAACTTCCGATGCACTGAAGAAGTTGGACGAAGATACGCTGCTGGCTGTGTTCGAGGGTGTTCCCCAGTTCGAAATATCCCGTGATGCACTGGCTGCCGGTGTGAAGGCGGTGGATTTGTTCGTGGATAATGCTGCTGTATTCGCTTCCAAGGGCGAGATGCGTAAGCTGGTGCAAGGCGGTGGCGTTTCTCTGAATAAGGAGAAACTGGCTGCTTTCGACCAGGTGATTACGACAGCCGACCTGCTGGACGAAAAATACCTGCTGGTACAGCGCGGCAAGAAGAATTACTATCTGATTATCGCCAAATAGCGGTATCCTAAAGAGAAGTAATTAAGGAAATAATGCTTCGGCAGTAAAAATAGCCCCGAAATATTTGGATATTTCGGGGCTTCCTTTTATCTTTGCACCGCTTTTTAACAGAAAGCCCTATGTTTGGACTATGGTGTAATGGTAGCACAACAGGTTTTGGTTCTGTTTGTCCAGGTTCGAATCCTGGTAGTCCAACTACGATACAGCTAATTGCAGCTAAAAACCCACTAAAATCGCAAGTTTTAGTGGGTTTTTTTGTTATTCTTTCCCCCTCTTGTTGGCACTATAGGTATAGATTTTTTCTTTTTACGAATCTTTGAACGATATTGCTATATAATTGACACAAATTTATACGGTTTCTCCATTTTCTTTTGTTACATTTGCATCGTGTACGCAAACGATGTGTATTTGATGGCTGAAGTTATAACCTATTAAATGTAGTGCAATCATGAAAACGAACTATGAAATTCGCTATGCTGAGCATCCCGATGATGTGAAAAGCTACGATATGAAAAGCATTCGCTGCGATTTCCTTATAGGGAAGGCATTCTCCCAAAATAAAGTTTCCATTGAGTATAAACTACTTGCAAATCGTACATAAATAGAATATCACTTATTTAAACTTAATAATTTAACGTTATGAATCCGTATTTGAATTTTTCTTTGGAAGGTAAAGTAGCCCTTGTTACAGGTGCTTCTTATGGTATCGGTTTTGCTATCGCTTCAGCTTTTGCAGAGCAAGGAGCAACTATCTGTTTCAACGATATCAACCAGGAGTTGGTAGACAAAGGCTTGGCTGCCTATACTGAAAAGGGTATCAAGGCACGCGGTTATGTATGTGATGTGACAGATGAACCTGCTGTTCAGGCCATGGTAGCCCAGATTGAAAAGGAAGTAGGCTCTGTTGATATCCTCGTAAACAATGCCGGCATCATCCGCCGTGTTCCTATGCACGAGATGGAGGCTGCTGACTTCCGTCGTGTAATCGATATCGACCTCAATGCTCCGTTCATCGTATCAAAGGCTGTTCTGCCTGCCATGATGAAGAAGGGCCACGGTAAAATTATCAATATCTGCTCTATGATGTCCGAACTGGGGCGTGAGACTGTGTCGGCCTATGCCGCTGCCAAGGGTGGCTTGAAGATGCTGACTCGCAACATCTGCTCTGAATATGGTGAATATAACATCCAATGTAACGGTATCGGTCCGGGTTACATCGCTACCCCGCAGACTGCTCCGCTGCGTGAAAAGCAGGCCGACGGTAGCCGTCACCCGTTCGACTCGTTCATCTGCGCCAAGACTCCGGCAGGCCGCTGGCTGGCTCCGGAAGAACTTACCGGTCCGGCAGTGTTCCTGGCATCGGAAGCCTCTAATGCGGTAAACGGTCACATCCTCTATGTAGACGGAGGTATCTTGGCTTATATCGGAAAGCAACCGAAATAAATTTAAGGATAATTGAGAAGGTGATAAAGTGGCAGGATAATGTCACTTGTCACCTTTTTCTTTTGGGCGCGGATTACGCGGATTTCGCGGAAAGGATAAGGAAAATCCGTATAATCCGCGAAATCCGCGCCTAAAAGAAAGTTATACAACTGATTAGGAAAAAGCAATGATTATATGAGAAACTTTCTTTTATTATGTATGGCGGCCCTCTGCTGTCTTGCTTGCAACGATAGCAAGATAGTGACTATTACGGTAACCAATCCGTTAGCGATGGACCGTTCCGATGAGATGGTAGAGGTGTCCATGACCGAAATCTCAAACCTTCTGAATCTGGCAGACACCGCACAGATTGTGGTTCTGAATGTCGAAGGGGAGCAGGTGCCTTACCAAGTGACCTACGATGACAAATTAATCTTCCCTGCTACGGTAGCCGCCAATGCATCGGCTGCATATACCGTCCAGGCCGGTACTCCCGTCGATGTGGAGGTAAGGGCTTGTGGGCGGCAGTATCCCGAACGTCTGGACGACATGGCCTGGGAGAACGACTTGGTAGGCTTCCGTGCCTACGGTCCTGCATTGCAGGCAAGGGGTGAACGCGGTTTCGGCTACGACTTGTTCACGAAGCGAGGCACTGCTGCACCGGTACTGGAAGACATATATGCCAAGGAACTGGATGCAGACTCCTGGAAGCAGGTTAATGAATTGCGCAAGACAGACCCGAAGGCAGCCGATGAGCTGGTACGCACATTCTCCTATCATATAGACCACGGTTATGGCATGGACTGCTATGCAGTAGGCCCAACATTGGGAGCCGGAGTGTCTGCATTGATGGTGAATGATACCATTATCTATCCGTGGTGCTACAAGACGCAGGAGGTGCTGGACAACGGTCCGTTGCGCTTCACGGTGAAGCTGGAGTTCAATCCGTTGGCTGTGAAAGGGGATACTGCGGTGGTGGAAACGCGTCTGATTACGCTGGATGCCGGTTCTCATCTGAACCGTACTGCCGTTTCGTATAGCAATCTAAAGGAATCTTTGCCCATTGTTACCGGTATTGTGCTGCACGAACCGGACGGTGCTGTGGTGGCTGATGCCGCTGGTGGTTATATGACGTATGTAGACCCCACTACCGGACCGGATAATGGCAAGATATTTATGGGGGCCGCTTTCCCTGCCGTTGTGAAGGAAGCCAAAACCGTGCTTTTCCCCATAGAGGAGAAGAAGATGCGTAACAATGCGGACGGTCATGTACTGGTTGTCAGCGACTATGAGCCGGGCGCTGACTACGTGTATTACTGGGGCTTTGCCTGGGACCGCGCGGACATCAAGACTGCTGAAGCCTGGAACCGATACATGGCTGATTTTGCACAGAAGGTGCGCAATCCGATGACGGTGAGTATCCGCTAAGTTGATTTTCTTCCTTTTCAGACGGAGAAGATTGAGAAGTTGGAGGTTTGTAACTGTCCGGACGAATGACAAATGTTCTCAGAATAAGCTCTTCCCCTTGTAGACAAGTTCTGCAACGTTTTTGGCCTCCAGTTTTTCCATCAGGCGCTTCCGGTAAGTCTGTATTGTATTGATGCTGAGAAATAGTAATTGGGATATTTCAGAAGTGCTCAGTCCTTGCGAGAGATAGGCGAGCACTTCTTTTTCACGTCTCGACAATTCGGGAAGTGCATGTGGTAGGGTGTTTTGTTTTTCCTTGTCCAGTTCGCTGAAAACATTGCTGAAGTATCTGGTTCCGTTTTTCAGTGTACTGATGGCGTCTCTCAATTCGCTGGTGCTGGCATTTTTTGAAACAGCTCCGTTGATGTTTAGGGTGGATAATTTGGCTATGATCCAAGGTTCTTCATGCATGGTATAGATTAAAATGCCGCATTCGGGTATCTGGCTGTGAAGGTGGGATATGAGTTGGAATCCATTCATATCCGGTAGTTCAAGGTCAATGATGCAAAGGTCGAATCTCTCTTTGAGGGTCAGTTGTTCCACGTCTTTTGCACAAGTGGCTCCTTTGCACGTCACTCCTTCGAGTTGCGAGGCCAATGCGATGATGCCTTCAGCAACAATCGGGTGGTCATCTATTACCAGTATTCTGTATGTTTCTTTGTTTGGTTTCATTCGTTTATGTTAAGCAGTAGGGTGAAAACGTTGTTTTCTGTTGACGAGCATACATTGGCGGTAGCGTTGATGGCTCTGATACGGTCGTTTACGGTGCGCAATCCTATGCCGTCATTGTTGTTTGTTGCTGTTTGTTGCTTGTTTGCATTCTTACCGTTGTCTGTAATTTGCAGGGTATATTTATTTTCATTGTCGGCACGGAGACTGATGACTATATGACTGGCTGAGGCATGTTTCACGATGTTCATGGTGAGTTCTTGTACGATGCGGTACAGCTCATAAGCGGTTTCATTGGGAAGATGGCGTGATGCGTTGTTCTCCGTTGGATGATAGCTGACCTCTATGCCGGTGTTCTCGGTCAGTTTGGCAGCATAACGGTCGAGTATCTGGTCTAGACTGAGATGCTCGAATTCGGGAGGCATCAGTTCGTGTGAGATATTCCGCACGTTGTTTCTCAGTTTGCTGACGAGTGAGGCCAGTTCCTGCTCATTCCCTTTGCTGGCAGAAGTTTCTATCTTCATTTGCAGCCCCAGCAGGTCGTTGGCTATACCGTCATGCAGTTCCTTGGCAAAATATTTGCATTCCTCTTCCAACCCTTCAATGTAACGGCGTGCCGAGTTCAGTTCGTTTTCTTGCTTTAGCAGTTCAATCTTCTTTTCGGCTATTCGTTTCTTGTGGCGGAGCGTCAACAAAGTAATGAGAGCAAGACCGGACAGAAGGGCTACAGCAATGGAGGCTTTTAGCAGGAAGGCTTGGTGTTCCAGTTGTTCTTGTTGCAGGTGGGCTATCTCCAATTCCTTTTCTTGTGTGTGATATTTCACGTTGAATTCTGCCATTTGTTGCGTCAGATTGTGCTGTGCCAGCGTATCAGTCCACATGCGGGCACTATCCATATAGGTGTAGGCCAGTTTGGGGTTTCCCAAGGCATCGTAGCATCGTGCCATTTGTGTAAATAATGTTTTGGGCTCGGTACCGGTTTTCCGGTTACGCAGCCAGTGGAAGTCCTTCAAGGCGCGGGCATAGTTTTTGCGGTTTGTTTCGGTGGCTGCCCTCGATTGTATGAATCCTATGGCAGCGATGGAGTTGGATGGTACCCGTTGTAGTAGTTTGTTCCCCAATTTCAAGTAGTGGTCTATGGAATCGGGTTGTTCTTTTCGTTCAAAGAGTCTCAGCATGCCGGGCAGGCAGCGTATCTTCCATAGGTCTTCGTTTCCCTCTCCGTGGCAGGCAATGTTCCAGGCTTTGCGGTTGGATTTTTCAGCATCATCCAGCTTGTTCAGTTCAGCCTTTATGGTTGCCCTGATTTGCCAGGTGGTGAAGGCTACGAATGGGTCTTCGGTTCTGGCGGCATGTTCGGCGGCCATGTCGGTATACTTTTCGGCTTCGTCCAGCTGCCTGATATTGAAGTATAGGATGGACACATTGTTGCAGATGTGGGCTATCCAGCTTTCGTCTCCGTATTGCAAGGCAGTGTCCAGTGCTTTATTGTAATAGTAGAGTGTAGAGTCATTCATTTGGTGCTGACGGTAGAGGAGGCCCAAATCGTTGTATACGCTGATGTGCTTTTCCAAATCATCTATCTGCGGCAGGTAGGGGAGCACATTTTTTTTCATGGCAAAGGCTTCTTCTGTCTTTCCCACATAGACCAGCAGTGTGGCTTGTTCGTTCAGCAAGATGGGATACATGAAGGAGTGCTTTACGTTCCGGGTGGCAAAGGCGCTGTCGAAGCTACGTTGCGCTTCATCGTAGTGTCCTTCTTCCATGAGATTGGCTGCCCGGTTGTAGAAGTGTGCCAACAGAGTGTCTGTTGGTATTTCTCCGGCGTGAAGCAGGATAGTGGTTAAAGAAAAGAGGAGTGATAATAGCTTAGTATGGCGTACCCTCATATCGGTATATTTTAGTGGAATTCAATCTGTGCTTAGTTGTTGCAAATATACGTCTTATTCATTTTGCTTTTTATTGGAGATGCTGAATTTTTTCTGTATGTGGCTGAAAAATCACCTTTTTCAGTGACAAGGAGTGAAAGGAAAAGTTTATTACTTTGCAAAAAATATTAAGCTTTGTCTGGGAATGATAAATGGCCAAAAGTATCTGTCCGGGTTTGAATGGCAGAGTCTTGTTGTCGTGAGATACGGACGGCATTCCTTATACTTTTGTTATTATGGATTTTCCTTAGAGGGATGGGGATAAAACAAGATTTGTAACTTATGAAAATGTTTAAAATGATGGCTGCCTCCATGTTGGGTGTGGCGTTGTGCTTGGGATTCACTGCTTGCAGTGACGATGACGAAAATGAGAATGGTGAGGGTGGCGAAAACACCGCCACTGTGGTCAATCCTTCGCAAGTGTTTACGGGAGGGCTTCCGAAGTCGGTTTCGGGCATGGCGATTTCTCACAATGAAGAAGGGCTGGTGACGAACATTACAACTGAGGATGGGGATAAAGCCGTCTTTGAGTACTTTCCCGCTACTACAAAGGCAGATGTTGCAAAGGACCGAGCAAGAATCACCGTGACGGATGAAGAGGGCGATGTTACAGAACTGAACTTGCAGCTCAACAGCGATGGTTATGTGGAATTTTGCAACTCAATAGACCACGCTGGTACTCCCGATGCCGATGAGTTTACTTGGGAGATGGAATACGACACTGAAGGCCATCTGGTTGTAATGAAACGCTCTGAAAGCGATGGTGAAATAACGAACATCACCTATAAGGATGGAGATGTGGTGAAGACTTCCACACGTTATGTAGCTAGTGGTGATCTCAATGGTGACGGAATTATCGACAGCAATGACGAGTGGGAGTATAGTGCTGCCATAGACTATACGACGGATAATATAACAGCTCCTATCGAGAATAAGGGCTGCCTGATGTTGTTTGATGAAATACTGGATGTGGATATGGACGAGATGATATATGCCTATTATGGAGGCATGCTTGGTAAGGCTACGAAACATCTGCCGCTTGTAGGGCATTATACATACAATGGCGAGGACTCTGTGTCCGATATGTATTTTACATGGACATTGAATTCCGACAGTTATCCTACGGAACTGGTTGTAAAAGACCAGTGGGATGAATACAGATGTACATTTACTTGGTAATTATAAAACATCTGTTTATTCTTGTGGAACAGGACATGAGCCTATAAAATGTAAGGGGTTGCCTTTTGCCGAGACAACCCCTTCTTATTTTATGTAGAATTTATTGTGACAGCAGATGTTGGTAACTTTCTGCTGTTTCAAGTTTATAATACTTTGAATTCATATCCCTCTTCCTTCAGGAAGTCAATGGCGCGCGGCAATGCGTACTGCAGGTTTCCGTTGCACCAGGATTTCAGGGAATCGTGGAAGGTGATGATGGAGCCGTTGCGGGCGTAGCGCATCACGTTGGCTAGCACTTGCGGACCGCGCAGCTTCTTGCTGTAGTCGCGGGTCACGAGGTCCCACATCACAATCTTGTAGGTTCGTTTCAGCGTGAGATACTGGTTGGCGAACATATGGCCGTGGGGAGGGCGGAACAAGAGAGGGTAGAGAACCTTCTCCACATTGCAATTGATGTCCCCACCCATTTCCATGAAAATCTTCGCCTGTTCGGTATTTCCCAGATAATTCTTGGCCGTGTATTCAAATCCACGGATATGGTTGAAGGTGTGGTTACCGATGCGGTGCCCACGCTCAACGACCATCCGGAATTCGTCCGGATGCTTCCGTATGTTGTCACCTACCATGAAGAAGGTGGCTTTGATGTTGTGCTTATCCAGCAGGTCGAGTACCCAAGGAGTTACTTCGGGGATAGGGCCATCGTCGAAAGTCAGATAAACGGCTTTTTCATTGGGGTCCATCCTCCAGACTGCACCGGGATATAGTTTGCGAAAAAACTCAGGAGGTTGTTCTATAAACACGTGATTAATGATTAAGGGATTAGGGATTAAGGATTAGGGATTAAGGATTAGGGGTTAAGGATTAGGGGTTAAGGATTAGTTATTAATGATTAGTGATGAACTGCACAGGCTAATCCCTAATCCTTTAATCCTTAATCCCTAATCCTTATTCTCACTCCTTCATTCTGTCCACATACATATTATACAGTTCTTCCACTTTCGGCTCGTAGATTTCGGCGAGCTTGGAGTTGTACTTCTTCATGGCCTTCACCTCGGCATCGAGTACAGCCCAGTGGTATTCAAACTCACGGGTAGAAATCATGAAGCGGTTGTCGTCCAGGCTCAGATACCAGGTCAGGTACTCTACAGCCTTGTCAGCAAGGGCTTTCATCATCTCGTCCGCCTTGGCGGTTTCGCCCAGTTGGTAGTAGGCTTCAGCCATCTGTACGGCACCGTTCTGCCAGTCGTAAGGCACGTTGTAGGCGGGAATCATCTTTTCGGCATAGTCCAGGGCGGCTTTTGCCTTGTCTTTCTTGCCCTCACGCATCAGCTGCTGCACGAGTTGGGAGAAGATGCGACGGTGAGAGTGACACATGTGCATGGCGTTCTCGTCGATATAGATGCCCGGCTTGTCGATGCCACCGAACTTGAACTTGTTCATCAGGTTGTCGTACATCTTTTCGGAGTCTATTGTCACGCCCGTCTTACTGGTGTCGAACGGAGTGAAACGATAGGCAAGACCTTCCTGAACGAAGTGGTTCTCCATGTTCAACTGGTTCTCCCTGCCTACGCTGACAGCGATATAGATGGGGCGTTCCCAGTTGGCCTCGCTCAGCATCTCGAGCATCATCAACTCGCTCTTGTAGAGGGCGCGTTTGCCTTTCAGCGAAATGTGCATGTAGTCGGGGATTGAGTCGCCCGGTATCATCATGCCGCTGCGGCGCACGGCTTCCTTGTCTACCTTGATGACGATGCTATCGGTAGGAATCACCTTCAAGTCCTGATTCTTGTTGCGCACCCAGTTCTTGAGGATATTCTTTAGCTCATACGGGTTGTCACCGAATTCTTTCTTTACATTGACCAGTGCTTCGGGATTACCGTCCAGTGCCTGCTTCTCGGCTTCGGCATAGAGCTGGTCGATGCTTTTCTTGTACTCAGGCTGGATGGGGACGTATTCGTTGGTGCCTTCTACGTACTCCATTCGGTCCCACGTGATGGGGAGAGAAGGACTGTCGTAGGCGGGGCGCTTCATCTGGTCGATGTACCAATCGGTCTGCAGGTACGAGAGGTTGCAGGTACGGGCGTCGGTACGGAAACCTTCGGTCTCCTGGTTGTACCAGAGGGGGAAGGTATCGTTGTCACCGTTGGTATAGATAATTGGGTTGCCGCTTTCTTGCAGGGACATCAGGTAGTTCTGGCCGAAGTCACGTGCCATGTAGCGGTCGCTGCGGTCGTGGTCGTCCCAAGTCTGGCTTGCCATCTGCACGGGGACAAAGAGGCAAGCTACGGAAACGATGGAGGCAGCAGGCAGTTCCTTCATCTTGGCATAGTCTTGAAGCAGACGGACGAGTCCTGCCACACCCATACCAATCCAGATGGCGAAGGCGTAGAACGAACCGGCGTAGGCATAGTCACGTTCGCGCGGTTGGCTCGGAGTCTGGTTCAGGTAGAGCACGATGGCAATACCGGTCATGAAGAAGAGGAAGAAGACCACCCAGAATTGCTGGATGCCTTTCTGTCCGCGGTAGGCTTGCCACAGCAGGCCGATGATACCCAGCAACAGCGGCAGGCAGTAGAATACGTTGTGTCCCTTGTTGTCTTTCAGTTCCTGAGGCAAGAGGCTCTGGTCGCCCACCAGCCAGTTGTCGATGAACGGGATACCGGTAATCCAGTTGCCGTGTTCAATTTCTCCGCTGCCTTGTATGTCGTTCTGGCGTCCGGCGAAGTTCCACATGAAGTAGCGCCAGTACATCCAGTTGAGCTGGTAGGAGAAGAAGAACTTGATGTTTTCCCACTGTGTGGGCATGTTTACCATAATCATGTTGCCGCATTTGTCATAGGGCACATCGTAACCCTTGATGTCCTGCCAGGCATGGTATTGTTGTGTATGGGCACTGCTGTACATACGCGGGAACAGCATGTTCTGGGCGTATTCGTACTCAATGCGTCCGGGGATTTCGATGTACGAATCCTTTTCGTCGGGCGTAGCTTTCTCCTTGCGGATGAACTTCGTGCCGTTGTACTTGATGCGCGGTTCGCAGTAACCGTCTTTCACGTCCAGCGCCACTTGCGAGGAGAAGGCAGGGCCATAGAACAACGGGCGTGTGCCATACTGCTCGCGTCCCAGGTATTCGCCCAGTGTGAAGATGTCCTCCGGAGAGTTCTGGTCCATCGGCGTGTTGGCGGTGGAGCGGATGACGATAAGTGCATACGAGGAATATCCGATGACAATCATCATGGTGCAGAGCAGCGAGGTGTTCAGCGTGCGTGCCGATACGCGGAATTTCTCTTTGACGGCTGCCTGCGTCTTCGGACGGAGGTAGAGCCACAATGCGGCAATGACAATGACACCGATAACTACCGAGCTGGTACCGTGTCCGTAGAACGGGATACCCAGCATGGCGATGGTGAGTATGAACGAGAGTGCCATACGTGCCTTGTTGCGTTCGGTATAGCTTTCGTAGATACCCCAGATGAGGCAGGCTGCCAACAGGATGATATATACGATGACACCCGTGTTGAAGGACATGCCCAGCGTGTTGACGAAGAGCAGTTCGAACCAGCCGCCCACTTTCACGATACCCGGCACGATGCCGTAGAGTACGGCTGCTACCAGTATGCCCGAAGCGAGCAATGCCAGCAGGGAGCCTCGGGCATTGGCGTTGGGTACTTTCTTGTAGTAGTATACCAGTACGATGGCGGGCAGGCAGAGCAGGTTCAGCAAGTGCACGCCGATACTCAGACCGGTCAGGTAGGCAATGAGAATCAGCCAGCGGTCACTGTGAGGCTCGTTGGCAACGTCCTCCCATTTCAGTATGAGCCAGAATACGACGGCAGTGAACAGTGAGGAGAAGGCATACACCTCGCCTTCCACAGCGCTGAACCAGAAGGTATCGCTGAACGTGTAGGCAAGTGCGCCCACCAGACCGCTACCCATGATGGTGACCATCTGTCCGCGTGTGATATTGTTTTCGTCTGTCACCACAAGTTTGCGTACCAGGTGCGTGATGCTCCAGAAAAGGAACAGGATACATGCGCCGCTCATCAGCGCGCTCATGTAGTTCACCATCTTGGCAACGGTGGAGGCATCGGAAGCAAATTGTGAGAACAGGTTGGCTACCAGCATGAAGAACGGTGCGCCGGGCGGGTGTCCTACTTCCAGCTTATAGCCGGTGGTGATGAACTCCGGGCAGTCCCAAAAGCTTGCAGTAGGTTCGATGGTCATGCAGTAGACCGTCGCTGCAATGAGGAAGGTAATCCAGCCTACAAGGTTGTTTACGGTTTTGTACTGTTTCATTCGGATGAAATTCGTTATTATGTAATTTTCTTGTTATCAGTTGCTTAATTGCTGATTGACAGACGCTGGCGTCTGTCGTGTCAGAGTCTGGTGTTTGTCACGTCAGACACCGGTGTCTGTCGCGCTGAAGTCCAGTGTCTGTTGCGGCAGGCAATATTGTCTGCTTCGGCAGGACGTGGATGTATGGTGCACAACGCGGCAAAGATAATAAATTCAATTCTAAATAAGTGACAGTAAGGTGGATTATTAGGATAGGTTAAGGGATTTGGGGATGCGGAAAGGAAGCATCCGCCTTGCCTGGTTGAATGAATCTTTCGTTTATAACCGAAAATCTTGTCTTTTTCGCTGACTTTTTAGGTTATGGACGAAAAAAAAGGCTGGGAATCTTCGTTTATAACCGGAAATTATGAGAAGCTGTTTGTTTCGCTTGATGACTTCTGCCTGCCGTCTAATGAAGGAATGCGGCATGTGTGGGCGTGGGAACTGTATGGGTTGTTGTAAAAGGCGCTGAAAGATAGCAATGTCCTTGTATTCTTGACAAAAAGTAATGCTTTTGCCCGTTTCCCTGCCACGCATGGTTTTGCAGAAGAACGGATTTGGGATATGTTGTGGATATTCGGTTCATAAAGATGCGTTCTTCTTGCATATTCTTCCGCTTTTGTGGGACTTTTATGCAGAAATTGGCTACACCTTTAAGCTAAAAAGAGTATGCCGTTTTACTAAAAGGGGAGTTACGTTTTAGTAAAACGGCAACTCTGTTTTAGTAAAACGTTCTTTTGCTTTTACCTTTTCGGTGTATCAGGGCTTTCGGAGAGGTGATTCTGAATTATTAGAAGGATGTTTGTTTTGGTATAATGCTTATAGCCTGCTGTTTACGACTTTCCGCTCTTGTATTTCCTTCTGCGTGGGTGACGGGACGGAAATACGCGATTCTCGCGCGATAGAAAATACAAAGTGTCAGAATGACAAAAAGAGAGTGGAAGCTCTTTCAAGTGCTGAAGTATCGTCTTTTGGCATACTGCTATCAAAAAAACACCCAATCTTTTTCTTGTTTTCATTCTTTATCTTTAAATTTGCGAAAGAAGCAAGGAAGTGTCCTTGGTTTCCATGTTTTTGTGAAATGATATTGTAAGAAGCGTTGTGCTTCATTCTTGTCTTTGAGAACCTGAGAAATTTTCGAGAACAAACAAGGATGGCACAGATGGTTCCTACGCTGGTTTCGGCGTGGGTCTGCTGTCTGTTCATCTGTTTGTTCGGGTTTTCTCAGGACCTTCAAAGACGATGGATAGCACGCAGTTCCACGCTGTCTTTTTTTATATTCTCGGAGGAACGCGGGGACTAATACTATCTGGTTATGATTCTATTTAAAGTGAATTCTAAAAGTTCCAATTTTTGCAATTGGTTTATAAAAAATGCGTTCCAATTTTTAGGTATTGCCGCATTGGCCGGATTTACCTTGCTGCCTATTTCATCATGCAGCGACGATTACGATGACAGTGAAATCAAAGACCGTCTGGACAAGGTGGAGGACAAAGTGACCGAACTTGAGGAATGGTGCTCCACTGTCAACAATGAAATTGCTTCATTGAAAAGATTGATAACGGCTTTGGAAAACAATGACTATGTAACCGGGGTGGAAACTCTTGAAAACGGATACAAGATAACCTTCTCCAAAAGCGGGAGTATCACTATTCATAACGGTAAAGATGGAGCTGACGGGGAAGATGGAAAGGATGGTTATACTCCCATTATCGGTGTGGACAAATATTCTGACGGTCTCTACTATTGGACCATTCAGGTGGAAGACGGGAAAACTGTCTGGTTGACTGATGCGGATGGTGATATGATACGCACTACCGGAGACGACGGTAAGGATGGAGAGGACGGTGAAGATGGAAACGACGGTCTGACACCTCATATCGGAAAAAATGGCAATTGGTGGATAGGTACAACAGACACGGGAATAAAAGCCCGAGGTGAAACCGGCAATGACGGCCTGACTCCATATGTCGGTGGCAATGGTAACTGGTGGATTGGGGATATTGATACGGGGGTGAAAGCCCAAGGTGAAACCGGTAATGATGCTCCTACTCCGATGATTAAAACCGGTGCGGATTTGGGAAATGGTTATATTAGAGATGCTGTATATCTTTCTGTGGACAATGGCGAAAACTGGATTGAAATTTCCGGAGACAAAGGGGAGCAGGGGGATTCTTTTTTTAAGGGTATAGACATTTCCAATGAAGACTACGTCATTTTTACATTGAAAAATGGGGCACCTATTAAGATAGCCAAATGGTCAGCTATCAATCAGGACCCGGTTCCAACAGGAATAATTATTTTAGATTACTCTCCGGCAACCATTGTCAAAGGCGACCGAATCAAAGTTAAATTACGTATAAATCCAAGTGGATTCAAGGTCACTAAAGAAAACATAGAACTTGATGCATGGTACAGTGATACTTACTTTCTTGAAGATGGAAAAAGCCAAACCCGTGCCTCTTATGTTACTTCATCGGACTATTATGAATTGGTAAATATAGAGCCGGACAAAAACGAAAAGGATGAAGAGCTTGAAGGTCAATGGATTGCTACTATACAGTCCAAAGGGACTGGAAATTATCGAAATCTGTCTGAATTATCATTTGTTGTTAATTATACAGATATGAAGGGAAATATTCAACAAGTTAGTTGCCTTTACTCAATACCAATTGAAACTGTTCCAACGGTGAATGAAGGAGTTGCATTCAGTTATTCAAAGGTACAAACGATTTATGCTGAGGAAAATACTGCAAATCCATATATTGTATTTATTGACCCTCATACTTACAGAAATAGCCAAAACAAAGTATGGCGCTATAAATGGGATTTCATAACGCATGTAGATACTGAACAGAATGACGAAGAACTGACAGCCGATATAGCTTCCTTATATGATGGACATTACATATCTTTTATGCCGAATTTGAACAATGCGATATGGGAGGGTGTAAAAGATAATATTGCTAAAAAAGCGTCCTCTTTAGTAAATATAAAGTTAATGGATTCTGCAGGTAACCATAAAGAACTTGAATTACCTATTACTTATTGTCCCAGTGATATAGAATTAAAGCTAAATTTGTCTGCTACAGAAGTTAATAAATATCTAAACGGTAGTTATTTTATAAATATAGGAAAGGAACTGGAGGAATATGGACTGACTCAAGATTTCATGTCTAATCTGAGTATAACAGCACTTTTTGGAGGGCTGGAAGCGGAATGGGGGAATTTTCCATTACTTATAGACGGTTGGGAAATAATTGATGAAAACAAAGAATTTGAACCGGTTGCAGAAGCTTGGGTCTCAGATGAGGTGAAGGCTGGTATGGAAACTTCTGAAGATGAAATAACAACTGTGTCAATAGGCATTACAAGTACTGCACAAGAATCCACTACTGTATTCCCATTGGTCAGTTTAAAAATAAAGTTACCTATAATGATTGTAGATACTGATTAAAAATTAGTTTGCATTAACAATAGTCAGCAATACTCCCTCCTGAACCACAACTCGAACACCGGGTCGGAGAACACGTACTGTTCTCCTTCTTTCGCTATGAAGTCACGTTCGGTCAATATTCGTTTGTTGCGTGTGATGGTTTGGGCGCTTCCCAGTTCATACTTGCGTACCACGGTGGCAGAGTTGAGGCGGTACTCACCGTCGGCAACAGCACGTAGCATGGCTGTTTGGGCAGCAGTCAGGTTTTCGGTATCGTTCATGAACATAGGCATGTTGGTGTCTATCAGTTGGCGGGTACGGACTTCGATGGTTTCGTCCGTCACTTGTCCGGAAGTGCCGCTCCAGATGAAATAGCATAGCTGTTGCAGATACCACGAATGGCACTTCACGATGTCGCACAAACGTCCGGCTTGTTCTTCGCTGATTTCTTTCTCCGTCCGGTGGAAGGCATTAACGATGAAAGGTACCCATTCCTCTTTCTTGATCTTTTGCAGGAACAGCACTTGGCCGAAACGATAAAAGGGGTTGGACGAATTGTTGAAAATGTCCATCATCATGTGCCGCTTGCTTCCATAGAAGCAATAGGCTACCCGTTGCTGCTGTTGCCAGACAGAGCGCATCTTGCCTTCCATGCTCTTATAACCGGGTAATAATGCCAATTGTTGGAATTCGTCAATACAAACAATGAGCTGTATGCCTTTGGCGGAAGCTATCTTCTCGGGTAGTTCCAGTATCTCCATGACATCCTTTTCTTCTAATTCGAACTTCAGGTCGAAAGACATAGTGTCGGAGGTATCACTTTTCAGGGTAATGCTGGGAGAGATGGTTTTTAGGAAGTGCTTTATATCTTCCAGCCGCCTCTCGAGTGTAGAGGCTGCACATGTGATGACTTCTCGGGCAAATACGCGATAGAATTCGGCTTCGGTCTTGATGCTGAATGCATCGATAAAGCATACACGGATGTGTTTGTCTTCGTGCATCAGTTCGTCCATTGCCACTTTTACAAGTGAAGACTTACCCCAACGGCGCGGTGAAATAAGCATTACGTTGATACCCGATCCAAGCAATTCTTTTAGTTGCTTTCGTTCTTCTACCCGATTGACGAAACTCTCTTTATCAACCAGTGTGCCGTATTGAAAAGGTGATTTCATAAGCTTTCTGTTCTTGATTTAATGACAAATATACAAATTATACATCAATGTATAATACATCTATGTATAATTTTGTTTGAGTACATGTGCAAAAACACCCACTTTTTGCACATGAAACGGAGAACGTGAGCAAAAAAGCCCTATTTTTGCTCACGTTATTGGTTTTGAATATGAGATTAAACACAAATATACTATGAAAAGTAAGACTCTTGCATTGATTCTATTATGCTGCGCCGCCTCGCTGGGCGCCAAAGTAAAGCTGCCTGCACTGGTAGGCGACAACATGATACTCCAGCAGCAGACTGAAGTGAAACTGTGGGGAACGGCTGCACCGAAAGCCGAAGTACGCGTCACGCCTTCGTGGAATGGACAGACAACGACTTGCCGTGCCGATAAGGATGGCCGTTGGTTGCTTGCAGTGAAAACTCCGGCAGCAGGATACACGCCTTATGAGATAACTTTTGATGACGGAGAAAAAACTACGTTGAAGAATATCCTAATCGGTGAAGTATGGCTTGCTTCCGGCCAGAGCAATATGGAAATGCCCCTGAAAGGCTTTGCCGGCTGTTGCATCATGAACGGAGCGGATGACATCATAGCTTCTGCCGAAAACAGAGGCGTGCGTATGTTCACCGTTCCCAAGCACCAGACTTATGAACCACAAACCGACTGTAAAGGTAGCTGGAACATATCTTCCATAGAAACCGCACCCGATTTCAGTGCGACGGCCTACTATTTTGCCACTTCGTTGAGCCGTGCCCTCCGGATTCCGGTCGGCATCATCTGTAGCGCTTACGGTGGAGCCACTGTAGAAGGTTGGATAAGCCGTGAACTGCTGGAAAACTATCCAGACATATCTCTCAACCCCGATTCCATCGAACGCCTGCACCCCATGCACCGCCCCATGCTGATGTACAATGCCATGCTGAAGCCGCTTCAGAACTATACCATAAAGGGATTCATCTGGTATCAGGGCGAGTCTAACGTAGGCCGTCATGAAACATACGCCGAGCGTCTGGCCGATATGGTGCAGCTGTGGCGCAAAGAATGGGGACTGGGCGAATTGCCTTTCTACTTTGCCGAAATAGCGCCGTACGCCTATGGAGGTACCCAGCAAGAGAAAGCTGCTTACCTACGTGAAGCGCAATTCCGTGCCCAAAGCCTGATTCCGAACAGTGCCATGATTTCTACAAACGACCTTGTAGAGCCTTATGAGATATACAATATCCATCCCCGCAACAAGACAAAGGTAGGTCAACGCTTGAGCTATCTGGCATTGAACCTTACCTATGGATTGAAGCAGATACACTGTTTCGGCCCACAATATAAGTCATGGACTGCTAAAGGCAGTGAAGCATGGGTTTCCTTCGACCACCTGGAAATGGGTATCTGTCGTAACTACGACCTTCGCGGTTTCGAAGTGGCAGGCGAAGACCGCGTATTCCATCCTGCCGACAAAGTATGGCTGCACTGGCAGACGAATGAAGTGGTAATCTCTTCAGAAAAGGTATCCCATCCCGTCAGCGTGCGCTACTGTTTCCATGATTTCCAGATTGGTACGATGATTGGCGGGAATGAACTGCCTACCATTCCGTTCCGTACGGATAATTGGTGAAAGAACGAAAAGTATATAAACACTTTCATTATACTATAATATTAGGCGCGGGTTACGCGGAATCACACGGATGCAGTAAACTGAATCCGTGAAATCCGTGTAATCCGCGCCTAAAAGAAAACATCCGGAGGGTTTTGTCCCCCCCTCTGTCTTTCTTATTGTTCCAGCAACTGCTGTGCTGCAAGCACCAGGAACATATAGTGTGACGACCCACCGCCCAGCACATACTCAGTCTGTTGCCAGAGGAACGGGAACGTGAGGAGTTCCGGGAAGTCGGGACGGATAAGCGCCGTGCCGGAAATGACTCCACCGGGAATGTACGACCAGTCTGCGCGGTTCAGTCCGTAGCCCACAGTGGCCGATTGTGCGCCGACACCCGAGGCGAAGGAAGCCTGGTTGGAACCCGGGTGGCATCCGAGGATGAAGTTGAGGGCATTGAATACCGGTGCTTTCGGGAATATTTCCGGATAGGCGGTTGTCAGGAAGTAGTGCTGGAAGCCGAAACGCTGTATGTCCCAGCCTGCACCCCAGATGTGCGGACGGTAGGGGATGCCGTAAGGAGTTTCATGCACTTGCTTGTCCAGTTCTTGTTTGTATCCGGTCAGAGCTTTGCGGAAAGCGGTAGAGAAGGCTTTGGCTTTCTTGTTCTTCATCTGTGCGAACTGTTGTTCCACGCGTGCCGTGTACCAGCCGATGCGGCCTATCTGCTTGATGATGAGCTCCTGGTTGTCCAGGATGAAGTCCATATAGGGTTGTTCGCCCGTGGTGAGGTACAGCTCTACGGCTGCCTGCACTTTGGGGAACAAGGCTCTGTTGTTGCCGCTTTCGGTAGAAGCATATACGTTGCGGGCAATGTCGAGACAATGCACACTCAATGTATCATTGAAGCCTTTCAATACACGTGATACGGCAGCCAGCTGGGCGGCTGTCGACAGTTCCCGTCCGGGGTTGTCCTCTGTAAATATCCAGCGGTCGTCTTCATTACCGATTTTTCCGTCCGTCATAGCGGCGGCATCACCCAGAAGTACGTATTGGCGAAGGTCGTTGCAGATGATTCCCCGGTAGAGACGTCCCAGTGCCAGGTAGCCGTTGACTACCGTAAGGGCGCCGTTCTCTACTTGTTGCAGCAGGTCATTCTTACCGTCGGGCTGGTGGATTTCCGTCACACGGTTTATCTGGTCGATGGAAGTCACGTCGAGATTCGGGCGGAAAGCTTCGTAGGCCAGTGCCAGGATATAGGATTCTCCGGCTTGGGATTCGATGCGGAGGTCAAAGTCTCCGGCATCGTGCCAGCCGCCTATGTTCACTCCGGGAACCACTTCACCCGGTTTGAACTTGGACAGGCCCTCTTTCTGGTCGTAGCCGTCGATATGATTGTGTGCCGGTGCCATCTGGGCATCGTCCATGTGGCAGCAGTCGTGCCATACGCGGTATTTCTCGTTGACGCGCATGTGGCACATCTGTACGGGAAGGAAGTATTCCAGTACGGGTTGCCATACGCCACGGGCATATACGTCATTGTCGATGCGGAAGATAGGAGATACGGAGGTATCGTATTTAATCTTGTAGAGTCCCGGTTCCTTCACATCCGTGAAGTCCACCTTCAGATAGTTGTATCTCAGGAACTTGCCCCAATTGGCAGGAGTGACGTTCTTGACCACTTTCTCGCCGTCTGCGTCAATGCGGATGATTTGTGCCGTTTCCTTTCTATTGTCACGTATATCCATTTCGATGACGGCTTCCTTGTCCTGGGCGGGATGATAACCTATCTGTGAAGTCTGGATAACCGGCTGATACATCCAGTCGGCCACTACGTTCGGAGTGATAATCCATTTGACGGCCCCTTTGGTGACACCCGGTTTTATGTTGCTGCGCAGTACGAACCAGCCGTTATTGTGGTTCATACGCCCGTCAAACAGTTGTAGGTCACCACTCAATGATTCGATGGTTACTTTGTTGTAAGGGTCGTCGGGGCGGGAGGTAAACTTACGGCCTTTGGCATAAGGTTCGCTGATGATGTCGTCGGCCACAATCGGGCTGTAACCTTTTCCTATCAGTTTGTCCATGTCTGCCAGCGATTGCTTGCCGTCATGATAGTTTCCCGTATGCAGATAGTTGGGTTGGGTTGTCATCAGGGGGGAGTTGGGCTGTTGCGGGAAGATGCCGCTCTGACCGTCCATAATCCAGGGCTTGCCGAAGAGGGAACCCGGGAAGAATTCAAGGTTGAAGCCCACTTTTCCGATGAATTCCTGGGGAATGGGGCGGTCCAGGTCTACGGTCACCTCTATGTTTTTACCTTTGCTTTCCACGTTTACCGTATATATAAGGTGGAGGTCCGGGTAAATCATCGGGTTGAATCCGGTGAGATGGCGTGAGGAGTCGGGATAGCAGAGCGTAGCGGTGATGCTGTTGTCGCTGAGCTTCCGGTCGAGTTGTTTCGGTACGGGCTGCCATTGTCCGGGGGTGGCTTCCAGTCGGATGTCTCCATTCGTTGCTACGCGGTGTCCATTCATGATGATACATACTCCTCCTTGGTGTCCCTCGGGATAGATGTCATCAAAAGCCATGACGTCTACTCCCTGGTTCTTGAAATAACCGGAGGATGTCAGCTTGAAGTCTTGCGCATACAGCGTACTGCTGCCGCAAAGCAGTGCCAAGACTGATGCAAATAGGAAATGTTTCTTTCTCATAGTATCTATTTTTGAGTTACAAAATTTTCTACTAATATACGGACTAAAAAGGAAACGGATGGCTTTTGTTTGTAGCCAATAACGTTATGAAATGTGTCTTTTTCCTCTATTTTTATGATATTCATTGTTATATTTGTCATACAATGGTGTTTGAACTGCCAGATACCAACGTTTGAGCTAATAAAAGCTGATGTCTGGTAAGACAAGGACTCAGTACCCAAAAACAGCCTTTATCGGAACCAATTGTATCCATTGAAAAAGGATGGTAGTGAGTAGTGGCAACTTGTTTTTTTGTACATTTGCAATGTAACTATGATTAATTCCTTAAATCGCTATATTATGAAACGTATGTTTTCCGTTTTTTTGCTGATTACAGTATGGTTGCTGGTTACACCTTTCCTGCAAGCACAGTCACACGTAGATAAGGTTTTAAAAGATGAAATAACCTCGGACTTGAAAGAGAATATCCTCTCTTTTTGGGAAAGATACAGCGTAGATTCTTCCGGAGGCTTTTATGGTTCATTGGGACGTGACGGTGCCCCGATAGCGGATGCTCCCAAAGGTGGTGTACTGAATGCCCGCATCCTTTGGACTTTTTCAACCGCCTACCGGATGTATGGCGATACTGCCTACCGTAAATTGGCTGACAGGGCGCAACGGTATTTCATAGATCACTTCATTGATTCGCAGTATGGAGGCGTATATTGGCTGATAAAAGCGGACGGTACCCCATTGGATACGAACAAGCAGACTTACGGCTGCTCTTATGCTATCTATGGGTTGTCCGAACATTTCAGGGCAACGGGCAACAATGAAAGCCTGCAAAAAGCCATAGAGCTTTATCGGATAATGGAGAGCAAAGTCAAAGATCCCGTAAATGATGGCTATATAGAATCCTTTACCCGCGAATGGGGAACTCCCCAAAAGCTGGGGTATGATGGAGATGGCATTGCTGCCAAAACAATGAATACACATATCCATGTATTAGAGGCATACACGGCTTTATATAAAGTATGGAAGGATAACAGCCTTTGCAAGCGCCTTGCAAAAGTAATAGACTTAATAACAACCAGGCTGTACAACCCACAAACACATCACTTGATATCATACTGTGATTTAAATTGGAATAATCTGGATGACATCGACTCTTACGGGCATGATATCGAAACTTCTTGGCTGCTGACGGAAGCTGCAGAGGCTCTGGGTGACCCGGAGGTTATCGGGAGGTGCAGGAAGGTAGCATTGGAACTTGCAGATGCTTCCTTGAAGGAGGGCATCAACCCGATGGGAGCTATGATGTATGAACGACATAAGGACAAAATCAGGAAGGACGCTTCCTGGTGGTGCCAAGCGGAAACTGTGGTCGGCTGTATCAATGCCTGGCAACTGACTGGTGAACAATCTTATCTGGACAGTGCCGTCCGCACCTGGAACTTCATCAAATCACGGATGATAGACAAGGAGTATGGTGAATGGTTCAGAACGGTGCTGGAAGATGGAACTCCCCGCTACAAGGAGCCTAAAGCAAGTATGTGGAATTGTCCTTATCATAACAGCCGTATGGGGTTTGAGATTGATACCAGACTGAAATGACAACCTTTTATAGATTTGATATTATGAAGAATTTACGAATTTTCCAGTTTGGAATAGTTGTATTGCTGTGTGGTATATTATCTCTGCCGCTTTCTGCCCAGACGGAAGTGATGGCATGGAGCAATATCACGGGTGTCCGCGTAGACGGTGAATTGATAGACTTTGAGTCATCCCTGCGTGTCGGAACCTTGAAAGGAGATATGGAGATTACCGGAAAGGAGAAGCAGGTCCGTCCCGTTTTCCATCGTGAGGGGAATATGCAGGAAGTGACGGCTACTCTGCGAGGTGTAAAGTTCCATCAGAAAGTGACCGATAAGGGAAAAGGCTTGGTGGAGATTTCTATTGATGCGCTGTCGGACACTACTTTGAACCAGGCAGCCTATTACTGTATTGCTTTAAGTCCGGAAAACTACATTGATGCCAAAGTAAGGGTAAGTGGCAGGAAGCTGACCGTTACTTCGGCCAATAGGAAGTTGGAATTCAAGTTCAATAAGTCTGTAAAGGCCACGGTTGAAAAAGAGTCTACCGGTACTGTTGTGTATATCTCGCTAATGCCGATTCTGAAAAAGGCTGGGAGAACAGCATTGTCTATGGAACTGCATGCTTCCGGAGTGATAGATCACAGTGACGCGGAAATTACATTGGATATGCAGAATCCGGGAAGTTTGTTTGCAGGCTTTGGAGGGAATTTCCGCCTGCAGAATCCTGCTGCCGACCCTAAAGTGATAGATTACTGTCTGGAAAACTTGCGCGTAGCTTATGGCCGTGTGGAATTTCCGTGGAGATTGTGGCAACCCGAAGAAGAATCCGATCCTATTGCCGTGGCACAGAATGGGGGACTGAACAAGCGGGTGGAGGAAAGTCTCCTCATGGCAAAGCGCTTGAAGGCGATGGGAATGCCGGTAATACTAAGCTGTTGGTTTCCGCCTGCATGGGCCATTGACGGAGGTCCTGCAAGTTATGCCCGTCAAGGTGGTGTCATTGCTTATCGTCTGGATAACCGGAAAAAGGAGAAGATTTATAAATCCATGGCAGATTATCTGTTGTATGCCAAACGGTATTATGGTATTGAGTTCTCCATGTTCTCGTTCAATGAATCGGATTTGGGTATTGATGTCCTTCACACGCCGCAGGAGCATGCCGATTTCATTAAGGAGTTTGGAGCTTATCTGGCAGAGTTGAATCTTCCTACCCGTATGCTGCTTGGCGACAATTCGGATGCTACGACTTTTGATTTTATCCTTCCTGCTTTGAACAATTCTGAGACTCATAAGTATATTGGTGCAGTTTCTTTCCATTCATGGCGTGGTTGTGATGATGTTACGTTAAGGAAGTGGGCGGATGCTGCCAAAGAGATTAATGTACCACTCTTGGTTGGTGAGGGTAGTACGGATGCCGCTGCTCATGGTTATGCCGAGATATTCAATGAGTCGACGTTTGCACTTTATGAAATCAATCTGTATACACGTATTTGTACGATTTGCCAACCATTGTCCATCTTGCAGTGGCAGCTCACTTCAGACTATTCGTTGTTGTGGGGAGACGGCATTTATGGTTCCAAAGGTCCTTTGCGTCCTACGCAACGTTTCTGGAATATCAAGCAACTGGCCTCCACTCCGGCCGATGCTTTGGCCATTCCGGTCAGTAGCAGCAAGAAAAATGTAAACTGTGCGGCTTTCGGAAATATGGTGCGCGGAGAATATGCCGTCCATATGGTCAATAATGGGGCGGATTGCGAGGCTGTCATCTCCGGTATCCCTGCAGAAGTGAAGAAACTGAAAGTCTATGTGACCAATACAAAGGACTGCATGAAGGAAACTGCTGTGAAGGTAGAGAATGGACTGGTACGGGTACATTTGCCGGCCATCAGTTTCATTACTTTATTGTCAGGCGAATAACTCTAAAATTATATGTATCTTGCCCCGTCAGGGGAAAGTTGCCGTAATATAATGATGGCGAGGTACGTGAATTTACTGTTGTTGATACTGTTACGGGTGATTGTGTGTTTATAGGTAGCCGGAAGGAATGGAGGTATAAAATGTGTTCTGTAGGCTATATAAATGTGTTTGAACATTTATTCGGCAACAATTTTACCCTTTCAAAGAAATATTTGGGACACTGCAGAGAATTGTAAATCTCTATATTTGCATTAATTGGATTCTATTTATTTCATAGTATATCAAAATGAAAAAAGTTCTATTTGCATTATGTGCGATTTTATGGTCAACAGTAGTGCTTGCCCAAGTACAGGCAAGAAGTAATGGTTTTGTCGTGACAGTCAAAGGGGTGGTTGTTAAGGTGGAGTTTTATACTCCCAATATTGTTAGAGTTTCGAAGACACTGGAGTCGGGCAATGTCAATCTGAGGAAAAGTCTGGCTGTGGTGCTTGAACCTACTCAGGTTGAAGTCAATGTTTCTCGGCAAAACGATATGGTAAAAGCTTCTTCTTCATTGTTGGAAGTTATTCTAGATTTAAATACGGGACGTGTCCAGTTCAGTAATCTGGATGGGAGTAAACTCTTGACTGAAAAAGACTACGGTGTCCAGTTGATGCCGTTGCAATATGTTCAGAGAATAAGGGAAAAGAAGGTGGAATCTCATGTTACTGGTGAGGTTGTACCTACTCAAAGTGCTCCAGGACAAAATACTCCCGGTTTGGATAGAGGAAAGATGCGGACTATTGTTGAGAATACTTATGAAGTGTCGCAATCATTTATTTTGGACGAGGATGAGGTTATTTACGGACTGGGCCAACAGCAGACTGGCAAGATGAATCAGCGGAACCAGCGGTTGGTTCTTGAACAAAATAACATGCAGATTGCTGTACCTTATTTCGCGTCTGTCAAAGGTTATGGTCTTTATTGGGATAATTATTCGATTACGACATTTGATGATACGCCTATGGGGACATCATTTAGATCAGAAGCTGGTGAAGCGATAGACTATTATTTTCTTTATGGTGGAAATGGCGATGCTACTGTAGCACTTTTGCGACAGCTTTCGGGACAAGCTCCTATGGTACCTTTATGGACTTTGGGCTTTTGGCAGTGTAAGGAAAGATATAAGTCGCAAGATGAGGTGGTAGAGGTTGCTGAAAAATATCGTAAATTGGGCGTACCGCTTGATGGGATAATTCAGGATTGGCGTTATTGGGGAGAGGATAATTCTTCTTGGAATGCGATTCAGTTTCTTAATCCAAATTTTTCCAGACCTCAAGAGATGTTTTCCAGTTTAAGGAAGATGAATGTGAAAATGATGATTTCTGTATGGCCGAGTTTTGGAAATGGAACGGAAATTTTCAAGGAACTTGATAAAAAGGGTGCATTATATCCTATGGTTTCTTCGCCCCGTGAGGCAAAAGTCTATGACGCTTTTAATCCGGAAGCTCGTGGGATAGTATGGGATTATATGAACAGGTATATGTTCCAGCTTGGTATGTCGGCATGGTGGATGGATGCTACAGAACCGGAATTTTATGGTGCCAAACAGTCTGATTTCAATTTTCAGACGAAAGAAGGGACTTTAAGAAATGTCCGTAATATTTATCCTCTGTACACTAGTAAGGCTATTTGGGATAATCAGCGTGCTACCACCTTGGATAAACGTGTATATATATTGACTCGTTCGGCCTATATAGGTTCGCAACGTTATGGTGCCGGTTCATGGAGCGGTGATATCCGTGCAAGTTTTGATGTTTTCAAGAAACAGATTCCGGCAGGTTTGAATTTTTCGATATGTGGCATTCCTTATTGGAATACCGATATTGGTGCATGGCATCCCTATGGCAATGTTTATAATACGGCACATAAGGACCCTGCTTACCAGCAGCTTTATGTGCGTTGGTTTCAGTTTGCTACATTTAATCCGATGATGCGCTCGCATGGTACAGGTTCACCCCGTGAAATTTATCAGTTTGGTGAACGTGGGTATTGGGCTTTTGATGTGCAGGAACAATACATTAAGTGCTCCCTTATCTTTACTCTACGGCTTGGCAAGTTACTAAAAATGGTTATTCTTATTTGCGCCAACTTTCTATGGAAGCTCCTCATGATACATCAACCTATCAGATTTCTGATGAATTTATGTTTGGAAGTGCTTTCTTGGTTGCACCGGTTGTTGAAGAAGATGCTGTTTCGCGTAGTGTCTATTTGCCCGATAATACTAAGTGGATTGACTTTTGGACAGGACAGATTCTGGATGGCGGGCAAGTAGTGGAACGTGCCACTCCTATAGAGATTATTCCGGTATATGTTAAGGCCGGCTCTATCGTACCTTTCACTACCAATGAGGTACAATATGCCACAGAACGGAAATGGGATAAACTTGAACTTCGTATTTATCCGGGCGATAATGGGGAGTTTGTACTGTATGAAGATGAGAATGATAATTACAATTATGAGTCGGGAGCCTACAGTGAAATTCCTATTACATGGGATAATGAAAAACGTATTTTGACTATAGGTGATCGGAAAGGCCGTTTTGCAGGTATGGTTAAGAATCGGAAATTCATTGTGAATATAGCAGGTAGTTCTTCTTCAAAAACAGTTTGTTATAATGGGCGAGAATTAAGGATTGAATTTTGAATCTATCGTTTTTGAGGGGTGTATATTTTGTGCAAATGTGTATTTGTTTTGTTGCTTTATTATGGAGAAATGAACTATGAAACAAAAGCAGGCATAAAAATACTATTTTTTCTCCCTTATGTTTAATCTATGCTAAATAATTTTGTGAATGATATTTCATAGCTCTTTCTTGATGGAAAGAAGGGCTTTTGTTAAACCAAATTATTTAGTATTTATGAAAAATGTAAGGAAGTATTTAGGGCTTGTGTCCATGTCGTTGGTATGTGCCAGTCCTCTTGCGGCAATGGTTATACAACCGTTTGTAGGTGTTACCATTGTACAACAAAATGTCATTACAGTGAAAGGACAAGTGATGGATGAAAAAGGAGAGGCGATTATCGGTGCTAATGTCATTGTAGAGGGTACTGCCCAGGGAATGATTACTGATATGAATGGAAATTTTTCTTTTCAATGTCCTGTTGGGGCTATTCTAAAGGTTAGTTATATAGGCTATTTGTCACAAACAATTAAAGTCTCGGGAAATGCTGGTACATTGAAGGTCATTTTGAAAGAAGATGCAGAAACCTTGGACGAAGTGGTGGTTGTAGGTTATGGCATGGTTAAGAAGAGTGACCTTACAGGTTCGGTGGCTTCAGTGAATGTTGATGAAATGGCTAAGCGTAATCCGGTGAATATAGGTCAGGCATTGCAAGGTGCTGCTGCTGGAGTACAAGTCATGAGAAATGGCGGTGATCCTTCCGGAGAAACCACAATCCGAATTCGTGGTATCGGTACAGTCCAAGGTTCTGCCGATCCCCTTTATGTCATTGATGGTATTATCAGTAGTGCTTCTATGGTTAATCCTGCTGATATTGCTTCTATTGAAGTCTTGAAAGATGCCTCGGCAACTGCAATTTATGGTTCGCGTGCGGCAAATGGAGTGGTAATGATTACTACTAAACAAGGTGACAAGAACAAGAGTCGTATCAACTTTACTGCTAATTTATCGGTTCAGTCTGTAAACAATACGATAGATGTTGCTGATGCTGACTTGTTTACTTGGGGTGTTCGTCAGAGTAAAGCGGCGGATGGTAAGTCCTTGACCAATTTAGCTTGGGGAGAACAATATGCAGGGCAACTTCAAACTATAGACTGGCAGAAAGAAATGACACGGACTGCTTTGTCGCGTAATTATCGGTTATCGGCCTCCGGAGGCAGTAGCACTTCCAACTATATGGCTTCCATAGGTTATACAAAAAATGATGGTACCATTATCAATTCTTGGTATGAACGGATTACAGCCCGTGCTAATGCAGTCAGCAAAATTCGTGACTTTCTGACTGTTAATACTAATCTTGCGTATGTTCGTACTGGTAGTCACGGAGGTGGGAACATGCGGCCATATGCTTTGACGGTTCCAACTATGGACCATCTTGATGAAAACGGTAATTTGATGAATGTACCTATCAAATATCCTGACGGAAGTTATGGGGTACCTTTGCAAGAGATGAATGGGGATGTACCGAGAGGTAGTGACAATTTAGTGGCGAGAGCATACGATAATGACAGCAAGAATTTTACAGACCGGGTACAGATTGATTTTGGTTTGACAGTGGACATTTTGAAAGGCTTAACATTCAAAACCACCAACAGTTACAATGTAACCAATAAAAGTTCTTGGGATTATTCACCTCGAAATGAACGTACCATTACTTCTGATGGTTTGGATACCTTTTCCATGGAAATGAGTCGTAGTAGTGATTGGAACAGTGAGAACTACTTTAATTATATTTTTGATACAAAGGGGCATCATATCAATGCTATGGTAGGGCAATCATTCAATCAGTCGGTAGATGGATTTGAACTAAAAGGAAGCGCTAAGGATTTTCCTGCGGATAACTATCGTGACATCGCTTCTACATTGAATTCTACTACTAAAAACGTTGAAGGTGCTTTAAAAGTTAAAACTACCAGTCTTTCTTATTTCGGTCGTTTGATTTATTCTTATAAAGATAAGTATTTATTTACTGGTACAATCCGTCGTGACGGTTCTTCAGCTTTCGGACGTACAAATCGTTGGGGAACTTTTCCTTCAGCTTCGGTAGCTTGGCGACTGAATGAAGAATCTTTTATAAAGAATCTGAATATTTTCAGTAATTTGAAATTTCGTATTGGCTGGGGTAAAACTGGTAGTTCTTATGGTGACGGTTCTAAATCTATTGCCCAGATTTCAACAAGTAAGATGTATTATTATTGGTGGAATGGGGTAAATTACACAGAACAGATGGGAGCTGCCAAAGACAAGGAAATTGATACGAATCTTCATTGGGAAACGAATGAACAGACCAATTTGGGTATTGATATGGGATTTATGGACAATGCCTTGAATGTAACATTGGATTATTTTATACGTAATTCTTATGATTTGTTGCTGGATCGTAATATGCGTCCTTCTACAGGTTTTACTTCCATTTATACGAATGCCGGTAAAATCCAAAATAAAGGATTTGAATTTGCTGTGAATTATCGTAAGACTTTTGGTGACTGGTTTGTCAATGTGGGAGTGAATGGTTCTGCACTTAGGAATAAAGTAAAGGAAGTCGGTGATCCTATTTTTGCTACAGAGGCTTCGAAGGGATATGAATGGGACAACCATTCCATTATTAAGAATGGTTATGCTATAGGTTCGTTTTATGGCTATCGCGTAAAAGGAATTTTTCAAAATCAGGCCGAAATTGATGCTCTTAACAATACGTCTTCCACTGGTAAATACCAATCCGGTTCTACACAACCCGGTGATTACTATTATTGGGATAAAGATGGCAATGGATATATCAATGCAGACGATAAGGATATAATAGGCAATGGATTTCCTAAACTGACTTATGGTATTTCTATTAATGCCAATTATCGTAAATGGGATTTTATGCTTTATGGTTATGGAGTTTACGGGCAAGATATTCTATCGTATTCGGCCATGAGTCTGTCTTCCATCCATAATTCAACGGGTGAATTCCAGAATTGCTTACAAGAATATATAAGTAATGCATGGACACCAGAGAATCACAGTACCAAATATGCTCGTATGACGGTTTCGGACAATAATAAGAATACACGTGTGTCTGATGCTTGGATTAAAAAAGGTGATTTCTTCAAACTTCAAAATATTCAGGTCGGTTATACCTTTGATTGGGGAATGAGAATTTATGGGAGCATTGAGAATTTATTCACGATTTCTTCCTATAATAAATACGGTGATCCGGAGATAGGTACGGGGAGATTGAATTTGGTGGGATATGATTCAGGCCGTTATCCCTATCAGAGAACTTATAGTGTGGGTATTAGTTTACAATTTTAAAAAATAAGAATATGAGAAAGAACAAAATATTATCTGTTATCGGTGGATTGGCAGCCTTTATATTTACTTCATGTGATGGTATATTTGATGTGGATTATTATACATTTTTGCCCGAAGATTATATATTTACCAATGAATCTACTATTGAGGAGGGGCTATTGGGATGTTACGAATTGCTTTATCCGAATAGTTTCGGAGGAAGTTCGTGGGGGGTACGTCCTCATATGATGCTTGCGAACTTACCTACTTTAGATGTACAAGCTTCCGGATGGGATTTTAATTATTGCAAGTATGAGTGGACTGCTTCCGAGAGCCAGTTCCGTTATTCATGGAAGTGCTCGTATGCTGCTATCAGTCGTATAAACAGTCTGCTTGCGGGAATGGAGAGTGTCAAGGAATCCGTATTTAAGGAAGGGATAAAGGCGAAAAATGAAGTTATTGCTCAAGCCCGTGCCTTGCGTGCGTATAATTATATTTATTTAGGTAAGAACTTTGGACGTGTACCAATGTTGATGACCGGTGAAAACTACTCAACCTCTCCCGCCAAGCCTCGTCCTGAAACAGCTGATGAAATGTGGAAGCTCATTATTGAGGATTTGGAATATGCGACTGGTGTGCTTGATTGGCAACCGTTAAATGGCCAGTATGGGCGTGTAACGAAAGGTATGTGTCTGGCCTATTTAGCTGAGGCTTATATGTATAATAATGATTATGATTCTGCCAAGCAAAGGTTGAAGCAGATTATTGATAGTAAGACTTATGAATTACTTCCTTGTTTTGCTTCAGTTCACGATATGGGAAATTATTGGTCGAAAGAAAGTGTTTGGGAACATTCCTTCTATAAATTCTCTACAATGACCAGTAGTGCGAGTAAACTTACTGATGCCTTGATTCAGATGGGTTACCGTTGTGCTTCTATGGAACATGCAGGTTATGGCTCATTCTGCTTGTCATGGGAGTTTTATAATTCGTTTGAACCGGGTGATAAACGAAAGCAGTATTCGTGTGTTGCATTGGGTGAAACCAATCCTTATACCGGTGAAGCTATAGGGGTTGATCCTGCTTATAATGCAGAGTTTGTAGGGACAGACCATAATCCGAATGTTTATACATTGAAATATTGGCGGGAACAGCATGGAGCCATGAAAAAAGATCATAACTATAATCCTTGTTCACTTACCATGAAACGATATGCAGGTGTATTGTTGGATTACGCAGAGTGCTGTTTCCGTACCAACGATGAGGCAACCGGTTGGGAAATAATCAAGCAGATTCGCAACAGGGCGTGGGGAAATCTGGAAACTGGGATGTCGGGTGAATATGTGTTTGGTTTTGAGGATCTTTCTTATGTAAGAGATGATTATAAACTTAATAAGGTAAAAGTAGAGGTGCCTGATGCTAAGAGCTTCTATACCAGATATAAGGCAGAAAAAGGATATACGGCAGATGTATGGTTAGTGGCTCTGACGATTGAACGCCGTCATGAGTTCAACATTGAATTTGAATTGTGGTATGATTTATGTCGATCGGGAATGGCCGAACAGTTTATCAATTGCGAATATCCGATGAATGAAGGTTGGACGAAACGCGATTTTCCGTTCTATGACTACTACATGCTTTTTCCGATTCCTACGGATGAGATTTTGAATAATGATCTTATTAATGAAGAAGACCAGAATCCCGGATATTAAAAATAATAACCTATAAATTTTTAGTATATGAAACGATTGAGGTGTATTTGCATTTTACTGTTTTTGTTTAGTCTGGCTTATGCTCAGCAAGCAAAATATGTATTCTATTTTATTGGTGATGGAATGGGAGTAAATCAAGTGAATGGTACGGAAATGTATCTTGCGGAGCAGGAAGGCCGTATTGGAGTAAAACCATTGTTGTTTACTGCATTTCCCATTACGGGTTTTGCTACAACATTTTCTGCTTCCAATTCTGTTACTGATTCTTCGGCTGCGGGGACAGCTCTTGCCACCGGAAAAAAAACATATAATGGAGCTATTAGTATGGATAATGAAAGGAATGTCCTTCAAACTGTTGCTGAACAAGCGAAAAGGTCCGGTCGGAAAGTGGGCATAGCAACAAGTGTCAGCGTGGATCATGCAACTCCTGCTGTGTTTTATGCTCATCAACCGGATCGTAACATGTATTACGAAATAGCTCTCGATCTTCCAAAGGCTGGATTCGACTTTTATGCAGGTAGTGGCTTTTTGAAGCCTGCAACTTTTGCCAATGGGAAAGAAGCACCAACAGTTTTTCCTGTCTTTGAGGAGGCTGGATATGCGATAGCCAGAGGTCTGGATGATTTTAAAATAAAAGCTGCACAAGCCGGTAAGATGATTCTTATCCAGAAAGATGGTGCATCGCCTTCCAGTTTACCTTATGCTATCGACCGTAAGGAAGGGGATATGACATTGGCACAAATTACGGAAAGTGCCATCTCTTTCTTGACCAAGGACCGGGATAAAGGTTTCTTTTTAATGGTTGAAGGTGGGAAAATAGATCATGCCTGCCATGGTAATGACGCTGCTACTGCTTTTGAAGAAGTCATTGATATGGATAATGCGGTGAAAGTGGCTTATGAGTTTTACAAGAAACATCCGAAGGAAACTTTGATTGTTGTTACGGCTGACCATGAAACGGGTGGTATGGGTTTAGGGACTATCAAATACGAGTTGTCACTGAAATCTTTGGCTAGTCAGAAGCAATCTCAAGATATCTTGTCGCGTTATATTACAAACTTGCGGAAAGATAAAAACAATAAAGTTTCTTGGGAGGATATACAATCATTATTGGCTGATAAAATGGGCTTCTGGAAGGAACTGCCATTATCTTGGGAGCAAGAAAGGATGTTGCGTGATGAATACGAACTTTCTTTTAGAAGAAGGAAAGCTGTTTTTGAAGAGACCCTTTATGCACGTACTGAACCTCTTGCTGCCGCAGCCAAGAAAGTGATGAACCAGATTGCCATGGTGGGGTGGACGAGTGTAAATCATACAGCTGGATATGTACCGGTTTTTGCTATAGGCATCGGTTCCGAGCTGTTTAAAGGAAAGATGGACAATACGGAAATCCCGAAACGAATAGCGAAAGCTGCTGGATATAAATGACAATAGGTATGGAAAAGGCCATTCTAATTCAAATGATTGGAATGGCCTTATTTTTTAGCTGTTATTTATTGAATAGAAATCAGTCGCAGACTCTCTGCCGGAACCTGAACCCTACTGTGGCTTGTATACATTGATAAGATTGATTTCAGTATTCAGAGGTAAATTCTCAGAGGAACTGCCTACCCTGATGATGGCAGGACCTTCTTCGAAAGTCCAACCATGTTTCTTTTCGTCCCAATGGCACAACTGTTCCAGAGGTATGGAGATAGTAATTTCTTTACTTTCTCCGGCTTTTAGGGCTACTCGCTGGAAACCTTTCAGCTCGTGTGCCGGACGTTCGATGGCAGATTGAGGGCGTGTGATGTAGACTTGTGCTACTTCTTCCGCATTCATTTTTCCTATATTATCTAATGTGAAACTGACGTCCACTTGGCTTTTGTTGATTTTGGCTTGCAACGCTGAATATTGGAAATTTGCATAAGAGAGTCCATGGCCGAATGGATAAAGAGGAGATATATTCTTAGTGGCATACCAGCGATAACCCACAAAGATGTCTTCGGCATAATCAGCTTCGGCTTTTTGCTCTGCACGGAATTTATCTCTGTTTACGAGGTCTACGAATACATCGCGTGGCCTTTCTGGTTGTTGCTGAGGGTAAACCCCTAAATGATAGGCTGGCGAATCTTCCAGTTTTATAGGAAAAGTGAAAGGTAATTTCCCCGAAGGCGAAATTTTCCCGGACAGTACATCTGCTAAGGCATGTCCTCCCTCTGAGCCATTAAACCAAGATACTAAAATACTTGAAGAGTTTTTCTCTATTGTCTGCAAATCAACAGGACCACCAATTACCATTACCGAAACAATGTTTGGATTGGCTTTGGCTATGCTCTGTATTAATTCGTCCTGATGCGATGGTAAAGTGATATTTTTGCGGTCAGAACCTTCTGTTTCCACTTCGCGGTTGTTGCCTCCGACAAAGATGACCAAGTCCGCCTCTTTGGCTAAGGCAATCGCTTCTTGAACCAGCCGTTCGCTTTTTTCTCTGATTTCTTTCTCTGATGAGGCTGTTTCGCTGCTGTTGCGCTTGTGCCGTGAGGAACGTTCCTGCGGCAGGTAACCTTGTGCATACTTGATTTTGACATTGGTTCCCTCATAAGCCTTCTGTAGTCCTTCCAAGGGTGTAATTTCATATAAAGCCTTGACACCGGCACCTACACCGCCCGTAGCCATATGCCGGACTGCATTGTCTCCGATGACGGCTATGTCCTTCACTTTTTCGGTGTTTATGGGCAGCAGTCCGGAGTTTTTGAGCAATACGATGCTTCTGGAAGCTACTTCATAGGCAATCTGCTGCTGGGCAGGCAGGGAAGTCATTTGGGTATTGGCTTCTTCTTTGGGAACAGCCGGGATAGCCAGCCGCACACGAAGCAGGTTCCTTACTTTCTCGTCAATGACTTTTTCCGAGACGACACCGGCTTGTACCGAATCGAGCAATGCCTTACCAAAATATCTGTCGTTGGGCATCTCTACATCAAGACCTCCCAGTGCAGCTTTTGTGGTGGAGTGGGTGCCTCCCCAGTCGGAAATGACGATACCCTTAAATCCCCATTCACCGCGTAGGATTTTATTCAGGAGGCGGTCATTCTCCGAGCACCATTCACCTGACACTTTATTGTAAGCAGCCATTACACCGTAGGCATTGGCTTTCTTCACAGCCGCCTCAAAAGGGGCGAGGTAAATTTCTCTCATGGCACGTTCGGAAACTTTTACGTCTACGAATCCGCGCATGTTTTCTTGGTTGTTCAGTGCATAATGTTTCAGACAGACAGCTTCCTGATGGTCTTGTGCACCTAATGTATAGTTGACAGCCAGTTCACCACTCAGTAGGGGGTCTTCACTTAAATATTCGTAAGTACGTCCTCCGGTTGGGATGCGTTGTATGTTGATGGCCGGCCCTAAGATCATGTCTTTACCCCGGAGTTTAGCTTCGGCAGCCATTCCCTCTCCGTATTTGTATGCCATTTCCGTGCTCCATGTAGCTGCAAGGGCAGAGCCTGTCGGGAAGAAAGTGGCGGAATCGGTGCTTAAATGCAAGGAGTTCCATGAATGCGGTTCCATTTCTTCGCGAATGCCGAAGGGACCGTCGGCATATTCTATGTCAGGTATATTCAGACGTTCGACACCTGCCGATGAAAACATGTTTTTTCCGTGGAGCATGTTTATTTTTTCTTCCAGTGTCATTTCTGCTATGATGTTTGTGATTTCGTCCTCGTGTTGTGTTAGGGGATTGACTTTTTCATTGGTAGGACTACATGCAGAGAAACATCCTCCTATGCAAATTAGCAATGATAATGTTGAGTGTTTCATGGTATGATGTTTTTATTGTTATCTTGTTGTCAATGTAAAATGGAGGATACTGGGGGCATCACCTACTTGCGGTCCTCCCCAGTCTGTCTGGTCACCGTTGAGGATACGGAGCATTTTGAAATCACCGTTCTCGTCATAGAATCCTTCTTGTACTTTCAGGTACTGCCAGGCTTTTCCTTGTTTTTTCCCTATTGGTTCGAAAGTGAACCGGCAATTAGTACCGATACCGATGAATTCGTTTTCGCCAAGTTGGATAATCATGGCCTTTCCGTTGGCCGGACGCTTTTCGGCGGCAGCGGTTTGCCCTCCACGGGTGTTGCCGAATTTGATGATGGCTTTCCAACTGCCTAAGCTGACGTACTGTTCTGAATGGTCGGAAGGCTCTATGACAGGGTGTATCCTGTCTTCTGCACTCCATTCAGCCAGCAAGTGTGCCATCGGTTTTAGTATTTCATATTCAGCGGATAAGGGGGATTGCCTTTGCATGTCTGGAGAAAAGTTCCTCCGTTGGTCTACGCCGAATGGGGAAAAGCCGATTCCTTTTGCGATGGTATGATAAAGGAATCTCGGGCTTCCGATAGTTTCGGGAACCATTAATGCGTTATCGGGGCGGGCATATAGTTCGAGCACTTTCAGGACCGCCTTGTCATCACGGAGGTAGATGTCCGGAGCGACGAAGTCGATGTCAGGGGCTGCGGCTTTCCAGATGGATATGACATTGTCCGTTGCACCGCCGCTTTCATAGTGGTCTGCTGTGGGATTCGTCAGAGGATCTCTTAAGGCAACATTGATGTATAGGGGAAGCGGATAAATTTCTTTTCCTGCTTTGGCCACATAATTGATATAACGGGCTACGTACCATGCATGGAAATATTCGTCTGCCCGTTCGCCAAAGACTTCCTTCCAGCTCCCTTTTGCATTTTTCGGTACATTCAGTTCTTTACAAACAGTGGGTGTCAGAATTTCTTGGGGAATGGAGCCTTCGAATAGTTTTTGGGCTTTCTTCGAATAGTCTCTTACGCTGCCCCATGTCCCTGGTTCATTCTCCACTTGTACCATGATGACCGTATGTTGTGTATCTGCTTCCTTCAGATAACCCATGAATCTGGCGAAAGCTTTGGCATCCGCTTTCATCGCTTCTTCACAATGCGGACTGGGAGAGTCTACTTCTTGACCATTTTTGCCGACAACATTGGGATACTTCTTAGAATCTGTTTTCATCCATTCGGGCATGTAGTGATTGCTTCCGTTCTTCCAGGTGGCAAACCAGAGGAAGATAAGTCTCATATTGTTTTGCCGTGCCTGATTTAATACTGACTGCACTTGTGAGAAGTCGAACTTGCCTTCTTGAGGTTCCAGTTGTTCCCAATATACCGGTATTTCTAATGTGTTGGCATGCATTTCTTTCATCACATTCCATACATTGGGCAGCATGGAGGCCCAGTTGGATGAGTTTCCGCATTGTCCTCCCAGAACAAAGAAAGGTTTGTTGTCCACCAAGAGTGTGTAACGTCCGTTTTTCTGTATAAGCTTGGGGATGGATGTGTCTGTTTGTGCTGACAGCCACGTTGTGGTAAGTAGCATGGCGATACAAAAAGCCCATGCCTTGTAATTGGAGATTTGTTTCATGCTTGTTGATTTTGAAAAGGTTATTATTTGGCAAAGATGCTGATTCTTTTCGTGAAACGGCTCTCTCTTTTGTGTCTGATAAGGGAGGATAATGTTTCCCGTTTATTATTTGTTGGCAATAACTGTTTCTGCAAGCATAAACCGGAGTAAAACCTATTCTTCCGGTGTCTCTTCAGCATCTTGTTCCGGATACTGTCCATCTTCTTCTTCTTCGTTGGTTTGTATTTTTCTGCTATGTTGCCTTATGAATTCGGAAGGGCTGATGTTGAACTCATCTTTAAAATGTTTGGAGAACACTTTGGGTGAGTTATAGCCCAATATGTAGGCAATCTCTGAGATTTGCATCTGGCTTTCTGTCAGGAGTTGTTGTGCCCGTTTCATGCGGATGGTCTTGATGAATTCGATGGGTTTCTTTCCCGTTATCTTAATCATCTTCTTGTAGAAGTAGCTGCGTGATATGTTCAGGCTGCTGGCAAGTTCCTCGACGGAAAATTCCGTTTCATTTATATTGTCTTCTACAATGGCGATGGCTTTTTCTATCAATTGCTGGTCAAGGGGGGTAATGGTGATGCGGCTGGGTTCGATCTTTATCTCCTGATTGAAGATTTCTTGCCGTTTTATATTCATTTCAATCATTTTGCAGATGCGGAGTTTTAGCACTTCCATGTTGAATGGTTTGGTAATATAATCGTCGGCACCGGTTTCGAGTCCTTCCAATTGGTGCTCTTCGCTTGCTTTGGCTGTTAAAAGTATTATGGGAATATGAGAATAACGTATGTCTTTTTTAATGTTTGAACACAGTTCCAGCCCATCCATTTCCGGCATCATGACATCGCTGATTATTAAATCTGCATCTTCTTTTTTTAAGATGGATAAGGCTTGTTTTCCATTGCTGGCTTTCAGTATATGATATTGTTTGGAAAGACTTTCAGAGAGAAACTTGAGAAAGTCGTAGTTGTCATCTACAAGCAGAATAGTGGATTGGCGAGATTCTTCTTCTGCCGATTGCATTTTGATTGTATCATCTTCTTCGATTACTTCACTGTTTTGGTGTAACGGGAATGTAATTAAAAAGATAGATCCGCAAGGATGATTGTCTTTGACACTGATTTTGCCATGATGCATTTTTATATATTCGGAGGCAATATGTAACCCAATGCCGCTGCCTCCGCTATTTGCCGGATTTTTGCTTGACTGATAAAATCGCTGGAATATTTTCTCCTTGTTTTCGTCTTCGATGCCGCAGCCGGTATCTGCGAATGTCAGTTCCAGATTTGATTCTTTCACCTCAATATTCATTGAGATACTTCCTTTGTTAGGAGTGAACTTAAAAGCGTTGGTTAGTATATTTGTACAGATTTTGCGCATTTTGTCATAATCAAAATCCATAAAAACAGAGTGTTGCGGGCAAGTGAGAGTATAGTTTATGCTCCTTTTTTGTGCTATCGGGTCAAAAGAGTAGAATATTTCGCTTAGAATGATGAGGATATTGTCATGTTTGCATTTCAGGCTCTCGGCTTTGGCATCCAGTTTTCTGAAGTCCAACAACTGGTTGATGAGTTCCAGCAAGTAGTTGGCGTTCTGCTTTACCATGTCAAGTATGCCTTTTCGGTGTTCGGGATGGTTTTCGAGAAATTCTTCAAGCGGATTAATAATCAGTGATAAAGGGGTGCGTAGTTCATGACTTATATTGGCGAAGAACTGTAGTTTCATGTCATTGATTTTTTGTTGTTTTTCATTTTCTATTTCAACAGTTTGTAGAATCAATTTTTGTTTGTGACGCATGCGCAGGCTTCGAATAACCAGTAAGATTAGGCACATGGCGATACATGTATAAATTGTGTATGCCCACCAAGTGCGCCATAGGGGAGGAAGGATATTGATTTTCAATTCTTTGATGTTTGGACTCCAAATGCCTTGTGAGTTGCATGCTTTTACAGATAATGTATAGTCTCCGGCAGGCAGCATAGACAGATTGACCTTATTGTTGTCTGCGTACACCCAGTCAAAGTTTCTTTGGTTAATTTTATAGGCATATTTTATTTTGTCTGTTTCTGCAAAGTCAAGTGCAGAGAAAGATAAAATGAATGAATTTTCTTTTTCAGTAAAAGAAAGGGTCTGTGTGCATTCAAGTGAACTTTCATTCGATAAGTTGGGATGGTATATTCCTGATTTGAGTTCAATCCCTGTCAGGTAGATGTTTGCGTGGTAGTCTGTTGCTAAAATTTCTTGGGGAATGATTGTCTGATATCCTTTGGGGGTACCTATTAAGATATTGCCATTGTCCAACTTGAGTATAGCATGTATATTGGTGTCATTGCATATTAATCCGTCTTTTATGGTATAATTCACAATGTAATATTTTCCATTTACTATTTGGACTCGTGAAATACCGTTTCCCGTACCGATCCACATTTGTTTGTTGTTGTCTTCTATAATAGCTTTGACGAAGTTGGTGGCAAGCCCACTCTTCTGGTCAAGAAAAAGGATGGAATCGTTCTTCTGGTCCCAGACACTTATTCCATGTGAATGGCCTATCCAAAGAAGGTTGCGGCTGTCTTTGTAGACAGTAAGGATATTCTTTTCGCTGAAGTGGTTGTCTTCATCGAAAAGGCTATAGGTTTGGTTTTCTGTATCAATGATGATCAATCCTCCGTTGGAAGCTACATAAAGATATTTGTCGCTGTCATAGTACATATCTCGGATGAAAAACTCTCCGGGGCGATACAGAACTGTGTCGAACTCTTCGGTTTCGGGGTTCAGCCTTTGAACGTAACCTCTCATTGTCCCTATCCATATATAACCATATTTGTCGACTTTTACTGTATATACGTTGTTTTCGAGCAAGTGGCTGTTGCTTACTGTATACTGTTTGATTTTCCCTTTTGAGTAGCACAAGAGTCCTTTCTGATAAGTTCCGATCCACAAACGGTCTTTGGAGTCTATGGATAAATCAACCACAATATTGGCAGGGGTTGGTATTTTTTCATATAAGTCACTTGCCAATGATTGGCGGATTAAACCTGTACCATCCGTACCGTAATATATAAATTCCTGATCGGTGTCTTTACAGAAGGTCAGGATGTCATTGTACTCTGGAGACTTGTTGCACAGTATGATTTGAGACATCGGACTGTAATAGGATATGCCGTGTTTAAAGTTGCCTATATATACAATTCCATCTTTGTCTTGATAGATTGTACTAAGGTTGTTACTGGCAATGGTATGCTGCTTTAGAGGGGTATGGGTCAGGTTGGTAATTGATTTGTTCAAGGTATTGTATATGAATAGGCCCTTGTGGCTGGTAAGTATCCATACGTTTCCATTGCCTATGTCCAGGATGCGTTGTATCCGGTTATATTGCATGTCCTGGCCATTGTTTAACTTTATTTCTTCCCATTGCCGGGTGAAGCTGTTTTTGTGCAATAGCAGGCTGTTCTGGTATGTATATAACCATATATTCTCGTTCCGGTCGGTATAAATATGAGGCTCGTGGTTTTTCAATAAAGGTATGAATGTTGTAGGGATGGCGATTTCTTTGGTTTCAGAGGTCTGCTTGTCTATACTGTATAATGCGCCGTCGGAGTACATTATATAGATGGACTGTACTGCAATAGATATGTTTGAGATTTTTTCAGTTTGTAGGGGAAAAACCTTGATGGGGTTCTTGTCTTCATTTTGTAAATAGAGCTTGCTACGGTTGTAGGCCCAGAATTCATTTCTGGGAGTCATGCCTATTCTTTGAATGTTTTTGCTTGGTATATGTTTCTTTTCAAGTACGGACTTGTAATCGTTGCTGATTTTCCCTGTTTTATAGTCATAAATGCTGTATTCGTTGGCTGTTTTAATCCATATGTTGCCTTGCGGCCCTTCAAAAACTTCAAAGATGGCATCATCGGATAGTCCTGAATTACTTTGATAATATTGATGGAATGAGTAACCGTCGTATTTGTTGAGCCCTGATTCAGTTCCTATCCACAAAAAGCCTCTACTGTCCCTGAAGATGCTTCGGACACTATTGTTGGAGAGCCCTTCTGATATGGAAAGTTGTTTAAACATCATGGTTAGTGTTTTCTCGTTCGTATTTCCTGAAGTGGTGAGTATAACACACAAGATATAAATGGCGGTTGTGAATAGGCGCTTCATGTATTTCTTAATTTTAAATTAGGAAGGTTAACAATATCATAATTCAAAATTAAAAATAATATTCTGATTAGGCAAGACTATTTTTGTGTATATATTGAGGATTATGTCATTTGTTTGTTGAAAAATAATGTATTGTTTGTTTCCAAAGGTGCCGAAATGTGCATTGTGAAACAAAATTGGGTATTAAAAGACATTTTTATAACCTATGTTTCGCTTTGGAAAGGAATATATTTGGCAGCAAAATCACTTAATTCTAATATTATGATAAAGAAAATTTTAACGGTGGCGATGCTTGTGTGCACTTGCAGTAGTTCATTGGCACAGCCGCATGTCAATGATGGTACTTCGTATTTGATGAATCAGGCTTTGGATATGAGTACGGACTTCCTTGATTTAAGTAATACTTTATTCTTTGCAGACCATCTGGAATCATTCGACGTTAAGTCGGGTGAAGGACTGGTGAATTGGAAACGGGGGCATTTAATGCCACGTCAGGCTTTCAATACCAACGGTGCGCAACCCCGTAAAATGAGAATGCTCGATTTTCCTTTTACTGCTTATGAGAATGACCCGAACTTAAAATTTAAGATTGACTTTGTAACTCCGCGTACAGTACGTATTCGTATGCTTACTACTCCAGTGGAACCTAAGGTAAGTACATCCATTATGCTGGCGAAGGAACCGGGTAAAGATGAAAGTTGGAAGGTAACCGAAACGGAAAATACCATTGTCTATGCCGGTAATTATGGAACTGTACAAATAAACAAGAATCCTTGGAGGGTTGTATTGAAAGATAAGACAGGACGTATATTAAGTCAAACCGTTACTTTGCGTGATGCTGATTCTACGCAAGTGAAGTATACCCCTTTCAGTTTCATTAAAAGGGGAAGCGACAATGCTCGTCGTATCAATCCCGTGTTTACTCTGACTGCAGATGAGATGATTTTTGGCTGTGGCGAGTCTGCTACAGGGTTGAACAAAGTGGGGCAGAAAGTAAATCTGTTTGTTACAGACCCACAAGGTCCGGAAACAGACCAGATGTACAAGCCCATTCCTTTCTTTATGAGCAATCGGGGATATGGTATGTTCATGCATACTTCCGCACCTGTCACTTGTGATTTCGGTGCTACTTATATCGGGCTGAACAAAATGTTTATGGGCGACGAAAACTTGGATTTGTTCGTATTCTTCGGTGAGCCGAAAGACATCTTGGATGAGTACACTGATTTGGTAGGAAAACCGGGTATGCCTCCATTGTGGTCTTTTGGTACATGGATGAGCCGTATCACCTATTTCAGTGAAAAAGAAGGTTATGATGTGGCTGCTAATATCCGCAAGAATAAGTATCCGTGCGATGTTATCCATTTCGATACCGGTTGGTTTGATGTAGACTGGCAATGCGATTATAAGTTTTCTGAAAACCGTTTCCAGAATCCCCGGCAGATGTTGAAGGACCTGAAGTCGCAAGGGTTCCATGTCTGCTTGTGGCAGTTGCCTTATTTCACTCCCAAGAACCGTTATTTCCCTGAACTGATTATGAAGGCGGATGGCACAGGATTGAAGCAGGCAGCCTGCCGATAATCATGCTGGTGCGCGACGGTTCGGTGCTTCCTCATCTGAAGTTGGCGCAGTCCACCTCTGAGATGGATTGGAGCAAGATGAGCCTGAAAGTGTATAGTGCCGATAAGAAACAGGCGGAGGGCTTGATATGCCTGCCTACAGACAACCGCATTCAGGTAGTGAAAGTGGATTGCGCAAAGGCGAAACCGCAGTTGCTGAATCAGGTTGAAGGCACTTCCCTGAGTTTCTGAACTTAATCTTTGAAAATCTATATTTAATCCACTCCTGCCGGTAGGCCGGGAAAAGAGTAAACCTTTTTTGCCACTATAGTGGCAAAGTCTTGCCATCACATTGGCAAAACTTAGCCAACGGCTTGGCAAGACCGTGCCAGCAAACTGGCAAAACTCTTATTCCCGGTATATTCCAAGCAGGGTCTTTGTTAAACCTAAGTATTTAGTATTTATGAGAAATGTGATGAAGTATTTGGGCATCATGTCAGTATCGCTGGCATGCGCCGGACCTCTCTTTGCAACAAGCGTACAGCCGTTTGCAAGTGTCGCTGTAGTGCAGCAGAGTGTAGCCACCGTAAAGGGACAAGTGGTGGATGAGAAGGGCGAACCCATTATCGGTGCCAATGTCATCGTAGAGGGTACGACAAACGGTATGATTACCGATTTGGATGGAAACTTCTCTTTGCAGTGTCCCGTAGGCTCTACGCTGAAAGCCAGTTACATCGGTTATCTGACAAGGACCGTTAAAGTAACCGGAAACATGAATGCCTTGAAGATTATCTTGAAAGAAGATGCCGAAACATTGGAAGAAGTGGTGGTGGTAGGTTATGGTACGATGAAGAAATCCGACCTGACCGGTTCCGTTACTTCTGTAAATGCAGAGGAGATGATGAAACGTAATCCGGTGAACTTGGGACAAGGTCTGCAGGGAGCTGCCGCCGGTGTTTCCGTCATCCGTTCCTCCGGTTCGCCCGACGGGGGATTCAACATCCGTATTCGTGGTGTAGCCACCGTAAACGGTAGTTCCGACCCTCTTTATGTAGTGGATGGAGTGCAGGTCGGTACTTCCATTGACTTTCTTAATCCAAACGATGTGGAGAGCATTGAAATCCTGAAAGATGCCTCTGCTACTGCCATTTATGGAACACGCGGTGCCAATGGTGTTATCATGATTACCACTAAAAACGGAAGCAAGGGCAAGGCACAAGTCAACTTCTCTGCCAACTATTCCCTTCAATTCAACAACAACAAGATAGACGTGGCCGATGCAGATCTCTTTGCCAAGGCAGTGCGCGAATCTTGCCGTAACGGTTCGGTCATGACCAATCTGGCTTTTGGCGAAGAGTACATTGGCAAATTGAATAGCATCGATTGGCAGGATGAAATGTCGCGTACGGCCTTGCAGCAGAACTATAATCTCTCCGCTTCGGGTGGTACGGAAGCCACGCAAGCCAACCTTTCGGTGGGATATCTGAATAATGAAGGTGTTGTCATTGAATCTTATTTCAAGCGTCTGACAGCCCGTGCCAACATCACTCATAAAGTGAAAGATTTCATTCATGTGGGATTGAACTTGAACTATACACATGCCCAGCATCACTTCAGTGGCAATATGCGTAGTTATGCGCAAGCCATTCCTACGATGGACTATGTAGAGAATGGAGTCTTTTATTCTATGCCTATCGTTTTGCCCGACGGTTCATGGGGACATTATAAACAAGAGTCTGATGGTGACATCAACAAGGGGGCCGACAACCTGGTGGCTGCAGCCAAGACCAGAACCGACCAGATTTCCAAATGGGACCGTTTGGTGGCCAGTGCATTCCTGCAATTGGACATTGCAAAGGGATTGACTTTTAAAACCATCGGTAGCTACAACTATTTCACAAAAGGTTATGATGGATATACCCCTTATAATCCTCGTACATTTGGTTCGAAAGACCGTAAGGACAGTTATTCTATCAATCAGAATCAGAACTCGGAGATTGCCTTAGAATCGTTTGTCAACTATGACTGGTCGAATGCCCATCATCGTGTAAGCGCTATGGCAGGTTTCTCTATCAGCGATACGGACGGTGTCTGGCTGAATACCAGTGCCAGTGATTTCCCGGCTGACAACATTCGCCAGATTTCTTTGACAAACGACCCCAGCTCCAAGAATACAAATGGGGGACGTGACTTGAAGACCCGTTATCAATCTTATTTCGGACGTCTGACCTACAGTCTGAATGACCGTTATATACTGACGGCTACAGTACGCCGCGACGGTTCTTCCAACTTCGGTTCGGGCAACCGGTACGGTACTTTCCCTTCCGCTTCTTTGGCATGGCGCTTGTCAGAGGAGAACTTCATCAAGAATCTGAATCTTTTCAGCAACCTGAAGATACGTGCAGGTTGGGGGCAGACCGGTAATGCGGGTAGCGGAACCAGTCTTTCTGTCCCTCAGCTCTCTTCTTTGGATTGTATGTATTATGTCATGGCCGGGGGCGGCATGATGAATGCAGCCGGTATCGCACAGCAAAAGGAAATTGACACCAACCTGAAGTGGGAGACCAACGAGCAGACCAACATCGGTCTGGACATGGCCTTTATGAACAACGAGCTTTCATTCTCGGTGGACTACTTTATCCGTGACTCGAAAGATTTGCTTATTTATCGTCAGATCCGTCCTTCTACCGGTTTTACGTCTGTCTATACCAATGCCGGACATATCCGTAACAAAGGTTTTGAGGTTAGTGCTGCGTGGAATAAAAGTTTCGGTGATTGGAATGTAGGAGTACGTGTAAATGGTTCTACCTTGAAAAATGAGGCGGTAGAGGTGGGTGACCCTATTTTCTATAAAAACAACAGTTATGGTACGCAGGATGGTGATGACTGGGACAATCACTCCATCACACAGAACGGTTATGCCGTAGGTTCTTATTATGGCTGGAAAGTGGCCGGTATTTTTCAGAACCAGCAGGAGATTGATGCCTTGAATGCTCAATCGCCTACAGGCAAGTACCAGGATGGTGACACCGCTCCGGGTGACTTCAAGTATATCGACCTGAATGGCGACGGCCAGATTACAGACGAAGACCGTACGGTTATCGGTAATGGTTTCCCGACTCTTTCCTACGGTTTGAACCTTACTGCCTCTTACAAGAATTTCGACTTTTCAATGAATATGTATGGGGTAGCCGGAATGGATGTCTATTCTTACAGCGCTGCCCGTCTGACTTCTATGTATGGTCCTGACGGCGGTTACCAGAACGTTCTGGCAGAATATGTGAAGAATGCCTGGACTCTTGAGAATCCCAATGGCAAATATCCGCGTATCACCAAGGGCGACCACAATAAGAATCACCGTTCCAGTGACGCTTTCATTAAGAAAGGCGATTATTTGAAGATTTCGAACATTCAGTTTGGCTATACTTTCCCGAAGAATTTGGTAAAGCACGCGAAGATGGAGAATGCCCGCATGTTTGTCAGTGCAGACAACATATTGACGCTTTCTTCGTATAACAAATGGGGTGATCCGGAAGTCGGTTCGGACAGAGTGCTGCTGACAGGTTTCGATGGCGGACGCTATCCGTTCCCGTTATCCGTCTCTTTCGGTGTGAGTGTACAATTCTAATCTAATACTTAACAGATAAACAAATCATATTATGAGAAAAAGTTTTTACCATATATTGTTGTTGGGTGCTCTCACCTTGGGTACTACCAGTTCTTGTGATGACTATTTGGAAGTCGATCATTACGATATTCTGCCCGAAGATTTCATGTACCGGAATGAGGCAAATATAAAGTCGGGGCTTTATGGTATTTATGATACTTTTTATACCTATCAAGGCAGTGATAATAGTGGCGATGATACGACATGGGGATTTAAGCCCAATGTATTTATTGCCGGACACAGTACGATGGATTGCCAGGCGTCCGGCTGGGATGCCGAATGGCAACGTCATGCGGTATTAGCCAATAAAGGTTCGCTGGATACGGCTTGGCGTATGAGCTATAAGGGTATTGACCGTGCCAACCGTTTTCTGGCCGGATTGCAGAATGTGGACGTTTCCGTGCTTTCTGCCGAAAAGAAAGTGCAGTTTGAAGCCGAGGCGCGTGCCATTCGTGCATACAATTACTTGTATTTGTCAAAAGTCTTTGGCCCTGTCCCCATGTTGCTTACGGGTGAGACTTATACAACCAGTGCAGGAAAGGCGCGTCCTGAAAATCTGGAAGGCACTTATCAGGTTATTGAGGAAGACCTTAAGTTTGCCATGGAAAAGCTGGATTGGGAACCTGCCGATGGAGAATACGGTCGTATTACGAAAGGTTTCTGCAAGGCATTTTTGGCAGAACTCTATATGTATCAGAAGAAATTTACTGAAGCCAAGAAGGAATTGAATGACATTATTACCAGTAATACCTATGCATTGGAGCCGTGCTATGCCAATCTTCATGCCTGGGACAACCATTGGACAAAAGAATCCATTTTTGAGGTGGCTTATCATATTCACGGCAATATGAATTGGGGAGGCAACAGCCACGATGACGGCAAGATATGGTATGGTTATATGTGTGCCGCTCCCGAATACGGTGGTTGGGGATCCTTGGCTCTGTCTTGGGAGTATTATCGCTCTTTTGAGCAAGGTGACAAACGCAAGGAATACACTTGTGTAGGTACTGGTGACACACATCCCATTACCGGCCAAAAGCTGGGGCTTAATCCCTCTTACAGCGGATATGTACAAGGTTCTGAAAATGTACCTTGCGTATATTCGTTGAAGTATTGGAGAAAGCAACCGGGTAAGGACGGGTTTGTGTATTGCCCGATTTTATTGACTTTCAAACGATATGCAGGCGTATTGCTGGATTATGCTGAATGTTGTTTCGAGACGGGTGAGGAAGCGACCGGATGGGAGATGATCAGACAAGTGCGTAATCGTGCGTGGGGTAACTTGGAAATTGGTGTACAAGCCATTGATTTCCCGCAGGCAATGTTGAATACGACAGTTGTCGATGTACCCGATGCAAAGACTGTTTATGCTGAATATAAGACGCGGAAAGGGTATACAAGTGATGTATGGAAAGTGGCTTTGACACAAGAACGCCGTCATGAGCTCAATGCAGAGTTCTCTTTATATTTCGACCTTTGCCGTATGGGGTTGGCTGAAGAATGGTTCAGATGCGAATACCCGAAAACAAAAGCCAATTCTACACCGGAGGAGTGCTGGGAAACTGGCGATTCTTTCCGTTATTTTGAGCATCAGAAATATCAGGAGATTTTCCCAATACCTACTAATGAGATTCTTAATAATCCTCTCATCAATTCGGAGGACCAGAATGAGGGATATTGATGACTCTAAAATTGTGCTAAGAATAGACAATTATATTGTTCTGTTATTCTGAACGAAGTGAAGAATCTCTTCTACAGAAAAGAGATTCTTCACTATGTTTGGGGTATGTATTCCTGAATGAGCAAATCAGATGATTAAGTGTCCACAATTTAAACTTGTAGTTAAGTATGGCAAGAAAAACATTTTGTTTCCTTCTATTTATATGTATGGGCGTGTGTGCATGTACTGTTCGGCATAATTCGTTACGGTCGACATTGTGTGCGGAAATTGTTGCCAATGTGCAGGACAGCGTGTTGCCGTTTTGGATGGATTATGCAGTGGCGCCTGACGGCGGTTTTTATGGTATGGTATTACGGAATGGTACTCCGGTGGTAGATGCTCCCAGAGGAGGGGTGCTGAATGCCCGGATTCTGTGGAGCTTTTCTGCTGCATACCGTACATTTGGAGATGAATCCTATCTGAAACTTGCCGACAAGTCTCAGCGTTATTTCATCGATACATTCATAGATAAGGAGAACGGTGGGGTATATTGGCTGGTCAATCCCGATGGTGAGATAGTGAATGCTTCTAAATATACTTATGCCATGACCTATGCCATCTATGGACTGGCAGAGCACTATCTGGCGACGGGTAACGACGAAAGTCTGAAAACTGCTATTAGTTTGTATCATGTCTTGGAAGAAAAAGGTCGCGAACCGCAATATGACGGTTATGTGGAATCCTTTACCGAAAATTGGGAGAAATTGGAGCGATATGACAATAATGCTCCCAAGACCATGAATGCCCATCTGCATGTGTTGGAAGCTTATACCCTTCTATATCAGTGCTGGAAAGACAATGGCTTGAAGAAAAGGCTTGAGTTTTGCGTCGATTTGTTCATCAACCGCATTTACGACCCGTCAAGGAGGCATTTCAATCTGTTCTTTGATAATGAGTGGAACAGTCTGGTCGAAATGGATTCTTACGGACATGATGTTGAGACCGGATGGCTGCTTTGCGAGGCTGCCCGTACGCTGGAAAATCAGGACCTGATAGAACAGACAAACCAGCTTGCACTGGATGTAACGGGAGCTTGTCTGGCCGAAGGAATGAGTGATAAAGGCTATATGATTTACGAGAAGAAAGGTGACAGAAAAACCAGGCATGCTTCGTGGTGGGGACAGGTTGAAACCATGATAGCTTGCGTCAATGCCTGGCAGATAAGCGGAGACGAAGCTTGGCTGCAATCGGCCGATACGGTCTGGACTTTTGTCAAAGACCATATGGTGGACAAGGAATACGGGGAATGGTATAGCGACTGTTTCGACGGGGAGCCTAAAAAGGAGGCTCCCAAAGTAAGTATGTGGCGTTGTCCATATCATACGGTACGCTTGGGAGTGGAAATGTATAATCGTTTAAAATAATACGTATGAAGAAATTGATAATAGGTGCGGCATCACTGATGCTTTGTGCAGGTTTGCAAGCCCAGGACTTCAAGATTAACCCGTCGGGGTATTTTGAAAACCACGGGGCCAATGTGATGGTTTTCAGTGATGTCTATCCTGAAGGACACCAAGGGGGTGTCACCTTGGTTTTGAATGGAGACCGCAGGGCCGCAGGCGGTGATGTGCGTTTCGAGATTTCGCAGGGGCAGTGGCAGGGATTGCCCAAGATGAGGAAACGGGTGGTGGATGAGGCTGCTAACGAAATCCGTGTCACACTGAGCTATCCTGACTCGGCCAAGCATATGGCGGGGTTCAATCCGATGCTCTATCCGGATTTTGCTTTCGGCTATACTATCAAGGTGAAAGGGGAAAAGGACTATCTGGTATTGACTGTTGATTTGGACCGGCCGGTTCCGGAGCGCTTTGCCGGGAAGCTCGGTTTCAATCTGGAGCTGGTGCCTTCTACCTTGTTGGGCAAGCCCTGGATTATGGATAACCGGACGGGTGTTTTCCCTCATCAGGCGATGGGGCCCACCATGAAGCAGACCTCCAATATGGAGCATATCGGAGACTTCAATCCTAAGGGGAAAGCCAGCCTGGACCAGTTGCTTCTGGACCGGAAGACTTATAATCCGATGATTGCCGATGATATTGTCTCTGCCCCTCTTGCCGCGGGAAAAAAGTTTGTGCTCAATCCGCAGGATGAGTTGGCAAAGATTACGATTGAGAGTGAGAAGGGAGATTTGATGCTGTATGACGGACGGATAAACCATAATAACGGTTGGTTTGTGCTTCGTTCGGAATTTCCGGCAGGAACGAAAGGGAATGCGGTGAGATGGATTATCCGTCCCACAGTTACCAAGGAGTGGCGCTATGCACCGGTGGTACAGGCCTCTCAAGTGGGTTATCATCCCGGACAGAAGAAAGTGGCTGTCATCGAATTGGACAAACGGGATACGGATTTCCGGCAACCTGCCCTCTACCGTATTGCAGCCGATGGCAGGAAACTGGTGAAGCAGCAGGCTGCCAAGGATTGGGGAGATTTCCAGCGTTACCATTATTTGCAGTTCGACTTTACGGAAATTACGGAAGAGGGACTTTATCAGGTGATGTACGGTGATGCGGCTTCTCCGGTGTTCCGTATTGCAAAGGATGTTTGGGATAAAGGAATCTGGCAGGCGGAGGTGGAATATTTCCTGCCGGTACAGATGTGTCACATGCGTGTCAACGAGAAGTATCGTGTATGGCATGACTTCTGTCACCAGGACGATGCCCGAATGGCCCAAACGAATATCAATCACATTGACGGATATAGCCAGGGACCTTCTACTCTGTGCAAATATCAGCCGGGCGATCTTGTTCCGGGATTGAACGTAGGCGGTTGGCACGATGCAGGCGATTATGACCTGCGTGTGGAGTCGCAGGCAGGTGAAGCCTATATCCTCGCTATGGCTTGTGAGAATTTCGGTGCCTACTGGGACGAGACTTCCATTGATTTCGAAAAACGGATTGTAGAGATACACCAGCCTGACGGGAAAAACGACTTGTTACAGCAAGTGGAAAACGGGGCTTTGACCGTAGTAGCCGGTTGGAAGGCATTGGGACGCCTCTATAGAGGAATTTTGTGTCCTACTGTACGGCAATATGCACACTTGGGAGATGCTTCGGCCCATACTGATCATGTCAGTGGAACGGCTGATGACCGTTGGGTGTTTACGGAAGACAATCCGGGACGTGAGTTACAGGTGGCCGCTTGGCTGGCAGGTATTTCACGCGTGCTGAAGGGACATAATGATACTCTGGCGGCAGATTGTCTGGAAATAGCCCGTGAGCTGTTTAAGATTACACGTTGTGATAACAATTGGATACTGACAACGAAAGTACATGCCGCCGTAGAGCTTTATCTGGCAACGAAGGAAGCCGGGTACCGCGATTTCGTTTTGCAGCAGCAGGATTTCATCTGCAAGAATATCCGTCAGACGGGCTGGTTCATCGGACGGTTCGACCAAGCTGTGGGCAATGTCCGTTTCAGCAAGGCTATTCGTAAGGCATTGCCGGAGTTACAGGCCATGTATCAGGAGTATAGCAGTAAAACCCCGTATGGAGTGCCACACGACAGAGGTAACCGTTCTTCCGGTTCATGGGAGCCTCAGCATTTGGGCTATAACTACTGTTATTTACATGCTGCTTATCCTGACTTATTTACACCGGACTACATTTTTAATGCCGTCCAGTATCTGCTGGGTATGCATCCGGGACGTAACCAGGCAGCTTTTGTAACGGGAGTTGGTGCCGAAACGATGAAGGCCGCCTATGGTGTCAATCGTGCTGATTGGTCTTATATCCCGGGTGGAGTTTCTCCGGGTACTAATCTGATTCGTCCCGATCTACCCGAACTGCTTCATTTTCCGTTCTTGTGGCAGGAAGGTGAGTATTGCCTGGGTGGACATGCTACGTGGTTTATGTATATGGTATTGGCGTCTAATAAAATATTGAATTGCAATGAATAGTAAAATAAAGGTAGATAAGTTTGTAATTGTAGTTTTTCTGCTCTGCATGGTTTGTAATATGACCATGCAGGCAAAAGCTTACGAGAGTTTCAAAGTATCCATTTATGTCCGTGCTTACGAGGTAGACAAGATGAAGGACATCCATTGGCTGGATTCTACCTGGAATGTGATTTCACAACAGTTGGAAGTGGACAAGATTTATCTGGAAACACACCGGGACTTGCTGGTTGTGGAGGATGCCACTCTGGAGCAGGCAAAGAAATTCTTTCATGACCGGGGTATAGAGACAGCTGGAGGTATTACCTATACCATCAACGAGGCAAACAGTTTCGAGACATTCTGCTATTCCAATCCCGAACACCGCAAGATGGTGCAAAAGATTGCGGAACACACGGCGAAACACTTTGATGAGTTTATTCTGGATGATTTCTTCTTCACCAGCTGCAAGTCCGACATAGAAATAAAGGCAAAAGGAATGCAGAGCTGGACGGACTACCGCTTGAAGCTGATGACCGAGGCCGGTCGTGACCTCGTGCTGAAACCTGCCAAGAAAGTGAATCCTCAGGTAAAGGTGATTATCAAATATCCCAACTGGTATGATCACTTTCAAGGTTTGGGATTTAATTTGGAGGAAGGTCCCCAGCTCTTTGACGGTGTCTGGACCGGTACTGAAACAAGGGACCCGGCAGGTAATCAGCATTTGCAGAACTATCTGAGTTATAATATTATCCGTTATTTCGATAACCTGCGTCCGGGTTATAACGGTGGGGGATGGGTCGATGTAGGTGGACTGAACATGGGTATGGACCGGTATGCCGAACAGCTTCATTTGACCATGCTTGCCAAGGCTCCCGAGATTATTCTCTTTGCCTATCACCAGCTTCTGGATGTGAAGTTGTCTCCTAAATACCGTACTCCCTGGCAGGGAATGGGTACCAGCTTTAACTATGATGAGGTGACCGCTCCCATCCGGTTGGAAGACGGCTCTTTGGTAGAACCTACCACGATGGCCCGTATAGCCGGTGTTGTGCTGAAACAAACGGATAAGTTGATTCATAAGCTGGGGAATCCGGTGGGTATAAAATCCTACAAGCCTTTTCATGCCGCCGGTGATGATTTCCTTCAGAACTATTTGGGCATGATAGGTTTGCCGATGGATATGCGTCCTGTTTTTCCGGAAGACCAGCAAGTGGTTCTGCTGACTGCACAAGCTGCACAGGATACGGAAATTATGGCTAAAATCAAGAGACAACTGCAAAGCGGGCGTGATGTGGTGGTTACGAGCAGTTTGCTGAAAGCCATTCCTGAGAAGCTTACAGAGGTAGCCGAGTTGCGTTGTACTGATTTGAAGGCTCTTGTCAATGATTTCGGCCGTTACGGGCAGTCCGGACGTGACCTGTTGATTCCGCAGGTGCAGTATTATACGAATGATGCTTGGGAGATGGTCAGTGCCGGTCGTCCGCTGACGGGTGGAGTTTCGGGCTATCCTATTCTGTTGAGAGCCCCGTATGCTACCGGTAATCTGTATGTTCTTACCATTCCCGACGATATGGGCAATCTGTATGATTTTCCGGCCAATGCCTTGAATGAAATTCGTCGCATTATGAGTAAGGACATAGGAGTCTGTCTGGAAGCTCCCTCCAAAGTAGGCCTGTTTGTATATGACAATAAAACGCTGGTGGTAGAGAACTTCAATGACGAACCGGTAGAGGTGCGTATCGTGACCGGTGATAAGGTGATGAAGCTGGAAAGCTTGGAGGATGGGACTGTTTTGAGTCCTCTTCCTGCCGGACCGGTGATACAGACCAGACGTCCGGTTACGCCTAAGAATTCTTTCCGTTTATTACTGTTGCCCCATTCATATAAGGCATTCCGATATAAATAATGGGTAAGAAGATTGCCGGGTGACTATTTGAAAGAGCAAGGAGGCTGGTTTACTGTAAAACCAACCTCCTTTGCTTATTCATGAGCATGCTTATGCTCCCCCAGTATTCTGTGTGGCAGTGTTCCGTGTCCCAATAACTCTATCGGGCAGTTGAAGTTCCGTTCCAGCCACTCCTCCGTGACACCGGTGTCGGGGTGGTAATCCAGCGTTTCGTTGACGCAAGCGATAGACTTGACTTGCTGCAATACCGTACCGATGTCATGGCTGACGAGGATGATGGCACATTCTTCATTGATTTCTGTCAGTAGTTCGTAGAGGCGGGCTTCAAAACGCTTGTCAATGTAGGTACTGGGCTCATCAAGAATCACGACCTGTGGGTCGGAGATGATGGCACGTCCCAGCAAGGCGCGTTGCAACTGTCCGCCGCTCAAGGCACCTATGGCGCGTTGTTCCATGCCTTCCAGTCCCATGCGGGCTATCACATGGCGGGCCTTTTCCCGGTGTCGGGTATTGAAGCGCGAAGCAAGTGGCTTTTGGCTGCTGAGGCCTGAAAGGATGACTTCTTCTACTGTAATGGGAAACTTCCGGTCGATGCTGCTGTACTGGGGCAGATACCCCATGGATAATCGAGTGTTGAGGGGTAGGCATTGAGAACCGGCTACTTCGGGTGACGGGGAATCGGTATGATAAAGTATCTCTCCGGCAGTGGGCTTCAGCAGTCCCAGGATGCACTTGATAAGTGTGGTCTTTCCTCCACCGTTGGGGCCGATGATACCCAGAAAATCACGTTCGTAGATAGTCAGGTTTACATCGTGCAACACAGTCCGGTTATCGTATCCGGCACTGAGGTTCTTTATTTCTATAATAGGAGATGCGAGCATGTTTTTTTCTTTATTCTCCTTCTCCTTTAGGGGAACGAGGGGTGAGCAGTGCTTGGGCCGTATTCATCATCTCCTCCTCCCAGTCGTATGAGAGGGGATTGATAGCCACCACCCGGGTTCCGGTCTGCTGGGCGATAAGGTCGGCATTGCGGCGGTCGAATTCCGGCTGTACAAAGATGACGCGTACCTTCTCCTTCTTGCAGGAGTTTATCAGGTTCTTCAGATGGGTGGGAGAGGGTTCCTTTCCACCGGCTTCGATAGGAATCTGGTGCAGGTTGTAGTCGCGGGCAAAGTAGGAAAGTGCCGGATGATAAATCATGAAGGCACGGTCGGCATTCGGGCTGGAAAGCATCTGGCAGATGAGGCTGTCTGTATGCTCTATCCGCCGGATGAGTGCGTTGTAACGTTCCATGTAGGCGTTTTCATTGGCTTTGTCTATGGCGCAGAGTGCATTCAGAATATTTCCGGCAATGATTTGGGCGTTGATGGTGGAATTCCAGATGTGGGGTTCCACACCACCGGCGTGCGTATGGCCTTCGTGTACATGCCCGTCTTTATGATGATGTGCATGGGTATCGTCCAGAATAAGTTCCACATTCTCGGACATATCGAAGAATTGCAGGTGGGGAGCATTGTCCGTCAGTTTTTCCGTCCATGTCTGCTCGAAACCGATGTAGCCGATGCGGAAATAGGCCTTGCTTTGGGCAAGGTCGACAAGCTGCTGGGGCGTGGGGTCGTAGGTTTCCGGACTTGAACCTTTGGGCACCATGCTGACGACGGTGAATTCATCGCCGGCAATGGCTTCGGTGAAATACCGCAGCGGCTCGATGGTGACGGTAATCACGGGTTTATCGTCATTCTTCTTGTTCTGTTGGCCTCCTTGCTTGCACGAGAAGAGCAAGGTGGCTATGAGGAGTAAAAAACAAAACTTTTTCATTTACAATTTACTATTTACAATTTACAATTTGGCTACGCTGTGGCAGGGGGCATCAACTATTCATTATCAACTATTCCTTATCCATTATCACTTCCTCTTTCCTTCCCCTCAGTATCTCCCGTTTCCCTCCGGGGGGACCTGGGAGACGCTCTACCTTGAATCCTATGGCTTGCAGCATGCGACGTACTACTCCTTTGGCGCAGTAGGTGGTCAGCACGCCATCAGTGCTCATGGCGGCATGGATATTCCGGAAGACTTTTTCCTCCCACATTCCCGGTTGCTTTTCGGGTGCAAAGGCATCGAAGTAGACAACATCGAACGGAGATTTATTAATCATTAACAAACTGTCAATGCTTATTGTTTCGACATCTGCCTGCACTTTTCTCAGTGTGAAATAAGGAGTTATGGCAACTTTTTCTTCCCACGCAGCCCGATGCAGTTCCTCGAACAGAGGATTGTCGCTATATTTTAGCGCATCCACCTCCGGCCATGCAAGCGGATAGAGTTCAATACCGGTATAGTGCACAGGTCTCTTTTCCTTTTCGGCAGTTTCCAGTGTAAGCAGGGCATTCAGTCCGGTGCCGAAACCGATTTCAAGGATATGCGGGCGGGCAGTAGCGGATGCTTTCAGTCCCATGTCGATGAAGATGTGCTGTGACTCTGTACGTGCCCCCTTTACCGAATGATAATGTTCATTCAGTTCCGGTACAAACAGTGTCGCACTTCCGTCTTCCGTCTTCTCTATGATTCGTTGCATCACTTCTGCTTTTGTTGAATGTTTTTATTTAGCTTAATTCTCTGTGATTCAGCGTGTTGTTGCGCCTATATATCCAGCGTGCTGCATCTATACATCCAGCACGTTGCATCTATACATCCAACGCGTTGTATCTATACATCTATTGCTCAAACTCACTACATGTCAATAATTCATCATCGAAATGGCTCCTTGCAGTGCCCACAGCATAGCTATGTAGCGCACCAGTTTCCCTGCAAACATGGACGTGGTGGTCAGTATCAGATTACTGCGCATGAAGCCCAGTGCAATGGCTATGGCCTCTCCCACAAAAGGCAGAAAGGCGAAGAAAGCCATCAGTGCCCCTTTCCCTTGGAGGAAATGCTGCATCCGTTCTATCTTTTCCCTTTTTATCTTGAAATATTTCTCAATCCAGTCTATACGTCCCAGACGTCCCATGTAGTAGCACGTCATGCCTCCCAGCGTATTTCCCAAGGTGGCGGAGAGTACGCACAGTGCCGGGCTCAGACCGACCTTGACCAGTGCTACCATCACTATCTCGGAACTGAACGGAATGATGCTTCCTGCCAATAGGGCAGAGATGAACAGACCGACATATCCCCAGTCAATCAGCAGCTGTACGAGTGTATCTACAAAAGCGTCCATATGTTGAATCCTAATAGAATGAATAATCCGATAAATGCACAAATGAAGAATATATTGGAACTGCGGCTATTTGTCAGTACAAACAAGTGTCCCGCCAGGATGCTGACACCGATGAGCAGGAAGGACATCAGGTGGACACTCAATACCGGTTGCAGTCCGATATAGACAAAGATGCAGAAATTCAGCAGGATGAGGAAGTGTAGATAGCTCCGGGTGCGTATCTTGTCTTCATAGCCGGCAATGAGACAGTGTGCCGCGCTGACGATGAACAGAACAAGGAGATACCCGAGGGTGGCGAGTTCCCACGGCTGATAGTCGAACCGGGTGGGAGCGAAGGTCACCAGCTCGCGGAAGGGCTGGCAGAAGAGTTCCATTTGCCCGTAGTAGAGGGCGTGTCCCAGCAACAGCCAGTAGGGTACGCTCCATCCTACCAAAGAAGCGAAGAAACTTTTGGGTTGGAGAGACTGGAAGTTGTAGGCACCTATCCAGAAGATGGGGACAAACAGCATGAGCTGCGGAAAAAGCAGGCTGCCCAGTCCGATGAAGACAAAGGCGTGGAAGAGACTGCCTGTGGGCCGTGCCTGCTGGTAGCTCTTGAAGAGGAAAAACAGTGCCACCAGGAAGGAGGCGGCTGCCAAGTCTCCCGCATACAGCATGTGTAGGCTGGGGCAGACGGATATCAGCAGGAAGTAGACAGAAGTCTGTACCGATGCCCGCATCCGGATGATGGCGAACGTATTGTTGAGCTGTATTAGGAAGTACCCGATGACGGCATACAGAATAAAGCTGAAGAGACGGTTTGCCCAGGTGGGGATGCAGAAGTCGCAGAATGTTTCCCAAAGGGAATATCCGCTTTGCTGTGTCTCCGTCTCGGGCAACAGAACAGCGGTCAGTATCCAGCAGGATACTGAAATCAGGATAGCGGTGGGTAGTGTGAACCGCCCTGCCGTTATCCGGTTCTGGAATCTCTTCGTTCTCATTTATAAGTCAAATCCGATGTCGCGACGGAAATATTTCTTCTCGAAGTTTATCATGTCGGCCACGCGGTAGCTCTTCTGCAAGGCTTCTTCCTTTGTTTCACCATAGGAGCAGACGGCGATGACACGGCCACCGGCAGTTACGGTCTGTCCGTCTTTGGTGGCTGTTCCGGCATGGAAGAGGATGCTGTCCGTTTCGGCAGCCTTCTCGAATCCGGTCATCACCTTGCCCTTTTCGTAGGCTTCCGGATATCCTCCGCTTACCAGCATGACGCAAGCGGCTGTGCGTGGGTCGAATTCCAGTGTACGCTGGTCGAGGTCGCCCTGGGCAACGCCTTCGAGTAGGTCTACCAGGTCGCTCTTGATGCGTAGCATTACACTTTCGGTTTCGGGGTCGCCCATGCGGACGTTGTATTCAATCACCATCGGTTCGCCCTTCACGTTGATAAGTCCCAGGAAGATGAAGCCTTGGTAGCCGATTTCTTCTTCCAGCAGACCGTTTACGGTAGGTTCGATGATGCGGGTGCGTACTTTTTCCATAAATGTTTCGTCGGCAAAAGGTACGGGAGTAACGCTGCCCATACCGCCGGTGTTGAGGCCTTTGTCGCCTTCGCCGATACGCTTGTAATCTTTGGCTACGGGCAATACCTTATAGTGGCGGCCGTCTGTCATCACGAATACGGAACATTCGATGCCGCTGAGGAACTCTTCAATGACTACCGTGGCGCTGGCATCGCCGAACATGCCGTCCAGCATTTCCTTCAGCTCTTTCTGAGCTTCTTCCAGTGTGGGGAGAATCAGCACGCCCTTGCCTGCACACAGTCCGTCGGCCTTCAGTACGTAAGGCGCTTCGAGGGAAGCGAGGAAGTCGAGTCCCTCCTGCAAGTTGTCGGCGGTGATGCTCTTGTAGCGGGCAGTGGGGATGTTGTGGCGCATCATGAAGCCTTTGGCAAATTCCTTGCTACCTTCCAGTGTAGCACCTTTGGCGGTGGGGCCGATGATGTCGATATGGCAGGTGGCAGGGTCTTCCTTGAAGCTGTCGAAGATGCCTTGTACCAACGGGTCTTCGGGACCCACAACAATCATGTCGATTTCTTTCTCAAGGGCAAAGGCCTTGAGTGCGGGAAAGTCTGTCGCCTTCAGGTTCACATTCTCGCCTGCTTCGCTTGTACCTGCATTGCCGGGAGCAATATATAGTTTCTCTACTTTCGGGCTTTGGGCAATCTTCCATGCCAGAGCGTGTTCGCGGCCACCGGAGCCTAATAATAATACTTTCATGGGTTCATTTACAATTTACAATGTACAATTTGTCTGTGCTGTGGGGCATCAGGTAAGTTGTACAGATTGTTATACTTAATGATTTATTCTCTCTTTTATTCTCTTCTTTCTTCTACCATCTACTCCCTATTTGCACGCCCGCACTGCATAGCAAATTGTACATTAAAGATATTCTTCAAAATATCTTGTTATCTTCTCGTGCAGATGCACACGGTCGCGTCCCAGGACGTTGTGCTTGTGCGTGGGATAGATAAACAAATCGGGATAGGTACGGGCATCCACGCACGCCTTCATGAATGAAAGGGTGTGCTGCGGCACGCAGGTGTCGTCGTGGTCGTCGTGTATGATGAGCAGATGTCCTTTCAAGTTACCGGCAAGGTTTTTCAGATTTGTCTGCTTGTAGCCTTCCGGGTTCGCTTGCGGAGTGTCCATATAGCGCTCACCGTACATTATCTCGTAGTATCCCCAGTCGATAACCGGTCCGCCGGCAACGCCTACCTTGAAAATTTCGGGATAGCGCAGCATCAGCGCCGTAGTCATGTGTCCTCCGAAGCTCCAGCCGTGCACGCCGATACGCTCTCCGTCCACATAAGGCTGGCTTTTCAGGAATTCTACGCCCTTCACCTGGTCTTTGCCCTCTTCGATGCCCAGCTGGCGGAAGGTGGCGTTTTCAAACTCCAGTCCACGGTTGCTGCTGCCACGGTTGTCGAGGCTGAACATGATGTAGCCTTTGTTTGCCATGTAGATGTCCCAGCCGCGGGCATCGTTCATCCAGCCGTTCGTTATCATCTGGGCGTGCGGGCCGCCGTATACGTAGACGATGGCGGGATACTTCTTTGCCGGGTCGAAGTCGGCAGGCTTTATCAGGCGGTAGTACAAGTCTGTCTTGCCGTCGGCGGCTTTGATGGTGCCTACTTCTATGCTGGGCATTTCAAAGCCTTCGTAGGGGTTCTTGGCTGTCAGCAGTGTGTGTTCCCGTTGTTTTTTCGGGTTGGTGGACATCAGTTTTATGATACGGGGGCAAGTGGGCGAAGAGGCATTGTCGATGAGGTAAGTTCCCATGAAACCGGAAATTTGTGCCGAGTGCATGCCGGTTGGGTCTCCTATCAAGCTGCGTTTGCCATTCTTCAGGTTGACAGCGTAAAGGTTGCTCTGCAAAGGAGAGATTTCCGTACTCTTGATGATGAGCTCTTTCGTGTTCCGGTTAAAACCTACGATGTCTTGTACAAGCCAGGGGCCGGAGGTGAGTTGCTTCAGCAGTTCCCCTTCCGTATTGTATAGGTACAGATGGTTGAAGCCGTCACGCTGGCTTTGATAGATGAACTTGTGGCTGTCCCATGGCAGGAATAGAATGGGAGATTGCGGCTCCACATATTTGGGATGTCTCTCTTCGATGAGCACTTGTTGCAGCTTTCCGCTTTCAGCATCGTACCGGCACAGTTCGGAGTGGTTTTGGTCTCGGTTTAGCTCTATCAGATAGAGGCTTTTGCCATCCGGTGCCCAGGTGATGTTGGTGAAGTAGCGGTCTTTTGGGTCGCCCATGTCCAGGTAGATGGTCTTTTGAGTAGCCGGATTGTAGATACCTACCTTTACCTGATGGCTGAGCATGCCGGCCATGGGGTAGCGTATTTTATCCACCAGTGCTATTCTTGTCGTGATGTCAACCAATGGATAGGGGGTGACCATGCTTTCGTTCATTCGATAAAAGGCCAGCAGGTCCCCGGCAGGATTCCAGAAAGTGCCTTTTGAAATGCCGAATTCATTGCGGTGCACACTTTGTCCGCAGACGATACCTTCCGGTTCGTTGGTGACTTTCAGGGTTTGCCCGTCACCGGTCATCACATAGAGATTATTGCCGATAGTATAAGCCAAATGGCGGCTTACCTCGTTCCAATCCTCATTTGCGGCTTGGGCGGGGCAAGGCTGGCTCCAGATGACTTTTTTCTTCTTCCAGTCGACGAGGGCACGGTACTTGCCGGTGTTCAGCAGCAGGAGTGGGTCTATTTGGACTTGAATACCCAGATTGACGCCTCGGGGTACGTTGACAGCCTTTGCAGCATGAAAGTGACGCAGTTTTCCAAGTCCTTTTTCTTCCAGCAGCGCGTTGGCTTCTTCCAATGTGATGGCAGTGAATTTCTCTCCGGGCTTGGCACCTAATCCTTTGACAGCCCATGTACCTTCTATATTGTCGATGCCAAGTTCCAGACAAGCGGCATCGCCCCACCACTGGTACGATTTGTTTTCCGGTTTGTGGTAGGTCTCACCTCCGGGAATCAGATCTTCCAGGGTCGGCTTTTTCAGTTCTTGTGCCATAGCGTTTGTTGCAAGCAGAGCAGGTACTGTTATCAGCAGTGCAAGAATGCTCTTACTTATTTTCTTTGCATTCATTCTCCTTGTCATTGTTCGTGTTATTCTTCTTCCTTCTTTCCCGCCTCTCTTCTTTTGCTTTCCGGGTAAGACTCACCCAACCTTGTTCTGCGTTCTCCACCGAATTCACGTCTTTCCCTCGGTCTGAACTCCCGTCTTTCCCCATCCTTGAACTCTCTTCTTTCACGCGGACGGAATTCGCGCTTTTCGCCGTCCTTGAATTCTCTTGGTCTGCGTTCGCCGTTGAACTCGCGTCTTTCGCTACCGAATTCACGTCTCTCTCCACTGAATCGGGGACGGAATTCGCGTCTTTCTCCGGGTTTGAACTCTTTCCGTTCCCCAGAAGCCGGACGAAATTCTTTGCGCTCCTTGCTCAACTCCTCGCCTTCGGCACGGAATTCCTTGTACTTTCCATCGAAGATTTCGTACTGGCGGAATTCGCATTCCAGCGCACCATTGAATAAAGGTATCTTGGAGGTGGCTTTTAGCCCGATTTGGTCGAAGCACTCTTCCCGGTAAGAAAGAATCCATGCGGTGTTGCCCGTAAAGGCATGTTTCAGACGCTCGCCAATCATGGAGTAAAGGCCCAGCAGGTCGTTGGTAGAGATACGCTCACCGTAGGGAGGATTGGTGATGATGATGGATTTCTCCGCAGGTTGCTCGAATTGCTGGAAAGGTTGCAGCTTCAATACCACGTCCTTGCTTACGCCGGCAGCCTTTATATTGTGTGTGGCAATTTCGTTTGCCTTCGGGCTGTTGTCGTAACCGTATATCTTATGCGTAAATTCACGTTCCTGGCTGTCGTCATTGTATATCGTGTCGAACAGCTCCTGGTCAAAATCCACCCACTTCTCGAAAGCGAACTCCTTGCGGAATACGCCCGGAGCGATGTTGCGTGCAATCAGCGCCGCTTCGATGGGAATGGTTCCCGAACCACACATCGGGTCTATCAGGTCGCATTCGCCACGCCAGCCGGTCATCAATATCATGCCGGCGGCCAGCACCTCATTCAGCGGGGCCTCTACTGCTTCCTGGCGATAACCGCGGCGGTGCAGCGATTCGCCGCTGGAGTCGAGAGACAGCGTACATTTGGTTTCGGCAATGTGTATGTTCAGCAGCACGTCCGGTTTGTTGACACGCACGCCGGGACGTTCGCCGGTCTTCTCGCGGAAATAGTCCACGATGGCATCCTTCACCTTGTAGGAAACGAACTTGGAATGACGGAACTCTTCACTGAATACAACCGCGTCCACGGCAAAGGTCTTGTCCGTATCCAGATAGTCTTCCCATCGGATGGCTTTAATCTGTTCGTAAACCTCGTCGGCATCCTTGGCTGTGAAGTGTTTGATGGGTTTCAGTATCCGGATGGCTGTACGCAGGCAGAAGTTTGCCTTGTACATCATTTCCTTATCACCACTGAAAGATACCATGCGGCGGCCTATTTCTATTTCGTTGGCGCCCAGTGCAGTCAGCTCTTGTGCCAGTACCTCTTCCAGTCCTTGGAAGGTTTTGGCAATCATTTCAAAAGATTGTTCGCTCATCTATGCATTTACTATTTATGTGAATCGGCAATCTGGGTAGTTGTCACTCGTTTCTCTCATTAGTGGCTGATAACCACTTAACTACTTGAACTGCTGATTTGAGTTATTTACGATTTTAATTGTTTATTGGTTGTTTGTGACTTACTTCTTGGCCTTTGTCTGTACAATCCTTGCTCCTGCGGGAACATCTTCTGTCACCCAGATATTGCCGCCTACGGTGGCTCCTTGTCCGATGGTGATGCGTCCCAATATGGTGGCGTTGGAATAGACTATCACATTGTCTTCCAGAATGGGATGGCGGGGAATACCCTTGATGGGCTTGCCGTCTTCGTCTAGCGGGAAGCTCTTGGCACCGAGGGTCACACCCTGGTACAGCTTCACGTTGTTGCCGATGATGCAGGTCTCGCCGATTACCACACCCGTACCGTGGTCGATGGTAAAATAACCACCTATTTCCGCTCCTGGATGGATATCGATTCCCGTTTCACTGTGCGCCATCTCGGTGATGATGCGAGGAATGAGGGGAACACCCAACTTGAGCAACTCGTGTGCGATGCGGTAGTTGCTGATGGCGCGGATGGCCGGATAGCAGCTGATGACTTCGCCGAACGACTGTGCGGCGGGGTCACCGTTGTAGGCGGCTTCCACATCTGTGGCGAGTGTACGTCTCATTGCCGGCAGGTTGCTGATGAACTTGGCAGCCAATAAGGCGGCTTCTTCCCGTTGGAGCTCGGTACAACAGTTGCATTCGCCGTCGCCTGCAAAGCAGAGGCCGGCAAGGATTTGCTCGGTCAGCAGGTCGAACAAGCGTTCGACATTGACACCGATATGGTAAGTCACCGTACGGCTGTTGACCGTAGAATTTCCGAAATATCCGGGGAAGATGATGGCTCGCGCCAGTTCGATGATGTCGCGCAGCACTTTTGCCGAAGGCAGCGGGTTGCCGTCCGTATGCTGGTGAAACAGTCCTTTGTATGATTCGCTTTCCGATAGCTCATCGACTGCTTGTGTCAAAATGTGGGTAAAGTTGAGTGGACTCATTATGATATCCTTAAGTTTAAAAGTGGCAACAAAGATAGGAAATACTCGTCAAATATCCTACATATCCCTCATTTATAGTATGTATTTACCATATTTGTGGTATTTTCTACGAACCAATTTTGCGCTACTTTTGTCTTGTAAGAAATAACATACCTTGTTCCACTCCGGATTGTTAGTCTTTTCCCTTAGGGGAATGAGGAATTTAAAAACAGTTGGATTATGAAGAAGATAGCAGAACGCCTTACCGACCTGGTAGGCAACACTCCCTTGCTGGAGTTGAATAATTATAACAAGAATAAGGGTCTGAAAGCCCGTGTTATTGCCAAATTGGAATATTTTAACCCTGCCGGCAGTGTGAAGGACCGCGTGGCGCTTGCCATGATAGAAGATGCCGAGGCAAAAGGGCTGTTGAAGCCTGGTGCCACCATCATCGAACCTACCAGTGGGAATACGGGCGTAGGGCTGGCTTTTGTGGCCGCCGCCAAAGGTTACAAGCTGATACTGACGATGCCCGACACAATGAGCTTGGAACGCCGCAACCTTTTGAAAGCCCTCGGTGCGGAATTGGTACTGACTCCGGGTGCCGACGGTATGAAAGGCGCCATAGCCCGTGCCGAAGAACTGAAAGCCGCCAACCCCGGCTCGCTGATTCTACAGCAATTTGACAACCCTGCCAATCCGGCAATGCACGAGCGTACTACCGGACAAGAAATCTGGCGTGATACAGACGGCCGGGTGGATATTTTCGTGGCCGGTGTAGGTACGGGAGGCACAGTGAGTGGTGTGGGTGCAGCCTTGAAAGCCAATAACCCAAAGGTAAGGATTGTGGCTGTGGAGCCCGAAGATTCTCCCGTACTTTCCGGTGGGAAGCCCGGTCCCCATAAAATACAAGGTATCGGTGCCGGATTTGTGCCGAAGAACTATAACAGTGCCGTGATAGACGAAGTGCTGCTGGTATCCAATGATGACGCCATCCGTACGGGTCGCGAACTGGCGAAGTATGAGGGACTGCTGGTCGGCATCTCTTCGGGAGCTGCCGTTGCTGCAGCTACCCGCTTGGCACGGTTGCCCGAGAATGAAGGAAAGACGATTGTAGCGCTGCTGCCCGATACGGGAGAACGGTATCTTTCGACGCTGTTGTATGCATTTGAGGAATATCCGTTGTAAAAGTAAATATTTCTGCCGGTTATCCGCTCCATCAATGTGGAGCAGGTGACCGGCAGATGGTATTTATAGTTCGCTTGGTCTTAACCCGAATGACCGGCAGCTTATTTTCTCTACTTTTACTTCCCATATCTTGACATTGCGTACGGCGGGTTCAGCATATTTGCATTCATTTTCCGTATATTGCTTCATCAGCATGTCGAGTACGCGTCGCTTCTCTTCCATGTCTTCCACGAAGTGTACTTTCCCACGACAGATAACACTGCGCGACTTCATGCTGTAGCTGCATGCCACTTGCCGGTGCATATAAACCAGCTCGTGTCCTTCGCAGAAGGTGATGCAAACTTGCGGGTGCTTTGTTACCATCTCCACTTTACTGCCTTCCGGGCCGGAATGCAAGTATATTACCCCGTCTTGATAGGCAAAGTTCATGGGAACCGTATATGGGTTTCCTTCAAGGTCTGTGATGCCCACTATGCAGTATGGGCATTTACGGATAATTTCCTCAATCTGTGTAGGGTCTGTAATAGTAATTGTCTTCATGTGCAAAGCCTCACCCCCGGCCCCTCTCCGAAAGAGAGGGGAGTGGGGAAGTGGGGATATTTAATATTGTAGGGTTATTCTTTATTTCACTTCACTCAAGTTTCGCAAGTTTTCAATTCATTGCTCTCCTCTCCCCTCTCTTTCGGAGAGGGGTCGGGGGTGAGGTTACACCAGTGCAAAGTCCAGCTGCTTCTTTTCCAAGTTAGCGCGTGCCACCTTAATGGTAATGGCATCTCCCAGACTATAAATTTTATTTTTGCGGCGTCCGCGCAGGCAGTAGTTCTTTTCGTCGAATTCGTAATAGTCATCGTCGAGGTCGCGGATAGGAATCATGCCTTCGCACTTGTTCTCATTCAGCTCCACGTAGAGTCCCCATTCCGTTACGCCGGAGATGACGCCGTCGAAGGTCTGTCCCAGGCGTTCGGTCATGAATTCTACTTGCTTGTACTTGATGGAGGCGCGTTCCGCGTTGGAGGCTATCTGCTCCATGCTGCTGCTGTGTTCGCAGAGGGCTTCGTATTTCTGTTCGGACACGGTGCGGCCTCCCTGGTCCAAGTACTTGGTGAGCAGACGGTGTACCATCATATCCGGATAGCGGCGGATGGGCGAGGTGAAATGGGTATAGTAATCGAAAGCCAAACCATAGTGCCCCACGTTATGCACGGAGTAGCGTGCCTTCTGCATGGCGCGGATGGAGACGGTTTCAATCAAGTTCTCCTCCTTCTTGCCCTGGATGTCGTCCAGCAGGTGGTTGATGGACTTGGAGATGTCGGTCTTTGTACCGCTGGTACGCAGCTTGTAGCCGAAACGGGCGATGAACTGTGCCAGGTTGTCCAGCTTCTCCGGGTCGGGGAGGTCGTGAATACGGTATGGCAACACTTTGGCTTTCTTGCCTTTGGGCACGCGGCCTATCTTTTCGGCTACGGTGCGGTTGGCAAGCAGCATGAACTCCTCTATCAGCTTGTTGGCATCTTTCGACTCCTTGAAGTAGACGCTGACGGGTTTGCCCTTCTCGTCAATTTCGAACTTCACTTCGTAGCGGTCGAAGTTGATGGCTCCTGCCTTAAAGCGGTTCTCACGCAGTATTTTGGCAAGCTTATCCAGTTGGAGCACCTCTTCCTGGAAGTCTCCTTTGCCGGTTTCTATAATCTCCTGGGCTTCTTCGTAGGTGAAGCGGCGGTCGCTCTTGATGACGGTATGTACCACGCGTGAGTTCTTCACTTCGCCTTTTTCCGTCATTTCAAAGATGACGGAGTAGGCAAGCTTCTCTTCGTCGGGGCGGAGTGAACAGATGAAATTACACAACCGTTCGGGGAGCATTGGGATGGTGCGGTCTACGAGGTAGACGGATGTGGCACGCTTCTCGGCTTCCTTGTCTATGATGCCGCCCTCTTTCACGTAGTGGGTCACGTCGGCAATGTGTACGCCTACTTCCCAAAGTCCCCCTTTCAGTTTGCGGATGGAGAGGGCGTCGTCGAAGTCCTTGGCATCCTTGGGGTCGATGGTGAAGGTGGTCACACCCCGGAAGTCCTCACGTCGGGCTATTTCCTCGGCGGAGATTTCGGCGGGTATCTTGTCGGCAGCTTTCTCTACGGCAGCGGGGTAGACATAGGGCAGGCCGAATTCCGCCAGGATGGCGTGCATCTCGGTGGTATTGTCTCCTGCGCGCCCCAGGATGTCGATTACCTGGCCGATGGGGTTCTTGGCTTTGTCGGGCCATTCCACCACCTTTACGATGGCTTTGTCGCCCGTCTTGCCGCCTTTCAACTTTTCTTTGGGGATGAAGATGTCGTTGGCAAGCGTACGGTTTTCCGTTACAAGGAAAGCGTATGACTTGGCAACTTCCAGGGTACCCACGAAGGTGTCGTTGGCACGTTCCAGTATCTCGATGACTTCTCCTTCGGCTTCGCGTCCGCGACGCTTGGCATAGAAGGCGATACGCACTTTATCATTGTTCATGGCGTGTGCCGAGTTGCGTTCGGCCACGAATATCGGTTCGCCTCCACCTTCCGGTATAAAGGAATTCTTGCCGTTGCTCTTGCGCTGGAAGGTTCCGGTCATTTCCACGCCGTGGTTGTTCAGCTTGTATTTGTGCTTGTCCACTTCTGTGATGTAGTCGTCCATCGACAGTTCGGACAAGATGTCCATGCACAGCATCTTCAGCGGATGTGTGGTGAGGTGGAGTTGTTCAAAGATGTATTTCAGGGATAATACTTCGTCTTGCTTTGTGTGGAAGAATTCCAGCAGTACTTTGACGAGCTCTTTCTTCTTCATGCGTTTGCCGGCTTTCTTTTCTTTCTTTTTGGCCATAATGTTATGATGTATTTTATGTATAAATAGAGATTCTGTGTCAATCTGTGTAATCTGTGGTGATTACCTCTTGCAAAGTAAACAAATAAATATGTTCCTTCGTTCACTCAGACTTCAAAATATTATCATTCTATTGAAAATAATGAAGGAACGACAGATTGTAATGGATTTATGTACTATATTTGCACACAAAGTGAAGATAGGCTGTACCTTAGACGAAAAGCAGATGGAAATGCAAACTCTGAACAAAAAAGCAGATGCCACACGGGAAAAAGACATTTACCGGGTGACGGTTGTGGGAAGTGTGGTAAACTTTCTCTTGCTTGTCTTCAAATTCTTTGCAGGTATTGTAGGTCACAGTGCCGCCATGCTGGCGGATGCGGTACATTCTTTGTCGGATTTCATTACAGATATTATTGTCATTGTTTTTGTGCGCATTTCGGCAAAGCCCGAAGATGAAGGACACGATTACGGTCATGGCAAGTACGAGACGCTGGCAACTGCCATTATCGGTATTTTTCTGTTGTTTGTGGGATTCGGCATTTTCTGGAACGGGGCTTCCTCCATTTACCGCTTCCTGCAAGGCGGCTCTCTGCAGGAACCCGGTATACTGGCACTGGTGGCTGCATTGGTATCCATCGTTTTCAAGGAAGTGCTTTATCAATATACCGTATTCAAGGGCAGGAAGTTGAATTCGCAGGCGGTTGTTGCCAATGCCTGGCATCACCGGAGTGACGCGTTTTCGTCCATAGGCACGGCAGCGGGTATAGGTGGCGCCATTCTTTTGGGTGACCATTGGCGGGTGCTGGACCCGGTGGCAGCAGTTATTGTCAGCTTCTTCATTATGAAGGTGGCCGTGCAGTTGTTGATACCGTGTGTGGACGAACTGTTGGAGAAATCGTTGCCCGTCGAGGTGGAGGATGAGATACTGAAGACGATTCTTTCTTTTCCCGGTATCAGCTCGCCGCATCACCTTCGTACGCGCCGCATCGGCAGTTATTGTGCCATCGAGGTGCATGTGCGTATGGATGGCAGCATCTCGCTGGAGGAAGCTCACGAGACGGCAACGGCGGTGGAGAACAAGCTGAAAAGGCAGTTCGGCAAAGGAACACTGGTCAGCATCCATGTGGAGCCGGTGAAGAAGAGTAACGAGGCGACAGAGTAACACAAGGAGCGTCAAGGTGACGGACCGGATGAAAAGTAATTAGTAATTTGTAACAGAAGAAGTGGAATCGATTTTAATTACAGGAGCAAGCGGATTTATCGGAAGTTTCATCGTGGAGGAGGCGTTGAAGCGCAAGTTCGGTGTGTGGGCGGGTGTACGTTCGTCCAGCAGCCGCGAGTATCTGCGTGACCGCAAGATACATTTCCTCGAACTGGACTTTGCGCACCCCAATGAACTGAGGGCACAACTCTCGGGACATAAAGGGACCTACAATAAGTTTGATTATATTGTCCATTGTGCCGGTGTGACGAAGTGTGTGGACAAGAACGAATTCGATTTGGTGAATTATCTGCAGACCAAATACTTCATCGATACGCTGAGGGAGCTGAACATGATTCCCAAGCAGTTTATTTTCATCAGTACGCTGAGTGTGTTCGGTCCGGTACGCGAGAGGACCTACGACCCGATTATGGAGAGTGACCCCCCTTCACCCAATACCGCCTACGGACTCAGTAAACTGAAAACAGAACTTTATTTGCAGAGTATTCCGGGTTTCCCCTACGTCATCTACCGGCCGACGGGTGTATACGGGCCGCGTGAGAAGGATTATTATCTTATGGCAAAGTCCATCCGGCAGCATACGGACTTTTCTGTAGGCTTCTGCCGCCAGGACTTGACGTTTGTATATGTAAAGGATATCGTGCAGGCCGTCTTCCTCGGGATAGAGAAGCAGGTGTCCCGCCGCGCCTATTTTCTGGCTGACGGGAAGGTGTATAGCAGCCGTGCTTTTTCCGATTTGATAAGGAAAGAATTGGGCAATCCGTTTGTTATTCGCCTGAGATGTCCGTTAATTGTATTGAAAGTCGTATCTTTGCTCGCTGAATTTTGGGCGAAGCGGCAGAACAAGACCAGTACGCTCAATTCGGACAAGTATAGAATAATGAAACAACGCAACTGGCAGTGTGACATCACACCGGCCGTCGAGGAACTGGGCTTCAGTCCTGAGTACGACCTGGAACGGGGTGTAAAGGAAACCATTGCCTGGTATAAGGATAAGGGATGGCTTTAGATTTATTTAAAAGGGTAGAAACCCGTAAGGGGCTTTTTGCGGTAGAGAAGATTACGCTGATATACAATTTGCTGACTTCCATTCTCATTCTGTTTCTTTTTCAGGAAATGGATCATCCGGTGCAGATGCTTGCAGACCGTGTTGTCATTGCGGGTATGACGTTCCTGCTGATGTATCTTTACCGGCTGGCACCCTGCAAGTTCTCTGCCTTTGTGCGCATAGCCATCCAGATGTCACTGCTTTCCTATTGGTATCCCGACACCTTTGAGTTCAACCGGATATTCCCCAATCTCGACCACGTGTTCGCGTCGGTGGAGCAGTGGATGTTTGGTGGACAGCCTGCTGTATGGTTCTGTGAAAGGTTTCCGCAGATGTGGGTGAGCGAGCCGTTTAATATGGGGTACTTCTTCTATTATCCGATGATTCTGCTGGTGGTGGTGTGGTATTTCCTTTATCGTTTCGACCTTTTCGAGAAGGTTTCGTTCGTCATCGTCACCGCTTTCTTCATCTATTACCTTATTTATATCTTCGTCCCCGTTGCCGGGCCGCAGTTCTACTTCCCCGCCATTGGAAGCGACCATGTGGCGCAAGGTATCTTCCCGTCCATCGGTGACTATTTCCATCACCATCAGGAACTTCTTCCCGGTCCGGGCTATGAGCACGGCTTCTTCTACAACCTGGTGGAGAGTTCCCAGCAGGTGGGTGAGCGTCCCACGGCTGCTTTTCCCAGTTCGCACGTCGGAATGTCTACGGTACTGATGATTATGGCATGGCGTGGCAGCAAGCGTCTGTTTGCCTGCTTGTTTCCTTTCTATCTGCTGTTGTGCGGGGCTACGGTCTATATCCAGGCACATTACCTGATAGACTCTATCGTGGGTTTCGTATCGGCTTTCGGCATTTATATCCTGGCCACGTGGATGTTCAAGCGATGGTTTGCGCAGCCGATGTTCCGCTAGTCGGGCACGGTGATTATCTTTCCACTGTCTGTGGGCAATACCAATGTACGCGGATAAACTTCTGCCGGAAGTGAATGCTGGAAGTTTACGATGAGCTGTTTGAGCAGTTTTTTCTTTTTCATAAAGACATATTTATGGGATTCTTTCTTTCTTGGGAAGACGAATATAGGGACTTGTTTCTTTCTGCCAAAGAAACAATGTTTTTTTTCTTGCCTCCTTGTTGGCAAGGTTTTGCCTTCCCATTGGCAAGGTTTTGCCTTCCCATTGGCAAGGCTTTGCCACCGCGTTGGCAAAACTTTGCCATAGGCATGGCAAAAGTTTGCCAAGGGCAAGGCAAGTGGTTGGCAAAATTTCTTGCTGACAGACAGTGAGTTATGCGGATGGCAACAAAGCGTGTCATCTGCGTCTGAATAGCCCCCCTCTCAGAAGCTATTCAAGAAGGGGCGTGAGGATGATTGCTCAAGTGTCGGACTCGATGGTAAAAATCGTATGCGGTTTTCTCCTATGGCAGCAACGGTTCTATCTCTTCGAAGATGCGGTACAGTTCCTCCTTCGTCTCTGCCCGCAGCATGGCTATCCGGGTGTCGCGGAAATTGGGAATCCCTTTGAAGAGCGGGCTTGCTGCCAGGTGGCGGCGCACGTGCAGTATGCCCCGTCGCTCATCCAGCAGGTTGACGCTGTCTTCCACTTCCTGGCGGAGTACGTTCAGCCGCCATTCGGAACTCAGCGGAGGGAGTTCTTCGCCCGTCTCCAAATAATGCTTCACTTCCTTAAAGAACCACGGGCGGCCGAAGCTGGCACGGCCTATCATGATGGCGTCCACACCGTAGAGGTCGAAGCATTCTTTGGCCCGTTGGGGAGTGGTGATATCACCGTTGCCGATGATGGGAATGTGCATGCGTGGGTTCTTTTTCACCTCGCCGATAAGTGTCCAGTCCGCCTCGCCGGTATACATCTGGGCGCGGGTACGGCCGTGGATGGTGAGGGCGGCAATGCCGCAGTCCTGCAACTGCTCGGCAAGGTCTACGATGATTTTACTGTTGGCATCCCAGCCCAGGCGGGTCTTCACGGTGACGGGAATCTTCACGGCATCTACCACGGCACGAGTGATTTCCAGCATCAGCGGAATGTTCTGTAGCATACCGGCACCGGCACCCTTGCCGGCAACGCGCTTCACGGGGCAGCCGAAGTTGATGTCCAGCGTGTCCGGATGTGCCTGCTCCACAATGCGGGCGGCTTCTACCATGGTGGCGGTGTCCCGTCCGTATATCTGTATGGCTACGGGCCGCTCTTCATCGCTGATGTTCAGTTTCTGCTGGGTCTTGCCTACGGAGCGTATCAAGGCATCGGCAGAAACGAACTCGGTATATACCATGTCTGCTCCGAAGTGCTTGCACATCAGGCGGAAAGCAGGGTCGGTGACGTCCTCCATCGGGGCGAGGAATACGGGGCGTGGGCCCAGGTCTATATCTTTAATCTTCATAATCTAAGCGGATTTGTCCGCAAAAGTACAGAAAAAAGCCTACCTTTGCATACTCTAATTCAAAAAGAAATGATGAAACACTCAATCAGTGACTTCGAAATCATGGCACCGGTAGGCTCGCGCGAATCTCTCGCAGCAGCCATACAAGCAGGTGCCGACTCCATCTATTTCGGTATCGAGAACCTGAACATGCGTGCCCGTTCGGCAAATACCTTCACTATCGACGATTTGCGGGAAATAGCCCGGACGTGCGACGAACATGGCATGAAGAGCTACCTCACCGTCAATACCATTATATACGACCATGACATTCCGCTGATGCGTACCATTGTAGATGCGGCAAAGGCGGCAGGCATCTCGGCAGTCATTGCCGCTGATGTGGCAGTGATGAGTTATGCCCGGCAGATAGGGCAGGAGGTACACCTCAGCACACAGCTCAACATCAGCAACGTGGAAGCCCTGCGCTTCTATGCGCAGTTTGCCGATGTGGTGGTGCTGGCGCGTGAGTTGAATCTGGAGCAAGTGGCAGAAATCTACCGCCATATCCGTGAGGAGAATATCTGTGGACCCAGCGGAGAGCAGATACGTATAGAGATGTTCTGCCACGGTGCGCTTTGCATGGCAGTCAGCGGAAAGTGTTATCTCTCATTGCATGAGATGAACCACTCTGCCAACCGTGGTGCTTGCATGCAGGTATGCCGCCGTAGTTATACGGTGCGCGACAAGGAGACGGATGTGGAATTGGAGGTGGACAACCAATACATCATGTCCCCCAAAGACTTAAAAACTATCCACTTCATGAACAAGATGCTGGATGCAGGTGTTCGTGTTTTCAAAATAGAAGGACGTGCCCGCGGACCCGAGTACGTGCGCACGGTAGTGGAGTGTTACAAAGAAGCCATCCGTTCCTATCTGGACGATACATTCACCGATGAGAAGATTGCCCGGTGGGACGAACGTTTGAAGACGGTCTTCAATCGTGGTTTCTGGGACGGCTACTACCTGGGACAACGCTTGGGCGAATGGACCAAGAACTACGGCTCTGCCGCTACGGAACGTAAAATCTATGTGGGTAAGGGCATCCGCTACTTCTCAAACATCGGTGTGGCAGAGTTCCTGGTAGAAGCAGCCGAAGTGAGCGTAGGCGACAAGTTGCTGATTACGGGTCCCACAACGGGTGCCGAATTCGTCACTTTGGACGAGGCACGCGTCGATTTGAAACCCGTGCAGACTGTAAAGAAAGGCCAGCATTTCTCGATGAAATCGGTGAAAATACGTCCCAGTGACAAACTCTACAAGCTGGTTACCGTAGAAGAACTGAAGAAGTTCAAAGGCTTGGATGTGGAGAAACAACGTGGCTAAGTATCAAATAGTAAATAGTCCAATAGTAAATATGAATTATATCTATGAACTTCCCATGAAGGTGCGCGACTATGAATGCGACCTGCAAGGCATCGTCAATAATGCCAATTATCAGCATTATCTGGAGCATACGCGCCATGAGTTTCTGTTGAGTGCCGGCGTCAGCTTTGCCGGACTGCACGAGCAGGGGGTAGACCCGGTAGTGGCACGTATCAATATGGCTTTCAAGACTCCCCTGAGGAGTGGTGACGAGTTTGTCTCCAAGCTTTATATGAAGAAGGAAGGCATCAAGTACGTCTTCTATCAAGACATCTTCCGTGCTTCCGACGGTAAGGTCTGCCTCAAGGGCGTGGTCGAGACCGTGTGTGTAGTCAATGGCCGGTTGAGCGACAGCGAACTGTTCGACCGCCTTTTTGCCCCTTATCTCAACCCGGGTAAGTCCGTGTAATCTTTGGTGGAATGAACAGTGACGAACGGATTTGCAGTATAGCTCTCACACTTTGCCCCGGTATAGGACATATCGGGGCAAAGCGTTTAATAGAGGGTACGGGCAGTGCTGCCGAAGTATTCAGTCGGCGGAAGGAGCTCCCCGAAATCATGCCCGGTGTGAATCCGGGGGTAGTGACGGCCCTTGATTGTCCCGCTGCCTTTCTGCGTGCCGAGCAGGAGATGGAGTTTGTAGAGAAGAACCGCCTTTCCTGCCTGACGTTGAAGGATGAGGCTTACCCTTCCCGCTTGCGTGAATGTGAGGACGCACCGATTGTACTTTTCTTTAAAGGAAACACCGATTTCAACCGCCTGCATGTCGTCGATATGGTAGGTACACGCCGTGCCACCGATTACGGCAAGCAATTCTGTGCCGACTTCCTGCGCGATTTGGCCGTTCTTTGTCCCGATGTGCTGGTAGTAAGCGGACTGGCTTACGGGATAGATATCCATGCCCATCGGGCCGCTTTGGCAAATCATCTCCCTACCGTTGCTGTCCTTGCTCACGGACTGGACCGCATCTATCCGTATGTACACCGGAAAACAGCCATCGACATGCTGGCACAAGGCGGACTGTTGACCGAATTCCTTACCGGGACGAATCCGGACAAGCATAATTTCGTCAGCCGCAACCGTATTGTGGCGGGTATGAGTGATGCTACCATTGTGGTGGAATCTGCCGCAAAGGGAGGTTCCCTTATCACTGCAGAGTTGGCAGAGGGATATCATCGTGACTGTTTTGCTGTTCCGGGGCGTGTTACGGACGAATCTTCCATCGGTTGCAACCGGTTGATACGCGACAACAAGGCCGCCCTTATCCAAAATGCGGAAGAGTTTGTGCAGATTATGGGCTGGGCCGTAGCGGAGCAGCCTGCCCGGACAGAAGGTATTCAGCGTAATCTTTTCCCGGAACTGACGGAAGAGGAGGAGCTTGTTGTGCGCATCCTTATGCGGCAGGGAGACCTCCATATCAATGCGATGGTGGTGGAAGCGGACATACCCGTCAACCGGATGAGTGCCTTGCTTTTTGAATTGGAGATGAAGGGAGTGGTCAAGGCAATGGTGGGTGGTGTCTATCATTTGCTGACTTGAGCGCGGCAGGTCTCTTGCCTTACATGGACGGTTTCCCGTATTTCATGATGAACTTTTCCGGGTGGTCTGTCGCTATGATGTCTACCCCCAGGTCGACTGCCTTCTGGTTCTCTTCCGTCTTGTCGTCCAGCCCCAGGACGAGTGCCAGTACCTGCAGGTTGTGCTCACGGCATTTCTTTACGAATTGCGGGGTAAGGGAGTCAATCCAGACGACAGCGATGTCGGGGTGCAGTTCCTTTACGACATGCTCTATGTTTTTTTCACTTTTGATGTAGGCTTGCAGGGTTCTTACCTCGGGTGCCATCTTTCTGAAGCATTTGGCATGATACTCCTTGCTGAAGGTGAAGTTGCAGTTTTCCAGCATGCCTTCGTCCTTTATCAGATTCAGTAATTGGTGCAGACCGCCGTTGCGGTAGTCGATGGTGATTCTTAAACCGTGCTCTTTGGCCTTGCGTAGCAGGTCGGTAAGACGTAGTACCCGTTGTCCGGCAAATCGGGGCGCAAACCAAGAGCCGGCATCCAGTGTGTCGATGTCGGCGGACAGCCATTGGGAGATGGCGCCGGTACCGTTGGTGGTACGGTCGAGGGTGGAATCGTGCAGTACGTAGAAGACACTGTCCTTACTGATGCAGACATCGCATTCTATATTGCCTACACCGTATTTGATGCACGAATCTACGGATGCCATTGTGTTTTCGGGAGCGATGGTGGCGGCACCACGGTGTGCGCTGGTTAGGGGTATCTTGGTGGTGGCAGCAGGCCGTTGGGAACATCCTGCGGTAAGTAGGATTATGGAAAGCAATGCGAGTACCGGTTTTTTCATAATGGGCTCAAGTGGTGATGTTTTCTTCTTTAACAGTTATAAAAGCCATCGAAGATAGCTATTTTTTGTCATTCGGAGAAACGTATGGGCATAAAAAAAGGAGTACCGCTGTACTCCAACCTTTGTTAACCTTAAATCTAATACTATGAAAAAAATCACATTACAAATGTAAGGTTCCCGTTGTTATCTTCCAAATTTCAGAATGTTCCTGTTACTTCTTTTGTATTTCTTTCACTGAATTTTACTGTTTTCGCACACGGATTGACTTTTTGAGAGAGAAGAATCTATTCACAGCGTCCCGGATAAGGCAGAAGTTGCAAATCTGTTTCAATCGTTTCACAGAACCTTTCAGCCTTTGAAAAGAGTGATGGAAAGTGATTTTTATTCGGTAATTATCTTCTACTTTTGTTTGTATACAACGCGAAATTATGGGAAAACGCATTTTTATATATGTCCTTTGGCTACTCCTTTTTTGTATGATGTCGGGGCAGGTAATAGGGCAGAATAAGTCGGCAGAATCCCATAGCCATACTTGTAAAACGGTGTTGGCGTTAAAAAATAATTTGCTTTACGACCTGGCCTTGGCTCCGAACATAGAAGTGGAGCTGCCATTGGGAAAGAGGTGGTCTTTGAATGTTGAGTACAAATGCCCTTGGTGGTCTGACAGCGGATGTAATTTCTGCTATCAGCTCCTTTCGGGAGGGACAGAGGCGCGTTACTGGTTGGGAAACCGCCATACGCGCGGAAGATTGTCCGGACACTTCCTGGGAGCATATGCCGAAGGAGGTACCTATGATTTTCAGTTGAAAAAGGAGAAGGGATACCGGGGGAAGTATTACGCAGCTGCAGGAATAACTTATGGATACGTGCGTCCACTGGCTCGGCATCTGGCGATTGAATTCAGTGTGGGCATTGGATGCTTGGATACGGAGTACAGGAAATATACTTCTTATGGAAATGACTTGGTTTGGGTCAGCAGTGGAAAGTATCACTTTATCGGGCCGACAAAAGCAAAAGTTTCTTTGGTGTGGCTTCTAACGTCGGGGAGATGAGTGGTATGAAAGATGCACGGCATATGATTCTCTGGCTGTTCTTCGGGCTGTTGCCAATGCTGGGAAGCTGTGACTTCCGCGATATGCTGGATGATTATCCCGTTAGCGGAGTACAGATTAAACTGGATTGGAAAGGGGTGACGGATAAGCTGCCGCAGACCATGCGGATTATCTTCTATCCGAAAGATACTCAGGGGAGAAAGGTTGAAAGTTATCTGCCTGCCGGAGGGGGTGAGGTGAAGGTACCGCCGGGGAAGTATGCGGTGGTGGCCTATAACTTCAATACGGAGAGTATACAGATACGGGGCGACGAGAGTTATGAGACGATTGAGGCTTTTACGGGACACTGTACGGGGCTGGATGTACACGAAAATATGGTTTGGTCGCCCGACCCTTTGTATGTGGTGGCTTTGGACGAGGTGGAAATAGGGCAGAGTGATGTGGCGCTTCCGTTGGACTGGAAGCCGGAAGCGGTAGTGGACCATTATTCCTTTGATATAAAGGTGGAAGGATGGGATAGAATATCGAGCATCATCTGCCATGTGGACGGCTTGAACGGAAGTTACTTTATAGGCAACCGTGCTTGCCATTTGAGCGAGGTACCTATATGTGTGGATACAAAGCGTGAAAACGGGCTTTTATGGGGGTATTTCTCCAGTTTTGTATTACTGAAAGATACCAAGACCCGTGCGGATAGTCCTATGTTGCTGACACTGAAGATTGTGAAACGAGATAAAACGGTTCAAGAGGTGAAGGTAGACATCACGGAAGTGATTGAAACAGCTCCTCCCTCGGGAGGAGGCGAAGAAGAACCTGATGTGGGCGTTCCTGGGTCGGAAATCCATATCGAGGTTCCCGTACCGGAGGACAAGGTTGTGGTGGATGATTTGGAACCGGGAACCGATGAAGGAGATGGAGGGATTGGTGGCGATGTGGATGATTGGGATGATGAGACGGATGTGGAGCTACCGGTGAATTGATAGCAAACAGACAAATAAATATATTAACTTTAATAACAGACAATTATGAAGAAGGTTTTATTTTTGGCTTTGGCTGCAGCAGCAGTAATGAGTTGCTCGGAAAGTGAGGAGATAGAGAATGCCGGACAAAAGGCGGAGATTAAATTGGGAACAGTAGTGGGTAACACTACGAGAGCCACAGTGACTGATTTGCCGGAATTGCAGAAGGTAGGGTTCACTGTGTATGCTTATAATACGGGAGCAACAACAATGGCCTCTGTTGCGACTTTTGATGCGATGAAGGAATTCATGGCAGCTGTTAAGGTAACTTATAGTGCTCCCGACTGGAGTTTGACTGGGGAAACATATTATTGGCCAATGACGGATAACTTGCAGTTCTTTGCTTACGGGAATCCGGGTACCGGGGCCTTGACGTACAATCAACCGGCTGCTAGTGCTATATATCCTTCCATTACTTATACGGTAGCGGATGTAGCTGCCCAAACGGACTTGGTAGCCGCGAAAGCGACGGATGCAACCAAGGCATCAAATGCCAGTGGGGTATCTTTGAAATTCGGCCATATACTGACCCAAATAAATTTCACTGTCAAGGCAGCCGACGCTTTGACTTATAAACTGAAAACACTTACAATATCCGGTGTGCACAATAAAGGAACTTATGGTTTTGATGATTCAATATGGAAGTCACAGGAAGGAACAGCCACTTATGCACATACGATTGACGATGGTGCATTGGAAGTGAATACAACGGGTGTGGAAGTGAATACAGCCTGGATGTTGATGCCCCAGACGTTGGATACGAATGCCAAAATCAATGTTGTCTATGACATCTATGAGAAAGACGTTCTTCTTGATACTGTAACTTCCGCCATTGACTTGAATGATACACAAGCCTGGGGTGAAGGCAAAAAGATACGTTATACGCTGACGCTGGCCAATAAGGCGGCAAAAGTAACCTTTGTACCTGAAGTTGGTCCATGGAGTACGGCTGATGATACGAACGTGGAAAAATAAAACGGCACTGTCCGCAATAAAAAACTGAATTACTTCTATTTTATTCATTCCCCGAAACTTCTTTATGAAAGTTTTCGGGGAATGTTTCTTTTATGAGTATTATTTATCTATTTTTGTCACTGCAACAAACAAACAAATCTACTTGCCGATGCCCAACTCTTCTGCTTGCAGAGGTAAAAAACAATGCGCTCAATGTCCCAAGGCTGTGGACAATGCAATAATATATGCTTCCCACCCCAGAGGATTCCATCTGCCGGCGCGAAAGTGTGAGGAAAATATTATAATTTTCCTGCTGAAAGGAGAAGTGCTTGTCAACAGTAAGGAGTATGCGGGAACTGTGTTGCATGCAGGTGAGTTCATCCTTCAAGCTATTGGTTCCAAGTACGAAATACTTGCCATGACGGATGTGGAATGCGTTTGTTACCGGTTCAGTAAGCCTGAATTCTTCTGTGAGGACCGGTATAACCATATTATGAAAGAGGTTACCCCTCCATTGATATTCTATCCTTTGACCATTACTCCCGAGTTGCAGCTCTTTCTGGAAAGTTCCAAGGCCTATTTGTCCGAGGAGAAGATTTGCCGGGAAATGCTTTGTTTCAAACGGAAAGAACTTGCTTTCATTCTTGGAAATTACTACTCCGACTATGAGCTTTCCATGCTGATACATTCTCTTGCCCAGTATACTAATTCCTTTCACTACTTTGTCTTGCAGAATCATGCCAAAGTCAAGACGGTAGAGGAACTTGCCCAGTTGGGAGGATATACAGTAGCTACTTTCCGGCGTATATTCAATTCTGTTTTTCATCAACCGGTGTACGAGTGGATGATGGAACGGAGGAAGGAAAGCGTGGTTTATGAACTTCGTTATACGGATGCTTCTATATCAGAGATTTGCTATAAATATGGCTTTGAATCGCTGCCTCATTTTTCCAATTTCTGCAAAAAGAATTTCGGGGCTTCTCCCCGTAGCTTGCGTGCCGGCAATTTATCTGAAGTAAACGGCATGTCATAAAAAAACTCCTCCGGCGGTTTCCCGGCAGAGGAGTCTCTTGTGATATTAATCAAATATAGTGAAAGCTGAGTGATAAATCTGAGCTTGCTCAAAAGGTTTATCCGAAGCGCATCCTATATTATTTGCAGAAAGACCGGATTAGTCTTTCAGTTTCGCAATGATAAAGTCGCGGTTCAGGCGAGCAATGTTGCTGATGGAAACATTCTTCGGGCATTCAGCTTCGCACGCACGAGTGTTTGTACAGTTACCGAAACCGAGTTCGTCCATCTTGCTCAACATAGCCTTGGCACGGCGCAATGCTTCCGGTTTGCCTTGGGGCAACAGGTTCAGCTGGCTCACCTTGGCAGAAACGAACAGCATAGCAGAACCGTTCTTACAAGCAGCCACACAAGCACCACAACCGATACAGCTGGCAGCATCCATAGCCTCGTCAGCGATGGGCTTCGGAATCAGGATAGCGTTGGCATCCTGGGGAGCACCGGTACGTACGCTGACGTAGCCGCCTGCCTGCATAATCTTGTCGTAGGCCGTACGGTCGACCATCAAGTCCTTGATAACCGGGAAACCGGCAGAGCGCCACGGTTCAACAGTGATGGTATCGCCGTCGTTGAAACGACGCATATAAATCTGGCAAGTCGTAGCGCCGGTTGCAGGACCGTGGGGGTGTCCGTTGATGTAGAGCGAACACATACCGCAGATACCTTCGCGGCAGTCGTGGTCGAATACAACCGGTTCTTTACCTTCAGAAATCAGCTGTTCGTTCAAGATATCCAGCATTTCGAGGAATGAAGTATCGCCCGGGATATCTTTCATTTGGTATGTTTCAAAAGCGCCTTTTGCTTTCGGACCCTTCTGGCGCCATACCTTGAGCGTAAATGATATATTTTTATCCATTTTCTTTAATTCTTTAAATGTTCAACTTCCCGATTAGCTCTTGTAGTTACGAGTCTGTACCTTGATTGCTTCGTAAACCAGCGGCTCTTTCAGCAATACCGGTTCCTTTTCGTCAGAACCCTGATATTCCCAGCAAGCCACGTAGAAGTAGTTTTCATCGTCACGCTTGGCTTCGCCTTCTTCAGTCTGATATTCTTCACGGAAGTGACCGCCGCAGCTTTCGTTACGGTTCAGTGCATCGTAAGCAACCAGCTCGCCCATAGTGATGAAGTCGTACAGACGGATAGCCTTGTCGAGTTCTACATTCATACCTTCCTTGTCGCCTGGGATGAACAGTTCTTTCTCGAACTCCTTGCGGACTTCTTTCAGCTTCTTCAGACCTTCCTTCAAGCCTTCGGCCGTACGTCCCATACCTACATATTCCCACATAATGTGGCCCAGTTCCTTGTGGATAGAGTCTACAGACTTCTTACCCTTGATGTTCATCATCCAGTCAATCTTCTCCTGAACGGCCTTTTCTGCAGCTGCAAATTCGGGCAGGTCGGTAGAGAAACGGGGAACTGTAATCTGGTCGGCCAGATAGTTCTGGATAGTGTAAGGCAATACGAAGTAACCATCGGCCAGACCTTGCATCAGGGCGGAAGCACCGAGGCGGTTTGCACCGTGGTCGGAGAAGTTACATTCACCGATGGCGAACAGTCCCTTGATGGAGGTCATCAGTTCGTAGTCAACCCAGATACCACCCATGGTATAGTGGATAGCCGGATAAATCATCATCGGGTTTTCGTATGGGCTGACATCAGTGATTTCTTCATACATATCGAAGAGGTTGCCGTAACGTTGTGCAACGACATCTTTACCCAGACGGTTGATAGCTTCGGAGAAGTCAAGGAATACGGCAAGACCGGTGTTGTTTACGCCGAAGCCCTTGTCGCAGCGTTCTTTGGCAGCGCGGCTGGCAACGTCACGCGGAACGAGGTTACCGAATGCCGGATAACGGCGTTCCAGGTAGTAGTCGCGGTCTTCCTCGGGAATATCTTTTCCTTGCAGTGTACCTTCCTGCAGTTTCTTGGCATCTTCCAGCTTCTTCGGAACCCAGATACGACCATCGTTACGCAGAGATTCGGACATCAAAGTCAGCTTAGACTGCTTGTCACCGTGAACCGGGATACAAGTGGGGTGAATCTGTACGTAAGCAGGGTTAGCAAACCAGGCACCTTTACGGTAGCAAGCCATTGCTGCAGAGCAGTTACATGCCATTGCATTGGTAGAAAGGAAGTAGGCATTGCCGTAACCACCGGTAGCGATTACCACAGCGTGGGCGGCAAAACGTTCCAATTTACCGGTAACGAGGTTCTTTGCAATGATACCGCGGGCACGTCCGTCAATGAGGACAACGTCTTCCATTTCGTAGCGGGTATACAGTTTCACAGTGCCTACGTTCACCTGGCGGCTCAATGCAGAGTATGCACCCAGCAACAGCTGCTGTCCGGTCTGACCCTTGGCATAGAAAGTACGGGATACCTGAGCACCACCGAAAGAACGGTTGTCCAGTGTACCGCCGTATTCGCGGGCGAAAGGAACACCTTGTGCAACGCATTGGTCGATAATATTGTTGGATACTTCAGCCAGACGGTAAACGTTAGCTTCGCGGGCACGGTAGTCGCCACCCTTTACTGTATCGTAGAACAGACGGTATACAGAGTCACCGTCGTTTTGGTAATTCTTAGCAGCATTGATACCACCTTGTGCAGCGATGGAGTGTGCACGGCGCGGAGAGTCCTGGATGCAGAAGTTGAATACTCTGAAACCCATTTCGCCCAGAGAGGCGGCAGCACTGGCACCGGCAAGTCCGGTTCCTACTACGATGATGTCCAGACGACGTTTGTTGGCAGGGTTTACTAATTTTTGGTGAGCCTTATAATTGGTCCATTTCTCAGCCACCGGTCCTTCCGGTATTTTAGAATCTATCTTAGTCATAATGCAATTTACAATTTAGTCATTTACAATTTGAATTTAGCAAGCGCCGCACAATGATTTTGCAAAGAATACGACAACTACCAGAGCGAAGCAGAGGACAACGATAGTAGAATAGATGTTGGAGATACATTTCCAACGGTTAATCCATACTTTGTTGTTCCAGCCCAAAGACTGCATGGAGCTCCAGAAACCGTGAGTGAGGTGGAACCACAATGCGCCCAGCCAAACGAGGTAAAGCACTACGAATACCGGATTGCTGAAGGTGTTTTGAATGTGATAGACACCGTTGGCTGCATATGCCAGCGTGAGGGTGTCAGCATGCATGCCCATGTTGTGCATCAACTCGGGAAGCTGCATTTTAGCCCAGAAGTTTACCAGGTGCAGGCCCAAACCCACGATTACGATGATACCCAGTACGAGCATGTTTTGAGAAGCCCATTCCACAGTCTTGGGCTTTTCCGTAACGGCATAGCGTTCGCTACCACGTGCCTTACGGTTCTGCATAGTCAGCCAGAAAGCGTAGATGATGTGGATGATGAATAAGGCAGCCAGACCTACCGTAGCCACCAATGCGTACCAGTTTGCTCCCAGGAACTCACAAACCATGTTGTAGCCATTAGCCGAGACTAATGCAACCAGGTTCATCGCCATGTGAAATGTCAGAAACAGGACAAGGGCGATACCGGTAACGCTCATCACCACTTTCCTTCCTACAGATGAATTACTTAACCACATAAATGATTGAATTTAAGTTATTTAATAGTTTGAAAATTTGTTCTATCAGGATACTTCTGTAAATGTTTCGCAAAAATAGGAGAAATCCAGCGATAAAGCAAGCGATTAAAGAAATAATTCCGTAATTCGGCAGAATGCGAAGTTTGCGGACAAGTAAAAGCCTTACTCGTCCTCTGAGTCTTTGCCTTGCTCTTTACAAATAATGCTGATTTTTTCTCCGTTTGCCGCACGCTTTCTGAGGGAGCGTGGAGTGTCTCCGAAGGAGTCTTTGCAGAAGTGGGCAAAGTGGGATAGGGAATCAAAGCCATAACGGGCACTGATAACAGAGATACGCTGCTTGGTGTATTGCAAGTCGTTCAGGATTCCTTCGCGTTTCTTGTCCAGAATCCATTCATATACCGGAACCCCATACATATTTTTAAACAAGCGGCGGAATGTGGTGGTGGTATATCCGCCAAGGTGGGCAAACTCTTCCACATTCTTCACCTTGTCGTAGTTCTGCATGACGAAATATTGGAAGCTTTCCGTATAAGTGCTGATGGGGTAGAAGAATGTACTGATTTGGTGTAGCGGATAGTAGCATGTCAATATGTATACCAATTCCTGGCATTTCATTTCAATGTATTTGCTGCACGCATAGGGTTGCTCGTTGAGGTAGCAGGCAAGGCTTTTCAGGAGCCCTTCGAGCATGGAAATCGCGGTAAGCGGGGTATAAGTCAAGGGGGCTTCCGAGCGTTTCAGTATCTCCTTGTAGCGCTCTTCGCAAATCAGAGGAAGCTCGGTGAACCAATAGACAATATATTCCACTTCGGTCAAAGCCAGGAGTTCTACTTTGGAGCCGATGGCTTGCAAGATGAGCTGGCGGCTTTGGAGAGTGGTGCCCGGATATTCGTCACTGTTTACAAGTAATTCACCTTTCAGCATAAATATCATGCAGTTCTGTGTGCACTTTTCAGCAGAGAAATGTTGTCCCTTGGGGTAGTGGCGGTAAACCAATACTCCTTCTGATTTTTGGGGACATACCATACAATCAATCTGTCGGTTGCAGCAAGTTTCCAGTCTCATGAAATGATTAGCGAATTATTATAAATGTGGCAACAAAGATAGAATTTTTTTGTGAAAACTCTATCTATTTGTCCTATCTTTGCGTCAAACTAATATAAAGGACTTATGAAAAAGGCTATTTTTTTTGTATATTTTATCTGCCTTGTTGTATCCGGTCTTTCGGCACAGAATTGGGATATTAACACTTTGCACCGGGTTAACAGTTGGGATGGCAAGTTTGTCCGTAACTATAATAAGATAATTTCACGTTCGGAGCCCTATGTTGCTGTCGGTGTTCCGGTGGCGATGGCGGTTGCCGCTTGGATAAAACATGATAAGGGTTTGCTGAAAGATGCGGTCTACGTAGGTACAAGTGTAGCGGGGGCTTTTGTTGTGACTTATGGAATGAAATATCTGGTGGACCGTGAGCGTCCTTATGATAAATATCCCGACAGAGTGCATGCATATAGCCATGAAGGCAGCCCGTCTTTTCCTTCCGGACATACGGCGACGGCTTTTGCCCTTGCCACCTCGCTCAGTGTAAAGTATCCTAAATGGTATGTGATAGCTCCGTCTGCCCTGTGGGCTTGTTCCGTGGGAGTTTCCCGTATGAACGAGGGAGTGCATTATCCGTCGGATGTGTTGGCGGGGGCTGCAATCGGTGCTGGATGTGCTGTGGTCAACATCTACGTCAACAAGTGGCTGAATAAGTGGCTGTTCGGAGAATGATTTTAGGCGCGAATTACGCGGAATTAGATAAACTAAATCCGCATAATCCGCGCCTAAGTTTGTTTCAAGTCGGCTATTGGATAATAGTGCTGTAGATGCCTTCGTTCAACACTTTTAGAGCTTGCTGCACGCTCTGGTTCGTGCTGTTCATCACCTGGAAGTATTCGTTCATGTCCCATAGGTCACGGGCTATCAAGGCTTTAAGTTGTGTCTTGATGAGCGGTAGGGATTGGTTGTACTGTTTCTCGTCAAACTTGATTTTCTCTTTGTCGGCAAGCGTACGTATTTCGGCAAGGAAGTTATCGTCTATCTCGAACTTCTCGTTGAAGGCTTCGAATTTCTTGTATTTGTTCTGCAACTCCTTCCGGTGCTTCTCGATGTAGCCGGTAGTGGCTTTGATAACCACGCCTTTGGCTACGAGGTTGCGGTGATAGTCTGTGTACTGGGTAGTGTCGATGGGGACGAAGAAGTCGGGCATGATACCTCCACCTCCGTAAACGGTACGTCCCATACGCTTGGTCTGTGCTTTCAGGGAGTCGGCAAAATGGATACTGTCCGCATGAATCATTTCTCCATGATTGAAGCGGTCTATCAGTTCCTGGTTATACTTATCCTGACTGTTCTCGCCGGTTAGGCGGCCGTCGAGGTTGGCGGTGCTGTCGTAAGGCTTCTGGATACAACGGCCCGAAGGAGTATAGTAGCGGGCGATAGTGAGGCGAATCATGGAACCGTCCGGCAGGTCGATAGGACGCTGTACTAATCCCTTGCCGAAGGTGCGGCGTCCTACTACCACGCCTCTGTCCCAGTCCTGGATGGCTCCGGTCACGATTTCACTGGCAGAAGCGGAGTACTCGTCCACCAATATGATGAGACGGCCGTTCTTGAAGTTGCCCGTACCTTTGGCAAAGAAATCACTGCGGCGTGCGGCCCTTCCTTCGGTGTAGACGATGAGTTCTTTTTGCTTCAGAAATTCGTTGGCAAGGTCGATGGCGGCATTCAGATACCCTCCTCCATTTCCTTGCAGGTCGAGGATGAGGTCTTTCATTCCTTTCTTTTGCAGGCTTTTCAGGGCTTCTGCAAACTCTTCGGCGGTGGTTGCCCCGAAGCGGTTGATACGGATATAGCCGGTTTTGGGTTGTATCATGTAAGATGCGTCCAGGCTGAGGATGGGAATTTTGTCACGCTTCACGGTGAAGTACAGCTGGTCGTCCACGCCACGGCGCACGATGGTGAGTTTCACTTCCGAGTCTTTCGGTCCGCGCAGGCGGCTCATAATATCTTCCGTGCTCATTTTTACTCCGGCAATGGCGCTGTCATTGACGGCTACGATACGGTCGCCGGCAAGGATGCCCACCTTCTCGGAAGGTCCGTTGCTCACGGGTTGTATCACAAGCAGGGTATCTTCTATCATCTGAAACTGTACGCCGATGCCCTCGAAATTGCCTTGCAACGGCTCGTTCATCTTCTTCACTTCTTCGGCGTTGTTGTAGGTGGAGTGCGGGTCGAGTTGTGCCAGCATCTTGATGATGGCTTCTTCCACCAGTTTGTCTTCATCCACCTTGTCCACATAAAGGTTGGTGATGGCAAACTCTGCCATTTGCAGTTTGCGCAGGGCTTCATTGTTCGGCTTTTGCGCTTGTGCCGTCACCGCGCATATACATATTATAATAGTAAATAGTTTTTTCATCATTTCCATTTTAATCCCTAATCCTTTATCCTTAATCCCTAATCTCCATTCCCTCCGGTATGAACATGCTTATGTCCTTGCCGTATTGCAGCAGTTCGCGCACGGTGGTGGAACTGACGCAGGTAAGTTCTGGCTCGGTGAAGAGCAGGATGGTTTCTATGCCGGTCAGTTTGCGGTTGATGTCGGCAATGGTTTCCTCGTATTCGAAATCCTTCACGGTGCGTATGCCGCGTATTATCAGACTGGCATCTACCTGCCGGGCAAAGTCGATAGTCAGGCAGTCATAGGACTGCACAATGATGCGCGGCTCGTTCCGGTAGTAGTCTCGTATCATTTGTTCGCGCTTTTCCAAGGGGAAATACGTATTCTTATTTTCATTGATGCCGATGCCTATGACGATTTCGTCTATAAAAGTCAGTGCACGGCTCACTACCGAAGAGTGTCCGATAGTAAACGGGTCGAATGTTCCCGGAAAGATAGCTCTTCTCATGATGCCAAATCTTCTTCTATAACCAAGTTGTTGATAATAAAGTTTTGTCGTTCCATGGTATTCTTACCCATGTAGAATTCCAGCAGCTCTTTTACGAGGTCTGTCTTGCGCAGGGACACTTGTTCCAGACGCATATCCTTGCCGATAAAATGCTTGAACTCGTCGGGCGAGATTTCTCCCAGACCTTTGAATCGGGTGATTTCGGGGTTGGGACCCAGTTCTTCAATGGCTTTCACACGTTCCTCCTCTGTATAGCAATAACTTGTCTTCTTTTTGTTGCGCACGCGGAAGAGAGGGGTTTGCAGGATATATACATGCCCTTTCTTTATCAGGTCGGGGAAGAACTGCAGGAAGAAGGTGATGATGAGCAGGCGGATGTGCATGCCGTCCACATCGGCATCGGTAGCTACGATGACTTTGTTGTAGCGCAGTGTCTCTATGCCGTCTTCTATATTCAAGGCTGCTTGAAGCAAGTTGAATTCTTCGTTTTCATAAACTACTTTCTTGGTGAGTCCGTAGGAATTTAGCGGTTTACCACGCAGGCTGAATACTGCTTGGGTATTCACGTCGCGGCTCTTGGTGATGGAACCGCTGGCAGAGTCTCCCTCGGTAATGAAGATGCAGGATTCGGTTTCCTGGTCTTTGCCTTTACCGTCACTCAAGTGGTAGCGGCAGTCGCGCAGCTTGCGGTTGTGCAGGTTGGCTTTCTTGGCGCGTTCGCGTGCCAGCTTGGTGACGCCGGCAATGGCTTTGCGCTCTTTCTCGGAGTCTTGTATCTTTTGCAGCATCACTTCGGCCACAAGCGGGTTCTTGTGGAGGTAGTTGTCCACTTCCGTCTTGATGAAGTCTCCTACGTATTTGTTCACCGTGGGGCCGGCGGGCTTGTGTTCCTGCGGCGCGGCAGGCCACATGTTGTTGCTGCCCAGTTTCGTTTTGGTCTGGCTCTCGAACATGGGTTCCTCCACGTCGATGGCAATGGCGGCTACCAGTCCGTTGCGGATGTCGGCATATTCCTGGTTCTTGTTGTAGAACTCCTTGATGGTACGGGCAATGTGTTCCTTCAAGGCAGTCTGGTGTGTGCCGCCTTGGGTGGTGTGTTGCCCGTTGACAAAGGAGTAGTACTCTTCGCCGTATTGGTTGGTGTGTGTGAAGGCAATCTCGATGTCCTCTCCTTTCAGGTGGATGATGTCGTAAAGGCCTTCGCTGGTCATGTTGTCTTTCAGCAAGTCCTCCAGCCCGTGGCGGGAAACGATGCGCTGGCCGTTGTAAATGAAGGTGAGGCCCGTATTCAGGTAGGTGTAGTTGCGCAGCAGGGTTTCTACGAACTGGTTCTGGAAGGAATAGTTCAGGAAGAGTGTGGCGTCCGGTTCGAAGAAGATATAGGTTCCGCTTTCTTCTGTCGAGTCTTCGGTCACATCACTCAACAGCGTTCCTTTCTCGAAGATGGCGGTACGTACTTTGCCGTCGCGGTAACTGCGTACCTCGAAACGGCTACTCAGCGCATTGACCGCCTTGATGCCCACGCCGTTCAGTCCGACACTTTTCTTGAAAGCCTTCGAGTCATATTTACCCCCGGTATTCAGTTTGCTGACCGCCTCTACCAGTTTGCCTTGCGGAATGCCTCGTCCATAGTCGCGTACGCTGACACGCAGACTGTCTTCTATAGTCACTTCTATACGCTTTCCGGCACCCATCTTGAACTCGTCGATGCTGTTGTCCATCACTTCTTTCAGCAACACATAGATGCCGTCATCGTTCTGTGAGCCGTCGCCCAGACGGCCTATGTACATACCGGAACGGACACGGATATGCTCCATGTCGTCCAGGTGGCGGATGTTGTCGTCGGTATATTCCACGCTGGAAACGGGGCTCTCTGTGATATTGTTGTCTGCTTCTTCCAGCGGCAGGGTCATATTGTTGTTATCTTCCATAAGTACGTTATTCCTTCATATTGCGCATTGCGACAAAGGTAATGAGAAATTCGGGGGTTCGCAAAAAAATAATGTCTTTTATGGACTTCTGACAAGCTTATATTCTGGATTTAGAACTTATTTTATTCCTTTCACAAAGCATCTTCTCCGTTTATGCTGTTCCGTCTTGAAGTACTCCCACTGCGCTTGCACCTTGCCGTTCAGCTCCAGCTCCGGATTACTCTCGGCATACTCGAAACCAAGTTGCTGATAGACGGGGATAAGGTCGGAGAACAACAATGCATTTACCCCCTTGTTCTGATACTCCGGTTTCACGGCAACCAGCAGCAAATCGAGCATCTTGGGATATTTCTTCAAGAAGATGGTCTTGGCCAGGTGATACCAACCCATAGGAAGCAGGCGCCCGTGGGCTTTTTGCAACGCTTCGGCGAGTGACGGCATGGAAATGCCTACGGCAAGCAGCTGGTCATCGGCATCGGTAATCAATGTCACCATGCGTAGGTCGAGGATGGGCAGGTACATCTTGACGTATTGGTCAATCTGCCGTTGGCTCAGTGCAGAATAGCCATAGAGTGGCTGATAGGCTTCGTTCATCAGTTCGAAGATGGCCTGACCGTAGTCTTGGGCAATCTTCTTGGCAGATGTGTATTTCTTTACCTTGAGGTTATACTTGCGCTGGATGAGGTCGGAGATGCGCTTGTGCTTGTCGGGTATGGCGTCGGGAATGTAGATTTTGTACTCCACCCAATCGGCATCCTTCTCAAAGCCCATGCGTTCCAGATGTTGCGGATAGTAGGGATAGTTATAAATGGTGGCCATGGTGCTGAGCTGGTCGAATCCTTCGATGAGCATACCTTCGGCATCGAAATCTGTGAATCCCAGCGGGCCTTGTATATGTGTCATTCCCCGTTCTTTTCCCCATTCTTCCACGGTGCGAATCAGGGCATCGGAGACTTCCGCATCATCGATGAAGTCTATCCAGCCGAAGCGGACTTCCTTTTTGTTCCAGGTTTGGTTTGCCTTGTGGTTGATGATGGCAGCTACACGTCCTACGATTTTACCTTCCCGATAAGCCAGGAAATAGTCGGCTTCACAAAATTCGAATGCAGCGTTTTTCTTCTTGTTGAAGGTGTTGAGCATGTCATCGAAAAGGTCGGGGACGGAATAGGGGTTGTTTTTGTATAGCAGGTAGTTGAAACGGATAAAGCGCTCCAGTTCCCGTCTTGTGGTTACTTTCTTGATTGTAATTGCCATAGTTGTTCAATATTGAGACCACAAAGGTAATGCAAACTGAGAGCAGAACAAAATAAGCTTGCTTATTTTTTATGCCGAGGTACAGCTTGCCTTATTTAAAAATACGTGATAATCTTTAAAATACCGCGTAGGGTGTTTGTAAATTTGCTGTTAGAGGTTGTATATCAGTACCGCTGTGTAGGCAATGTAGCAGAGAATCAGAATGCTTCCTTCCACCCGGGTGATGATGCGTTTCCCGAAAAAGATACCGAACAGCCAAAGCAGGATGCTGGACCCTACGAGTACCCACAAATCGAAATTGGTGATGCCCGTCAGACGCAGTGGAGTGATGGAGGCCGAACAACCCAGTACGAAGAATATATTGAAGAGATTACTTCCGATGACGTTTCCGATGGCTATTTCGGGGTTTTTCTTCAAGGCGGCTACGATGGAGGTGGCGAGTTCGGGTAATGAAGTGCCGCCTGCTACGAGCGTGAGACCGATGATGGATTCGCTGACACCCAATCCGCGGGCTATGCCGCTGGCACCGTCTACAAAGAAATTACCTCCGATGATGAGGCCGGCAAGTCCGCCGAGAATGTATAGGGCGGACTTCCACGCGGGTAACAGCCTGATTTCGTCTTCTTCCTGTAAGTGCTCCTTTTCCGGTTCCTTCATACTTCCATCCCTTTTTGCAATGGCAAAAGTATAACTCAGGAAAATGGTAAAGAAGCATAGCAGCAATAGGCCGTCGGTGATGCTGAGTATGTTCTCCCCACTGCTGTCCAGTAAGACGTCGTTGGCACAAATCAGCAGGGCGAAGGATGAAAGGATGCAAAGGGGTATTTCGCGTTTCAGTGTGTTACGGGTAATGGCTATCGGGGCAAAAAGGGCCGTACAACCCACAATCATCAGGGTATTGAACGTATTGCTTCCCACCACATTGCCAATGGCAATGTCTGCACTGCCTTTGAGAGCAGAGGATATGCTGACGGTGAGTTCCGGTGCGGAAGTGCCGAAGGCAACAATGGTGAGCCCGATGACGATGGACGGTATATGGAAACGTTTGGCAACGGATGCGGCACCGTCTGTCAAGCCATTGGCACCCAGAAGAATGAGGAGCAGTCCTCCGACAAGAAACAATATATCCATAGGTATGTCAATTTTGAGTACAAAGATAGTGCAAACCGGATACAGAACTTTCATGTTTGCATGAAAAAGTTATGTCGATTAGGGTAGGAAGTTAAAAACATTCCGTATGTTTGAAGCATTTATTGGGTATATTTGCATAATTAAAGAATCAAATCAAGAAGTTTATATATGAAGGTTATCCGTGCTTTCTGTCTTTGTTGGCTGTTGATGCTGGCAGACGGAGTGTCAGCTCAGTTGGTAGATAAAGTGCTCAGTGTTTTAGGTGAGGATAGTGTGGGGAGTGTCACAGTGGCAAGGACTGACTCCGATTCGATTCAGTTGTCGCTTGTCCGGCAGGAGTTGGAAACAGCCCGGCTGAATGAGGCGAACCTGCGGATGGAAATGGAGCAGATGAAGTTGGCGGGCTATGCGGCCGATTCGGTGAAGCTGGCATTGCAGAAACAACGCATTGATTCGTTGCGGACGGTGACACCGGGTATTCCGGTGGTGGTGGAGAAGGAACTTTGTTCTATCTGTATGCCAAGCGTGGAGGGCATACGCCCCAACAGCGAGCCAAAGATGTAAGCAACGTCATCGAAGCATTGGGCACGCGTTTCAATCTGCGTCCGGACTCTGTTTATTTAGAGAGTACGGATATTGTTACAGACTTGATGTATGGCGAAAAGGTCATCATTTCCTTTACCGATCAGGATGCTTTGTGGGAAAACTGTACCCGCGACCAGCTGGCCGCCAGCAAGAGGCATGTCGTGGTGGACAAACTGAAAGCCATGCAGAAGGAGCATAGCTTGTGGCAGTTGGGTAAGCGTATCTTGTACTTTATCCTGGTGCTTGTGGGACAGTTCTTCTTGTTCAAGTTTACCAACTGGCTGTTCAGAAAACTCAAACTACGCATTCAGAAGCTGAAGGATACCAAGCTGAAACCGATCTCTATTCAGGATTATGAATTGCTGGATACGCAGAAGCAGGTCAACCTGCTGGTGTTTGTTGCCAACCTGGTGCGTTATGTGGTCATGCTGTTGCAGTTGCTGCTGACGGTTCCGTTATTATTCTCCATTTTCCCTCAGACCAAGAGCTTGGCTTATACATTATTCTCCTACATCTGGAATCCTATAAAGGTCATCTTGAATGGAATAGCCGACTATATACCCAATCTGTTCACTATCTTTGTGATATGCTATGCGGTGAAGTATCTGGTCAGACTGGTGCGTTATCTTGCCAATGAGGTGCAGGCTGAACGGCTGAAGATAAACGGCTTCTATCCGGATTGGGCCATTCCTACCTATCATATTGTGCGCTTCTTGCTTTATGCGTTTATGATTGCCATGATTTACCCTTATCTGCCGGGTTCCAAGTCGGGAGTCTTCCAGGGAATCTCCGTGTTTGTCGGCTTGATTGTTTCGCTCGGTTCCAGTACGGTTATCGGCAATATCATTGCAGGACTGGTCATAACCTACATGCGGCCTTTCAAGCTGGGTGACCGCATCAAGCTGAACGATACTACGGGCAACATCATTGAGAAAACACCGCTCGTCACCCGCATCCGTACTCCGAAGAATGAGGTGGTGACCATTCCGAACTCTTTCATCATGTCTTCCCATACGGTCAATTACAGCCAGTCTGCCCGTGAGTATGGATTGATTATCCATTCGGAGGTCAGTATTGGCTACGATGTTCCGTGGCGGAAGACACATCAGCTGTTGATAGAGGCTGCATTGAATACTCCTGGAGTGATAGATGATCCCCGTCCGTTTGTATTGGAGACTTCCCTTCAGGATTATTATCCGGTTTATCAAGTGAATGCCTATATCAGGGATGCCAACAGCCTTAGCCAGATTTACTCTGATTTGCATCAGAATATCCAGGATGCCTTCAACGAAGCAGGTATCGAAATCATGTCTCCTCACTACATAGCTACGCGTGACGGCAGTGAGACGACCATACCCAAGGATGACTTACGGGAGAAAAAGCAGTAAGGGAGCCGGTTATCGTGCCAGTAAAATCTCTGCAAACGGTACGTAGAACATAAACATCCTCCATTCCTTTGTCTGGAAATCATAAGTTTCGATGAAGTCGCCTTCACGATAGCCTGCAAACTGCACGTAGAGTTTCCTTGTCTGCCCGTCCTTGGAGTAGTACATGGCAGCGGAGCGTACGGCGTTGGGGTAGGTGGCGAAAGGCTCTTTCAAGTTTCCGGCAGTAGTATCCCATAAGCAGAATTGCGTATCTCCACCATTGGCACGGGAAACGATATAGCCTCCTTTGCATCGCAGGCTGTTTGGGTTTTCGGGGGATGGTTCCATAATCCGGAAAGGTATCAAGGCTTCGGCCTTGATGGGGTCGTAGCAATGCATCTTTTCTTTGGCGATGTCTATCACGACGGGCGAGAAGGTGCCGTCGCCGTTGTTGGCCGAGAGCAGCATGTGGGCGTCGGCTATCACGCCCGGATAGCGTGAGAGGGATTCGGGCTTCAGTCCATCCGGTAATGGTATTTCGGGAGTATGTATCGGTGGCATATTCAACCGGGTATATACCGGATAAGAGATGCTACAGTAGGTGAGGAGCTTATCTCCGGCCATTTCCAGGGAAACAGTGTTGTTGAAGTCCGAGCAGATGGTAATTGCGTTACGTTCTACCGGGTTACACCAATAGTGCATGCAGAGGTCGTATCCGTCGATGAAACTACTGCCGTCTTTCTCCCGTATCCCGCAGAGGATGTTGGTGCCGGGGATGTTGGCGGCAAGGCAGAAATCTTCGCCGTCATGGAACTGGATTACTTCCGATATTTCTTGTGTTACCAGGTCGATACGGGTGATGCCGCGGGGAACGGTCGGTGTGTAAATGGCGTGGGAGTTGGTGATACCGTAGAGATATGGTTCTTCGGGGGATTGTCCGTCGGCTACCGAAATCTGGCCGAGAGGCTGAAGCTGTCCTGCCCGTTCCAGGAACATTTCTACCCGTGAGGCGGGCCAGTGTCCGGGGGCAAGGAAAGTAATGCTGTTGGTGGTTTGCTCCGTGGTAACGGCGCGTGTGTAGCGTGAATACCCTTCGGGAAAGAGAGGATTGTCGGCTATCGGCCAGTAGATGTCCAATATGATTTGGTCGCCGCTCTGCAAGCCGTCGGCTTTGACGGTCACGGCATCACCGGGATTGAAGGTCTTTCCGGCATCGGATATGGTGATATTGGTCACAAAAGCGGGTTGTTTCTCTTTGTCGTCATCACTGCAAGCGGCAAGTAGCAGGCTGATTAGTAGCAGGAAGTGTATCTTCTTCATCATAGTTATGTATTGACAAATGCAAATATAGGGCTTTTTCTTGTATTCCTGCGGATAGGCTTTGTTTTTGTCGTATGAGATGGAAAAATCCTCCTACGAAACATGGTCTTTTGCTTCGTGGGAGGAAAGTGGTTGTTCGGCAGGGCTTCGGGGGAATGCGCCTGCTTGCGTGCCGGCTTGGATTATTTGCTGCGCGTCACCGTGTGCAATACATTCCCTTTCTTGTCAATCATGCGCAGTTCCAGTGTCTTTTTGCTGGCCGATACAATGGAGAAACCCGGTTCGGGACTGCAGAATACGGTCCCTTCGATGGGCTTCACCTTGCGGGCGAGCGAACCGGCAGAATTGGTGATATAGTCGATGTCGCTGCCTGCCATGCGTACGTGCTGGAAGTTGTGGATGTGCCCGCAGATGTACATATCCACCTTGTGCTTGCGCAGGATGGGATCGAGACGTGCCTGCATATCCGCGCGTTCGCTCTCGTCCTTCGGGGTTTCGGCATAGATGGGATGGTGTCCGGCAACGATAACCCAGTCCTCTTTGGCGGCAGTCAGTACGGAATCTATCCAGGAAAGTTGTTGCTGGTAATCCTGCTTGCAGGCATCGGGATAGGTCTCGCTTTCGTTGCGGTATTTGTCAATCATCGGGGCGGTGTCTACCCAAAGGATGCGGATGGTAGCGCCGTTGTCCTCGAACGTCTTGGTATAATAACGGGCGGGCATGGTCCAGCGGCGGCTGATATTACTGTAGTCGAGCACAGCCTGCGTATTACCGCGGTATTCGTGGTTGCCCAGCAGTGGGAACCAGTCTATCATCAGCTCCGGGTGGCTGTAAATAAGTTCGTAGTTGGTCATCCAAAGCGGGTCGTTCACGCTACGTACGCCTTCAAAGTGGTGTACATCGCCGGTGGCAAGAACGAATTCGGGGCCTACTTCTTCTGCCATTTGTCCCATCAGTTCGGCGATGGGCTTTTGGTCGTAGTAGCCGTTACGGCCGAGGTCGTTGGCTACGTAGAAGTTGAACTTCTTGTCGAAGATGGAGTAATCGGTGATTTGGGCAATGGCTGCGTTGCCAAGTAGGGCAATAAACAGTAAAAGGAATATTTTCTTCATTGTCATTATTAAATTGTTGAGTAGTTAATGTTGATAACTTGTTGAGATAGAATTCGCTGTTTAAAAATTAATCTTCACTCCCGCATTCACTTTCACGCCGTAGTATTCTGCCTGCATGGTACGGTCTTTTGTGCCCTGGTAGTAGCGTAGCGGCTGGTTCAGCAGGTTGTTGGCTTCGGCGTAGAAGGTAGTCTTGAACTTCTTTCCGAAGGTATAGCTGGCGTTTACGTCCATATAGTTCACCTTGTCGTAGTAGCGGTCATAGAAGGTGCTTTCTCCCATTTCGTCGATGAAGTCGGAAGCGAAGTTATAGCTCAGGCGCAGATTCAGACCGCCTTTCTCAAAGTATAGGGAAGCATTTGCGGTATGCTCCGGAGAGCCTGGCATGCTCAAGTCTTTCTCATTCTCGCGGCCTTCGAAGTTGAAGTCTTCCACACGGGAGTGGGTGTAGGTGTACGTTCCGTAGAAACCTACACATTTCAGAGCGGGAGCAATAAAGCTGAAGTCGCGCTGGTAGGATAACTCTACCCCTACCAGGTTGGCGTTGCCCGCATTCTTGGGTTGGGTGAAGCGGGTGTAGGTGTTACCCTGGTATTCGTAGTTGGTGCTCACCTGGTCTACGATGAAGTCGTCTATCTTCTTGCAGAAGATGCCGGCGCTTATCAGACCGATGCTGCGGAAGTAGTAGTCGGCACTCAAGTCGAAGTTGTAGGAGACGGTAGGTTTCAGCTCCGGGTTTCCGATGGTGATTTCGTTGTCGGAACGTTTGATGTTCACACTGGGCACGAGGGCCGAGTATTTGGGGCGTGACAAGGTTTGGGTAAACGAACCGCGCACTTTGAAGTCATCGTTTACATTCCACTTTACGAGCAGCGACGGCAGGAAGTTGATGTAGCTGTTGCGCTGACGGTCGGTCTTGCTGGTGAGGTCTTCGTCGGCATCGTAGGTGCGTCCCGTATAGGCAAGGTTGGTGTTCTCTATGCGGAGTCCGGTCACCAGTTCCACGTCTTTTGTCAGTTTTTGGTCGAAGCGGAGGTAGCCGGAAGTCACGGTTTCGCGGGCGTTGAAGTTTCCGGCAAGTTCTTCCTGCACCTGCTCTTTCTCAAAGAGGGAAGCGTTGTTCAAGTCTAAAGAGCCGGTGTATTCCTTGCTGGCGTAGATGCCTGCCTGGTATTTGTTGTTGGGCATGAAGTTCTTGTTGGTCTGGTTCACTGTATTTGCCAGGCTGTTCGTCATGAAGGCGTCCTCGTCCAGAGGAGAGTATTCGTAGAAGTCCACTTCTTTATCCTTGGTCTTGCGCACTACCTTTGCGCCGAACTTCAGCTTGTTGCCGTTCTTGAAGGGAAGTTTGAAGTTGGCGGAGAACTTCAGGTCCTGCTCCTTGATGTCTTCCTGCTGTTCCGTCAGCTCTTTCAGGCTGAATTCATCGTTCAATGTCATGGTAGAGCCTGTTTTGGGGCTGGCAAAGGGTTGGCGTTCGTCGCTCAGGTCCATGTCGAACTTCTGTTTCTTCAGTTGGAAGTCGATGTAGCGTTCGTTGGGACGTTCTTCGCTGGCTTTGGCATAGCTGGCGTGCCAGTCCATGGAGAGGGCGCCGAAGAGGTGTTCGCCGCCGAGGGCAAAGTCCATGGTGCGCTGGCGTTCCAGGCGGGCGTTACGGTTGTCCGGCGTACCGGCTTTGGTCTGTATGCGTACGGTGGCGTTGCCGTCGGGGTCAAGGTCTTTCAGCGTGGTACGGTAGCGGTTCTCCCAGTCGTTGCGGTTGTTGAAGATGCCTTTGAAGGTGAGTTTGTGGTTGGCATTGATGTCCCAGTCCAGTGCGGCGGAGTAGCTTTGGCGTTCGCGGGTGACGTAGTATTGGCGGATTTGGTAGTCGTTGACGTACGTCTTGCCGTTGTCATCCTGCTCCCATACAAATTCGGTGTCGTAGGAACCAGAAGGTGAGTTCTGATAGGAGGCCGATACAATCAAGCCGAGTTTGTCGTTGAAGAAGCGGTCGCCGTAGGTGAAGCCAAGGTTCAGTTGCGCCTTTTCGCTCACCCAGTTGTAGCCGGTTCCGGCGGTGGCGGCAATGGTACGCTTGTAGGGGGAGTTCTTGGTGACGAGGTTGATGCTGCCGCCGATGGCGTCGCCGTCCATATCGGCGGTTACTACCTTGTTCACTTCGATGGTCTGAATCATGTCTGCCGGAATGAGGTCGAGCTGTACGTTGCGCGTATCGCCTTCGGCAGAGGGAACGCGGTTGCCGTTGATGGTGACGGAGCTGAGGTCGGCACTCGTGCCCCGCACTTGCCCGAAGCGTGCCTCGCCTTGGTCGTACTGCACGTTGATGCCGGAGATGCGTTTAAGGGCGTCACCGATGTTGGAGTCGGGGAACTTGCCTACCTGGTCGGCAGAGACTACATTCGTAATCCCCATGTTGTTTTTCTGTGAGTTGATGGCACGGCGCTGTCCCTGGAAGGCGCCGCCTACCACCACTTCCTGCAACTCCACACCTTCGTTCAGCACGACGTCTTTTTCCAGTGTACGGCCTGCGGGGATGGTGATTTTCAGTTCTACGGGAGAGTAGCCCACGTAGCTCACCTTTACTGTATAGGTTCCCGGGTCAAGGTTAGAGAAAGTGTAGAAGCCGTTGACGTCGCTCGTCACGCCAGTGTGTAGTTTCTCGATGTAGATGGATGCGCCCGGGAGAGTTTGTTTAGTGGCGTCAATGATACGTCCGCGTACAGTTCCTTGTTTCGTGACATTTGCTTTTTCGTCGGCAATGGCCGTATTGACGGTGGCGGTGAATAGGAGTAAGAATAAGAATGCTCTCAAAATCTGTTTCATACTTGTTATTATCTGTTAATAATCTGCCGCAAAAGTAGAGGGTTGCCGTTACGTGGAGATTGCGGAGCGTTGAAGAACAGATAACGATTCAGTTACAATGAGGTTACATAAATTCTTGGAGGTAGTACCCTTTCGGCGGTATCTCCCTTTGCCGTCGTCTGGCGGACTATTGACAAAGACGCACAAGATGGCACCTTATGCTGTATGAGATGGGCATCTCGAACAACACGGGATGGCATCTTGTGCATGAACGGGTATAGGGTTTGGTGTCTTATCCGGTAGTCTGGCAACGGATAAGTACCTTCTTTCCGTCTGCCAGGGTAGTGGCAAATAGATAAGTGTCTCCCCCTTCGGCCAGCTTCAGGCGTTTGCGCAGTTCGGCCACGGTGGCGGGAAAGTTGCGCACGGTGAGGTTCGCCTTTTTCTCGGCGGCCAGCATCTCTTTCACTTCTTTCTTGCCGAAGCCGCAGGAGGAGGTAATCCGGAACTTGCGGCCGGGGAAGTCGGGAAGGAGGCTGTCCGAAGTATAGAGGTGGCTGTTGGGATGCAGTTTTTCCACCTTGTACGATGAGGAGAGGCTGCGGAACGCTCCGGCTTTCAGCACGGAGGCATTCGGTTCGTAGAGGTATGATTTCAGTTGAGGGGTGCAGGGGCATGCGCACTCTTTCTCTTGTCCGCGGGTGAAGACGAGGGTCTGGGGAGCCGGGGCGCCGGTGAAGTTGACGCAATGTATGGGAATGTCGTCTGTAGGCAGCGTTTCGCCTTGCCCCAGCAAGAGCAGCAGCTCCTTGCATTCGTTGCCCACGGAGACGATGTGTGCCTCTCGTACATGCTTCAAATCGTTCAGGGCGAGGGTGAGGTCGAGCATGGGGGAGAGCTTTACCAGTACGTGCCGTGCCTTGCGCAGCAGCAGTTCTTCGAGGGCGGACACATCGGGTTCGCAGTCGCCGATGGCTACGGTCTTTCCGCCGTGTCCGTCGCGGCGGGCAGGGTCTATGAAGATGCAGTCCACGGGTTCCATCTCTTGCAGATGGCGGACGCTGTCTGCGTGGCACACGGAGATGTGGTTCAGGCCGAGGGCGGGAAAGTTGTGCGCGGCTATCCGGCAGAGTGTTTCCTGGCGCTCTACGTAAGTGGCGTGTCCGAAGCAGGAGGAGAGAAAGGCGCAGTCGATGCCGAAACCTCCGGTGAGGTCGGTAAGGGTGCCGGTTGATGCGGGAGTGCTGTTTTTCGTGTGAGTGCCGGCTTTCGCGGGATGTTCTTGTCCTGTTCTTGGCAGGTTGCCTATGATTTCCGCTTTATATTGTGCCGTCACCTGGGAGGAGCATTGCTCCAGAGAAAGGTGGGCGGGGTAGAGTATGTTCTCGTTCTCGGCCCATGCGGGTATCTTCTCTTTGGCAATCTGCCGGCCTGAAATCTGTGTGATGGCGGCGGGCATGTCTACCGAAGGGTAGCGGCGTGCCTGCAAGGCAAGGCTGCGCACGTCGTCGCGGTGATGCTCGCGGATGAAGCGGAGGGTGTCTGGGGATAGAGGCATGGTTTGGCTTATTTATTTCTATGCAAACTTACTGAAAAAATATGATTCTAAGTTTTGATTCCTTTTAACTTCCTTAAATGAAGCAGTGTGTTTGGGCTTTAAGGTATTACCCTATATCTCTCCTTCGCCGTCTGCCTGCCGGTGCGGTTGAAGTGCCACCATTCGCTGGGTAGCGGGCGGAATCCGGCTTCTTTCATTACCTGCCGCAGCAGCAGGCGGTTGGCGCGTTCTTGTTCCGTCAGCTTGCCTTGTGCCACGAGTGCGGCTTCTTCCGTGATGTGGGCTTCCTTGCCCAGATAGTCTACGGGGGTGCCCATGGGCAGGGGGAGGCCTTTGTCGTCCAGTATGCTGATGTCCACTGCCAGTCCGTAGTTGTGCAGGCCGCCGCCGCGCGAGGGGTTGGAGACGTAGATGTATTTGGAGGTTCCTTTCACTGTGTCCCACATCTTCTGCTGTACGGACAAGGGGCGCGCCGCGTCGTAGACGACGAGGCTGTAGCCGGGATGCCGCTCCCGCAGCAGGTGTTGTGCCTGCTTCAGACTCTTCATGGCATCGGGGTGCAGGTAGGCTTCTTTCAGGTCTTCGTACAGTATGGTTCCGGTGAAGTTGTCGGCACGGGTGTACATCAGGTCGATGGCGATGCTGCTGTCCGCTTCGGCGATGTTGACGAAACCGAGGGAGTCCAGATAGCGGGCCGTACGGCTTTTGACCGGGGCAGGGGCTTCTTCTATGGAATCGGAACATGCGGCATCTCCTTCCATTGTGTCCGCACGTTGTATTTGCCTTTGCGGTGGTTGCTTCCCGCCGCAGCCTTGCAGCGCGCAAACTGACGGCAACAGCAGCAGCAGGCAGAAGAGGAGTTGTTTCATTTTGCAAGACATATTCCTGTTACAAGGGGCATTTCCGCTACAAGACATTCGCGGCGGTAAGGATTGATTTCATCAGCGCTATGTCCGAACGGACTTCTCCCTGCATCAGGTATTTGTCTTTCCGTCGGCAGGTGGTGTCGTAAATTTCCTTTGCCTTTGCCGCGTCCTTGTCCCGGCAGAGTGCCAGGGCGCAGAGCAAGCGCTGCTTGGAAGACGTCACATCCTTGTATTGCCGGATGTAGGCATTCAGTTCGTCGGTATATAATTCTTCTGCCTGCGCGGTCCTGTTTGTCACCAGGGCGGTGAAGAGCAGTTCGCAAGCGGTTTCCTTTATCAGGAGCCCGATGACTTCGTGCCGGTGGTCCATCACTCTGCCGAACGCGTGGTGGGCGGCTTCCCATTCTTCGAGGTCGAGCAGGCGCGAGGCGTGCATCAAGGCTATGGTGGCTTGCAGGGCATTCTTGTAGTCGATGCCTTCCGCTTGGCCGAACCATTCGGCAGGCATGTCTTTGGGGCGCATGCCCTCCTGCACCAGTGCATTGACGCGTAGCTGGGTGACCAGTGCCTGCTTGCTTTTGCTGTCCTTGAGAAGCAGGCGCATGTTGTCGGCATCGTTGCCGATGCCGCCTATCTTCATGGGGATTCCGTTCATCAGTGCAAGGAAGAGGCCCGTCAGGGAGAACGTCAGGAGAAAGAATTTCAGCAGATAGGGCAGTCCGTCTGCGGCGAGTAGCGGGAGGAAGGCGAGGATGGCGGCCGACAGATTGGCAAGCACTCCGCCCAGGTTGTACAAGGCGGTGGGGATGTCCGCCAAGGGCTTTTCGGGCGGGGCAAGCAGGCATTGCCCTCCCGTTCCGGCAATGCTGAAGCGCCTGATGCACAATTTTCCGTCTTTGCGGATGAAGGTAAGGCTGAAGATGCGGAAGGAGACGAAGCGGTAGCCGGTGGCCAGTCCGCAGACAAGATGCCCGCCTTCGTGCAGAATCACTTGCAGGAAGATGGAGAGCAGCAGAAGCAGTATGGCGGCCAGAAAGACTCCTGCCATCTGCAGGGCGCCGAATTCGGAAAACCTGCTGCATACACTGTCGAGCGAGTCTCCTATGACCAGCGTTCTTACGCCTATCATTCCTCCCGCGCCGATACACGCTCCGACTATGAAGCTTCCTACGAGATTGAGTATTTTCTCCATTCTGGTTCTGTGGTGGCCTCTACCGGTAAGGGCATACCGGCAGAGGGTATTATCCGGTAAACCGGTTTATTTCTTCTTTGCAGAGGGGTCGGGTGTGGGGGCGGCAGGTTGCTTGGTCTCTTTGATGGTGTTGCAGTTGCCGTTGAAGCAGGCGGTGGGTTCCACTTCCAGTTTGCAGGTGTAGATGTCTCCTTCCATCAGGCATCCCGATTTCAGGATGAGTTTGTCCGATATATGTATGTCTCCTTTCAGCGTGCCTTCCAGTATGGCCGAGGCGGAAGTCACCTTTCCCGTCACCTTTCCTTGGGGGCCCACCACCACCGTTTTGTGGCATGTGATGTCTCCTTCGATGGTTCCGTCTATGCGCAGGCTTCCTTCCACGTCCACCGTTCCTTTCAGGATGGTGCCTACGGCTATGGTGGTCAGTTTCAAGGGTTGGGCTGTGGGGCTGAGATACTCTTCGTTCTTGTTGTTCTTCTTGCTAAACATAGTATGGATGATGTTTGAAGTTTGTTGTTTTCCTTGTATTTTCTGCAAAAGTAGGCAAAAAAAACAAATGGTAAAAGAGGAGGATGGAGATTTTTGGGTAGACAGAAAATCTGCCATACCCGGCTTGCGGGAGGCGCCTCTCTCAGGATGGAGAAGATTGCCGGCCGGCTGGCCCGGTATGGCAGAATGAATGAAAGTTGTGGGGATGTGTCAAAACACCAAAAATATGAAAATCACCCCTGTCACTGATATCTGTAGCAAGGGTGATTTTGTTAAAAAGAGGGTTCTGACACATCCTCTTTAGGTGGCGGCTTTAGTTCTTCTGACCGTCGCGGATGGGGCGGACGGTAAAGCCGTATGCGTTGTTGGTTCCTTCAATAGGCTTGGTACAGTTTTTAAAATCTCCATCTCTTTTATCAATAGATAATATCAAGCAACTGGAGTTGGCATTATCATCTCCCGTATATTTACCATGAAATCCGGATGTTGCTATATATGTTATTGAAGAGAAGCCTGGAAATGTACCATAATTTACCTTTCGTTCCTTTACTCCCATATCACGTACTCCGGTAGCGGGAAAATAAAAGTCCTGGCTGTTAATCTGAATTGTCCATCCATTGAATTGCGTGGATTCAGTTACATTTGGGCGTTCACTTACGGTTTTTTTATCCGCTTCTTTTAACTCTACAGTATCAAAAAAATCAGCAAAAGCCTTAATAGGCGGAATTTTAAATCCTGCCGGTGAGGGGTCGTATATTGTTTTGATGACATATAGGTTATTAGGGTATTGCTTGTAATATTGGACTTCTTTGCCATGGATAAAGTTAGCGTATCCACTTGTTGTCAACTGTGTATTCCAATAGTTCATGATGGTTCTATTTCTATATGGAGCTTTGCTTCCATCATGCCAGTGGCGTCGCTTATAGTTATTTTGAGTATCACTATCCGATGATGGCCGCTGGTGCATAAAAAACTGAAATGGAAATTGTATGCTTTCTCCGATACTTCTGGCACTTTCTGATGAAGTGAAACGATACTCCGGAGTAGAATAGAACATTTTGTTCACCATATCTAATTCAAGTTCACTCGATGAGCGAGTGTTCGAATTGTGAATGCCCGGGAGCATCGGGTCTTTACGTCCCCATTGGTAATAAGTGTTGTCGCCTGCATCGGATGCTGCAATCTCGGGTTGGGTAAACTTGATAATATCCTTCTTTTTTCCATCTTCCTCGAGTTGCGGTGCTCCGCTGACGGTTAGTGCAATTTCATTATCACCTACTTGTTCGCGATTGGCTACGAAACGTATAAGTATATCTCTTTCATTGTCTCCTTTATGTGGCTCGCAATAGCCAAGGTTGCAAGGGGCTATGATAAATGGCTTGTCAAATTGATTCAGGTTTTCATTTGACATTGTATAACAAGATGAACTGTCCCATTTGCGATGGGTAACCCATATATGCCAGCTCCATAAAATAGTACTCTCGTTGCGCACGGCAATCACAGCATTGCCTTGGTTGATGGTCTCTTCGGGCACACGGAAAGATACCCAGCCATTATCGTATTTCACCTCTGTTACAAGGTCCGGACTGTCTTGCCATAGTAGTATTGCATCTTCTATTCCTAAAATTTCACCACTTGTAACGGGGTTATTATCATGTTTCACGAACTCGTCTAGTACAAAATCACGAGTTTTGTCTGAAATAGTATCTATGTCACCTACATACTTGTAAGACGAAGTATCGCTTCCTTTATTATAAGTATTTCCATAGTAAGCCGGAAACTTATAATAGCCATGGTTATTCACAATATAGCAGTTGGCACTCTCTTTTACATCATTGTTGTTAACCAAATCGTATGGGTCATCTTTCGAGCCATTTCCTGCATCGGTAATTGTCTTGCCCGGTGTTTGGCCTTCTATAGTGGTTCCTTTCCCGTACAAGAAATCCCGCATGTATGTAAATTGGGATTGGGCAGGCAGGATTATGCTTCCGCTTACGGGCTGCATCGGGTCGGTATCGTCCGCCCTGCTTTGGGAACCGGTGGCCGGTTTCCAGCCCAGTTCAGGGCTCTCTTTCGATGAATTCCACGTTGTGCCGCCATCAATAGACCACTCAATCGTGAAATCAAGTTTCCTTATTTGCTTTTTCGCGGCTGCTGATTCTGCATTAGCTTGTGCCACCTTCATGTATGCGGCAATACTTACATCATTCAGAACACCGCTGACCGGAAGATATGCATCCTTCTCTTCTTTTCCCATTGCTGTGTATAGAGAGTCTACATCAGGATGCGGATTACCTGCGCTCCAAGTTCCTTTATAGCCTCCATTAGGATACAGTGTATTATCCCGGTTGACTTTCAATTCAATCACCGGTGTAATAACGATTCCGGTGGAGTTGATAGAGTAGGTATACTGCTTTCCTATTTCCCATATCCCGTTTTTCGTAAACTCCTTTAGTTTGGCTGTAAGAGTACGTTCCGTATTTGTAAGCTTGTCTGTGAACGAGATTGTTAACTTTGCATCATCCGTGAGTTCTTGGGGAATCATCATGAACGTGTATCCCTTATCGTCACCGTTCAGTATGGTGCCGGGTTTGGTCATGATTTCATTCTTGTCTTTATTCCCGTCCAATGCAGTTTCATTGTCTATACTGAACGTGCGTCCGGCGGTTTCGTCTGTAATGGTCCAGCTAGTTGCTCCTATCGGGTAACTGCCGCTACCATGCACTCCGGAAATCTTTATTTTGGTCACTTTTCCGGCAAGCATCTTTTCGCCGGTTTTTATGGTGACGGCAGTCAGTGCGTGCTTGAAGTTCAATTGCACTGCTCCATTCCGGACGTCTCCCGTGCCGTTTCCGCCACAGTCTGCGGTGGCATACATCAGGTCAATCTGCTTGGTCACGTCTGTAGGAACTGTATAAGTCAGCGTGGGAATACCGGTGGCATCCGCTACCGAGTGGATGACGGAGGGAGTGGCATCGTCGGCATCAGCCGCGTCTTCTTCGGAAGATGCAGGTGCGGCAGCAGAGTAGGGGGAGTAGGCAAAGAATTTGATATTCTCCGAACCTACCCAGTACAGGGATTTTTCGGATTTCCATTTGCTATCGCTTTCGGTATAACTCACCTTTATGTTGTGGGCAAAGTTGGTGGTCCACTTGTTTGTCTCCTCTTCTCCGGGCCAATCTCCGGTGTAGCATGTCGCCGAGAGTCCGAAGCTATGGTTCTTAAATGTTTCTCCGGTTGTCGTGGTGCCGCGGGTTATAGCATTGGAAGCCGCTGTATCCACAGCAGCTTCCGCAATTTCAGTAACTAAATATAAGGGTTTCCCCCCTTCGGACTGTGTCAGCTTCCGGATGCTTATGTCTTTGTCGGCAACGCGCGTGGCCGCCGAACCATCAGCCCAGCTGCCCGGTGCCGCCACATCGAACGCAAGCATGCCCGAAGCACCCTGATGTCCGTGCTTGTCGAAAGTGTCGTCCGTGCAAGAGGACGACACGGCACAGACCGCAACACCTGCAAGCATACGGAGCATCAGCCCGAAGGATGGTCGAAATATACGAAAATGTCGCATAATCACGGTTTTTTTGATGTTAGTCGATTAGTCCATGTTTGTATTACCATCATTGTTTCCGGTCTTGCCTTGTTCCCAATCCCCTACTCTTACGTCGAAAGATAGCGGGCTGTCGAGTACTGTTTCTCCTACTTTATCTTCGGGAGTTGGTGCAATTGTTATTTCATCAAATTCCGGCAGTTTTTCGGGTAATTTTGTTGGAGGATAAACACCCGCACCGCTGCCTTGTCCGCAGAATATGACGTTATATACATATTTATGGTTGGGCTTCCAGTCGATATCAATACCTACACAGGTATATCCGTATTCGTTGCGATTCCATTTATTGGATTGAGGAGTAGGGAATAGCTGGTGATAATGGTAATCTCCTTCTGTGTGTATTGCTCCGTTGTCGTCTCCCTCAGGATGGGCTGTGCCCTTGTGAATGGCCTCAATGCGGCAGAGGAACAAAATGTATGCTCCCTCAGGGTTGTCAGTTGTCCATTTTTTTTGTTTTTGCGGAATAAGCATCAGACTGCTGGATTTGTCTCCCACAGTTCCTTCTGATTGTCCTATTAGGGTGATATTTTCGCTCTTAAGCGATGGCAGACTCTCTAATTTGACGCCATAATTGCTTGGTAGACTGGGTGCCCATTCCATGTGGTGTGTATCTGTTGCACTCTCTGAGAATGAAAGAATGCCTTTCTGATTAATGTTTACCAGCCATGCTCCTCTGATGTCCACTTTTCTATTGTCATGGTCCGGACACTTGGCATTGATGCAAATTTGCGATAACGCATGATGAAAGTCCAACTTAACGGCACCTCCCGTTACGTTTTCCTGTTTTACGTTCTGATAAGCTACAATAAAGTCTTGTTGGTTTGTACCTCCATTTTCCATGGAAGATTCCAAGAGAACTTCAAATCGCTGTGTATGTGTGGTTATGGTAGGCTTGAATGCCTTTGCTGTGTCCAGCTTGTCGGGACCGTATGCCCAGAAACGCACCTCTTTCACTCCGGTCGGCCATAAATAATCGCTTCCGTTCTTGTCTGTGATTGTAAAGCTATTTGTACCTGTTTGTTTTTTGGCCAGTTGGCCGTCTATAAACATATCTTCATAGTTGTCAGCATCTGCATAGACATAAAAGCCGTTAAGGTTATCGATAGTTGTCTCTGTGGCACGCGTCTTTACCTGCGTGGTAAATGAAATCTTTTCGCCCTTGTAAACTTCCTTCAACTCGTCGTTTGAACAAGAGGCAAGCATAATGGAGGCGGTAGCAACCATTCCCAGTAATTTTACATTTCCGTTCATAATCTGTTTCCCTTAAGTTTATTGTTATTTTTTCAATTCATATCAATGTCTGTTTCCACTATGTTGTCCCATCCCGAAATGTCGGGGCTCATGCCTCCACCTCCCGAAGGAATCTTCAACCCGTCTATCACGATATGGATGTGGGTGGGGTCGGCGGCTTCGTGCAGCTGCCCGGTGACATCGTGGTGGAAGTATTTTTGATTGGAAGTGTAGATGGTCAGTATGTGCTTTCCTTCTTGTCCGTGGGGGCAGTGGCCGAAGGTGGCAAAGCGCGCCGAGAGCATCTTCTCATCAGTATGCCGTTGCATTTCGAGGGGCATAACTACCGGTTCTCCGGTCGGCTGTCCGTTTGCCGGGCTCCATCCCTCGGACATGCCGCTCAGTGCGGCGCTGAAATCAATCAGGTCGCTCAGGTTCTCCACGTTCCGCACCTCTACCGTATATTCCACAGTAGCCGCTTCGGGGGTCAGGATAAGCGATTGTCCGGACACGTTTTCCTGCACTTGCAGGTAGCTGCACTTGCCGCCCCATACGCTGGCAGGCACGCCCCGCACGGGTTGATTTTCGGCTCCTTCGGGCAGGGGAGGCGTGCTGAGGTCTCCGCGTCCCATGGGGGCGAGAAGCGGCTGCGGCACGGTGGCAAGCAGATAGTCGTCGAAAGTGTTTCCGCGTTCGGTTACGGATTCCATCTCTCCGTTATGGAACAATATCTTGTATTCGCCGCTCTCGATGCTGATTTTGCCGCCTTCGCGCGAGGTGAACTCACGGCGCTGGTAGTGGCTGCCGTCCATGCGGAACAACTGCACCACCATGGTGCGGGGTTGTGCGTCGGGAGCGTTGCTCCAGTCGAACTTGATTTCGAGTTCGGTATGGTGCTCGTTGCGGTAGCAAAGGTCTTTGTGGTCGCACGACTGGGTGAGAAGAAGCAGGAACATTGCCAATACCGTCCATTGTAATTGTCTTGCAGAACGTATCATTGTTCACCTCCTTTCTTCTGTTGGTAGCGTCCGCCTATAAGCCAGATTAGCGAGACTTCGGCCTTGGTGGGTCCGAACCATTTCCGTTGATGGGTCGATTCCCAGAAGTAGCAGCCGTTTTCGGGCCGGTATTTCATGTAGTCGCCTTCGAGGTATCCTATGCCCAGAGTGAAGTCGATGTTGAAGTATCTTCCCGCCGGCAGCGAATATCCGTAGGCGAGTCCGGCTGCCCAGCTCCATCGGTCGCCCAGGTAGCCGCGTCCGCCCCACTCGAAGTCATAGGTGAGCAATTGCCCGTACAGGCCTATGTGGTGGCCGCACATCAGCGAACGGCTCTCGCGGCGGGGCGAGAACCAACGACGCAGCTCCACGTCGCCGCCATACGCACGCCAGAAGCGGTGGCGGGTGTCGTTGCTCCACCAGGCATACATCCAGTTGGCGCTCGCCGACCATTGGGAAGTGATGGGTATTTCTATTCCTATATTGGGTATAGCCATAGCGTCGTACAGCATATTTGTTTTCAATAGCATGACGAACTTCCGGTCTTTCTCTGCTTTGGTCGATAGGGCGGCGGACTCGGCAGGAAGGGTGTCGCCTATGTCGGCCACAGGCAGTAAGGCTGCGGAGTCCTTACCGGTATCGGCAGGTCTTTCTTCAACCGGAGGCAGGTCGGCTATCGGTTCGCATTCATTGGCTTTGCTGTTGGCAGGGCGGCGTACTTCCCATTCGCACAGGATTCGGAACCGGGCGTTGCGCAGGTCGGGGAAGAAGTTCTTCGACATGTATTCCCATGCGCGTCCTCCTTTCAGCATGCAGAGCTGGTTTTTTCTTCCGTCCACGATTTTCTTGTCTTTGAAAATCCAGATAGGGGTATTGGCGATAATCCTTATGGCTTCGTCGCGCCACGGCTGGTCGGTACCGGCAATCATCTCACTTAGCAATTCCCAGTCCACGTCCGAAGGGGCGGTCTTTACGTTGAGACCTTTCAGGGATGTGTGGCTGACGATGTATGCCTGCATGTTGCGGGCGCGTTTTTCCGACAGCTTGCGGTTCATAGGGGTGTAGCCTTCCGGCGAGGCGCTGCCTCTTACGGTTATGGCCTTGAGAACCATAGATGTGTCGAGCGCTGTACTGTCTAATAATGCAATGAGACGATTCAAGTGCGCTTGATTATCACTGAAAGTGGAGTCTATTTGCGAATATCCTTGCCGGAACTTGATATGTGCATATAATGTGTCCCGATACATACTCGTATTCTGTGCAGATAGGCTGACACAAAAAAGTAGTATTAAGTGAAATACAACTATTGCCCGTTTCATAAGAATATGAAGATTCTTTTCCTAATATGTTTAGTATTGAGTGATTCTTTATAATTTTTTTGCAAAAATAGGGATAAATGCTATATGAAAAATAAGATTATTGATATTTAACAAGACTTTAATATATTAAAGTCTTCGCGCGGCGTAGTACTCCTTGTTTTTTTTCATGTTTTCCCTGGACCATAAATAGTTGTATTGATAAGGACGGATGCGTAATCAAAAAGAGGTGCACGATTGATACGAAAGTGCGTGAGTACTTGTGAGGTGTGGTAATGCAAATGAAACAAGTCTCGCCGGAGAAGCCGGCAGGCAAGGGGGATTGAGGAAAAAGGTGAGGGCTGTGGAAACAGATGCAGTGTCATTCTACTTCCCGGTAGAATGACACTGCATGATGCCTGATAAGGGTGACTGTTGTTTGAGAAAGCAACAGTCTGTCAGCTGGCTTGTTCCTTAGAATTTGTATCCATATCCCAGCATGATTGACACATTGTCGTCTTTGGCAAACATGAACTTGGCTTCTGCATTCAGATAGCTTCGTTCGGAGATGGGTAGTGTGATACCTCCTCCCAGGTTGAAAGCAAATTTGGTGGAGTTGCTCCGGTCCATCTCTACTTTATTTCCATCTACCTCTACACTCTTTTTACCATAGAAGTTGTTCTGCATGCCGATACCTGCAAGGGGATAGACTGAAAATCCTTGGCCGTCTTCTTTGAAATTGAATACATAATGGAAGTTCACGTTTACATCCAGTCCGGTAATTTTGTCTTTGGGGAAGTAGAACGTCACATCCGGGGCAATCCGAAGATTGTTCGCTATCGCATAGCGTCCTTGTACTCCGAGGCCGAATCTTTCGTAGTTGGTCTGATAACCGACATTGCCCATCAAAGAGCTTTCACCTTTCACAGTCTGGGCATTCATGCCCACTGATGCCAATGCGATCATGGCCAGTAAAAATAACTTTTTCATAATTAAGGTATTTAGTTAATGAAATGTTTCTTTGAAAGAAGAATAATCCTCTTTTAGGGTATATAACAAATGTCCGGTCGTGTTTGTTTGCTATGTATTGTTACGTACGTGCGGGTTGCCGTTGTTAATGTATGCGCCTTTTTTCCTTATTTTTTATAAAGCGAGAAAATGATGTTAATTTCGTTTTTGTGTCTCGAACCATTTTCCCCGTGTTATGTTTTTCTGGTATATGACAGAGATTAAAGCCGGTCATATTACAAATAGTCAATATGTTTCATTTTTAAATCTATAGTCATGAAGAATCTAAGTTTTGGTTTGCGGGTCAGGTTAATAGCCAGTTCTGTTATAGGAGCGATAGCTTACTTGTTTTCCAGTAACTGCAGACAGATGAATTGATAACGATATTGAAGGATTGTAAGTCTTTTCTATTTCGAAATGGAGGGACGACATCTCTGATATATATTTACATGTAAATAATTCAAGTTTGGCGGGTTATTGAACTTGCGAAACTTAAATAAATTAAAAACTGAGTGTGTAACTTTTAAAAAAAATCAGCCTATGTATTTTTTGTGGTACATTATTATTGGAATTGTTTCCGGATTCATTGCCGGTAAACTAATGCGAGGCGGAGGCTTCGGCCTCCTTGTCAATCTGTTGGTGGGCATCGTCGGTGGCGTTTTAGGCGGGTGGGTGTTCGGTCTGCTGGGCATAGCAACGACCGGCCTGCTGGGTAGCTTGGTGACTTCGGTTGTGGGAGCTGTCGTACTGCTTTGGATTGTTTCGTTGTTTAATAACAGGAAAAGAATAGAACTTTAATTATTTTAATCATTTAAAACCAACTTAATTATGGAAAATAGAAATTCTAGTTTGTTGATCGGCCTGGGAGTAGGTTCGGTCATCGGTGCTCTGGCTTATCGTTTCTCACGCACTTCGAAAGCCAAGAAGTTGAAGGAAAAAGTATGTGATGCCTTTCATAAAATAACCGGCCAGGCAGAAGACATGGTGGATGAAGCCAAGGAAAAAGTGGTGGATGCCGGAAAAACCGTAGCGGATAAGGCTGCTGACAAAGCTTCCGAATTTGCCGGAAAAGCAGATGACTTTAAAAACAAAGTGCATACGGTGGCTTCGGAGGTAAAAAGATAAACCTTGATGTTTTTAACTCCAAATTGAAAAGATTATGTTTTATCATGTAAAAGACTTGCAGTTCAATGCCCGGGTCTCGCAACCCGATCCGCGTTTTGCACGCGTGATGCTTGAAGCATTCGGCGGCGCAAACGGAGAATTGAAATCTGCTTTGCAGTATTTCGTGCAGGCTTTCAGTTGCCATAATCCATTCCCGGATAAATATGACATGCTGATGGATATCGCTACCGAAGAGTTCGGCCATCTGGAAATTGTGGGAGCCACCATCCAGATGCTTCTAGGAAAGGTGAACGGAGAAATGAAAGATGTCCTTGAAGATACACCGCTTCATACCATGATGAGTGGCAAATCGGCTAAAGAAGAGTTGATTCATCAAGCGTTCACCAATCCGCAATTCCTGGTGGGCGCTCCCGGAAGTCCGGCCTTGACAGACAGCAACGGAAATCCCTGGTGTGCCACCTATGTATCGGCTACGGCCGAACTTACAGTGGACCTCCGTTCAAACATGGCAGGAGAGGCCCGTGCCAAAATAGGTTACGAAAACCTTCTTCAGCTGACAGACGACCCTTTGGTAAAGGAGACGCTCGGATTCCTTATGGCCCGTGAGGTGACGCACTACCAGCAGTTTGAGGCGGCTTTGGCAACAATCCAGCCCAATTTCCCACCGGGAGTATTCCAGACTTCCCCCAAATACAGCAACCTGTATTTTAACTTCTCGAAAGGCGAAGACGCCCGCGGACCTTGGAATGAGGGCGAGAGTACGCAACTGAAAGAGCAGTGGCAATATGTGGAAAAACCACTGGAAGAGGTGAGGAGCAGCAACGGACTGCTGGATAGGGAACCGGAGAGTACGGACCGTTCGGAGAAAAGTATCGCCAAGAAAGAAGCCCATTTGTCTGAAGAACGCAGCGGACAGGTTTTGTCGGCTACCCCGGAGAAACAGATGTCTTGGTGCAAATATCAGTGAGCTGAAAGAAACTCCGGTTTATAGCCGTTGTGATTATTAATTATTGATTATTAACCATAAACCATTTGATTATGAACAAGAAAAATGAAAAGAAACAGGAAGAGGTAAAGAACACGAAAAAGAGTGTTGATGCCAAAGAGTGCAAGTCTTCAACTTCATGCAAGAAAGCGGAGAAGAAGTAAGAGTTTAGAACCTTGAAGTATGTAATAGACTGTCCGGGAATTACACTCCCGGACAGTCTTATAGCCGGTTTAAATAGTTCTTTATTCAGTTTTTTATACTGAACAGAATTTGAACAGGCTCTTAAAATGATTAAATTTGAATGAGTATGAAAAAATTATTGTTTGCAGTTTTGGTATTGACACTGGTGGTGTCTTTCACGTCCTGCCGCGATAAAAAAGAGCGGGACAGAGTGGAACATCGGGTTGAAAAAGTAAAAGAAGATATCAATGATGCGGCCGACAAGGTGTCTGACAAAGTTCAAGACGGTGCGGATGCTGTAAAAGACGCATGGAAAGATACGAAGAAAGACGTGAAACAAGGTGCCGAAAAGGCCAAGAAGGAGATAAAAGAAGGATATAATGATGTGAAAAAAGAAGCAAGCAAGAAACTTGACTGATTTTCATGGTACGTATCTTTTTGTTAGTTGTAACATTTCGCATATAAATAGATTATGGTCGGATTTGTAATATGGATTGTAGGATTGGTGCTGACTATCAGGGCAGCTCTGGAAATATGGCGTATTCATGCGCCGACAGAAAGAAGGCTGATAGCCATTGTGCTGGTGGTCCTTACCAGCTGGGTAGGATTGTTGTTCTATTACTTTTATGGTAAGTATCGTATGGCACAGTGGCTGGGCGCCGACCTCGAAAAGTATTGATGGCTGCATGGCCGTTTATGTTTTGAGATATTTGTGTAAAGATTTGGAAGCTGTTTGAATTCTCTTGAGATTCAAACAGCTTCTTTATGTTGGTTGGCAAGGTGCCAGTCGACTGAGATGTTGGGGCTTACCAATACTTCCCGATTCTTTCGTAACCGAAAATCCCGCTGCGTTCATCCTTGACACCTTGCAGCTGATTGCAGATTATTTGTGCGCCGATCATGCTGAAAGTGATTCCGTTTCCACCATATCCCAAGTCGAAAAGTACCCGCTCTTTGCCGGGCCAGTTGCCGATGAAGGGCAATCCGTCTTTGGTGGTACTGAATGTGCCGCACCATGCCATTTCCGTTTTGAAAGGGATGTCGGGCAACAGTTTTCTGAATTTCTTCTCCAGAACACGGGCCTTCTTCCTGAGTAGCGAATCACGGCGCTGCGGATCGCTGAACTTTTCGTCTTCGCCACCTATGATAATCCGGTTCCCCTCGGTGGTGCGGATATATAGATACGGGTCGGCTGTTTCCCAAATTAGGCAACGTGTAGGCCATAGCTGTTCCGGAGCTACCGGATGTGATATGAGTGCATAGGTAGAAGTCAAGTCCATGATTTGTTGCGGAAGAAATTGTCCGGCTTCAAATCCTGCGGCTACGATTATATATCCGCATTTGATTTTATGCCCTTTGTCTGTTGTCATGATGCAGCCCTCGGGCGTCTCCTTGTATTCCTTGATATCGGTATGGGTGAAGACAACCAGTCCCTTTTCCTTTATATTGCGGGTCAGCAATCCGGTGGCGGCTCTGTAGGCATCCATCTGTGCGGAGGCTTCGTTTACCAGCGCATTGCCGGGCACTTTCACGTGGTATTGTCCTGCTACTTCGTTTTTCTTGAGCAGGCTGACCGGCAACTTATGCTTCTCTCGTATCTCATATTCTTGTTTCAGCAGCTTGTTGTCTGCCGGATTGCTGGCATAGAAGAGGCTGGGCAGTTGTTCGTAGCCGGCGTTGACACCGGTTTCTTTGAGTACTTTTTTAATGTCGGTGATGGATTGCAGGCATGCCCGGTAGGCTGCCACAGCGTTCTTTTCGCCGATGATTCTTGCCATTCGGCAGAGTGGTACGTCTATTTCATATTGCAGCAAGGCGGTACTTGCCGCTGAACTTCCAGTTGCGATGCTGCGTTTGTCGATCACGCAGCATCCTATTCCGGCACGGCACAATTCGTGTGCCATCAAGGCTCCTGTTATGCCGGAACCTATGATGGCGACATCTGTTGAAAAATCATCCTCCAAAGGGTTGAAATAGTCTAATAAGGAATTTCTGATAATCCAATAGGGTAATCCTGAGTGTAAGTCCATGATGTAATCTGTTTTTATTAATTTCCCCCTCACTCTCTTTCTGTTGCTAAAAAGCGGAAAGAAAATGAGGGGGATGAAAAAGTTTTTTTTTATTTTATCGCGAATCGGTTATTCGCTTATGGAAGGAGGTCATTTGCCTTCTTCGATGGTACAGATGCTGACGCGGTTCCAGTCCGGTTCGGAGAACATGTCACCGATGCCTTGGCCTTCGGCGGCAATGCGGGTGTCATTGATCTTGTATTTTCTTACAAGTATGTTCTTCACGGCTTCGGCACGTGCTTTCGCCAGTTTCTCGTTGAAAGCAAGGTTGCCTTCGGGAGAAGCATATCCTTTGATGATGACTTTGGCTTCGGGATGTTTGTTCATGTAGCTGGCTACACGTTCCACGTTAGGCAGCTGAGAAGCATCGACTACCGACTTTCCTTGTCTGAAGGTAACGATGGATTCCGGAATGCGGTTGTTCTTCACTACGGTTTCCACATTGGTTGCCTGGGCTCTGCACTCGGCCAGTTCTCTTTGCAGGTTGTCTGCTTGCTGCATGGTGTTGCTCAGCTGCATGTCCTTGTCGTTCAATTCGGAACGCAGGCTGTTCACTGCATCATTCAGTTCCGCTACTTCCATGGCATCGTAGGGACGTGCATGGGTGAAGTGGTGTTTGCCGTTGCTGCCACTGAAGTGGTAAGTCAGTCCGGCAGTCAGTTCGAAGCTGGCGTTGTTGGCATTGAAACGGCTTTTGGCTCTGCTGAAGTCTCCCTGCATGTCATATACGATGGCCGGTTTGATGCCCAATGTCCATGCTTTCTCTTCGCCCAGATTGAAGTTCAGGTTCAGTCCCAAGCGTGTAGACCATGAGTTTGTGTCACCGGGGCCGTTCTGATAGTAATGCAGCCAGCCGATGCCCGACACTGTTTCGATTTCGAAGACACGTGGTTGGCCTGTGTATCCTCCAAAAAGATTCATTAGGTTGACTCTGCCGAGCAAGCTTACTTCGGAGGCATCGAATGCGGTTTTGCTGCCCGAGGTGTTTACATACCCCATGCCTTGGATGCCTAGGCCGACGATTGGAGTAAGCTGTTTGCCAATGCCGAATCCGAAGGCAGGCCGGGCATTCTTGAAGAATGCGCTGTGAGTGAGAGGTGTCACGGCACCGGTTTTCAGTTCGATAGACCAGTTATCACCAGGGCGTGTACCCTCAAGGGCTTTACGGTCATTTTGTGCGTGCATGGTAAGGATGCCCATGCTGAGTGCTAAAACAAAGATAGATTTTCTCATAATTAAAAATAAATTAATAGTAATACAATAAATATGTTACACACGTTGTATTGTCAGTTGTCTAGTTATGACTATGCATAATCTGATGAATTGCTTTGTCATAACTTTTATTTAAAAAACAGCCCGTTAAAAAGGATAGTTCGAGAGATAGGAATAAATTTAATATCTATTTAAGAAATCTGAGAGTGCCGGAAACCTGTATTAGCAGTGAAAGTACATCATAGATATATAAGGTGTAAATTTTTGAATTTATATATAACTGCATCAAATATAACTTTATATATGCATGCGTTTTTTAACATAAATGTCTGTTGAAATGACAAATATCCGTCAAACAAATATTCTTTTGATGCTGTTTTTTATGAAGTATCAAATCATAGTATTAATTAAAAAATTGACAATTATGAAAAAATTAAGTTTAGCAGAGCTTAAGGGCAGAGTGTCCTGGGGCAGTGTCTTTGGTGGTGTTGTGACTGTATTGGCAATATCCGTGTTGTTGTCTATTTTAAATTCAAGTATTGGATTGTTTATGTTTGATCCCTTGTCCGGACATCCGGCTTCAGGCATAGGCACTGCTGTGGGGATTGGTTCTGCGGTCATTCTGATTGTCGGTATGGCGGCGGGCGGCTTTGTTGCCGGAAAACTGGCCGGTATGGACGGAATCATCCATGGCTTTTTGGTTTGGGCTACTACTCTGATTGTTGCCGTGGTACTGGGAATCTTCCTGGCTGCCGGTGCTGCAAAAGTGACGGCAAATGCACTCGGAGCAGTTTCGTCCGTTACGGGTAGCGTTTTGTCGGGAGCAGGCAGCGTTGTGGGCAACGGGGTTTTTGCATTGTCTGAGGAAGCGGAGGAACTGTTCGGCAAGATAGATTTTAACACCTCCATGAAAGAAGGAAATATATCTCAGAATATTCGTACTGCATTGGTGAAGAGCGATGTGCCCGAACTTCAGCCGGATTATTTGCAGAAACAGCTGGCAGTTGTGAAGGATGACTTGACCAAGTCTGTGAAAAAAATCGCCCGTTCTCCGCAGGAAGCGGATAAAACGATTGCCGGTTTTCTGGATCGCCTGGAACAGCGTGTGGAGGATTTAGGCAAAAGTATCGATCGGAACGACTTGGTCAAAGCCATGACCAACAATACCGATATGTCCAAGGCAGAAGCGGACAAGGCGATAGAACAATATATGAACTTGTTGGAAAATGCGCGCAAGGAAGCTAAAGAACAGATTGGCAACTTGCAGGCAAATCTACAGGAAGCCGCACAGGAATGGGAAGAGATTAAGCATAAGACATTGGTGGCTGCCGATAAGGCAACAGATGCCGCGGCCCGCTCGGCTTTGATTTCGTTTTTTGCTATTTTACTGGGAGCCGTATTGTGCTGCGTTGCCGGTGCTTATGGTGGCAGAAAGACGCAGGAGAGAGTAGATCTCTGATAATTATGCGAATCAGTAGTTGAACCCCTTGACGGAATTAAGGAAAACGGGCCGTGGCAAACTGCAAAATCTTGCTCTGCTTTCAATCAGTTGCCGGCATATCATTGCGCCGCTCTACTGCGGCGATGAATTGATTCCGTCAACGGGTTCTTCCGGTTGTTTGTTAAATTTGCTCGGACTTACATTATAATACTTCTTGAATACTTCGCGGAAGTATTTTGAATCCGAGAATCCTACCATGTCGGCAACCTCTGTGACCGTATATTTGCCCTGTTTCAGTAATTGTGCGGCATGTTGCATACGTATCATCCGGATATAGTCTGCCGGAGCATAACCGGTCAGTGCCTTTAATTTGTTGAAAAAGCTTGTACGGCTCATGTGATGCAGGCTGCTGAGCATGTCTACACTGAAGTCGGCATTTTCCATATTTTTCTCTATACATTCCTTGACGGAGGCAATAAATTGCCAATCCAAGGTATTGGTGCAGTTGGCCGGAAGCTTCTGTTCTTTGTTTTCGATGCTGTTATAAACCTGGCGGAGTAAAGCACGGTTTACAAGCATGTTCTTAACCGTTGCCTTGAGTATTCCCACACTGAAAGGTTTGGTGATGTAGGCATCCGCGCCGATTTCCAGCCCTTCGAGCATATTTTTCTCATCTCCCAACGCAGTGAGCAAAATCACGGGGATATGAGACATCTCAAGGTCGCTCTTTATGGCTGAGCAGAATTTGTCTCCGCTCATTTCGGGCATCATTATGTCGGATATGACGAGATCCGGGTTAAATTGACGTATTATGACAAGTGCTTCCTTGCCGTTGGGGCAGGCCTGGACATTATAACCCGTTTTGAACATGCCGACAAGATAATTGCGTAAATCATCGTTGTCTTCTACTATCAGGATGCGCTGTGAAGAGCTGTTTGCCTGGGATATTTCCATGGATGGCGGCAGCTGCTCTGAGGTGGCACTCGGTATGATAGCCTCCGAATATTCGTCCAGTGCTTTGGGAGAGATGAATTTTGCCTTATGGAGGTGGCTGTTCCCTTTCGGGAAAGTGACTCGTACGCACGTGCCTTCGTGCTCGGTACTCTGAATCTGAATCTTGCCTTTATGCAGTCTGACCAGTTTATACACCAACATCAGGCCGATTCCGCTGCCCGTTACTTTCAGATTAATGACATTGCTTCCTCGAAAATAATTTCTGAACAGTTTCTTCTGTTCACATGAGGGTATGCCGATTCCTGTGTCTTTCACTTCGATACTCCAGGAGTTTCCTTCTTCGCAGGCATAAATGCATACGTTTCCACCTTTAGGGGTATACTTCAATGAATTTGACAGGATATTCTTCAGAATAGAATTCATCTTGTCACTGTCAAACCACACATTCAGATAATCAAAATTGCTTTCGTAAACAAATCTGATATGTTTAATCTCGGCATATTTGCGGAAAGTGACACAAGTGTTGTCCATGTAAGAATTCAACTCATATTCGGAAACATAAAGGGTAGAGGAGTAGACATCTATCCGTTCGAAATTTATCAAGTTGGTCGTTAGCTGGAGCAAGGTATTCACATTTTTAAGAGCCATGTTCATGTGCGGTAACGCTTGCTCGGTCACCATACGGTTTTCTACAACTTCTTCCAGTGGAGCCTTTATCAAGGTAAGTGGCGTGCGTATGTCGTGGGCCGTATTAATGAAAAAACGGGTCTTGTCATCCGAAACTTTCTTCTGTTTGTTTAGCATGATGATACGGAAGATGATACCCATAACCAATACCAGCAGGAGTGCATATCCCGCTATAGCCCATATACTGGCCCATGCCGGAGGCGTTATGACAATCTGAATGTTTCTTATTTCATAGGTCTTATACTTTTCTTCGTTGGATATTGCACGAATCTGTAACGTATAACTGCCGGGAGGCAGATTCCTTACAATAATCCGGTTATCCTGGCTCGGACGGCTCCACTCTTTATGAAAGCCGTCAATTTTCCATGAATAAAGAATATTGGAAGGATAATCATAATTGATGGAGGCTACATCAAGGGAGAAAGTGTTTTGTCCGTAAGCCAGTTCCAGCCGGTCGGTCTCGTCAATGTCTTTTTCCAGCGGAGATTCGTCATCGCCTGGATAAACGGGATGGTAGGCTATCATAAAGTTGCGCAACAAAAGACGTGAATAATGTGGCTCTGGTATCTGTATGTCTATAGGAAACCTGACCGCACCGTCATTTCCACCAAAAACAAGTGCGTTTTTGTTGTAGGTGGTGGCAGAACCGGCATTAAAATTGACACTCATCAGTCCTTGCTCCCGTGTCCAATTGCGGAAGAAGTGTTCCTTGGGTGAATAAATGGTGATTCCGTTTTCCGTTCCCATGAGGAGATTTCCGTCCTGACGCGGAAGTACGGTGTAGATATTGTCGGAAATCAGCGCACAGTTGTCCGTACGGTACTGATGGATGAACTTATTTTTGTGGAGATCGTATGTAAGGAGTCCGGCTCCGCGGGTACCTATATATAGAATACCATCGTCTCTTTGGTATAATGCGCATATATAGGGGCACTCGACAGGCAGGTCGACATACTGGTAATTTCCGGATTCCTTGTCTAGCAGGTATAATCCCATTCTTGTGCCAATCCACATTTGCCGGGTGTTTTTTTCCAGAATGGTGGTGATGGAGTTTACTCCCGGATATAAACGCACGTTTCCGGTCTTAAGATTGATGCGTTTCAAGTGATAATATCCGCCGGACCAGATATCACCGTCCGAATCTTTCTTGATGTCAAATATATATTGGTCAGGACGTACTCCTGCAATGGCGGCAGGAGAGAGGTAACTTAGCTTAAATCCTTTCTTCTTTTCTATCTTGTAAATGCCGGATGTGAATCCGCCGGCCCATATCACGCCGGGGGAGACTTCGCATAGTGACAGGAAGATGTGATTTTCGTTATCCGGTATCGAATCGAAGGAGCTGAAGAAGGAACTCCATTCTTTTGTGCCAGTATGATAAAGGCTGATACCATTGCTGGTTGCAAACCAGAGGTCACCGTCACTGTCCTCCATTACATCGTGGACCTGGTCGTTTACCAGTGAGCGGTTGTTGCCAAGAGAATGCTTTATCAAGTCGTAACTTCCATAACGGTTGTTGCGGATGGTGATGCCGGTAGGATAATTGGCAAGCCAGATGCGTTGCCCTTCATCCACATAAATGTCATTGATGTTGTTCCCGTTCATCTTGTTATAACTGTTGTAATCGGCAGTTATGTAGGGTTCGCTTATGTATGTGTCCACATTTAGTTTATATACACCTTTCCCACTTGTAGCAATCAGGAGCTCATGATCGTTTAAAGCGACAATCTGGTTGAATTCTACATTGTTGGGAGATTGGCAAGGGATGATTTCTCCTTTTCCTCCGATGTCATATGCAAGTATTCCATCTTTATAGTTTCCTATAAATAGCTGTTTTGAAACTGTATGGTAATAGAGTTCATGTACTGGTGCACTGATACTTTCCGCTATTTCGTCGGGTATCAGCTTTAGTGCTTCCTTTTCTATTCGGGCACGGAACAGGCTGCTCCCCGTGCCGATAAAGAAATGGTTGCTGTCTGTTTGCTCAATGGCAGTTATTTCACCATCGACCAGTGTCGGTATATGTAAAGTTGTTCCGGTTCGGATGTTATACCATATAATGCTATCTTTACAACACAACCAGATTCTATCATTCTTGTCCAGATAACCATAATTCAGAAATGCTTGTGACTTATTTCTGATAAGCTCCGGATGTACGTAAACCAGCTCGAATTTATCATGTTGTGAATCATATTTGAAAATGCGCCCTTTCTGACCGATTACCCATAAAATATTCTCATTGTCCATGTAGAGCCAGTTCAAGGCAATACGTGAATCCAGCTTCATGCTGTCGTCTGAAAAATTATAGTGTTTGATATACTTTCCATCATAGCGGTCTACTCCTTCTTGGGTCAGAAACCACATATAGCCTCGTCGGTCTTTTTGGATATGATATATTTTTTGATTGTTCAGACCATCTTCCAGCCCTATGTATTTATAAATTTGACATCTGCTTATGGTACTACTAATGATAAGGATGGCAAAAAGAAGAATTCTCCTGATATTCAAAAATGTTTTCATGTTTGTCGTATAAGATTCAGAAATTCATCTGCAAAATTATGAAATATCGGTTAAATAATCATTCGATAAATGATTTTTATTTTATTAGATTCCATGATCCTTTCATTTAAAGGAGTTCTAATTCTTTTGTTTAGAGGTAAACTAATGCTACAAACGATATGCAATTTTATTGATTGGAGCCTATCCCAACTCATAATAGAGAACAAAAAGAAAAGCGTTAATTGCTTTATTTCGTGCAATTAACGCTTAATTTCTTTGTGGACCAGCCTGGGCTTGAACCAGGGACCTCCAGATTATGAGTCTGTTGCTCTAACCAACTGAGCAGCCTCGTTATCAACACGTTAATTATCTCTGTGTAAGTTCTGAGGTCAACAATAGGTCAACACTGAACTTATTATGCAAATTTACTAAAAATCTTATTCACAATGAAACATTCTCCATTGTGATTTGCTTTGGACAAGAATAATCACTAATTTTGTGTTATTCTAAAACAGGGAGTTATGTCAAGAGATGTGGTAAAACAAGAACTATTGGCGAAACTGAAGCAAGAACACTGCTTTTGGTCGTACAATGAAAACTTAATCAAGGATATTCCAGATGATATGCTGATTGAGAAAACCTTGTTACATCTTGACTTGGAAGAAATAAACCAACTGTTTCTAATTTATCCTTTCAAGAAAATTAAGCAGGTGTGGCTGGATTATCTTGTTCCCCAAGCGGAATATCTCTACACGTTGAATCGTTTTTTTGCATGGTATTATTTCAAGGCAAAGAAGCCAGATGCTTATATAAAGTCTATGGCTACCCGCCATCTTAATAAAATGTTTGCATGAAAGGTTTAGCTCCACACACGCTGCAAGTTTTTGAAGCCG